>Ga0256404_1000099_pt1 | contig 200225 bp, 157 predicted proteins | sample RumenRJG_01DNA_FD_185990 | JGI IMG/M metagenome (GOLD analysis project Ga0256404, IMG submission 185990) | Bovine rumen microbial communities from Lethbridge, Alberta, Canada - RJG_01 | ecosystem: Host-associated > Mammals > Digestive system > Stomach > Rumen | place: Canada: Alberta...
AATCGACATCAATTCTACTGTCTCTGATGTTTCAACTTTAATCTGTGCATCTGCATAACCCACTGCTGACAGCATTGTTAGCAGGAGTAGGAAATGTTTTATCTGTTTATAAAATCTCATAACTAAATCCCGATTTATCTGGCTGCAAAAGTACAAATTTTCTACGGCTTTTCCTTCAAAAGCTGTGTCAAACTTACTTTTCTTTTCAAAGATTAACCTTGTTGACTGCATCAATGTATCTGTTTTCAATACATAAGAACCAAATCCGTTTTTACTTTGCTATGAACACCCCCTTGAAACACGTTTCTTAGCCCATATTTTTTCTTTCCCTTTCTTCAATCATGGAACATACCCATGAAGGACGAAAGGAGGGAAGAATAAATGAGTGTGCCATCACTCAACATTTTGAGGTTATGGAACATGAACAATCGGCGAAAAGTTGGCTTAAAAAGTGTAAATTCACTGTTAAAAAGTGTTTAATGAAATTTGCCGAAAAATGCGTTTTAGAGCATCAAAAACGAACGATTTATAAGCCCAAAATGTCGGGAACACAGGGCTGGATTTTGACGTATTTCATCATTTTACCTATTTACTTAACACTCTGTGTATAAATCGGTTAAGTGTAATTATTTGCCATTATATTGCGATGACATCGCCATGAACAACGAGGAGCAGGACGTCAAGAAGAAGATCATGATGGTCGTAGGTGCCTGCATCTTCCTGATTGCAGCCGCCAACGCGCTGCCTCTCTTCTTCGGCATCACCAACTAAATGTATGATTAAAGCGCTATGGCACAGGAAACCGAATCATACACGGCATACCCGATGTTCAAGGGGCTTCAGCGTCCTTTGGAGTTCATGGGTCTGCAGGGCCGCTACATCACCTGGGCGGCCATCACTGCCGCTGTCGGCATCCTTGGCTTTATGCTTGTCTATGCGATGGCAGGTTTCATCATCGGTCTGGCCTTTGCCGTTATCTCCATCAGCTGCGGTGCGGGGCTGATCATGGTGAAACAGCGTCGCGGTCTTCATACCAAGAAGTCCGACAAGGGTATATTCATCTATGCCACCATGACGAAGTTATGATGTGCCATTGAAAACCAACTGATGGGGGCAGTCGGAAACTGCCGGTTGCCCTCATTTCATGATTAACGACAGGAACCGATGGTTATCTATGTAATCCTCATATTCATCGCCATCAGCATAGGTATGGCAATCTCTGTTGCTGCTTTTGGTACAGGCGGCAAAAAAGCAAAGATATTCAAGGACATCTACTTCTCCGTTGAAGACGTGGACGGTGTCGGTGTGCTCTATACCAAGACCGGTGAGTACTCTGCCATCCTTGCCATGCAGAACCCCGTCCAGAAGTTCTGTGCCAATATTGATAGTTACTATGAGTATTCCGCTCTCATGGCAGCCCTTATGGCCACGTTGGGCGACGGCTATGCCATCCATAAGCAGGACATCTTTACCCGGAAACACTTTAGTGGTGGTGATGACAGTAGGCGTGAATTTCTTTCTGAAAGCTATTTTCGCTATTATGAAGGGAGGGAATATACCGACTGTACCACATATATCACGATCACCCAGGAGAACAAGAAAAGCCGACTCTTCAGCTTTAACAACAAGAAGTGGAGGGAGTTTCAGGTCAAAATCAACAAGGTCAGAGACCAGTTGCGCGACCGTGGTGTCAGTTCCTCTTTCCTGAGCAAGGATGAGGTGAGAGCTTATGCTGACAGCTATCTTGCCCAAAACTTTACGGCCAGCAAGGTATCGCTGAACAATTTTAGTGTCAAGGACGAGTTCATCGGCATTGGAACACGGAAATTCAAGATGTACAGTTTGGTGGATGTTGACAGCATCATCCTGCCTGCACTGATACGTCCTTATACCATGATAGAGGTCAATAACATCACTATGCCCGTTGATTTGATGTCGTTTGTCGACAGCATTCCGAATGTGGAAAGTGTTGTTTTCAATCAGGTCATCTTCATCCCCAACCAGAAACAGGAAATGGGCAAGTTGGCCAAAAAGAAAAACCGCCATGCGTCTCTTCCCAACCCTAGCAACCAGATTGCCGTGGAGGATATCAAGAAGGTAGAGGAAGTGATTGCAAGGGAAAACAAGCAGCTTGTATATTGCCATTTCAACCTTATCGTCACGATTGATGCAGATGCTGACCTACAGAAATGCACCAATCATCTGGAGAACGCTTTCGGACGCATCGGCATTCATATCAGCCAGCGAGCCTATAACCAGCTTGAGCTGTTCGTCGCCTCTTTCCCAGGCAACTGTTATGCCCTGAATGCCGAATATGACCGTTTCCTCACTTTGAGTGAGGCAGCCAGCTGCCTGATGTACAAAGAGCGGATAGCCAAAAGTGAGGACACCCCCTTAAAGGTCTATTATACAGACCGTCAGGGCGTGCCCGTAGCCATTGATATCAGCGGCAAGGAAGGAAAAGAAAAACTGACTGACAACTCAAATTTTTTCTGCCTTGGCCCAAGCGGTAGCGGCAAGAGTTTCCACATGAACAGTGTAGTCCGACAGTTTTGGGAACAGAATACAGACGTTGTTATGGTCGATACAGGGAACTCCTATGAAGGGCTCTGCGAATATGTGGGAGGCAAATATATTAGCTATACGGAAGAGAACCCCATCACCATGAATCCTTTCCGCATTCAGCGTGAAGAGCTGAATGTGGAGAAGATCGGTTTCCTGAAGAACCTTGTTATGCTTATCTGGAAAGGGAGCAACGGTGAGGTGACGAAAACGGAAGACCGCCTGATCGAACAGGTGATAACAGAGTATTACGAAGCCTATTTCACAGGTTTCCATGGCTACAACGCCTCACAAAGGGATGCCCTGCATAAGAGGTTTCTTATTGAGACGGCGACCCAGGGCTGTGCCACGGACACCAATAAAGATGTTGAGGCACGTATCTGTCAGCGCATCAAGGAGATGGAAGACCGCAGAAAAGCCTTGAAGGTCCATGAACTGTCCTTCAACTCTTTCTACGAATATAGTACGCAGCGCATTCCCTATATCTGCAACGAGAATAAGATTACCGGTATAGACATCAGCACTTATAACTACATGCTGATGGATTTCTACCGTGGCGGCAGCCATGAGCGCACCTTGAACGAGAATCTGGATTCCACGCTTTTTGATGAAACCTTTATCGTCTTTGAGATTGATACCATCAAGGATGACCCGTTGCTTTTCCCTCTGGTGACGCTGATCATCATGGATGTTTTCCTGCAGAAGATGCGCATCAAGAAGAACCGCAAAGTGCTGGTCATCGAGGAGGCGTGGAAAGCTGTGGCCTCCCCCATGATGGCAGAGTACATCAAGTACCTTTATAAGACCGCACGGAAGTTCTGGGCGATGGTTGGCGTGGTCACGCAGGAGTTGCAGGATATCATCAGCAGTCCCATTGTCAAGGAAGCCATCATCAACAATTCCGATGTCATCATGCTCCTTGACCAAGGAAAGTTCAAAGAACGCTTTGATGACATCAGATCCGTCCTTGGGTTGACCGACGTGGAATGTCGTAAGATTTTCACCATCAATCGTCTGGACAACAAGGAAGGACGTGCTTTCTTCCGTGAAGTCTTCATCCGTCGAGGAATTGTCAGCGATGTGTACGGAGTTGAGGAACCGAGAGAATGCTATATGACCTACACGACGGAACGGGCAGAGAAAGAAGCCCTGAAGCTCTACAAAGCAGAACTGAAATGCTCCCATCAGAAAGCCATTGAAGCCTATGTGCGAGACTGGAACAAGTCTGGCATCGTCAAATCCCTCGCTTTCGCCCAGAAAGTCAACCAGGCAGGACATGTGTTAAACCTGAATTAGAAGAACATGAAGAGATTTCATATCATACTCATGACGATGCTGACCTTGGCAGTCATTCCTGTCAAGGCACAGTATTACAGCATCAATGTGGATTATGGCACGATGGCTGCCATGTCTGAGGCGTTTACCACCGAAGCAGCCATGGAAGCCCTTCATAACGAGAATCTTCAAAAGATATACGACAGCTACAAGGCTGCCGAGGTCGCCAGCGCCGGCATCTTTTCTTCCAAGTATCTTGACCGCAAGGCACTCACCAGTTTCAACCTGTGGGATGACCGCAACGAGAACTACTATTACAACCGCATCTACAAGATTGTCTCACTGCGGATCATCCCCAAGATCATTGTCTGTGCCCGGCTGATGGTTGAAGACCCGTCAACCGCTATTTATTGGGGCAGCTACCTGTTGAAGACCACCGAAGATGTCAAGTCCCTGTGCCAGCAGTTTGAGAATGTCGTGACCAACAGCACGCTCAGTTTCAACGACATCGCTTTCCTGGAGATTTCCGAAAACCTGAAAACCGTCTTCAACCTGACCAACTTAGGAGGAATTGACTGGAAGGAGATTTTCGAGCATCTAGGTGATGACATCGAAGGCGCGTTCACTGAGGATAACCTCAAAGCGGACCTCGATAACCTGATCAGCAAAGGTGTCGGTCTTGCCAATGCCGGATTCAATAACGGTGTCAGCGAATTGTTGCAAGGCACCAGTTTCGGCGGCACGTTCATGGAGAAATTAGGCAGTGTCCTGACCCTTGCGGACAATGCGCGGAATATGTACGACGAATACAAAGACCTTTCCGCAGCCCAAGTCCTGACCGCTGTGGTCGGACAAGGTGATATCGACAACCTCTTCAATCTGAGCGACTACAATTTGACACGATGGATTGATGACTACGCATCTGCAACCCAAGGCAGCTACTATACCCAACGTGTCTATATATATCGCCGGGATGCCGGATCTGAAACCCTTTGCGATTACAATCCGCCAACTGACAACAACAGCATTCTGTATAGTGGCGAATGGTATCGTATCAATACGGAAGATCCGAATTTCTATCCCACCTCTTCCCAATACGAGACTGCATTGCAGAACTCAGAAAGTTATGCCGGATGGAGCCGCGAAAAAGTACGTCAGTACAATAACAGGAATGATGGCTTCAGCTATTCCATGGACTATTCACCGCTTGCCTATACCCTGAGCAGATCGAGCAGTGGCCAGTATGCCAAGGCATACGCCTATTCCATAAAAGTCACGAAATCCTGGGACATCAGAGAAGAGGTCTATGAGGCTGTTTTCGACAGCTACAGTATGGACTGGAACACTTTCATGGCACAGATGAATGCCCGCCTGATTCAGTATAATGCCAACGGAGACCATCGTGACATAGAAGATCCCTCTGACCTGGATGACTATATCGCCACCCATCCTACAGAAGCCAACTATACTTATTATATCGGCTATGACAACCGTAACTACTACCAGGCATCCAATGCCCAGAAGGTGGCGGGTGCAGCTTCTGCCACTTTCAGCATCACCTGTCATGATGGAGGAACGCTTGGCAAGGGCAGCACAACCTATAAATGCAGTGACTGTGGCAGCACCCCCAACAGCCATACCAAGGAATGTTCGATGTACACGACCCTTAATGGCGATTCCGAAGTGGACATTAGGGAGCTCCAAACTCGTGTCATCCAGTTACAGCAGGAAGCATCTGATCTTCAGAATCGGATTGACGCACTCAACTCTGAGAACAGTGAACTGCTCCGTCTGATGTCTCAGGCTACGAGTACCGAGGAGTACAACCAGTATCAGGCCACTTATAACAGCAACAGGGAGAACATCCGGCAACTGCAATCACAGCTTGATGCCGTCAACCGGAATATCGCTGAAACGAGACAAGCCATTGAGGAAGCCGAAGAAGGTGAACAGGCCCAGACTGATGACTATACGCGCATCCCGCAACTGATGAAGACCATGAAAGATGCTTATGGCATCACATGGACAAATGGCGGTTCATGGACTGGTTACACATTTATCCGAGAAGGCACAATCGGCAGCGTCAAGGGCACTGTGACCTTCAAGGCTACTGTCTCTATCGCACGTAAGCCCAAATATTTCATGGGTATCAAGATTCATCGTGCCATCGTGCAGATCGATTGGGAACTGACCAGTAGCTGGAGTGATACCCATGTGGCAGAGGTCATGGAACTCGACCCGTCGAAGTCCGATGAAGAGAACGCCGCCATCATCAACCGACGTATGAGTGAATTGGCTCAAGACCATCCCTCCTGTGAGGTCACGGTGGAATACACACGACGGCCAGGCGTTGAAACCCAAGACACGGATGGGGTACGCCATCTTCTTTGGGCCAGTGACCGCTTGGAGATCGCCAAAGGAATCGAGGCGCGACTGGCGAGAATCTATACCGACCTCGCCATGATAGAGAAGTTCCTCCACTACAAGCATACCGTCAGGGATTGGGTTCATGACCTTCTACCCAAGCTCAATGCAGACAGCCATAGAAAGCTGAACATCGCCGAGCGCAGCCGGAGACGCTGGATGCATAACGGCGGCAGCAGCTACTATGACGAGGAATTAGAAGACGACAACTATGACGATGAGCCATAGCAACCCTATAAAGAATCAGTAATATGATCAATACAGTTAATAAGTCGAATCAAAACAACGGAAACAGAAAAGGGACTCTGACAAGAATGCTCTTGCTGCTTTGCCTGGTCGTTGTGTGTCCGAAACATGCTTTGGCGCAGATTGTTCCCAATGACATCCCGACGATCGAAGCCTATATCCATGACCACAAGAAACAGCGAAGTCTGCTTCTTGCACGTGCCACTTTGGAAGAGAGTAACGCCCTGTTACACAAGGTCAGCAAGGTGACGCATCGGGAATATCGTGACATTAACCTTGAACTGGACAAATATACCCGTGCCTTCGATATCATTGATCTGGTGTATAGCACCGTCAGTACCGGGTTCAATGTCTATCGAACCTACGACAATGTTTCTGAAAAGATTGTCAAGTACAAAGCCCTCCTGGAAGAGTTCAACGAAAAGATTATCCAGCGAGGCCGTATCGAAAGTGCCGACACCCTCCTCTTGTTTGTCAACGGCAGGGCCGTTGCCAATCTTGCAGGGGAATGCCGGAATCTCTATTCCTCCGTCTGTGTCCTTGCTGCTTACGCCAGTGGACAAGTCTGTTGCACCACGGCTTCGCTGACACTGATGATAGACAACATCAACAAGTCACTCGACCGCATCAAGGACATTGTAAACAATGCCTATTATCAGACCTGGAAGTTCATCAAGGCACGGACGAGTTACTGGAAGTCAGAACTGTATCGCTCCAAGACCATCCGTCAGATGGCTGATGAAGCCTTTGGCAGATGGAGGGAAGCCGGAAACATATTGGATGATTAACGAAAACAAATAAAGGGTAGTGAAAATGAGAAAAACTATTTATACGGTTTCAATTCTATTGTTCTCCATGTCAGGAGCCAACGCTCAGACCATGACCTATAATCATGATGCATCCAAACAGGCACAGATAGAAGTCATGGAAGTCGGCGCTGGCAGCCTAACGCCAGAATTGTACTATAAGGTGACGCACCATAACTATTGGGAGGGCGCAAAGGCAACCACATCCGTCAAAAACACCCTTCGTCTTGCTGCCAATGCAGCCTCCATTCCGCAGGTGGAGTATGCCGACAGCATACAGGCTGACTTGGAAGGTCGTGCAAAGATCGAAGCTGCCAATATCGCCGATAGACAGATAGACCTGGCATGGGTCACGGAGGGTAACAAGATCGAGAACAGGCTTCTCGGTTTTAAGAACAACATCAACGCTTTGAGTGGGAAGACTGGCAGTGATGAGATTACGGCCTGGAGGGTGTTGGGCCAGATGTATGACTTTGCCATCAAAGTCACCCGTAATGCCTATATGCCCAACAGCGAGCGTCAGAAGCAGTACATGGCCATCTATGATGAGATTGTCAAAAGCAACGACAACCTGTTGTTGAGGGTGCGCTATCTGACTACCAAGAACCAGGCCGACCACCTGATCCAGTCCATGTCCCGCTTCCAGCACCGTGTCAGCGAGAATGCTTCGGCAGGATATAATCGCTGGCGTGATGCGTCCCGTCAGGGAAGTACCGGCAATAGCTTAAACAATAACAATTAAACGAATCCTCAGATGAGTAACGACAGTACAGCAGTAGATTTCGGAATCAACCTTCTCGAAGAAGAGATTGATGACGTGATATTCAGAACCAACGAGTTCCTGACCGATGCCACGTTCACAGGCGGCCAAGGGCCTTTCTGGTGGATTCTCCAGATGTCCATGGCTTTGGCAGGACTCTTTGCTATCATTATCTGTGCCCACATGGCTTACAAGATGATGGTCAAACGTGAGCCGCTGGATGTGATGAAACTTTTCAAGCCACTGGCTGTGAGCATAGTCCTCTGTTGGTGGTACCCGCCTTCTGACACGGGTATGGCAGGAGGTAGCAGCACCTGGTGCGCCTTGGACTTCCTCAGTTATATCCCCAATGCCATAGGAAGTTATACCCATGACCTTTATGAGGCAGAGGCGGCACAGGTAGAGGATAGGATGCAGGACGTGCAGCAGCTCATGTATCAGTTAGGCGATGAAGCCGCCGATCCCATATCCACCATCAAGGCTGCCAGCAACGCCGTCAGTGCCTTACTCACACAGAGCAGTGTGCAGGATGTCACTGATGCCGATGCTGCCGCTGAGGATGAAAAGAACATTGTCAAGGCAGAGATGACCAGCACTACGGCTGGTTTGGTCATGCTTGCTGATAAGATTATCATGCTGATAGCGTTAATCACTTTCCGTATCGGTTGGTGGGGAACCATCTATTGCCAGCAGATCCTGTTGGGTATGCTCACTATTTTCGGACCCATCCAGTGGGCATTCTCCTTGTTGCCGAAGTGGGAAGGTGCCTGGGCAAAGTGGATCATCAGGTATCTCACCGTCCATTTCTACGGTGCGATGCTTTACTTCGTCGGTTTCTATGTCCTTTTGCTCTTCGATATTGTCATCAACATACAATACAATGACCTTGCTGCGGTCACGGCATCTGATGAGACGGTGGTCAATTACTTGCAGAACGCTTTCTTCTCAGCGGGTTATCTGATGGCTGCCAGTGTCGTTGCCCTCAAATGTCTGAACCTCGTTCCAGACCTTGCCGCATGGATGATACCAGAGGGAGATACGGCCTTCTCCACCCGTAGCTTCGGTGAGGGAATTGCCACCTCCATGCGTCAGTCCGCAGGGCGTTTAGTAGGAGTCTAATTTAAAGCATTCATGTTATGGTTATCAAAAATTTAGAAAACAAGATTAAACTGGTTCTGATACTATGCAGCCTTTTTCTTGTCGGTTGTGTGGTGATCTCCCTCGGCAGTATCTGGACAGCCAGAGGAATGGTCAGTGATGCACAGCAGAAAGTGTATGTCCTGGACGGCAATGTGCCGATACTCGTCAACCGAAGTACGATGGAAGAGACCCTTGACGTGGAGGCCAAGAGCCATGTGGAAATGTTCCATCATTACTTCTTTACTTTGGCACCCGATGACAAGTATATCAAGTACACGATGGAGAAGGCCATGTATCTCATAGATGAGTCAGGTCTTGCCCAGTACAACGCTTTGAAGGAGAAAGGCTTTTATGGCAATATTATGGGCACGAGTGCCGTTTTCAGCATTTTCTGTGACAGCATCCGCTTCAGTGAGGAGAACATGTCGTTCACCTACTACGGCCGGCAACGTATAGAACGCAGGACATCAGTGTTGATGCGTGAACTCGTTACTGAGGGTTACCTGAAACGTGTGCCGAGAACAGAAAACAATCCGCATGGCTTGCTTATCGTCAACTGGCGCACGATTCTGAACAAAGACCTGGAACAGCGCACGAAGTCAAACTATTAAACGCACAACAATATGAAATTTAAGAAAATACTGTTCGGGGAGGAAGTCCCCGATAAGGATGACCCGAAGTACAAAGAGCGGTACGAGAAAGATGTGGCGGCGGGCAAGACCTTCGCCCAGGCCCTGAAACTCGATAAGGGTGCCGCCTGTGTGCAGCGGTTTGCCTCCAGGCACACCAAGCTGTTTCTTGCCCTCGTCTTCTCCTTTGTGCTGTTCAGCGTGGGCCTTAGCCTGTACCGCATGACGCAAGCTGTGAAGTACCGTCCTCAGCCCTCCAGTGCTGTCGAGCGGCAGGAGCAGCAGCTGCATTTCAAGCGTCACCATGCGCCACAGCAACCAGAGAATGATAAAGACAACATAAATAATCACCCACATCAAACAGACTAATATGAAGCCTTTCGATAAAATCAATTTCCGGCAGCCCAAGTACATGCTTCCTGCCATCCTGTATATCCCCATCCTGTTTTTGGGCTTCTTTGTCATTCGGCTATTTGGTACGGAAAAGGTGGAGGTCGACAAGTCCAATCTGGAAACCACCGAGTTTATCAATGATAAACTGCCTGATGCCAACATTAAGGGTGACGGCATTGGTGACAAATACACCAACATGCTCAACGACTTCGGCAAGATCAAAGATGAGTCAGCCGTCGAGAATATCGAGCGTGGTGGCGAAGACATAAAGGAAGAATACACCTCACAGTATTCCGATGCCGAGGTGGCGGCCATGGACCAGAGCAGCCGACAGGCACAGGAATCCATGGAGAAGCTGCGTCAGTTGCAGGAGCAGATGCGACAGCAGCAAGCCAGGGATGATAACCTCACCGACGAACGACCAAACGGCAATACTCCCGAGGAAGATGAGACGCTGGAAAGTCTCCGCAGGGCTTTGGAAGAAGCCCGCCAACAAGGTCAGCGTCAGGTGTCGGGTATGAACAGTGCGACCGACAGCCATGCCAACCGCGATGATGAACCGGCAACCCAAAGCAAAGAAGAAACCAATGGTCTGGTAACCGTCAACGAGAAAGCCGTTACTGAGATAGCGGAAGAAGCCGAACCCGAGGAAGTTGTCAAGACCCTAAAAGAAACTTCCGACTATTTTAACACCATCATTACCAATGAGCCGGAGCACAAGTTGATTAAGGCCATTGTCGATGAGGATGTCAAGGCCGTTGATGGCAGCCGGGTACGTCTCCGTCTGCTTGATGACATTGACATCGGCGAGCGGACCATCCCTAAAGGCAGCTATCTCTTCTGCATCATGAGCGGTTTCAGCCAGCAGCGCATCAAGGGAACGGTCAAGAGCGTCCTTGTCAATGATGAATTGGTTAAAGTCAATCTCAGCATCTACGACACCGATGGCATGGAAGGCCTGTATGTTCCGCGCAGCGGTTTCAGGGAAACCTCCCAGGATGTGGCCAGCGGTGCCATGAGCCAAAGCATGAGTATCAATGACGGCTCAGCGACCAGCAGCATGGGACGATGGGGAATGCAAGCCCTGCAGAACGCATACCAAAAGACCGCCAATGCCATATCCAAAGGTATCCGTAAAAATAAAGTGAATATCAAATATGGCACGCAGGTCTATCTGATTAATTCTAAGGAAAAGAAACAGACAAAATGAGCATCAATATGAAACGATCAAGAATCTTTGGCCTGGCAGCCGTTGCGCTGCTCTCCGCCGCGCCTGTCATGGCACAGAAAACGATGGATGATATGCAATATCTTACCATCAATGAGAATGTCACTACCGTCATCACGGCCAGTGAACCTGTCCGCTTTGTGGACATCAGTACCGATAAGGTAGCTGGTGACCAACCCATCAGCAATCTCGTGCGTCTGAAGCCCAAGGAAGGTATGGAGATTCATCACGACGGCGATGTGTTGGCGGTCGTTACCATTGTCACGGAACGCTACCGCAGCCAGTATGCTCTTATTTACACCTCCCGCATGGACGAGGCTGTGACTGAGAAAACCATCACGTTGGATGAGCGCGAACCATACAATAACCCAGCCGTCAGCATGTCAACAGAAGACATGACCCGCTATGCCCGTCAGATATGGGCATCTCCTGCACGCGTCCGCAATGTCTCTACCAAGAGGAATAGGATGGTTATGCGCCTGAACAACATCTACAGTGTCGGTGAATATTTCTTCATCGACTTCTCGGTGGATAACAGAACAAACATCCGTTTTGACATCGATCAGCTGAGAGTGAAACTCAATGACAAGAAAACCGCAAGGTCCACGACCGTCCAGGCCATAGAGCTGATCCCTGAACTTGTCCTTGACCCCACTCGGTCGTTCTGTTACGGTTACAGGAACGTCATAGTCCTGAAGAAGATGACCTTCCCCAATGACAAGATGTTGACCATCGAACTCAGCGAGCAGCAGATCAGTGGCCGCACGATAAGTCTCAGCATTGAGTACGAAGACGTGCTGAATGCAGATTCGTTCAACAATGTCCTGTTGATGGAAAACTAAACCGTTTCGACCATGAGAGAAAAAGAACTTTTTTTCAAACTGTTGTTTGTCTCTGTCATGTTGTTGATGACAGTGACGGGTAGAGCGCAGAGCCATGGCAACCGACTCTCGTTGGGCTTCGGCGCGCTTTATGAGAGTGGATTGGATGCCACCCTTGCTGTGGAACATGAGACCAAGAGTCATAATGCATGGGAGTATTTTGCCAATGGCTATGTCAAGTGGACAAAAGACGAAAAAGCCGGTCATGTCACAAAGGACTCTTTCTGGAACAATTACCGTACATGGGGCTTGGGCATTGCATACAAGCCTTGTGTGGCACGTTCAAGAAACAAGTACGGCAGTTTGCGCCTTGGTGCCAGTGCCGGCAGTGACACGCATGAGTTCGTTGGCTGGGCGCATGTCGGCTACGAGCACAACTATGTTCTCCGCCATGGCTGGCATCTCTACTGGCAGATCAAGACGGAAGTGTGCATCAATGGTCAGGATCTGTTCCGTACCGGATTAGTATTGGGAATCAAGCTCCCTACAGGGACACGTTAAAAACGGATAGACAATGAACATAAGATTTATCCATTATTGGTTCGTCGCCATCGTGGCCACCATGATCTTCACCTCTTGTGACGAGCATCTTGAGGAGGATTTTTCGTGGCGTTCCTGGCAACCGGGTATGGTCTATTGCACCAATGGCGAGGTGAGCACTTATGACCGCTGCATTGCTGATGGCAATATCCCTGAAGCCGTTCTTTTCTATATAGATGCCACAGATGCCACCTCGGGCGTTGCTTACGCGGTCAGTCTGAAGGACTCTCCAGCGAATGCTTTCTGCAATCCCGACACCATCTATGTGACACAGGGGACTTCTGCCGACATCAGTGGCTGTGATGGTGAGACGAATACTACAGCCATGCGTTATGGTAAGATAGCGTCCCCCATTGCCACGAGCATTTCGGACAAATATTTCATACCGTCTGTTAGCGAGATGTACAAGCTCTTTGTGGCCAGAAGTGTTGTCAATCAAGCCATAGAGCGATGCGGCGGTGACATTCTTCCCATTGACAATGTGGATTGTTGGTACTGGACCAGTACCGAATGCGAGGTGGCCACTACCGACAGGGCTTGGCGTTTCAGTCTTTATTCAGGTCGTTTTGAGAGCTCCGACAAGCATTCGGCTTTTCCAGTACGTCCTATTCTGATGATACGTCTCAACAAAGAAGAGCAGAGATAAGCCATGATGGAAGAGAGTAAAGACCTACAGACGCTGTACAAGGTATTCCGTACATTCATCTACATTTCGTTGGTCGTCGAGTTCTTCGAGTATGCTATCGCCCCAGAACTTTTGGACTTCTGGGGCGGCATCCTCCTTGATCTGCATGGCAGGTTGAAACTGATGGATGTTTATCAGGACGGTCATATGCTCCGCAGTAAGATCATGACATTCTTGATGATATGTGTCACCTGTGTCGGCACCAGGAACAAAAAGCATCTGGAGTTCAATGCCAAGCAGATGGTCATTTATCCCATTACCTTTGGAGCCGTTTTGATGTTCTTCTCCGTCTGGGTCTTCAACCGTCACTGGAATCCCATATTCTTCACGCTCCACAGCAGCACATGGATATACTTTGTAATGTCTGTTGTCGGCACGGTGCTCGTTCATGTAGCTCTTGATAACATTTCCAAGTATTTGAAAGATGGTCTGTTGAAAGACCGCTTCAACTTTGAGAACGAGAGCTTTGAGCAGATGGAAGAGAAGGTGGAGAACAAGTACAGCGTCAATATCCCCATGCGCTACTATTATAAGGGTAAGTTCCGCAAGGGATGGGTTAATGTCATCAATCCTTTTCGAGGCACATGGGTCGTCGGCACTCCAGGCTCAGGTAAGACTTTCAGCATTATCGAGCCGTTCATCCGCCAGCACAGCGCCAAGGGCTTTGCGATGGTGGTTTATGATTACAAGTTCCCCACGCTTGCCCAGAAGCTCTATTACCATTATCGTATCAACAAGAAAGCCGGGAACACGCCTGAAGGATGTCAGTTCAACATCATCAACTTCGTGAATGTCGAGTACAGTCGCCGTGTCAACCCCATCCAGTTGAAGTATATCAGCAACCTTGCCGCTGCCAGTGAGACTGCCGAGACCCTTCTGGAATCCTTGCAGAAAGGCAAGAAAGAGGGAGGTGGAGGCAGCGACCAGTTCTTCCAGACTTCTGCCGTCAACTTCTTGGCAGCCTGCATCTATTTCTTCTGTAATTACGAGAAACGTCCGTATGATGAGAACGGTAAGGAGTTGAACTATGACAAGACCATTGACCCGGAAACAGGAATGATAAAGCCTACAGGTGTAGTCCGCGATGCGATGGGCAATGTCACCACACCTGCCTATTGGTTGGGTAAGTACAGCGACATGCCTCATATCCTCTCCTTCCTTAATGAGAGCTATGAGACAATCTTTGAAGTGTTGATGACCGATACCGAAGTGGCACCTCTGCTTGGCCCTTTCAAGACAGCCTTTGAGAACAAGGCGATGGAGCAGTTGGAAGGTATGATTGGTACTTTGCGTGTCTTTACCTCCCGCCTGGCTACCAAGGAATCATACTGGATATTCCATAAAGATGGCGATGACTTCGACCTGAAGGTGTCAGATCCCAAGCATCCCAGCTACTTGCTCATCGCCAATGACCCGGAGATGGAAAGCATCATCGGTGCTTTGAATGCTTTGATATTGAACCGCCTTGTCACACGGGTCAATACGGGTCAAGGCAAGAACGTTCCGGTGAGCATCATCGTCGATGAGCTGCCGACGTTGTATTTCCACAAGATCGACCGTTTGATCGGTACAGCCCGAAGCAACAAAGTCAGCGTGGCGTTGGGCTTTCAGGAGTTGCCACAGTTGGAAGCTGACTACGGCAAGACCGGTATGCAGAAGATTATCACCACCGTTGGTAACGTGGTCAGCGGCTCCGCCAGAGCCAAGGAAACCCTTGAATGGTTGTCTAACGACATCTTTGGAAAGGTCGTACAACTGAAGAAAGGTGTGACCATCGACCGTGACCGCACTTCTGTCAATCTCAACGAGAATATGGACAGCCTTGTGCCTGGTTCAAAGATTGCCGATATGCCGACTGGCTGGATTTGTGGGCAGACGGCACGAGACTTTGTGAAGACCAAGACAGGAAGGAATGACAGCATGGATATACAGGAGTCTGAGGAGTTCCAGACTTCCAAATTCTTCTGCAAGACCAATTTTGATATGGCGGAAATCTCCAGGGAGGAAGCTGACTATGCCAATTATCCCATACCTCAGTTCTATCATTTCGACTCCCCAGAGGTGCGGGAGCGTATCTTGTATTCAAATTTTCTTCAAGTCAATCAAGATGTGAAGGACATGATTAAGGAGATACAAGAGTTCAACAAAAAGTAAGATGAGCAAGGGAAGCCACCGCTATGATGACTTCCCTTGCCTCTTTTATGCGCTCATGTGCATCTTCTGTTGGCTGACGGTTTTCTTCGGCAAAGCCCATCCTCTTTGCTTGGCAACCTCATAGTTGAATTTATACCACACATCTTCGTCAAGGAACTCAAAGTGCATCGTTCCTTTCTTGTATGCCTTGCAACGGAAGAAGCCCCACACAAACCACTCTCCCCATGCTTCGCGGTCATGGTGGCAGTGTAATCCCGAAACATTGTCATAGTTCGTGCCTGTGATGTAGCACAAAGCCTTGCAGACATCCTCCAGCTGCTCGATGTTGTAACCATCTAACTGCACCGTGGGATATGCCTCCTTACCGTTCTTCGTGCAATAACCGCCATAGCCTGTGCCATGAAACACATAGCGGTCATGATAGCCTTTGCACATATACGGTACGATGAACTTGCGATTGATCATGTAGTTCGCATTGGTTTTCCATTTTTCCCCTGCGGTACTGTTATCCGCCGAGAAGGAGCAGATAAGGTCAAAGGCTTCAAGCAACGCTGTTTGCATCCGTTGTCCGTTAGTCTGTATCACCATGTCGATAACACGATAGATGTTCCCCATGGTGAAAGGCACGTTGGTCTGTTGCTCGATGAAGCGGTTAATCTGTTCTCGAAGTTGCTTCGTGGCATATTTCTCCATGTGCAGTTTCTTGAAAATGATGCGCCAGTAGTATTTCTGGAGTTCTTTCTTGTACTGCTGATGCGTGACCACTTTCTCATCACCGCTGTAGCCTCCTGTCATGGTTCCGAATTTGATAGGGATGTAGTCATAACCCTCAGCGTCGGGATATTTGGCGGTCTCATTGATTTTGTTGGCTGCTGCCAGTGTCTCGTCGAAGAGTTTCACTGCCGCCACATATCGGTTTACAAGGTCACGCACGATGTTGTATTGCATGATCCCTTCCCTCTCATTCATGTTTGCGATGTCCTCATCCACCTGTGAGAAGAAATAGCCAGCGAATTCATCCTTTCCTTCGCCCTCCTTATAGAGTTTTAGAAGCGTCACATGTACATTAGTCTGACGCTCAGCCTTGCTGAACACGTCACCGAGATACTCCCTGCGCCCATAGAGTTCCACTGTCTCTATAAGCTGCTTGTTTTTCTCGTATCGCCATCCTCTTTCGAGGTTATCATCGTTGCATAGTGCCACAATAGTACATCCTGCTGGTGCGATGTCAAAGGCATGGAGGATATGCCTGGCACCCTCGCTAAATGGCGGGTTCATTACAATGTAGTCAATGTGGCTTACCTGCTCGGACGTGACGGAAAGGAAGTCATCAGCAATGATTTCACATTTCCCGTTCAGCAGTTTGCGGATGTTCGGGTCTTTCTCACAGGCGATGACTTGTGCTGCTCCGTTTTCATTGAGCCAGTCCACGATGTTGCCTTTCCCTGCCGATGGCTCAAGAACAGTCTTGCCACAGACGCTTTCGTCCATCATCATTCTCTCAATGACCTCTCTCGGTGTCGGGTAGAAGTCCGGGTTGTCTGTAAAAATGTTGTTCATATTGTTTAGGTATTGTGGAGGGCTTGTTTCATCCCTCCGATTAAACATGTTATTAAAAATCGTCGAATAGAGATAACTGGCCTGTCGAAGCCCGCTTTTTCTTTATCAGCGGCAAATACTTTCGGTCTTTTTGGACAGTGCTGTTTTCCACATAGCCAATGAGCTTGTCAAGTGTTGCATTCAGAGCGTTTCTTCTTGTGTCGTACTGCTTTTCCCAAATGCTGGGGTATGAGCCTCCTCCACAGCTGGAAAGGCTATAACATAAAGTGCCAATCCATTTGCCGTTAGGGTGTTGCAGCAACATGATTTCAGCATTGAAGGTGCCATCTTTGAACACTTGAACATGTTCAGACTTTTCTTTCAAGCTCATGCAATTACCGTTTTCAAGCCACCCATATTCATTAAAAACAGGTTTCTCTTTGTAGCCACACATCAGGTACTGCTCGTACGTCCTGGCATTGGTAATCATCTGGCATTCCCATTTCTCAGAGCCAAACTGAGCGAACCAAGCCAGTTCTTCTGCGTCGTTATTCTCGACGGCCTTGTCATACCTTTCATACATCGGTATTTCAACCTTGCAGATGTTAAAATCACGTTCTCTCATTTTTCTCACTGTTAAACCGTTAAACTCTTTTTTATTCTTTTCCCTTTTATCGAAGCTACTGCTCCGTCGGGAATTGTTTTTTACGTTGCAAGAAAGGTGGCCTTCCCATAGAAAGATGAGACAAGTAATATGAAAGGGATTTGATGGAATACCCCGATTGTGGGCAATCTGTGGAAGGCTGCCGTCAAATTCCTTTCAGATAACTACGTGGTACTTGGCGTTCTTTCAGAAGACATTACCTTTGCATAGGAAAAAATAGTTCGACGGAGCCAAACCTGAATTAAAAACAGATTTGTCGGCAATGATTGTATCGGCAAGTAACTCCGAAACTGCAAAATACCGCATTCTCCCATTCACTTTATCTGAACTATACTCGAAATGATATAAAAGTGTTAAATCTTTTATTATTTATATTTGAAATGATATAAAATTGAGAAAAAGTAGTAATTTTGCATTCGAAATAATATAATTTCTTATGGAAAAGACCAAATTATCGATGATTGTAAAGGCTCTACGCAAGGAACATGGCCTCACGCAAGAAGACCTTGCCATGAAGTCGGGAGTCGGACTAAGTTTCGTGCGCAATCTGGAGCAAGGCAAACCATCCCTGAGAATGGACAAGGTCAACCAGCTCCTCGATCTGTTTAACTATGAATTGACGGCAACCAAAAGGACATGAGACAAGCTGAGATATATAGGAAGGGCATACTTGCAGGCATATTGACTGAAGACGGAGGCGAGTACCGCTTCTGCTATGAAGGCTCGTATCTTCATCGAAAAGACGCCTGTCCCGTTAGCCTTACGCTTCCTTTACAGGCTGATGCGTTTGTCAGTCCTGTTCTTTTTCCGTTCTTCGACGGATTGATTCCTGAAGGCTGGTTGCTTGATATTGCTCTAAGAAATACCGATGTCAGCATTCTTGACCGCATGTCGTTACTGTTGCTCTGCTGCAAGGAGTGCATCGGTTCTATCAGTGTGGTTCCTATTAACAATGGAGGGCAGTAATAATGAGTAAATGTTTATATTGCTATAAAGAGTTGGAGGACGGTCAGCGGGATTACCATCCTCAATGTGCCCGAAAATTCTTTGGAATGCGGGATGCGCCTTTACTGGAATATCGTCATGAAGACCTTGACCAGTTGGCCGAGCAGATAATCCGCGCTCAAACTTCACTGACAGGTGTGCAGCCTAAACTGTCATTAAACCTCAGTAAACATGAAGGTTGCAGCCGATTGACGATAGTAGGTTTGTGGGGTGACTACATATTTAAGCCACAGACCGACGTGTATCCGCAGTTGCCTGAAAATGAGGACCTGACCATGCATCTTGCTGAAGTAATAAAGATTCGTGTCGTTCCCCATAGCCTCATTCGCCTGGCAGATGGGAAACTTGGCTATATCACCAAACGCATAGACCGCACAAAAAATGGAGAGAAGATCGATATGGAAGACATGTGCCAGTTGACGTTGCATCCCACAGAGTATAAATACAAAGGCTCTTATGAACAGATAGCAAAAGTCATGAAGCAGCATTGCGACATGCCTAAACTCGATCTTACGAACTATATGCAGGTATTGTTGTTCTGCTTCGTGACGGGTAATAATGACATGCATTTGAAGAATTTCTCGCTCTACCGGCCCTCAAATGGCTATCAACTTACTCCCGCCTATGACCTTATCAATGTAGCCATTGCCAATCCTGAGGATAAGGAAGAGTTGGCTCTATCATTGTCTGGCAAAAAGTCGAACTTGAAACTAGAAGATTTCTTGAGGTCTACGACAACAATGGGGGTGGAAGAAAACGTTGTATTGCATCTAATTGAAAATATGCGCAAGGCCATTCCCAAATGGAAGTCTTTAATTCAAAGTTCATTCCTAAGCGAGGAGATGAAAGATAGATACGAACAACTCATCATATCCAGAATGAATCGTTTACAGGAATGATTCTCTGTGGAATTTTCGCCTGCTTCTGCGTGGAAAGCACTTTGATTATCGTGGATTGATACCTATAGATTTGGCTAAAGAATTAATACATCAATTCGCATAAGTTATGTTAGTACGATCAAGAATAATGAAAGTAAAACGCAAACCGACAAAGTGTCCTATTTGCGGTGAACGTGTTGTGGATATTATCTACGGCACAGGTGATATGACTGAGATAGATTTCGCTCTTGAATACAGAAAGGAGGGCATCATGGGAGGCAATAACATCACACGCCGTCCTCCCATTTGGACGTGTGCTTGTGGCTGTCTGCGTTTCCGTAAGGTCAATCCTGATGGCACGGATGCGCCTGTAAAGGTAAAATTACTGAAGGGTATTCGTAAAGCTCCCGCATCAATCTTTACATGGGAATCGGAAATGGCTAAGCGTGTATTGCAGACTGGTAGTGATAGGACAATACACCACTATAAAGTGACTGTGGCAACTGAACTTGGAGAAAATGAGATCCTTTCGGTGGCTGCACTCAGTGGTGATGACGCGCTTAATGAAGCAGAGAGAATCATTTCTCTTGGTGCCACTGGACTTAGGGGCAAAAAATGCGCATCAATGGAAGTGTTTGATTAATGACTGACAGAGTGTGCCATTTGAATGAAAAGCATCACCATCCGAAGAACTTTCCACCATCATCGCGTTCTCTTCCACTAAGTTGCCCGATTATTATTTTTGTCTCGCGTGCAAGTCTGTTTACGAAAAAACACGAATGGCCCCAGTTAAAAAATCTTAATTAATGTGGCTGGCGGCATTTGAAAGTTGTTCAAAATCGCAGAAAATCATAAATTTGTAGGTTTGAAAAAGACAAAAGTGGGCAATACGATAATAGATAACACTAAGGAGCAGATGGTCAGAGACTTCCGTAAACGACTTTTGGAGGTCTATGGCTATCAAGAGGGACAATTGGCCCTGAATGTAAACATACAGATAGGACAAAGTGTTGATATAGCAATATGGCGGAATAAGGAAGCTCGACAGCGTCGGCAGATTCCTGATATCTGTATTGTTGTTGTGTGCAAGGCAGAACATATCCGCATACAAGCTGACGAATATATAAGCAGTCTTAGTGCGTTTTCAATAGATACTTCATGTTTCTTTGTTGCGCACAACATGAAAGAGACATGCGTGTTTTATATGGATCGTTTTCATGGGGGGAGTCTAGAGAAGTTTGGTGATTTCCCTAAAGCGGCTGATGTGGAGCAAGAAGAAGGTATTGCATGTTTTGTTCGGAGAATGCGAAACTGCACCAAAGACAATCTGCTTCAAGCATTTAACAAATGCCATAACATCATTCGTAATAATGACAAATTATCACCTGAAGCAGCATTTGATGAAATCAGTAAGGTTATTTTCATAAAGATGCTTTATGAACGCCAACCTAATGATGAATTGATCTATACTAAAGAAAAGTTTTTGCGTGACGAGTTTGAGTGGCGAAATAGTCACAAAAAAGGTGATTATATATCAAGCCTCTTTGAGCAAGTGAAACGTCAGTATATTGGAGACGGACTGTTTGAACGAGGCGACATACTCCGTATTAGCCGTGAAAGCTTTATAAAGATTCTGGAAGAACTGAATAATTTTGGACTAGCAGGTGTCGCAGAAGATGTTAAAGGCGTTGCATTTGAGTCATTCTTAGGTAAGACTTTTAGGGGTGAGCTCGGACAGTTCTTTACGCCGCGTACCATAGTAAATTTCATTGTAGATGTACTTGATATACAAGAGGGAGAACTTGTATGTGACCCCTGCTGTGGTAGTGGCGGATTCTTGATTCGTGCATTTGAAAAAGTTCAGGACGATATCGACAAAGATATTCGTGAAAGAATTCAAGGGTTGACAGACGGTACTATTCCTGTGGAGCAAAGACGTGAACAAATAGCTTTATTGCAGAAGCAGTTGGATAAACAACTGAAAGACAGCCGATACTACAAACTATGCCATAGTTATTTCTATGGAGTAGATGCGAATGTGAGAATGGCTAGAACTTCCAAGATGAACATGATTATGCATGGAGATGGGCATGTGGGTGTTTATCTGCATGATGGTTTGTTTGATGTAGGTGGAGTGAAGTCTGAAAACTTTGACGTTATTCTAATTAATCCTCCATTTGGTGCACATGTTGACAGGAAAACAAAGATGTATAATGGGCAGTGTGTGTCTGACCTTTTTGAATTGACTGCTAGTAATGCTGAACAGCTATTTGTTGAACGAACCATCCAACTTCTTAGACCTGGCGGAAGGGCCGGTCTTGTCCTGCCGGAGGGTATATTCAACAATAACAATGCAAACACAAAGAAGCTGAGACATTTCGTTGAGCAGAATGCACAGATCTTGTGTATTACATCTATACCAGCTGATGTATTTTTAGCGTCAGGAGCCAATATAAAACCGAGTATTCTTTTTATTAAGAAACTGACAGATGAAGAGAAGAAAAAAGGAGAAAAGAATACAGGGGAAGTGTGTGCATGTAAAGTGACTGATGCCGGCATTAATTCTCAAGGATTACCATCCGATAATAGACAGTTGACGGAACTTGCTCCTTTGGTGCGAGAATGGATACGCTCAGGTGTGCAACCAAATAGTCCGATGGTGAGAATAATCAACCAGGAAGTTATGGAGGACTGGAACGTACAACCGTTCTTTAATGTAAAGCCAGTACGATTCAAAGTCAAAGATAATATCACAAAACTCTCAGATATTCTGAAACAGAGCTCTGACTGGATAATGATAGATGACAATACCCAATATACTCGTATTACTGTACGTTTGTTCAATAAAGGAATCGTGCTTAGAGACCGTGTTTATGGGCGTGAAATTGGGACAAAGAAACAGATGCGTGTAAGTGCCGGACAGTTGGTCGTTTCGAAGATTGACGGTAAGAGTGGCGCATTCGCCTTTGTTCCACAGGAGTTTAGCGGGGCTATAGTCACACAAGATTTTCCAGTTTTTGACATAGATAAAGAGAAAGTGATTCCTGAGTATCTTGAATTATTGCTGTCAAATCCTGAAATGCTGGAGCAAATAAAGTCAACTGCCAGTGGTTCAACAGGCAGAAAAAGACTATCTGTGGTAAAATTCCTTAACATGAGAATACCACTTCCTCCTATTGAGGAACAACGTGGCTATGTAAATAAACTTATAGCACTTCGTCACCAACAAGAGATGGTAGAGAAAAACATCGAGAAAGAGGTTGCGAGATTTAATAATACCATATTTGAATCATGATTGAACTTACAAGACTTAAAATCATTTCGGATTTTAAGAATCTGAAGGGGTTAGATATTAATTTCAAGCAGGGACTGGATACATATGTACTTATTGGGAATAATGGTTCTGGTAAGAGCAGTATCTTAGAGGCTATCAGTTATATATTTGGCTGGCTTTATAACCCTGAGGGAACAATTAGTTTTGATTTTGGATTAAATTATAGGATAGATGGCGTTAGGGTGGTAATAAGCCAAAGAAATGGTGTAGTCAAAACGAGAGTGAACGGAATAGAAGTTGGATATGATGTTATTCGGACAAACTATTTGCCGTCGCGTATCATCTGTAACTATAGTGGTGAAGATATGCGCATGAAAGATTTGTACTATCAAAAGCCTTTTGCAGATTACATTGACAAGCTGATAAGTGCCGGAGGAAGAAATGACTTAAGAATGGTGTTCATTGACAAAGATTTGTGGGATATTATTCTACTTATTATGATAGTATGTCGTGAACAGGTGCCTGCCTTTGACTTCTTCTTAGCAGAAACCTTACATGTTAACAGAATTGATGGCATAACAATACACTTTGATAATAAAAAACTAGAGGGATGGCAAGATAATCCAACAACGTTCTATATTAGACAAATTGCCCCCTTTATAGATGAAAAAGGGAATATACCTATTCACCGGTTGAATCCTGGTAGCAATTTGCCATTTACCCTGTTCAACCAGTGGAATGGGGCACGTCCGATAATCAAAGACCTAAATATTATTTTTAATGACGGTATAAACGCCAATATGCTAAGTGAAGGCGAAAAGAAGTTGATGGTTGTGTTCTTTATACTGGAGGCTATTGCCGATGAACGTTCGATAGTCCTGTTGGACGAACCAGACAGTCATATACACGTTGCACGGAAGGCCGAACTTAAAGAGTATTTTGAGAAGACGGCCAACAGAGAAAATATTTTGACATCGCATTCACCGACGCTAACTGCTAAATTTCCAGAAGAGTCAATCATTATGCTCGATTGTCAACCAGATGGCCATGCAGCTGTCATTGATAAAAACAAGCAGCAGATTGTATCTGCGTTGACAAACAATATCTGGTCACTTCAAGAACAGAATATCTTTTTGGCTTCTAATAAAACCGTACTGGTGGTAGAGGGGAAGACGGATGACCAAATTCTTTCAGCCGCACTGAAAAGCTTAAATAAAGCAGGCCGTTATACTCATATGGACTTTTCTTATCTACCATGTAATGGAGCCAGCAACATACCTACATTAGTGGCAAAATTTAAACCAAAGGCCGGTCAAATGATGATCGCCTTCTTTGATGCTGATGGCGCGGGTTGGCAAGCTATTAAAGAGGTATTTGCCGATGGGAAGGATTATCCAACTGTTTCATTTGGAAAAGCAAGAAAAAAAGATGGTATTTGGTATACAACTTATCCCCCTTGCAAAAAAGGTATAACTAACTTCAATATTGAAGATTATTTTCCAAGGTCTGTATTTCTGAAATATATTATGCGATTTAAAGCTTTGACCGAGATATGGACAAAGGAGAGGTTGAAGCGCAATATGGCTGATGACTGTGGTAAGGGACTGATGACTGATAAACAACTAGAAAAGTTCTCATACGTGTTTGACAGGATACAGGAAATTATGGATGCTGAGAGGAATGGGAAGACAGAATTATAGTTAAAGATTATTTGAAATGATTATAAGAAATTACTCTGTAATTTTAATTTGTCTTACGATGATTTTTCTTATCTATATTGATAACTTCCTAAGAGTTCTGGGATTGTAATGAAACAAAAGCATTGGAATTGTCCAGGGATTGAATTGAAACATCAACAGCAAGCCGCTATGATCACATATACTCAATTGAAGATGGCCAAATTTAAAAACAAGTGAGAGGCAAATAGTTATTTAGCTGTCACAAAGTAATCGATAAGTATCTCCGATATTAGCATACTTGTACCGAAATAAGGCATATGGAGGGTTGAGTTCAATCAAAACGCTACACTTGTTTGGGTCACAAAACGCACAACATGACAAGTTCATCTTATAACCTCAATAGTCATGCGACACTATTTGACGGCAAAAAATGCGCATCAATGGAAGTGTTTGATAATGACTGACAGAGGGTGCCATTCAAATGAAAGGCATCACCATCCGAAGAACTTTCCGCCATCATCACATTCTCTTTCCCAATCGGATTTCCCATGTCGGGTTGTCCGATTATTCTTTTTGTGTCGTTTCTCGGCTCTGTTCAGGACAAACACGATGAATAGTATGATCAGTACAACTCCCATCATCATAAACATGTTTTGCTGTATTTCAGCAATTCGTTAGTAATGAACCGTAGCAGCACCTTGGGATCGAAATATTTCCCCGTGTCGCTCCATTTACAGGACAGGTGCAAGTGCGGTCCAGTTGTCCGCTTGCCGGTGTTGCCACTGACACCAATCTTCTGTCCGGCACTTACACGTTGCCCTTTGGAAACTTCAATCTTAGACAGGTGCAGGAATGAACAGGTGCATACACCATAATCCACCGTGACATAGTACCCACCGCTTGATGAGTAGGATGCCGCTATGACCGTGCCTGGGAACATCGAATAGACATTCTCAAACCTCGCTTTCAGGTCAAGCCCGTTGTGCATGCGGCTTTTCTTTCTGTTCATCGGATCTCGCCGCATTCCAAAGGGCGAGTTCACCTTTATCTCCTTCAATGGCAGTGACACCATCAGAGGCACATAGTATGTAGTCGTATCGGATCCCATTGATTCCTGCTCGTTTAATGAGTCGGCATCTACTGCTTCAGAGGTTTCCGTTACAGTCGGCTCGCTCACTATTTCTTTTGTCTGCGTCTTGCCAATCGTGTTGAAAAGTGCCGCTTCTCGTTGTTGTGCATTGCCCATAAAATGCAGGCCCAAGCACATAGCTAATAACAATGTCGTTTTTCTCATGTAAAGGTAATCATTTTCTGTGATATATCAAAATTTTGAGCAATAATCTTTGCTAAAAGCAACACTTTTTGCAGGTTTTATAGTCAAAAAAATCTTTCAAAATATTGACACATCATTGGTTGTTGTTAAATGGCGCTTTATGTTTCTACGCAATCATATGCGCTACTTTGTTTGTATGTCTGAATTTCCCTTGCATCTGTTGCATACATCAAGAGAAGGAAGCGTTCGAGCGGATTTCTCTGTTGTTCTGGCATTTCCGCGATAAGGATGAGCTTACTATACAGTACATGCCAACCATCTTTGCCTCCTTGCGGCAAAGATAAAGTCACCATTATGCTCTTAAGGAAATCAGGCTAAACAATCCCACTATTTTGAGCCGAAGATCAATTATTGGTACTAATGGCCTTACTTGTTAGAACCAATAAAAAGAAACGCGGTCAAATATCACGATTTTGAGCGCATATAGAATAATCACACTTGATATGCCCTCTAATTTTGCCATGTCAAAATCGCAATTCACCGACTATATGGAAGAAAAGAAATTCTACCGTGAGGACTATCCTCTTGACATCCTTGGCGAGTTCGGCTTGACCGAGGAAATGATTTATGACCTCCCTGATTTCGTTCATGAGACGATAGAAAGAGGAGGAAAATCGCCATTGCTGCCGATCAGTATTGAGCAGCCATTTGGTGTTACCCATGGCTATGCCAAGTTTTCCCTGGTTGATACAGAAGAAGGTATCGATGTGGTATTCTACCCGAGGTTCAAACAGGCTAACCTTGCTGCCTTCGGCGAGGAACAGCAAAACGCTCTCATGGAGGGCAAGGTCATCGTTGCAGACATCAATGACAGCTTCATTACTCCAGAAGGAGTCGAGGATATGCAACGTATCAAAGCTTTTGTACAACTTGATAAAGACACGAATACTGTAATTTATGTTCCCACTCCAGCCATCGGCAAAAACCTAACCGCAGTCGCAATGGAGTATGACATTTCCGGTGATGACCTGCTGCGTATCTGGGATGGTGACCTTATAACCGTCAGGGAAGCGGCTGAGCGAGGCTGTGAAGCTCCCGTCACCATTGGCGTTGACCTTTTCACAGACACAGGTGTCATTGTCATCCCCGGTGCGGCAGCCCAGTGGGAGAATACCGTCAGGCGCACAATGCCCAAATATTCCTTCGGCAATGACGGTTGTTGGGTCAACCAAGACGGCAGGTTATCTTACGTGCCAGAGGAAAATTTCACCAAAGACATCATGGATGCTCTTGAACGTCTGGCCAAACAGAATGGCGTGACATTCCAAGAGCCGGATACTCAGCAAGAGCAGGTTTTACAGCCTCAGGTTGGCGAAGTAGAGGAAGAACAGCGTCAATTTGTGCGGTGACACCAGTAAAACAAGGAATAACTTATTCACAAATAAAAACCGAATCAATATGGAAAAGAACTATCCTGATTACGATGACCTCCGTGAGCAGTATGAGGAGGGCAACATTTCCGCAGTGGACTTCGTGACCCAGCAATCCGATGAACTGACGGAGGACTATGAGCGCTATTGTAAGGAGAAGTTGCTGGATCCCAACAGTGAAGCATCAGCACAGGCTTTCATGGCCTACCGTGACGAACTCTTTGAAGAGAGCCTCTCCAACTAGTGTTATCTCACAAGTAACAAGTGCTATGAGCATCCGTTCAGAATCGCTTCCGTACCGAGGCCGACTTTCCCGTCAGTTGGAAGACCTGTTGCGCAGGAATGGCATGAACGCACAGCTTGCCGTTGAAGACGGGAAGTACAAGCTCCTTGTCCAGGGACATGACTCACCGTTGCTGAGCTATGACATCAGTGAGCAGCAGTTCCGTGCCCTGGGTGAAGGCGGCACCAACTACGCCAATAAGAAAGCCTATAATGTATTCAATGGCATCATCGGTAAAGACTTTGATTTGCCGTCATCGTTTGTCGCTGCCCGTAATGTCAATGGCCGTGTCGTCATGGGTTTGCATGGTTATAGAGCCGGAGCCGAGGAATATGGCAGGCCGTTTCCCATGCCTCCCCATGCTTTTGGCCCAGGCTTTCTCGGATGGGCACCTCGTCACCAGCCAGGCTTCCATATTCGCCGATATGGTGATGTGCCGATGGTTATTGAACATGCTGACGGTCGTCAGAGGCCTGGCGAGATGAAAAGTGGCGGTTATGGCTATTATTACAAAGGCGGTCAGCAATCCGCCCAACAGGTATCAGATCCGCTGAAGGACTTACAGACGTACTTCCCACCTGTGCTGACCCGTCCCCGTCCAGCTGAACCTGCCAAGCCTTACAAGGAACTCATCACTTCCGATGTGTACTTCTCCAATGAGAAATGGCAGGAAGTCCTGGCATCCCATGGTATCATCATCGATGCGGACAAGAAGCTTCTTACCATCCAGTCTTCTGGTGCCCAACAAGATTTCGCCTATGACCTGACGGAGGATGAAGTCAAGAAACTCACTGATAACTCCTTGAAGAAGGCATCCTTGCAGTCACGCCTTGACATCCTAAATCATGTCATTAGCGGTGACTTCAAAGATTCCATCACCAAGGACATGCTTAACAGCACTGACCATATTGCCATCACTCTGAAGCCGGAAGTGGAACAGTCGTTCATACAGCAACAGCAGGAGATGAGCCAGCAGTTTGAGGCCATTCCAGATCCCTTGCAGGAACAACAACATTTTGCCCCCACCATGAACCCGGAACAAGGCTATGTCAACGGAGCAGACCTTGATGATGAAGACGAGCGTAAGGGCTGGTATCGAGAGGGCAAACACGGACGAGCCGTGGAGGTTGGAGACATCTGGGTGGAGAAGGTGCTGCTGCAGAAAACGGAAGAAGAAAGTCAAAGCTCGGAAGAGAACAGGAAAAACGATGTCACCTATCGCATGAGTGCCGTTATCAATGGTCAGGTCATCTCCCATGAAATCAGCCAGAAACAGTATGACAAGTTTATGGCCGTCGATGACTACCAGCGGATGCGTATGATGTCGAAGGTGTTCAAAGAGGTCGATATGAAGACCCGTCCTGAGATGCGTCAGGGCTTCAACCTCGGTGCCTTCCTGGCCGCAGGTCTCACGGCTGCCCGTGATGCCACCTACATTGGTGCTGACATTGCCCATAATGTAGAGCATATCAAACATCCACACTTTGCACCTGATGTGTACCATGAGGTGCATGGCACTGGCCGGATCCTCGTCAAGCCAGGTGTGGACTCTCCTCAAGACATCGCTTCCCGAGCTTTTGAAGCAGGACTTAACCAAGGTCTCTACGGACACGGAATGGGAAGATAAACAAAATGGAGTGAAGCCAATGAGTGACAACGACCTTACCTATCAGGACTATCTTGACAGGATAAACATTCAGGATGTCCTTGTTCACGCAGGTTACACCTTGAACCGTCGTGACGGACTGCGTTATCCCTCGTATGTCCGTCACGACAGCAATGGCCGTCGCATTCATGGTGACAAGTTTATCGTGACCAATCACGGCACCAGTTGCTTCCGTCCTCCAGAACAGAAAACCTATAATCTCATCAGTCTCATCAAGACCTTTCCAAGTATGTTCCCGGAACACGTCCGTTGTACCAATCCAGACCATCTGGTGAATGAAGTATGCCGTACGTTGCTGAATGTTCCCAACGAGCATCGAGGAGTCATTGTTGGGTTTCAGAAAGAAGCAAAGCCTTTTAATCTCAATGAATACAGCATCCATGCATTCCGCAAGTATGACTTTGACAGCATCAAGAAGTTCTATCCGTTTTTTGTGACCAGAGGCATTAACCTTGATACCCAGAAAGCGTTCAGCGCCCATTTCATCCTTGCCACCAAAGAAGCACAGGCACAAGGCAAGACCTATACCAATCTGTCTTTCCCCATGTATGTGCCAGGAAACGACAACGTTGTTGGCTTGGAAGAGCGAGGCCGCCCCCGACTAGATGGCAGTTCCGGCTATAAAGGCAAGGCGATGGGCAGCAACAGTTCCGAAGGGCTGTGGATAGCCCAATTAGGCAAAGGCGGGTTGGCCGAAGCCAAACATGTCTATTGGTTTGAGTCCGCCTACGATGCCATGTCCTATTATCAGTTGCATATGAAGGATAAACCCGAACTGAACAAAGCCATCTTCGTCTCTACTGGCGGTAATCCCACAGTGGGTCAGATGCGTGGAATGTTGAAACAGACACCCACAGCGTTGCACCATATCTGCTTTGACAACGACCTTGCCGGGCGGCAGTTCACCGAGAATTTCAGGAACGAGCTGCACCAGCAGGTGCGTTTCAATATCAAAGAAACGCCAGAGCGAAAACCTTATCTCGATTCCCTGCCCTTTGCTCAAGATTTAGCCAACGGCAATATAGATCTGTTACCCGACTCTGTAAAGGAGAAGTATGCCAAATATGAATCCGCATGGGAAGAAACCATGTCTATGCGCCAGAGCCGCTTATGCTTTGACGGAGACATCAAAGAACAGGAGAAACAGGCGGAGGCACTGCATAAAGATTTCCGATCCTCTTTACGGGCATTTCTGGGCATCACTTCAACGCAGGACACACAGTCAGTGCGTGAAATCCCTTTCAAGGGAAAAGACTGGAATGAGCAACTGCTTTTGGAAAGAGAGGAAGGCCGCCTTGCAGCTGATGAGACCGATGAGACAAGAAATGTCACTTCCGGCATTGATCTCGACGCCGATGGAGAGATTGAGGCTTGTGAGAGTGAGGAGAAGAGACAAAACCATAAAGTCAGGAGGTAGCCATGAGTCAGAAATATCCTGTCATCATATTACGTCCGCATAGATTACAGATCGTGGCGGGGAATATGGGAAGAATCCTTTGTTTAGCTCTCTTCCTTGTTCTTGCCGGATGGGACGGTTTGCTCCCAGAATCGTTGTTCCCGTTTCTAATGACCGCAGCAGCCATCCTGTTGGCAAACCTTCTTTGCAAGTATCTGTATCTGAGCTGCGTCCGTTACACCATCAATGAGGAACAGCTTCAATATGAATATGGCATCTTCTCCATTCAGAGAGACTACATTGAATTGTACCGCGTGGTCGATTACAGCGAGCAACGCAGCTTTCCGCAGATGCTTTTCAGCTTGAAGACCGTGAGCATCTACAGTGGCGACAAGACTTGTCCCCGTCTGGATGTCGTGGGTATCCGCAATCAGACGGATCTCATCAAGGTCATACGGGAACGAGTAGAGTATAACAAGAAAAAACGCAATATCCATGAGTTTACGAATATCCGATAGATTCCTCAAAAAATCCAAGAAGAGCAATGCGCTTCCGCCGTCTGGCGATAGTTCTGTAAAGCGGTGGCTTATTGTATCGTTGATGTCACTCATCCTTTGGGTGGTCAGCTGTCAGCGTGGCTATTGTCAGATAGTCACATCCAACCCGGGTGAGTACACCATCCTTGCTACAGGTAATGCGCTCATCAACAATACCGTGAAGTCAGAGACCAAGGCAGAACGAGAGACCGCCGTATTGCAGAATGCTATGGCGGGAGAGTTCACCAAGATGGCTGAATGGGAACGTCAGTATAATTCCTATCTGAAAACCGCTACCGGGTACGCCTCAGCCATCAAGGCTGCCACCCATATCTATGACGATGGCGTAAGGGTGCTGATTACCCTGAACAAACTTCGTCAGGCGGCAAACAATAATCCGCAGGGTGTGGCGGCCACGCTTGACATGAATAACCTATATATGGAAACGGTTACGGAAATGGTCAGTGTCTTCACTTTGTTAAAAAATGCCGTTGCCAAGGGAGGAGAAGAGAATATGCTTACAGGATCGGAGCGTTCCCAGACCTTATGGGAACTGGAGGACAAGCTTTCCGCTTTCTCCCACAAACTCCAGCTGCTCTATTTCAGCATCCGTCATTACAGGATGGCCGATGTATGGAATAGGGTCACGGCAGGGATGATAGAACGCAACAAGAGCCAAATCGCCCAGCAGTCCTTATCTCACTGGCGCAGATATGCCCGTGAGGTCACTATACACTAATTACGATAGCAAGATGAGAAATACCATATATATCCTATCGCTAGTATGCCTTGTATGGCTTTCCACGAGTCCTTCTTTTGCCCAGATGGACCCGACACTGACAGCCATGATTCTGGAATACACCCAAAAGGCGAGGTCTCAGTACAATACCCAGCTGGAGACGATGGCTGTTGAGACGGAAGGACATGTTTGGCTCAAACAGGAGGTAGAAGCCACAAAGAACTACCAGCAGCAGTTTGATCGCTATATCAGCACTTTCAAGGGCATCCTCTCATACGCTGCACAGGTCTATGGCTTCTATTACGAGGTCAATCACTTGACAGAGAACATGGGGCGCCTCTCCAGACAGATAGGTGATACCCCAGTCAATGCCGTTGCAGTGGCCTTGCATCATAACCGTAATGACATCTATGTGGACATCATCAACCGCAGTATAGGCATCGTCAACACCATCCGTCAAGTGTGTATCGACACAAAAATGACGGAGAAACAGCGCATAGAACTTGTGTTTTCCATACGCCCGCAACTGCAACAGATGAACAGAAAACTTGCCATGCTTACCAAATTGGTGCGTTGCACAACAATGGCACAGGTGTGGTACGAGATAGAATATCAGTCGCTCCCACACAGGGAGGGCAAAGCAGGTATTGTGGAAGAATGCCTCGAAACCTGGCGTGTAAACGGACAAAATGTCAAACCTAGAAGATGAATGACTATGGGATGGTTATCATTAGCTACAAGAATACTGCCTAAGGTATGGAGGGCGGGCACAAAGGCCACTTCCAGCCTCTGGCGTGGAGGAAGTGCCGTATTGGGAACTAGTGGCAAGGTATTGTCCGTTGCTGCGAAGAATCCGAAGACCACAGTCGCCGCAGGTGTGGCCTCATTCGCCGGATGGCGTATGCTCGATCATCCAGAGGAGAGTGCAGGAACTGCCGTCGGCAAGACAGTGAGGAGCGGAGTCGATGGCTCTGGCGATTTTCTCCATGATGCCGTCAATGGTTTCACGGGAGAAGAGACTGTCGAGGAGGTCAAGGACACTACCACCAGTGTTGTCAATGATTTAAAGGAAACCGTCGCTGAGTCGAAGAACGTCCTCGGTTCCCTCGGAAACACATTGCAGGGACTTGGCTCCTCTCTCGGGGATCTGTTAGGTTCTGGCATCAACATGATTTCCAATCTCTTCGGTAATCTCAGCAACGGCAGGATTTCCGGTCTTGGCATCGGTGGCCTCATAGCCGCTTCTTACATGATGTTTGGACGAACAGGCTTGCTGGGTAAGATCGGCGGTGCTCTGCTTGCCACGATGCTCATCGGCGGCACTTCTCGTCAGCAGACACAGACAGTCGGTCAGGAAACATCCCAGCAGCAGTCACATGAACAACAGCATATGATAAGAAGATAAATGATTAGCACCGTTTCCTGAAACCACAATCGAATTTATAGACATTTAAATCATACGTTATGGATTACGTACAAGCAATGAACCTGCATTCTCCAAGCGGTTATGCCATGCCGTTTGAGGCAGATGAACATACCCCTTTGGAAATCACCAGTGGTTATGGGACGCAGGTGAATCCCCGTACAGGAGAAGAAACCTTTAACCATGGCATGGATTTCCGTGTGCGCCGTGGCACATGGTTAAAAGCCCTTGCCACAGGTGTCGTGACAGGCATTGCCAGTGACTTGAAAAGTGGTTTTAACATCACCATCAACTATCCCAATTATGCGGATGGCAGGAAGAGTTCCTATGACGTGGTTTATTCCCATATCAGTGAATCCCTCTGCAATTTCGGGAAAAATGTTAAAGCCGGTGACAATGTGGCCCGTTGCGACGGTCATCTGTATCTTGAGGTGCGCTTCAACGGAGAAGAGACCAATCCCCTGGAATTCCTGACCATGCTACGTGACAATTTGATGATGAACAGTCAGACGCAGATGGAAGGCGGTAATCCTGAAATCGCCACCCTTGATCTCGATGTGCATACTCCATACGATCATCAGCAGGGCGAGATAGACCAACTTATATACCGTTACTTCGGGGATTACATGACAGACATCTTCCGGGGTCGCTATCATGTGCCTGGTCCGACAGAACAAGGGCTGCGTGATGTGATTACAGAAGGTGCCAGCAGTGGAGCATTTTACGAACATGCTCCGAGTATGCTCAACCCGCTTGGACTTGGTTGCAGGAGCTGTTCGATCATTGAGCGTGTACAGACCATCTTGATAACAGATTTCCTGAATTATCTGGCTATAATGCACAGTGTGTTCCTGTCATCCATGAGTGAAATCGAAAAAAAAAAGCTGTTGACAGGGCTGTAGAAAGCCAGGGTGTACTCGATCCGTTGGCCGACTTTGAAATAGACATTCAAAGCTTCGACATCCAGCGGACAGTCAGTGTCTATCCGGACAGAGACGGCATTGTTTGGTGGACGAAGGCATGGTTCAACGGGCGAAAGAAAGGGGAACGAGCAATTGAGATAACGAGGGCGCTCGCCATCAAGTTCATTCATGATGACATCCAGAAAGACGAATGGCTTGAAGAGTTCTTCCCCAAACAGATGGCGGTTCTCCATGCGGCTCTTGAACAAACAAGAGAACAGGTAATCAACCAATATAAGCAAACAGCAGTATAACAATGGCAGAACAGAAAGACATCTTTCTATCCACGGTCGTACCTATTATGGATAAGGTGCGTGATGACCTTAGCAGAAAACAGGCTGCCGAGTATGGCCGTCATGCTTCATCTTTTGGTGCTGTCATGGCAGGTGCAGCCGGACCGGACGGCGGCATGGCAGGTATGGATGCTTACAATGCGACCATCCATTATATCGGCAAATGGAACAGCAAGACGGTGGATGATTACATTGATCTGGTCAAGTTGGAACTGAAGAAGAAAGGGATTACAGTCGATGCTGTCATTGAGAAGAGGATGATAGACCATCTTATCAAACAGCAGATGCCCAAGTCCACAGCCGATTATATCCTTCGAAAGGCCGCCCAAGGCTCGATATTCTATATGCCGCAACGTGCCAGGACTTCTTCCCTTCAAGACCATATCGACAAGGAAGGAGAGCGACGCTATCATCCATCCTTGGCATCAGAGATTACCGGCAACATCCTGTCATGGGCATCTAATGCTGCTTCCACTGGTGGCTTTGGCGGTTTTTGGGGACAGACTGTTTTAGACCTTGCCGTAGAGGGCGGCTCACAACTCGCCCCAGGGCAGCAAGAGAAATATCTTGCAGAACAGAAAGCGCTGGCAAAGAAAGAAGTGGCAGCTGCCACCAAGCAGAAAGCAGCCATCCCCAAATGGATGCTCACACAGATGGGTTTTGAGCGAATCAGCGACGCTTCAGACAAACAGCTTGCGATTGCAGCAAATTGGGCCAAGTCCAATGCGGACATCTATCGAAAGAGGGTGGATGCCGCCGTCAAGGAGGGAAATCGTACTGTCAAAGCCTCAGGCAAAGGAACTGAAATATCCGTTTCAGATGCTACCATACGCGCCATGCAGTATGAAGCGTTTGTTCATGCCATCAAGAAAGAGCAGTCTGCAAGAAAAGAAGCAACTCAGGTTGCAGCAACCCCAAAAACAGATCGTATTGCCAAAGCCGATGTGTCGCCAGCTGCACAAACAGATAATGCGCAGCAGACCACACAGGCAGTAAATGCTGCCAAGTCAGATAATGAAACTATTGAATCCGCTCATCCGCAAAGTACAGGGAACTACACTGGTTGGAGCAACCTGCTTGATTCCCTCGGCCTTGCCGGGTCTGGCGATACTTTCAGACATCTTGGTCTGACGCTGGCCACCTTGCCTGACATGCTATTAGGGGTATTTACAGGAAAGACCAGATCGGTTGGCTTGAACAAAAGTACCATGATGCCTTTGGCAGCTCTAATAGGTGGCACATTTATCAAAAATCCACTTCTGAAAATACCTTTGATGCTCTATGGCGGAGCCAATCTGGTTAACAAGGTCGGTGATGAGGCTTTGGCCGATTACAGACAAGAACATGGCATCATGCCTTCAGCCGCCCGCTATAAGCAATATCCCGACGAAGAACTCAATCCCAGAATTGTCAATCCCCATGTCGAAGGCAATGTGCTGATTGTGGATATTGACCATGTCCCCAGAATTGTCACCATGCCGCCAACATTGGCTGACGCTTACCAGAGTGGGGCAATTCCGTTGAACACCCTTGCCAATCATATCCTTGCAAAGTCCGAGCAGATGCAGCAGACAATTAACAAGGAACAAGAACCTCAGGTTGACGCTTCTCGGAAGTATGAGCAAAGACAACAGCGTGAGCAAGTACGTGGAATCAGATAATGTTTTCATTCACAATATTTTCAACCATTAAATGATACGATTATTATGGCAGAAGAAACTATCCAGAAAAAATCTGGCGCGGAACGTCAAGCGGCGTTCCTGATTTCGGCACTCGAAAAGGCCAGCCAGAATGATGGCGTCCTCTTGAACGGCACCATGAAGCAAGCCCCTCGTTTCTACGACAAAGGTTTGCGTGTGAATCCAGTCAACACCCTTGTCATGGCCATTCATAGTGACCAGGCAGGGTACAAGACCAACAGTTACGTAATGTTCAACGACACGAAGAACCGCGGAGAAGCCATCCGTAAAGGAGAAACTGGTGTGCCATTCGTGTGGACGAACAATAGCGAGTATATCAACAAAGAGAATCCAGAGGACAAGATCAGCAAGGCGGAATACAAGCAGCTGCCTGAGTCAGATCAGGCGCGCTACAAACCTAATCCCAGGGAAGATGTCTATGTACTCTTCAACATTGACCAAACGACGATGCCAAGCGTTCACAGGGAAGACTATGACAAGCATGTCGCCCAATTCGGTGGTATGGATGGAGGATTACAGGAAACCTATCTCGATAAGGATGACAAGGCGAAGCGTATGAGTGTGAACCAGTTCATCCTTAACATGCGTGACAATCTTGTGCCTATCCGCAAGGATGCCACAGGCATAGCCCACTATGACGGCAAACGTGACACCATTTACATTCCTGCCCAGAAAAATTTCCCGACCTATGGTGACTATGTGCAGGAAGTCGCCCGTCAGGTCGCCCATGCCACAGGTATCACAGGTCGGCTCAACCGTGATAGAGGCACACAGCAAAAAGAAACTATCGTTGAGGAACTGGCTTCAGCGGTTAAGATGCTTGACTTCGGTATGACCGCCAAGCTGCGCCCGGAAACCATGAAAGATCTTCCTGCTATCATTGAACGGATGAAGGAGAATCCTCAATATGCGAAGGAGGTCATGCGCGACGTCAATCGCACCGTCGGGATGATCAAGAAGGCTGAGAGTGGCGAAAAGATACAGATTATCGAGAGCCCAAGCGAGAAGCGTCAGCAGGAGTGGGCTGCACAGTTCCCGATAGAGCAGGTGCCAGAGAAGTTCAATGCTGTTGTCATGTTGAAAGATGATGAAGGGAAATGGGCACTTGCCGCAAAGCCTGACAGCCAACCTGTATTTGCCGTTCATCCGTCTAAAGAAGATGTCAGCCTGTATTTCGATGTCATCAAAAACGACCATGATGAAGCCCATGTGCAGGAGTTCCGTACGCAGATGGCTCAGAAGTACTATTCCATGCTCTCTAAGGGTGAGGCTCAGCCAATCAACCTCTTCAAGAGCCAAGCCAGTCAGGAGGCTTTAGATCTTATCTCTAAGGTCAATGCTTTCAAGACCAAAGACTCCCAAATGCTCCTTGTCGCCACAATTGGCGGTGAGAAACAGAGACCCGTCTATGTCAGTCAGGATCAGTGGCAACGACTTTGGCTTGCGGATGACAAGCAAGACTATAAGACCCATCTGGCTGCCACACTCTATTCTGATGTGTTGACGGGTAAACTGGAAGCCATGAAACAGGCTACATCTCCTAAAGTTGATGGCACTCCACTGCATGAAGAGCAGGAGCAACGTGATAGCCGTCAACAGGTTGCTCAGACCGAAAACGAGAAGAAACAGGAGGAAGGCCGCCGTAATTCCCCGGAACAAAAAGAGAAAGAGCGCCAGGAAGAGAAAGCCAAGGAAGAAGCAACCAAGGCAGAGACAAAAGCTGTAGCTGCCGTTGCCCTGTCACCGATGATGAAGCAGTTCATGGATTTGAAGAGCAAGCATCCCGACGCCCTTCTTCTGTTCCGTGTCGGTGACTTCTACGAGACCTACCAACAGGATGCACGCAGAGCGTCTGAGGTGTTGGGTATTACGCTCACCAGGAGCAATAGTTATAAAGGGCCCGACGGCAAAGCAGCTGAAATGGCCGGTTTCCCGCATCATGCCCTTGACACTTATTTGCCTAAACTGGTTCGTGCGGGAGAGCGTGTGGCCATCTGTGACCAGCTGGAGGCTCCTCGTGCAACTACACAGCACGGTTCAGGAGAGCATAAGGAAGAGGGTCAACAAGCCGTGAAGGAAATGGTCATCCCTGCACAAAAGCAGGAGGAACAGCAACCTAGAGGAATGCACAGATAAAACACGTTATGGCAAAATCAACATCCAGACAGCAATACATTGACCAGTATGCGGAATACGCCATGGAACAGATGCGTCGCTATGGAATTCCCGCATCCGTGACCCTTGCGCAGGGCATCATTGAGTCAGCTAATGGCAAAAGTACACTTGCCGAGACGGCCAATAACCATTTCGGTGTGAAGGGTACATTCAATGGCGCATATGTGGTGGCCAATGATGATAAGCCCAATGAAAAGTTCAAGAAGTATGATAATGTGGGACAAAGCTATGAAGACCATTCCAAGGTACTCATGGCATCCCGTTATCAGAAATACGTCAGCAGTCTTTCACCTGACGACTATAAAGGTTGGGCGGCAGGTATCAAGAAAGGCGGTTATGCCACGGATTCCAACTATGTGTCGACCATCGTTGGGGTCATCGAGGGCAACAATTTACAAAAGTACGACCAGATGGTGATGGAACAGATGAAACGGGAGGGGCGACAGTTCGGCGTCGCCTCCAACCCGTTGTCTGCCGCCTCTCAAGGCAACCCATCAACGTTAAGCACCTCGCTGAAACGGACTGGGTTCGATTTGGCGCAAGGGCAGTACAGCATGCCCGTCAGCCGTGACGCGTTCATGCTCGTCACCTCTCCATACGGTCCCCGCAAAGACCCGATGGACAGGACAAAGACACAGATACATCATGGTATTGACATCAAGACAAATAGTGATGCGGTTCTCGCTACAGAGAATAACGGTACAATTGTCGCAGTCAATCACAACACCAATACTGGTAGCGGAAAGAGTGTGACTGTGGAATATTCCCGTGCAGATGGGAGCGCAACACGCGTACAGTACATGCACCTCTCTCAGATAAACGTGCAGAAAGGTGATTCCGTCAATGCTGGCCAGAAGTTGGGGGTGTCAGGGAATACCGGCTCTCGGACAACAGGGGAACACCTTCATTTAGGAGTCATCAATGTCTCTGCCGATGGCAAGCAGCAATGGGTCAATCCGGCTGCCTACCTTTCCGAGATCAACCAAAAGGGTAATCTTCAGAAACAGGCACAGTACAACGGCAAAGATTTATTGGCACAATATCAAGCTGGAGGGAGCACGACAATGCCGTCTCAATCACAGGAACAGGCCTCACCTGATGACTGGATGAGCAGACTGATGTCTTCTGATGATGCTGCCTTGGGATATGGACAGACGGGGAGTAATGGGAACGATAGAGGTCTCTTGGATTCCATCATGAAGATGTTCATGACAATGCTGATGCTGACCATGCAAATGGAGAATAAGACCCAGGAGGAAAAGGTGCAGATGGTTACCGATGCGTTGGTTAACAAGCGCATAGATCTCAGTGGCTTTACTCCGAATCTGCAATCTTCGGCATTGACCATCAAACAGGATGGCACGGCAGTTCTGACAACGGATGACGGCAAACAGCAATACAGTCATGAGTTGACAACAGCCGAGCAGACGCGTCTATCCCAGATACTCAACAGTGATGCAGACAATGCGACGAAACAGCAGCGCATAGGCACGATGGTCTATACCATCACATTCGCTCAGCAGGCATCTCAAAATTATGAGCAGATTGCTACGCAGCAACAGTCGCAAGAACAGACAATTCAACGTAAGTAAGTTTAACATCAAAATTCAAAAACAATGATTAAAGCAGAAGTGAATCTGGTGGGTACCGTCAAACGCGGTGCCACCATGCTTGAAGACAAAAACAAAAAGTCCTATCTGTCGTTTGTCATGGCAGTGAATGTTACAGATGGCAATGGAAACAGTAAAGACATGGAAATCCATGTCATGTACTACAATGCTAAGAAAAGTGATCTGCCTCTCTATGACGAAAATCGCAGGATTGTTGCCCAGGGCACACTCGACATTCACAAAAAAGGCGAGGACTATATTTTCTATCTGTCAGCAAAGAAACTCTCAGTCAAAGATGTGTCAGATGAAGACGCCATCGTTGGCGAATTGCAGTTCCGTGGCCGTTTAAAAAACGATGACATCATGGAGGAGAAGAGTGACAAGAACGGCAATCCGTACATTGTCTTCTCGGCTTTCTCCGCAGAGAAAGTGGGTAATAAGTTCGTCAGCACATGGGTGCGTTTCATGCGTTTCCCTGCCAAAGGGGCTGGTGTTGAAACAATCAAGCCCGACTGGATGAGACCTAAGGCACATCTCACTGTGACTGGCGACTTGCAGGTATATGTATATAACAACGTGTTCCGCTTCACCTGCATTGTGAAGGGTATGGAAGAGTATGTCAAGGAAAACAACAAATAGCAGGTTTCATCTATGGCAAAGAAAAACTATACCCCGAATCCTGATGGCCGCTCAGCTGAGGACAGAGCCTTGGATAAGTTTGCCGAGCTGATGATTGAGAAAATCACCAATCTGCAAAGCGACTGGAAGAAGCCGTGGTTCTCTCCTCAGGCTGCTCAGTTGCCCAGAAATCTCAACGGAAGACAGTATAACGGCATGAACAGTATCATTCTCATGCTTCAGCAGGAAAAGAACGGTTGGAAGACTGCACGTTATGCAACATTCGACCGCATCACGGGACTGAACTATGGTCAAGATAAGCAAGGCAATCGCCAACCCCTCACCGATGAGAATGGCGAGAAGCTGCCGATGGTAACGATCAACAAAGGTGAGAAAAGCACTCCGGTGATGCTAACGACATTCACTGTTGTCAATGCAGAGACCAAAGAGAAGATCAAGTATGATGATTACCGCCAGATGAGTGATGAGGAACGTGCGAAATACCATGTCTATCCGAAACTACAGGTATTTAACGTGTTCAATCTGGACCAGACCAACCTGAGAGAAACACGGTCCGAGATGTATGAAAAGTTTCTCAAAGAATCGTCAGGAGAGTCACAGATATCAGACAAGGATATGGAGAGTTTTCCTCCCATTGATGCGATGATTGAAAAAGACCTGTGGGTGTGTCCCATCAAGCCGGTTCATGGAGACAATGCCTATTACAGCCCAAGCAAGGATGTCATTGTCGTGCCAGAGAAACAACAGTTCATCGATGGCGAATCTTTTTACAGCAACCTGCTCCATGAGATGAGCCACAGCACGGGATCAGAGAGCCGTCTGAACCGCCTGAAGCCTGGGCAGAGCTTCGGCAGTTCTGAATATGCCCGTGAGGAACTGGTGGCCGAACTGACGGCGGCCTTAGTATCGTCTCAGTATGGCATGACTAAACATGTGAAGTCCGACAGTGCTGCCTATCTGAAGGGCTGGCTCTCCAAGCTTCAGGAAGATCCTTCGTTCATCAAGACCACTCTCATGGATGTGAAGCGTTCCGCTTCGTTTATCGGTCAGAGAGTCGATGCCGTGAAAATGCGTTTGGATCGTGATGGCGTAGATGCTGATTTCGCTGACATTCGTGAACAAAACAAGCAATACGCCCCGACATTCGGAAATACTAAAGCAGAGGAAACGGCACAGGTTCACCAGGAGGAGAAACCCCAACAATCAGAGGAAAGGCCAAAGGAAGAACAGGACTTGACTGCGGCACGCGGCGTTGATCCTCCCCGATTTCACCGTTAGTGTCAATCCTTCGGATCAGCTGGGTGTCCTGTTCACGTTCAATACCGAACATGCTGAAATGTATATGGGGTATCGTCCTATCTCAGTTGATATGGATACAGCTCTGTATATGCTTCAACAGAGGGAATCCATGCCGTATGGTCTGTCATGGGGTAGCAGCTTTCCGGCTGTGGTGAACCACACCAGTTCGCATGTGGCAAGAAAGCACCCGGACTTTGAGGCAGCCAAGCATGGCGACTTCGATGCGGCTATCCGACTGGTCGATGACCTCGTGAAGGATGACAAGGTATTGGAGGTCGCCGAGCAATATCCAGATGCACATGTGGCTTACATCCATAGGCGGCAAGGTAATGGCATTAACATGATACCTGCTGCCTATGCTGCCAAGTTCGCAGCATTGGGAATGACGGTGGATGACGACATCATAGCTGTTACTGATGTCAAGCATACCAACGCTTCTGACATCGCGCGTCTGGGTCGCAGGATGCGTTACGAGGGCGAAGTAGAGAAAGGAAAGGATTACATACTTCTGGATGACTTCATCACCTCTGGTGCGGAACTCAGGGATCTGCGCGACTATATCTCCAGCAAGGAAGGCAATGTTGTGATGATAACCACCTTGGGTCATGGCAGTTTCGGAAAACTGAAAGACATCAGAATAGACAATGATTACAAAAGCAAACTTCAACAAGCCGGTATCACCGATCAAGATTTAAGAAGATATGGCATCGCATCAGAAATCGGATGTCTCACCATCAGTGAGGCTGCCAAATTCAACAGAATGGTTAACAAGAAGCGAGAAAGACAAACTTCGACAGTCCTCGAAAGATTTTCAGGCTTACGTCAGAAACAGTCCTCAGTTCCATCAATGGCAAAAGAACTTCCAAAGAATGAAGGGAGGATGCAAGTGAGTCTGCCACTTCCTGTTACTCAGCACCCCTCTATGAGAAGGTAATCATGCGTCGTTATGGAGCAAGATAACGACGCATGATTTACAGTACGAATACTGATGATTTCATCACTTTACTTTCTGTTTATTTCTCCTAAATTGCTATTGAAAATTACATTCCCTTTCTGGGAATTCAACAAGCAAGTGTAAATTTATAACAGATAGTTGAAAAACTCATCAATCGGAGTTGAAAAATTGAGTTTCTTTCTTGGTCTGGTTATAATTTTCGCTGTTATTTTATCTATTTCTCCGTCCTTTAGTTGTCTCATTGCAGCATCATGCCACGCGCCCCTTCATAAGAGCAACTCTCTGCCCCTACTTTCTGCGCTTCCTTCAGAGCTGTTTCCAGATCTGATTCTAAGAGATCGCATATTCCAAACATTACTTTGCCATTGAACAAGTTATTAATCAAAGCAGCCGCTGTCCAGTCGCCCGCACCAGAGGTATCCACCACTTTTTCATTTGCAACAGGTTCCAAATGCTTCCAATCCCCACTTAAGCGGTAGCTCAAGCCCTTTGCCCCTTGCGTCTGGATAAACAGCTTTTCCTTATAGTCTTTAAACTGGTCAATGTCATTTATTCTCTGTTCCGAAAACTTGACTATATCAGACACCTCAACACATTTGTTGAACAGACTGACATTGCCTCCTCTACTGGAAGGTTCAAAGAATATCACCGAACCCTTTTCCTTGAATGTGGCGGCCAGCTTAAAGATGGCGGGTGAAACCCTGTCAAAGAAGAATACCTTTGGCACAAAGTCGATCTTCTCAATCACCTCATTCGCCTGTTTCAGCGTAAGCGACTTGAAGTCCAGATAGAACCGTCCGATATTGTTACGTGATTCAAACTTGTGCGTGGGAATACCGTCCTTATTAATGAAGTTACGCTGTACTATCACCGGTGTCTTACCGTCTTGGGTTGAGACAAAATCAGTGTGTACACGGTGCTTTTTCATGTCTTCCAACACTCTCACTCCGTCTTTCGTGCCGTCCAGTCGGGCTATGGGATAAGCATCCCAACCCATGTGGGAGAGAATCATCATCACGTTACCACATGTGCCACCAACGTAATAGGAAATGGGGACTCTTTGCCCGTCCCTAATCAACACATCCAGACTTATCAGGCCTGCACCAACTATGATATTATTTGTTTCATGTTCCATGTTTCAAGAATCAAGAATCAAACTTCAGGATTAAGCCTCTCCACCAACTCCGCTTTCACCTTTTCCCACGCCATCTGAGGGTCATACTCCACCTGTGGCCCAAGAATCATTTCCGTGTCCGTCAAGAATTCCTCATCCAGTAACTTCCCGTTCATATTCAACACAAATTCCTTGTACGTAGGCAAGTGCGATGCCGTGAAGCCCATATACCGCTTATAGCTCTCCATCACTTTCCCTTTATCCAACTCGGGGTGCATTGACAGTATCTTCCACAGGTCAAACAAATCACGTCCTTTTCTCCGCTGATACACAGCCCTCAGCTTCGTTCCTGTCAGCTCTGCCAACTCATACGTCAGCACCTCGCAAGCACCATTGAACCAAGAACTATCCACTACAAAAGGCACTCTTAGCATTGGGAAAACAGAAAAATGCTCCTTGCAGTTAATCTCCTCCTTCAAGTGGATCTCGCCCGCATCCATATCAGTCGGTTGCACCTTGAACACCAAGGTATTGTTGTGCTTCTTTTGCTTCACCACGGGGTCACCAAGCCAGGAGAGCGCATCCCGCAGATGTTCAATCGTCTCCTTGATAGGCTCTGCCTGCACTTGCACCAGGTCGATGTCCTCCGAGTATCTGGGCTGCGGCCTCAGATACAGCTTGCCCAATGCCGTGCCACCACGGAACGCCAAATGCTCCGCAAGAAATGCATCGCTATAAATAGACACTAACGCACGGCAAACTATCAAATCCTGTTCAATGAATTTATTCACGACCCACGGGGCATGCTCGCTCCATTCCGTAATATATCGCTCTGGTATCATAACTCGTCAATCTCGATGGTTTCATTCACAATAATTCTCCATTTAGCATTCCTTTCGCATCCCTCGCTGCTTTTTCCTGACTTTAAAGGCACATACTGGAGCACATGGCTAGAACACTTCAACAGGCCATACACAGATTCTGCCGCTTCACCTTCCCCCAGCACCTCGTCCAGAATATAGCCCAGGCGCTGCATGCTGGTTGCCGGCACCTCCTTCACGAAGTCAGCTCCCAAACGCCCGAAATCCAGTTTCTCCACCAGTTCAGCAAGAACAGTGGTTGCCCGCGAAACGCTCCCTGTTTTAGCCTGATACGTCAGCAAATCCACTGCCGTCAGTTCAGGACACGACACGTTAATGTAGCCCGTCCGCGTCTGCCGTCTTTCCACGTATGCCTCAGGAATGTGGCTCTTGCAGAAATAATGCGTAAGGTACTTCTCCCCCTTCTTGTCACGCATGGCGGGAGGCTCTATCATTACGCTGAACCGCAGCGGGACCTGATGCGAAGCTCCGTGATAGCTTGCAGCACTCAACAGAGCCACATAGTATTTGCGTCCCAAGTGGTGCATCATGTCGTCCAAGTAAAACGACTGCGGCACAGCCCCGCGTAGCACATACTCATCTGGCACTATGACGTAGAAGCCACGCAGGGGCGACATAATCCGTCCTTTGCTCACTTCCCTGGTCAGCGCACGTGCAATGCTGCCGGCGTTCATGTCGGGAAATGCCGGCGCCACCTCATCGTGCGTGAAGGTGTAATTGCCTCTGAGCGGCTTATCATATATCCAGCTTGCTATGCTCGCCATTTCTATGAACTCATTATTTCGTTTGCAAAGATAGACATTTTTTGTCTAACTACGCAAATAAATAACGAAAAATATATTCTATTTAATTGTTCGTAGCTCATTATTAGACCTGCATCAATTCTCATCGTAAGCTTCTCCTGTAACCCAAAGGAGGAATGGTTCACTAACCTTATTAATCTGCTTAAAAAGGGTTGCATCTTCTATCTCATAGTTTGCGGAACTCACGTTGTATATTGTGACACATTTGTTATACTCCAATCCCACAAGCAAAGCACCAAGTGACAACAATTTACTTGTCAGCAACGCAATACCAAAACACACATGTTCACTGATAGGCTCGAAGGTTGCCTGATGCCCTTGAATCATATTTGACACAATACGATACAGTTCAAACGGATTTTGCTCATCAGCGTAAGTGATATTTTGTGGCTCGGTAAACTGCTTCTCAGTAAAGAACTCATGGTATTTCAGCATCAGATAGTCAGAATGCCGTGGGTCTTTCGATGGGAAAGGAAACACAGGGAACATATCAGAGGGCTGGAAATGATTATAGATGCTCCTCAAAATGTCAATATTCTGGTCACCCATCAAGCTAATAAGGATATTTATCCTATCTAGATTTGCCTCACGGCTCGATAGGGAGCGGAAACCCACCAACGGCTCGATATTATCAATTACCGGCGTTTTCTTTATTCGTTCATCAATCGTTACGTTTTCAGATACAGCAAAAAACAGGTTCTTGGACTTGTCTTTGTCAAGCTTGTTGAACAAGGCCTTACCAATATTGAAATAGAATGCCCTGGGCAATGAGCTGACATCCATTATCACATCATTATATGCGCTCAAGTCTGTGTCTATCACTTTGCGACTCATCTGAGCTATACGCTTGTCCCAAGGCAAACTACCGTCTATTTGCAATTCCTCATAACCAAAGCCGTATTGGTCTATCAACTCTGCAAGTTGTTGCGAATTGATTTCGTACAATTTCTTATTTTCTGAAGGGTCTTTCTCATTAGGAAAATCAACGGCAACACAATCCAATACCTGCTCAGGGTTATTTTCAAGGAACAGTTTCAGGATATTATTCATCCTTGGGTCAAAGCCCTTACCCAACAAGAAAAGGACTTTCGCCCCGGACTTGTCCTTATAGTACTCTTTCCAGAACTCCACCAGTTTCTCATTCTGGCGATACATCACGTATGACTCCCAACGCTTTTTCATAGCCATGAATTTAGTTTATGAAGTGTTAAAGGACGCCATCCTCCACGTTCAAGCGGCAGATGTGCGTATGCACAAAGCCAGCTATTCAGGTAGAATATTGTCCATTTCTGGTCTTTTTTACCTTGGGTTACACCCTGTTTCATCAAGAAATTATATGCGAGACAATCTTTCAGCATCGTTGCCAACTCTTCATTGTCAGGATCTTGGAACCAAAAACCATCCTTTCCCCATTTGCCTGAATTCTCTTCCTTCACGGCAAAGCCGGTAACAGAACGATATGAATACGAATGAGTAAAGGTCACACCATAGCAGAAATCTATCAAATGCATTAGGAAACCGTAGATTCTGTTACCTCGTGGCAGTCGCTTGATGTCCTCCAAACGAGCAAGAGCAAAATCTCTTACAATCTTGTCTTGTTCCTCTGCAGTTAATACATAGCGGGTGGGGTCTGAAATTTTCTTGGCCACCAACAGTTCATACATCTTGGCAGACAAATCCAAGAATTGCTCAACATTTTGGCTGGCCAAATCCATAAGTGTAGAGAAGCCGTAATATTGTGGCAACTTCTTTATTTCACCGGGTATTACCTCCTTTACCAATGGCAGTAACGGATTTAGCATCAACTCCAAATCTTGAGCTGTATATCCAAAGAGGTTCATCGCTCCATTTGCACCTTGACGGGCTGCATACATCAGCAAGGCTCTTAAATTAAGTACTCGCTCATACGGGTCTTGAGTCTCTATGGCAGCAACACACTCGGTGTAGTTGTCATAGTTATGCAGTTCTGCCAATTGAGCCAGATACCTTTTGCTTGCATTGTTATACAACGCCTTGTAATTAATTGTTGTGTCACTGGCAAGCGCACTGGCAAGGATGATTCCATCCGCAGAAAAAGCACTACGCAAAGTTGCAATATTCTTTACCATTGGATTGAATATGCCTTTTTTAGTGCTCTCCAGATGAATGGTCTGATCATCTCTGTCCTTAATGTTCTTATCACTTAGTATATCACTCGTTGAGAGAGTCTCTAAACGTTCTGCTATCCAAAGAGTAACGGGGAGGCGCACCTCAACAGTTTCACCACGAATAATTTTCTTTTGCTTCTTTGTGAGTTTATGACCATCATCTATCTGGAAGATAAAATCCTCACAAAGATTCTCCCCTTTATGGGTAAACCAAGAAGCTTTCATGGCTTGCAGGGCAAATAGCTTACTATTGCCCTGAATACCCTCAGCAGGCATCACAAAACTGTCAAGAAACTCACATATCCTACGTTCTTGTTCTGCTGCCCAATCCAGCAGTTCCATTCCTGTGTACTCTGTTTTGAAATCCCCAAACTCGGGTATAATCTCCTCTGGCGTATAAGTTATTTCATTTAATTGGGTGTATTTGATACCAGCCAAAGACATCAGACTCTTCAACGTGGCCAGCACAATCCTTGCATTGAGGAGAGACAGAAACATCCTCTTCTGTTCAATTTCATTAAACAGAACATCATCTTCTAGAAATTCATAGTCACGCCCCAACTGTAGATAGACACCACACTTCTTGATATGATCACTATCTATTACATCCAGTTTTTTCAGCTTTTTATAGGCAGCATTGCGCTCAGTAATGCGTTGAAGAATTGTAGGAGAAAACAGACGCAACAAGGTGGTTTTACCCGCCCCAGGCGAACTGAGGATGGTAGTCACATTGTTCCATAGCTTACCCTGCTCATGCTTTTCTTCCAGATGAGTCAATGGCTCCGACGAGAATAACTCCAAGAACATCTCATCAGTTTCAATTCGCTCAGAGGCGCGTATGGCAAATGGGTTCTTATAAATATTCATACGGTCAATGGCGGCTTATTCGGGGGAACAATCCATGAAATCTCTCAGCGTCCTGCCAAATGATAGGCAGTGAGTTGTTTGGCGTATTGTGAGAAAGAACAACAGGCAAAGCACATTCATCAAAGCCCAACCATGGGTTATCATTTTTGCCAACCTTGTAGCTTTTGGAGATAACACACTCTTCCACAAAGTGTTCATCTTTCTTCAATACCGCCACCAAATCTCTATCATTCTTAATGTCGTTCGACAGTTTTTCTTCAAGAATCTGAACAATATGGATGTCATATTTCACTTTGTCCTGCCAACCCTTTGATTTCAGATATTCTTCAAGACAACTATTGATATTGGCTTCAGCTTTCTCAGTGGCTATGCAAAACAAAATATCTATCTGTATTTTCTCCTGTGCTGGGTCTAGCAGATAACTCAGATGCTCAATTTTTTGCCCCCTGTCAACATTACTAGGCGTGCAAAGTTCACTGATAATATTCTTTAGCTTACCATGATAATCACCGTCACTCTCATCATAGCGGATAAAACTTTTTCCACTGGCGGTAAAATCATCAATCAGGAAAATTCTACGGAAGAAGGGTTTGTCTATCCCTTTCAACTTTTCGTCTTTACGCAACTCATCCAGCATTTCCTTCAGTTTCTTCCCGTCAGGATAATAGTTGGTCAACACCTGCTCATTATTGAACCCTGCGCTACGACGTAAAATGTCTGTATGGGCGCCGTCACTTAGACCAATGACCAAAGCTGAACGCTTCTCAATCTCAAAGCGAGTACGTACTACTTTGCTTGAGCGCTTAAATGATGGCATACCCGTTTCTACAGTAGCCATATTCAACAGAATGGGTCGTATTTTTGAATCATACAACAAATCCACCAGATAGTTCATCTGCGTTGAGGAGATGAAGACCAGTTTTTCTTTAATAAACTTATAAGCCTCATCACGGTCTTCCTCCTCTATATCATTCAGCCACTGTACCAGACTACTCATGAAGCGCATTCCCGGCATATAACGGTCGTATGCATCATACTTCATGCTACCCATGAATTCAAGGGCGGCACGTTCAGATGCCAATGTCGGGGCATCCCACTTCATGATGCTGGCAAGAAGCTGGTTCGCTAAATTACTGTTCATATACGAAATTTACATGTTATCTTACCTTCGTTTGCCTTCATTCGGCTGATGTAAAAGAGGGTTGCATCAAGTCCCTTCACGCCCGAAGGGGCTATGTTCCAGCAACTCTCTGCATTCTTTGACACACGGTCAACACTGAGAGAATACTTGCTGGTCAGCATCTCATAGTCATTGCCTTCCACCGTACCGTAATCCCCTATGCACAAGGTGTGCTCTGGGTCTTCAATCACCCGCAGTTTGCTCACTTCGTGGTACACCACAATATCCATGCTGTGACTGCTTTGCCATACACGTATGCATTTCATTTGCTTGTCCCATATGATTTCACGGCAGGTCTCATAAACTAACAATGATTCTGTTTGGTTCATTACTCCCTCAATGGACAGTTGCAAATTGCGCTCTTCAGGTTTGTAGTCCACGCAGCCCTTGGGGAGTCTTAGTTTCAGTTCCTCCTCCAGTGCTTTCAGTTCACTATCAAAGGGCTGATTTTTCCACGCTTCTAGTTTATCTTCTTCACCTAAAGCCAAAAGGCAGGCACCATTATAGTAGCCCACCTTGATTTGCGGCCAGTATTTTTGGTCAATGGATTCTTGGAATGACTCACCCACCGACTTGCCACGACCTGTAGCCACCACTATCTGTACACCGTTTTTCAACAGATGCAACAGCGCATTCTTGATTTCATCACACAAGCCTTTCGTATGTCGGCTCGTATGATCTGAGGCAGACAGTGTACCATCGTAGTCAAAAGCTACGGTGGTAAACTTACACTTGTTCAACTGCTTCACAAATCGTTGACAAGCCTCGCTGTAGTATCCACGCAATGGTTTGTTCTCCATACCTGCAACACCTAACTTGCGCAGTACGGCCACATCCAGTGCCTTTTCTGGGGGCAACATGCGGTTGATCAGATTGGAATAATTCAGGTTATACAGGGTACGGCCATAAGAAGGTACACCAGGTCGTCCGGGATCTATTCCACGTGCTATACCCAGTTCATTCACAAAGTGGAACGCCTTTATCAGCAGGTCAATGGATGCAGCAGGTGTTTCTATTTCTGTTTCTATATAGATTACAGGCACATCCTTGGGCAGGTAACCAATGGTTTTGTAGGCCAGTTCCCGCTCAACGGGAGTTACCAGTGCAATGATGCAAGAGTGCTCTCCTTTCTTGGCTAACCAGTGATGACGGCCATGACCAAAATTACGATAGTCACTCAATAAGGCAGAACCCAATGCGGCCTCCGTCAACTTTGACTCTATATCCCATGCCACCGGCTCCCCTAATGCCCCGTACAGAACTATGAAGTTCTGAAGGTCACTTAGTTTCAGGTTCCAGATTGCAGGTTGCAAGTGATATGATTCAGGTCGCAGGTCGCTCAACTTGAAACTTGTATCTTGAAACTTGGAGCCAGCTGCTTTACACAGCAGCGTAAAAGTTGCGATTAACGAGTTCGAAGCCAAAAAACCATCTTTCCCGCTGGGAATGTCCTCACACCACCGAAGCACCTTAGGGTATTGTCCCAACAGTTCCTCAGTAGGGTTGTTCTTGCGGAGTGTCAGGCTCATCATGCCAGTCTCGTTATATTTCACGCCATACTTGATGGCATTGAGAATATCCTTGTTTTTGCCGCTGGCACTCAGGAAGAGTAGTTTACTATTGCGAATAATCTCTTTGCCTGAATACATCAACTGCAAAGGAGTCATAGCCTGAGCTAACACACCATTACGCCGCTGATAGAGCTGGACTGCATAATGGCATGCACTGAGCGAACCGCCAGAGCCAATGCACACCAGAGGTATCTGCTTGTTCTCTGCAAACAGAAACCGTGCAAGACGAGTTACATCCTGCTGCTCAGCCCATCGAATGGTTTCAGAAATTTTTTTCAGCTCTCCCTTAAATGGCTTTCCCATAATTAAACTTTGAGTCCACGTAAAAAGTGGCATTAATTTGATTTGCAAAGGTACTTACTTTTTCTCGAAATGGAAGCATTAAAAAATTGTTTCGCACGTAATTTAAACAAACTATGTCTAAAACTGCCTGAAGATGTGAAAATTGAGAACAACCAAGTCCTCGCAAGCATATTATAATAACGAAGCCAATGCTTGGGCTTGCTATTTCATTGATTTTTTGTAATCCTCTTGATATGGGCGTATGAACTCATCAAGGGAGGGGACACCCATCTTCCTGGCTATCTTTTTCTTCTTGTTCGAGATGGTGACGACATTGTTGAACCTCATGCAGATCATGACGGCGGTCCGCGAGTAGCCGCAGCAGAGCAGCGCGATGAAGTTGACGTCGCTCTCGCGGAGTCTGCCTCTCCCCAGCCTGATGGCGTCTTCCAGGATATTGCCATACAGGTCGTTCGTCAGCACCTGCAGGTTGGACCAGTAGGTGGCTGTCCGCGGGCTGTCCGGGACGGACATCAGGGACGCGAACTTTTTGGCGAACCGTTGCTCGTCCAGTTCATGGGATGACTGGATGAGCTCATGCACGACCTTGATCTGGCCATCGAGGATGGCCTTGATCTCGTCTGACTGAGCCTTCTTCGCCTCAAGTGCCGCAATCCTGTCCTTCAGCTGAACCCGTTCCTGCTCCTTATCCTTCAGTGTGGACCTTGCGTTGGTGATCTCTCCCGTTAGCTTGGAGACCAGCTCTTCGTTTTTGGCCAGTTCCTTTTGGTATCCGGCCTCTGTCTCCCTGAGTTCGTGCTCCTTTTCTTGCAGCGAGGTCTTCACGGTGGCAATCTCGCCGGCCATATCCGAGACCAGGGCCTCCTGTCGGGCCAGTTCGGCCTTATAACCCTCTTCGGCTTCCCTGAGCCCCTCTTCGTAGTTGTTGATTGAGAGCCGCATCTGTTCAAGGCTGTTCAAGGACGTGTCCAGGTCTGATTTCAATAGCTCGTACTCGTTTTCTTTGGTTCGGAGCCTGTTGCGATAACGCCAAAGGAAATGGATCAGGGTAAGGGCTGCAAGAAGAGCGAGGGCAACGGTTAACCATGCACCTTTCAATTCGGACCGCAAGGTGACGTTTTTCAGTTCTTCCTTTTGCAGGTCGTATTTCTTTTCTATGGTTAAAAGCTTGTCATTCAGACTTCCTATGAGAATTGAATCGGCCATGGCATGAGCCTTGTTGTGGTAATTCAGCTATGATTCATGATCGTTCTTGTATCGGGAGATGTCCGCCAGCAGATTATAGTACATGATGCTGTCATTCGCACTCACTGATTCAGGTGAGCGGTTCAGATAATATAGCGCGGAATCGATTTGTCCCAGCCTGATGTATGATTTTGCCGCGCAATAATGAGCCCGCGGATGGTCAATCTCCCTGCCGCCGATCCTGATGGCCCGAACGGCATAATTCTTTGCGTTCCGATAGTCCCGTTTGACCAGCTCATAGAATTCCGCTTTATGATAGAGATTTGAGAAGATAAAGAACTCCTCATTCTGTTTTTTGGCCAAATCAATCGCGGAATCGATATAATACAGTGCACTGTCTTGCTTCTCTTCCTCTTTGAAGTCTCGATAAATGGCACCGATATTCGTCAGACAGAGCAACTCGTAGTGCCTGTCTGGCAGCAATCTGTATAACTGCAGTGCCTCAAAGTACTTCTCAAGGGCAATCTTTTTTGCCCCTACTGCGTAACCCTGATAAAGAACTCCCAACCTCAGTTTCGCATAGGCTTTGTTGGCAATGTCGCGCCTATCAGCTGATTCGTCTGCCTTGTTATAGGAATCAACCGCCTTTTCGGGTTCGCCCAAAACCTCATAGACGCATCCTTGGTACAGAAGGGACCGGGTCGCTTTTTCCCTGTCATTGGAACCCTGATAATAACGGACAGCCTGGTTAATCAAGGCATCGCTCGTTATTGGGTCATAATTTTTGTATTCGGCTTCAGTAAGCAGCAATGCGTATAATGCACGTTCACCTTCGTCTAGTGAAGCAGGATCAATGACGCTTATCTCTTTCACTGCTTCAGCGTAATCCTTCTTCTGCAATAATGAATCGATTTGCGTTAATGCGGCCATGTTCGGACTCTTTTGTGGGCACCCCAAGAATAAGGCGCATAATGCGACCAGAGCAGTAATCCGCATCAAAAAGAAGAAACAACGATTTGTCATACTATATTATTTAATGGTTAATGTGTTTCGTTGTCGCAAAATTACATAAAATTTATGAAAACGGCTTAATCCGAACGGACATCACATATTCATCAGTCCGAGATATTATTAACAAAAATAGACATCTTTAGCCATATTTAGTTAATTATTATTAAAAATGGGGGGTAAATTTAACATTTTGCGGACGGGTTAATAGGTGGTTAACTTTTTATTTTCTAACATTCTGTATATGAATTGATTATGAGAAATCGGTTAACTCAGTTTTTGTGCAAAAAAATCCAGAATTAACATTTTCACTGATTAATTTTGCAAACAAAATATTATTACAAATTTCTAAAAAAATATGGTATGAAAAAGATCTTTTTTGCATTCGTTTTGTTGTTGGTGCCGGCCATTCTCTTGGCAGACGACAGCACCCAATCGGTAGTTATGGTGAGTGACAACGGTCATGGACATAACCGGAATGAATTTGTTCTTCCAGTGGTGACGTATTCATCAGACTCCAACACGTTGACGGTCGAGTTTGAATCCGAAGAATCCTGCCTGCTTGAGGTCGAGGATGCCGGTGGCACCACCTGGTACTCCGGTCCGCTCAACACGTGCGGGACCCTCACTTCGTATTATGTGAACCTGCAGCCGCAGAACACTTATGTCATAAGGATCTCGTCGGCGAACCATTCCTTCTACGGAATTCTTGAATTATAGCGCCTTATGAAAGTGCGAATCAAACACTTCGTATTATGTGAAAACTGTCATTGCGTTTGATCTGAACATTCTGATTTCATCAGGTTTCAAGAAATGTATCTGGTATCATACTATGGCAGGTGATCATAGCTATGATGAATAACATTGATTCATCATACGTATTAGGCGACAACAGTATTCGCATAATACAGTGTATAAAATATTTCAACTTTTTCAATAGTAGATTATTAACTAAAAATAAAATGTAGAAAATGAGAACTTTTGTTAAAAAAATGGCAGTATTGCTAATAACTGCGATGCCGTGTTTAATGTTTGCACAAACGATTCGGTATGATTATGACGGAGCCGGTAACCGGCTCACAAGGTATATTGTGATGTCTCCTAACAGAGTCGCCAAATCCGCCTCGATTGATGAATTCTTATCCGATTCGCTTTCTGAAAGGAATATCCGAATTTACCCAAATCCTACGCAAGGTTTATTAAGAATAAGAATCGACCAATTAAGTGAAGAGGACATCTGTTCTATACGACTATTCTCTCTATCAGGTCAGCAGATTCTGGTTATGCCATTACAAACCACGGAAACCGAGCTAAACATCAGTGACCAGTCAAATGGTATTTATATCCTCCAGATTCTATTGAATGGAGAAGCATCTTCATGGAAGATAATCAAGGAATAAAAGCAACAGGTTAAATGAACAAATAATTACAGTTATGAAGAGTTCACAATTCATCAATATATTTGTTTTCGTTCTGGTCTTTGGATCAATACCAGCTCTAGCAGATACAACAAAGGCCAATGGCAACCCTGATGAAGACGAGAGGTTTGCCGGATGGACTGAGGAACAATACAAAAGATATGAAGACTCGGTTTATGCAGTTCTATATCCTCCCGTGATCGCGCATAAGTCTGATAAAGAATTCAGCAAGGACGACACAGTCAACAACGAACCCACCCGCAGTAATCCCCAATCCATCAACAATTCACATGTGCCCAACTCAATTAGTCTCGATTATTCGAAAGGAGTTGGTCAAATACCTATAAAATCAGGCACTTCGCAATCCGGTGCGCGGACTTATGAAGTGCCGATTAGCGTATATCCTGGAATGAAAGGTTTTCAGCCGACTCTTTCTTTGTCCTATAACAGCCAACGTGGAAATTCGGTAATGGGTATGGGATGGACTGTTTCCGGTCTACCCATAATCACAAGAAGCGGTAAATCCAAATACTATGACGGCAGAACACAGGGTGTAATCTTGAACAACAGTGATTCTTTTGTGTTAGATGGTGTTCGGCTCATTAAGACAGATTCCACATCAACATATTACCTGTATCAATCCGAGCACGGTAATATAAAGGCCAAGGGTTATTATTCGGGAAATACCATGAGATATTTTGAGGTGTTTTATCCCAATGGCAATAAAGGTGTTTTTGGCTATACCACAAATTACTCTCAGAATTATCTGTATTACCCCCTCATGTCTTTGAATGACCTAAAGGGCAATACAATTACATATTCATATACTTTTTCAAATAACCATTTCAGAATTTCTAATATAAGCTATAATGGTGCTTCTGTTGAGTTCCAGTACACATCAAATAGGCCAGATTCGCTGCTGACATATAGAGCGGGACTAAAAATCTATGAACCCAAATTGTTGCAACGGATTATCTGCAAGTATGAGAACACTGTTTTGGGCACATATACACTTACCTACTTGACACAGAACAACGCTTCCGTTCTCACACAGATTGGCTATGCAGCAGGAGAAGAGTCATTTAATCCATTATGCTTTTATTATGGAGAGGGTATAACAGATTCTTCCTACTCAGTCTCTTCCACCCAACTGTATGAGTGGTATGACAGTGATAATCCTGATGCGTTGAAGGTAGTGAAAGGAAAATTCGATTATGACAGTGGATCTGATGGATTAATTAGTTTGCCGAATCTAAATCCTTATTGGAAGCACTACAGGCATGCTACGACCTTTCGCCATTCACAGAACCGTTTTGACAATAAATATACAGGTCAAGAGCCTATTTTCTTATACGCAGGCCTAAAAGGCAGTTGGGCGCTACCTATGCCAAACCTGTTGACAGAATCGGGATTCGTTGATATCATATGCGGTGATCTGGCGGGTCAGCAAGAGGAATATGTCATCAAGATTAATAATTCGGTTGTAAATAACTATGATCAAATCAGATTCAAAGTGTATCGTTCGAGTCTGTATAACGGTCTTTCCCAACTATATACAAGGACATATAACTTTCCTACTGTTTACACAGACGCTGACGGAGGCAAGAGCATTCAACCAAAATTCTATTATACCGGAGATTTTAACGGCGACGGAAAGATGGAAGTGCTTGCGGTTTCGGTTCATCAGCCTTTTGGGGATACTACAAAACCGTCCAAATGCTATGTTTTTGACCTGATCAATAACACAGTTTTATATCAAAACCATGTTTTGCCATACTTTGTTGATTTCGTTGGTGTACAGCAAACAGATCCCATAGCAGCTGCCAACAATACTGACAAGCTATTTGTCATGGATTACGATGGGGATGGCAAAACAGATATCTGCCATATCAATGACAACGGTGTAAATATTTATACATTTGATGTGATTGGCAACACAATGACAGCAAGGCTGGTGGCAACTTACTCAGGGTTGAACAAATCTGGTTTATTTAATAGAAATGTGCTCCTTGGTGAGTTTAATGGTGACGGATTGATGGATATTCTTGTCTCTCCATCTTGCGTTTCTGGTGGAGATAATGTATGGTCACTGTATAGTTCTAAAGGAAATGGGCAATTTGTTAAATCAAATTTCACTGGTACTAATAATAATCAAGCTAATATTGGTTTCATCGTTCAAGATGTGAATAGTGATGGCAAGTCAGACTTGATAAAATATGACACAAGTGGTTTTAATACTTATCTATGCTCAAATAATAAATGTGGTTCTTATACCGCATATACTGGTTTCTCTTCGTTGAAGTCAATCCTCGTTCCAGGCAACATCAATTCCCATAATTGTTTCACTCAACTCATTAGCTTAAAAGACAGTGTTGTTACTAAGTATTCATTTTCGCGTGATGACAGCAAAGAAGTGTTGGCTACAGGAATGGCAAACAGTTTGGGTGTGGTGGAAAAGAACGAATACAAGTATATTAATGAAGAGAGCACTACATTCGGTTTTTATACCAAAGGCTATGGAGCAACCTTCCCCTATGTTAATATTCAGGAACCCCTGCCTGTTTTGGCTATTTCTGAAACGTTCATGAATGGCAACAAGATTGACGATTACAGTTTTACTTATGAAAACGCGGTTATACATCGTCAAGGACTGGGTTTCTGCGGTTTCGGAGAAGTAACTACTTATAATAATAAACAACAGCCATTTGTGCGAACATATGACCCCTATCGTTTTGGAGTGCTGGTAAGCGAAGATTCTCCGTATTCCCAATTGTCCAACACATATACGGTAAACGTTGCGTCTAACAAAGTAGCACACGTACTGTTGAACCAATCAATTAAAACAAACTTATTGAAAGGTGTGTCTGACACCATTTCTTTCGTTTATGACACATATGGTTATCCAACAAGCGAACTTAATCGCTATACTGGGGGAATCAATGTGTCGATTCAAAATATCTACTCACATCATCCTACCGTCTCAAATGGATACTATTTGGGCTTCTTAACATCTAAAGAGACAACAACTACTCGTAATGGTTCATCGTATGTTGAACGCATGTACATCCCGGCCCACTCTAACTGTTTACCAGACGTAATAGTGAATTACAAAGATGGGCACAGGGTAAAGCAGGTGGTTTATTCGTATGATTCATATGGGAATCCCTTAACTGAAAGAGTTACGCCTTACTCTCAATCTGGCCAATTGGTGACCTCTTATACCTATGATTCACATGGACGTGTGACAAAAAAGATTGACCCTCTTGGCTTGGTCAACAAATTCAATTACGACTCATCTGGCCGCCTTGCCTCTATTGAGGATCACAGAGGAGGAATAACCACACTCGGCTATGACGCATTTGGTCGCATTTTATCGTTTGATTATCCCAATAATACCAGTAAAATCAAGCAGTTTTCTTGGTCACCCACAGCATCAAACGGTCTCTTTGCTGTTGCAACTATTCATACAGGGAAACCTGCAATTACACAAGTCTTTGATGCATTGAACCGAGAAGTTCGCAGCACTGAGACACGCTTTGATGGTTCCATTAGCAATATTGACCGTCAATATGATGAATATGGTCGCTTGAAAAGGGTGTCATTGCCATTCATAGGAGAAGCGCCATTGTTTTGGAACACATATGGCTATGATGTTTATGACCGTATTCGATCAATTGAAGAGGCTTCGGGGCGAGAGACCAGTTACAGTTATAGTGGAAATAGCATAACGACCACCAGGGATAATATTTCTACCACAAAAAATTATGATGCGCTTGGTAATTTGATTTCAGTTACCGACCCCGCTGGAACCATAAGCTATAACCTGTCAGCGGATGGACAACCATCATCAATCACGGCACCAGGAAATATTACCACGTCTTTTGTATATGATGAATACAGGAGGCAAACGGGTATGAATGACCCGGGGTTTGGATTAGTGACGCGTGAATATGATGCTTCAGGCAATATATCTAAGGAATCATTCGTTAATGGTAATAGTGAACAGTATGAGTATGATGCTTACAACAGGCTTATCAGATCAACCTCAATAGACTTGACAACATCCTATACATATAATGAGAATAATGAATTGACTGGAGTATCGAACAATAATGGTTCATCAATGTCATTCACTTATGACAATTATGGAAATTTGGCATCATTCAGAGAGAATGGAAAGGATGGCAAATGGCTGCAGAAAGATTACACCTATGCCAGTGGTAATGTCAACTCCACAACCTACTCGTCCCAGTCTGGGGAGCTTGCGACAGAGAATTACTATTACTCAAATGGCCACTTGAATGAAGTAAAGCTGAACGGGACAACATCGATATTCAAGCTAGAGAAAGAAAATGCTTTAGGGCAACCCACCGAGGTTGTTACTGGAAAAATCAAACGAAAATATGATTACACGCCGTATGGCATGCAATCTGGCCAAAGTGCTATGGATACTGTCTCTTTGGCTGGATATCAGAACATCTCCTATAATTATGATATTCAAACCTCTAATTTGTTATTCCGAACGGACAGTCTAAGGAATTTCACCGAATCTTTCGGTTATGACAACATGAATCGCTTGATTTCTTATGGCGACGAAACAGCGACATACGATATTAAGGGGAACATTACTGAAAAAAGCGACATTGGCTCTTTCAATTACGGTATCACCTCCAAGCCATATGCCTTATCTGAGGCTACTCCTGCAAGCGACGCAATACCGAATAGTATTCAGGAGGTGATTTATACTTCTTTTAACCGGCCGATGGATATCATGGAGGGCATTTATAGCACAGAACTTGATTATAACAGCAATCATGACAGAATTAAGATGAGAGTTCTCGGTAGTCATAACACTCCAATGTTGACCCGCCATTATTTGGGCGGTTGTTATGAGTATGATCAGACTCCGTCTATTGCAAAGGAGAAACTCTACCTGATGGGTGGTTATTATAACGCGCCAGCAGTGCTAATAAAGCAAGGTGACTCTATTGCTGTATACAACATCCTGCGAGATCATCTAGCAAGCATCACACATGTCATTGATCCCAATGGTATGACAATTCAGGAACTTGCCTATGATGCTTGGGGCAGGTTGCGCAATCCCGTGACTCATGAAGTGTATTCTCCTGATCAAGAGCCGGAGTTATTCCTGGGGCGAGGCTTTACTGGACATGAGCATCTTCCGTGGTATGGGCTCATTAACATGAATGCTCGTCTGTATGATCCTGCTTTGGGCCGCTTCCTTTCACCTGATCCAATCCTGTACTCACCTTGCAATTCGCAGTCGTACAATAGTTATACTTACTGCATGAACAATCCGCTGCGTTATGTGGATCCTCTGGGGCTTATGGACGTTGATCACGAGCCATTTATTACGGAAGATGGAGAGGTCATCACAATGCACGGCATCCTTGATGAAGTTGTAATAACGCATCAGAGAAATAACACAAATTATAATCTTTCCTTTGATGGTATTTTCAGTTTTTATTTCAGTGGGTCTTGGTCATTTTATGCTGGAAATAGCTATGGCTTTCCAGAAGATAGAAACAACTCAATTACTGGTGGAGGCAGCGGAGGAACTAGTTTAGGGAAAGGTAGCAGTTCTGCTCAAATGAGCTTTTACAACATTCCACCAAAGCCTAATATTAGTAATCCATTTGATTTTTCAAAGTTTTTGGGGGTAACATCATCAAGTATATCATACGTTTCCTACTTGATGAAGGATAGTAAGGCAACCTATGCCTTTGAGTTCGACAAGCAAGTAGAACTGCCTCTTTTAAGAGTATCGAGATATGGAGGAGTCCAGTACAGAGGGCAAATCCACAGAGTCGCAAACCTTAGCAATAAGTTATCTGGAGTGGCTAGTTTTTTAAGTTTATCCAATGCCTTTGTAGATTTTAAGTCTGCATATTATAAAGGATTAATGGTGAATGATATTGATTCCGCTTTGCGGTATGGTACTGATGGTATAGTTGATCTTATCTCTATGGTTCCGCATCCAGCAGCTCTATTATTTTCATTATCGTGGAATTTGGGGTTGAAAGAACTATATTGGAAAAGCGTATATTATGATCGAGATAATATAATCTTACCTCAGTATTATAATGGAACTTTAGGATTGCCCAGTACTTTACCATACAAATAAAAATATGACTATGATGAATCTGATAAATTATGTTTATTATCGAATAGCGAGCGTGTTTTGGAATACCAGTTCTTGGGGCAGAAGTACTTTTCATGGCTATACATTAGTGGTTCTGGAAACATGCATTATCTTCAATGCTTTACTGATTATTTCTTTTTTTCGTTATGCGATTTCAGGTGTTTTTCCAAGTGAAACCATTGACTTCTTCATAAAAAGAATCTATGCCCCTCTGATGATAGTGAGCATTATCCTCATTCCGTCTAAGGACAAAAAAACATATAAGAAGTTGGAGAATAAATACCAAAACGACAAGTATAAGGGAATAAAAGGTTGGCTGATAGTCATTTATTGTGTTCTATCCTTTTTTTCTATTGTCATTTTATCGTGTGTCTATTAACAATCCATTGTTATTCACGTTTATTATTTTCGTATAGAAAACTCAGTCAAGCAGTTCGAGGAGCGAGAGTTTTAACTTTCGCTCCCATTCCTCTCACACCACCTTACATATCGTTCGGCATACGGCGGTTCCGCACACGGCGGATACCTAACCTTTCGACAGCGATGTTGTACTGTAATAATACCCTATGTTATATATATCACAAACAATCTATACCGTGTTTTACGGTTTTGACATTATTATAAAAATATTTATCGATGCCATGATTTTAATGATTGCTTTTCATCATGTACTGTGAAAGTTACAGGTTTGTCTGGGTGTAATGTGAAAGAGGATTTCAGATTTAATTCATCCACGACAGAGACCTCCAATCCTCTTCGCCTGGCAAAACTGATCATGTGAGCCGTTCCGCGGCTTTTACCGCCCCAGAATGCTATCAGGCCATCAGAGGCTCTTGCCATTTCTGCATTGCGTATCAAGCCAGCCGCCTTGCCCAAAACTCTCCACTTGGCAGGATGAAGCTCAACGGTTAGCCCTTGTTCCTTGGCAAACCTTTCACCCAATGTATCAGCACCATGGGCATGGCCAGACACGATGATGACCCGATGTGTCCTCATTTTCTCCTGAAACATGAAAAGGCAATGCTCCCTCAGCAACTCGTAGTTACTGAAGGAGCGGCTGCCAGCTATGATGACCCGATAATCGTCCATTTAATTGGCCTGTTGCTCGTCATCAATTTCCAGATAGAGTGACACTCTGCTGTATCTGTTGTCTTTCGGGTTACTGAACTCTTGTATTCCACCAAGTGAAACACCTTTCATCCTATCTGTTGGCACACCACGTTTTGACAGTTCTTTTGCAATGAACCTGGCACGCTCCTTGCTTAATGCGGAATTGACATTCTCAGAACCCGTTGCATTGTCGGCTGCACCCGCAATATGTACCTTGAGATTATGCTCGATAGCCACCCTTGCCAATTCGTCCAGGTTTATCAATTGGGAATTATCTGTCAACTTAGCTTTACCCAGCTCAAAGAAGAAGTATATGGGTATGTTCAAAACATTCGGTCTGTCCTGTAATGAGTAAGGCGGGTCGTATTCATTCATGCCCTTCATGCGAGAACGCAGTGAAAGCAGTCCTCTGTAATTATTCTTGGCATTACCATCGTCGCTGTTATCAAAAAGATAGCCATACTTGCCCAATAGTCCTTCAATCTCCAAAATCTTTTTCAGTTCATCTAAAGTCTTTCGGTCGATATTGCGTTGGTCACGAAGATGTTTGTTGGATTGTTCCAGCCGTTCTACGTAAGCAAGCAGATTGTCGTTCTGATTGATGAAAGGATTTGCATCAACGGCATGATTCCATCGTGGCGTTCCAAAGTTGAATCCGATGCCGAACGTCAAAGACGGCATGTTGTCGCATAGCTTTCCATGTGAACCATAGCCGTCGAAATCTCGGAATGTAGTGAAGTTCCCCAATTCCCCAGACAGGTAGAAACGTTCCCCGAAATGGCATCGTGTATGGATGCCATAGGTAAGGGCAAACAAATAGTTCCGATCCTTGCTACCGTCGACACAGAACTGGTCAGCGCCATGAACGAGTCCTGCACCTATAAAAGGAGCAAAGTCAAACTTGGACAAGCGTTCCGATGGCAGTCGGAACAAGTTAGCGACGTTATACATCAGGTCAGCATGTCCCAACTGGTAGTCAGCCATGTCGAGGTTACTGTTCTTGTACTTAAATCCCTGAAAAGCTAATCGCACACCAACAGCAGGTGTGATCCATTTGCCTACATAGGCATTGAATGAAGGCATGATGCGGTCGAACAGGTCGCCACATCCTATCGGGTTCCCAATGAATGCCGATGCACCACCTTGGGCACCAACAAACCAGTGCTGACTTGCTATGCCCAACTGTACATAGTCAGTCGTCAATGTCGGAGTCAGACGATGTAAATCCGGGTTGTCAACTGTGACTCGTTGAAGGCTGTCAATCATACTTGCGTGGACGCTTGTCGCCATTGACAAGGCTAAAAGTGAAATCAGAATACTTTTCTTCATGATGTAATTGATTTTGATATTACTAATGATACTGATATGACTTGTATTACTCATATTGATGATTATCTGCTTCTTTTGATTTTTCGACCCGCAGGTCTGACCATTGCGGCTGCCTGTAGGATGCACCTCATCCACCAGCGCTCATCATCGTCATCCTTGTCTCGTCCCCATCCAGACATATTACCGCTGCCTCCGCCGCCACAAGACTCTGCATAGGTCGTGGCCTGACTGATGTAGTTGATGGCCAACAGAAGGGCGCAGTTGATGATGTGTTGAGAATTGTTTCTGAGGTCAAAGAAGCCGGACTTATCTAAAATCTCGTGTTGTTCCGCATTGAGGGTAGGCAAAAGAGGCTCCATCGAAGAAGCCATCATCTTATAATACGTGGCATTGATGTTTGAGTGAACTATTTCAGCCTTTCTGTCAATGTCATCTCCGATGAATCTAGACATTTTGCTATGGGCTTGCTTCATTTTTTCAAGTTCCGTTTTGGCATTCGATAGTTCGGATTCCGCTTCGTCCAGCATTCGTTGCTTGTCCGCTATCTTCTGATCGATGTCTTTCATCTGTTTACGGAGTTCTTCCATGCGATTGGCTAACTGCTCCTTGTTCTGTCCGTCTTCTCCAAGTTGCTGAGCGATAAGTTCTATTTCTTCGTTTATTTTTTCTTTCCGGGTCTGTAAGTTCGCTATCATCGTGGACAATCCTTTCAGTTTGATCTCGGCTCTACGAATCTGCCCCTGTAATCCTTCTCTGGTATTCTCCAACTCCTGCACCTGGTTGATGAGGTCACGTTTGTATTCCTCTGTCGAGCGATGCCTTGCGCCTGTTTCAGCCTTATTGCTGCCACGTTCAAGCCCCCAGTGTCTGTTGACTTCCTCGTACAGCTCATTGTGAAGTCGTGTAAAAGTTGCTTTCTCTTCCATGGGATTCTTCCCGAAAACGCTTGTCCATGAAATCCGATGGTTCATTTCATCAATGGGAAGGACGGTACAGTGGCAATGAGGATTCGTTTCATCCAAATGAACGTAGAAACTGACGATGTTTTCCTCGCCGAATTTTCGGGCAACAAAGCGATAGACATCAGCCGCCCATTTCTCAATGTCCTTGGTTCTTGTTAGTTTTGAGTTATCCGCCCCTTTATTGAGATTTACGTCCTGCTCTCCGAACGCCATTTCCAACATGCGCCCTCTACTGCCGCCGAATATCATCTGAGCAAGGATCCGCTGCTTTCTGCGTGCCATAGACCTGGCATTAGGATTCTTGATACCACGTGAGTTGAGGATGTCTTTCATCCTCTCGTCAATGCTCTTGGACTTGTCTATCGGCTGGACCTTTCCTCCTTTTGTGACCTCGAAGTTCAGATGGGCACGAGTCAAGTCGTAATTGGCAAGGCTGTCTTTGGATTTTCTGTCCCAAAGGTTTTCTGACCAGTTGCGCTGCTGCTCGTTGCTTTCTCGTTTTGATATGCCATCCTTGTTCGGACGCACATCCATTACTTGTTTCTTTTCTGCCATTTTTTTGTGTCTATTAATCTCTTCTGCCTGAGCTTGCTCCCCGTAGGAACTCCTTCAGGAGAGGCAGCCTAACGAGTTAATGAATGTTAACTCTTATTAGGCTAAGAGTTTTTATAAAACTCCCTTCCCTTTGTTCGACATGATATCTCTTTGTTCGGAGGAGCAAGCTCCGTAATTGGAAGATGTGAATTCCAATCTTTGATTGTGATTGCCTGCTCATATTCGAGAAGATTGAAGAGGCCACCATCAACTTACTTGATAAGTTTCTTTGCTTCGTCACTAAGCGAATAGGCAAAATATTTGCCGAAACGCTCCCGTCTAATTATACCCAGATCGATAAGTTCCTGAGTGAATTTCTGGACGCTTGGGCGGCTCCAATGCCATAGTTTTGCCAGTTCACTGTTTGTGACTTTGTACAATTGTAACCAGCCTTTTTCTTTGGAACAAGGAAATCCATCAAGGATATGCTCCGCTAACCACATGAATGCGTCAAAACGAGACAGCTTGTGATTGTCTTTCGTTTTAAGGATTTCCAGAAGAGTGTTGTCAAACGTCATCTTCTGGATGGTTCTATTTGTCTGATTCCTTTTCATGACGAATTGGTTTTATTATGGTGTTAATGTTTATTTTCAACTAAAATAGGAGTCAACGAATTTCTTGTACATACCTTCCTCATGAAGATGCTTCGTCTGAAAGTCCTCAACTTCTTTGGATGGAAAGAATGTTGCACACTCTAGGATCAATGCCAAAGAGATAGAAGTCGAGAATGCATGAGGTGCGAAGAGTAGCGCAACGCTTGCAATGGCCATGAGCCGATACAAGACCTTGTTCCGTCTGGTGGCGAGCATCAGCCGGACAGATGTTCTGGTTGCAAACATGAAGAATACAATGAAGGAGGAAAAGATAAAACCGTAGTCTTCGGGAAAGACTGCGAAGTATGTTACATGAAAGAAAATGAGCACGAGTTGTGTGATATTCGTTGCCATCTTTCTGGCATTGTTGTCGAATGCCAAGCGAAGCCATACGATGATGTACGGTGGTTTGTATTTCCGATATAGCAATAGAGGAAGCAATATCAGTAATAAGGGAAATACGAAGAATATGATCTTTGCTATCATATGTGATTTTAGTAATACAAGTAATATGGATAATATTGAATTAACTGTTCTCTGCGTAGATGTCGTAGGCCGTACTGACAAGCTTCAGTTTAAGTGCTTGGAATGATGCCCGACGCACAATGACCTCAATGTCAAACAGGGTCGGCTCACCATTGTCAATCCGCTGTGCAAACGCCTTATCCCTGCGACTGATTTTTGTGATAATTCTGTCAATGTCATTTTCATAAATGTTCCAGATGCTCCGATTCACATGGTTCTTCGGTCGGGTCGTCACCATAACATTAAGGACAAGACAAGTGGACTTGATAAGGATCTTGCCCTGTTGTGTCATATACTGCCTTTTAGCGCGAGGGATGACAGCACGGTATTTCGTGCTGTTGGCGTTGATCATGTCGGCTATCTTATATAGGAGTTCTGTTCTCATTCCAACAGACAGAATAAGCCAAGCACTTCAGAAACCTCCATGGCCTGTATGAAGTCGAAACTTTTGGCATGTGACGTCAGATCTGATTCCAGCTCACACTCCATCGTGTCAAGTGAGTCGAAAATGGAAATGGTCAGGTCACTGACATATTCACGGTTATCTGAGACCATGTTGAACTTAAACATGTTCTTTCCATTGGCAGGGCTTGTAAAGAAACAGCAATGATGCAGCTTTGCGTTGTCCTTACTTGTGCCATGATAAAGCAACGACAGTTCCATGTCATCTTCAAGCATGTCCATAACGAGGCTGATTGGCAATGCCTCCTCCAATGTGAAATACAATATGGCGGAATCGTCTGTGATGTCCGTTTCTTCGGCTGTCGTGTTTTTTATCAACTTTGGCAGCATGAGCGGCGCTAAGGCCATAAATCTGGTTACTTCGTCTTTAATCATATCTTTGAATATTTAGAGTGTTAATACATACATTTTCAAGAGTTGTTGAGGAAGGAGATAGTTTAAGGCACGTTGGTCAATGCCGAATGTCTTGACAAACTTGACCGACTTCGGCAGTTGTGCAATGATGTAGTTGAAATGACTATGCTCTTGTGGCGTGAGTGTGGCGATCGAAAACTGGTCAATGCTGATGAACGGCTGAATAATCATCCAGAGATAGGCATTTCCCTGTGACTTGCTCATTGTCTTCTGACTGTTGATGTCCGATATGCAGGCGGTGGAGTTTTGCAAAAGCCGTCTGACTGTTCGCATAGACATATAGACCATGGCGTCTCGTGCAGCAATCTCTCCGTTTTTCGCAGCAATAAAGATGTTCCGGCAAATCCGTTCCGTTTCTTGTGTGATGTCAGATAACGGCTCGTTATCCATCTCATAGATGTGAACCAGAAATGAGCGGAACATAATATCCTCCTTGCCAATGAAGTCAAGCATGGCATCCTTATCATGGATGCCGGATTGTATGGCGTGCTTCAGCAGGCTGCGATATTGAGAAAGAATATCTTTCTTGTTGGCTACAAAGACAGGGACACTGTCTAATGCGACAAAGAAAGGCTGCGCTTCAGTGACGGCCTCGTGCAGTTCTTTGTCCTCTTGGAATATGGATGTCTGCTCCTTGATTTGCAGAACATCCTCGTATGAGTACCGCCATGTCTCAGTCAGTCTGAGAAATTCAAAACGAATGGAGTCATGGATTGATGCATAGTCATTTGCACAATGTAAGTCTTTGATGAAGGTTGAATCCTTCATCAGAAAGTGGTAAACGGTATCTGAGATCTCCTTCCATACCTTGATTTCTTTACAGAATAATGAAGTGTTGCAGGTCTTTGTTTCTTTGACAGAACTCAGATAATCCTGATATGCTTTTAACGCATCATTTGAAGATCTGAAATCAAGTTTGTCATCACTGGAGCATGATGAAAACAGGAAAACCGACAGGCATAATGAACATAGTTTTAATGTCAAATACTTTGAGTTTTTGAACGTGTTAAATGTGATCATATCCTTATAAATATGTTTGGGTTGATTTACAGGATGCAAAACTACTGTGTTTTGCTTAAAATATTGATATTATTTCCCAATATTTTAATTATTGGTATCATTTTATTGAGAAATAGAACCAAATAGAACCAAATTGCTTATTTGATTGCAAAACAAAGTGTTAAAGTTGACAAATAAAGTGTTTATTAGACTCTTATAATATAACTTTGCGCTCAATATTTGCAGTGAAAAGTACAATATGAGTTGTGTTGGCTATATAAATAATGCTCAATATATTGATAATATTGAAGTGGGGGTTTCAAAGATGAAACAGCTTCAATGTTGTCCTATCCATATAGAGGATAGGGACGACAATGATCGTCTTGAATGGAAGTGCTTTGTCGGCAAACTCAACGAAGGCGACGCTGCAGTGCTTCTGTCATTTGACAATGCCTTCAAGAATCACACGGATCTGCTGTTTTTCCTGAAATACTGCCTAAGTCGGCACATTCGGATTATTTCTTTGTTCGATGGTTTGGACACCTCCGATGAGTTGTTCCCAAATAGCAGCACCCGGAATGTGCTCTCTGCCATTGTCAATGTGCGTACAGACAAGCATGATGGAAGTTTTGATGACTTTGAGGCGGAACTCATTGCGGACAAGCACCAGGAGAAGAAACTGAAGAAGTACCGCATGGTCATCAATATGTACAATGCGGGTTACAGCATCAAAGAAATCATGTCAAGGACGGGCTATCACGGGAAGAGCAACATCTACAGGATTCTCCACATGTACAATGTGGAGCTGGAATACCCAACGATGGTCCGCACAAGACACCAGTCACCAAATATCATTCAAAGGAACCTGTAAACATAATCGTTATGACAGTTTATATTGCAGAAAAGCCGGACATCGCCACAGCCATAGCGTCTTACTTGTGGACTGATTTTGTCGCCTGTAGGAGCAAGCACTGCTATCAGAAAGATGATGTCATCGTGACATGGGCATTTGGCCACATTTTGATGACGGCTATGCCTGAGGCCTACGATAAGGAATATGCTGATTTTAAGAAATATCCCATATTCCCGACAGAATGGAAGAAACTCCCCTCGCCAACAGCCAAGGGACAATTTGAGTATATCCGCACTGTTTTGAAGAAGGCCGATGTCGTAGTCAATGGCGGTGACCCTGACCGTGAGGGGCAGTTGCTGATTGACGAAATATTGGAATATGTAGGCTATAAGGGGGATGTACGGCGCATTCTCATCAATGCCAAAGACAGCGACAGTATGAAACGGGCGTTTGACAATATCGTGCCGAATGAACGGTTTCGTTCATTGTACCATGCAGGCATGGCGCGTGAACGGGCAGACTGGTTAGTAGGCATCAATCTGTCGAGGGCATATACGATCAGTGCCCGGACAGGCGGGAATGGTTGTGTCTGGCGTGTAGGGCGTGTGAAGACACCCACGCTTGCTTTGGTGGTCAATCGGGAAAAGGAGATAAAAGATTTCCATTCCATCAACTACTATGAATTGAAGGCTAACCTCTCAAAGGGCGGCATCCCCTTCACGGCAACATTGACATCGACAGCGGATGCTCCGACTGACTGCGAAGGGCGTATCATTGACCGGAAATATCTGGAGCGGATCAAGGAAAAAATCAAAAATAAAACCGCAAGGGTCGCCCACTGCGAGAGGCATAGCCAGACTGAAAGTTCGCCATTGCCTTACTCCATCGATACTTTGCAGGTGGAAGCCAATAAGCGTTATGGCATGTCTCCGTCGAGTGTGCTTGCAAGGGTACAGTCCTTGTATGAAAAGAAGTTCGTGAGCTATCCACGTTCTGACTGTAATTACATCCCATCAAGTCAACACCAGGATGGTGTCCGAATTTTGAAATCCCTTGGCGATTATGGCATGGAGGCTGCACTCCATGCCGACTCCACAATAAAGAGTCGCTGCTTCAATGACAACAAGGTCAGCGCACATCATGCGCTGATACCTACTGGCGTTGTCCCAAAAAACTTGGACGAATGGGAGCGCAAGATCTATGACATGATAGCCATGCGGTACATCATCCAGTTCTTTCCCCCTTGTAAATACAACGCCATCAAATACGAAATAGAGGCACAAGGATGTATGTTCGTAGGAACTGGCAAGGCGGTTGTCAGTCCAGGATGGCGTAGTGTTGCTAAGTCGGATGACAAGGAGGATGAAGTCAAAGACATTCCAAACCTTGTGGTTGGCGATGAGTTCCCTATACCTGTATATATTATAGAGGATAAGAAGACCACTCCCCCTAAGCGTTTTACGGAAGGCTCGCTGCTGGCAGCGATGACCAATATCTGGCGTTTTGTCAACCCAGACAATCCTAACAGAGAGAAACTGAAGGAGTGCAAAGGCATTGGAACGCCGGCAACTCGTGATAGCATCATTGCTGACTTGCTCGCCATATCGTCAGGAAAGTCTCATTCGTTTCCCTGTATTCAGAAAAAGGGCAAGGAACTCGTTCCGACTGACTTCGGCGTGGCAATGATCGAGAACATTCACGAATCATTGACCAAGCCTGACCTCACGGCAGAAATGGAGTATAATCTCTCGGCCATCGCCGATGGCAAGATGGGGTTAGGTGACTTTATGGAGCAGACCGAGAGGATGGTTCGGGAAAACATTAAGTTCGCAGAAGAGAGCTCCCCTCGTATGTCATTGACAATCAAAGCAGCTGAAGGCCAGGAGGTTCCCAATAGGGAATGTCCTGTATGCCATCGTAAAACGCTTGTACGCAAGTATTCCCCGAAGACCAAGAAGCACTTCTGGATCTGTCAGGAGAATTCTTGTGTACATCCGACCACTCTGAAACCAATCTTCTATGCGGACCTGCGGATGAAGCCTGTCATCAAGCTTTGCCCGATATGCGGTCTGCCGCTGATAAGCGTGTTCAGCAAAAAGAAGAAGCAATCATACTGGTTCTGTCCAAAGTGTAATGAGTTCAAATAATCGCAGCAATACAAACACCAACTAACTTTTTTCATTTCATACGACTAGTTTTTAATAAAACAACGCAGGGGTCACCTTTGGCAGGCCGCCCCTGTTTTTTGTAGCGAAACAAAACCTAAAATAAACCATGTAGCGAAGCGTAAGTCGCTGATATTTAAAAAGAACAATGGGGTTGTTTGTGCTTCGCTACATCGCTACAAGAAAATAAAGCAATCTCATATGAAGCTATTATATTTCAGATGAATGAGGGTGGTGATGCAGTCCATGCCAACAATGAATCTGCCTGCCAGGCCATTGCATGGTGGTGACCTGTGAGTGTCGTCGAAAAAGAAACTCCGTGTTATATGTACGGAAAAGAGAAGGCATGTCTGTTGTCAGACTTGCATTCTCCAGTACATACATCACAGAGTTTCTCGGCGACTCTCACTGGTCATTGTCCAATACTGCGAAGGCTTTCATGCTTGCACGAAAGGCCGAGACGTGATGGACAAAAGCGATGCCAATGGCTGGCAAGTAGAAAGACACAGAAATTTGGCATGGGCGCATCTTGGGTGGGGATGAGTCATCTTCTTGGATAGAATCCTTTGGGTTTTCGTCTAAATGAAGCCAGGCGCATGTCATTCTCTTCGTCTGGATTCATGCTGCTTTCCTGGTTTTTCCTGCCGCCTTCAAGCCAATGTACAAGTTCATCTTTGAAAAAAATGAAGTTTTTCCCTCGTTTGGTGACTGTGATGTTGCCACGTTCTACGTGATAGTACATTGTTGATTTCTTCATCTTCAGGAAGTCACATGCCTCGTCAATAGTCATTGGAATATGTTCGGCTGAAGATGTGGAATTGCCGTCTATCCGTTCTCTGATGGTTTCAATTACACGTTCAAGCCGCTCCATTTTGCTGAGCACCTGTGAGACCATCATGGGAAGGTCGTTGAATGTGATCTGTTCTTGCATATTGTCGAAATTATTATGATTCCGAGGGCAAAGTAACAGACTGATTCAATGCTGGATGATGTCATCAAAAGTTAAGTTTGGAATAAGTCAGAATAAGTTGTAACAAGCAGGTAAATGTTTTATGGCAAGCTGGCGGATGGGGTATGAAACTTGAAACAGCCTTTGTCCGGGATGTCTATCGGGATGATGCAAGTTCCATGTTGTCGCAGGTTTTGCCGGATTGATTTGATTTCAAGATCTCGGAACTCATTGGGGAACGACCGCTTGATAAATATGGCCCGCTGCTCACCATTCCACTTGAAACGTTCTCCGATGTTCCAGGCTAAATGTCTGAGGTCCAATGTTGAAAGTTGCCCGTTGGTTATGGACGGCGAAGGTTCAATGTCCTTTGAAGTCTCCCAATTTTTGATGTTGTTACAAAAGACATGGAGGTCAGAGGTCTTCATGTAGGGGGCCAGTGTGAGCTCCACGTAATCCAAAACACATGTCATAATTTGACGCTTACGTTGTATGAGCTGCTGCTGATGGCGTTCTCTGATGACCTCAGTCTTATCTTTCTCCGGCTCTTCTGTCATTAAATCGTTTTTTGATCCAGTGACAAGACGCAACTGCTGCTTACTATGAGGGATAACAACTACCGTCTTGCCCATTGCATAACTGATGAATGTCATCCTGATAAGAACCAGCAGCGCCAGGGTAATATATAAGATGGGTGTGAAGGCTTTTGCTTGCTCATACTGTCCGCTGATGAACTTTGAGGGAAGTATGAACCAGTCGGCACAATCAATCCATTCGAAAAGCATTGCTATATATAAACCCATTGCAATACAGCCTACAACCAAAAAGAAAAGTTCCGTAACCTTTTTGCTCTTCATATTAATGAAATATCAATAATTTGAGCGCAAAGTTACGGAATTATCCACTAATAACAGCAATCAATCCATCATAATTATGGATTTTGTGGTTAATTGGCTTATTTCTTCATTGCCTCAATATATTGAGGGGTTTCGTAATCTTCAGCCACAATTCCTCGTTTTCTTGGTTTGAGCCGTTACTTTTTTATCATCACCGAGAAGCATGGATGATATTCTTTCGGCAGCTTCCCGTCTCTTTGGGTCGGCATGACAAGTATAGATTTGTGTGGTTGTGACACTCTTGTGTGCCAGGAGCTGCTGGACAGTGTAGAGATCCGTGCCAAGTTCCACTTGGAGCGATGCGAAAGTATGCCGGAATGAGTGGAATGTTATCCGCTTTCTGATACCGGCCTTAGCAAGCCAGGTTTTCAGCGGTTTCCGTGCCATGTCTATCTCAAACCCGTCAAATACCGGCCCATATAAGGATTTTCGTCCCTCAGAGATGAGGTCGTATGCTCCCATAGTGATTGGGATAAGGTTATGTGTTTTAGTCTTTTGTGCATAGAACTCGACATACTTGTTGCCGTCGGCGTATTCCTTGATGTTTTCCCATCTGAGATTGATGATGTCACTTCGGCGCATACCTGTTAAGCAAGCGAAAATTGATGCCTTTTTCAGTACGTCGATGTCACATGGAGTACGGTAAAGCCTGCGAAGCTCTTCCATTGACAGACTCTGCTTGTCAACAGGAATGGTTTTGATTTTGTCCAAGAAGTCATTGGGGTTAGTTTGGATCATCTTGTCACGGTAAGCAATATTCAGGAAGCCACGGAATGTTGACCAATAGCCAGCGACTGAGTTGATGGCCATCGGTCTGCCGTTGCGCATGTTCTTTGCTGTCAGAAGGTAATCGCGGAACTTGTTGCACAGTTCAACGTCGATTTCCTTGCAGCTGCACTTGCCGCCAACAAAGTATGAGAAGTGTTCATAGACAAACCTCCACTTGGGGTCTTTGTTTTGAAGCATCTGATAGAAGTAGGCAAGGAAGTCGCCGTTGAATCTCTTTTTGTCAAAAAAGTCATAACGTTCGTTCACGATGGACTCAAAACGCCTGCAGCGAATGGCTTCAGCTTTTTCAATCATTACCTTATTGAAGTCCTTCTCACGCTTGTTTTGGGGCTTGGGATAAATGTAAATACCAAGCGATTCACGACGGATGGTCTTCATGGAAATGATGTCACGATAGCCTGGATAATAGTCCAGATAGAGGGAAATCATCCCGCATTTGAGGATGCGTTTCCGAAGTGTGATTGTCTTGCAGTACTGCATGTCTTTATTGTTTTATTAGTTTGCAAATGTCTTTACTTATTTTATGCTGATGGCAATCAGCGGATTATAATTGAAAATAATGCTGGGATAAGTCTGAACTTATTATTTCTTATTGTCTCTCTCTTGTTTATCGGAAAAGCACTTATCAATGGCGGATTTAAGATACACTCTAAACTGGCCGTCTTTGGCGCTCGGGATTTTTTTGTATCTGACAATACCATACACAGTTTCCCTGTCAACATGATACTTGGCCATAATCTGCTCGACCATGTAGTAGTCTTCGGCATATTGGAGTCCTGGATTACGTGCAAAGTCAACATGGAGCTTGGAGTAATACGTGATGCCATACTCCTTTTTTGTAGGGATATTGTGACGATGAGTAAAGCTGCGTCTGGCCACAGGTGTCATGTTGTACATCTTTTCTATATCATCTGTGGTGTACCATTCTGTGATAGAGGCTGGTGACGAATATCTGCTGAAGACATCTTCAACCGCTGTCTCATCGTAGAGCAGGATTCCTGCTACCTGCACCCTCGGTATTTTTTTCTGACGCAGCAGGAAGCCAACCCACTTTTTACTTTGTTTGTATCGTGCTGCTATCTCCTCGGCACTAATATAGCCTTCGTACCCATCTGCATCATTCTCTGATTCCACACTTGGTATGATTTCAATGCTGCCAGAATGAGGTGTGATTTGCTCTGTTCTTGTTCGATCATCCTTTGCTTTTTCAATCTTTGCGTTGAGTTCAGAGATGCTTGTGAATCCATTCATGCGTTCCTTGATTGTCTTGTCAAACTCCTTCCGGTTAATCATTGTAAAGGTGCCTCGTTTGAAGCGGTCTATATGATAGGTATGGAGATAATGGCTCACTTGATCTTTTGTGAATCCGTACTTCTCCATCACCTCCTTAAAAGTGTAGTAGAGAGGATCAATAGCTTCACCATTACCTTTCAGGCTGTCGATATGGGGTTTGGAATAGAACACTTCCCTCCGCCTGGTAACCCTTGGTAACTTATGCCGTTTGGCAAAAGAAATGACGGCAGAGTAGGACATGTTGAACTTCTCCATAACCTGTTGGATAGTGTAGTAATTCTCCTTATCAAAGTCCTCGATGAGTTCGGAAAAGTACCTGTCAACGGCAGTTTTTGAGAAGGACACATTGCGTCCCTCGTATATCTTTGGGATGTCAAACTGCTCAATCCGTCGCATGGCCACTTTTCGGGTCACTTGATATTTTTCACAAATCTCCTTCATTGTATAGCTATCGTGCTCGATCTTATGCCTGCGGTTGTTCCGCTTGACATATGCGGGGGCATTGTCAAACCATGCTTCGAGATCACTCCATCGGATAATTGTTTTTGCCGGTGTTCTCAATGCTTTGAACATTCCTTTTGCCATATATCTATATATAGTCGGCAGACTTATGCCAAGAAGGTAAGCTGCCTCTTTTGGTGAAAGGAATGGTTTTTGTCCGATACTCTCCACTGTTGGCAGTTTTGAGTCCTGCTCTGATTCAATTTCTTCTTTCTTCATCTGTCTCTTTTTTGCCTTGTAAGCCTTGTTAACACAGGTTGAAGAGCAGTAAAGAGTCGTCATTTTGTGTGCTATGAATTGTTTCCCGCACCACTGACATCGTTTCTCTATTTCCATAAATGTGCGTCATTATAAAGGTTTAACTCTGCGGAAAATCCGCCATTTTTGTCTCACTCTTTCTCGCAATTTCTCACTGTGTATCATATTGTCCCGTCGATAGCGTTTTTGGGGTTTCTCATGGTGTATCACGTTTGTCCCAAATATTGCATAATGGAAGACAATTTGAACACAGTTTACACTCGCGGTAGAAATATGGTACAAAAATAGTACGAGAAAGTTGAAGAAAAAAATATGCAACCTGAAGTGTTAAAAACGAGTAAACCGCTATAAATTAGCGGTTTACTTCAAGTCGTTCAAAGTTGTTCGGAGTTGTTTCTAAGGCTCTACTTTCCGATGCAGAAGTGGGAAAAGACTTCTTGGAGGATGGATTCGGTGGTGATGGCGCCGGTGATTTCGCCGAGCCAGTGGAGGCACTCACGGATGTCTTGGTCGAGCAGGTCTCCGCTCAGGCAGCTGTCGAGGCCGTCAATGGCGCGGGCGATGGCATCGCGGGCGCGGGTCAGGGCTTGGTAGTGGCGGGCGTTGGTGACGATGACGGCGTCGCTATCGACATGGGGCAGGGAAGTCGTCTTGACGATGAGGTCGCGCAGGGCTTCGATGTCGGCATCGCTCTTGGCGCTGATGGCCACGACTGGTGTGCCTTGGGGCAGGAGATGGCTCAATTCGCTCCTGGCGGCGACATCGTCGTCGAGGTCGGTCTTGTTGAGCACGGCGATGAGTGCTTTGCCGTCGCAGTGAGTCAGGATGTCATGAGCCATACTGGTGTCGGCGCTGGTGACGTCAACGACCCAGAGCACGATGTTGGCCTTGTCGATGGCTTGCCATGTGCGCTGGATGCCCATCCGCTCGACGGCGTCGTTGGACTGGCGGATTCCTGCTGTGTCGATAAAGCGGAACAGGGTGCCGCTCATGATCACGGTATCCTCGATAGTGTCGCGGGTGGTACCATGGATGTCGCTCACCAGGGCTCGGTCGTCGCGCAGAAGGGCGTTGAGCAGAGTGGATTTGCCCGCGTTGGTCTGTCCCACGATGGCGACAGGTATGCCCCCCTTGATGGCGTTGCCCTCGCGGTAACTGTCGGCGAGACGGCCGATGAGTGTGTGGATTTCGCGGGCCAGTGCGGTCACCTCGCTGCGGTCGGCAAAGGTGACGTCCTCCTCGCTGAAGTCCAGTTCCAACTCGATCAATGCAGTGAAGTGCAGCAGTTTCTCGCGCAGGCTTCTCAACTCGTCGCTGTAGCGGCCGCGCATCTGGCTCATGGCCACATGGTGGGCTGCGCGGGACTGAGCCTCGATGACGTCGGCAACGGCTTCAGCCTGTGACAAGTCGATGCGTCCGTTGGCAAAGGCACGGCGTGTGAACTCGCCCGGCGATGCATGGCGGCAACCGGCGTCGATGAGTGTCTGCACCGCTTGTTGCTGTATCCAGGTCGATCCGTGGCATGCCAGTTCCACCACGTCCTCGCCCGTGAAGGAATTGGGGGCGCGGTAAACGGTCAGCACGGTCTGATCCAGTATGTCACCGTCACTATCCACCAGTTGTCCCAGATGGACGGTGTGCGTAGCCATGCCGGCTAGGGGCTTGCCCTGCCAGCGTTGCTGGACGATGTTGAGCGCTTGTGGACCGCTCACTCTCACCACAGCGATGCCGCCTCGGCCCTGCGGTGTGGAAATGGCGCAGATAGTGTCGCCTGTCAGGCCTGTCAATTCAGTGATATTCATCGGCTTGGATAGTATTTTGGCCAGTCTTTGATGTTTTGTTTGCTCTCAATCACGTTCTCGACGTTGTCATCGAGTGCGGCTAGGAAGTCATATCCGGTGAGGGCCTCCACCTTGTCGATGGTGGTGGCGTAGTTGGTCCAACTGTTGGGCATCTTCTTGTTCTCCATCACAAAGGCGATGGCCCTGTTCTGCTTGGGCGAATAGATGACCTTGAAGAATCGCTCGGGTACGGCGATATCCTGGTGCTTGCCGATGCGCTTCATGTTGTTGGAGAAGATGGGCCCTGTGATCACGATCAGGCGACCGGCCGTGCGCGACCACTTGTGGACGGCCTCCTCGACATGTCTCCACTCGCCGTCGTTCATCTCGTCGAGTTGCGGGCAGATGTTGGTCATCAGGAAGCACTGGGCCATGGCTGTTTTGTCCCAGCGCATATCCATAGCGGGCGCCATGTGGCCGCGTGTGTATCCGCTCTCCTTGTATTCCCACCAGTCGGGGCAACCCTTCACATCGTGGTCCTTCTCAAACTTGTAGTTAGCGCGGTTTTCGGCATCTCGCGAGTCGGCCATCGCCGTCATGGTGCTGGTTAACTCATAGGCCACGCAGTTGGGCACGCGGTAATATTTGTTGAAGTAAACCACCAGTGACTTGTAATGAACCGTCTGGTTGTCGAGCCGCTCGGGCAGTGCCACGTCGAGCAGTGACAAATCGCCCGTGGATTTGTACTCCTTGCCCTCCTGCTGGCGGTCCTGATTCTGTACGGCTTTGCCGTCGTCATAGGCACTCTTATAGAATGAATCGACTTGGGCTGCGTCGGTGCCGCGCTCGTTGCCGCCGCGGCATCCTGTGAACATCATGACTGCTATGAGCAATGTGCTATAAATCAAATGTTTCTTCATTGTCTGTAGACTATGAGTGGATAACTGCATATATTGGAATTATTGTTTCTGCACATCGATGCAGACTACAAATATATAAAACAATCTTTGGACTCGCCTACAACCAGACCGATTTTTTTTTGCTCGTGCATCAGTCGTGTGCCTACTGTCGTCGTGCCGGGGAGGGAATCACGGACGGCACAGAAGCAGCAGCGTGCGTGCGCTGTACAGGCGCCATGCAGTGCCATAGATGCTGTCCTCGTCGCCATACAGACTCATGAGTGTGTAGTTGGCTAGGGCCGCGATCATGGCGCGTTTCACATCGTTGGCCAGTGTGGGCTGTGGCGAGCGTTCCAGGGCAAGCGATAATGTGATGTTTTGACTCTCGAGGTTGAAGTTGATGTTTTGGCTCACGATATAGCCGCTGATGCGTGCCAATAGGTCGTCGAGACCCTCGCGCACACGGCGGTCAACGATGGGCTCGTTGGTGGCGTTCACGCCCCACGCGGTGGCGTTATCGGCGGGATGCCAGGTGCCCTCGGTGTAGATGGCTTGCTGGATTTCGTCCAGATCAATGACGATGTCGATTAGGTAGTTTTTCATGGTGTTTTTGTTTTAAGTTGTTAGCGCAGGGCGCGCACGTTGACGTTGGTGCAGATTTTGGTCAAGGCAGTGACCGGCGTGATGAAGAAGCGTGAGGCGCGGCAGTGCTCCAGCACGTGGTCGATGGCCTCGCTGATGCTCATGCCCTTGTCGGTGAGGGCGCTCACGCGACTGGTGATTTCATACCACATCTGTTGGCGCAGGCGGCGTTTGGGCAATCCTGCGCCATTGCCTGTGCGATAGGAACGCGCATTGTGGGCATGCTTCTGATCGGCATTGATCAGGTGGCACACGCAGCGATAGGCTCGCTCATGGTCGACGTGATAGTGCGGATGGCCGTTGGCAACGGTAAACTCGGCAGCGGCACGGCGTGCCTTGCTCTCGGTCATGCCTTTTTGCAGCAGGGCGTCGAGCGTGGGGCGGTAAAGTTCCAAAAACTCCTTGTCGCGCTCGCGGCACAGTTCGCGCCTGTTGATTTCTGATTGCATGTTTCTCATGGTAAAAATGGTGTTTTAATGGTAATACGATAATTTTAACGTTGCAAAATTACAACAAACTTGGCGATTTGTCAAGTATTTTTGCTGGATTTTTTTCTGAAAGTCAAATTTGAGTCATCGCAACCGCGCGCTCAATCGGCTCAACGACAGCCAAAACGAGATCGTTTCTTCTTGTTTATTTTCATCCATAGGTGGGAGCAGGGAGATATTCTTCATCATAGATAGGTTGAAATGGGTTTTGGCTCAGATTTTGTGGATTTTTGGAAAAGAAATTATACCTTTGCGGTTGAAGACAGAACCGTTTTTCTTAACATAAAAGTACGAGAAGATGAACAAAAGACACAACTTGATGCTACTGTTGTGTGCGCTGCTGGCTATTAGTGCGGTGGCACAGCAGGGTAATCGCATCTATATTGAGGACTTTGAGATCGAGCCAGGCAAAACGGTCTCGGTGCCGTTGATGCTGTCCAACCAGGACCCGACCCGCGGCATGCAGTTCAACATCAGTCTGCCCAATGGTCTCAGGATGATTGATCAGGAATTGACCGCCTACTCTGAGGAATATAATATGAATATGTCGTGCAACTACCGCAAGGCCGACAGTTGCTATCTGGTGTTTATCTATCCCTCGAGCGCCATCTGCTATCCTGCCGATACGACGGTTGCCTTGATGACCTTTAAACTAGGTGCCAAGCAGGACTTCAGGGGCGGTGATATCGTCCTGTGGAAGTGTATCGGCTCCACCATCGATAACACGACGTTTGTCATTCAGGGCGACACCGTCAAGGTGACCGTTCCCGAGGCTTCTGTTATCGAGGTGCCCCAGGATCAGACGCCTGCCGGCGAGCAGTACTTCAACCTCAATGGCCAGCCCATCAGTTCACCCGACAGCGTGCCTGTGGCCATCCAGGTCAACACCTTGGCCAGCGGGCAGCGCGTGAGCCGTAAGGTTTCGGTCGCACACTGAGGCCCGTCACGTTCTTAATCTGATAGCAGCCCGATTAAACCAATCGGGCCGCTTTGCGTCTAATTAGGGAATTTAGATTAATAAAAAAAGGTAACTTAACGATGATCAAGAGATTATTCATGGTGATAGTGCTCGTGGCGGCGATAGTGATGCCGCGTGAGGCTGTGGCCAAGGACTTCAGCAACGAGATCCTGCGTTACGAGATTGTGTACCACTGGGGTTTGATCTGGAAGCATGCCGCCGATGCCACATTGAGCATCCACAAGAGCGGCAATGGCTACCAGGCGCAACTGTCGGGCAAGACCCGCTCGTGGGCCGACAAGGTCTATCCCGTGCGCGACACTTTGAAGTGTACCATGGATGCCAACCTCAGGCCGCTGAAGTATGAGAAACTGACGCATGAGAAGGACTATTATGCCCGCGATGTGATCAAGTTCTCATACAATTACAGTCATACCTCGGCCCACTGCACACGTTACCGCAAGAGCGGCAACACGTCGATCGACCTGAGTGCCAAATCCCAAGCCTATGACATGCTGAGTGTGTTCTACATGCTGCGTAATCTCGATTACGACGAGTTGAGCCGCAACAAGAATTACACCACGGTCATCTTCTCGGGCAAGGAGAAGGAATATCTCACCATCAACTACAAGGGAGTGGAGACGATCAAGATGCGTGACGGCAACAAGCGCAAAGCGCACCGCATCACTTTCCGCTTTACCCAGAAGGGTGGCAAGCAGTCGAGCGACAACATCACCGTGTGGATGTCGACCGAGGCCGACCGCATCCCGCTGTTGCTGGTGGGCAAACTGCCCGTGGGCGAGGTGAAGTGCTACTATAAGGGGTAGGCTTTTGTCGTCGCTGACGATCTCTAGTAGAACAACTGTCCCAATTTTCTCTAATAGTAGATAATTTTGGGGCGGTTGTGTTGTTTTTGCCATATTTAAATTATCTTTGCACCTGAAAAATAGACCAGTTTTTTATTTGACTAGCAGTTATGCGTAATATTGTATTTGCCGCGTTTTATGCCTTATCGTTCTTGTTGCCGGCGCAAGTTGTGACCTTGGACTCTTGCCGCAATATGGCTCTGCGCAACAACAAGGAGATTCAGCAGGCCGCCCTGGCTATCGAGAAGGCGGGCTACCAGCGCAAGGAGGCTGCCGCAGCCTATCTGCCCAAGTTTGACCTCACAGCGGGTTATATCTATAATTCCCGCAAGGTGTCGCTTATCAAGGAGGACCAGATGCTGCCCACCAAGTCATTCAACATGCAGACGGGCACCTTTGATTACAATCTTGTCATTGATCCGCGCACGGGGGCGCCCCTGCAAGTGGACGGCCAGTATGTGCCGTCGACGGTGGCGTTGTTGCCCAAGAGCGGACTCACCTATAACATCCACAACCTGATGGGTGGCGCCCTGACGGTGACCCAACCCATCTATATGGGAGGTAAGATCACCGCCATGAATCAGATTACCGAACTGGCGCAGCAACTCGCCAGCGAGATGCGCCAGAGCAAGGTCGAGGACGTTATCTATAACGTTGACGCGGCCTACTGGCAGGTCGTCTCGCTGTGTGCCAAGCAGAAACTTGCCCGCAGTTACGTCAACCTGGTCGAGTCGCTTGACAATGATGTCAAGGCCATGGTCAACGAGGGCGTGGCCACCCGTGCCAACCAACTCGCCGTGGATGTGAAACTCAACGAGGCCAATGTGGATATGACCAAGGTGGACAACGGTGTGACCCTGTCGCGCATGCTGCTGGCACAACTGTGCGGCCTGCCCGTCAACACCACGATGACGCTCGCCGACGAGGGCCGTGACGAACTGGGTGCCACGCTGGCTCCCTCGACCGTCGATATGGAGGACGTGTATGGCAAGCGCCACGACATCAGGTCGCTGCAACTGGCTACAAAGATTTATGACCAGCAGGTCAAGGTGGCCCGCAGCGAAATGATGCCCAAACTGGCCGCTGTCGCCGCCCTGCACGCCACCAATCCCAATAGTTATGATGGCTTTGAAAACAAGTTTGGCGCCGCCTTCAGTGTGGGCGCAACCCTTACGATGCCGCTGTGGCACTGGGGCGGGCTGAGCAATAAGGTCAAGGCCGCCCAGGTCGATGCCAACGTCAAGCGTCTGGAACTCGATGATGCCAAAGAGAAGATCGAGTTGCAGGTCAACCAAGCCATGTTCCGCTATCAGGAGGCCTTCAAGACCTGGGAGGCCACCAAGGCCAATATGGCACAGGCCGAGGAGAATATGCGCATCGCCAACCTCGCATTCAAGGAGGGAATGGGCACTCTCGACGAGGTACTTGCCGCCCAGACCGCGTGGCTCAAGGCCAACAGCGAGAAAATTGATGCTGAGATCGACGTGCAGATGACGCATGAGTACCTCAATAAGGTCATGGGCAACATGCACTACTAGACAAAGCCCCTATCAGTTCAGAAAGTCCAGATCATCCAGAATATCCAGTAAAACCAAATCATAATGGAAAAAGACGAACAGAGAACCGTAGTCCGCAAGAAGGACAAAGCGCTCCTGGCAGCGCTGGCAGTGTTTGCCCTGGTGATGGCCAGCATCGCCATCGTGGGCATCCTGCTGATTCATCCCGCCGATACGATTACCCAGGGACAGGCCGACTGTGACGCTGTGCGCGTGAGCGGCAAATTGCCCGGGCGCATCGTGCGCTTCTATGTCCACGAGGGAGACACCGTCCACAAGGGCGACAAACTGGTGAGCATCTACTCCAGCACTGTCGATGCCAAATATTATCAGGCCAAGCAGATGCAGCAGGCTGCCGCGTCACAGAATCAGAAGGCCGAGCGCGGTACCCGAGAGGAGTTGAAGCAGGGCGCCTACAACGTCTGGCAGCAGGCTGTTGCCGCCCAGACTATTGCCGAGAAGACCTACCAGCGTGTCGAGAACCTCTTCAAGCAAGGTGTCGCCACCCAGCAGAAGCGTGACGAGGCCAAAGCCGCCTATGATGCCGCTACCGCCCAGGTCAAGGCTGCCAAGGCGCAGTATGACATGGCTGTCAGAGGCGCTCAGCAGGAGGACAAAAACGCCTCCAAGAGCATGGCCAATGCCGCTCGTGGCTCCGTCATGGAGGTCGAGAGCCTGCTCGAGGACCAAGTGCTGGTAGCCCCCTGCGACGGCGAGGTGAGCGAGATTTATCCTCAAGAGGGTGAACTCGTGGCCATGGGCACGCCTATCATGTCGATTGCCAAGTTGGACGACATGTGGGTAAGTTTCAGTGTGCGCGAGGAGATGCTCAACGACCTGCCTATGGGCAAGGAGGTGAATGTGCGCATTCCTGCCCTGAACAACATGCAGACCAAGATGGCGGTCTATTATATCCACGATATGGGCTCTTATGCCGTATGGCAGGCCGCTAAGGCCCAGGGCCAGTACGACAGCAAGACCTTTGAGGTGAAGATGCGTCCTGTGAGCAGGGTGCCCAACCTGCGTCCCGGCATGTCGGTGCTGCTCGACACGAAATAAAGGACTATAGACTCATCATCCAATGATCCTGAAATACATAGGACGGTCGTTCAAGCGCGGGTGCATCCAACTCGTGCGGCGGCCCATGTATTTCCTGCTGATAGTCATCATGCCGCTGCTGTGCAGTTGGTACCTGATGGACCTGATCAAGGACGGCAGTGTGCAGCGCGTGCCTGTGGGCATCGTCGACCTTGACAACAGCATCATGTCGCGCCAAGTGTCGAGGACGCTCAATGGCTTCCAGCAGGTGAACATCTGCCAACACTATGCCAACTTTGCCGAGGCGCGCGATGCTGTGCAGCGCGGCGAGGTGCTGGGCTTCTTTCTGATTCCTGAATATCTTGAGGAGGAAGCGCTGGGTGGCCGTCAGCCGGTAGTGAGTTACTATGTGAACTATGCTTACTATGCGCCGGCATCGATGCAGTACAAGGGATTCAAGACCATGTCGCTGCTGGCCAATGGTGCCATCGTGCAGACGGTCTTGCGCACAGTGGGCGTGCCCGGCGAGAAGATCGCGTCGGTCCTGCAACCCTATCAGACCCATGTGCACATGATCGGCAACCCATTTATCAACTATGACTACTACCTCAACTCAACGTTTGTGCCGTGTTTCCTGTCCTTGTTCATTTTACTGGTGACGGCGTTCTCGCTGGGTCTGGAGTTGAAGTCTGGCCTAAGCCGACAGTGGCTCAAGACTTCGGGCAACAGCATGTTTCTGGCTCTGGTGGGCAAACTGATGCCTCAGACGGTGCTCTTCACCGTTGTGGGCTGGTTCACTCAGTGGATGATGTTCCGCTGCTATGACTTCCCGCTCAATTGCAACCCCTGGAATATGCTCATTGCCATGTTCCTGCTGGTGGTAGCCAACCAGAGTTTTGCCGTCTTGATGTTCTGCTTTACACCTAATTTCCGCTATGGCACGATGTTGTGCACCCTGCTGGGCATGGTGTCTTTCTCGTTTGCGGGTTTCTCATTGCCTCAAGAGGCTATGTACCCATGGGTCGAGGCTTTGGGATTTGTGATGCCCATCAAGTATTACTTCCTGATTATGGTCGATCAAGCGCTCAACGGTGTCGACCTGTACTATTCACGATTCTATTACGCGGCGCTCATCGGGTTCACGATACTGCCCATGTTCCTGTCATGGCACCTGAAGAAGGAGTGTCTCAACCCAGTGTATGTGCCCTAACGATATATGACCGAAAAGATTAAACATAGCCGCCTGTTCCTCTGGTTTGTCCAGGTGCTCAGGGTGTGTGGACGCGAGTTGCTGCTGGTGTTCCGTGACGAGGGCGTTGTCATCTTCTTCTTGGTGCTCAACGCGGTCTATCCTGTGCTGTATGCGCTCATCTATAATCCCGAGGTGGTGCGAAACGAGCGCGTGGTGGTGGTCGATGACAACCGCACTGCCCAGAGCCGCGAACTCGTGCGGCGCATGGATGCCACCCAGGAGGTCGCCATCGTGGGCTATGCCGCCAACATGCAGGAGGCCCAAGAGGCGATGCACCGCAAGGCCTGCTACGGTATCCTGTATGTGCCACGCGACTTCGGTCAGAGTGTGGGCCGTGGCGAGCAGGGTCATGTGTTGCTGTATTGTGACATGAGCGTGATGATGCGCTACAAGGCCATGTTCACGGCGCTGACCAATGTCACGCAGGCCATGGGCGGTGAGCGGCTGGCAGCCACAGTCGAGCCCGTGGTCAACATGAGTGGTAGCATCATCGAGAGCAGGCAGGTGCCTGTTGGCAATCCCGCAATGGGTATCGCCAGCGCCGTGCTGTTGTTTATTCTGCCCTTGGTATTGCAGCAGAGTATGATACTGGGTATCGCCATGCTGCATGGCGGTAGCATCGAGCGCCGCCGTCGCAACGGAGGGCGCGACCCCATGGCAATAGAGGCCTGTGCCAGCGCTACCATCATCGGTAAGATGATGTGCCACCAGATCATCTATGTGCTCCCCGTTATCTACGTGCTGCATTATGTGCCGTTGATGTTCGGCTTCCCGCAGTATGGCGACATCCTGCACATCATGTGCCTGGCTGTGCCGTTTATCATCGCTGTGTCACTGATGGGACAGACGCTGCAAGCCTTTGTCAACGAGCGTGAGAGCGTGTTCCTGCTGTTTGTGTTCTCATCGGTGGTGTTTGTCTTTCTCACGGGCGCTTCGTGGCCGCGTTACTTGATGTCGCGGTTGTGGTATGTCGTGGGCGATTGCGTGCCTGCCACGTGGATGAGCAACGGCTATGTGCTCATGCAGACCAATGGCGCCACGCTCTACCAGGTTCAGCATCACTATTGGATGATGTGGCTGCAAGTGCCTGTCATGTTTGTTCTGGCATATCTGGTCGAGCGTTTTGTCAACCGTCGGCGCTACCGTTCCTGGATCGCTGCTTGCGAGAGCAATCCCAAAGCCCTTACCCGCATCGATATGGCCAAGAACGGGGTGGGATAGACCTGATGCGCCCGTAAGGCTATTGCAAGACTATGATTGCTAAGGAGATGATATATCCTGGGGACACGAGGGCGCTGGTGTGGTGGCTCGTGGAAGAGGCTCCGTGCCTGCTGGCGATGTGCCGGGATGCGGGAATCCATGTAGATGATCTGCTGGACTTGCCGGTCAAGCGGCAACGTGAGGTGGCGGCCGAGCGGCTGCTGCTGCAACAGGCCTTCGGCAAGCCCGTGACACTGACTCATGACGGCCAAGGGGCGCCGATGGTCACGGGCATGGACGTGAGCATCAGCATCACCCACACGGTGGGGCTGGTGGGGCTGGCGTGGAACGCTCACCTCGTGGTCGGGCTGGATGCTGAGCGGATCGACCGCAGGCAGGTGATCAAGGTGCGTGACAAGTTTCTGAATGCTGCCGAACAGCAATTTATCGCCGAGGATGATCAGGCGGCCCACATCATCGCCTGGACGGCCAAGGAGGCCATTATCAAGGCCGAGCGAAACAGTGCCATCGATTGGACCGAGGGCATCTGTCTGGAACCGCCAGTGGCCGAAGGGGGCGAGGCCATCTTTGATGCCCGATATGCAGAGCGCCGCTACCGCCTGGTGAGCCGGCTGTTGCAGGACCATATTATCACGCTGGCCTTGCCTGTAGAGGAGTAATCGCTATGGCCAAACAATAAAGGGGCCAAATTATCGTTATTAGGATAAAAACCAATGTGTGCTTACTCATCGTGATTGAGGGTGGGCACCTGACACTATATCAATAGCAATCATGAGCAGAACGACGAAATATTTCACTCGCATGATGGTGTGCTTGGCACTGATGGCTGCCTGTGCGGTCACGGCCCATGCGCTGGACAAGGGGTACTATGCCGAGAGCAGCAAACTGGCTAGCGGCAAGTGGGTCAAGATCGCCATTAAGGAGAGTGGCATCTACCAGATCACAGCCGATGATATCCGCAGTTGGGGCCTTGGGACCGATTTGTCCCAGATCCACGTGTTTGGATATGGCGGTGCGCCTCTGAGCGAGGTGATGGACGGCGACAACTATGCCGACGACCTGCCACAGATGCCTGTGGTGCGCACCAGCGACCGCATTTTGTTTTATGCTCAAGGTCCCATCACTTGGCGCTCACAGAACAAGAACTTCCGCCAGCGTCAGGTGCAGCATCCTTATGCCAACTCGGGTTGTTACTTTGTGACCAACGATGGCCGTTTCAGCGATGCCGAGATTACCCAGGCCAATGGTGCTGTTCCCGACAATGTGCTCACGACCTACACCGAGCGCCTCTATCATGAGCAGGAAATCGTCAATCCGGGCGAGACGGGACGCGACTTTCTGGGCGAGAGTTTCTTGTCGACCCGGTCGCAGACGTTTAAGTTCACCCTCGATGGCCTGGTGAGCGGCAGCACGGTCAAGGTGCTGACCGCCTTTGCCGCGTGCCTCACCGGGGCATCGGCCACGGTCAACCACAGTTATAACGGCACGGCCTTGCCTGCTACCAACAACGACATCATCAAGGAGACCAGCAACCACTACGAGACCAAGTCATCGACCAAGTCGTTTACCCTCGATGGCACCAACGAACTCAACTATTCGCTCTCCTTTACCTGCGCTGGTCAGGTCAAGTTGGCCCGGCTGGACTTTATCGCGGTCAACTATGAGCGCACCTTGGCGCTGCGCAACGGCTCACTGCTCATGGGAGAGCAGGAGGCCTCGGCCAGTGTGGGCTATCAAGTGACCGGATGTGGCAGTGCCACCAGGGCTTGGGACGTGACGAAGCCTTATGAGCCGATACAACTCTCTAGCCGTTCCAGCGACGGCACGCTGGTGTTTGTCCCTGCTGTGGATGGCCGGCGCGAGTTTGTCATCTTTGACGAATCGGGCACTTATTCCCACCCCGAATTGCTGGGTGAGGTGGCCAATCAGGACATCCATAGCGAGCCCACTCCCGACATGATCATCCTTGCCCCGAGTGCCTATCTCGACCAGGCCCGCCGCGTGGCTGCCCTGCACGAGCAGGTCGACCACTTCAGGGTGCTGGTGCTCGACCATGAGAAGGTCTTTAACGAGTTCTCGAGCGGCACCCATGATGCGATGGCCTATCGCCGCTTGTGCAAGATGTTCTACGACCGTGGCGATAGTGAGGATGGTCACCACTTGGGTTACCTGCTGCTGCTGGGCTGCGGCAGTTACGACAACCGCTTGGTGGGCACCGATGCCAACGCACTGAACTACCCGCGGCTGCTCACGTGGCAGTCCGAGATCAGTGTCAGCGATGATGCTTCGATTACTAGTGATGACTACTTTGGCATCCTGAGTGACGGCTCCTCGACTGGCAACAACGACAAGATGGACATCGCTGTGGGCCGCATGATCGCTAAGAGCGCCAGCGAAGCCCGCACCCTGGTCAATAAGTTGGTGAAATATGTGACCAAGCCCACCTATGGCGCCTGGAAGAACCACGCGCTGCATGTGGCCGACGACGAGAATGGCGGTGAACACATGAATCAAGACACCACCATGATCCGCAACGAGCGCGCCAATGGCGGACGTGACATCATGTTTGACCGCGTCTATATCGATGCCTTTAACGCTGTGAGCGCTGGTGGTGCACGCACCTATCCGGATGCACGCACCAAGATGTTCACCGCCCTGCGCGAGGGCGCCGTGTGGTGGAACTACATCGGCCACGCCAGCACCCAGAACTGGACGGGCGAGGGCCTGCTGATGCGCTCCGACGTGGAGACGCAACTCTTCTACAAGCATCTGCCCGTGCTGTATGCCGCGACGTGCGAGTTTACCCGGTTTGACAATTCCACGCTCTCGAGCGGTGAGCATATCTTCCTCAACGCCAATGGCGGCGCAATCGCTGTCATCTGTCCACCCCGCAAGGCCTATATCAACGATAACGGAACCCTGAGCAAAGCCATGGGCCGCTTTGTGTTCTCCAGAGACGAGAAGGGTATGCCCCGCCGTGTGGGTGACATCGTGAAACTGGCCAAAAACTCGATCACGTCGACGACCGACAACAACCGCCGCTTCTTTGTCTTTGGCGATCCGGCCATGAGGCTGGCCTATGCCCCCTATACCGCTCAGATAGAGGCCATCAACGGCAAGCCCGTGAGTGAGGGCATCATGCCCGTGTTCAAGGCGCGTGAGCAGGTGGAGTTCTCGGGCAAAATCGTGGATGGCAATGGCGAGTTGATGCCCCAATTTGATGGCGCCGTGGTCATGACTCTGTTCGGTCCCGAGCAGTCGGTAACCACCCATGGCTATGGCGAAGGCATCGAATTTACCTATCAGGACCGTCCCAATCGTTTGGCCATCACGGTCGATACTGTGGTGGGTGGCCACTTCAATGTGCGCGTGATCATTCCTTCGGAGGTCAACAACGAGTATGACAACTACCGCCAGTCGTGGGTCAATCTGTATGCTTATGATAGCCGCGACAGCATCGAGGCCATGGGCTCGACAGATCAATTCTACATATATGGTTATGAGGATGATGTCGTGGTCGATACCATCGCTCCCCGCATCATCACCATGGGCTTGAACGATGACCAGTTTGCCGATGGTGCCGAGGTCAACGACTCGCCCTTGCTGCTGGCAACAGTCAGCGACGAGAGCGGCGTGAACTTCTCGTCGGCGGGCATCGGCCATAACATGACGCTCACGCTCGACGGCACCAACAGTTACAACGATGTGTCGAGTTACTACTCGCCGATGTATGCCGATCAGGGTACTATGGGCAGCATCAATTACCAGTTGAGTGACTTGGCTCCTGGCATGCACACGCTGCGACTACGTGTGTGGGACGTGTTTAACAATGTGGGTGAGAAGACGATTACCTTCAAGGTGGTTAACGGATTAGCGCCCACGATTTCGGACGTCTACTGTGCGGCCAATCCTGCCAGCGTCGAGACTTCCTTCTATGTGAAGCACAACAGACCCGACGCCGTGGTGAGCGTGACCATCGAGGTCTATGACCTGATGGGCCGTCTGGTGTGGAACACCACCCAGTCGGGGCGCAGCGACATGTACACGTCAACTCCCGTGACTTGGGACTTGACTGACCGTAGCGGGCGCCGCGTGCCGCGTGGCATCTATGTGTACCGCGCGACCATCACCACCGATGGCGTTAAAGAGGCCACCAAGGCTAAGAAACTTGCTGTAACAGGTGAGTGAGTAGCCGGAATCAGTCGGCCATATTCTTGATTAATTGCACGAGTTGTTTGTGCCTCAGGTTCATGAACTTGAGGATGAGGCCTACTGCCAGCATCAGGAATGACAGGATGATGAGCATGCATCCCACAAACAGGGTGGGGAAGCGGGGCACCAGGCCCGTCTGCAGATACTCGCTGAAGACGGGAATGAGTGCGACAAGCGCCACCAGCAGGCACAGGATCGAGCATATCGAGAAGAACAGCAGCGGCTTGTTGTTCATAAACAGTTTCAGAATCGTCTTCAGAACTTTAAAACCGTCGCTCAGGGTGTTCAGTTTGGAAGTGCTGCCCAGCGGGCGGTTTTGGTAACTGGTCGGGATAGACTTGATCAAGTAGTTGTTGTCCAGGGCATAGATGGTCATCTCGGTCTCAATCTCGAACCCATTGCTCAGCAGCGGGAAGGTCTTGACAAACTCGCGACTCATCGCACGGTAGCCGGTCATGATATCAGGCACATTGCTCTTGAACAACTTGTTGATCAGGAACCTGACCATCAGGTTTCCTGTATTGTGCATGGGCCGTCGGTTGATGTCCTGATAGTTGGTGCGGCATCCCACCACCATGTCAACTCCCTGGTTGAGCACCATGTCGCACATGGCGGGCATCTCCTGCACCGAGTAGGTGTCGTCACCGTCGATCATCACATAGCAGTCGGCATCGATCTGCTTGAACATCGTGCGCATCACATTGCCTTTGCCTTGACGATATTCTCGCCCCACAATGGCGCCATGCTGGGCGGCAACCTCGGCGGTGCCGTCGGTAGAATTGTTGTCGTAGACATAGATTTGGGCTTGTGGCATGACCTCCCTGGCCTTGTCGATCACCTGACCGACGGTGAGAGCCTCGTTGTAACAGGGAATAAGGATTGCTACTCGTTTCATGATTTCTTGAGGATTAGCCGCCAATCGACGGTGTTGAACAGGAATAATAGCCCTGCGACTGCAGTGACCATGATGATGCGCCAAGTGAAAAAGCGATGGATGTAGGTGTGCTCTACCAGTGTCAATGCCCATACCAGAGGCATGGCGGCAACCAGCAGCAGCCAGGTGTGGGACCGGACCACGCGCCAGGGGCGTGCCATCCGCCAGTATAGTAATCCCATGACGGCAATGCCAGCCAGTAGCAGACCTGCGGTGGCTGGACGCAATACGGAGCCCAGATAGCCGCTCACAATCGACTGTGCCGTGGCTCCATGCTCAGCACTTTCGCTGCCCATCGTGCGCAGCATGGCGCTGCTTGCGGCATCACCGATGACATCGGTGCCGGTAATCAGGCTTGCTATTACCCACTTCGAGGTCCACAGTAGTGCATATCCCGCTATCCACATCAGAGACAAGACGATGACCATGCGGCAGGCGTGCTTGGGTTTGACCATCATGCACCACACGATCAGTGGCAGCGCCAGGGTGATGAGCGGAGTTGTGAGCAAGTCGAAGTACTGTGTCACGCTGCCTAGGGCAAAAAACAGCAGGCAGGCCCAACGATGCGACATGGCCCTGCCAGGGCTGAGCAGCAGCGTGAGCATGGCCCCCAGCGCCACATAGAAGCACGCTGAGTACTGCATGTTGAGCGGCACAAACCAGCATCCCGCCACCATCAAGCCCAGCAGCATCGCCATAGCCAGTGAGCGTGATACCCGTGTGTAGCAGAGCAGCAGGCATGTCAGTGCCATGAGTGTAAGCAGCACGTGGTTGATGACCCTGATGCCGCGATAGTCGGTAACACACAGCAGGGGGCGCAGCAGCACCTGGTTGCCATGCCAGTAGCGGGCATAGGGGCGCTCTGCCACAGGCTGGCCGTCGAGCAGGGCGCGTGTGTCGGTAATGATACCGTTGCCTGAGAGATGAAGCGTGTTGAGCATAGCGCTCTGTAGCGGGGACTTATCATCGATGCCAGCGGCGATGTTCAGTATCACACAGTCGGTGAAGTTGTCCTGGGTAAACAGCATAGTGCCGTGAGCGGGGTACTCACCCTCGCTCTCGATCACGCTGACTGATTGCTTGAGGTTGCGGTCGATGGCGGCACGCGGAATGGCGCTGGACGCGGTGACCAGCACGGTAAAGGTGGCCAGCAGTGCCAGATACAGGATGATGACCCTGACGGTGATGTGTTGTGATGTCCTGTTCATGCTGTTACGGAATGCTCGTCTGACTGTGGTGTAAATGCCAATGCCGCAGGGCGCAGGGGCGCAGGGTACTAGCATTGCAAAATTAAAACATAAGTTTGGAACAGGCAAATAAATCACCGCATTTAACAGCCCCCGCTCGAGGCTTGCCAGGGCCAAGACATAACATTTGTTAAAAAAGGGACCAATTTATCATAAAAGTGGGGGCAGAGTGCTTGAAGTAAGAAAAAATGAGGTAAATTTGTCGGTTAATTGTATCCATCTAAGGAAAATGGCCAAGAATAACGAGAACCGGATAATCCTGCCCGAGCCTACCATCAGACGCCTGCCCTGGTATCTGTCGTATGTGCGCATGCTCGACCGTATGGGCGTGGAGTATGTCTCATCGACGCAGATTTCCAAGGAACTCAATGTGCAGTCTTCACAGATCGCCAAGGACTTGTCCTTTCTCAACATTCGCGGTAAGACGCGCATCGGCTACGAGGTGAGCAGTCTGGTGCACGAACTTGCTGACTTCCTCGGCTTCAACCAGCACCACGATGCTGTGGTCATCGGTACCGGTAGCCTGGGCACCGCTCTGATGCAGGACCATGGTTTGGAACATTATGGCTTGAACATTGTGGCAGGGTTTGACGTGCGCGACGAGGTGATCGGTAAGCAGTTGGGCGGTGTGCCCGTGTATGATATCGCTCATCTGGCTGCCTGGCAACGTGAGCATGGCGTGTCGATCGCTATCCTGACGGTGCCTGTCGAGCGCGCCCAGCAGACAGCCGACCTGGCCATTGCCAGCGGCATGACAGCGCTGTGGAACTTCACGCCTTACCGCATCAAGGCACCCGAGCATGTGGTCATCGCCAACACGTCGATCTATGCCCACCTGGCCATTATCTATAACAGGATGCAAGGACAAACCAGTTGATCACTGCATCTAAGGCACACTTGCTGAGCAGTATCAACGCAGTACGTCACATCAATATAGTAGCGGGGGAATGAAAGTTATCGGCTTCACAGGAAATTACGGAATGGAGGACATGCTCCCCCAGACTTACTTGATGGCCGACTCGTCGATCCTCTACTCGGGGCGCCCCCTGTTTGTGCCCGACTTTGCACGGGAGTTTGTCGCCAGGCCTACTATCGTGGTGCGTACCGGCCGTCTGGGCAAGTGCATCGCTGCTAAGTTTGCACATCGCTACTGGGATGCCTTCACAGCAGGCTTCGCCGTCGAGGCCTGTGGCAGCGATGCCGAGATGCTTCATGGGCTGGATCGCGCCTTTGATGGCTCGGCAGTCGTGGGCGATTGGGTCGGTAGCGATAGTGTCGCCGACATGCTGCATGAGCCTGTCGAGGTGATGGTCAACGATACCATCGTGAGCGATCATTGCCTGGCCGACATGTGTCACCCGCTCGAGGAACTGCTATCGGCTGTGAGCACGCGCTGCAGCATCAAGATGGGTGATATGCTACTGACTGGTGACACTGGCGGCAGCCATGTGCTCAAGCCTGGGGATCGCTTGACGGCCCGTATAGCAGGCCAGGTTGTCCTCGATGTGAAAGTGAAACTGTGATAATAATGGATAGATAGCAAATCATCGCTCAGATGATCTAGTGTCGATATAAAACTTAAAACTAAGAGATATGCGCAAACTGACAAAACTTCAACTCGCATGTGCAGTACTGGTGGCCGTTTTTGCTGCCGGTTATGCTAATGCGTTTAACGCTTCAAAGTATGCGACCCAGTCCAAACTTGCTACGGGCAAGTGGGTGAAAATCACCATTCCTGAGTCTGGTATGTATGAACTTACCTATGACGAACTGCGCCAGATGGGTTTCACCAATCCCGCTCAAGTTCAGGTCTATGGCCGTGGTGGTGCCAAGATCAATGAGGTGCTTGATGGTATGGCAATGGACGACCTGACGACTGTGCCGATTCTTAGGACCAAGGACAAGATCTGCTTCTATGGCAATGGCCCCATTTCGTTCTCAATCACCGATTACACGTCCAATGCCCGCTTTGTGAGGACGTTTAACCCCTATTCACAGGTGGGATGCTACTTCTTGACCGAGGAGAGCCGGGCAGACCACGTGCCTGCCAAGAAGGTCAATGTCACCGTCAACAACTTCAACAACAAGCCCTACAGCCTGGGATTCTTCTACCACGAGAGGGATATGTTCAATTCCGAGGGTACTGGCAAGGATATGCTCGGAGAGGACTTCTCGGCCCAGAATCTGCTGGTGGACTATAATCTGCCCGACTTGGCCGACAGTACCATCATAGTGCACGTGACCATTGCAGCCAACGCATCGGACGTTAGTTACGCTAATGGTATCCTGTATAGCGGCGGCGTTGCCGACACGACGGTTTATAGCACTTCATCGTCCCGCATCTATAAGCCCTCGAGCGATAATGTGTTCTACAACTATGCTTCGCCAGCGGCCAAGTTAAAGTTGACGCATCCTGCCGAGAAGGGACAGTTCCAGCCTTGGCTCAAGTTCGCTATTGAGTCTCCCTCAATCTCCCTTGCGCGTCTGGACTACTTCATCCTGACTTATACGCACAGCAATATCCTGCGTGAGAGCGGCGATAACCAGTTGCTGATGGGATATGGCGCAACTAGCGGCAGTGAGCGCTTCATGTTGCCTGACGCATCATCGTCGACGGTGGTGTGGTGCATCAGCAACAACAGCATGCCCCAGGAGGTTACCACCACGTCTTATAGCGACGAGACCGGTCAGGGTCTGGCCTTCTTCTCGACATCGGCATCCAATTCGATGTATGTGGCCTTTGACCCGACCAAGAGACTGAAAAAGATTGCCGAATTTGAGCCGGTGGCTAACCAGAACCTGCATGGCATGCAGACCCCCGATATGCTCATCATCACCACCAAGGACTTTATGGGCGCGGCCCAGCGTCTGGCCGATCTGCATAGGACCATGGACGGCATCGATGTGGCAGTTGTAGACCATGAGAAGATTTTCAACGAGTTCTCTAGCGGTGTGCGTGACGGTATGGCTTATCGCTTGCTGTGCAAGATGCTGTATGACCGTGACGGCGCTAAGTTCAAGAACCTGCTGCTCTTCGGCACGGGCTCGTTTGACAATCGTGAGGTCATGGGTAAGCACCCCACCAACCTGCTCACCTATCAGAGCGACAACAGCAACTATGAGGATTACTCTTTCACCACCGACGACTTCTTCGGCTTCCTGGACGACAACTCAGGCTCGAACATCTCGGGCGAGAAACTGCGCATCGGCGTGGGCCGCATCACCTGTGGTGATGTGGAAGAGGCCGAGAGCGACGTGGACAAGATTGTCGAGTATTACGCTACGCCTGACTATGGCGTGTGGCGCAACCATGCGATTGTATTGAGCGATTCGCCCGATGGCGGCATGTACATGTTCCAGGGACAGGGCTATAAGGACCAGATCGAGAAAGATTTGAATCCTGGCATGCATGTCAATACGGTTCACAACTCGCAGTATCCCCGCTCGACGATCGAGACCTTTGATGAGGAGAGAAAGACCGCTACCGAGGCCAAGCAGCACCTTGCTAACCTGCTGAAGGATGGCGCTTACTACGCTACCTACGTCGGCCATGCTGGCGCCGTATCGTTTACCAAGAAGAGCAGGATGTGGACCACTGGCGATGTCGCTCGCAACAACTACTCGCGCTGGCCCATCATGTCGACGGCATGCTGTAATGTGGCACACTACGATGGCGACACCCGTGGTATCGGCGAACTGATGTTCCACAAGCGCAATGGCGGTGCGATTGCCCTGCTGGCGACTTCGCGCATGGTATATGCTTCGGGCAACGACTTGATGAATCAGTACTTCATCAATTCGCTGTTCACTCCTAACCAGGATGGCTCGATGCCCACCCTGGGTGAGGTGTACAAGAACTCTAAACTGTCTTTCACCTCCTCTAATGTCAACAAGTTGTCGTTCTTCTTGCTGGGTGACCCGGGTATGAAGGTCAATTACCCGCTGCCCCTGTTCAAGGTGACCAGTGTGAACGGCGTCAATGTTGCCGACACGACCAAGAAGGCACAGATCGGCCCGCTCAACAAATTTGAGGTCCGCGCCCAAGTGGTTGACGCCGAGGGTAACCTCGATAGCGGATTCAATGGCGATGCTACCGTTACGCTCTATGACAAGGAAGTGTTGTGTACCTCATTGACCTTCACCGTCAGTGGCTTTAAGGTGGATCGTGATATCTACTTCGACCGTCCCATGCTGGCCCAAATCTCGGGCCGCGTTGTCAATGGCGTGTTCACCGGCACCATGATCGCTCCTAAGGACCCGTCGGCCAAGGATGAGGACGTGCTCCTGCGCGTCTATGCCCACAAGGACGGCAGCACCCTGATGGTCAATGGCCAAAACGAACGCATCACGATGCTGTCCTATGACGAGAACACCGTTATCACCGATAGCCAGTCGCCTGTCATCAACTCGATGTACATCAACGACGAAGCCACGTTCAACGACGGCGCGGTGATTGGTTCGGACGCGATCTTATATATTAATGTCACCGACAATGAGGGTATTAACATGCAGTCCAACTCGGTCGACAACTCGATGAGGCTAGTTCTGGATGGCGGTAAGCAGTCTTACAGCGACATCACTTGCTATGCCACTCCTCTCGACGGTAACAAGAGCGTGAACGTCGAGGTGCCCATTGCCAGCCTTCCTGAGGGCATGCACACCCTGCAGTATACCGTCTATGACATGTTAGGCAACAGTGCTACCCGCACCATCACGTTTGTTGTCGGTCAGAGCACATCGGCCAACCTTGTGGCCGACAAGGTGCCTGCCTATGTCAATGACGAGGTCAACTTTGACCTGGATACCGACCTGACCCGCATCGATGAGGTAATCCTGCGTGTCACCGATGCCACCGGCAAACTCGTGTGGATGACCACCACCAGCAGTTTCCCCGTGACTTGGGATATGAAGGACATGGACGGCAACAAGGTTCCCGCTGGCCTGTACCGCTACTTCGGTACCTACAGCGACGGCACCAACCATGGTGGCACTCCCATCAACAAACTGGTTGTGCTCGACGCACTCAAGACCAGCAACTGATCACTGTAGAGGCCGTTGAGGCCTGATCAACGCATCGCGCGGGAGCGGCCATCCGGTCACTCCCGCGTCGTTTGTGATAAGAGGGCTCAGCGGAAAATTAGTGGGGGCAAGCATGAGGTCGAAAGACCTCGCCGTCGCCGCTGGAGGCTGCTGCCGCCGTCCAGTCCGTCCAGTTTCTCCAGTTTTTTCTGGATTTTTAGGGCTCAGCGGAAAATTAGTGGGGACAAGTATGAGGTCGAAAGACCTCGCCGTCGCCGTTGGAGGCTGCTGCCGCCGTCCAGTCCGTCCAGATTTTTCTGGATTTTTAGGGCTCAGCGGAAAATTAGTGGGGACAAGTATGAGGTCGAAAGACCTCGCCAAGGCCAGCGGCCTTGACTATGCTTAACCCTAGGGCGCACAGGTCGGAGACCTCGTGCGGCCTGGGGAAAGCGAGCAAGAACCGAATCGGGCCTCGAATGAGGGCCACTCATGTCTGGCAAAAACACGTCTTGTCATTGTGCAGGTTTTGTCGTATAATTGCCGTCTAAAACCGATTTATCATGAGTGCTGTCACTGCCATCTATCTTTTGAAGATGAATACCGCAAACACCTGCTCAACGCAGGAATAGAATGGAATGACTACCGCCTGACGTGAGTGGCCCTCATTCGAGGCCCGTTGATTGATGTCGCCACTTTCCCCACGCCACACGAGGCCTACGGCCTGTGCGCCGCGGGGTTACCTCAATTCAAGGCCGCTGGCCTTGCTGTGGTCTTCGACCAGACCGCCCACACCTTTTATCGGGTGGGCCCTAATGTTACCTCAATTCAAGGCCGCTGGCCTTGCTGTGGTCTTCGACCTCACCGCCCACACCTTTTATCCGCTGAGCCCTAATGTTACCTCAATTCAAGGCCGCTGGCCTTGCTGTGGTCTTCGACCTCACCGCCCACACCTTTTACCGGGTGAGCCCTAATGTTACCTCAATTCAAGGGCGCCTGCCCCGCTTTGCTCGCCCTGTAAAAGGATTACGGCTGTTTCCCGCATATTGGGAAACAGCCGTATTGATTGTCTCGTTAGTTGTGATGTGATTACTCGCCGGGAGCAATTGCACCAGTGGGGCATGCGTCAGCGCAAGTACCGCAATCCAAGCAGGTGTCGGGATCGATCTTGTAGATGTCGCCCTCAGAGATAGCGTCGGCGGGACATACTGACTGGCAGGTTCCACATGCTACGCAACTATCAGAAATTACATAAGCCATAGTTCAAATGATTTTAAGTGAAATAATATTAATAATGTAAAAGTAAACAGTCCGACAAAATTAGTGCTTTTATTTGAACTGGTAGCACAAATTGCCGTTTTTTATTTCTTGGAACATGTTTTTTTGCCGTTTTGTGTTCAAATTACATGTTTTTTTGTACCTTTGATGAACTAGAGACAGAATAGTTTAATCTCCGTGTGAATCAATATAGGCCAATCATGAATACCATCGACTGGAAGGACGCGCTAGGCAAAGCCTTTGACATGCCTGCGCACGACGAGAATCAGCAACAGCACGAGACAGGACAGCAGGCGCCCGACAGGGGCGATGCCTTGCAGCAGCAGGGTAAGTCCCGCCTCGATATCGTGCTGGAGCGCAAGGGGCGTGGCGGCAAGCAGGCGACCATCGTAGTAGGCTTCAAGTGTGACGACGAGGCTCTCAAGGACGTTGCCTCGTCACTCAAGCGCTCGCTGGGCGTGGGTGGCAGTGCCCGCGGTGGCGAGATATTGATACAGGGCGACTTCAGGCAGCGCGTGCTGGATCTGCTCGTGGAGATGGGCTTCAAAGCCCGTATCATCTAACTGACACCAACCATCATCATCCGCAGACAAATTCTATGAACGGTAACCCAACACGCAACTTGCTGGTCATCAAAGCCTCGGCAGGATCGGGCAAGACCTATCAGTTGGCACAGCAGTATATCCGTCATCTGCTGTTCGCCCGCGACGAAAATGGGGCCCTGGTGCCGCGGCGAGCCCAGGGCGATAACCGCTTGCTCAATGCGCACCGCCTGTTGCTGGCTATCACCTTTACCAACAAGGCTACCGATGTGATGAAGAGCCGCATCGTCAAGGAACTGCATTGCCTGGCTCAGCCCGGTACAGAGAGCGATTATCTGGCCGACTTCATGCGTGAGAGCCGCTTGAGTGAGGAAAGGGTGCGTGCGCTGGCCCGCCAGGCGTTGAACGAGTTGTTGTTTGACTATAGCAACTTCAATGTGAGCACTATCGACTCGTTTTTCCAGTCGATCCTGCGCAATTTTGCCCGCGAGTTGGACCGAGACTTTAACTATGATATCCAACTCGAGGAGAAATATGCTGTCAGGGTGGCGATTCACAACTTCCTGCAGTCGCTTGGACAGGAGGATAAGCCCACTCAGGTCGACCGTTGGGTGAGGGATTATCAGTATCATCTGGTCCATGGAGTGCCCAACAAGGTCAAGTGGCGCTTCTTTGACGATGGTGGCGATTTCCTGTCCATGGCCAAGCAGATCAACACCGAACTCTTCCGTAGCCGGATGAACGACATTCGCGACTATCTGGGCCGTATCGATCCGCAGACCGGTGAGTTTGTCAGCGATTTCAGCCGCATCCGCGAGTTCCAGAAGTATATCCATGACCTGGGTCCTGGCCTTGATGCCGCGATCGATGAGGCCAAGCAGGAGATCTGGTCAATCGTTAGCCGCCATGCTGACTATTTGAGGTATTCCCTGGCCAATCTGTATAAGGCTGGCCCCGACGCCCCTTACTCCGAGAGAATCAAGGACTTTGATGAAACCAAGTTCGAAAGCCAGTTCAAGAAGGGGGCCAGTGTCACGCCCGAAGAGATTGGCCGGCTCAAGCAGTTGTTTGACCGCTATTTTGCCCTGCTTGATGCCAAGGAGTTTTACTCCTATATCGGGAACAAATTGGGCTTGTTGGGCATGATGGCCATGATAGATGTGTATCTCGAGCGGTACCGTCACGAGACCAATTCCATCCTGATCGGCGACACCAACGACCTGATTGGCACGGTGCTCGAGAGCGGGACCGACTTTGTCTATGAGCGAGTGGGAACATTGATAGCCCACTTTATGATCGATGAGTTTCAGGACACGAGCACCAAGCAGTACAGCAATTTTATTGGCCTGATTAGGGAAAGCCTGGCCGGTGGCAACTTCAACATGCTCATTGGCGATGCCAAGCAGTCGATCTATCGATTCCGTAATGCCGATCCGACAGTGTTCCGCGAGCGTGTGGACAAGGATTTTGCCGACGACATCTGGCAGCCACCATTGGCCCCTGGCGCCCCATCGTCGGTCAATTACCGCAGTTCCAGAGCGATTATCGAGTTTAACAACGCCCTGTTTGAATACGTCAGCCGTCGATATAGCGGTGATGCTGCCGTCAGGGCTTCCTATGGCGATGTGCGCCAGGGTATGCCCGCCAGCATCGACCAAGACAAAGTGCCGGGCTACGTCAAGGTGATGTTCGGTAAGTATGACCGGCTGGTCGCCGGCATGGCTAACGGGTCGACCGAGACGGGTGGCTCGGACAACAAGGTCGATGTCACTGACATTCTGCCGGCCTATCTGCTGGAGTTGCATCAGCGCTATGACTGGGGCGAGATCGGAATCCTTGTCGACACCAACAATCAGGGTAACAAGATTGTCGAGAGCATACTGGAATACAATCGAAACACCCAGGGTGAGCCCATCAGCATCATTTCGGGCGAATCGTTGTTGCTCAACAACTCACCCATGGTCAGGCGCATCATCGCCATGCTGCGCTTCATCGACATCAGTCACCAAAGCCCTGACGAGGAGGATGACGAACCGGCCCAGGGCAAACGCGATGCGAGGTATTATGCCAACCGCAAGCGCGAGAGCGATCAGCGCATGTTCAATGCCTTGAACCAGTTTATCAAGGACACCGCGGCTCATCCCGACGGCACGCCCGAGACCAATGGACTCTTGCTCAAGCAGGCCCTGGATCGGACCCTGGCTGGTGTTGACCCGTCGGTATCGTCTGGAGCCACACTCGAGTCGATGCTGCCGGCTGGTGACGAACTCACTACACTGGTGAGCGTCGTCGAGTCGATCATCACCATGTTCAAGCAAGAGTCGACCGACAGCCGTGACGTCGACAAGGAGACGGCGTTTCTGCTCGCGTTTCAGGATGCGGTGATGGCCTTTATGGGGCAGCGCAATGGTGGCAGCGTGAGGGAATTTCTCAAGTATTGGGACGACATGAAGGACAAACTCGCCATCAACTCGCCATCAACCAGCGATGCCGTTAAGATCATGACCATCCATGCCGCTAAGGGCTTGGAATTTGACTGCGTGATTATCCCTTATGCCGAGTGGGAATTGGACGACAACAGGTTGGAGAAGGATTACTGGATTCCTCGCGATGTCTTTCTGGATACGCTCAGCGCGGTGGGGGTGGATCCTCAGTCGTGTGACAGCGCGATTGTGCCGCCGTTGCTTAATGTGCCTAAATCCCGATTCAGGACGATGCTGAATGCAGGCTTGCCCTGTGGCCCCAAGGCTAAAGACTACTATACCAGCCAGATGTCGGCCGTGCTGATCGACAACCTCAACAAGACCTATGTGGCGATGACGCGTCCGTGTAGCGAGTTGCATGTGCTCTGCCAAAATGACAAGTACAACGATGTGAAGCCCTTGCTCGAGGACTTCATCGGAGACACACAGTTGCTGACTCCTATACCCGATGCCGATGGCCAGCCCACGGGCTGGTATGAACTTGGCACGATGTCCACCCGCGAGGAGTTGGCCGCCAAACGCAAGGCCCCAACCCAGACGGCTATTCAAGAGCCGATCACTGAATATGTGGTCGCACCCATACCAGAGCGCTTGCAGGTAAGGGTGGAGCATGCTTCGAGCCGTCACATCCAGGCCGGTAAGCGCCTGCATGCGGTGTTGAGCCGCATCCACGACCGTGATGATCTGGAGCGGGTGATTGACCAGGCTGTCAAGCATGGCACCATCACCAGCGACCCTGACGATCCCTGCGGCATCGATCATGTCATGAGCCATGTGCGGCAGCCCATACTGGACACCACCACCAGAATCTCGGCCTGGTTTGACCCGGCCAACAAGGTTTATAGCGAGCGCACAATCACCTCGGCCAGCGACTCGCTATGGGACGAGGACGGCATCCAAAACCTGCGCCCCGATCGCATCATCCGCCGCCCCGACGGCCAGATAATTGTCATTGACTACAAGAGCGGTCAGCGCGACGATAAGCGTTACTGCCGTCAGGTGCTGCGCTACATCGACAAGTTGCGGACCCTCTTCCCCGGCGCCAGCATATCGGGACGCATCTGGTACATTGCCCACGACCTCGTCATCGATGAACGCGGCACCAGTATCTCTATATAATTGGCTCTCAAATAGGCCCCAATCGGCCTGATGTGGGCCGCAAACGGCAAAAACTAGAGCCCAGTGGCTGTAAACTATCAACATTTTTACTACCTTTGCCAATTATTTAGCGCCGGTAGGGTGCGGTAATGTCCTTACCGATGTTTTTTGTCGATAACACTCAAATAACTATATAAGATATTATGTCTATTGATCAAATATTGGCTCAGGCTACCGCTGATGCGGTCCAGGAGTTGTATGGCGTGGATTTCCCCGCCGAGAAGATTGTTCCCCAGACGACTAAAAAGGAGTTTGAGGGCAACGAGACGATTGTCGTGTTCCCGTTCTTGAAGGCGTCGCACAAGGCGCCCGACGTTACGGCCCAGGAAATAGGCGAGCACATGCTGGCCCATTGCGATGCCGTCGAGAAGTTCAACGTCATCAAGGGCTTCTTGAACATCACCATCAAGCCCTCGTTCTGGACGGGAGTGCTGCAGCATGTGGCCACGACGCCGGACTATGGCTTCAAGCCCGTGACCGACGACAGCCAACTGGTGATGATCGAGTACTCGTCGCCCAACACCAACAAACCGCTGCACCTGGGACACGTGCGCAACAATCTGCTGGGTTATAGCCTGTCGTGCATCATGCAGGCCAATGGCTACAAGGTGGTCAAGACCAATATCGTGAATGACCGCGGCATCCACATCTGCAAGTCGATGCTGGCTTGGCTCAAGTGGGGCGAGGGTGCGACACCCGAGTCCACGGGCAAGAAGGGCGACCACTTGATCGGTGACTTCTATGTGGCCTTTGACAAGCACTATAAGGCCGAGGTCAAGGAACTCGTCGACAAGGGCATGAGCCAAGACGAAGCCGAAAAGCAGGCCCCGCTCATCCAGGAGGCACACGACATGCTGCGCCGCTGGGAGGCTGGCGATGCTGAGGTGCGTGCCTTGTGGGAGAAGATGAATGGCTGGGTATATGCCGGATTTGACGAGACTTACCGCCGCATGGGCGTGTCGTTTGATAAGATCTACTACGAGAGCCAGACCTACTTGGTGGGCCGCGACACTGTGCTCGAGGGCTTGGACAAGGGGCTGTTCTACCGCAAGGAGGACCAGAGCGTGTGGGCCGATCTCACCGCTGATGGTCTGGACCACAAGTTGCTGCTGCGCAGCGATGGCACGTCGGTCTATATGACTCAGGACATTGGCACGGCTCAGTTGCGCTACAAGGACTATCCCATCGACCGCATGATCTATGTGGTGGGCAATGAGCAGAACTACCACTTCCAGGTGCTCTCGCTCTTGCTCGACAAACTGGGCTTTAAGTGGGGCAAGGACCTGGTGCACTTCTCCTATGGCATGGTCGAACTGCCTAATGGCAAGATGAAATCCCGCGAGGGTACCGTGGTCGATGCTGACGATCTCATGGACGAAATGATTGCTACCGCCACAGAGATGGCTGGCGAGCCTGGACGCTTGCAGGGTGTGCCCGACGACGAGCGTGCCGATGTGCTCAGGATGATCGGCTTGGGAGCACTTAAGTATTTCATCCTCAAGGTGGATCCTCGCAAGACCATGCTCTTTGATCCCAGCGAGTCAATCGACTTCAATGGCAACACGGGCCCGTTTATCCAGTATACCCACGCCCGCATCCAGTCGGTATTGCGCAAGAGTGGCGAGGACTACAACGCCGTGGACATCAGTGCCGTGGCACCCAACGATAAGGAGACCGTGATCATCCAGAAACTGGCCGACTTCAGTTCGGCTGTCGCCGATGCGGGCCGTAACTACAGCCCAGCCTTGATCGCTAACTATGTCTATGACCTGGCTAAGGAGTACAACCAGTTCTACCATGACTATAGCATCCTCAAGGAACAGGACAATCAGGTGCGCGCCTTCCGCCTGCTGCTGAGCGCTACGGTAGCCAGCGTGATTCGTCGTGGCATGGGCCTGCTCGGCATTGAAGTGCCCGACCGCATGTGATCCCTCTGGCTGGCATGGTTTTTGCAACAGAAGTCATGATTAACGAATATAACTCAAAACGATATGGATAATTGGAATAATTATTTGGACAACGGCTACTCGACTGCGAGCCAAGCCGAAAACGCCATCACACTGCAACGCTATGTGGCTGGAGTGATGCGTCAGGTGTATGGTAAGATGACGCTGGGCCTGCTGGCCACGGCATTGACATCATTTTTGATGCTGTCGAGCCCCGCCTTGCTCAGCATGCTGTTCAGCACCACGGCAACGATCTGGATTCTCTTTGCTGCGGAGTTGGGCCTGGTGATCTATTTGAGCGCCCGCATCGACAAACTGAGCACAGGTGCTGCTACGGCGCTGTTCTATGCCTATAGCATCCTCAACGGCGTGACCCTGACGCCCATCTTCCTGGCCTACACGGGCGTGAGCATCGCCACCACGTTTGCCATCACGGCAGGCACCTTTGGTGCGATGACCATCTTTGGCTACGTTACCCGTCAGGACCTGAGCAAATTCGGCTCCATCCTGTTTATGGCGCTGATAGGCCTGATCCTTTGCGCTGTGGTCAACATGTTCTTGCATAACTCTATGTTTGATCTGCTTATCAGTGGCGCTGGTGTGCTCATCTTTGTAGGCCTTACCGCATGGGACACCCAGTCGATCAAGCGCATGTGTGCCGAGGCCGATTCTGAGACCAAAGGCAAAGTCGCCACGATGGGCGCCTTGTCACTCTATCTCGACTTTATCAACCTGTTCCTGTACCTGTTGCGCTTCTTCGGCAACCGCGATTGATTGCATCAGATTCAGGGAAATAAACGCTTAAGCCTAGCGGGTGTGCCATCATTCATTGCCGTGAATGATGGCACATCCGCTTTTTTTAGGGTCGGCGGTTGCCCTTTTTTTATATGTCGGGGCCGATGTCGGGAGGCTGTGCAGTAACTTTAGTGGGCCGGTCATACAATAAAAGACGCTATTCGTAGTTAATTAGGTAAAAGAGACAATTGTAATATTTCTAATTAGAAAGCAATGAAACTGATCAAATCGATATTTGCTATCGCCCTGATGGCAACGTCATTGACTGCCTTGGCTGAAGACGACATCAAGAACAATGAGTTCAATCCCGTGACCACGGGTGTCACCTCGCTGGCTATCACGCCCGATGCGCGTGGCGCGTCGATGGGTGATCTGGGTGCCGCTACCGAGCCTGATGTCAACTCCCAATTCTGGAATCCATCGAAATATGCCTTCGCTTATAGCCAGGCTGGCGTATCGCTGTCCTACACGCCTTGGTTGCGCAAGATCGTTAACGACATCTATCTGGCCAACCTGAGTGGTTACTACAAGATTGGTAGCGGTGATAACCAGGCTGTGAGTGCTTCGCTTCGCTACTTCTCGCTGGGCGAGGTGATGGCGACCGATGGCGAGGGAGCCACGCTGTCGACCATCAACCCGTTTGAGATGTCGGTGGATGCGGGCTATAGCCGCAAGTTGAGCGAGAAGTTCTCGATGGGCGTTGTGTTGCGCTACATCTATAGTGACCTGGGCTATAGTGATATGAATACCGGCAGCCAGACGTCGAGCGCTTCGGCCTTCTCGGCCGACCTGTCGGGTTACTACACCACTTATCCCGTGATCGGGCGCAACGAGTGCCAGTGGTCGTTGGGTTTCAATCTGTCGAATATCGGCTCCAAGGTCTCCTATAACAAGGGTAACGATCCTGCTTACCTGCCTGCCAACATCAAGGTGGGTACCGCCTTCACATTCCCGCTTGCCGATTACAACAACCTGACGCTGGCCTTTGATGCCAACAAGATGCTTGTTCCGGCTAAGCCCCGTCTGGCCGACTATGATGACGCTTTGGCCTATGACGATGCCCTGCAGGAGTGGAAGGATAAGTCGTCGATCGCAGGTATCTTCGACAGTTTCAAAGACAACTTCGCCAAGCGCATCACCTATTCGGTGGGTGCGGAGTATGCTTACAACCAGCAGTTCTTCCTGCGCGGTGGTTACTACTATGAGAGCAAGTTTGCCGGCAACCGTCAGTACTTTGGGCTGGGTGCGGGTTTCTCGCTGAACGTGATCAAGATCGATGCCAGTTACATGATTGCGACGGCACAGAACAGCCCGCTGGACCAGACGCTGCGCTTCACGCTCTCGTTTGACCTCGACGGCATCAAGAACCTCTTCGGACGCAACTGATAGTTGCTAGTTGTTTGTGTTGGAGGATATAATCCGGTTAGATAACCACAAGCATTGAGATTGACCTATGTTTCGCATTGGCTATGGCTTTGATGTTCATCGGCTTGCCGAGGGCCGACCGTTGTGGCTGGGGGGCGTGAATATCCCTTGGGAGCGCGGTTTGCTCGGTCACAGCGATGCCGACGTGGCCATCCATGCGCTGTGCGACGCCCTGCTAGGCGCCGCTGCCTTGCGTGACATCGGTTACCACTTCCCTGACAGCGATCCGCAATACAAGGGCATCGATAGCCGCCTGCTGTTGCGGCATGTCATGCGTCTGCTCGACGAGCAGGGCTATGAGTTGGGCAACTGCGATATCACCATCTGTGCCGAGCAGCCCAAACTCAATCCCCATATACCCGCTATGCAGCAGCAATTGGCTGGCTGCATGGCCTGTGACCCCAGCCAGGTGTCGATCAAGGCGACCACTACCGAGCGCCTAGGCTATACCGGGCGTGGCGAGGGCATCGCAGCCCATGCCGTAGCATTGATTCAATCCAAACCGTCACACAGCCATGTTGAGTGAGGCAAAACTGCAACGGCGCGTTCCCTATCTCGATATCTTGCGCGTCATCGCTTGCCTGCTGGTGATTCTTATCCACACTCCCATCAGGCAATACGATGCCTATTACAACACCCCATCGCTTGCCGGCGCCATCTACACGGTGCTGGTGGCGGTCAACTGCAATCTGTTCTTCATGATCACGGGAGCCCTGTTGCTCCCTGTCACGCGGCCTGGGGGACGTTTCGTTAAGCGCCGCTTGCTCAATGTGTTGCCTCCGTTGGTGATATGGACTGTGGTCTATCTGCTGGAGCATGCCCTGTTGCTGCACAATTTCACACCGCGGTTGTTGACCTCGGTGCTGTTCCACCCGGTAGAGGGGCTGCTGTGGTATGTGTATGTGCTGGCGGTCATCTACGTGACTTTGCCGCTAGTGAGCAAGTGCATCGACGCCATCGGCAAGCGAGGTGTGGAGGTGGTGCTTGTGCTATGGGTACTCTCGTCGTTGATCCCCTATCAGCATGGCGTCTTTATGGAGGCGTCACAGTATAGCCACAACATGTTTGGCGCCTTTGCCAACTATTACGGCTATGTGTTGCTGGGGTACTATCTGCACCACTATGGACTGCCCGTGATGGGGCAGGGCAGTCGTTGGAAGTGGGGCCTGCTGTTAATTATTGGCATCGTGGTGATGCCCGCTTTTGAGTTGTTGGTGCAGGACCGCTTCGGTATCACTTGGCAACAACATCTCGATACGCTCACCTGCGATATCAGCATCAACAACATAGCCATGGCCACACTGCTGTTTGTGGTTGTGCGGCATTATTCCCCCAAGCGCTACGACCGCAAGGACCATGCCGCGACAGCCACCTGGTGGCCGCTGCTGAGCAAGTGCACCTTTGGCATCTATCTCTGTCAGATGATTGTTTTGCGACAAGTGGTGTGGCCGATGACCCGCTCGTGGCTGGGTACCGCGCCATGGGTTGTCGACAGCCTGGTGAGCGGCTTGCTCGCGGCTCTGGTATGCTTCGTGCTGGTGTTGCTGTTGCGCCGCTTGCCGTTCAATCGTTATATTGTGGGACGGTAAGGCACTGGCCGCTGCCGATGCCTCAATAACCATCAAATCCTTTGTCACATCTACATAGCCGCCAGGTTATCTGCTTGGAGGCGTGAGGCTGTTATAGTCGATCGAGTGCATGACCACTCGCGGCTTGACTGAGTCGTAATGCTCGTTGATGAAACTTTTTTCGGGACGGTAGTGGCTGGTTTGGATCTCAGCCACATCCATCAGGAAGTGAGGCAGTTCATCGGTCAGGATGGGACGGTTGACAGCCTTGCGGATCAAGCGGGCCTTCTCGGGATGAATGTGTTCAAACTGCTCCGACATCCAGACCATGAAGGGAACCTTGAGTTGATAGATGGGATTGGCGCTATAGGCTGCCGTCGAGTGCCCGCGGAAGTTGCCTAATTCAAACAATTCCTCGCCATGGTCCGAGAGGTAAACGATGACGCAGTTCTGACCTTCAAACATGCCGATGATGCGATCAACCACATAGTCGTTGTAACGTGTCGCGTTATCATACTGTGCCGTGATTGTGCCCTGCTCAGTATTCATGCCGGGGTAGTCATCGCTATGGAAGTGCTCAAACTCCTGCGGATAGCGATCCTTGTAGTCAAAGTGTTGGCCGTAGAGGTGGATGACATACAACTGCGGCCCGTGGCCGTGGGTGATGGAGCGAAGCATATTGGCGTCGTAGCCGAATCGCCGGCCGTTGCGCTCGTCAAACATCATTTCGGACAAAGTCTTGTCGTTTAACACCGAGATGCCGTTGTCGATGACAAAGTACTGGTTGTCGAGCATCGAGGTGTGATAACCGGCTGCCTTGAAGCAGACTGGGAATAGCGGGGATTGGCTCTGGCTACCCATGCTGGAATTGAGTGTGAAGATGGACCGCATGGCGGCCTCGGTGCGGTCATACAGGGTAGCGGCGTCGCTATAGACGATCAGTTGGCCCTGATCGGCGCGCTTGGCCAAGCAGGGCGTGGTCTCCTTGTCATAGCCATAAAGTTGGCTGTGGAAGGCGCTGTAACTCTCTCCGATGATCACCACCACGGTGGCGGGATGGCTGGTGGTGGACGTCGCGGTCACTGTGGCATTAGCGGCACGGAGCGATGCAATCTGCCGATGCAGCGCATTGAACTCGCCCAAGCCGTGGATGAATCGTGTGGTCGCTTGCAGTTGGGGTATTCCGGAGCCGTCGCGGTAGATCAGGTAATGGTAGCCACTGTAGATGCAAGCCGCTGCGCCACCGACAGCGAACATGCCGTAACACATCGTGGCCACACCCCGCTTGCTCAAGACCTTGGCCAGCAGCAGTGCGGTCAGCGTGGCTGCGATGGCAGTGGCTATAGCCGCCCCCAGCACTGGAGCGGTGACATAGACCGAAAAGAAGGCGCGTGCCTCCTGTGGGGTCGTTTCGGCGATGATGCGGAAGATGTCCCGCCCGATGATGCAGTGGAATGTGAGGGCCAGATAACCATCGACGATGCCTAGGAGCAGATGCCATGCCACGACGATGACCAGAAAGGCATGGTGGAGGCGTATCTTGCTCAACAGCAGATAGATGCCAAACTCGATGGTGGATGTCAAGGCCGATAAGGCGGGGATAAGCAGCACAGAACCCTCGTTGTGTCCCCATAACTCTGCAGCGAGGTTTGACATCACGTTGATCAGCAGCAGGAACAGGGCTACAGGGCTAGACCACATCTTGGTGGCTATCTGTCTGACAGCAGGCGGAATGTGCATAGCGCGCTTATCGTTCGTTTTTTTTTACAGTACAAAGGTATAAGAATTATTTTGAGGGAGCAGGGCGTGGGTGCGTATTTTTTAACGTTAAAAAATGGTTTTTTTTAGCAACTGCTGCTGGCCTGCTGTTGTGAAATAGCATGGAATTGCTTATCTTTGCGTCTGTTAACCAGAGTGATATAGTTACTTTTAATAAATAGGGTAAGCAATAAGCAATGAAACAGTTAGCGATTCTTCCTTTCATCGTGTTGATGCTCGTCGGCTTGTCGGCCAGGGCCGACTTTGTGATCGACGGCAATGTGTATCGCGCCGATACGCTGGTGCATCGTCAGGTGGGCCCCGGCATGGTCAATACTATCTTGCGGGTGCCCGACTATCCCCTCAACGTGTATGTGATGGAGGTGGACCTGAACGACCCGAACAATCGTGTGGAGACCACCATCGGCTATAACACCGTGGGCCGCACCGAGTCGCTGGGAAACGCCTATGAGCGCAACCGCACCGCCACCAAGCGCCCTGTGGCGGGCTGCAATGCCAACTTCTGGGTGGTTTCGGGCAATGGCGCTCCGTGGAGTTCGTTCCAACTGGGCACGCCGCTGGGAGGTGTGGTGCGCAACGATACCACTATGGTCAACGACAATATGACCAACGACTGGTGGAACGGCGGTCCTACCCGCACCGCTGCCGCTGCCATCACCCACGACAAGACGCTGGTGCTGGGACGTCTGCAATGGGAAGGGACGATCACGAGCGACAAGTTGGCACAACCGCTGGCCTATCACAACGTCAACCGCCGTGCCGTGGCGGGTGAAATCTGTCTGTGGGGACCCAACTATACTCGCACACGCGAGTTTGAGGACGACTGGACGGGCTTCAACACCCGTGGCAATAACCACAGCGACAACTACTACCTGACCTTTGCCGATGGCAGTGGCTGGAGAAATAATGCGCCGATGCGATTTGCAGTCGCTGCCATCGTGCCCGATGCCGACCGCCAGACCTTAGGTGACTACGACGCCTGCCTGACGGTTACCGGCGATGCCAACAAGGCTGCTATGGCCGCTCTGGCTGAGGGTGATGTGATCGAGGTGACATCGGGCTGGTTCACGATCGAGAGCGACATGCCTACCTCCCGCCCCGATATCGAGAACCTGGTGTGGGGCAATGCGCCCATCATGCACCAGGGACAACTGCTGGGCCGTAACTATGATGAGACCTATAACAGCCAAGTCTATTCCCGCACCTGCTATGGCAGCAGCGCCGATGGCAAGCACCTCTACCTGCTAGTCATCGACAAGTCGACAAGTCCGCTCTATGGCCCGTCGGCAGGATGCCCCACGGCAGTGGCTTGCCAGATATTGCAGCAGATGTGTCCTGATGTGACCGAGATGGTCAATATGGATGCCGGCGGTTCGGCCGAGATGATGATCGGCGGCAAAGTGATCAACACCACCACCGAGGGCACGCCGCGTGCTGTGGCCTGCGGATGGCTTGTCCTGGCGGTGGGAGAGGAGGACCATGAGGTGGCGAGCATCGCCTTCGACCAGTTCCGTCTCGAGGTGCCCACCTACTCGTCGGCCACACCGCGTATCTTGGGCTATAACCGGATTGGCGAACTTGTCGATGACGATGTGCAGGGCGTGGAACTGACCTGTGACGAGGCCATCGGAACCACTCGTGGCAATGTCTTTGTCGCTGGCGGAGAGGCTGCTGGCGGTGTGTTGACAGCGACCTTGGGTAGCATGACGGCGACGGTGCCTGTGCGCATCATCCCCGCCCAGCCCTCGATTGCCCTTCGACCCATTCTTATCGACAGCCGTGACTATCCTGTCGAGGTGACCGCTACCGTCAATCAGGAGACCTACTACTACAATCCCGCAATGCTCGACTGGAGCGTGGACGATGCCTCCATAGCGACTGTGACCGATGGCGTGCTGCGCGGTCAGCGATGCGGTCAAACGGTGATCGGCTGCAACATCGGCGGCATGGTAGACCGCGATACCGTGACGGTCGAGATCAGTCCTGCGGCCTACCTGTACCAGCCCTGGGATGGCTGGACCTTTAAGGGCGCGGGAGCCAAGTCCATTGCCATCGACGAGGCGACAGGCGACATCACCTTTACCTACAGCACCAACCGCGCGCCCTACTTGCAGATGAGCAAGGATGTGACCCTCTATAGCCTGCCCGACACGGTGGCGCTGCTCTTTAACAGCACCATGCCTATCGACTATATCCAGATCGATGCCCGCAACCGCTATCATGCCATGTCCAACTTCTTGAGGATTGACCCTGAGGGCGAAGAGACGTTTCAGGCGGGCAAGGATTACCGTGTCCTGCTCGACCTGAATGCCCTGGGTGGCGTGGACCATGTGGGCACCTTTCCCGTGTCCATCAAGTCTATTAAGTTTACCCTCGACAAGGGTGGCCCTGTCGGCGACCACACCCTCTCGCTCAAGTCCTTGTATTGCCACTATCCCTATGCGGCAGCGGACGAAACACCCATGGGCGACGTCAATAATGATGGTGAGGTCAACATCGCCGACGTGGGCGCGCTCATCGATTTCATCCTTAGCGGTGCAGGAGCCCCAACTGGGGCCGACGTCAATGGCGACGGCGAGGTCAATATCGCTGATGTGAGTGCCGTCATCGACATCATCCTCAGGCAATAAACCAGACCGAATCGGCGAGCCGTCGACGGCTACTCTCACATGATATGCTTATCAAGGGCGGCCAGGCGCATGGAATTATGGGTGATTTTGGCTGCAAGAGGGTAAATCAACCATCGATTTTGTGCTCGGCTTGGGTAATTATTTGTACCTTTGTGCGCTCAAATCAATTGGGTAACCATTTTTTGACCGATGAAAGAGAACGAAAAACCCGATAAAGGGAATCAGATCATAGAAGAAGCAGCACAGGCCGAGTACAAATACGGCTTTGTGACCGATATCGAGACCGAAGTCATCCCCAAGGGACTTGACGAGGATGTGGTGCGCCGCATCTCCGCCCTCAAGGGTGAGCCCGAGTGGCTGCTCGATTTCCGCCTGAAGGCTTATCGCCACTGGCTGACGCTGAAGGCTCCCACGTGGGGCCATGTGCATGTGCCCGAAATCGACTACCAGGACATCAGTTACTATGCCGCCCCGCGCCACAACAAGCAGGGCGAGGCCAAGGAGATTGACCCCGAGTTGAAGAAGACCTTTGACAAACTGGGCATTCCCCTCGAGGAGCAGATGCGCCTGAGTGGTATGGCCGTGGATGCCGTGATGGACAGCGTGAGTGTCAAGACCACTTATCGTGAGCGACTGGCTGAACTGGGCGTGATCTTCTGCTCAATCAGCGAGGCGGTCAAGGACTATCCCGACCTGGTGCGTAAATATCTGGGCAAGGTGGTGCCTTACACCGACAACTTCTATGCCGCGCTCAACTCTGCCGTGTTTAGCGATGGATCGTTTGTGTACATCCCCAAGGGCGTGCGTTGCCCGATGGAGTTGTCGACCTATTTCCGCATCAATGCCGCCCAGACGGGCCAGTTTGAGCGCACGCTCATTGTGGCCGACGACGATGCCTATGTCTCCTATCTGGAGGGCTGCACTGCCCCCATGCGCGACGAGAACCAGTTGCACGCCGCCATCGTTGAGATCATCGTCGAGGATCGTGCCGAGGTGAAGTACAGCACCGTGCAGAACTGGTATCCCGGCGACAAGGATGGCAAGGGTGGCATCTACAACCTGGTGACCAAGCGCGGCCTGTGTCGTGGCGACCACAGCAAACTGTCGTGGACACAGGTCGAGACGGGTAGCGCCATCACGTGGAAGTATCCCAGTTGCGTGCTCAAGGGCGACAACTCGGTGGGCGAGTTCTACAGTGTGGCACTGACCAACAACTGGCAGGAAGCCGACACGGGAACCAAGATGATCCACTTGGGCAAAAACAGCACCAGCACCATCGTGAGCAAGGGCATCAGCGCCGGCCATAGCCAGAACAGTTACCGAGGCATGGTCAAGATTGCTCCCAAGGCTACCGGATGCCGCAACTTTACCCAGTGTGACAGCCTGCTGCTGAGCGATACCAGTGGCGCGCACACCTTCCCCGTCATCGAGGTGGGTAACGATACCTCGGTGGTCGAGCATGAGGCTACCACGAGCAAAATCAACGAGGATCAGATATTCTACTGCAATCAGCGTGGCATCTCGACCGAAGATGCTGTGGGTCTCATCGTCAATGGCTATGCCAAGGAGGTGATGGCCAAGTTGCCGATGGAGTTTGCCGTCGAAGCCCAGAAGTTGCTCAGCGTTTCGCTCGAGGGCAGCGTGGGATAGTTTATAGTTTTCAGTTTTTAGTTCTTAGTTTTTAGTTCGACTGACAACTAACAACTGACAACTAACAACTGACAACTAACAACTAACAACTAACAACTAACAACTAACAACTATGAACTAGCAACCAACAACTAGCAACCAACAACTAAAAACCATACAACCAAAAACTAACAACTAGACATCATGTTAGTAATTAAGGATTTACAAGCCTCGATCGAGGATAAGCAGATATTGAAGGGCATCAACCTGACGGTGAAGCCTGGCGAGGTGCATGCCATCATGGGGCCTAACGGCTCGGGCAAGAGCACCTTGAGTGCCGTGCTTACGGGCAATCCAGCCTATACGGTGACTGGCGGCAGCGTCGAGTTTTATGGCAAAGACCTGCTTGCCCTCTCACCCGAGGACCGTGCCCACGAGGGCCTGTTCTTGAGTTTCCAGTATCCAGTGGAGATTCCTGGTGTGTCGATGGTCAACTTTATGCGTACCGCCCTGAACGAGAAGCGCAAGTATTTCGGGCAGGAGCCGCTCAGTGCCGCCGACTTCCTGAAGATCATGCGGGAGAAGCGCACTATCGTGCAACTGGACAACAAACTCGCTTCGCGTGCCGTTAATGAGGGCTTCTCGGGCGGTGAGAAGAAGCGCAACGAGATTTTCCAGATGGCGATGCTCGAGCCCAAACTGAGCATCCTTGACGAGACCGACAGCGGCCTCGACATCGATGCGCTGCGCATCGTTGCCAGCGGCGTGAACACCCTCAAGAGCAAGGACAACGCCACCATCGTCATCACCCACTATCAGCGCTTGCTGGACTACATCAAGCCCGACTTTGTGCACGTGCTGTACAAGGGCCGCATCGTCATGAGCGCTGGTCCCGAGTTGGCACTCGAACTGGAGGACAAGGGTTACGACTGGATTAAGGAACAGGTAGATTCTCAGCAATAAAGCGACCCGATGAACGCACTACAGCAATATATCGACCTGTTTGACCAGAGCCAAGAGGTGTTTGAGCAGCAGTCACCCGAGTTGCTCAATCGGCTGCGCAAGGTGGCTCGGGAGCATCTGCAGGATGCGCGCTTGCCGCGCAAGGGTAGCGAGGACTATGAGGCAACCGACCTGGAGGCGGTTTTCGCACACGACTATGGCGTGAACGTCAATCGTCTGCCGTTTGAGGCCGATCCTGGCGAGACCTTCCACTGCGACGTGCCCAACCTGAGCACCTGCCTGTACTATAGCAGCAACGATGCCTTTCACAGCAGCCCCACGGCCGAGCGTAACATCGGCCAAGTGGTGGTGGAGCCCTTCAGCATGGCCGCTGTGGACTATCCCGAACTGATGGAGGCTCACTATGGCCGTCTGGCCCGCATGAGCGATCCCACCGTGGCGCTCAACAGCCTGCTGGTGCAGGATGGCCTGTTCATCTATGTGCCCGACGGTGTCGTGGCCGAGCGCCCCATCCAGTTGGTCAACATCTTCAACGCAGCGCTCGACATGATGGTGCAGCGCCGTCTGCTCATCGTCGTGGGCAACAACGCTAGCCTCAAGTTGCTGGCCTGTGACCACACCCAGAGCCCCGATTACCGTTACCTGAACAACCAGGTAGTCGAGATTGTGGCGATGCCCGGCAGCACGGTGGATTACTACGATATGGAAGAGAGCACTCCGCTCACGAGGCGCGTTTCGTCGATCTATGTGGATCAGCGCGAGGGCAGTAATGTGCTTATCGATGGCATCACGCTCACCAACGGCTTTACCCGTAACAACTATCACGTGGAGGTCAATGGCGAGCATGCCGAGACGCAGTTGCTGGGTATGACCATCGCCAGCGGTGAGCAGCATGTCGACAGCCACACCTTCATCAGCCACAATACGCCCCGGTGCCACAGCAACGAGATGTTCAAGTATGTGCTCAACGACAATGCCGTGGGCGCCTTTGCCGGCAAGATCCTGGTCAAGCCCGATTGCCCGCGCGTCGAGGCCTATCAGGGCAACCGCAACCTGTGCGGCTCGGCGACGGCCAAGATGTATACCAAGCCTCAACTCGAGATCTATACCGACGATGTGATGTGCTCGCACGGTTCGGCCGTGGGCCAACTCGATGAGGATGCGCTGTTCTACATGCGCACCCGTGGCATTGGCATCGACGAGGCCAGGAGGCTGCTCATGCAGGCCTTTGTGGCCGACGTAATCGATGGAGTGCGTCTCGACGCGCTCAAGGACCGGTTGCACTATCTGGTCGAGAAACGATTTGCCGGCACGCTGAGCAACTGTGCCGGATGCCTGGCCTCCTGTCGCAAAAACTGATAATTAACCGACTGATCAATGGATATCAACAAGATACGCGACGATTATCCCATCCTGCAACGTCAGGTTGCCGGACGGCCACTGGTCTATCTGGACAATGCCGCCACGTCACAGACACCGCGTCAGGTCGTCGAGGCCATCAACCAGATGTATTACCACTACAAGGCCAACGTGCATCGTGGGGTCCACACCCTCTCGCAAGAGGCTACCGACCTGGTGGAACTCACGCGCGAGAAGGTACGCTCGTTTATCAACGCTGGCAGTGTGCAGGAGGTGATTTTTACCCGCGGCACGACCGAGGGCATCAACCTCGTGGCTTCGTCGTTTGGCCAAATGCTCGAGAACGGTGATGAGATCATCGTCACCGTGATGGAGCATCACAGCAACATCGTTCCCTGGCAACTGATTGGGCAACGCAAGCGCGTCACCCTGCGTGTCGTTCCCATCGACGACAGTGGCCAGGTCGATCTGGAGGCCTATGAAGACCTGTTCAGCGACAGCACCCGCTTTGTGGCTCTGGCCCATGTGTCGAATGTTCTGGGTACGGTCAACCCCGTCAAGCAGATGATCGATATCGCACACCGTCATGGAGTTCCCGTGCTGATCGACGGTGCGCAGGCTGCGCCCCATGTGCCTGTCGATGTTCAGGATCTGGATTGTGACTTCTATGCCTTCTCGAGCCATAAGATGTATGGGCCCGCTGGTGTGGGCGTGCTATATGGCAAGCGCTACTGGTTGGAAAAGATGCCGCCTTATCAGGGTGGAGGAGAGATGATCGGACAGGTAACGTTTGAGCGTACCACGTTTGCCGAACTCCCGTTCAAGTTCGAGGCTGGAACGCCCGACTTTGTAGACATTGCCGCCTTTGGAGCCGCCATCGACTATATCCGTGATCTGGGATTGGAGAGCATCGCCGCCCACGAGCATCAGTTGCTCGAGGCTGCTGTACAGGGCCTGCAGGGTATCGACGGTATGCGCCTGTTTGGCACCGCACCGGGCAAGAGCGGGGTGGTATCGTTTCTGGTCGATGAGATCAACAGTTACGACATGGGACTGCTGCTCGACAAGTTAGGCATCGCCGTGCGCACCGGTCACCACTGCGCTCAACCGCTGATGGCGCGCTATGGAGTAACGGGCATGGTCAGAGCCTCGTTTGCCGTCTATAACACGCTCGACGAGGTCGACGCCCTAGTCGCTGCTACCCGCCGAGTTGCCGACATGCTCCGCTGACCCCACCACAAGCCGGATCATGGCTGAAGCATGCGGGATTGCTGGCCATAGTCAAGAAAAATAGGAAAGACGAGATTCACACCTCGTCTTTTCTCTTTGGTACTTGTGTTCTGAAGCCTAAAAAACTTTTAACTAAACCCAAATTATCATGGTAATAGATTGGTCAGAATAGAAATAAATCCATTTTGGATGTTATGCTCATGCAAAGTAAATCATATCAAAAAAGATAGCCAAAAGTTTTCTACCAACGACGTCTTTTTATCGGTAAAAAACGATTGACTTACTGATACTGATAGGTAATGGATTAGGGATTAGGCACATAGTGGCGCCCCGCCACCCGGCACAGAGCCCATCGCCCAAGGTAAGAAGCGATGATGCCGAGGCGGTTTTTGAGCCGCACGTGAGGGTCAAGCAGGCACTCGCTTCGCAGCCTCTTGATCCCTTGCCAGCAGCGGTCGCCCAGTTGGCTGTAATCGTGCTGGCGGTCTTGGTCGCTAAGTAGCAGGATATTGAAATAGGCGCTGAGCAGCCGGCTTCGCACCGCTGCCAGATATTGGGAGTCGGATTGCGCCATTTGTCGCTCCAGACTCTCGCAGACGTTGAGCACGTCGGCACGACGCGGCGAGAAGACCCTCATGCTGTTGGTCGCATGCTGCCTGTAGCCATATAGGACGCGACCTACTGTAGCGACGCGGTCGCATCCACACAGCAGGGGATAGATGATGGCCAGGTCCTCGTAGATGATGCCTAGAGGAAAACGCACGCTAGCAAAGAGTGACGACTTGAAGATACGCCCCCAGGGCGAGTGGGTGAGCCCATGCTGATAAAAAACCGCCAGCAGGGCCTCATGACGGCTAAGTGTCGTCTCGGGGGCCGGATTGCGTGGCGTGTCGAAGTGGGGCCGATCGCCGTAGAAGGCGGTGTAGTCCCCCACGGCTATGTCGGCGCTGTGGCGCAGGGCCACATCAAGCAGGGTGGCGGCAAACTCGGTGTGCAGCACGTCATCGCTGTCGACCATAATGAGCCACTGGCCCGTGATGGCATCGAGAGCGGTGTTGCGTGCGGCCGAGTGACCGCCGTTGGGCTGATGGATGACGCGGATGCGGCTGTCGCGACTAGCCCATTGGTCACACTTGTCACCGCTACTGTCGGTACTGCCGTCGTCCACGACGAGGATTTCCAGGTTCTTATAAGTCTGGTTGACAATGCTTTCCAGGCATTGATCCAGGAAATCCTCGCTGTTGTAGACGGGGACAATGACCGATATGAGCGGCGATTCCATGATGGGTTACTTCACTTTCCACTCAAATCCGTCCTTGGTGTCCTTGACCTCAAAGCCAAACTCGGCGAGTTTGTCGCGGATGAGATCGCTGGTCGCCCAGTCCTTGTTGGCCTTGGCGGTGCGGCGCATCTCCAGCAGCAGGTCGACGGCATTGCGGTAGGGCTCCAGATTGACGCTGTCGCCACCGGCGGCATCGTCGCGGATGCCCAGCACGTCAAACAGGTAGGTCTGGAAGACGCTCTTCAACTCATCGATATCGGCTTGACTGAGGGCTGCATGACCGTCGTTGGCCTGGTTGATGACCTTGCAGGCGTCAAACAGGGTGGCAATGACCGTGGGCGTGTTCAGGTCGTCGTTCATGGCCTCGGCACAGCGCTGACGGTAGTTGTCGAGCGTGAGCGATGACTGATCGGCGGCCTTGAGGGCACACAGGCGGTGCCAGCCGTCGAGCATGCGCTCGAGCGCCTTTTCGGCAGCCTGCAGGGCCTCGTTGCTGAAGTCCACCGTGCCACGGTAGTGGGCCTGGAGGATAAAGAAACGGATGGTCATGGGCGTATAGGCCTGGGTGAGCGCCGGGTGGTCACCCGTGAAGAATTGCTCCAGTGTGATGAAGTTGCCTAGCGACTTGCCCATCTTCTGACCATTGATGGTGATCATGTTGTTGTGCATCCAGTAGTGCACCATCTCGTCGCCCTGGCTGGCTACAGCCTGAGCGATCTCGCACTCGTGGTGCGGGAACACGAGGTCCATGCCACCACCGTGGATGTCGAAGTGCTTGCCCAGATATTTGCGTCCCATAGCCGTGCACTCGCAGTGCCAGCCAGGGAAGCCGTCGCTCCAAGGCGATGGCCAGCGCATGATGTGTTCGGGCTGAGCCTTCTTCCACAGGGCAAAGTCGGCCTGGTTGCGCTTCTCTCCCACACCCTCGAGCGCACGGCTGGCGTTGAGGATGTCCTCGAGGTTGCGTCCCGACAGCACGCCATAGCGGTGGTCGCGGTTGTAGGCCTCGATGTCGAAGTACACGCTGCCGTTGCTCTCATAGGCGTAGCCGTTGTCGATGATTTGCTTGACGAGTTCTTCTTGCTCGATGATGTGTCCCGTGGCATGGGGCTCGATGCTGGGAGGTAACACGTTGAGCATCTGCATGGCAGCATGGTAGCGGTTGGTGTAGTACTGCGCTACCTCCATTGGCTCGAGTTGCTCAAGGCGGGCCTTCTTGGCAATCTTGTCTTCACCCTCGTCGGCGTCGTGCTCGAGGTGGCCTACATCGGTGATGTTACGCACATAGCGCACCTTGTAGCCCAACTGCTGCAGGTAGCGGAACAGCACGTCAAAGGTGATGGCAGGCCTGGTGTGGCCCAGATGGGGGTCACCATACACCGTCGGCCCGCAGACGTACATGCCCACCAGAGGCTCGTTCAGAGGCTTGAACTGCTCCTTGCGCCGTGTCAGGGTGTTATAGATAAACAAGGGATGTTCCATTGGGTACGTTTGGTTGTGTGGTTGTGTGGTTGTTAGTTGTTAGTTGTGTAGTTGTTAGTTGTTAGTTGTGTAGTTGTTAGTTGTGTAGTTGTATAGTTGACTAAGAACTAAGAACTAAAAACTAAGAACTAAAAACTAAAAACTAGAAACTGACTTAGGCTTGTCCTTTGGGCAGGGGGAAGTCCATGATGCCTCCCTGGTTGCCGTTGGGACGGTTAATCTTGATTTCGCCAAAGTTCTGCTCATAGCGGTGGATGTTGTCCTGCAGGGCAAACATCAACTCCTTGGCATGCTGGGGAGTCATGATGATGCGGCTTTGCACGCGTGCCTGCGGCATGTTGGGACCGCGCAAAATCATATCAATGAAAAAATCGTTGGGACCGTGGGCAATCATTGCCATGTTAGCGTAACGACCCTGCAATTCCTCCTTGGGAATTTCGATTTTGATTTGGTTCTGGTTTTGATTTTCGTTTGCCATAATGTTTTAATTATGAATGTGTTTGAATTGATTAATTATTTGATAAAGTCATAATACTCGGTGTCGGGATATGTCACGTCGGTGAGGTGGATGCGCAAGCAACGGAACGAGTCGCGTTTCCACAAGGCGCCCACGTTGAACGACGCATAGCAGTCGCGCCAGTAGGCAGGACGGTGGCCCATGATGTCGTGCACGAGGTAGCACTGCACGGTGTCCTGGGTGAGTGTCTTGCCGTCGGCCACGAGCATCATCAGGCGGCTCTTGCCCGTGTACTCGACCTGGCAGTGGAGGTTGATGAACTCGCCGGTGCGCCACAGGCTGCGCAGTTTCACCTGGTGCAGGGTCAGGCTGTCGGGCGACGCCATGGTCATGCGCAGCGAGTCGTTAATGATGCCGTTGCAGCCATACACCGTGATGTCGCGCAGGTCGCCATCTGCCTGGTTGGCATAGTCATATCGCAGCAGCACGCGGTGGTTGGGCTTGATGTCCTCGTCGACGGCATAGGCCGATTGCAGCCTGATGGCTGACGAGTCGCCATGCCCCAGGTACTCAAACAGGGCCCCGGTCGCGTTTTGACCCAGGTAGGTTACGATGTCGTAACGGTAGTCGGTATAGGCGCGGTCGATGTCTTCCTGTTTGTTGCATGCTGCCAGGGCCAGAAGGGTTGCCAGCATCAGCAGGGGGAGATGTCGTAATGTCGTCTTCATAGTCCTCACTGGTGTGCTCCGTTGTTGCCTATGGTCTGGTCCACGATCATGCCGTCGCGCATGTGCAGTGTGCGGTCGGCTTGAGCGGCCAGATCCTCGTCGTGGGTTACAATGATGAAGGTCTGTCCCATCTCGTCGCGTAATTCAAAGAACAGGCGATGCAGTTCCTGGCGGTTTTGGCTATCGAGACTGCCCGAGGGCTCATCGGCCAGGATCACCTTCGGACTGTTGATGAGTGCGCGGGCCACTGCCACACGCTGGCACTCGCCACCCGAGAGTTGCGAGGGCTTGTGGTCCAGACGGTCGGCCAGGTGCATGCGATCGAGCAAGTGGCGGGCACGATCGTAGGCCTCGTTGCGCTTGTCGCCGCCCAGCAGTGCCGGGATAGCGACATTCTCGAGCATCGTGAACTCGGGCAGCAACTGGTGGAACTGGAACACAAAGCCGATGTTGCGGTTGCGGAAGTGGGCCAACTCGCGGTCCTTGAGCGCCAACACGTTGTTGCCATCGTAGCGCACCTCGCCCTGCTGGGGCGTGTCGAGCGTGCCGATGATGTGCAGCAGCGTGGTCTTGCCGGCGCCACTAGGACCCACAATCGAGACGATCTCACCCTCGGAGATGTCGAGGTCCACGCCCCGGAGCACTTCCAGGTCGCCATAGCGCTTGATGATGTTTCTTGCCTCAATCATTGTCGGTGACATTTCTAATAACATGCAAAGTTAATACAAAGTTTTGGAATTTGAACCATGCGGGCCTCAGTTAATGTCTGGAAAGAGGTGCTGGACGGGCTCAAGGGAATGGGTAGGCTGGATGAACTGGACATGGCGGGGCGGGAGAGAGTTGTGGCCGGGGTGACGGGCCGGGGTGACGCAATTTGCTCTAAAATTTCCTAGAGAAAAAACTTTGTAGTACCTTTGCGGTAATATGGACGATGAATTTGACATCAGGAGAGAGTCGTTGAAGACCGACCAGGACTTTGAACGGGCTCTAAGGCCCGTACGCTTTGAGGACTTTGCGGGTCAGGACAAGATTATCGAGAACCTGCGCGTGTTTGTCGCTGCTGCCAAGTTGCGCGGCGAGTCGCTCGATCATGTGCTCTTCCACGGCCCTCCGGGTTTGGGAAAGACCACGTTGAGCAACATCATTGCCAACGAGTTGCGCGTGGGATTCAAAGTCACGTCGGGTCCCGTGCTGGACAAGCCTGGCGACTTGGCGGGTCTGCTCACGTCGCTCGACGAGAACGATGTGCTGTTTATCGACGAGATCCATCGCCTGAGCCCCATTGTCGAGGAGTACCTCTATAGCGCGATGGAGGACTACCGCATCGATATCATGATCGACAAGGGCCCTGGTGCCCGCTCGGTGCAGTTGACGCTGGCGCCATTCACCCTTATCGGCGCCACCACACGCAGCGGTCTGCTGACCTCGCCGCTTAGGGCGCGTTTCGGCATCAACTGCCATCTGGAGTACTATGACCACAAGGTGCTGGAGGGCATCATCCGCCGCTCGGCCCGTCTGCTGTCCGTGCCCATCGACGACAAGGCGGCACTTGAAATCGCCCTGCGCAGCCGTGGCACCCCCCGTATCGCCAACTCGCTGTTGCGCCGCGTGCGTGACTTCGCCCAGGTCAAGGGCAGCGGCCGCATCGATCTCGACATCGCCCGCTATGCCCTGGAGGCGCTGAACATCGACAAATATGGCCTCGATGAGATCGACAACAAGATTTTGCTGACCATCATCGACAAGTTTGGTGGCGGTCCTGTGGGCATCAACACCATCGCCACGGCGATGAACGAGGACCCTGGCACCATCGAGGAGGTTTATGAGCCCTACTTGATCAAGGAGGGCTTCATCAAACGCACGCCCCGTGGCCGTGAGGCCACCATGCTGGCCTATAACCACCTCAAGCGTGAGCGCCCTGGCGAAGTGGGAAGCATTTTTTAATGAGTTTTTAGTTGATAGTTGTTAGTTGCATCCGCTTTCTGGGAACTAGCAGTTGAAAACTGAATAATTGAAACTAAGCAATGGCTAACTTAAAATCTCTGGCAAAGGATACTGCCATCTATGGCTTGAGCAGCATCATAGGACGTTTTCTGAACTACCTGCTTGTGCCGCTATATACCGCCAAACTCTCGGCCGCTTCGGGTGGCTATGGCGTCATTACCAACGTGTATGCCTACACGGCTCTGCTGCTTGTCATCCTCACCTATGGCATGGAGACGACATTTTTCCGCTTTGCCAACAAGAGCGAAGAAAACCCTAACACCGTCTACAGCACTACGCTGATAAGCGTGGGCTCGACTTCACTGCTATTTGTCCTGCTTGTGCTGGCTTTCTTGCCGGGCATTGCGGGCTGGATGGGCTATGGCGCTCATCCCGAGTATGTGGGTGTGATGGCGATCGTGGTCGCGCTCGACGCGTTCCAGTGCATCCCGTTTGCCTATCTGCGGTATCAGCGCAAGCCGCTCAAGTTTGCGGCGCTCAAGTTGTTGTTCATTGTGCTCAACATTGCGCTGAACCTGCTCTACTTCGTTGCCCTGCCTGCGCTCTATGGGCGCTATCCTGATGTGGTAGGCAACATCTACAATCCCACGGTAGGAGTGGGTTATGCCTTCTTCATCAACCTGGCCTGCACGGGACTGGTGACCTTCTTCTTTTGGAAGGAACTGGTGGACATCAAGTACCGGTTTGACTGGTCGTTGCTCAAGCGCATGCTCAAGTATGCCTGGCCCATCCTGGTGCTGGGCATAGCCGGCATCCTCAACCAGACGTTCGACAAGATGATGTTTCCCAAGATCTATGGCGACCATGCCGACACACAGTCGCAGTTGGGCATCTATGGTGCAGCCACCAAGATTGCCATGATTATGGCGCTGATCACCCAGGCCTTCCGCTATGCCTACGAGCCGTTTGTGTTCGGCAAGAGCAAAGATAAGGACAACCTCGAGACCTATGCCCAGGCGATGCGCTACTTTATCATCTTCACGCTGCTGGCCTTCCTGGCAGTGATGGCGTGGATCGACGTGTTCAAGTATATCATTGCCCCCGACTATTGGTCGGGCCTCAAGGTGGTGCCTATCGTCATGGCTGCCGAGATCATGATGGGCGTGTACTTCAATCTGTCCTTCTGGTACAAGTTGATTGACAAGACCATTTGGGGCGCGTGGTTCTCGGGCATCGGTTGTGCTGTGCTGATTCTGGTCAACGTGCTGTTTGTACCCAAGTGTGGCTACATGGCTTGCGCCTGGGGCGGCTTCGCCGGCTATGGCACGGCAATGGTGCTCAGTTATCTCGTAGGTCAGAAGTATTACCCCATCAAGTATCCGTTGCGTGACATAACGTTGTATGTCGTTGTGGCCGCCGTGCTGTTTGCCGCGATGATGCTGCCCGTGCAGAACATGTGGCTGGCGCTTGCCTACCGCACGGTGCTGCTGCTCTTGTTCGTCGGACTTATCTACCGCAAGGAACACTTGGCCCAGATGCTGGCCAAACTGCCCGTCGTGGGCCGCCTGTTCACCCAAGTGTAATTATTATATCAATTCAGTACGACTATGAAAGATCAAGTGTTAAAAGTGATGCGTGAGGCTGGCAAGCCTATGTCGGCCGGTGAGGTAACCAAGGCCCTGGAAGCCGACCGCAAGGAAGTGGACAAGGCTTTTGCCGAGTTGAAGAAGGAGGGCGCTATCATCTCGCCCGTGCGCTGCAAGTGGGCTCCCGCCGAGTAACCGAGTGGCGTACCGACTAACTACTGGCTGCAAAATGTACTTGAAAAACAATTTTTTTAGTACATTTGTAGCCAGTTGATTTATGCGTATAGGTATACGATCATGACCACGACTATCGTCATCGGACTGCTCATCCCGTTGCTGGGGACGATGCTCGGTTCGGCATTTGTCTTCTTGATGAGGGGGAACATGCTCGACCGCGTGCGCGAGTTCGTAAAGAACAATCCCACGGTCTACCTGTCGACGCATTGCCCCGAAGGCTATGAGAACCTGGAGATGAACCGTGTGATGAAACTCTAGAGGCCTGCGTCCGCGCAACCACTATCGACACAACGAAAAGAATCGGGAAACACAACTGAATGTGTCTCCCGATTCTTTTTGTCAGTCTTGCCGAACCGAGGCATGAGGCCCCGATATCAGAAATTAGTGCTTGAGGATGTAGTCGATGATGGCGTTGACATCAGCGATGTTGGCCTCGCCGTCGAGGTTAGCGTCGCAGTTATACTCTGAAGCACCCTTCAGGATGTAGTCAATCACGCAGTTAACGTCAGCGATGTTAACCTCACCATCGTGGTTAACGTCCTCGGGCAGGAACTCGTCACCGACAACCTTGATGATGATGGGATAGAGTTCCATCTCGCCTCTGTAGACGGTCAGGAAGGCCTCAACGTCATAGGTGTCCTCGTCGTTGATCTCAGGAACCTCGATCTTGAACTTGTTGAACAACTGCATCTCGCCAGTCTCGTCAACAAGGTACATGTTGCCGCTCTCCTCATCGATGCGGATGTTCACGCCATAGAATGCATAGTAGGTGTGTACCATGTCCTGAGAGATCTCCTCGATGGGCATCTCCTCGGGGGTTACAGCGTCGGCATGGCCGGCGGGAACGAAGGTGCTGGGTACAGCGGGAAGCATCTGCTTAGCGCCCTGGTACTCGCTCCAAGTGGCGATAGCGTCGTTGATGTAGTCACCATTGGTGAAGGTGCCCTCAACCTCGCCATAGACCAGCGAGTAGGTGCCCTCAACGTCCTTCACATACAGGTTGATGCCGTTCTGGTAAACAACGGTCAGCGTGGTGGTGAAGTGACCCTGCTTGCCCTTCTCGAGTTGGTAGAGTTCCTCGATGCTGGCAACGTCGGTGGGCAGTTCGGGGCCCGGAGGCGTGGGAGCCACGTCAAAGGCGATGGGCAGTACCTGGTATGCGCTGAACACGCCAACAATACCATACACATCATGGGGCTTGCTCAGGTCGCTGGGCAGTTCGATGTTGAAGGTCTTGTTGTACATCTCGCAGGTGTTGCCATTGGCATCGGTCAGGTTGGTAGCGTCAGCATTGATGGTGACGTTCTTGAGCAGTACGTAGTGAGCCCAGTAGTCGTGGGTAACCTGAGTGGGAGTGATGGTCTCGGGAGTGAGGGACACATTGTCCTTAGCAGGCTGGAAGCCGGTCAGGGGAGCGGCCAGTTCGGGTTCGCCCTTGTAGGTGGTCTTCTTGCCGCCAAAGCCAGCGGGAATCACGTCACCGATGTGGTAGGTCTGACCTACGGCGCCGTAGATGAGGCCGTAACCAGTCTCGTCCTTCAGATACAGGTAGTTGTTGTTATTGCCGCCCTGCCAGATAACGATAGCGTCATGGGTGAACACGTGGTCGCTTTCGTCCTCGGCACTGAACATGTCGCCCAAGCCAAACACGGGAGCGTCGGTGAACACGTAGGAGGCGGTTACCACGTCGCTGGTCTCGCCATCCAGAGCCGAGATAGCCTTAACGGTGGTGTTCTCGCTCAAGGTGAACGGTGCGGTATACTCGGTCGAGGCCGTGGTGGGATTGCTGCCGTCGAGGGTGTAATAAATCTTTGCTCCATCGTTGATGCAGTGCATGCTGACCTCGATGGGTGCATAGAAGGTGCCCGAGGCGGGGGTGATATTGGGAGCCATGAGGCCAACCTCACCACCTACGGTAACGACAATCTTGGTGGCGCGCACTTGGAAGTTGGTGGCATCAAAGATGATAGATGCGTTATCGCCAGTCCAGATACCCAGATTCTCGTCGTATGAGTAATTGCCGACATTAGCGGTGAAGCCGGCGGGGCCGTACTGGCCGTCGTTAGCGCCAACGCAGGTGAATACCACCCCCGTGATGTTGCCAATCTCAGAAGTGACGGTCAATTTCTTGTTCTTGTAGAAGCGGTAGTGTGAGCCATTGGCAACACCCTGCTCCTCGTGGAGCGTAATGCCATCCTTGGTGATGGTAAACTCGCCTGCGGTAGACGAACCGGTACCAACATCAACGGTGGCGTCAAACGTAATGTCGATAGCCCAAGCCGAGGCTGCCAACATGAACATGGTGAATAACGTAAAGATTTTCCTCATTGCAATGAAAGTTATTAAATGGTTAATAATGATAAGTCGTCACGTCCTTTATAATTGGGCAAAGATACGCTTTTTTTTGAAAACGGAGCGCTCTATGCCAATATATTTTTTATTCCTGCCAAAACTTGAGGATTAATGGCGCGTGTTTGGTGTTTTTTTCGTAACTTTGCAAGTTAGAGTCGAATATCAATTTCAATAACAATATTTCAATAACAATGGCAGACGAAATCATCAATCAAGAGCAAACGAGTGGCCAGCCGCAGCGCAAGGAGGTCTCTCCCGAGAAACTCAAGGCCCTGCAGGTGGCTATGGACAAGATAGGCAAGACCTTTGGTAGCGGATCGATCATGAAATTGGGCGACGACCACATCGAGGACATCGAGGTCATCCCCACGGGCTCCATCGGTCTGGACAATGCGCTGGGCGTGGGCGGTTATCCCCGCGGACGCATCATCGAGATCTATGGTCCCGAGTCGTCGGGTAAGACCACGCTGGCCATCCACGCCATTGCCGAGGCCCAGAAGATGGGCGGCATCGCAGCCATCATCGACGCTGAGCACGCCTTCGACCGCTTCTATGCCGAGTCGCTGGGTGTGGACGTCAACAACCTGTGGATATCCCAGCCCGACAACGGCGAGCAGGCCCTGGAGATTGCCGACCAACTCATCCGCAGCAGCGCCATCGACATCATCGTCATCGACAGTGTCGCCGCATTGACTCCCAAGGCCGAGATCGAGGGCGAGATGGGCGAGAGCAAGATGGGCTTGCAGGCTCGCCTGATGAGTCAGGCACTGCGCAAACTCACCGCCACCATCAGCCGCACCAACACGTGCTGCATCTTCATCAACCAGTTGCGTGAGAAGTTGGGCGTGATGTTCGGTAATCCCGAGACCACCACTGGCGGTAACGCCCTGAAGTTCTACAGCAGTGTGCGCCTCGACATCCGCCGTGTGGGTCAGATCAAGGATGGTGACCAGGTGACCGGTAGCCTCACGAGAGTGAAAGTCGTCAAGAACAAGGTGGCACCACCCTTCCGCAAGACTGAGTTTGAGATCCGCTTTGGCGAGGGTATCAGCAAGGTGGGCGAGATTATCGACCTGGGCGTAGAATTCGGCATCGTCAAGAAGAGTGGCGCATGGTTCTCCTACGAGGGCACCAAGTTGGGCCAGGGCCGCGACGCCGCCAAGCAGATGGTGGCCGACAATCCTGAACTGGCAGAGGAACTCGAGACCAAGATCAAGGAGGCCATGAAGGCCAAGTAATCTACTTCACTCTTCCTCTTGACCTCTCGGTCTGATAACAATGCGGGCCACTCCACGACGGAGCGGTCCGCATCATTTGTTAGGGGCACCTGGATGGTTCCGAGACGGAATCAGGAGAGGCCGAAGGCGGCGCGCAGGGCCTCGGTGCGGTTGAGTTTCTCCCAGGTGAACAGTTCCACTTCCACCTCTTTGGTGGTGTTGTAGAGCGACTCAAACTTCTTCACCTTCAACTCATATTTGCGGCCCATGTGGCCATAGGCTGCCGTCTCGGTGTAGATGGGATTGAGCAGTTTCAGATCCCTGATGATGGCCGCGGGACGCAGATCGAACAGTCCCTTAAGGATATCGGCAATCTGGGCGTCGCTCATGTTCACATGGCTTGTGCCGTAGGTGTTGATGTAAAAACTTACCGGTTCGGCGCGGCCGATGGCATAGGCCACCTGTACCAGAGCCTCGTCGGCGATGCCGGCAGCGACCACATTCTTGGCGATGTGTCGGCAGGCATAGGCTGCGCTACGGTCCACCTTGCTGGGATCCTTGCCGCTGAAGGCGCCACCGCCATGGGCACCGCGTCCGCCATAGGTGTCCACAATGATCTTGCGGCCCGTCAAGCCCGTGTCGCCATGGGGACCGCCGATGACAAACTTGCCCGTGGGATTGACATACAACTTGGTCTTGTCGTCGACCATGGCACGGATGTCCTCGCTGTAGTGCTTCAGCGTCATGGGGATGAGGATATCGCGCACATCCTTCAGGATGCGGGGTTGGTCGGCATCCTCGTCGTGCTGGGTGCTGACCACGATGGTGTCGACGTGCACGGGGCGGCGTGTCTCTCCGTCATATTCTACCGTGACCTGAGCCTTGCTGTCGGGGCGCAGATAGGGCATCAGTTCCAGATGGTTGTGGCGGATGTCGGCCAGTTCGCGCATCAGTGCGTGAGCCAGGTCGAGCGTCAGCGGCATCAGGTCGGGCGTCTCGTTGCAAGCGTAGCCAAACATCATGCCCTGGTCGCCGGCACCCTGGTCGGCATTGTTGTCCTCGGCCTTGTCAACGCCCTGCTTGATGTCGCCGCTTTGCTCATGCACGCTGTTGAGGATGCCGCACGAGTTGGCGTCAAACTGGTATTCGCTCTTGGTGTAACCGATCTTCTCGATCATCTCGCGCGCGGTGCGTTGCAGGTCGATGTAGACGTTGGTCGTTACTTCGCCCGAGATGATGACCTGGCCCGTGGTCACGAGCGTCTCACAAGCCACATGGGCCTGCGGGTCAAAGGCGAGAAACTTGTCCAGGATGGCATCGCTGATCTGGTCAGCGACCTTGTCGGGGTGACCCTCCGACACACTCTCCGATGTGAAGAGATAATTGTTGTTCTTACTGTTCATAGTTACAAAAAATCATTTTTTTTGTGGATCATGAACGCTAAACAATACCGATAAAGTGTTAGATTATCGCATTTTAGCATTTTTTCAAGTGGTTGCAAGCAGCCAAATTCCACTGTTAATATATTATGTAATTCATAAATCGGGCTGCAAAGGTACAACAAACTTTTGACACCCGTTCCTCCTAACCCCGTTTTTTTTTCAAAATGCCCTTGCCGCAGGATGTCGGCACAGGATGTTAGGATCTGATGATGGATTAGCCATTATTATTCAATTGTTTCCACCACAAAGGGCGAACGCACCTCAGCCCAACTGCTTGAGGCGCGCTTTTTGTCATTGACCATGGGGTGATGTGCGGAGGTAGGGGGCGGTGATGCTGGTGGGGCAGGCGAGCATGCCGCGGGGGGTGCCCTGATAGATGATGGTGCCACCCTGGTCGCCCGCACCGGGACCGAGTTCGATGACGTGGTCGGCTGCCTTGATGACATCGGTGTTATGCTCGATCACATAGACGGTGTTACCCATGTCCACCATCTGCTCAAACAGGTCGATCAGGTGGCGCACATCCTTGAGGTGGAGGCCGTCGGTGGGCTCATCGATGACAAACACGCCGCGCTGGCCGCCTTGATCCAGAGGCATCGTGTATTGCTTGAGGCAGGAAGCCATCTTCAGGCGCTGCAACTCACCGCCCGAGAGGGTGCTCAGGGCCTGGTTCAGGTGCAGGTAGTGGAGTCCCACGTCCATCATCGGCTTGAGTTTTTCCTCGATGCTGGTTCCCTTGAAGAACTCGCTGGCTCGCCTTACCGAGAGGTCCATCACCTGGGCGATGTTCATGCCGTCGATGGTGTAGTTGAGTGCCTCGGGACTGTAGCGCAGGCCGTGGCAGGCCTCGCAGGTAGTCTCGATATTGTCCATAAAGGCCATCTCGGCGATGACCACGCCCTTGCCGCCGCACACGGGGCAGCCGCCCTTGCCGTTGAAGGTGAAGTACTGCTCCTTGATCTTATGCGCCTTGGCAAAGCGCTTGCGGATGTCGGGGGCGACGTCCATATAGGTCGCTGGGGTGGAGCGCAGACTCACTCCGATATTTTTCTGGCTGATGTAGACCACGTCGCCATGCTCGCGACGGAAACACTCCATGAGCGAACTCTTGCCCGATCCGGCGACACCCGCCACGGCACCAAAGATGCCCATGGGCAGGTCGATGGAGATATCCTTGAGGTTGTGCAGTGTGGCATGGCGCAGGGCAAACGTCTCGACCGCTTGCCTTGGCTGGGCCTTGAAGTCGCCGTGCTGGCTGAGCATCTGGCCCGTGCTGGTGCCGCTGTGCAGCAGTTGTGGGTAATTGCCTTCAAAGATGATGCGGCCACCCTCGCTGCCGGGGCCGGGGCCCAGGTCGACAATGTGGTCGGCCAGACCGATCATTTCGCGGTGGTGCTCGACGAGCAGCACGGTGTTGCCCGCATCGCGCAGGCGGCGCACCGAGTGCTTCATCTTCTCGATGTCGTGATCGTGCAGGCCCGTGCTGGGTTCATCCAGGATATAGAGCACGTCGGCCAGCGACGAGTTGATATACTTGGCGATTTTACAGCGCTGTGCCTCACCGCCCGACAGTGTGCCCACGGCACGGTCCAGGCTCAGATAGCCCAAGCCAATCTCCTCGAGTGCCGTGAGGCGGGCGCTGATGGCCCGCTTGAGGTCAACCGCCAGCGGTGCTGTGAGTGCCTTGACCCACTGGTTGAGGCGGGTGATGGACATGGCGCAGGCGTCGGCGATGTTGATGCCCTCGATCTTGCACGAGAGCACTCGTGGGCTTAGGCGGGTGCCATGGCAATCGGGGCATACGCCCATGTTGAGCATGGGGTTGAGCACGGCAGCATGCAGCAGGCCCTCCTCGCTGTTGATGATGCTGCGGTACATGCGCGGGATGATGCCCTCATACTTGGCGCTCTTGGGCCAGTTGGCTGGCGGGTTCTTGAGGCGTATCTGCGGACTGTTGAGGAACAGGTCCAGTTCCTCGGGACTGTAGTCCTTGATCTTCTTGTCCAGGTCGAACAGGCCGCTGTGGGCATAGCGAATCCATCGCCAGCCGCCCTTGCCGAAGGCGATGTAGTGTATCGTGTCCTCGTCGTTGAGGCTCTTGTCAAAGTCGATGAGTTTGTGGATGTCCAGTTCGCGTATCTCGCCCAGGCCTGAGCACCGCGGGCAGGAGCCCTCGGGGTGGTTGAAACTGAACGACTCGGCATAGCCTACAAAGGGTTGTCCCACACGGGAAAACAGCAGCCTGAGCAGCGCAGCGATGTCGGTATAGGTCGCCACGGTCGAGCGCGAGTTCTGGGCGGGCTTCTTCTGGTCGATGACGATGGCGATGGGCAGGTTCTCGATGGCATCCACGTGGGGACGGCCATACTTGGGCAGGTATTGTTGCACAAACGACGGGAACGTGTCGTTCAACTCCCGCCGCGACTTGGCCGCAATGGTGTCGAGCACGAGCGAACTCTTGCCAGAGCCCGAAACGCCCGTGAAAACCGTGATCTGATGCTTGGGAATCTCCAGCGAGACGTCTTTGAGGTTGTTCTCGCGAGCGCCCCTAATAATGATGGTATCGCCTTTCATAACCGCAAAGGTAACACTTTTTTTTCAAGAGTCTTAAGGTCTTTAGGGACTTTAAGGGCCTTAAGGTCGTAGAATGAACAAGAAGGCGGGCCTGTGGTGGGGCTCGCCTTCTTGGTGGGATGTAAGCGACTTGTTACTTTTTGTACTTGTACTTGACGCCCAGGTTGTACATGATGAAGGACTGGATGTCGGTGTACTCGTCGATGATCTTGCTGATGGGTTTGCTGTGGCCGTGGCCTGCCTTGCTGTCGATGCGGATGAGTTTGGGCTGGTCGCCGGTGTTGCAGTACTGCAACTGGGCGGCATACTTGAAACTGTGGGCAGGCACGACGCGGTCGTCATGGTCACCGGTGGTTACCAGGATGGCGGGGTAGGGGGTGCCGTCGTTCTTGATGGTGTGCAGCGGTGAGTAGTTGCGCAGATAGTTAAACATTTCGGGGCTGTCGTCGCTGCGGCCATAGTCGGGGGCCCAGTTCCAGCCGATGGTGAACTCGTGGTAGCGCAGCATGTCCATCACACCCACCTGGGGCACGGCAGCGGCAAACAGGTCGGGACGCTGGTTGACCACGGCGCCGACGAGTAGACCGCCGTTGCTGGCACCGTTGCAGGCCAACTTCTTGGGACAGGTGTACTGGTTGTCGATGAGCCACTCGGCAGCGGCGATGAAGTCGTCAAACACGTTCTGCTTGTTCATCTTGGTGCCAGCCTGGTGCCACTCCTCGCCATACTCGCCACCGCCACGCAGGTTCACGTAGGCGCAGATGCCGCCGCAGTCCATCATGGCAAACAGGGTGCGGGTGTAGGTGAAGGCGGGGTTGAGGCTCACGTTGAAGCCGCCGTAACCGTAGAGGAAGGTGGGGCGCTGTCCGTCGCGCTTGAGGCCCTTCTTGTAGACGAGGAACATGGGGATGCGGGCTCCGTCCTTGCTGTTGAAGAAGACCTGCTCGGTCACATAGTCGTCGCTCTTGAGGTTGACCTTGGGCTGGAAGAAGAGGTCGCTCTTGCCCGTCTCCAGGTCATACTTGTAGATGGCACCGGGGAAGGTGTAACTGGTGAAACTGTAGAAGACCTCCTTGGCGTTCTTCTTGGCGCTGAAGCCGACCGAGCCGTAAGTGGGCAACTGGATCTCGCGGATCAACTTGCCGTTCAGGTCATACAGGTAGGGGTGGCTCGAAGCATCCTTGTCATAGGTGAGGATGAACTTGTGGTCGGCCATCACAGCACCGGTGAGAACGGCATCCTGCTCGGGGATGAATTCGGCGCAAGTGGCGGGAGACAGGTGCTCGGCATCGTAGGTGACGATCTTGCACTTGGGGGCGTTCTCGTTGGTCATGACGTAGATTTTGCCATTATCCACGCCGATGATGCCGCGCTCATACTTCATGCCGCCGATCAACTGCACATAGTGGGGATTGCGGTCCTTGAGGTCCTTGACGTAGATGTCGTTGCCCTCGGCATCGCTCTTCCACAGGAAGACGTAGCGCTCGTCGTCGCTCACGCTCACCTGGTGGAAGTGCAAGGGCTCACCCTTGTCCTGGTACTCAATGTAGTCCTCGCTCTGCGGGGTACCCAACTTGTGGTAATACACCTTCTGGAACTCGTTCTTGGACGACTTGGCATCCTCGGGGGCATCATAGCCGCTGTAGAAGAAGCCGTCCCCCAGCCACTGGGCATCGGTAAACTTGGCCCACACGATGTGGTCGTCGAGCACACGGTTCTCCTTGAGATCCTTGACGTAGATCTCGTTCCAGTCGCTGCCGTTGCGGGTGATGACGTAGGCCAGGTAGCGACCGTCGTTAGAGAAGTCGAGCGATTGCAGGGCCACGGTGCCGTCGTCGCTCAGTGTGTTGGGGTCGAGCACCATCTTGTGGTTGCCGTCGGCACTGTACTCATAGAGCACACTCTGGTTCTGCAAGCCGTTGTTCTTGTAGAAGTAGAATTTGTCCTTTACCTTGAAGGGAGCCGACATCTTCTCGTAGTTGGCGAGTTCGGTGATGCGCTTCTTCACATCCTTGCGGAAGGGGATCTTGGACAGATAGTTCTGAGTCACCTTGTTCTGGGCATTGACCCAGGCCTCGGTCTCGGCGCTGCGGTCATCCTCGAGCCAGCGGTAAGGGTCGGGCACCTGGGTGCCGAAGTAGTTGTCCACCGTGTCCACGCGGCGCGTGTCGGGGTAGTTGATGCGAGCCTGCGTCGTGAGGGCCGACGCTGCAATCAATGCGCTGCTCATGAGTAGAATCCTTTCTTTCTTCATTGTTAGTTCTGATTGAGTTTATTCTTGTTCTCTTTTTTTATAGTAACTATAGTGCACTATAGTTACTATAGCCACTATAGATTTTTTTTCCAGGTTAAAAGTCGATGCCATGTCGGGATAAAAGGTTTCTCAATCGCTCTATCTCTTGGTTGAGAGCCGCGACTTCGCTTTTTAACCGGGACAATTCAGCATCCTGTTCCTTGCGGTAACCTGTTCGTGCAGCATGCATGCGCTCTTTGATGCCTCCTTGGGTAACAAACTCCTTCTCAAGCGCTTTGAGTTGATGGTTCAGCATCGCGTCGGTCATATAGCAAAGGGTCATGGCGATATTCGCCATTTCCTCAGCACTCCATTTCTGGAAAAAGGGCTGATAGTCCTCGATGCGGTTATGCGTTTTACAGAACTCCTGCATACTCGCATAGCGGTGGTGTGCCGATGTCCACAAGGTTAGGTTATGGGACATGATGAAATCGCGGTAATCTTCGCGAAGTTCTTGCAATGAACTGCGGGCGACATTGAGCAACTTGATGTGCATCTCGGTAGAGGTAGTGCCGTCCTCGGTGCCTTCTACAATATTCTGCTTGCCGCTACGTGCGGCTTGCACCATCTGGTCAACCGTTCGGTCTCCATAGGCTGGAAGAAAGCGCTGGCAAAAAACGTAAGTCATCTGATATAACGTCTCGGCTTTCTGATAATAGAAAGCGTCCCGCCAGGGTCTCATCGTCTTCAGTACTTTGAATTTTTCCTCCATTGGTCACGACCGGTTACTTTATTGCAAAGGTACCGTTTTTTGTTCAAGAAGCAATACTATTGAACTAAAAAGTGATTGCCTGATGATTAATAGTATCGGCTAATAGCATTGCAGGGCGAATTTTATGTTGTCAAAGCGTCGTGCCAGCAGATCTTCACGCTTGATGTAGAAGTAGATGCAGCCGTCATCGCCGAATAGCAGATCGTGGGGCGTCTTGTCATCCTCTTCCCAATACTCGCTGGAATCGAGTTGCAACAGGAGCACATGATCAGACAGGTCTTTGACAATGGGCTTCTCAATGAGGAAGGCATAACCGAGCATATTGCCGATGCCTTCACTCTCAGGACAGTATTTCTCCTCCAATCGGTCAGATGCCACTTCTAATTCAATATTATCTTTGGTTTTGACTCGCTTATGTATCAAGTGGTAAACTTCTTCAGGACACGGGAAACTCGTTCTTTGGGAAAATTGCAAGCGGCATTCCTGTAACTGGTAATGTTTGTCGAGATTCACAGGATAATCGAGTGGATGCAGTTGTGATGAAGGCTTGTCGTTATAAATGACTCGGACACTGTTCTTCTTGCCGTCCCGTCTCATCTCGCTGAGTTCGTAGAAGAAATACAGGTGTCCGCTCGTGGGCAATAAACCCTCGCGGTCGAGGAACGCGAGGTCAGCGCAATCTATTTGCAGCAGCAACGACAGGGGGTAGCCGCTATTGTCATGTGGCCATTGGAAATCATCGGCAACATCAGGCCGTCCGCCATATTTGGAGCAACCGGTAGGCAATGGGGCATTGTCGTCCTGCGCTAATGAGATCTGAATGGCATCACGACTGAAGGACTTGAGCAACTCCGTGTAGTGAATCACCTTTTTATCGTCTAATCCGAACTCCTCGGTGTCCTCGTCGGAGGTCTCCTCAGGCAAGAGTTTATCAAATTCCTTCTCGGTTTTGTCCAATAAGAAAAACAGCAGGAACATCAAGACAAATATTCCAATACCTGCTATCCGTATCGTCATCGGCGCGTCCCCTATCGTCATGTCGTCTGGGAATATATAGAAGAGGAGAATACAGCCGGCTACCATGCAGACGAGCAGTGCTCTTGCTGCTATCAGTTTTTTGATTTTTCTGATGTCCAAATCCATGTGGCGGACCTCATCGGCGGTCTCCCGAATCAAGATTCTGACGGCTTTGTAGAGCCCGAAAATCGACAGTAGCGCTGTGACAACGACCAAGACCCGTAACTCCATCTTCGCGCTATTCCACCCGATGGGCAGAGCGAAAAGCAATAAAACGGCTACAGGCAGGCAGATGCTCATTAGATAAATCGCTGCTCTCAGTTTATTAGTATCTCTTTTCGCGTCCAAATCAGTTAATATGAGTTATAAAAAAACATGAACAGGGAATATCACATGATTGAATTTCCTGGTTCAGGATTAGGTGGTTACTGCTCGAGGGCGGCAATGACATTGAGCAGGGTCTGGCCGACCTCGCTCAGTGTGGCGGCATCGATGGCATCCATCGTGTCGCCGATGGTGTGCCACTCGGGGCAGAAGCCCGTGTCGCTGTCGCTGCGCATGTCGATGATATCCACGCAGGGGATGCCGGCACGGTTGACAAAGACGTGGTCGTCGGTAACGGCACCGCCCTGGGCGTTAATGAAGTGGCTGCCCGCGGCATTCTTCCAGACGAGGTCAACGAAGCCTCTCGCATATTGGGTCGAGTAGTACTCACGGGTGAAGGTGGCGTCGCTGGAGCCCACCATGTCGAGCAGGATGCCAAACAGCGGCTTGTAGCCCTCGACATGTGAATGCTGCACCCAGTACTGAGTGCCCAGCCCCCATGACTCCTCATTGTCGTCCACGCCCATGTCCTCGGCATCGACCAGCACGATGTCCACGCCCAGCGTGGTGCCGTCGGCCTTGAGTTGCTTGGCCAGTTGCAGCAGCACGCCCACGCCGCTGGCACCATCGTTGGCTCCCATGACGGGCTTGCGGTGATTGGCGGCATCGGGGTCGTTGTCGGCCCAGGGGCGGCAGTCCCAGTGGGCCATTAGCAACAGTCGCTGGCTGGCCTCGGGATTGATCACGCCGATGATGTTCTTGATGCCCAGGCTGCCCTCGGTAGCGGTCTGTACGGTGCCTGTCTGCATGATGACGGTGTCACATGAGGCTTGCAGGGTTGCCATGAGCCAGTCGGCACACTTGGCGTGGGCCGGGGTGCCAGGCACGCGGGGCCCGAACTCGCACTGCTGGCGCGTCAGTTCCAGAGCGCCATTGCCGTCAAAGGGCTTGAGGTTGCTTGCTGTGGTGGCCGACTGGGCCTCGGTCTGTTGAGTGGCCGATGGGTTACCTGTGCTGCCGCAGGCGGTCATCAGGGCTGCCAGCATAATATATAATAATGTCATTTTCATCGTCTCTGCTTTAGATACACATACAAAAAAAGAGGGATGCGGTATGTCGTGAGCCGCTGTGATGCGGACACGTCATAACCGCATCCTCCTGTTAATTGGGTTGTCTTGTGAGAGATGCAGTGGGAGATTACTTACCCTTCTGCTTTGCGGCGGGAGCATCTTCCTTGGCAGGAACCTTGACGGTTGCCGAGGTAGTGGTCTCCTTGCCCTGCTGCGGAGCCTGAGCGGCCTGAGCAGCAGGAGCCTCCTCGGCCTGAGTGCCGAAGTTGGGAGCCTGGGTCTCGCTGGTGGGCAATTTCTTGATTTGGGGAGCACCCTCAACGATGCTGGGAGCGGTCACAAATGCCGAAGCAATGCTCAGCGCGCAGATAAAGATGGACAGACCCCAAGTGGCCTTCTCTACAAAATCGGTGGTCTTGCGCACACCCATGAACTGGTTATAGTTGTTCACGTTGGCAGCAAGGCCGCCACCCTTAGATTTTTGAATAAGGATTACACCGACCAGCAGGATCGATGCGATCACGATCAGAATTGCAAAAATAGTGTACATTTTTTCTTATTTTTTGTCGTTTAGTGTCTCATTTAAGACCAATTTGGTCAAAAACCGAATTTGGTCTGCAAAGTAAATACTTTTTTCTGGATATTTCAAACTTAAACGCTCAATAATTTCAAGCGCCTGTGAATATTTCTGTCGGGCGATGTACATCTTGGCCAGACTTTCGCTGAGCATCGAATCGTCGGTTTCGGTAGGTTGCTCGATGGCTTCGTCGGCGATTTCGGCCTTCTCTTGCTCATCGACGGGAGTGGTGACAGGCGCTTGGGCAGCCTGTTGACCGAGTTGCATCTGTTCGGCGATAAACTGGTTGATGAGTTCGTCTTGGGCATCGCCGTCGGTGAGTTGGATGCCGCCCTCCTGCTGCTCCTGTGCTGCCAGCACATCGGCATAGTCGGGCTGCGGGTTGAAGATGGCGCGGTTGATGGCGTCGACCTCGCCGGGCGCGGTCTTACCGTAGTTGTCCAGAAAGCGGTCGATCGCCGTCACGGTGTCGGGCGTCTCGGGCAGCACTTCGGGCGGATAGAAGTCGGCCATTGCGCCGGCATCCTTGCCCAGCACCAGGGCCAGGGCGCGACGGTCGGGAAAAGCGATGGCGAGCCTGGATAGCACGTCCTCGTTGCCCTTCAGACCATTGTGCTTGAGGTAGAGCAGCGCGGGCAGCACGCTGTAGGGCGCTTGTTGCTGGGCGCGTTCCAGCCACTGCTTGGAGACTTCGCTGGCGTCGTCGCCTGCTAGCCGCTTGATGTCGTCGATCCAAGTCGTTATCGTTGTCATACAGAGAACATTGTTAATCGTTGATGTTTGGCCGCCTACCAGTCGCCTAGCGTGGCGTTGAAGATCAGGTCGGACAGGTCCTTGCAGATCTGATTGCACAACTCGTCCTGCACGTCTATCAGCAATTCGCTCGACGGGAAGTCGCGGTAGGCGCTGAACGACAGATCCTTGGATAGGCTCTGGTTCTTGTTGTTGATGTACTTGACCTTGACGGTGATGGTCAGTCGGGTCTGACTGGCGTAGGCGTCCTCGCCTACGGCCTGCGGCGAGAGTTGATAGTTGGTGATCTCGCCCTCCATGCGCAGGTCGGCGTTGTTGCTGTCGATCACGCGCAGGCGTGTCTGCTGGGCAATCATGTCGGTCATGCGGTTTTCAAACATCGACTGCAATGGCGGGTAGACCAGAGCGGCGCGGATGGGGAACTCGCCAAACGAGATTGTCTTATAGACGTTGTAGTCGATGGATGCCCCGTTGAGCGTGTATCGGGGGATGCACGCCTGCCAGCCGATGGCCGCCAGGGCTAGGGTGAGTATGATGATGAGCCGTTTCACTATCGTTCCAGATTGTATTGCTTGATTTTGCGGTACAGGGTGCGCTCCGAGATGTTGAGTTCCTGGGCAGTGACCTTGCGGCGCCCGTTGTTGCGGCGCAATGCCGACTCGATGGTCTCGCGCTCGGTCTCGTCGAGTGTCTTGACCGTTTCGCCCTCAGCGTCCATGGTTGCCACCTCATCGACGCGTCCCAACTCTTGTGGCTGGTGCTGCATGTGGCTGTAGGGCGAGTCGAGGCTCATGGCAGCGTTGTCGTCGCTCATGTTGAGCAGCGGGTTGCTGTCGCGCTTGAGTTCGTGCACGGTCGACGACACGTGTGAGCCGCTGCCCATGCCATCGAGGCGCTTCTTCAGACCCTCGATTTCGGCTCTCATCGAGAGGATGAGTGTGAACAACTGCTCGCGCTCGGCGTTGTAGTCAAAATTGGGTTGCGACTGCACTGTCAGCGCCGTCTCTCGGTTGCTGGGCATGTACTGCCGCAGGGTGGCGGCATCGACCGAGTTGCCCGACTCGAACAGGGCCACCTGCTCGATGACACTCTTCAATTGGCGCACGTTGCCGGGCCAGTGGTAGGCCTTGAGCAGGCGCTGGGCATCGTCGGTGAGCGTGACCTCGCTGGTACGGTTCTCGTTGATGAAGTTACGCAGGAAGAGCCTGGACAGCAGCACGATGTCGTCGCCGCGGTCACGCAGCGGCGGCACGTTGATCTGCACGGTCGACAGGCGGTAATAAAGGTCCTCACGGAACTTGCCGTCCTTCACGGCTTGCAGCATGTCCTTGTTGGTGGCAGCCACGATGCGGATGTTGGTCTTGCGCACGGTGCTGTCGCCCACGCGCAGGTACTCGCCGTTTTCGAGCACACGCAGCAGGCGTGCCTGGGTGCTCATGGGCATCTCGGCCACCTCATCGAGGAAGATGACGCCGCCGTCGGCTTCTTCAAAGTAGCCCTTGTGGTCGGCAATGGCACCGGTAAACGAGCCCTTGACGTGGCCAAACAGTTCACTGTCGATGGTGCCTTCGGGGATGGCGCCGCAGTTCACGGCGATATATTTCTTGTGCTTGCGCGGGCTGCTCTCGTGGATGATCTTGGGGAAGGACTCCTTGCCCGAGCCGCTCTCACCGATGATGAGCACGCTCAGGTCGATGGGTGCCACGAGCATGGCGCGGCGTATGGCGGCAATGAGCGCGGGCGACTCGCCCACGATGCCGAAGCGCTGCTTGATGGCGCGTATGGTGTTATCGTTTATTGTTGCCATTTTTTCATTTTATAGGTTTCACCTTTGAGAAATACGCCCAGTTCCTCGGGCGTCTTGTATTGCGCATACTGCTCGGGCATGATCGGGTCATGCACGCTCACGCGGAAGTTGTAGTTCTTGCGGCGGAACATCTCGGCGGGCAGCCTGAGTGTGCGGAGTTTCCAACTGATGGCTCCGAGCACAAGTGATAGCCAACTGTTGTGGCCGTGGATGTAGATAGGGATGACGGGAACCTTCAGTTTCTGGATCAGACGCATGATCACGGGTTGCCACTCGCGGTCTTCGACACGCAGTTTCCAGTTCAACTTGCTCACGGCGCCAGCGGGGAAGAACCCCATCGGATGGCCCGACTTGACGTGCTTGAGCGTGTCGCTGATGCCCTGCATCGACACGGCGCGCTTGGCAGGGTCATCGCTGGCCAGAGCGTCCACGGTGATGAAGTTGGGCATCATGCCGCCGATCTTGCCCAGGATCATGTTGACCATAAACTTGTAGTCGGGCCTATGGGTGCCGATGATATGGATCATCATCACGCCATCGACGGCGCCAAAGGGGTGGTTGGTCACCGTGATAAACGGTCCCTCGGGCAGGTTGTCGAGCACTTGCCCATTATCGTAGGTGATGGTGGCATTCAAGTCCTTAAGCACACCCGTGCAGAAAGGGACGCCTGGAGTGTGGCAGTTGTGGCCATGTATCCAGTTGGCATCGTCCATGTCCAGCAGGTGGAATAGCCATTTCACCAGTTTGGGCTTGCCGTCAAAGAAGGGCACCATCTTGCGCACGTCGTCATAGTCCAGAATGTCGGGCTTGATGGGTGCTGGCTGTTGGGGTTGCTCTTGCTGCTCTAGCGGTTTGTCTTGGTTTATATTGTTGTCTTCCATTTATTCTCTTTATTATCGGAGTGCAAAGGTACAACGTTTTTTCTGGAACTGACATCTAAAAACCGTTAAAAAGTGACATTTTGGCAGAAAAATCCGCCCTTGAGATACAGCGGATGGCCAATAATGAATAGATCTTAGAGACTAGGGCTCACCCGATAAAAGGTGTGGGCGGTGAGGTCGAAGACCACAGCAAGGCCGCTGGCCTTGGCGAAGTCTTTCGACCTCATACTTGTCCCCACTAATTTTCCGCTGAGCCGAGACTAGACAATATAATAATAGCATCCGCACTCGTTAACCTCTGAGTGCGGATGCCTAATCTCTAATCCCCAATCTCTAATCCCTCATTTGTAAGGATTGGTCTTGACCAGGTCGCTGTCGGTGTCGATGGCGGTGACGACGTGGCGGGAATCGCCGCGCCACAGCACTTTGCCCTTGTACTCGTCGTAGGAAACGGTCACGCGCTTGCCGTCCTGAGACAGGCGCAGGGCCTTGCGAGCGAGACTGTCCGAAGCAATCGAGAAGTCAAAGTCGGTGTGCATGGCCACGATAGTATCCTCGACATATCCCTCGCTGATCATCGCCCCCTCATAGGTCTTGAAGATGGTGCCCTCGTTGCTGACGCTCATAATCCAACCCTTCTGCTGACTCTGGCGGTAGGGGTGGAAATAGTGCTGCCACATCCACCAACCTAGAAACAGGGCCATGGCGATGATGATCAGAGCCAGGACCATCTTGACGGAGTTGCCGCGTCGCTCGATGGTAGCCTCCTTGATTTCGCGTTCCTCGCGCTCCTGTTCGGTCTCTTGATGCACCTGCGGCTGCTCGTCGGGTACATTGTCGTCGGTGAAATAGTCGTTGAAGTTGTCGTCCATAGTTATAGTGCTAGTTGTTAGTTGCTAGTTGTTAGTTGCTAGTTGTTAGTTGCTAGTTGTTAGTTGTTAGTTGTTAGTGTGAGCGTTAGAGTTGGATGGTGTCGCTGGTGGTATCGACGGTGGTCTTGCCACTCTCGATGCGACGGCGGTCGATCGTCATGCTGACAAAGGAGTAGATACCAAGCGCGATAATCAGCACCTGCTGGAAGCCCCACACGAGCATGGCAAAAGCCGAGGCGCGCGGGTCGAAGTGGGACGGCGAGAAGACGCCTACGCCATAGAGCGACAGGCCAAAGATGGTGGCCACGTGCCAAGCGCCCAGGCCGCCGTTGGTGGGAATGCCCATGCCGATGCTGCTGAGCACAAACACGACGAGCACAGCCAGCACGCTCAGGCCGCTGGTGAAGGTGAAGGCCTGGCAGGCGAGATACAATTGCAGGAAGTAGCAGCCCCAGATGAGTAGCGTCAACAGCAGGAACCACCATTTGCCCTGCATGCGGCCGATGCTGGCAAAGCCCTCCCACAGGTTGCGGGCCATGAGTTGAATCTTCTTGATGAACTTGTTGTCGGTCTTCATGACCAGCAGCCATCCCAGCGCGATGATAAAGATGGCTGTTCCGATCCAGACGCGGGCATCGCTGGCGATAGACAGAAAGTTCTCCTTCATCTGCGGATAGGTGTCAAAGAATTGCCCGAAGGCTCCCTGAGCGAGCAGGAAGGTGATGAAGGTGAGGACCAGCACGGTGACGGTGTCGGTCAGGCGGTCGGCCACCATCGATCCCATGACTTGGGTGACGGAGGCCTTCTGGCGATTGGCAATATAGCCGCAACGCCACACCTCGCCCAAGCGGGGGAAAACCAGATTGACGGCATAGGTGCCGAAGATGCTGTTGAGCAGGGCGCTGAACGATGGCTTGACGTCGATGGCCTGTAACTGCAGTTTCCAGCGCAGTGCCCTGAACACATGGCTGAGGATGCTCACTACTGCCACGGGCAGGAACCACCAGTAGTTGACGTCGGTCTTGAGGGTGTCCATCATGCTGGCGATGTCCACGTTTTTATATAGGAAGTACATCAGTCCCACGCCGATGACGAGGGGAATGCCATATTTAACAAGGTATGAAATGAATTGTTTCACGCTGTTTGTTGTATCGTTAAGTTAAAAAAATATAGCGCTCTATTGCGACGGGTCGTCAAAAAATGGCTACCTTTGCACAATTATATGAATTGCGCGCGATAGAGTGTGCAAAGGTAACAATAAATGACCAAACATGCGGAAAGTTAGAGCAAAAAAGTCACTGGGACAGCATTTCTTGACAGATTTGTCAATAGCAGAGCGCATTGCCCACACGCTGGATGACTTCAAGCACCTGCCGGTGCTGGAGGTGGGGCCAGGCATGGGGGTGCTCACCCAGTTCCTGCTCGAAATGGGCCTGGACCTCACGGTGGTGGAACTGGATGCCGAGAGCGTCGACTACCTGGAGGTGGCTTTCCCGCAACTGCATGGCCGCATCATCGGTGAGGACTTCCTGAAGATGGACCTCAAGCGGCTGTATGGCGACAGACCCTTCTGCGTGATTGGCAACTATCCGTATAACATTTCGACTCAGATTTTCTTCAAGGTGCTGGAATACCGCGACCAGGTGGCATGCTGCAGTGGCATGCTGCAGCGCGAGGTGGCTCAGCGCATCGCCGAGCCTCCTGGCAGCAAGACTTATGGCATCCTGTCGGTGCTGTTGCAGGCGTGGTACGACATCGAGTACCTGTTTACGGTCGACGAGCATGTGTTCAACCCGCCGCCCAAGGTCAAGAGTGGCGTCATACGACTCACGCGCAACGACGTGACCGATCTGGGCGTGGACGAGCGCATGTTTAAGCGGCTGGTGAAATTGTCGTTCGGGCAGCGGCGCAAGATGCTGCGCAGTTCGTTGAAGCCAGCCTTCATGGCCGACCCGTCGGTGCTCGACCGTGACGTCTTCCGACAACGCCCCGAGCAACTGGGCGTTGAGGATTTCATTGCCCTGACGCGCTTGGCCATGGACCAGCCGCCGCAATCGGTCCCCTGATGGCATTGCCCCGATGACGGGCCCATAGTCAAGACCGAGTGACACTTCTATCTAACAATCACTAAGACCCAAACAACCGCAATGAAAGAGTTTACCGAAGATTATCTGTCGACCCTCAACCAACTGATCGACAACAAGGATGAGGAACAAGTGAGGGCCAAAATCGAGGACTTGCACCCTGCCGACATCGCCGAACTGGTGGGCGATCTGGACGATCAGGAGGCCCTGTTTATCATGCTCCTGCTCGACGACGAGACGGCCGCCGACGTGCTGGTCGAACTCGACGAGGATCAGCGCCACGACCTGATGGAACTGATGCCCAACGAGGAGATTGCCAAGCAGTTGGAGCAGATGGACGCCAACGACGCCGTGGACGTGATCCAGGAACTGGACGAGGAGGACCGAGAGGACGTCATCAGCCACATCGACGACGTGGAGCAGGCCGGCGATATCGTGGACCTGCTGCAATATGACGAGGACACCGCCGGTGGTTACATGTCCACCGAGATGATTGTCGTCAACGAGAATATGTCGATGCCCGACTGTATCAAGGCCATGCGCCAGCAAGCCGAGGATCTGGACGAGATCTATAACATCTATGTCGTGGACGACGACAACCGACTGAAGGGCATCTTCCCGCTCAAGACGACCATCACCAACCCGTCGGCCAGCAAGATCAAGCATGTGATGGAGCCTGATCCCATCAGCGTGCGCACCGACACGCATATCGAGGACGTCGCCCTCGACTTTGAGAAATATGACCTGGTGGCGATGCCCGTTGTTGACAGCATCGGCCGTCTGGTGGGTCGCATCACGGTAGACGATATCATCGATCGCGTGCGCGAGCAGGGCGAGGACAACTACCAGATGGCATCCGGTATCTGGGGCGACATCGAGACCGACGACAACGTCTTCCGTCAGGTGCGTGCCCGCTTGCCGTGGCTGCTCATCGGTCTGGTGGGCGGTATCATCAACGCCCTGATTCTGGGCGGCGGAGAGGGTGATGCCGACCTGCTGCGCGTATTGCCGGGCTTGGCATTGTTCATCCCGTTGATTGGTGGTACGGGTGGTAACGTGGGCACCCAGTCGAGCGCTATCGTTGTGCAGGGTCTTGCCAACGGCAGCCTTGACATCAAGCACGTGGGCAAGCACTTGTTCAAGGAGTTCAGCACCGCCCTGATCAATGCGCTGGTGATGGGTCTGCTCATCTTCCTGTACACCTATTTCTTCCCCGTTGATGACAACAGCGCCAAATCTTACATTGCTGCAGCAGCCGTGACGGCTTCATTGTTCCTCGTGGTAATGTTTGCCTCGCTGTTTGGCACGGTGGTGCCCTTGGTGCTTGAGAAGTTAAAAATCGATCCCGCCATCGCAACCGGTCCCTTCGTCACGGTGACCAACGATATCGTGGGCATTACCATCTATATGACTATCAGCGGCTGGCTCATCAACTTGTTTTCGAACTTTATGGTCTGATCGGTAACGTCATTTCCCGTGCGATCATGGGATGAAGGCAAGAAAGACAATTATTTTTGTTTCGTCTTTCTTGTCTTTTTTCAGGGGCAATCTGCTGTGCGAAATCCATTGAGATTCCCGAAATATCATGAATTTTGCGGAATAATAGTTGCGTGATTCTATTGAGGGGATGGGCGGAATTGTTGCTTGTCGGGGAAGCATGTGGCCATGTGCTTGTTGACGAGTTCGGGCTGGATGTGGAGGAGATTGTCCTCGGGGAACTCTAGCCACACGTAATAGTTGTCGCAGCGCAGCACGACGGTGTCGTTGAGCACAATGTTGCTATCGAGCCTGTTGAGGTCTTCTTTCTCTTTTTCTTGCAGAGGCCTGTCGTAGAGAATAAAAGAATAACTCCTGCTGGTGCCGTAATGGTTGTAAATCAGTTCTATCGGTGTTGTGCCCACATTATAATTGAATCCGATGACGCCAGCCTTGTGCATCAAGTCTTGCAGGCGGTTCTTGTCGATGTCCAGTATGAGTAGCATCGAATCGGCCACCTGCTCGTCACGGGTTGACATGGAGCATTCGGGATAAACATCATCTTGATTGTGCTCTGCCGCAAATTTCTTGAGGAAGTCATATCCCCGGAAATCGGGTGAACCAGCCACCAGCCTCAAGAATCTGCCTGCCTCGTCAAACTCATAACTCTCGATAAAGGCAGCATCCTCTCCAAATTTCATGGAGTCAAGCGGCCGCTGTGGCAGGTCACGGCGGATGTGGTTGGCCAGATTGTTCATCTCTTGAAGGTGTGACGTGTAGTGGTCTGCCATCATTCGGGCTGTGCAAGGTTGAGACTTGGGCAGGAATAGGGCATATCCCAAGATGACGGCCACATTGCCCACGGCTAGCGTCAACAGCAGCCACTGCCACCATCGCCGTGGCATGATAGAGATGGCTACAGCGATAATCAAGGTGAGCATCAGCACGATCGCAATGCCATGGTTAACGGCCCCGTGGAGGAGGAAATACAGAAAATCCTGATTATCGTTGGCGCCAAGGATGATACTGGCGCTGATGGTTACCGAGATATAAATGAGTATCAGCAAGCACCAGGCAGCAAGCAGGAATAGAAGGATATGCTTAATGCTCTTTTTCATGATTTATGATCGCTGGCTGCGAGAGCGCAGACGTTTGCCTAAGATAAAAATGAGTATCATCAAGCAGCATGCACCAAGCACGTATAGCAGGATATGTTTATTGCTCTTGTGATTAACGGAGTCGGCACTGCTCAAGGCTCGCCCTGCGTCGTACTTTTTGACGAATGCTTCAGGGTCATTCAGGAACTCTTGCCGCAGGGCGTTGAAGTCGATATGGTTGGAACCGTCTGTTTCCAAGGAGATATAGGTGTCGACCAGATGCTCACAATACAGGAATCTTGAGAACTCGATGAGTTCGTCGCCCTGCTTCGCCTTAAAGGCATCTCTAAGGGCGTATGCGGGTGAGTCCTTGATGGTCAAGTCCTGCAAAGAATCGTCTTCCATAGACATGTCGATAAGATATTCCGTAGTGTCAGGCTCCGTGGTGTCAGGCCACTCTATTACGATGTAATTGGAGCGGAGTCCAATATACTGTTTGTGGAATTCGGCAAAGTTATCATTTGTCTCGATGTCAAAGAAATCGGCTGGGAAATCCTTGCGGAAACTGATGGTGAGGGTGCGACACTGTGGCATGAGTGCCTGAAGGCTGTCGAGGCGTTGGGCCTGGACCGCAGCGCAGCATTTGTCCCAGAATCTCACCAGTTCACGGCACTTGCCACCCTCAGGGCTCCAGCAGTAGGCCGCTATTAATCTGTTACCAAAGGTGTAGGTCGTCCCGTCGCAGCCTCGTCGCTCAAACAGGTACGATGAGGCTTGAACCGAGGACTCGATCAGTCGGGAAAGAGCATTCATGATGCTGTCGGGGACATGCAGATCGGAGGTGGTCACGTATCTGTCGCGGTCGAACTTCGCATAGCGCAACGTGCCAGCGGTGTCGGCAGACAGGGCATACTCAGTATCAAAGGAGGGTCGCACAAGATAGTAAAACTGTGTCCTCCATGGGGCATCTCCGCCCACCAGCAAGTGCTTGAGCAGGAACTGGTCGTCTTCCGAAACGCGTTCATAAAGCGGTGATGTGGGCACCAACCTGCCACCGGCTCTCGCAATAGACCCCAAAAAGGCTATCAGTGTCAGACAAACTAAGATCCGAGAAAGATAACTCCTTATTTCGCAGTGATTCTTTGTCATAGTTACATCCAATCTTTCAAGTTATTACCGCTTGCAAAGTTACAATAATATATATATAACACTAAAAAATGGGATTATTTTTGACTTTTTGAACTTTTCCCCAGTAGGCGAGACTGCCGTTTTCACGGTTGTGGCTTATCGCTGGATGCGTGGGTGGTGATCCAATAGGCGAGCAGGCCGAAAGGGATGATGAGGATGATCGCAGCGAGAGCCACAACAATCAGGCTGAGGAGGATTACCACGACCAGGGGATATGTCTCATGGTCCCCGCTACACATGATGATCAGGAAGGTCACCCAGGGCATCCCGATAAAGAATAGCAGCATTTTCATGCCTAGCAGTATCCATGAGCGGTAATGCTCCCGGCGGAGGGCGATGTGTATGCTCAACCATGAGAACCCCATGACAAGGAGTGAAGGCAGAACGGCCCCGGCGAGGGTGAAGCCATTAAACACGAGCAGGCAGCATGCCGCCACACCCAGTAGCAGCGAGAACAGCACTGTCACCAGGTGGAATTTTCTTTTCTTGTTTGACGGTCTCATTATATTGACAATTAGTGGTTTATATATCTGACGGCTCGCTGGGCGATGTTGTCGCGCAGGTGGTCGCGGTAGAGCCATATTTCGCGGGAATGGTAGTTGCCCTCTTTGCCGATGAGGGGCAGGATGTAGTCGGTGCCAGTGAAGCCATCTACCAGCAACAGGCCTGAAGTGGGGTCGAGGGTGACGGTGAGGGTGTCCCGTTGCTGCTGGTCGAGCGGGATGAGCGGTGAGGGCTCGGTGATGAGCGTGGCGGGAGTGGCATCGGTGCGCCAGTTCACCGGGTTGATGGCGACAGCACTGCATTCCCAGCCCATCATGACGCAGGAGGTGTTACGTACCGAGTTGTAGCAGATGGTTACGCCCGTGTCGTCGGCACTCCGAGCGGGGACGATGCGTGGGTTAGCATCAAGAGTCTCCTGGCTGATGGTGGCACCGATGGCATAGGCGGCTATCATGCGGCTGTAGGTGGCATTGTCCATTTCCTTCATCAACTGAAGCATGATCATCGCGCCCTGGCTGTAGCCCACCAGCACAAAGGGACGGCCGCCGTTGAGGTGATGAAGATAATACCTGAACGAGCGGCGCACGTCATCTGTCGCGATGGGCAGACGTGCCTGCACGAGGCTGTCGCTGGTGAATGTCTGCAACGAGCACTGGCGGTAATAGGGCGAGTAGAAGTTGAGCGAGCCGCCGATGAGCGCGTCCACGCCTTGCATCTCGCTCAGAATGGGTCCTCGCGTGCTGTCGTTGCGGGTGTCGGCGTAGTGGCAAGGGGTGCCGTCCGCCAGGGTGTAGTCGCCCGTCTCGGTCGAGGTGATATAGAAAACGTCGGCCACGGCGTTGCGGCTGGTGTTGTACCACTGCGACGGGTCGGCATACTCGGGCGTTGCGGGCAGGAAGTCCGCATTCCCCCGGGGCTCGTTGCCATGCTTGCCACACTGAGCGAACAGCAGACAAGCCATGATGACGATGGTGGCTCTGAAAGATTTTGGGGTTGATGACAGTAGGCTGACTATGGACTGTTTCATGGGTGTGTCTTAATTGTTGATGGCTTTGCGTAGTTCCCAAAAGGCGACTGCAGCGGCGGCAGCGACGTTGAGCGAATCCACGCCATGCTGCATGGGGATGCGCACGACGTGGTCGGCGGCGGTGATGGCCTCATGGGACAGACCGTCGCCCTCGGTGCCCATAATCAGGGCCAATCGTGGCTCTTGCTTGAGCAACGGATCGTCGAGTGCGATGGAATCGTCGCTCAGCGCCATGGCGGCGGTGCGGAAGCCCAAGTCATGCAGGTGGGGTGTGACAGGCTCGTCGACCCATGTCCATGGCACTAGGAATACCGAACCCATCGACACGCGCACGGCGCGGCGGTTCAGCGGGTCGCAGGCGGTGGGCGTCAACAGCACGGCATCGATGCCCAGTGCGGCCGCCGATCGGAAGATGGCGCCGATGTTGGTCGTGTCGGTCACGCCGTCGATCACGACGATGCGGCTGGCTTGGGCGCAAACCTCGCTCGCAGGGCGGGGCAGGGGGCGACGCATGGCGCACAGCACACCGCGAGTGAGCGTGTAGCCAGTGAGGGCAGCCAGCAGGTCCCGCTCGCCTGTATAGACGGGAATATCGCCACAGCGATCGATGATAGTGGCTGCGTCGCCGGTGATGTGGCGCCGCTCGCACAACAGCGACAACGGCTCATAGCCCGCGTCGAGGGCGACGTGGATCACCTTGGGGCTCTCGGCGATGAAGATGCCCTTGTCAGGCTCCAGCCGATTGCGCAGTTGCGCCTCGGTGAGCGTGCCGTAGACTTCCACTCCAGGGTGGTCGAGTGATGTGATTTCGATAATCGGCATGATGCTATCGGTATTGACGAGGATAGGGTGCCACCATGCTACTGGTCGGTGGCGGGGATGCCGGCGCCCTGGATGGAGCGCACTTGGCGCTGGAACTCGATGGGGCGCTTGATGTAGCGCAACACGATGGTGCCCGCGCCGGTGCCCGACACCTTGACGGTGCCATAGTTGCACAGGCGCCCCCAGAAGTTCTGCTCGACCAGGATGCTCTCGACCTTGCTGATGACGATCTCGTGGGCGTGGCGGCTGACCCAGCCATGGCTGTGGAAGAAGCGCTTGTCGCTGACAAAGATGGTAGTGGTCAGGTTGCGCACGAGGCTGCCCAGATGCAGGTAGGCCCACTTGCTCAGGCGCGGCCTGTAGATGATGGTTTCGCCAGGGGCTATAATCTTGCTGATTTTCATAACATATCCTAAAAAACGTTTCTTAAAGGGCAAAGATATACATTTATTTCCACATAATTTATTAATTTCGCACCCAAAATCACTAACTAGACGATTAAGGACATGACAACAGATATCAACAAGAAAAAAGAGGAGAAGCAAGAAGAGAAATATGTGCGTCAGACCGGTTCGCTCAAGGAGCGTCTGGGACGCGTCAAGACGACGCGATGGCTGCGCTTTGGCGCGGTGGCGGTCATCTATGTGCTGTGGACATTGTGGATGGGTAATCCCCTGTTGCTGCTGGGCCTGTTGCTGCTGGGCGACATCTACTTGACGCAGTTCCTGCCTTGGGGCGCATGGAAGGGGCTGGAAAACAAGACGCTGAGAACCATTATGAGTTGGATCGATGCCATCATCTATGCCCTGGTGCTGGTCTATTTCCTGTTCCTGTTTATCGGGCAGAACTATCAGATTCCCTCCTCTTCGCTCGAGAAGTCACTGCTCACGGGCGACTTCCTGTGGGTGAACAAGGTGACCTACGGCCCCCGCGTGCCGCAGACACCGCTGCACTTCCCGCTGGCGCAGAACACACTGCCCATCCTGAATTGCAAGTCCTATATCGAGACACCCCAACTGCCTTACCACCGCCTGAAGGGCCTGCGCAATGTGGAGCGCATGGACATCGTGGTGTTTAACTTCCCCGCTGGCGACACCGTGGCCCTCAAGTGTCCCAACCCCGATTACTACACTCTGTGCCAGGAGCGCGGACGTGATGTGGTGTGGAACAACAAGGAAATCTTCGGCGACATCATCTATCGCCCTGTGGATCGCCGCGACAACTACGTGAAGCGCTGTCTGGGCTTGCCGGGCGAGACCCTGCAGATCAGGGATGGTATCGTCTATATCAACGGCAAAGCCGTGCCTCAGCCCAAAAACGTGCAGTACTTCTACTATGTCGAGACCGACGGCACGTTTATTGACGAGGACCTCTATGACGAGTTGGGCATCAGCATGGACGACCGCCACGGCCAGGGCAACCAGTACATCCTGCCGCTCACCGCAGCCATGAAGCAGACGCTCGAGTCCAAGCCTTGGGTGCAGACCATACAGCGCATCCAGCCCGATGCTGGCGAGACACTGATTACCTATCCCGTGGGCGTGGACTACGGTTGGACGCATGCCAACTACGGTCCCATCTGGATTCCCAAGAAGGGCGCCAAGGTGGACCTCACGGTCCAGAATCTGCCGCTGTATGAGCGTTGCATCCGCAACTATGAGGGCAATACTCTCGAGGTCAAGGGTGGCCAGATCTACATCAATGGCAAGGTGGCCACTAGTTACACCTTCAAGATGGACTACTACTGGATGCAGGGCGACAACCGCGACAACTCGCTCGACTCCCGCTACTGGGGCTTTGTGCCCGAGGACCACATCGTGGGCACTCCGTCAATCATCCTCATCTCGTTTGACAAAGACCACACGCTGCTCGACGGCGGCATCCGCTGGAACCGCATCTTCAAGATGCCCAACCCCGACAAGCAGTGACGCCCGTCAATACTCAGCCCGCCGTTGTGGTGATGGGTAGCATGTGTGCCGCCAGTGTGCGATGCTATGCCGCCGCCATCCACGCCGGCATGCTCGCGGTGGATGTGGACGAGAGGCACTTGCCCCTGCGCCATAGCCATCACCGTTACCGCATCGACGGCCCTAACGGCATACAGACGCTCACGGTGCCCCTCGTGGGCAGTACCAACAACATGATGACCCCATTGTGCGACGTGCTCATCTCGGAGCATGGCGACTGGCGCCGTCTGCACTGGGGCGCCCTGTTCTCGGCCTATGGCCGCTCGCCATACTTCGATTATGTCGCCGACGATTTGTCCCGCGTCATCCACGGCAATCAGCGATATCTGCAGGAGTTCAATGCCCAACTGCATGAGGTGATTGTCGACTTTATGGACCTGCCCCTAACCACACGATACACCCTGCCAGAGCCAACCGATGCGCGACCTGTGATCGATCTGCGAGGCCGCATCGCCATGAAGCGCCCCGATGCCCTGCCCATTGCCAACGTGCCCTACTACCAGATGTGGGCCGCCAGTGAGGGCTTTAAGCCCGATTTGAGCATATTGGACCTGATGATGAATCTGGGACGGGAAGGCGTTTTTACCCTGTTGGCCATGTGCAACCGTGCCGAGGCAATGTCTTGAGCAGGTGGGGAAAAAATAAAGGTCCAAGCATCACTGCTGAGACCCTCATAATTACTAATACTTGAAAACTATATTTACCCCATAAAAGCATTTTTATCAATTATGAATTGGCCACTTTGACCAATCAACGCATGCAAAGAAACAAAACTTTTTACAAAGTTGGACAAAACAGATGTTTAAAAAATGTGAAAAGATATGATATTGTCATAATCGGTCCTATTGAACTGCTCTAAAGTGGAAAAGAGGCCATGATGGCTCCCGCTTTTGCATCCAATGTCAAAAAAAAATACAGGCTCTGATTGTCCATTTATAATAATTGTTGTACCTTTGCATCCGCTTTGGGCACCAGATGTCCCATAGCCGGTCCTATAGCTCAGTTGGTTAGAGCACCTGACTCATAATCAGGGAGTCCTTGGTTCAAGCCCAAGTGGGACCACCGGGTTAAGTTGAAAGCGCTTGCAGGCCTTCCTGCAGGTGTCTTTTTTTTTGTTTGGGCAATGATATGGAAGCCCAGCCCTTACTCACTTACAACGATATCTTGCTTGATTGCCTTATGCTGTCTGAGGGGTGATGACTCCGTGGATGGTGTCGATGTACTTGGCGAGGGGCAGCATATAGGGTGTGAAGACCGATAGCCGCTCATCAAATGGCGACTCGTTAACGACAATCTCCTTGGTGATGTCACCGTTCTCGCACACATAGGCGATGATGGTATTCAGGAAATCCTCTTGTTCGGCATTCAATTCGTTGCCTGATATGAACTCTGAGAAGCGTCTAACCGCATTCTTGCGGTCAACACCGACCAATGAACGGACAAACATGGCGACATTGCTACCACAAAGCATCCCATTGGTGAACTTGTCGTAGTCATCTTTGCTACCAAGTTCTTGCCACAGGATACGTTCAAGTTCGGTGAAGTCGGCTGCTGTCAGTTGCTCCATATCGTAGATCTTTTGGAGTACGGGCAGGTTTCTGTTCTTCGACAGGAAGTCCAATACACTCTGCTTGTAGGACACACGGGGTGTGATGCCTTCCATCGTACCCTCGTCGCTGATTTCGTCCTCGATGTCCACGGTGAACCAAGGAATTGGCCCACCTGCGAGGAACTTGATAAGGTCTCTCAGGTCGTTCCTGACCTTTTCGAGCCATTTCAGCGAGACGTTCTGCCAAGCGACATCAGTCAATACTTCCTTGATCGTGCCCATCTTGGCTTGTACCTGTGGCAAGGTGGCTTTCTCTTGCAGTTTCTCGGCAATCGTTTGAACCGAATGCACCGCTTTAGTGGCATTGCCCTCACCACCAATAAACGACAATTCAATCAGCATCACCAACAGGTCAAATTTCTTGGCACTCTCGTCGAGGGTGTTCTTGGGCAGCAAGGGTGCGATAACATTGCTCAAGGTGTTGACATCAACTTCCGAAATGTATGACCATGAGTCGTTGTCCTTGAAGTGGCTTACGTCAGCCCACTTTTCCCTTACTGAGATGTGGCTGTCGCTCAGCGAGGCGACCTGTTCTTTCAACAGCGTCTTGATTTCGTCGTGCAGCCCCTTGGCATACTCATCTTCTTGCCACTGCTGATGCTGCAAGTGGAAAGCCATCTTAGCCCGAATGCTGAAAATCTTCTCGGTCAACGACGGTGCAACGGCTGCTGTCTGACCGTCAGGATTCTTGTCGAAATACTCGAAGTTCCTGCACCAATCAAAGATGTAGAAGAACTCCTTATTATTTCCGGGGCCGAATATATCTTGTGACAGACGCGTGCCTCGGCCAATCATCTGCATGAACTTGATTTTACTCTTGACCACCTTAAAGAACACAAGGTTGAGGACATCGGGCACGTCAATGCCTGTGTCGAGCATATCGACCGAAACGGCTATCTGCGGGTTGCCATCCCTGATTTCGAACTTGTCGATGAGGTCTTTTGAATAGGTGACATAGTTGTCGATAAGGGCACAGAAATCTGATGAGTATTCAGGGTATAAGTAGTAGAACCGCTCGACGATCATTTCAGCGTGGCGGTGGTTGTAGGCAAAGATGATGGACTTGCCGATACGCTCTCCACTCTGCACCTTCAGACCGTTCTCCATCAGGTCTTGCAGCACACGGTCGATGGTGTCGAGATTGAAGATGTAATTGAATATCTCTTTGCTCTCGATGTCTCGGTGTTGGGGATCTCCTTCAATAGCCTTGACAGCCTGTTCATACTCCCATACCTTTTCGAGTTGTTCCTTTTCTTCAGGGGTGAGATTATCGTACTTGATGCCCTCTTTCAGGATGAGTGATCCACGTTTGAAGCCCTTGTAATTGACAAGATAGCCCTCGGCAACGGCATCCTCCAACTCGTAGGCATAGTTGGGCACACCCTGCTCCATTTGGAACGTCTCATAGGTGCTACGGTCTACCTCATCCCTCGGTGTTGCGGTCAAGCCCACAAGCAGGCTGTCAAAATAGTTAAAGATGGCAGAATACTTGCCGAAGATACTACGGTGAGCCTCGTCGATGATAATCAGGTCAAACCGACCGACAGAGAATGCTTTCTCATCAGTATCAATGTAATTGATCATCGTCTGATAGGTCGAGAAAGTAATGCGGGCATTGGTGTCGGGGTCTTTATCTTCACTCAAGATTGAGGTGGTCATGTGGGGCAGCAACTTCACGAAGTTCTTATGTGCCTGACTGACCAAGGGAATCCTGTCGGCAAGGAACAGGACGTTCTTCACCCATCCGTTACGGGTCAACACGTCAACAAGCGAAATAGCGACTCGTGTCTTACCTGTACCTGTGGCCATCACCAACAAGCCTCGACGATGCTTGGTATTGAAGTGCTCACATACCGATTTAATCGCCATTTTCTGATAATGGCGGTCGGTGATGCTGTCCTTTACGCTGAAGTCGGTAATGTCGTGCCGTTTTCTTTTCTGTATGAGTAATTCCAAGTCGCTCTCGGTGTGGAAAGCGTAGAGTCGACGAGGTGGATAACCCAAACCATCAATGATGTTGGTCTCAAAGCCGTTGGTATAGTAGATGACAGGCCTGATGCCATACCGCTTTTCAAGGCAATCGGCATACAGTTCTGCCTGGTGTTTGCCCTTAACGGGAGAAACGCTTGTCCTTTTGGCCTCAATGACTGCAAGAGGCAGACCATTACTGCCGAACAGCACATAATCGCAGAAGCCTTTGCCCTCGGCATTGGGCATTCCTTCAACCTCGACCTCTATGCAAGCCTTTGAGGGCTGTATCGCACCTTCGGTGTCCAATACATCCCAACCTGCCTCTTTCAGCATCAGGTCGATGTAGAGTTTGCGGGTCTCTGCCTCGCTGATGTCGGTAGCGACTTCCACCACAGGAGTTTTGTCGGCCACAGCCTCCTTGTCTGCCGCCTCGACGATGGTTGAGGTGGGTGTCACGGTTACCGTGGCAGGAGTGATGACCGATGCTTGCGGACTGTTCGGAATTAAGTTCCTATCAAATGGAACTATCTCCTTGATGAGGGTCAGTTTGTGCAGGACAGCAGCAACCACATTGTAGATGTTGAGCAAGCAGAAGAACGACTCACCCTGGGTGACTTTCTTGTTGTGCGCTCCATTGTTGCCCACTTTGCGGACATAGTGAGCCGCCATCATCATACGGTTATCGCCAATGAACTCACGGAAAACCTCGCCATCCACCAGTTCAAACAGGGACGCTCTTTCAGGCACCTCGATGTTTTTCATCACATAGAGTGCCCTGACGATATACTCCAGCGCCTTCCTGGCACTGATGGCACTCAGGTCAGGATTACTCACCTGCATCTCCTCTGCCGCTGAGCAGAAGTTGTGCAGGTCAGTTAAACCTAATTTTTGCAGATAATCGAAGTTCCTCATAATCATTGTTTTTTGGTGATAGGCCCTATAGGTCTTATAAGTCTTATAGGCCCTATAAGTCCTATAAAAGGTTATAAGTTCTCTATTCCTCTTTCTTGCCTCCTGATCGATTGCGGTAATTGATTCTGGCCTGATACATCCGTTCCTTGATGCCCCCGTTTTTCACAAAGTCATCTTGCAAACGGTCGATGAGTTTGCGCAGCATGTAGTCCTCCTGATGGATGAGCGTGATGGCGATATTGGCTATCGTCTCGGCACTGCGCGTTTCTATCGCATCCCGGTAAAAGGCGCTGTCGTTATGCTTGGCGCACACCCGGCGGGTCTGCACGCTGCGCGGGTCATCGGTGGCCCACTGTTGCAGTTTGCGCACCCTCAAGAAGTCTTCGTAGTCTACGAGCAGTTCATGCAGGCTGGCTTTTGCCACATTGGTGAGTTTGAGTTCCGTTTCACTGGATGTTGCCGATGCCGCACTGCCCTCGGCAATGTTTTGCTTGCCGCTTCGTGCCGCTTGTATCATCTGGTCTATCGTGCGATCACCTTTGGCCAGAAATTTGTGGGCAAAATAATAGGTGATATCATAGATGCACTCAGCCTTTTGAAAAACGATGAGTGATTGATAATTGCCTTGATTGGGTAAGAAACGTTCCATGTTCACCAATGCTTTTTTTATCCGAAGTATTTATCCATTGTGTAGTCAAACATCGTTTGAGTCTCCTCAATGGACTGTTGAACAAGTGCCTTTTGCCGCTCAATCGCCTCCACCTTTTCCGCAAACTCTTGTTGTAGATGAAGTGGAGGAAGAGGAATACATAATTGTGAAAACTCCCCTTTATTGATTATCGGCACTACGGGGGCATGGGCTATGCTCTCAATGATTTTACGTTCAGATAATACACTATATGCCACATAGACCGAGGTCACATCTTCATTTGGAATAATAGCGTTTATCTGCTGATTACACATCGCATCTATTTCAAGTATACCAACTTTCCCCACAATGCCGATACAAGTGACGAGAACACTACCTTTTGGTAATTTCCTTGAGTTGTTATAAGCGAAAGATGAAACGTGAAACTCCGATTCTCCAAGAAGGGATATGCCATCTTTTGCAATATCACTTGGTTTGAAAAAACAGACATCATCTGAATCGTAATTTCTTTCATCTCTTGTTGAGGGAGTATTACCTGTTATAATCTTCCCGATGTCCCCCAACTTCTTAATGTCCCATCCTTTCTCGTTGGTGACAGGGTCGCCAAACATGGTGTAGAAGATGGACTGTGCGAGTTGGTCGTAGGCTTTGAGTTGTTCTTTCTTCTTCTCGATGATGCCCTGTAGCAAGTCAAGTTCCGCAACAATCCGCTCCTGCTCCGCCATCGGAGGCACAGGTAGTAGATAGTTCTTAATATCATCTTCTCTTACAGCGGGATAATTAGCCCCTTGAACTCTACTAAGAAGATAATTCGTGAATTTGTCTCCTTTGACTATATAGAATATATATCTGTTATTGACATGCCCTTCTGTACGAAGAATACAAAAACCACTTGAAGCCACCAAATTGTCGTTTTGAGAATTGACGATTGCTACATTCCTAAGATTAGGACGTACTAATGAAATAAGCACATCTCCTATTTTGACAACTTGTTGTGCTCTTGATGGAGCATCATCAAAAATAATGGGAGTGGTCGATGTGATGACATTTTGGCTATTATCTATAGAAGATATATCAATATAGTTTATGATTTCGTTAGGCAAAAAAAGGTTAGATGCACGAACTATCTGTTTTTTGTCCACACAAACCTCACCTAATCGCTTATATGTCCATCCGTGTTCGCTCATCGTGTTTTTGGTGATTATAAATCCTCCATCTTGCTGAAATCATTCATTAAGTAGTTGGCAAAATCTACATACTCGATGTTGACCTCATATTCATATGGATAGGCAAAGATGTTGTTTGAGACGTAAATACAAATAACTCCAAGGTTGCCATTGTCATTAACCCTGTAATAGAATGATTCGTGTCCGTCTTGATAGTCTGTTTCTGTCTCGGCATCAGCATATTTTGCTGAAAGCAAGGATTTCAAATCTTCATATTTTGTGTCACAGGAACTTGCGGTAGGATAACCCATTACAGCCTTGGCTTTATATACAATCTTTGACGAAGGATCATAATAGATAAGAATGTTCGCTTTCTCTCCCGCAAAAGTTCCTTTGAAATATCTCACTCCTGAGGGCATCTGTTGGCTTGCAGCTTTGTCGTACTTCACACCCTTGGCAGTGAGTTTCTGCTGAAACTGAGTAATAGTCCCATTCAGGGGGATTCCCATAAACTTCAAGTGTTGGGCTTGTACAGGGCAGCAAAAGGCTACCAAGCACAATGTTATCAGGATGATGGTCTTTTTCATACTCATTGTCTCGTTATTGTTGGTTATAGGTACTTCTCCTTGAACTCTGACATGGCGTTGTTGATGTCCTGTTGCAGGGTGGCAATCTTGCCGAAGATAACCTCGGGGGCTTCGTATTCGACCTTGACACGCTCCACTTCCTTGTATTTGTTGATGCTGAGGTCGTAGTCGTTGTCACGGATTTCCTCGACGGGAACGAGGAAGGACTGTTCTTTGCGTGTCCTTGTCGCCTCGGCATCCATGTTCTTGAAACGGGCTATCACATCGGGAATATCATTCTCGGGGCACTCAGTACGTTTTTGGTCGAGGGTGTAACCATCGGCTTTCATATCGTAGAACCACACCTTATCCGTGCCTCCTGCATTGGTCTTGGTGAAGACAAGGACTGCTGTAGAAACACCTGAATAGGGTTGGAACACACCTGATGGCATCGAAATCACCGCTTGCAGACGTTGGTTGTCGATGAGTTCCCGTCTCAATGCTTTGTGGGCGGTACTGTTGCCGAACAACACACCATCAGGAACGATAGAGGCGCAACGGCCACCCATTTGCAGCATACGAATGAACAGACTGACAAACAGCAACTCGGTTTTCTTGGTCTTGGTGATGGCAAGCAGCGACTTGCTCACCGCCTCATTGTCGAGGCTTCCTGTGAAAGGAGGATTTGCCAAGCAAAGGGTATATCTGTTCTCGTCTGTGTTATCAGTCGAGAGGCTGTCCCGGTATTGAATGTCAGGATTGTCTACACCGTGCAGCATCAGGTTCATTGCACCGATACGCAGCATCGTGAAGTCGGTGTCGAAGCCGTGCAGCATCTCGTTCTTGTAGTGGTGAGCATTCTCCTTCTTCAACAGTTCGGACTTGTAATGCTCACGCACATACTTGGCACTCTCGACGATAAAGCCTGCACTACCCATAGCGGGGTCACAGATGGTGTCCTTCAAGGTGGGCTGCATAATTTCAACCATCATACGGATGATGTGTCGGGGTGTGCGGAATTGACCGTTGTTGCCCGAAGCCGCCATCTTGCTGAGCACATACTCATAGACATCGCCCATCGTGTCACGGTTGTTCATGTCAAGATGGTCGATACCCTCGACAATCTTGGTGAGGGTTCGGGGGCTTTGGATCAAGAATGTCGCATTCTCCATGAAACGGCTGTAGGCCGACTCCTTGCCGCTACTCAGGTTCTTGATGAACACAAACACGTCCTTGCTGACGATGCGGTACATCGTCTCGGGGTCATAGTTCTTGAACGTGCTCCACCGCAGGTCCTCGTAGGGGACGTTGCGGTCAGTCTCAGGATTGTGCCACGACCCATAGCCGATAGTCGGCTCGGACACTGCCACACCCATAGCGTTGGCATTGGCCTCCTTGGTGCGCTGTGCATCGTCGAGCATCTTCATAAAGAACAGATAGGTCATCTGCTCGAGAATGGTGATGGAATTGGTGATGCCACCGGTCCAAAAGGTGTCCCAAATACTATCTATTCTATTCTTGATTTCTCCTGTTATCATTGTCCTTGTGGTTTATGTGTCCCACAAAGATACAACAATTTTTGAATACGATTCCACGAACTATGATACAGACAAATAAAAAAGGGCCCGCTATTGTGATGAGCCACCTGCCAATGCCGTAGTAGTCGTGGCCGTATTGCGTGGACGACAGGGCGGCATTGGCAGGTGCTATGGGCGGTGGTATTGATCTGTGGCTATCAGTTGGCGTAGAGCATGTTGAGGCATTCGTTGAACTGGGCTTCGCTCTTGAGGCCGTCGTTCTTGAACATCATGATCTTGTCCATGACGCGGTCCAGGTAGTCGATGCTCTCGTTTTTCTCCTTCTTGTTATAAATTTTCCAGTACTTGGTGCCTTTGAGCCCTTTCTCGAACTTCTTGTACAGGTCGCTCGACGATGAGACATATTTCCATCGGTTCTCGGCAAGTTGCTTTTTGAACTTCTCCATAAACTCCTTGAGGTCCTTGGTGTACTCGCCATACTTCTGCACGAGTTCTTTGTGCTTGATGACGTCTTTGGTCTCCATGCCCTCGAAACTCTCGAGAGCCTCGTCGATGTCGCTCTTGTTGTAGGGGCTGTAGAGCACATCGGCGATTTCCTGGTCATAGACGAGTTCGTCGCGTGTGACGAATTTCTCTTTGCGGGTCTTGATTTCGGCCTTGAGGTCTTTCTCGAGAGTCTTCTTCTGGTTCTCGAGGTCCTTGAGTTGAGACTTCAGGTTGTCGATGCGTTCCTCTAAGTCCTTGATCGACGTTTCTTTTTCCTTGATGTTCTTCTCGTGCTGCTCGATGTCTTTCTCGAGTTGTTGTACGGATTGGGCGCTCTGTGCGCTGGCGGCTGGCGATGCTGCTGCGATGAGCATGACGGTCATGGCGATGACCAGCAGTTTGATCTTGTTCATAGTGTTACCAGGATAATGTCGTTAATAATGATGGGCAAAGATAGTAAAAATTTGTTCAAGCCTCAGCACAATGCCAAAATTATCCTATTTTATTTGAGCCTTGTTGAAGCGCCGCCAAATTAATGTCCGGTTTTGTTTTGGCTCAGCGGAAAATTAGTGGGGACAAGTATGAGGTCGAAAGACCTCGCCGTCGCCGCTGGAGGCTGCTGCCGCCGTCCAGTCCGTCCAGTTTCTCCAGATTTTTCTGGATTTTTAGGGCTCAGCGGAAAATTAGTGGGGACAAGTATGAGGTCGAAAGACCTCGCCAAGGCCAGCGGCCTTGACTTGAGGCAACCCCAGGGCGCACTGGCCGAAGGTCAGTGTGGCCTGGGGAGAGAGGGCTACAATAGGACGGGCCTCGAATGAGGGCCACTCATGTCAGGCAAAAACACGTCTTGTCATTGTGCGGGTTTTGTCGTATATTTGCCGTCTAAAACCGATTTATCATGGGTGCTGTCACTGCCATCTATCTTTTGAAGATGAATACCGCAAACACCTGCTCAACGCAGGAATAGAATGGAATGACTACCGCCTGACGTGAGTGGCCCTCATTCGAGGCCCGTTGATTGATGTCGCCACTTTCCCCACGCCACACGAGGCCTACGGCCTGTGCGCCGCGGGGTTACCTCAATTCAAGGCCGCTGGCCTTGCTGTGGTCTTCGACCTCACCGCCCACACCTTTTATCGGGTGAGCCTTTGTTTTTCTGTATATGGGATGTGTCGGGATGTTAGCAAGTGCGGGTATATATAAAGCGAAAGTGCGCTTTTTCACAAAAGCACACCATCTTCATAACCAAAATTCAAGTATATATGTTCTTGTTGTTTGTTGCCCTAATTATAACATTCAAACTTATGAAAAGTGATACGATTATTTTCTGTGTTGTTGTTTCTGGTTGCAAAGGTAATAAGAACTTTTGAAACCCGCCAAACTTTTGGGGCGCTTTTTTGAATAAAAATGCCATATAAACAACTTGCAATAATCGATAAGTCGTTATGGGTCAAAAGATTAGTCGCCAGGAAATATTTCCTGGCGACTATCCAAAATGTAGTCAGTAGATATGTTACTTCTCGCGGAAAAACAGGTTGATGGGTGTGCCATGCAGGTTCCAGTGGTCGCGTATCTTGTTCTCGAGGTAGCGCTTGTAGGGGTCCTTGACCCATTGCGGCAGGTTGCAGAAGAAGATGAAAGTGGGCACGTGTGCGCCCTTGAGCATGGTGATGTACTTGATCTTGACATACTTGCCCTTGACTGCGGGTGGCGGGTAGGCCTGGATATCGGCCTGCAGCACGTTGTTGAGTTGTGAGGTGGGGATGGTGATGCGACGGTTGTTGTGCACATCGATGGCGGTCTGCAGCACCTTGTGGATGCGTTGCTTGGTGAGCGCCGAGCCAAAGATGATGGGGAAGTCGGTGAAGGGGGCGAAGCGCTCGCGGATGGTGGCCTCGAAGTGGTCGATCGAGCGCTGCGTCTTGTTCTCGGCCAGGTCCCACTTGTTGACGAGCACGACGAGTCCCTTGCGGTTCTTCTGGATGATGGAGAAGATGTTTACATCCTGAGCCTCGATGCCGCGCGTGGCGTCGATGAGCAGGATGCAGATGTCGCTGTTCTCGATGGCGCGGATAGAGCGCAGCACCGAGTAGTACTCGATGTCCTCGTTGACCTTGTTCTTCTTGCGGATGCCGGCGGTATCTACCAGATAGAAGTCGAAGCCGAACTTGTTATAGCGCGAGTAGATGCTGTCACGCGTGGTGCCGGCGATGTCGGTGACGATGTTGCGCTGCTCGTCCATGAGCGAGTTGACCAGCGACGACTTGCCGGCGTTGGGCCTGCCCACGATGGCAAATCGGGGCAAGTCATCGTCGAGGACCTCCTCGGCCTTGTCGGGCATGTTCTTGACCACCTCGTCGAGCAGGTCGCCAGTGCCGTTGCCGTTGGCTGCCGAGATGGAGAAGGGCTTCCCCAGTCCCAGTGCGTAGAACTCGGCCTCGGCATACATCGATTGGTTGTTGTCGTCCTTGTTGGCCACAACGATGACGGGCTTGGAGGTGCGGCGCAGGATGTCGGCGACATGGTCGTCGAGGTCGGTAATGCCGTTCTTGATGTCGACGACAAACAGGATGACGTCGGCCTCCTCGATGGCCAGCGACACTTGCTTGTTGATTTCTTCCTCAAAGATGTCCTCGCTGTTGACCACCCATCCGCCGGTGTCGACAACCGACATTTCCATGCCGTTCCACTCCATCTTGCCATACTGGCGGTCGCGAGTGGTGCCGCTGGTGTCGTTGACAATGGCGGCACGCGTTTGAGTCAGGCGGTTAAACAGCGTTGACTTGCCCACATTGGGCCTTCCCACGATTGCTACTAGTCGTCCCATTATTGTTAGTTTTTAGTTGTTAGTCCTTGGTTGTTAGTCTTTTGTCCTTGGCTTTTATTACTCGATGTAGCCGAAGGCGCGGAGTTTGTTCTCTTGGTTGCGCCAGTCTTTCTCGACCTTGACGTAGAGTTCGAGGAAGACTTTCTTGTCAAAGAAGGTTTCGATGTCCTTGCGTGCGAGGGTGCCTACGCGCTTGAGCATCTTGCCCTGGTGGCCGATGATGATGCCCTTCTGGCTATCGCGCTCGACATAGATGACGGCCATGATGTGTATGGCCTTGTCGCTCTCGTCAAACTTCTCGACGATGACCTGTGTGGCATAGGGTACTTCCTTGTCATAGGTGAGTAGAATCTTCTCGCGGACGATTTCGGTGACAAAGAAGCGGCTGCTGCGGTCGGTGAGGGCGTCCTTGCCGAAGTAGGGCGGGCACTCGGGCAGTAACTCGACGATGCGCTTCATGATGTTGTCGACGTTGAAGTTCTCCAGGGCGCTGGTCGGGAACACCTCGGCGTTGGGCAGGAGTTGCTTCCACTGGTCGATGATGCGCATGAGGTCGTCGTTGCCTTTCAGCAGGTCGATCTTGTTGATGACCAGCAGGATGGGTATCTGCTCCTTGGCGACCTTGTCGAGGAAGTCCTGATTCTTGGTCGGGCTCTCGATCACATCGGTGACATAGAGCAGCACGTCGGCATCGACCAGGGCGCCGGTCGAGTATTCCAGCATGCTCTGCTGGAGACGGAACTTGGGTTTGAGCACGCCAGGGGTGTCGCTGAAGACGATCTGATAGTCCTCTCCATTGACGATGCCCATGATGCGGTGGCGCGTGGTCTGTGCCTTGCTGGTGATGATGGACAGACGCTCGCCCACCAGGCGGTTGCTCAGGGTCGATTTTCCCACATTGGGGTTTCCCACTATGTTAACAAATCCTGCTCGATGCATTGTTGCGTATGGTTTTTTGTCGTTAGTCGTTAGTCGTGGTTGATTGGGCCGGGTCGGTTATTCAAGAAGCATCGCTACTCTTGCCGGTGCAATGATGAGTAGTGATGCTTCGTTGATGATTGTCTTCACACTCAATCGGGCGCCTGGTCGTGCTGGCATCGCAGCGGCAAAGGCCGCGACACAGCGTCACGAGCCATTACAGCGACCAGATGAGGTAGAGGGCACCCCAGGTGAATCCTGCGCCGAATGCGGTGAGGACCATCTTGTCGCCCTTGTGGAGGCGATGCTTGTTCTCGTCTAGACACAAGGGGATGCTGGCGGCGCTGGTGTTACCGCGCTGCTGGATGTTGACCAGCACTTTCTTCTCGTCGATGTTGAGACGTGCTCCGACGGCCTCGATGATGCGCAGGTTGGCCTGATGAGGCACAAACCACTGGATGCTGTCGTTGGTCAGTCCGTTGCGCTTCATGATATCCTGGCTGGAGGTGAGCATGTCGATGACGGCGTGGCGGTATACCGCGCGTCCCTCTTGGTAGACGTAGTGGAAGTCGGCGTCGATCGTCTCGTGACTGGCGGGCAGAGCCGAGCCTCCGGCCTTATAGACCAGGTGCTCCAGTCCAGAGCCGTCGACATGGAATATGCCGTCCATCACGCCGATGTTCTCCTCGGTGGGCTCGAGCAGCATGGCTGCTGCAGCGTCACCAAACAGGGGGCATGTCGCGCGGTCCTTGTAGTTGACCATGCTGGACATCTTCTCGGCCGATACAACGATTACCTTCTTGTATATGCCCGAGCGGATGTAGGCTGTGGCCTCGTACAGGCCAACCAGGAATCCGGCGCATGCGGCCTGAATATCATAGGCGTAGCACTTCTTCTCGATGCCCACGCCATGAGCGATAATCGATGCCGTGGAGGGGAATCGGTGGTCGGGGTTGGACGTGGGGCAGATGAGCAGGTCGATGTCGTTGCGGTCAGTGCCGGTCTCCTCGAGCAGTTTGTTCACGGCCTGGATGCCCATGTAGGACGAGCCGACAGGCTTCTTGAGGATGCGACGCTCCTTGACACCGACGCGCGTGGTGATCCACTCGTCGTTGGTGTCCACCATGCGTGAAAGCATCTCGTTGTCCAGGATGTCATCGGGGATGTATGACGCGATGCCAGTAATCTTAGCGTTCAGCATAAGCGTGAAAGCGTTATAATAATAACGTGTAGATTAAAACCTGTTATAATATATAATAAGAGGTGTTTGTTCAAAATCAATATCCCAAATGAGATTGAATGATGTTATAATGATTCAGCCCATTCAGGATATCTCGTTTGCTATAATCGCGGGGCGTCGTGACCCGTTACCTTGCGGTCGCGTGTCTCATCGCCGTGTTGCGATTTAGGCCTCCTCCTTGTTCATCACGTTCTTGCCACGGTAGTAACCGCACTCGGGGCATACGGTGTGATAAACGTGCCATGCACCACAGTTGGAGCACTGAGCGATGGTCGGAGCCACAGCCACATCGTGGGTGCGGCGCTTAGCGGTACGAGTCTTAGACTGTCTTCTTTTAGGATGTGCCATTGTCTTGTTGTTATTTAAAAGTTATTGTTGTTTCAGTTTTTTAAGCGCCTCCCACCTGGGGTCGGTGCCGGTTGTTTCACTCTGCTGGTCGTCATCATCGTCGGGGACGGCCTCGACGCGATGGCTGTCGAGCAAATCGAGCATGGCGGCGTTACAATCACGCTGATCCTCATGAGTGCGCGTCATCGGCAGGGCGAGCAGCACGGTGTCGCGCACCAGAGGTGCGGCATCCAGTTCTCGCCAGTGTGATGGCACAATCAGGAGGTCGTCATTGCTGTCGTCCACTTCGTTGCCCAGTTGCTCCACGTTCAGGCTATAGTCGACTTCCACCGGCAAATCCAGATCGTCCAAGCAGCGGTCGCAGGGAAAGGTCACTGTACCGTCACACGCGATCTCCAGGTGGTATGTGCTCTCGCTCTTGCGGGTCACTCTGAGGGTGACATCGACGTCGGCATGGCGCACTTCGGATTGCTCATCGAGGTTAAAAAACGACTCATCGAGATGACACTCAACCGTGTGAGTGCCAAACGGTAACGTCTTGAGTTTCAACTTCAAAGCATCTACCATCTCCTGAAATTTTCGTTAAAGCGCCACAAAGGTATAACATTTCCCGCTAATATTCAACGTTTTTGGCGTTTTTTTTTGCTCAGGCTTTCTTCTTTGGGCTTGTGTGCCAGGCCTCGTTGCCGCGTGGCTGTGGCGCTTGTGGAGTGCGGTTGGGGGACTACTTGCCGAAGATCGCGTCATAGATGAGTTGTGTGCCGCCCAGATGGGACTCGATGTAGTTGCCGGCCGACTTGCCGCATTGCAGCCGCAGGGGCTCATTCTCAAGCAGGGGGTCCATGGCGGCCGAGAAACTGTCGGCATCGTGGATGCTCATCGCGCCATCGACGGCGATGAGGTCCTTGGCCTCCTGAAACTTGTTGTGCTTGGGACCAAAGATGACGGGAATGCCGTAGACGGCGGCCTCGTTGATGTTGTGGATGCCGGCGCCGAATCCGCCACCCACATAGGCTGCCTGTCCATAGCGGTAGAGCGATGACAGGAGGCCGAAACTGTCGATGATCAGGCAGTCGGCCTTCTCGATGTTTTGGAGGGTAGCCTCACTGTAGAAGCGGGCGGGACGAGAAAGTTTGGACATGAGCACGTGCAGCCGGTGGCGGTCAAACTCGTGGGGCGCGATGATGAGTTTCATGTCGCGGTGAGTGTTGAAGTAGGGAATCACCAGATCCTCGTCGGGAGGCCACGAACTGCCCATGACCAGCGTGAAGCGTGAGCGCTCCACAAACTTGGCTACCAGCGGGAACTCGCGTGCGGCAGAGCGCACGTCGGCCACGCGGTCAAATCGGGTATCTCCTGCCACCACCACGTTGTCGATGCCGATGCCGGCCAGCAGTTCGCGCGACTGCTCGTTCTGCACAAACAGGGTGTCGAAGCACTTGAGCATCTTGCGGAACATGCCGCCCCAGGGTCTGAAAAAGATCTGCCCGGGACGGAAGATGGCCGAGATGATGTAGGTGGGTATGCCGCGTTGCTTGAGGGCTGCCAGATAGTTACCCCAAAACTCGTACTTGACAAAGATGGCCATCGACGGTTTGACGATGTCGAGGAATTTCTTGACGTTGGAGGGCAGGTCAAAGGGCAGGTAGACAACGGTTTCGACCATGCTGAAGTTTTTGCGCACCTCATAGCCCGAGGGCGAGAAAAACGACAACAGGATGCGTGCGCCGGGCTGCTCGCGCTTGATCTTCTCGATGAGCGGGCGTCCCTGCTCAAACTCGCCTAGCGATGAGGCGTGTACCCAGATGTAGCCGCCGGCGGGGTCAAGTTTGCGCTGCAGGGTGCGGATACAGCGGCGCTGTCCGCGCAGCATCAGTTTAGCCTTGGGATTACGCACAGCGGCGATTCTCACTGCGTTGCGGTAGGTGGTTATGCCTAGGTTGTATATCGGGTCCATATCGGGCGGTGGTGTTTAGTCGGTTAGAAGGTTTGTTGCAGGCGGCCGCTCTTGAGGTAGTCATGATCGTGGCGGCGATTCCACAGGTTGCTGTCCAGATAGAAGCGGCATGCGATCTGCTGCCAGAAACCCGTGGTGCGCTCGCTGGCGTGGAGGGTCAGTGAGGCCGACAGGTCCACAAAGCGGTTGCTCACGACGTGCAGGATCAGATCGGTGCGGCTATATGTCTTGTTGTCAAAGTAGGGGTCACCCAGATTGAGCCGGCTGCCGAATTTGGGCAGCAGCGGCATAAGCCTCTGGCCGGTGTAGAAGGTCTCGTCGAGTTGCAGCCAGCGCCAGCGTGCGGTGGCTGTGGCGACAAATCCTGCCGGCTTGTGCCAACGGTCGTCGCTGCGGTCGCGCTCCATGGCGATGATGGCTCCTGCCGAGAAGCGCAGCGAGTCGAGCAGTGTGCGGTGTGACAGGTCGACCGATGCCATGGGGTTGATGACCAGGTCGTCGTTGACGTGCTGGTCGTCGTTATGGTTGCGGCTCATAGCCAGATGACTATATTGCACGTGTCCGCCTAGTCTGAAGGGGCCTGCTACCTGCCAGTCGTTGTTGACCATGATGGTGAAGGCCTCGCGCTGATGCTCGGTCTGTATCTGTCGCCAGTCGACGGCGATTTCGCCATAGCCGGCTGGCACGACATACTGTGCCATCACGCCCCTGATGTTGGGCTGGCAGTAGTTGAGCGAGTCGCTCCACAGGTAGCGGGGCATGCGGTTGACCATGAGCGAGCGCGGCATCATGCCGGCCGTCAGGTGCCAACCGTTGTCGCTATTGTAGCGGTAATAGAGGGTGGGGAGAATCTTGTAGCCACTCATGTCGTCGATCATGGGCTGATACCACATGATGCCCCCCTTGAGCACGTGGCGGCCGTCCATCATCGAGACGCCTAACTCGGGCGCCAGACGGGTGAAGATAAAGGTCTGGTCGGGAGCGAACTGATCTTCTCCGCCCTCGCGGTTGTTGGCCAGCACACTGGCGTCGACACTCCATTCCACCTCCTGGGCGGCAAGAGGCGGAATGGCTGTCAGTAGGGTCAATATGGCTAATAGCCAGTTACGCATCGGCGGGCAACTGGATGCTGGCGATGCCGGCGTTGAGGCGGGCGAGCGTCTCGTCGCGTCCCAGCAGGCGGGTGATGTCAAACATGTGCGGGCCACGGCACTCGCCCACAACGGTCAGGCGGAAGGCGTTCATCACGTTGCCCTTGTGGTAGCCGTTCTTGTCGATCCAGTCCATGACCACGGCTTCGCTGGCTTGGGCGTCGTTCAGGTCGGTGGTTTCGAGCAGGGCGGCCAGTTGGCGCATGAGTTCGGGTGTCTCGGCCTTCCAGCGCTTGCGGATGTCCTTCTCGCTGTAGGTGGTCGGGCGCACGAAGAAGAAGCCTGCCTGTTCCCACAAGTCGCCCACAAAGTTGGCACGGCTCTTGACCAGTGCCACGGCGCGGGTGATGTAGTCGTCGCTGAAGCCGGCCGTGTTCACGCCATGCTGCTCGAGCACGGGCTTGAACATCTCTGCCAGTTGGCTGTCCTCCATTTTGATGAGGTACTCGTGGTTGAACCATTTGCCCTTCTCGAAGTCAAACTTGGCGCCCTTGCGGGAGCAATGGTCGATCGAGAACTCTTGGATCAACTCGTCCATTGAGAAGATCTCACGGTCGTCGCCAGGGTTCCATCCCAGCAGGGCCAGGAAGTTGACCACGGCCTGGGGCAGATAGCCTGCCTCGCGATAGCCGCTGGAGCGCTCGCCACTCTTGGGGTCAATCCAGTCGAGAGGGAACACGGGGAAGCCCAGACGGTCACCGTCACGCTTGCTGAGTTTGCCCTTGCCGTCGGGCTTGAGCAGCAGCGGCAGGTGGACAAATGCGGGCATGCTGTCTTCCCACCCGAAGGCCTGATACAGCAGCACGTGCAGGGGGGCGCTGGGGAGCCACTCCTCGCCGCGGATCACGTGTGAGACCTCCATCAGGTGGTCATCCACGATGTTGGCCAGGTGATAGGTGGGCAGGTCGTCGGCGCTCTTGTAGAGCACCTTGTCGTCGAGGATCGACGAGTTGATGGTCACGTCGCCACGCAGCAGGTCGTGGACCACGACGTCCTGGTCGGGTTCGATCAGGAAACGCACCACCCACTTCTCGCCCTTGTCCATGAGGGCCTTGACTTCGTCGGCGGGCAGTGAGAGTGAGTTGCGCATCATGCCGCGTGTGCGGGCATCGTACTGGAAATTCTTGATCTCCTGACGCTTGGCCTCGAGTTCCTCGGGGGTGTCAAAGGCGTAGTAGGCGCGTCCGGCATCCACGAGTTGCTGCATGTGCTTGCGGTACAGGTCGCGGCGCTCGCTCTGCTTGTAGGGGCCATAGTTGCCGCCTTCCCTCACGCCCTCGTCGATACCGATGCCCAGCCATTGCAGGGCCTCGTTGATATACGCTTCGGCACCGGGCACAAAGCGGGTGCTGTCGGTGTCCTCGATTCGCAGGATCATGTCGCCGCCGTGCTGGCGGGCAAACAGGTAGTTATACAGCGCTGTGCGCACGCCGCCGATGTGCAGCGGGCCCGTGGGTGAAGGCGCAAAGCGAACTCTTACTCTTCGTTCCATGTTATTATACTGATTGTATTGTTTTGTTATTGAATTGTTGTTCTGTTGTGATGTCACTGCTCCAGCATGCGGGCGATCCTGTCGACCGAGTCGTGGTCGGTCTGGTCGATGTGGCATGGGGTGACGGTGGCATAGCCGCGGCGCAGCCAGTACATGTCGGTGCGGTCGTCATGCTCGTCGAGCATCTCATACTCGCCCGTCATCCAGTAGTAGTCGCCGCCCATGGGGTGGGTGCGCTTTTCCCACTCGTTGACCCAGCGGCCCAGGTCGCTGATGGTGGCCTTCAGGCCCTTGACTTGCCGCCCGTCGGTCATGGGCGGGATATTCACGTTCAGGCACACGTCCTGGGGCAGCCCGTCGCGCAGCACCCGTTGCAGCACCTTCTCCACGATGGGGATGCACACGTCGGTGTCGGTGTCGCGGCCATACAGGCCATAGGAGAACGCTACCGAGGGGACACCATGCATGATGCCCTCATACACGCAGGCCATCGTGCCGCTGTACAGCGAACTGATACCCATATTGTAGCCGTGGTTGATGCCAGCCAGCACCAGGTCGGGGCGGCGGTCAGGCATGAGTTGGCTGATGGCCAGTTTCACGCAATCGGCCGGGGTGCCCGAGATTTCCATGGCGGTGAAGCCCTCGCGTTGTTCCTGCAGGTGGGCCCTCACGGGACGGTCCAGTGTGATGGCGCTCGATTTGCCGCTCTGGTGCTCGGCAGGTGCGGCGACAAACACGTCGCCATAGCGCTGCGCCACCTTGATGAGCGACTTGATGCCGTTGTAGTGATAACCGTCGTCGTTACTGATGAGTATGAGTGGCCTATTGTTGTCCATCTGGGTCTGTTTTGCTGATTTTAGGCGCAAAGTTACAACTTTTTTATCGAGAATTGGAAGAAATTGACTAACTTTGCTTTATCAAAGACAAAACTCAACAAAATCTGCATTATTATGAGACTGATCATCCAACCGGATTACGAGAATGTATCGAAGTGGGCCGCCCACTATGTGGCCAAGCGTATCAACGAAGCATGTCCCACGGCCGACAAGCCCTTTGTGCTGGGATGTCCCACGGGCAGTTCGCCCCTGGGCATGTACCGCGAACTCATCGCGATGAACCAGGCTGGCAAAGTGTCCTTTGAACATGTGATCACCTTCAACATGGATGAGTACTGCAACCTGCCCGAAGAGCATCCCGAGAGTTACCACTCGTTTATGTGGAACAACTTTTTCTCGCACATCGACATCAAGCCCGAGCATGTCAACATCCTGAACGGCAACGCTGCCGATGTGGCGCAGGAGTGTGCCGACTACGAGGCCCGCATTCACGCCGTTGGCGGCATCGACCTGTTTATGGGCGGAGTAGGGCCTGACGGGCATATCGCCTTCAACGAACCTGGCTCATCGCTGACCTCGCGCACGCGCCAGAAGACCCTGACGCGCGACACCATCATCGCCAACAGCCGCTTCTTTGACGGCGACCTGAACAAGGTGCCCAAGACGGCCCTCACCGTGGGCGTCGGCACTGTGATGGATGCGCGCGAGGTGATGATCATCGTCAATGGCCACAACAAGGCCCGCGCCTTGCAGCAGGCTGTCGAGGGTGGGGTGTCCCACATGTGCACCCTGAGCGCCCTGCAGATGCATCCTCATGCTGTCATCATCGCCGACGAGACGGCCGTTGAAGAACTCAAGGTGGGCACCTATCGCTACTTCAAGGATATCGAGAGCGCCAACCTGGATCCCGATAGCCTGCTGTGACCCTCGCTGCCACGGGGCACTAGAGTCGATTAGAAAAACAAGGGAGAGCCTGGATTTGTTTCCGGGCTCTCCCTTGATGTCAGGCCTCTCTCTCATGCCGCCCCAGTCATTCTCGCTCAGCGGAAAATTAGTGGGGACAAGCATGAGGTCGAAAGACCTCGCCAAGGCCGCTGGAGGCTGCTGCCGCCGTCCAGTCCGTCCAGTTTCTCCAGATTTTTCTGGATTTTTAGGGCTCAGCGGAAAATTAGTGGGGACAAGTATGAGGTCGAAAGACCTCGCCAAGGCCAGCGGCCTTGACTATGCTTAAACCCAGGGCGCACTGGCCGAAGGTCAGTGTGGCCTGGGGAGAGAGGGCTACAATAGGACGGGCCTCGAACGAGGGCCACTCATGTCTGGCAAAAACACGTCTTGTCATTGTGCAGGTTTTGTCGTATATTTCCGTCTAAAACCGATTTATCATGAGTGCTGTCACTGCCATCTATCTTTTGAAGATGAATACCGCAAACACCTGCTCAACGCAGGAATAGAATGGAATGACTACCGCCTGACGTGAGTGGCCCTCGACGAGGCCCGTTGATTGATGTCGCCACTTTCCCCACGCCACACGAGGCCTACGGCCTGTGCGCCGTGGGGCTACCTCAATTCAAGGCCGCTGGCCTTGCTGTGGTCTTCGACCTCACCGCCCACACCTTTTATCGGCTGAGCAGTCATTCTCGGGTGAGACGGCATGTATGCAAAAAAAAAGTTGCTCGAGCCTAACGGCGGGAACAACTTCAAACGTTCTTGTTGTAAACTCTTGTGCTTACTCAGCAGCGGGAGCCTCAGCAGGAGCAGCCTCCTCAGCGGGAGCAGCAGCGCTATCAACAACGGCAGCAGCGCTGTCAACAACAGCAGCGGCGCTATCTACAACCTCCTCAACAACGGCGGTGGTGTCCTCAGCAGCCTCGGTGGCCTGCTCGGCATTGTTGGTGCATGAAATCATGCTAACGCTAGCGATAACAGCAAGAGCTAAAACTAACTTCTTCATTTTCTTCTGTAATTTTAAATAATAAAACAATAATTTTCTGTTGTTAAAATCGCTGCAAAATTATAACAAATTTCTCACCTGCAAACTTTTTTTGATTTTTTTTTATCAACTTTTTTTGATTTTGTGGGAAAGATGCTTCGGGGTGACGTTGTAAGTGACTGATAGTCAAATATAAAAAGAAACGGACGCCGCATTAGCGGCATCCGTTAAAATTTGTTAACCATATGCGGCGGCTACCCAAAGCCGTCATCACTGTGACGCATCTGTCAGTTGCTGTAGAGGTAGCGCTTGATGCTGCGCTTGGGAGTCTTCTCAAACTCGGTGGCGATGAGTTGAATCTTGGCGATGCGCTCATAGGGTGCCACGAGTTTGTTGAGTTCGGTGCGGATGTCCTCCATCAGGCCCGGCAGTTTGTCGCGGGTCACACCCAACTGGTCCATGGCGTCATAGTCGGGATAGACGAGTGCCACGAGTTTGCCTTCGCGCATCACCACGAGGCTCTCGCTCACGTAGAGCATATTGTTGAGTTTGGCCTCGATCTCCTCGGGGTAGATGTTCTGTCCGCTCGAACTCAGGAGCATCGTCTTGAGGCGTCCCCTTATAAATAATGTGCCATCGGCATTGAGGGTGCCCATGTCGCCCGTGTGCAGCCAGCCGTCGTCGTGCAGCACCTTGTCGGTGGCCTCGGTGTTGTGGAAGTAGCCCTGCATCACGTTCTCGCCGCGCACGCAGATTTCGCCAGGCACGTTCTCGGGATCGTCGCTCAGAATCTTGCACTCCATGATGCCTGGCAGGATGCGCCCGGCACTATGGGGCACAAACTCGCGCCACGGCGTGTGGCTCACGAGCGGGCCGCACTCGGTCATGCCATAGCCCACGGTATAGGGGAACTTGATCTTGTACAGGAAGTCCTCGACCTCGGCGTTGAACGGGGCACCGCCCACGATCACCTCCTCAAACTCGCCACCGAAGGCCTCGATGAGTTTGTTGCGTATCTGGCTATAGATGCGCTTGTCCAGATAGGGCACAGCCAGCGCCCAGCGCAGAGCACCCTTGCTGATCATGGGCACAATCATCTTGGCATAGATCTTCTCAAGCACCAGGGGCACGGTGAGCACCAGATTGGGCTTGACCTCGGCCATGGCCTTGACCAGAATCTTGGGTGAGGGAATACGGCCCAGCAGGGTGATGTGCGAGCCCACAGCCAGCGGCGTGAGCATGTCGAATGCGCAGCCAAACGCATGTGCCAGCGGCAGGAAGGCCAGACCTCGCGAGCCGCGGTAGTGCAGGCCCGAGTTGATGCCATACACGACGTTGCCAGCCAGATTGTTGGCCGTGAGCATCACGCCCTTGCTGAAGCCCGTCGTGCCCGACGTGTAGTTGATCTCGACCAGGGCGTCGTTAGGCACCTCGGGATAGTGGATGTCGTTGCGGTAGAAGCCCTGACTGTATTTGGCGGCAAAGGCGGAATCCAGACCGGCCATGGCTTGGGTGGCAACATTGTCGCCCTCCTTCTCGGCCACGAGCGACATATCCTCGATCTGGAACACGGCGCGCACGCGCGGCATCTTGTCAAACTCCAGGTTCTCCCAGATGCTCTTGCTGATAAACAGCATCGTGGCCTCGCTATGGTTGATGATGTGCTGCGCGTCGGCGGGATTAAACTCCTGCAGGATGGGCACGATCACGGCGCCATAGGTGATGGTGGCCATAAAGGCCGTCAGCCAGTTGGGAATGTTCTTACCGATAAGGGCGATCCGGTCACCAGCCTTCACGCCACAGCCGTCAAACAGCATGTGCAGCCTGGCGATATTGCGGGCAAAGTCGCCATAGGTCAGTGTCTCGCCTGTATTGTAATCAGTCAGTGCTGGCAGTTCCCAGTTGTCGATGAAACTGCGCTCATAAATCTTGATCAGGTTTTCCTTCATCATAGTGCTACGGGATTATGAGTGCAAAGGTAATCAAATAATTCCAATCCCACCCATTAAAAAACAATAATTGACCACCCTTATAGTGATATGCAGGACAAATTACCGCAGCGAAACGCCCTGCTCTGCCATGATCAAAGACAACTTGAACAACTCTGACAACCTCCTGCCGGCCCGATGCCTGCCAGACCTGTGGCGGTTCATCCTCGTGATGGCTGTCGACTAGTTGGATGATGTGGTGCCGCTGATGCTGGCGAACACCGCGGAGCGGTGAGGATGTTATTAACCCATTGTGAGGTTTGCCGAGTAGCGGGAAATCCTCACAATGGGAATTGTTGACTTCGCGTGATCCGCCTTTTCTAATTGTGGTGGTTAGCGGACCAGTATTTTGTTGCCGTGGTGGATGTAGATGCCGGGCAGGGTGGGCAGGTTCTTGCCCACGGGCTGGCCCATCAGGTTGTAGTCGTCGTCGGGGCGGCGGTGGCTTCGGCGGTCTTGTAGTAGTGCATGGCGCTGTCGGGGTGGCCGAGTTCTTCCATGACGGATCCCTTGTAGATGTAGGCTCGTGTGAGTTTTTCCTGCTCGTGGGCTGTGTGTGTGGCGTTAATGGTGGAGAGAGGTGGAGAGTGAGGAGTTGGGTATGGAATCAGATGTCGGGGAACTTGAGGGCGGCGACTTGCATCATGCGGGAGATGTCGAAGTAGAATCCTTCGGCGCTCTTGCCCGCCACGGGCTGAACCTTGATGTAGTCGATGCCGCCGTCGAGGGTCTCGTGCTCGGTGGCGACAAAGCCCAGAAAGTTGATGATGTTATACTCGTGCTCGGGAGCGATGACGACCCAGGGCTCCTCTTTGGTGCCCTTGCCGCTCGACATGATGGCGGCAATGAGTCGGTCGAGGCGGTATTGCCGCACGGCGGCGCGGGCATATTTCTTCTTCTCCTTGAGGACGTAGATGTAGAAGTTCATCTGGTTGAGGTCGAACATGTTGTCGTTGAGCGACAGTTCGGCATACTTCTCGATGCTGTCGCACTCGGCGCGGGAGTGTGGCTGCTTGTAGTAGAGTTGCTCGACCACGTTGCTGTAGACGCTCTCGCGGAAGGGGTTGTAATCCTCCTGGAAGGTGTAACCATAGTAGAAGTTGCGCCAGGCCTCGATCGAGAGGGTGGTGTCGTTGCTGTTATAGGCGCGCATCAACTTGGGATAGTAGTAGGCGTTGTTGGGATTGGAGATGACTTGACGAACGTGGTCGAAGTCCACCTTCTTGATCGCAAACTTGCTGGGCTGGTTGCGCTCGGGCACCTGTTGTGCCTGAGCCCAGCACGATGCCACTGCTGTGATGGCGATAAGGATGGTGATGAGGATATGTTTCATTGGGATGTATGCTTGTGTAGTTGTTAGTTGTGTAGTTTTTAGTTGTTAGTTGTTAGTTGTTAGTTGTGTAGTTGTTAGTTGTTAGATGACGAGGCCCATGATGGCGATGCACACAATGGCGATGGCGACGATGGCGGGCAGGCACTTGGCGGCAAAATATCGCCAGAAGAGGATCGATGGCGACAGCATCCAGCGGCCTGCCGGCGTGCGGCTATAGGCCAGTTGACCCATGACGGCGCCAAGGATGACGCCGAGCACCATGATGCGCGGTGCAAGCAGGATGCCAAGCATGCCGCCTGCCATGGCGGTGAATCCCACATAGAGGTTGCTGGAGCGGTGGCCGTCGGGCTCGCCGCTGGGCGAGAGGTAGAAGAGTCCCACGGTGATGAGGGTGGCAATGCCCCAGAAGGCGAAGGTGACCGTCGGCACGTCGATATAGTAACTCCAGTGCATGAGACACAGACCGGCATAGGCGGGCACGGCGGCGACCCAGCGGGGCCGTAGCACAAGGGCGATTGCTGCCACGAGGCAAGCGATGCCGATGCCGAACAATATGCGGTACAGGATAATCATGCGCGTTTTAGTTTTTAGTTTTTTTTAGTTGTATAGTTGTTAGTTGTTAGTTGTATAGTTGTTAGTTGTTAGTTGCAGCAAGAATGCTGATGCTCGCTAATCGCTAATCACTAATCACTAACCGCTAATGACTAACAACTAACAACTAATCACTAATGACTAACAACTAATCACTAATCGCTATAATACTAACACGTGGGGCGCGCATTTTATTGTATCGGGGTGGGCATTAATTTGCCTCGGCTTCGCTTGATGATGCGTCATCGCTGCCGCTGCTGGCGGTGTCTTGCTTGACGTCGCTGGGATAGGACACGCGGGCATGGTAGGCCGTGCGCAACCGCTCCACAAACAGCCGCTTGATGGTCTCCACGTCGCGGAAACTGATGGGCGCCTCGCGCAGGAGTCCCTCGGTGACCTGCGTGTCGATGATGCGACCCACCATGGCGGCAATGGCTTCCTCGCTGTGGTCGTTGAGGCTCTTGGTGGCGGCTTCGCAGGCGTCGGCCATCATAAGGATGGCGGCCTCCTTGGTCTGCGGGTTGGGACCGGGATAGGTGAAGGGTGTCTTGTCGATCTCCTCGTCGGGGTGTGCCTCACGCGCCTTGTAGTAGAAGTAGCGCGTCACGCCCTTGCCGTGGTGCTGTGCGATGAGGTCTTTGATGACCTTGGGCAGGTCGGCGTCCTCGGCAATCTTGAGGCCGTTGGTGACATGGTCGATGACGATCTTGGCACTGTCCTCGGGCCGCACCAGGTGGTCGTGGGGATTCTCGCCGATCTGGTTCTCGGTGAAGAAGGCGGGATTCTTGGTCTTGCCGATGTCGTGGTAGAGGGCACCGGCGCGCACCAACTGCATGTTGGCGCCGATCTTGAGCGCGGCCTCACCGGCCAGGTTGGCCACTTGCAGCGAGTGCTGGAAGGTGCCGGGGCAGTTGGTGGACAGTTGGCGCAGCAGCGGGTTGTTGATGTCGGCCAGTTCGAGCAGGGTCATCGACGAGGTGAAGCCGAAGGCTTTCTCCACAATGGGGATGATCAGGAAGGCAAACGAGAGGATGACGCAGTTGATCAGGAAGTAGGCGAAGTAGAACTTGTCCACCTTGTTGAAGTCGCCCTCGCTGATGAGCGTCATGGCCACATAGGTGATGCAGTAGGCCAGGAAGATGAAGGCGGCGCACTGCACGAGTTGGGTGCGCTTGGTCAACTCCTTGACCGACACGATGGCGATGATGCCCGCCAAGAACTGCATGATGATGAACTCGGCCTGGTGGCTGCTGGCGACAAGCGAGCAGATGAGAACCGTGACGATGTGAACAAAGAACGACGTGTGGTCGTCAAAGAACGACGAGACGATGATGGGCACCAGCCCGAATGGGATGACGTAGAGCAGGCTGTACTTGAACTTGACCAGTAGCAGCACAGCGATGACAAAGATGGTGATGAACGTGATCAGGAACACCATGCGGCGCAGGCTGCTGAACACATGGTTGCGCAGCAGGCGCATAAAGAAGTAGAACGCCAGCATGATGATAGCCACAATCATGATCTGCCCGAGCAGATTGAGGCCCTCGTCGACGTTGCGCTGCTTGTTGCGGCGTTGCAACTCGTTCTGGTAACTCTCGATGGCGGCAGCCTTGCGGGGCGTGACGATTTCGCCGCGGGTGATGATGACTTCGCCCTGCTGTATGGTGCCGGGTGATTGCAGAGCATGGCGCAGGTCTTCGCCCATCCATTTCTCGTTTTCCTCGGTGTCGATCATCATGTTGGGCACGAGGTAGTTGCTGATGTCGATGCCCTTGAGGGCCTCTTGCAGGGCCACGTTGTCGCTCAGCGAGTCGGTGAGCCAGGCATAGGCTTGGCGGATGGTCTTCATGTTGCTGGCATCCACCACCTGCAACTCGTTGTTGCCCACCATAAACCTCAGTTGCTTGCCGGAACGGATGTCGTTGGCCGCGTCGTTGTCGACGATGCCGTTGTTGTAGAGTGTGGTCACGGCGTGCAACAGGGCATCGCTGCCGGTGCGTCCGTGTAGGGCCCGGGTGAGCAGGGCCAGTTGCTGGTCGCCCTTCTTGCGGTCGAGGGTGTAAATCTTGGCAAAGTTCTGGTTCACGCTGTCGGTGAGGTGCTTGCGTGTGGCCTCGTCGAGTTCGATGTCAAACTCGAAATTGGACTCCAGCCTGGAGTGCAGCCAGGGTTTTCCCACTTCAAAACTGTAGATGCGGTAATTCTCGCGGCTGAAAAACAGTGCTGTGGCAATCAGGACGATCGACAGCAACAGCATCACCAGGATAATGACAGTATTGTTTTTTGTTTTCATAATGCTTGCTAATGGCCCCGCGGGCTGATGGTGTTGATGTGTGGCTGCTAGTTGACGCGGTTGGCGGTGTTGACGCCCTTCACCTTCTTGATCTCGTGGCACAGGCTGGTGACTACCGAGGCGTCGCCCACGAGCACGTCCAGGTCGCAGTTAAACACGCCCTGGTTGGCGGTGACATTCATCTGCTTCATGTTGATGGACATGTTGGTCGAGATGATGTTGACAATCGACTGGAGGATGCCCTTCTGGTCGATGCCCTCGATGTGGATGCTGGCCTGGAAGCGGTCGGTGTGGTCTTCCCACTGGGTCTGCAGCAGCCGTGAGCCGTAACTGGCCTTGAGGCGCGCCAGCGTGGGGCAATCCATCTTGTGGACGACGACCTGGCCGGCATCGTTAAGGAATCCTACGGCGTCGTCGCCCGGGATGGGGTGGCAGCAGTCGGCAATGATGTAGTTGCTCTTGCCGTCGCGGGTGGTGAGGCGGTAGATGGCCTTGGTGTCGATGGCGGTGGTGGCCTCGTGGGTCGTCGGTTTGGGCACCTCCTTGCCTCTGAAGGGGTTGCGGCGCCACCAGGTGACGCGTGAGCCCTCGGGCTTGCGGCTGACGAGATCCTCGTTGAGCGCAATCTCGCCGTTGCCGATCAGGAAGAAGAGTTCCTCCTTGTTGGCGATGCGCTGCCGGGTGATGGCTTGTGAGAGCACCTCGTTGCTGAACTGGATGTTGTGCTCGCTCAGGAAGTCCATAAACCGCCTCTCGCCCTGCTCAATGATCTGGCGGCGCTGATGGCGCAGCGCGGCCCTGAGGCGTGTCTTGCCCTTGGCGGTGATCAGGAATTTCTCCCACTCACGCTTGGGCGTGTTGGAGTTGCTGGTGAGAATCTCGACCTGGTCGCCGCTCGACAGTTTGTAGGATAGCGGCACGAGTTTGTGGTTGACCTTGCCGGCGATGCAGTGGGTACCCAAGTCGGTGTGCAGGATAAATGCCACATCCAGGACCGACGCCCCCTTGGGCAGCGTCATGGCTTCACCCTTGGGAGTGAACACGACAATCTCGCTGGCAAACAGGTTCAACTTGATGGTGTCCAGAAAGTCGATGGCATTGGGCTCGGGATCCTTCAGGATGTCGGTGATGGTGCTGAGCCAAGCGGCCAGTTCATCCTCCTCCTCGCCCTCGCCGATCTTGTATTTCCAGTGAGCGGCAAATCCGCGCTCGGCGATGTCGTCCATCTTGCGGCTGCGTATCTGCACCTCGACCCAGTTGCCGTCGGGACCCATCACGGTCACGTGCAGCGCGCGGTACTTGTTGACCTTGGGCGTGGTGAGCCAGTCGCGCACGCGGTCGGGATGCTTGGCATAGACCTCGGTGATCTCGTTATAGATGTTCCAGCAGATGCGTTTCTCGGCACTCTCGTCGTCGCACTCAAACACGATGCGGGCGGCATACAGGTCATACACTTCCTCAAAGGGGATGTGCTTGTTCTGCATCTTGTTCCAAATCGAGTAGCACGACTTGACGCGGGTGTTGAACTCATACTTGAGGCCCATGTTGTCCAGACGCTCGCGGATAGGGGCCGAGAAGCGGGCAAACAACTCGTTGCGGCTCTCCTCGCTGGCGGCAATCTGGTCGGTGATGCGCTTGTACTCGGCCGGATGATTGTATTTGAAACTCAGGTCCTCGAGTTCGGTCTTGATGGCATACAGTCCCAAGCGGTGGGCCAGCGGCGCATAGATGTAGAGTGTCTCGCCGGCGATCTTGTATTGCTTGCCCACGGGCATCGACGACAGGGTGCGCATGTTGTGCAGGCGGTCGGCCATCTTGATGAGCACGACGCGGATGTCCTCGCTCATGGTCAGCAGCAGTTTGCGGAAATTCTCGGCTTGCAGCGACGCCTTGTCGCCGAAGATGCCGCCTGAAATCTTGGTCAGTCCGTCCACGATGCGGGCGATCTTCTTGCCGAATTGTGCCTCGATGTCCTCGACAGTGTAGTCTGTGTCCTCGACCACATCGTGCAGCAGGGCCGCGCTGATGCTGGTCGAGCCCAGGCCGATCTCCTGGCTCACGATAGTGGCCACGGCCAGCGGGTGCATGATGTAGGGCTCGCCAGAGCGCCGGCGTATGCCCTTGTGGGCGTCGCGCGCAAACTTGAAGGCCTTGTCGATGATCTCCACCTTCTTGCGGTGGTTGCTCGACAGGTAGCCGTTCAACAGGTTCTGGTAAGCCATCTCGATCATCTGGTCTTCCATCTCGGGTGTCATATTGTTGTTCTGCTTCATGAGTGATCCAGCGTTTTGATTCAGATTACAAAGGTAGAAATAAGTTTTCAGTTCTGGGCCGTCAACCACCATTTTTTGAGCCGTCGGCCAGGGATTGGGCGTTTTGGCCTCTATCCCTGTCCCTGGCTGGGGGGGCGCACTCCGGGCATGGGTGCGGTGACGTTGAAGCGCCGCTGCCATGTGGCATCTTCGGTGCTTAGGGTGACCGTACCGTTGCCGATGATGATCTCGTTGACTGGCGAGCATCCCAGTGGCAGGCGCAGGATGGCGCGCACGCGGCCGTTCTGGTCACAGATTTGGATGCCCATCCTGGTAGCGGCCCACAGGTTGCCGTTGCTGTCAAAGGTGATGCTTCTCACCCTCAGCGGCTCGGAGGGGTCGTCGTTGTGCAGCCAGTAGAAGGGCTCGCCGCAGGTCAGGTGGCTGTCTTGCAGGATATACTGCCAGACAAAGTTCTCGTCTTCGCCCTGCGTGCATGCCATAGTGGTCAGGTCGGGATAGATGACTCGCGTCACGGGCCGCTTGTCCACACCGCCGCTGATGCGGGTCCAGCCATTGTCGTCATCGGCCAGCAGGGCTTGCAGGAAGTTGTTCTGTGTCTTGCCCGGTACGGGTTGTGCGGGCCAGTCTCGCCACATCCACTCCATCACATGCGGGAAAATCTCGGTGGAGCGTGTCACGTTGTGACCCCCGTCGCTCCAGTCGCATTGCACATCATAGCCCGCAAACTGCAGGGCGCTTGCCAGCATCTGGTTGCCCTCATACCAGTGACCGAAGAGCGGATTCCACGCGTCGTTGCTGCCGTCCTGGATGTACACGCGCAGGGCTAGGGGCTCGGTCTTCCTGACCAGGGCGTGCAGGTCGTTGCCGCCGCGCATGGCCACAAAGGTGCCCACGCCGGTAAACACCTTGCCAAACAGGTCTGGACGGTGCCATGCCGCGTTAAAGGCCGCGATGCCGCCGCTGCTCAGGCCGAAGATCATCCTGTCGCCAGGGCGTCGCGACAGGCGGATGGGCTTACCGCGCGGGGTCTTGATCTGCTCCACGGCGGGCAGCACCTCCTCCTCGAGAAAACGTGCAAACGTGCCGCTTGTGGAGTCAAACTCGTAGCAGCGGTTATAGCGCAGCACTGTGCCGTCGCTGGCCTTGACCACGCCTGGCTGCAGGAATACGCCGATGGTCACCGGCATCTTGCCGGCGGTGATGAGCGAGTCCATGACCTCGGGGGCATGGCATAGCACGCCGTCGAGGCCCACATACAGCGCTGCAGGGCGCTTGCCGTCGTACTGGTCGGGTACATAGACCTGGAAGGCATGCGTGGTGCCCCCATAGTAGTCCGACTTGTCGAGCGTGCCATCGATGAGCGTGTGGCCGGCTGCCACATTCAGGGCGATGGCGGCACATAGCCATAGTAGGGTGAATCGGGTGAAAATCATGTCGGCAGTAGTTTTGATTGGCGCAAACTTACTAATAATGCGCCACATGGCAAAAAAAGTGCTGGACTAAAATGCAACGAGCGCCTTCCTGTCTGGCAGGAAAGCGCTCGCGATATGGTTTATGGATTTCTGATGCTTGTCGATGGGCAATTACAGCACCCTGCAGGCTCCCACGTAGCGGCGGCTGTAATAGGCCTCGGTGTTCTTGCTCTCGGTCACACCGCTGCTGCAGGCCGAGTGGATGAAGTGGAAGGTGTTGTCGGCATTGACACGGGTAACGATGCCCACGTGGCCCACGCCGCCACGGCCTGAACGGCCCTGGAAGAACACCAGGTCACCAGGCTGCAGGTCGTTCTTCTTGACGCGCACACCATCAAATATCTGGCCCCTTGAGGAGCGGTCCAGATTGATGCCGAAACGCTTGAACACGTAACTGGTAAATCCCGAGCAGTCAAAGCCCTTGGGTGAAGACGAACCGTAGCGATAGGGGGTGCCACGGAAGCGGTATGCGTAATTGATGACTTGGTCAACGATGCTGTTGCGGCTGTTCTGCTCGAGTTGCTCGAGCACGGTGCCATGCTTGCGTGAAGAGAGTTGCTGAGCCTGGGCGGTAAAGCCCGTCAAAGTAGTGACAATGAGGATGAATAATGCTGCTAAACGTATTTTACTAAAGATAAAACTCATAAATTTCTGTTTTTGTGGACTGGAAGGTTTCACACTCGCGGTGATCGCTTCGTTAAGGGCCATTAAGAACGATTTCAAGGCCGTGCGTCCTGGTTTGCTGATGCAAAGTTACATCATCCGCCCCCACCGACCAAACCCTTTAAACACTTGTAAACATTTTGCAAAATCGCCGTTTTGGATTGATTGTTCCACGCAAAATCCCTTATAATAGTGGCTCGCGGCGTGTCGCATTGTTTAAATATTGGAAATAAAAAATGAAAAAGTTTACACTTTTTAACATTAAATGGCATCCTATAAGATTTATTTTTTGAATTTTTGCTACAAAAACTGGTCTCCGAGTGAAGTAAAAAGCCTCGCCGAATTGCAAAATGCAATCGGCAAGGCCGTTTTTATGAAAAAAGTGATTTTTGCCCCCATTGGGGCGGGCAAATCGATGCGATTAGCCGTGGAACAATCGTGAAAATTGCGAGGGCGCAACCAGGTGGTTAATGGCCGCTAAGCAGCAGGTCGATCAGGAAGGTCACGTCGCTGATGTTGACACTGCCGTCACCGTTGACATCGGCACCGGGGGTAGCCGTGCCGCTACCGAGCAGCAGGTCGATCAGGAAGGTCACGTCGCTGATGTTGACGCTGCCGTCGCCGTTCACGTCCCCAATCTGGGTCGCCGTGATTTCAACCCAGCTTGAGCCACTGTACTTGTAGGGCTTCCAGTTTTTAGCGCGGGCAGCAGTGACATGAGCGTTGTCAAACACGTTTTGCTCATCGCGGTCATACAGCACGTCGAGTGTTCCGGTAGTCGTCGAGTTGCGGTTGACCAGTCCGTTGACGAGTGTGGTCATGGCTGCCTGCCCGATGTTGTTGCGGTAACACTTCAACTCCTTGAGCTGCGTGCATGTCGAGATGTCAAGCGACGTCAGTCGGTTCATCTGGCAATAGAGCCTCTGTAGCTGGGTACAGCCCGTGACGTCAAGCATAGTCAGTGCGCAGTTATTGCATTTGAGGGTTGTCAATGAGGTGTTGCCAGCGACCTTCAACGACGCCAACAGGGTCTGGTTCATCAAGTTGAGTTCAGTGAGCCGATTGTTGCTGCAGTCCAGTGTCTGCAAGTCGTCAGGAACACTGATGAAGGTGAGGGCATTGTTCTGGCAATAGAGGTATCGCAGCTGTGGCACGCCGGTGCCGGCCGGTATTGCAGTGAGCGCGTTGCCATGGCAATCCAGGTACTGCAAGCTGTTACAGCCCGAGAAAGTGAAATTTATCAACGCATTGTTAAAGCAATTGAGCGTTTGCAAGAACTCGTTGTGATCGATATACAGGTTCTTGAGCTTGGTCTTGCCGGTCAAGGTGTATGTCATCAGGTTATTATACTGGCAATTCAGCGTCTCGAGTTGAGTGCATCCATCAAGGTTGAGCCTCTGAATCTGATTGTTATTGCAATACAACTGCTTGAGCAGTGTGCACTGTGTCACATCGAGCGAGGTCAAATCGTTGCCGCTGCAATCGATCTCCTGCAGTTGGGTGCATCCGTTGACGTAGAGATCTGTCAAGATGTTGTTATTACACCTGAGCGTCGTGAGTAATGTGTTGTCCGATGCATCCATGGTGGTCAACTTAGGCAAGCCTGATACTGTCAGGGTTGTGAACTTGTTGTTCAGGCAACGCAACGACATCAGGTTGTCGAGGCCTGTCAAGTTTAGCGAGGTGAGATTGTTGTTGGAGCAGTCCAGCACCCGTAGTGCGGTGAAAAGCTGAATTCCGGAAAGGTGGTTGATGTTCTCTCCGTTGACGTAAAGGCTGGTGCGAGCCTGGAGCTCTTCTTTTGTCAAGTATCCCTTGGGATAAAGTGAGAGCAGGTAGTTGCGGAAGTTCTCATCGGGGAAATTACGGTAATTGAGCAATAACCCATAGTTATCGGAGATAAAAACGTCCTTGTCATAGAGCGGGCTGCCGTTATACATGATGCACTTGGCAGATATACTGTAATAGGCACCCCATGGTGCGAGAATAGCCTCTTCGTCCCATGGCCAATCTTCAATGTTCCATGCTACAGGATAATTGCTGTCGTTGGTGGCCTTGAGGGTGACGTGGGTGTCGGGGTAAAAATAGACACTGGCCCAGTCATAGATGGCGCCCTTCTTGCCCGATGCCTCGACCGTGACATTTTTAAAGATCAGCGTGCTCGAACTGCTTGTGCCCTTGCCCTCAAAGCCGTATTTGTCGTTTGTGGACTTCACAATCAGTTTGCCGGGTCCCATGACGGTAACCCCCACATTGTTGCTGTATACGCCACCTTCGGTGCCACCGGTGACGGTGGTCGTACCGCTGGCCACGACAATTGAGCCTTTCTTGTTGAAGCGGATGACCGATGACGACGAAGCGCTCAGGGTGTTGGTGCCTACGAGTTTGATGATCAAGCCCTCACGGTCGCTCTGGATGGCGCGGTTGTCGGTACCCGTGCGTGTAATGGTGACATTGGTCAGCGTCAACGTGTTGTCGCTCGGGGTGAACACCGCGGTGCCGCTGGTGATGTTGCTGCCCGTGATGTTGCTGCAGTTGTCACTGGTGACCCTCACGCCACCCACATAGAAGTTGTAATCGGTTGCCGCCTGTGCCGCTATTGTCATTACAAGCAACAGAAGAAGTAGTACAGTTTTTTTCATAATGTTATTGCAATTTTTAAAGATTAATGTACAAACAATACAGATAAAGGATGCAAAACCTGAATCGATTTGCAAAGATAACGAAAAACATTAAATAATAATACGTTTTGTGACTTTTTGTTGCCCCAAAAAACAAATTTCCTGCTGCAAGCACAGCAGGAAACAGGTATTTGTTATTAAGAGTCAGGTTAGTTGGCAATTACATAGCCCCCATTGCTGGGGTAGACATGATATTGCCTCATGCCCACTTTGTTGTTGATGGCAACCCCGCTCACGGGACCACCGTCGCCTGTCAGAGGGTTGAATCGGGAGCCGCATCTGGGGCACACAGCCTCGAAGTTGCTCGCATCCATCGAGAGGGTGACTTCGGGACTGATCTCGACCGGGCATGCCATGTCATAGGCGAGAGGACTATCAATGCCCATGATGAGCAGCACGCCGCCATAGCCGGTGTAAGTGTTGACGTTGAAGGGGAAATTGCTGGGCACGTTTTTCTCACGGTTGAAGATGCGGAACTGCCCCATGCCGCTCACGCCATAGGTGTTCCATAGGGCATAACTGCCCAGGTCGATGCGTACCGAGAAGCGGGGTATCGTCTTGTTGTCGATATGGTCGCAGCCCGAAGCCGCAGTCAACAGCAGCATCAGGGCTGCCACAATCGTAGAATGCTTGAAAAAAGACATCATAATACTTATTATTTTAAATAATGAACGTAAAAAATGGTCGTTTGATTGTAAAGTTCGGCAAAAAACTATAATTTTGCGTCCAATAAACCGTTATTGCTAAGCATGAACCCTCTATTTTCAATCATAACCGTCACCTGGAATGCTGCCCAGACGGTGGGCGCAACATTGGATAGTGTGCGCCGCCAGACGAGCAGTGACTATGAGATGCTCATTATCGATGGCGCCTCGACCGACGACACGCTTGCCATCGTCAAGCAGGCGTCGATCGCATCGTTGCGCGTGTTCAGCGAGCCTGATCAGGGCTTGTATGACGCGATGAACAAGGGCATTGCCAGGGCCCGAGGCCGCTACCTGATCTTTCTGAATGCTGGCGACTCCTTTGCCGACGATACCGTCCTGGCGCGCTTGGCTCTGCTCACGGCAGACGACCCTGGTGTGATCTATGGCCAAACCCAATTGGTCGACAGCAACCGCCAAGTGGTGGGCAAGAGGCATCTGACCGCCCCCAAGCGGCTGACGGCAGCCAGCATGGCCCGAGGCATGGTGGTGTGCCATCAGGCCTTCGTGGCACGCCGCGACCTGGTGCCTGAATACGACCTGAAATATCGGCTGAGTTCGGATTATGATTGGTGCATCAGGGTGCTGAAAAATTCTCCGGCCAATGCCTATGCAGGGCGTGAGCCCATCATCAGTTATCTGGCCGACGGCATGACCACCCGTCACCATCGGGCCTCGCTGTGGGAACGCTTCAGGATCATGTGTCACCACTATGGCGTGTGGACCACCATCGTGATGCACCTGAGTTTCATCCCACGTTACCTCAAGCGCCGCTGGAAGGGAAGCGCCAACCGGCAATGATCTGACCAGCAGTTAACTCATCGACACTAACCCGAAACTACGAGACATGAACAATAAAACAACCGGAAATATCATCACCCGCAACTGGCACCGCTTCAAGGTGTGGTACAAGGGATTGTATAGGGGACGGCCCTGGTGGGTTAAGACCCTGGCGGGATTAGGCACGTTTATCGTGCTGTTTCTGATCTACCTGATTGCGGTGGATATCAACTTCCTGTGGCTCTTCGGTAAGTCACCGAGCACCCACAGCATCATGCACCCCCGCAACCCCGAGGCCAGTTATCTGTATAGCGCCGACGGCAAGACCATCGGTAAGTACTATGACGAGAACCGCACGCCGGTGCCTTATGACTCGATCAACCCTCAGTTCTTCCAGGTGCTCATTGATACCGAGGACGAGCGCTTCTACCAGCATCATGGCATAGACTTTGGAGGACTGGGAGCGGCCTTCAAAGATATGGTGCTGCGCGGTCGGCCCCGCGGCGCCAGCACCATTACGCAGCAGTTGGTGAAAAATATGTTCCGCACCCGCAGCGACTACTCGACGGGATTGCTGGGCTACATCCCTGGCGTGAAGATGCTCATCATGAAGAGCAAGGAGTGGATTATCGCCACCAAACTCGAGATCTTCTATAGCAAGAAGGAAATCCTCGAGATGTATGCCAACACGGTGGACTTTGGCAGCAATGCCTATGGCATCAAGACGGCCGCCAACACCTACTTCAAGACCACTCCGCGTAACCTTAGGCTCGAAGAGAGTGCCGTGCTTGTGGGACTGCTCAAGGCCACCAGCACCTACAACCCCCGCATCAATCCCAAGAACAGCCTCAGACGTCGCAACCAGGTGCTCAAAAACATGATGGAGCGTGGCGACCTCACCAAGCAGCAATATGACTCGGTATCGTCGTTACCCATCGACCTGAAATACACGCTCGAAACCAATTACGACGGCGTGGCACCCTACTTCCGCGAGGCTGTGGCTCGTGAGATTGAGGATATCGCTCAGGCACGGGGACTGAAACTGGATCTGGACCGCGATGGACTCAAAATTTACACTACACTCGACTCGCGCATGCAGGAGTATGCCGAACAGGCAGTGAGCGAGAAGATGAAGGTCGTGCAGCAGAATTTCAAAAATCACTGGGGAGATAAGGACTGCTGGCTCGACGAGAACAACCAGCCCATTGCCAACTTTGTCGAGGATAAAGCCCGCAACACACCCATCTATCATGAGTTGTTGGCACGCTACCCCAACGACCTCGACTCGGTCAACTACTATATGAACCAGCCCCACATGGTGCATCTGTTTGATTATGTCAACGATTCGCTCTATATGGAGATGAGTTCGATGGACTCGGTGCGCTACATGCTGCACTTTATGCACTGCGGCTTCATCGCCATGGAACCCAGCAACGGCCATGTCAAGGCTTGGGTGGGCGATGTGGACTTCGATACCTGGAAGTATGATAAGGTGCGTGCTAAGCATCAGCCGGGCTCCACGTTCAAACTCTTTGTCTATGCCGCTGCTATGGAGCGTGGACTCGTGCCATGCGACCGCAGACCCGACGAGTATATCGACACCCTGGTCTATAACGAGGAGAAGCACGAATTGGAGCACTGGCGTCCCACTAACGCCAATGGCACCTTCTCGGGCGCTGACATGACGCTGCGTGCCGCGTTCGCCCAGAGTATCAACAGCGTGACCGTGAGGGTGGGTGCCGAGGTCGGTTTCGCCGAGATTGCCCAATTGGCGCGCGACATGGGCATCAAGTCCCCGCTCGATGCCAAGCCTGCTTTGTCGCTAGGTGCCAGTGATGTGGACCTGATGGAACTGGTCAACTCATATTGCACGGTGGTCAACGATGGTGTGCGCAACGACCCCGTCATCGTTACCCGCATTGTGGACCGTGACGGTAAGGAAATATATCGGGCCCCGTCACACCAGCAGCGTGCCATGACCTACCGCTCGGCTTGGCTTATGCAGCAGATGCTGCTGGCTTGCCGCACCGATGCCGGTGGCACGGGTATGGCGCTTAACGGCTATATCACGCGGCCGCTCTATGATGTGGACCTGGGCGGTAAGACCGGCACCAGCAACCGCCATGCCGACGCTTGGTTTGTCGCTGTCTCGCCTGGCCTGGTGTGCGGCGCGTGGGTGGGTGGCGAGTATCGCCAGATTCACTTCCGCTGGGGTGCATTGGGACAGGGCAGCCGCACGGCATTGCCCATCTGTGGCCGATTCCTGCAACTGGTGTTAAGTGATCCGCAGTTCAAGCATTACCATCAGCGGTTCCAGCCAGCCAAGGAGCCTATCGATGCCGAACTCTACTCGGGCTGCTCTGCTCTGGGTCAGGTCGAGGAGTTTGACTCAACACTGCTGGCCGAAGATAGTGTCGACTTAACCATCCCGCTTACCGACGACATCGATCCCAACGAGAAACTCGGCTCTGAACCGGCAACTCTGCCCGACAGCATCTAACCGCTCAAGCATAGTTCATCCATACCAACGAGCAGCCACGAATCCTTAAAAGTGCGATCCGTGGCTGCCCGTTGGTATGTAATGGGGTGATGACGCTGGCCAGATTGTTGCCTATTGCTGTCGGGCGTCGGTGGCGAGCAATCGGTGGCCCAAGCGGCAGTAGATGCACTTGCGGGCTTCGCAGTAGTTACGTCGCAGTTGTATTAGGGCTTGACTCGTGAGTGCGTCGTCACACTTGATGCCGGCGTTCTGAAACATGGCGACGATGCTGTTGCGCTCGGGGCGGATATCCTCGAGCAGGGCGATGGCGCGGTCGGTCATCGAGTAATCGTCGGTCATCTCGCCGCGGGCATAGTAGAGTGGGGCGACGGTGTTGATGAGCACGATGTCGACGCTGCTGCCCGTCAATGCTCGCCCAGCGCTTGGCGATGGCTTGCCAAATGAGTAGTGTGTCGTCCAGTAGCCGCTCAACTCGATGTCAAACAACTTGCGCAGCGCCTTGGTGTCGCTGGCCTCAACGATGTCGTTCATCAGATTGAACCCGCCGTGGACAAACTGGGCCAGCAGGGCGATGCGGCGGAAGGGGAAGTTCTGCGGCCGGCTGCGGAACAGGCGCCATGCCGTGCCCTCGATGGGGTGCAACGAGAATTTATTGGCCAGAAAAGCGTATTCGCGGGTCAGTTGGCGGTAGTAGGCATCGTCGTCATACGCGCCGTTGAGAAGCCCCGCTTGGCCAAACAGTAGCGCCTCGACCTGCAGGATGGAGTCGCTGTGCTTGTGCAGCAGGCGCAGCGGTGTGGCGCGGGCCAACCGCTCAAACGCGTCGTTGTTGATGCCAAAGCCCAAGGTCCTGGCCAGCATCACGTAGCAGATGTCTTCCCAACTGCCATGGTAGCGGTCATAGAGGTCGCGCACGCGGTCCACCTTGGAGTGGAGGCGTTCAAAGGCGAGCGCCTCGATCCACTCGGTGACGGTGAGCCGGGGCACCTCGTTGAGCCGTGCGGCGCATGGCAGTTCCACAGTGGCATTGACCAGCCGGTCATAACTCTCGTTGAAGCGGTGTGAGATTTGCAGGGCTACCTGCGGGATGAGTTCGCCGTTGGAGCGGTAGACGGGGGCATCGTCCTTCTCGACCACGTGCAGGACCACACTGTCATAGGCCGGGTCGGTGTCGTGGTGATGGCGCCGCCAGTCGCTGGCGCGCACGTGTATCTCAACGTTGCCCACCCATGTGTGTCCGTCGATTTCGACCTTGGCGTTAAAGAAGTCGGGCCCTGAGTCGGTGTTGAGTAGTCCGGGATCAATCACGCGCACACGGCGGCCGTCGTTAGTCACCATGTCCTCGCTTAGCCACAACTTGTGTTGCCAGATGTATTGCAGCAGTGCTTCCATATCGCGCTCAGTCAATCAACGAGCGAATTTACTGCTTTTTTCCGTGTCATCGGCAATAATGGGCCAAAAAATGCTATCCTACGGTTGCCATACAGCGTTTTTTTTCTACCTTTGTCACTTCATGATACAGTGTCTGCAACATATCAGGCGGTGGCTCGATGGCCACTATGGCGCTTCGGTGACAGTGGCCGTGGTGCTGCTGGCGCTATGGCAAGCGGTGATAGCCCTGTTTGGCGTGGACTTGTGCGACACTGGATATTACCTCACCTTCTATGACAATATATTCAAGGCTCCCTCAAGTGTCGAGTATAACTTCATGTACTACTTGAGCGGTGTGGCCGGTGGCGCCCTCAATGCCGCCCTGCCCGAGACCGGCAAGTGGCTGGTGATGCGCTTGGCGGGCGTGATGTGCAATGTGGGTGTGATGGCACTGCTGGCATGGGCCCTGCGGCGTGTGCTGCCTGCTACGGCCGTAATCGGGGGCTTCCTGATGGTGGTGGCGTCGCTGGTGGCGTTTCCCTACACGTTCAACAACGACCTGATGAGCGTGCTGCTCTGGGTTGCCGCCTTGGTGCTGACATTCACGGGACTGACGCGCGCGCGTTGGCATCACTTGCTGTTGGCGGGTCTGCTGGTAGGCATAAATGCCTTCACGCGGATTCCCAATGTGCTGGCAGTGGCTCTTGTGGCCATGCCGTTACTGGCCCGTGTGCATGACCGTGACCGCACATGGGGCGCTTGTTGGCGGCAGAGTGGCGTGATGACCCTTGGCATCGTTGCTGGCATAGTGGCCGTCATCGGACTGATAATGGCGTTAGGGCATTGGGGCATCTTTAGACAGAATATGGCCGACCTGGTGGGGATAGCCACTGGCAGCAGCGGTGCGGCCAGTCATAATGCCGGTGGCATGGTGATGGGAATGCTGCGATTCTATGGGCAGTGCCTGCTGGTGGGTGCCAAGATGTTCCTGCTATGGGCACTGGTGTGGCTGCTTAGCCGTTATGTCCGCCAGACGCTGCTGCGCTATTGCGGCTTGCTTCTCGTGGCCTGTGCGGCTCTCTACTTCATGTGGCATCAGTCCCACATCATGCACCCGCTGTGGGTGATGTGTGTGACGGGCTCGATATACATTATTTATAAGCAAGGCGGTAACCGGGCCATCGCGGCATGGCTGGGCCTGCTGATGCTGCTGGTGTTCCCGTTGGGCAGCGATGGCGCGACCAACAATGGCGGCATTATCGCATGGATGGCGGCTCCCATGGCGGCAATACTGTGGCAACGCCGGGACAACCTCATCCTGCCTCTGGCATTTATCGCGGTGGGACTGCTGCAGACTTGGTCGGTGGGCGCCTACTTTGATGGTGGGCACCTGTGGTACAAGACGGCGGGTATCTACGCGGTAAGTGGCGCCGAGGGCATACACACCACACCAGACCGTGCCCGCATCATCAACGAGACGTTGCCCCAATTGATGCAGTTTGTGGATGAGGGTGATACGCTGTTGTGTTACGGCAGCATACCGATGATTAACCACATGACGGGCACACTGCCTGCCATAGGCTGCTCGTGGCCCGAACTGCTCAGCGCGCAGGCTTTGGCATTGCGCTTGGATGCGCTAGGGGAGAATCTGCCGGCTATCGTGCGGCAGAAGTTCAACAACCTGGGCCCCTACTGGAGCGAGCCTAGCGACGACTATCTGCAGGCGTATCCCCATGAGGATAAATTCATGACCCGCGACAAGATGGATGCACTGAACCGCTTTATCGCGACCCATGGCTACCGCCTTGTGTGGCAGAACCGATGGTTCGCCCTATACCATCCGCAGGGCATGACTTTGTGTGTTCAAGATAGGCCCGTCAAAAAAGATTTTTAAAAAAATCTGCCGAAAAATTTGGTCACGTCAAAAAACCGCCGTATCTTTGCACTCGCTTTTGAAAGGTACCTTAGCTCAGTGGTAGAGCAGTGGACTGAAAATCCGCGTGTCCCTGGTTCGATCCCCGGAGGTACCACAAAAGATTGCACGTAAGTGCCAGAAAATCAAGGATTCGGTTTTCGAGTGGGAGTAAAATTGACAACCATTTGACAACCGAATTTTTTATGTATTATTAACAGATTAAACTATGACCAGAGAGGAATTTATTCAAAAAGTGCCTAACATTACCTTGAAAGATAAAGTCATTCAATTGGTTGATGAAGGAATCAAAATCTACAAATACGATTCAGAGAAAAAGCAAAGTTATTGGTATGAGGCTTGCGCAAAATTGTTGTCTGATTCTTCTAACTTTTTGCCTTCTTTTCAGCAATGTTTGGCTGACAGGTTGGATACTGGCCGATATTTATTGTATTGTGCTGCAGCCGATGGGATGAACGACTTTGTCGTTATGGATAAAGCTGAAGATGTAAAGCAGAGAATTTTGAAAATACTGAAAGACTATTCAACACAAGCCAAGAAGTATAATTCCTATCAGCTTATGTCTGTTTCAAACAATCTTATAAAGGCTCTGTCGATAACATACTATGCTTATTACGAATACCGAGACGAAAGGTTAACTCAGATGATAGCTGAATATGAGGACGAAATAGCTTTCCAGGAGATCGCAAATCAATTGAATGGTGATAATCCCAAAGGGAAATCTATCGACAGCATAAAAGTGAATTTCTTTCGTGCTAGAGGGCTTGCTTGCGAATTTCATAGCGAGAAGGCAATTAAATTGTTTAAAGAATTGATTTTCCCTCAATTCTACGATCGCTATGGAAGAGATCCCATGTCTATAACGGAACTGAAAGCAAAGATCGCAGAGTGTGCTGTTGCAAAAGACAAACTGAATCATCGTGTAATACATGAGATGTATAAAATCTTTGTTGATGAAGGTCTCGTCAAATATGGTAGCGACGAAGACCTGTATAAGTTGGGCTCAAAAAATGGTAAATTTGTTTCAGCAAATAATCAGGTGTCATATTGGATATATGAGGTCTTTCAGAGACTTAGTGGAAAGTATAAACAAGGCGTGGACATAGAAAATATGAGAAAAGCTATACGTGATATCCTAAAGTCATACGCAAGCCCAAAGTATTATCACAAAGACGATGTAATGTTTCCTGAAAACTTTGAGCGTGTCTATCGTGTTTATCTTAGTTATGATGAGGAGAACGGTTGATTACGCCTAAAACCCTTATATACAAGAGACAATAATACGCCCCGAAATTTTGGACCGCTGGCAACAATGAGCACAGCGGCAATAGGGGCAAAGACAATATAAAACCCGATGGTATGGGCTGGGCGGCGAAGAGTCACCCAGCACCGCCATCATCCAGGCGTTATCACCTGACGGGGAGACCGTGCCCTCAAGACGGCATAATCAAACCGACAGCGAGTCTGGAAAAGAAGTAACGAGGCTGACACCGAAGAGGTGCCGGTCCCGACTTCTTTTTTTCAGTGTGTCGTGGCAAAAGAAAGAGGTCAGAATCATCCTGACCTCTCTCAATACCTAGTTTTGTGCAAACGAGTTAGTTTAGGCTCAGACCATAAAAGTTGAAAAACTCCTCAAGGTTTTTTAGCTGTTCTTCCGAGTAACAATCACGGTATTCTCTAATGTCAGCCAAAAACAACTCAAGTTGTTCATTCCTGATCTCATCCATCAGGTTCGAAATTCTCTCTGCTATACGCATAGTATCCGCTCCTGGAATCCCAACGATTGCTAGAAAGCAATTACTTAAGCCTGAGGCAACAAGTTGATCAAAATAATTCTCAACCTGTAAAATGAGATCCATATCGTCTGTAGCATAGAAGGCTTGCTCTTTGCCTTCTTCTTTACAGAATCTGAAATAGGTCTTAATAGCATTGATATGGTCTTGATCCCAGTCCATTACTTTAAGTACCTGTTTCTCACTGTAGCGTTTCACACCTTTGCCACCTTTTTTGGCAGCGCTCACTGATGAATTTTTCATTGCTAAAAAACGTTTGTTAATAATTTTTTAAAAATGTTGACAAAAAATAAATCATCGTTCTGTAAAACAAACCTTTCTTTAGCTCATAGTGTATTTATAAAACAGTCAATTACTGTGCCAAAGACACAAGTCTGCCATCTTTGCTTATAGATGACAACCAAGACGCTTTTTTATATTGTAGCGTGACATCTTGTCAGTGACAGATTGATGCAGAGAACATTTACTGCGCATATGGAATGGTCTTGAATGGGATGATTATTGCAGGTCCCTACCGCAATGAGGGATTTCTCGTCAGTACTGAGCGATAAGCGAAACTTCGAAGCAGGCATCCTGACCGATGATCCTCAAATCGTCGAGCAGGCCATGAAGCAGTTCGATGACGTTTGGATCGGCAAACACTGCAAAACCTGTAAGCGCAAGGACTACTGCCCAGACCCCATCATATAAGGTTTAGCTATAAACCCAGTTTAGGCGAACCATAGAAATAGTGTAAACCAACTTAGTTAATCGCTCTCAAATCTGTCAAGTAATTCCAGGGAAAGACAACCTGCTCAAAGGCTGTTAAGTGAGTTTTGCTTTTGTGTGCCAGAATATGACATTAGGCTATGCTACCTTTGCGGCATAATTGTCAATCGATGGTCATGAAAGAGAATATCTATTTGAGAAAAATCAGGAAACGAGAAAGGGATTGGGACACCAATGTATATCCGTTTTCCATTCCTGTGATCAGGGATTTCACCGCCTGACTTCGTCACCGTTTTTGGTGTTAAAAAATAATTGTCTGTTAGACAAATAGTTGTATCTTTGCGTCACCCAAATTTGGGTGACGCAAAAGGTTTTTTAACAATGTTTGTACGCAAAAAAGCCA
>Ga0256404_1000100_pt1 | contig 197833 bp, 191 predicted proteins | sample RumenRJG_01DNA_FD_185990 | JGI IMG/M metagenome (GOLD analysis project Ga0256404, IMG submission 185990) | Bovine rumen microbial communities from Lethbridge, Alberta, Canada - RJG_01 | ecosystem: Host-associated > Mammals > Digestive system > Stomach > Rumen | place: Canada: Alberta...
ACTAAGGGCTTAGGCGTTTTTATGGTCAAGCCATGCGGGTATCAAATAACAAAAGGCGATTATTCTGATAATATCCGCATGAACGAAAAAGATAAACTTTTATTCATGTTCCAAAAATCAATGTCATTAACCTCAAATCCGCAACCGCCCTCATAAGATGACACAGAGGTCAAAAAGGTAGCGTCACTGCGGCAAAAGAGGGCGCAACGCAGCAAAAATCGCCACAAAGACGCATAAATTCCCCTTACCCTACCACGCGACTTGAGGCAATACGCAGAATCACGACCATAAGTTGTCGGTGTTATCCAAAGTCATTCTGGAACACATCAGCATAAGCGTTGTTGCATGAATAGATATTCAGCACATACTGCCTTGATGTCCTGATCCACTTTGCTGGCACAGAGATGAACCTGAAGACAAACGCCTTGATGCGGCTTGTTGCTTTGAGTCCGAACCTCTTCACGTCAAGCCTCGCCATGATGAATTTATAGAAGTTGCGTATGAGTGCCGTAAGCAGAAGAAACACCGTGTTTTCTCCCATGAAGGATTTTGGAAGCCTGTTCCAGCCGAATCCGTTATTCATTTCATCGAAGATGCGTTCCTTCCCTCCACGGAGGTTATAGAATTTGACAATCTCTTTCTCTGAAGACTCGTAGTCATTTGTAAGGATGCAGCGGTAGGTGTATTCGCCTTCCCACAGGTCAAGCTCACCGTCAATTCGCTTCTGCCTTTGGATTACAAGACGGTATGCCCTCCCTTTCCATTTCTCAACAAGAATGGAGTTCAGTTCAAACTCACTGCCGCCCAGTTCCTCTCTCTTCCACCCTCTGAGCGCAAAGATGTCATCGTAAAGCGAACCGCAGCGGCTGGCGCGGATATAGAAAGTCATGCAATGCTTTCCGACCTCTTCCACAATTTCCTCTGAGCAGGATCCGCAATCTGCCCTGAAACGATTGACTGTCAATCCTTTCTGTTCAATCCTCTCAAAGAATCTCCTCAACGTGTCCTTCTGGTGGAAACGAACGTTAGTGTTGCCGTCGCTGTTCTCTATGCCGACAATCATATCGCCAATGACTGCCACACCAGGACGGTATCCGAGAAACTTCTTGTATGTGGGCTTCGCGTCATACTTTTCAGTCTCTATGAACTGGTGGTCGAAGTCAACGTCATACCCCTCGCCCTCTTTCAGCTGCCCTGTGGACAACAGGCAATTGGGGAACAATGTATTCAGCTTGTCTGCCGTGTTGAAGTCATAGGTCTTGCCCGTGTCTGATGTGTAGGAAATGTTATCCTGGGTCAGTTCCTTTATGGCTCTGAGAATAGTGTCGGCACTGCATGTGCGAAGTGTCGGATAAAGCGAGAGGTGGTACATCAGATGAGTGGTGACATCTTCTATGAATGAGCCGCCACAGAAATAAACGCTCATAAGCGAACGGATGATTTCGCTGTATTGATAACCATACAGCTTGCATCTCATACCAAGGGTTGAGTCTATAACAGATGAGAGCTTGGAGTCAAATTGCTCCATTATTGAAAATATTCCTCCAAAAGGAGTGAGTTCCTCAGATTTAATTTGTATTTTTGCCATGTCATATCAGAGTTTTGCTTGTTTATTTTTGCAACACTAAGATAAGTGAATTCTTCGACATGGCAAAATCCTGGGCAACTTTTTGTTGCTCAGGTACTTAAAAAGTTATATTTGTAATAGTGTTGCGGAATTAAGGATTTCAAATTGATGTACGACATCAGTTAGATCCATCTTTCTTAAATAATAGACAGCCAGATTAACGTTTTGAAAAAGTATAGGACTAATAACAAAATCTTTACCACCATATGCATACTCCGATAGTTGGGGATATTCGAAGACCTCAGTACAGACATCGTGGACTGTTTTATAAAGCAAATCGCGAGCTTCATCATCTGATAATGGTCTATCAGTATGATAGAGCACAGAAAGATAGTCTGTAATCGACAGTTTGCTTCTGTCAATAATATAGCTCTTATCCTCTGCTAGTCTCAAACAGATAAAATAATAATCTCTATCATCGGTAAACTTATCGATATTTTGAGATAGGTATTTTGTCGGGAAGTGATGTGTTACTACCCAAGAGATTATTCCCTCATGTGACTGTTCCCATAACTCTTTTATCCTGGGCTCAAATGATTTATCCCAGTTGTCAAGAAGTTTAGTATATGCCCATAACCTATCTGCCTTTCCCGATTCAAGGAAAGCTTGCATGATTTTCTTCTGATCCTTCCAGTCTAGATAGTCAAAGCGTCTCTGAATTTCTTTACGGGACTCAGGGACTTTGCCACTTTTCTTGTTGATGTAGTTCTTAATCAACGTGGCTATTGGAGTATTTCGTTTTCTTTCTTTTGATTTCATAATTCGATATTATTTATAACATTGATTGTTTGCATACAATTATTTCTTTATGTTCCATGTGATGCAATGTAATGCACCACCATTTTTAGCAATATCTCTCATTCGGAAACCTCGCACGACACATCCCGGATTAGCCTCACGGACATACTTTAAGGCTTGCTTGTCTTCAGGTATTCCAAACGTTGGCACGATAATCTTATTTCCCACTTGGAGATAGTTGATATAGGCCCAATTGTAGTCTCTATTTGGATTTTGTACGTCAAAAAGCATTTCAATGACCTCGAACCCTACAGCCTCCAAGCGGTATTTGATTTCATCTGCCTCTTCAGGAAAAGAATCTCGATGATTAGACATTAAGACTCTATTATCACCAGCCCAATGTACAAGACCATCTGCATGTCCATAAACATCTGCATCAGGCTCCTGTGGATTATCACAATGCCAAGGCAGGAAAATAACCCTAGAATCAAGGACGTGACTTATGTAATCACAAAAATCCGGATCATATTTCTCCTTACCGTTTTCTTGAAACACCTTATCCGTGAGCACCAAATGCCCTGCACACGTTACAATGTTTCCCCCATCTAGTGTTATATCATAATGGCTCTTATTGCAATGATTTAGGATTCCATCGGCTATGACATGTGAATCCGTGAGATATTCTTCTCCTGAATCTTTCAGGTAGTCAGGATTGTAATTGTAAACGATGAAGCGGTCATCAGATATCTGAATGGGCATATAATCACGAATCCAAATATCTTTAGTCCCCTTGATCTCACCCCATTCAATATCCATCTCATTGAATAGTTTGGTGAGCCGTGTATAAGTTCTGGGATAGAACTCTTTCAATTTATCGGAGATGTACACGAAATTAGTCAAAGTATCATTAAAGTTAGGAACAGGGATGCCTGGTATGTTTGGCAATAAATCCTTAAGATGACGTTCCTGTGCCTTAATCTCTTGACGTAATTTCTCTGTAGCCTCGTAGCTATGAGGAATTACGACTTCTTCTTCACCAAGAATAGCTCCAGGAACTTGTTCTATCCAGTCGAACATAACATTAACTATGGTTACAATTTTATCAATGGGAAAGATAATGTGTTCGTTTTGCAACCAATTTGAGATAGAACTTACTGCGGAATTGAGATCTGGCCAGCCTCCATAGCCAACTTCAATATTCCAGTAATTGCCAAATGCATTGTCGATAGCATCCCAGATGTTTTCTGGGAGTTCAAAATCGATACCGTTTAATACAACCTTGTGCATCACTTCTGAAGTAAATGCTCCTGGAGCTTTGGGGTCTAAAAGAAATTTTTCCATATGAGTACGATGTTAGATTTGTGAGTGCAAAGATAGAACGTTTTTGCGCACAAACCAAAATTTCAGAGCAGAAAATCGCACCCCGCTAAACATTTTTAACTTGCTGATACTCAGTTATTTAATTATAAAATTAATATATTAAAATACAGGGGTATACCCCTGTTAAAATTATAATTAAATATAAGCCAAAAATGGGCATTTTACATTTTTTAAGAGTTTGCAAAAGATAGTTGTGACACCACAAAAAAGGGAACCTCATTTGCTGAGATTCCCCGAAGATTAGGAAAAGTCAAAGACCTTGGAAACATCGCCACCCTTTTTGACTTTCGGAAGCCTAACTACACCATACTTCTTTTCATACTCATTGATGATCTTGTCGAAAGCCAGATTCATCAAATCCTTGATTGCTATTCCCTCTCTGGCGGCTATCGTCCTAATCTTTGTAACCTTGTCATCATCTGCCATCGTGCAGAATCTAATAACTTTATTGTGTAAGGCCGGGCGGCCTCTCCTGGTATTGTTCTGCTCGTCAGCAGCAGAATCATCTTTCACAGGAGCTTCTTCTTTCTCTTCTGTCGGCTCAGATGACTGTACATTTGAGAACAGTTTTTCAAGCCCTTTTTCAAAGTTCTTCTTTGCCATTGTATATTACTTTAAATAGTATTACTAATAATAATATTACTATGAATAACACACTCAGAATCAGCCTCTTTTGACAATCTCCTCAACTAATGAACTGTAGTCCTTTGCACCGTTACATTTGGGGTTATAGGTATAGATGTCAGTTGAAGAAAGAGGTGCCTCTGCCACAGAGATATTCTCGCGAATCTTCGTCTCAAATATGATATTGCCGAACTGTTTCCTCAGTTGGTTCTCCAGAGCCTTATTGAGGTTCCTGCCATGCCAACGAGTGAAGATGATACCAGATAGCTTCAGCTCCTTATTAGCACGTTTTTTCACCATTTCAATACTCCGTATGAGCGTATTCATACCCCGTGTCGGAAGTACTTCGGCAGTCATGGGAATATACAGGTCTGTCGATGCCACCAGAGCATTGATGGTAAGCAGTCCGAGTGACGGAGGACAGTCTATGATAATATAGTCATAGTCCCGTTTCACCTCTTCAAGCAGTTCAAGGAGAATGTACTCCCGATCCATCTTGGAGGACAACTCCAGTTCAGCCGATGAAAGGTCAAGGCTCGAAGGGATGATGTCAACATTATCCATGACATGGACTATACTCAGTTCATGTCCTTCTATGAGTGTATCATAGAGAGTCATGGGCGGTTCATCTTCCAGAAGGCTGCTTGTCAGGTTCGCCTGAGCGTCAAGGTCAACTAAAAGCACCTTGAAACCCTTACGAGCCAAGCCCACACCTACACTTGTTACCGTGGTGGTCTTTCCTACTCCACCTTTGTGATTTGCCACAGAAATTATTTTTGTCTTATTCATACCGATTATTTTTATTCAAATACTGTTACCAACTACCATAATGCATCCACAAAGTTAAGTCATATTTCAAGTAATACGATAATATTATTAAAGAAAATACCGTCCATCAAAACTATTTAACTTCGGTTTGCGATTATTTTTAGCTCTTGTTTTCCGAAGGAGTTTCAATGAGTTTCATAAATGGCACTCTGCCAAGAAAAAAATACTCACCTGTCCCTGCGGAAATCATTTCTCCTGTCACCTCTCCACCAGCCTCCAAGAACGGCAAAAAACATTCGGAATACGATGGGGATGATGATGATTGCTGTAATATCATTCATAAGCGATGTGTTTAGTTAATACTCAAAAGAGATTGACCACCCGGATTCCCTGGTTCGTGGCCTTCTTCACCGTGTAGTAGGTTCCACCCTTCTCTCGTCCGTCATAGTAGGCTATCAGAAGATTAGAGTGGTCAACCATGAACTCGTCCCGTTCAAGGTAGCAACGAGTGTAGTAGCTCTCACTGAGCACTATCACCTCGTCGGCCTGGTTCATCAGCCGTCCATAGCGGAGCTTGTCTGTAGGCGAGTAACGCATGGACTGCCCATTGAACGGGATTGCAGCAGTCAGAGTAATATCTGGGAAGTCAACCTTCATAGATACGACAACCTCTGCCGCAAGCATATCAAAGCCGATGGCAAAGCCGCTGATGAAATTACGGATGCCATGCTCATAAGCCTTGGTAATAGAGTCTCTGAGACGTGCCTTAATGCAGTCCCTCATTGAATACTGACAGGATCGATGTCCTGTGAATGCTGCCGAGACAGCCTTACTGAATCTTGTTTGTTCCATATTGTAACTTTTATGATTGTGGTCTGTATTTGTATGATGTCTTTCCGAGAAAGAATCCGTTGGTTACGTGCGCCCCAACCTTTTCAAGCTGAGAGGTGAAATAGCAGAATGAGGTGCCGGTGGTTACGATGTCATCCCATATACACACATTCTTGCCAAAGAAGAATGGCGCATCAACCTCGATGGAGTTCTGCTCGTTCATGCGCTGCTCACGGATTTCTTTCTTGACTTTCGTTCCATGGACTGAGGTGCGCTCTCCCAATACCTTAACATGGGAATAGCCGTCAATGGCACCCGAAAACTGACATACAAGGGCTGAAAATGCCTTGTTGCGTATCTCGTTCTTCTCTTGGCTGCTTGCAGGAATGCAGGAGAAAACCACATTCTTCACCTTACGTCCGTATATCCTAACAAGTTCCTTGGCAACACACTTTGCGATGCTCTGCTGAAGGAGTCCGGATTTGAAGTCATAGACCATCTGACGCGAAAAAATATCCTCGATGCCTATGTTCTTAATGCGCATAGGATAATAGCGGAGGAAACTATATAGTTCCTTGTCCTCTTGACCCTTGATGTAAACCTTGACTTTTTCCATGTTGCTTGAAAGCTTTTATTTCCCTAACTTTGAAGCCTTTCGGCCAAGTGATCGGGAAGATTTTTCTGCTTTCCGAAGTGTGGCTGATGCAAAACAGGCAAGTCTGACATGAAGAATACTCTTTTCTGAGGAAAAGGAAGATTGTTCATAAGGCACGACTTGCAGATTGCAGCGGACACGGTAACTTCGCAGAAAAAGATTCCCGGAATCACGCGGGCGACAAGGAACCTGGGAAACAGGATCATTATAAGAGTGTACTCCGATGTACTGAGGTGAACTATAGTGTACTTCGATGAACTACAACAGTGTACTTCGGTGGACTATAGTGTACTTCAGTGGACTACAACAGTGTACTTCGGTGGACAGCAATGTACACCGATGTATAACAGTCGGTAACGATCGGTAACAACTGTTAGCGACCGCAAGCGATGGCGAACTAGACAAGCTATAACAGTTCCTGTCAAGGTATAAGAGTTGACCTACAAAGTTTATAGAATAGTTGCATCGCCCTTCGGACTGTAGAGTCAGGAGGGCGATGCCGCATGGGCTTCGCATCATCCTGTCTTTCTGCCTATGAGCTTGTTGAACTCATTGGCATAGAATACGCCTAACAGGTACTGCTCCAGCTGCTCCAGCGGCAGGTAGTCCGTGCAACGTGTACCGAACTCTCCTGGTGCTGGCACCACATAGACGGCATACCTTGCCCCACAACGGGCATCGGCAGCGCGTAGGATGGCCTTTGGGTTTATCTCTGTGACCCACTGCTCTATCATTGATTTACGCTCTCTGTTTTTCATACCGCTTAATATTTTGTCAGATACCACTCATTGATGTTCCAGACCTCGATGTCGTAGTTGGTCTCATAGCCCTGTGTCTGATAGGCAAATTCCAGCTCCTTGCGGAGTCTGCGCCTTACCTCGCGTTCAAGTACCCGCTTTGAGGTCTTTCTAATCTCTTCCTCACTGAAGAACTCGTCCAGCTCTATGCGGTGGTTCATCACAATGGCATTCACGGCAGCCCATTTGCTGGTGAACACCCCTGCACATTCACGATGGCTCGTGCTGTGCCATGCGTCCGTCTCGTAAACTACAAATATCTGTCTCATGTCGCTAAATTGTAAAAGGGAACAGGCAGCTTGTCCGCCACCTATCCCCATGGTGTGCTATCCTATCTCTGAGGTTATAAAATCCATATGCCCCGCAAAAATATCATTTGCACAAATCTCATGCTCATTGCCCCTGTCGTTTTTCTCATCGCCGATGATGGTCAGTGTGCCGTTCTTATCCACTCTCACAGAAAGTACTACCACGTCGCAAGGCTCGTCGTAGTCGTAAGCTGCCACGATAGGACATTCTCCCTCGAAATGCCACTCATAGCCCTCATCAACCTTCTCGCCATGCTGACGGAGTGCTTCGGCCAGCTCTTCCTGCTCACGATGCTTCACCTCCTGAACACTGTCATAGATGGAGAAATCCTTCAACCGTCCATGTCTCACGGTGTGTGTTTCCACATCATTCTCAAAGTCGAACTCATGGAACTGCACCGGCACAAAGTCAACGGGTGCAGCCATCCAAGAAATGTTGTTGAGCGAATAATCATGCTCTGCCAGGAATAACTCGATGTCCTCCTCCGGCATATTGTCGGGGACGCTCAAAACCTCAATGCGCGTATCTGCGCTGTTCATTACGATAATCTTCATAATCTTCTATGTTTATTGGTTATACATCAGTCTTTGTCATAGAGACGGGAAAGGAACTCCTGCAGCTCTTCATCCTCAATCTCAGAGAGGTTGCAGGGCTTAAACTGCCTGTCTTGCTCAAATCTCAGCGTTCCGAGTCCGTACTCACTTGCATCATAGGCGATGCTTGCCATTTCATTAGCAGAAGCATAGCCATACTCCGTTTCCTGTAAGCCTGCCACGATACCATAGAAAGTGAAGTCATCACCTTCGCGCTGTCCTTCCATAATATACCAGCGTACATTGCCGAGTGAAAATACTACGATGCAGGTTGCATCCTTCTTCTTGCCATCCTGTGAATAGAGAGGATAGCTCTTCAGTGCCTCTTCCAGTTCTGGAGTAATCAGGCGGTTTTGAATGTTGTTTGTTGCCATAGTTCTGAAACTTTTTATTTCCCTTTCTTTAAGCCTTTCGGCCTGTGATCGGGAAGATTTTTCTGCTTTCCGAAGTGTGTCCAGAGCTATACAGGCAAGTCTGGCGTGAAGAATACTCTTTTCAGCAGAAAAGGAAGATTGTTCACAAGGCACGACTTGCAGATTGCGAGGGACACGGTAACTTCGCAGAAAAAGAATCCGGAATCACAGACGGCGACAGGAAGATAATCGGAGTATAACAGTATGGGCGGGATGCCAAGGCTGGCGGTCACAGCCAGTGGTGGTACAGAGAAGTGTCATACAGCCGAAAAGCCGGTAAAGGTGAGGAAGGAGTGTTTAGTTCCTTCCCCACCCTTACTGGCAAAGGCTGGAGGAATCTTCTCACCACCGCCTTTCTGCAAGTGGGCTTTTTTATTAGTCATCTCGACCAAGAACAAAAGTCCGCTTATAGGCAGAAACAGTCACTGTCGGCCCTAGCATGGTGTGGGCGTTGGATATAATGTAAAGAAGACCTGTTCACAGCGTAGAGTTGGACGGAGCGTAGCCTTAGTGCAGGGAGAAAGGGATGGGAATAAACCTTCAGGAATGCCTGGCAACCTTCCTGGCAAATGGTCGTGCGGTCAGCAAGAACAAATTCAGTGAGCATTCGGAACGAACTCACCGTATTTGTTCGAAGATAACCGAATGACGGTTTGCGGTTGCACATTCCCCGTAGAGTGACTTTTCTCTCACGTCATGCTTTGCTGACATGAATGGAAAGTCTTTCTATGGGGAACAGGACTGATGGCTTTATGGTGTGGGCGTAGGTTATAAGCCAAAGGAAGACTCGTTCACGTTATACAAATGGACTGAACGTAGTATTTAGTGTCAGAAAATAAGGGTTGGGGAATAAAGTCCACTGGTCTGCCAGGCAACCACCTTGGCAAATGGTCATGCAGTCAGCAAAAACAAATTCAGTGAGAACTCGGAACGATCTCACCGATTTTGTTTGCAGATGACCGTGTGACGTTTTGCGGTTGCACTTTCCCCATAGTGTGTTTTTCCTCTCACGTCATGCTCTGCTGACATGAATGGAAAATCTCTCTATGTGGGAACAGGACAGAGGACTTTATGGTGTGGGACGGAGTATTAAGATTTAAGGAAACTCTGCTATGCAGCTTATAACACGGAACAATATAACAGCTCGACCAAGAAAAAAAACAAGTTATAGCATGAAAAGTATAATGGCAAAAGCAGGTGAGCATAAAAAAAGGCGACCGAAGCCGCCCTTGTGAGAGTCAAGAAGGCTTATTTGGCCTTCTTGGTGGTCTTTTTCTTCTCTGGTTCAGGAGTTTCCTCCTTGTCAGGAGTCTCGTAGAACTTGTTGGCCACGAGCACCACGCGGTTGTGCTTTACGCCTTCGCTATCCTGCCATTCCTCAGGCTTGAAGTAGCCCTCGACGGTGATCATGGCTCCCTTGGTGAGACGGTCGAAGGAGTCGATGCTCTCGTTCTTGCGCCATGCCTCGATGTTCATGAAGGCAGATGTGCGAGTGGTCTCTTCACCGTTCTTCTCTGTACGGCCTACAGCGAGTGAGAAGCGAGCTACGCTTGCGGTTGAAAACTGACGGATTTCTGCGTCCTTACCTACGAATCCTGTTACTACGAAATTGTTCTCGATCTTTTTCATTTTTCTGAATTTTTTAGAAGTGAAACATTTATTTTTTACGTTGCTTTAAGAGTTGGCAAGGGAAGCATGGAATGCAAGGAATTACCGAATTATTTCACCCTTGGGCCAGAAAAGTTTTTATTGGCTGTATGCAGACGGCAAAAAGTTTTTGAAAAAATTCAGGCAATAAGGCACCTGGTACTTGCAGAATGCGGCTTGCACTAACTTTGCGACGGAAAAAGTAAGTGTGACTCGCTTCGCCCGAAAAAGGCAGATATGAAGGAAGGTCGGATAAGAACAATTGCACAGGGTTCACCAGTAAAGGATGCTATCCACGAGGTTTCTGCAAGCACTACCGCTTCACGTTGTAAGCCGTTCAGCATAGAAGATGTGAAAGAGAGCGTCCCATCAGCCATGAACGTCAAGGCAGCAAGGATGATCTCGAAATCCTACAGACTCATCAAAAGGAGCAATGACGTGAGAGCTGCTGCCTGAGATGGAAGAACAGCAGAAGACGGCACTTACTGCGGTGCTTGTCAACAAGTTGAGACAGTCAAGAAAAGAAACTCCAAGAGAAAAAGCCAAGAACGACAAAAAGCCCTGACCAACAATGGTGGCTTCGGTCTTTAAATAGTGAACTGAATACCCAAAATGGGATTAAAATGTTAAAAACGACACTTTATCAGAAGTACATAAACATATCTCGTATTTATTTTGTATATTTGTACCCACATTAGATATAATGTGCTTATAACAGGATAGAATTCTATACTCTGTAAATGCGTTAGCAATACAAACGAGAAATCATTAATATATTAATAACTATTTTACGATGGATAAAACTATTGATTTTAAGCCTTTTGTATTCGAATCAGATGTTCATCTTCGATATGAAAGCGGGCTTCCTGTAATGGGGGTACAGAAATGCAAGCGTACTATAATAGTTGAGCAAAACATCAAGGGATGTGAAGGATATCGTTTGGAACCTAATAAAGGTTACATTGTGAAGATATATAATAATGATGAAGATAAACCTGTCATGGCTGATAAACCAATGAAAATTGGTATGCAAGGGAGTAACGTCGTGAAATTTGAAGGCTATGAAGTTGAAGCGATGACTCCATTTGGTTGGCAACAGTTTGATTTAAGCGATTATGGCTTGACTGTTTATTATGATGATAATGGTAATGTAAGGAGCTGTATATTAAACATGTATGACCGAGAAACAGCTATAGAGTATCGTTCTCTTTCATCAACAGATCTATCTTCATTTGGTGTTATTCCAGAGATTCCTGAAGATAAAGAATTAGACAGATGCACAGGCCATCCTGCCCGTCCAAATGAGATACCAATAGCAAGAGAAAATCAGAGAATTTACTTTGGTGCGTATTACCGATGTCCTGATTACCAATACAAGATAAAACATCATGATCCACTTATAGGGAAGAATCCATTTGTATCTATGGCTCAACAATGCAAACAAGACTGCCTATTCCCTACATGTCCATTCTACAGTTCATGGGGAGTAAACGCAAGATTTAATCCTTTTGAGTTACATCTTCATGAATACGACTTATGGGTTGTACAAGCCTATATAGATACATTTGGAAAATAACCTACAACAAATTTGGGAAACGAGTAAAGCGGACGTCTTTTGATATAAGTACGTCCACTTTATGATTGAATTAAAATCTCAACCATCTCATAGTACGATTAGTACTCGCTGTCACTTTCATCCTCCTCCATCTTGCAGATTTGTCGAGTCTCTTTCCTTGCATCCTTCCAACGGGGGAAGAACTTATCCATTAGTGCATGGAAACGGGCATTGTGACTGGGTTCAAGCAGATGGCACAGCTCATGAACCACCACATGTTCGACGCACCATTCCGGCAATAGTAGTAGGTAGGCCGAGAAGCAGATGGACTTATCCTTGACGTTGCAAACACCCCATCGGGAAATCATCGCCTTGTAATAGACTACAGAAGGTTTCACGCCCATCTCCTTGGAGTGCCGTTCCACCATCGGTTCTATCAGAGCTTTCAATCGCTGTAGGGCATCATCAGCCTGTTCTCTTGTCTTTAGCGGCAGCTGATTATAAAAGTCTGCTCTGCGCTTTTGGCTTTCGTAGGTTTTCTTCCGTGCCTCTGTTATCCAGTCGCGGTGTTCCTCAATGAACCGTTCTACCTCTTTCTTAGGCATACCGATAGGTGCCGACACATGCACATCGCCATTTTTCACAATGCGCATTGACAGCCTCCTAGTTCTTCTGTATGTTACCTGTATTGCCATTTCAATTTGTCATTAGAATAATCACGCCGCTCACTGCGATATAAGCATAGACAATATAACGAAAGATTCGGTTGGGAATGCGCTTAAAGACATAAGCTCCAAGGGTTGTGCCGATGATGACTCCACCAAGTCCACAACAATAATCAGTCAGGACAGTCGTGGTGAAGAAACCGTTGTAGGCACGAACGAAGGTCATCATTATATTGCCAATCAGGAAGTAGGTCTGAGCCATTGCCATATAATGCTCCTTAGTGGGTTCTGATTGGATGAAGTAAAGCACGGCTGGCGGGCCTTGCATTCCAAAGAATCCACCCATCAGACCGCTAAGTGTACCAGCACCTACCTGCACTCGTTTTGTTGTCGGCAACTTGATCTTCTGGCTGAACAGCGCAAAATAGATACTGATGACTATCAATGCCACTCCCAAAATCCGCTTCAATATGTGGTCTTCGATGCGGGTCAAAGCAAAGATGGCTATTGTCGAGACAACAATAAACGTCAGCAGTATCGGCCATAGCCGTTTCCATGTGACATAGGCCTTCAGTCTCCAAACGATGACAGCTGAAGTCGTGATTGCAAGAAGTCCTGAGAGTGTTGTGGCCTCCCCGTATGTCGGCAGGAAGAACGGCAGCATCGTCATGATGAAGATGCCAAAGCCGAAGCCTGTTGTGCGCTGCACAAAGCTGGCTCCAATGCTCAACAAGAATATGGCTATGACAAGGCTACTCATCGTTATTCCGTCAAGAGAAAAAGTATTTCTCAGCCATAGCCAGCAACTGTTCTGGAGTAAGGTTGGCAATACCAGTCTTCTCTATCAGCGAGAACTCTTCCTTGTTCTTGCCGATGACGTACTTCCGTTCCTTCCCATCGATTTCAGCAAACAAGTGGAAGTTACCCTTATAGGCTTGTTCAAAGCGGATATTGGAAACCAAATGACCATTGATAGTCATTTCTGGCATTGCTGCATCTTCCTGCCATTCACCCCATGCTTTCAGGTGGTCAATGATGGTAGTTTCTACCCTACCCGTCCATTCATCAGACACACCGTATTTCATGGCAATGGTTCGGAACTGTTTCAGAGACGCAACCACATCACGGATGATGGCATCAGGCCGACGAATGCCGTTATCACGGGCAAACTGGATGGCATCCTCACGAGTGATTCCACGGAGCTTGGCCCTGATGTAGAGGCAGTGATCCTCGTTAGGCAAGAAGCCACCATTATCTATGATATAGGTGATATCATAGGCAGGTGACAGTCGCCAACTGCCATCCTCATCCATGATGAACGAGAAGTTCTTGTTATGGTCATCGGTGTTGTTGGCCAGAATATTGAAGACCATTCTACGGAACACCTCCTGGCAGTCGGATTCTGGCAGATGCAGCTTACGGCAAACGGCTATCAGTTGCTCATAGCTGTCAGCATCTGGACTGATGGCAGCTAACGTTTGGGTATAAATCTTCCTCTCACCGTCACGATCAAAACGCTTGGTGATGAAATGATTATTGCCGTCAACGGTATATAGTTCAGACGGCATCATACGGATTCCTGCCATCGTAGCCAACTCATAGTAGGCCATCTCCAGTTCTGCAGAACTGTACTGCGTATTGCCGAACTTCAGCAGACAGTAGTCATAGTTCTTCAAGCCGGATATCTGACCACTACGAATCTCACCCGTCTTTCGGTTGATGGCAATGATGGCCTTCGGCTGACGGCCACCTGCAGATGTGCCGACAGTCAACAATGACTGCATAGTAATGCTTTCATCTGGCATGATACGAGCCTGTTCCCTCTCCGTGTAGATACGTTCTGCCAAGTCAGCCAACGATTTCATGTCAATCTTCTGAGCCTTTTGTTCACGGGCGTATTCTGGCTGGAACTCCAAGGCTCCCATACCACGTTTGCCAATAAACGAGAGTTTGTCCAAAGGTGTGATGTCGGCATTGGCCAGATGGTTCTGCTGTCGCCACAGGTCGAAGAGCTGATTGCCCCAGGCATCAGGCAAAGAGTCGGCAACAAATGCAGGTAGTTTCTGGTAGATCCTGGCATCTTCACCCCAAACTGGCGTAAGACTCCGTGCTCCATCGATGGGTGCAACCAAGGGAGAAATATTCAGTCCTCGCTTGATCCACTCAGGGTTGTACATGAAATAAGCCAGCCTCCTGCGCTCATCCCATGCCAAACGTCCTATCTCTTCTCCCCAAAGGATAACTTTCAATGAACTTGTCATAACAGCCTACTTCTTATTCGTGTGACGTATTCTCTGAGCCTTCTTCTCTTCCCTGCGAACAAGGTAAGGTGACTCAGGCAACTCTGGCAGCACATCGTCCAATGCATTCACCTGACCGACCACCCTGAGAAGCAAGATAAAGGTGGACAGCGACAAACTGTTTGCCGTACCATTCTCAAACTTGTGGATGGTGGTCAAGCCGATGCCTGACTGCTCTGCCACCTCCTTCTGGGTGAGGTTGCAGCGCATCCTGTATTCCTTGAACCGTGAACCAAGTAATCGAACCAGTTCTGGCGTAGAATATTCATAAAAGTCTGCCATAATTGATGTATTTATTATTCAATAAACTGATATTTATATATTGGTTTTATTATTTATCTTCACTTTTTTAATATTTAACGCTGCAAAATTAAGCATTATTTTCCAATCAAACAAACTTTTTCGGGTAAATATGCGAATCTGGAGTCCACTTTTAACAATCAACGTCGTAAGACAGGATTTCGGTCAAGAAAAAAAATCAGGTTTAAGGTTTAGGTTTAACCATGTATATATACATGCCTTCATAACCTCAATCAAACGTACCTGAATCACATGGTGGGTTTAGTTTACCTCTTATATGTATATAAGCCTCCCTAAACTTAAACCTAAACCCCAGAGGCACAACCTGAGGCGATTTTTTCTTTTGACCGAAAAAACAGTTGCAAAGATGCGGCTCTTTGAAATAAAAGTCGTACCTTTGCAACCGACAAGATCGATGGTAAGAGATCGATTCGAGTCAAAACGGGAAAACGGATGGTTAAACTTGCTTAAAACTGAAATTTCCTGACATCAGGCTAGAATCCGTAAAAACTACGGACAAAGCAGACAAAAACCACCACTGCCCGTCACTATGAGGCATTCGTAAGTCTCTCAAAAACAAATTTTTAGAAAGGGTTTATCCTATTTCTACCTTTTCGTTGTAACTAACTGATTTTCAGCGACTTACATTTCCTGCGTGGGCAAGTGATTCGTAATCACCAACGCATACCATGCTTATCGTGCTGACAGTGAAGATTATATAAATGTTGCCAGGAAATTCACTGGCGATGCATTTAGGAAATCCAATAGTCTGTTAATCATATTGGAATCTTATTGGCCACAAAGATACACATTTTTCGGCAGAATCCATCGTCTTTATGTTTTTTTTCGTATCTTTGTCGTCGAAATCGTGACTAAGATGAAAAAGAATGTATCCACACTATATACAAATCATTAAGGCTCAGCATATTTTATGAAAGAAGATTCCGAGAAAGTACCACAGTCGCCCGAGCAGATAGCCGACCATCTGCAGGTGACTTATGTCCCCACCTATCTGTTGACCACGGCTATAGGACTGCTCATGGCAGCATTCATCGTATGGGGTGTGTTAGGCACCGTGAGTGACAAGGCTTACTATTCTGGCGTGGTGTTCCCCGAGCAAGGCACCACCGACCTGACACTGCCCAACAAGGGCATTGTGCGCACCATGCTGGTACATAATGGCGACAGCGTATGCGTGGGCCAGGTTGTAGCCATGGTAAGCGTTGGCGAGAGCCACAGTTACCTAACCAGCACGGTCAGCGGCCTGGTCATCAGCACGAAGGACGACAATGAGCTTTTTGAGGCATTCGACCCAATCGTCAGCGTGGTTGACGGTAATGCCGTCAGCCAGCAGACGCAGCATACACGCCTTATAGCCTATGCCGACAACGAGGCCCAGCGCCATCTGCAGATAGGCATGGAGGCCCAAGTATGGCCTGCCGACGAAAAGCGCGACGAGATAGGCTATGTGCGCGGGCGCATCACTCAGGTGGTACGCTACCCTGCCGACGCTGCCGACGTGCGCCAGGCGCTGAAGTCCGACGTCTTGGCCAAGCGCCTCATGGGCGACGGGCAGAAGGTGGTCTATGAGGTGCTTATCGACCTGCAGCGTGACCCTGCCGACCCGACGCTCTACGACTGGTCGTTCGGCCAGCCTGACGATGTTGACATGCATGTCGGCACCTACTGCTCTGTCCTTACCGAGACGCGCCGCCGAAGCATGTTCCAGTATCTGTTCGAGACATCCAGGACGCGGTTGCGCAACCTCCAGATGAAGTTTGAATGACGATGGGAAAGCCAAAAGACAAGAAAGCAGGGCTGACGATGATGTCGGCTTTCAAATACTTCCTGAAGGGCAACATGTTGTTTGCCCTCAACGGCACGGTGCTCACGGCCATCGACTCCGTCATCTGCCTGTTCCCGCCACTGTTCCAGCAGGTATATACCGACAATATCATCACGCAGAAGAATCCTGAGTGGTTTACACCATTGCTGACACTTTACATCCTGCTCTTCGTCTTTGAACTTCTGATGTGGATATCGTTCTCTGTATTACGCCGCAAGAGCCAGGCCAAGATCAACATCACCACTTCGGCCAATTACCTGTGGACGGTATTCAGGTTGCCGATGACCCGCCTCACCCAGTTTACGCCAGGCGAACTGGTGGCCCGCTATACCACCATCTCAAAAACTAGCAAACTGATGGACTACTCTCTGCCGATCTTGAGTATAGCCATTTTTCCAATCATCAGTTGCTACTTTGTCATGCTCTTCAACTGGAAACTTGGGCTGCTGGAGATATTCTCCATCCTGTTGCTCGTATTCGTGATGCGTACCACAACTACTATCCAGAAAAAAATTGCCATGAAACAGGAAGTGACCGACGCACGACTGCAGAACGTCACGATGACAGGCATGAGCAATCTGGAGACCATCAAGTCGCTTGGCGACGAGCGCTATTTCTTCGCACAGTGGGAAAAGGCCTTCGCACAGGCCTTGAATGCCCGCGTGACCACCGTCAGTACCTCTATATATATCAGTGCCGTGCCAGAGATTGTCTTGCAACTGACCAACGGTGTTATAATATGTCTGGGCACGTGGCTAATTCTGCAGGGCGAACTGACACCCGGCATGCTGCTGGCCTCGCAGGGATTTATTAACGAGACCATCTATCCCATCAACAGAACCATATCCAGCGTGCAGACCTTTTTCAGGATTAGCTCGGCCATCAAGCGTATCAAGGAGGTGGCCGACTGCGGACAGGAGAGTCCAGACCTGCGTCTGCCTGCGGGCGACGACCTGCCCGACGTGGCCAAGCTGACGGGCGAGATAGAGCTGCGCGACGTCACCTTCGGCTACGACCGCTCGCTGCCCCCCATCCTCAGCCACTTCTCTCTGAAGATCAAGGCTGGCGAGCGCATCGCCCTCGTAGGCCCCTCTGGCTGTGGCAAGAGCACCGTGCTGAGTCTCGTGTCGGGACTCTATGAGCCCTGGGAGGGCGAGGTGCTCTTCGACGGCAAACCCCGCAAGGCCATCGACCGCATGACCTTCGTCAACTCCGTCTCGGTAATCAACCAGGACGTGACGCTCTTCGAGGGTACGATTGCCGACAACGTCAAGATGTGGGACGAGTCGATAGAGGACTTCGCCATGGTGCTGGCCTGCAACGACGCACAGATACACGAGGAAATCATGGAGCGCCCGGGAGCCTATCAGGGCACCGTCGCCGAGCGCGGCAAGAACTTCAGCGGCGGGCAGCGGCAGCGTATCGAGATAGCCACTGCGCTGGCCAAGGAGCCTACCATCGTGCTGATGGACGAGGGCACCTCAGCACTCGACCCCAAGACGGAGACCAAGGTGATGGAGCACCTCTACGACATGGGCATCACACTCATCATGATAGCCCACCGGCTGGAGGCCATCGCCCAGTGCGACCAGATCTACGTCATTGAGCACGGCCGCATCACCCAGCACGGCACCCACAAAGAACTGAGCCAGACAGACGGCCTGTACAGCAACCTTTTAAAATATGCCTGACACCATGAGAACGGATATATTCCTACAGCAGTTAGCCCAGCGCATGGACGGCGACCGCAAGGCCATCAGCCAGGCAGAAACCATCCTGCGCTCCATGATAGACAGGAAGCTGTGGAAGCAGATGGAGTCGGCCGAGGAACTGCCGAAAGACATAGAACAGATAGAGACGCTGCTGGAGCGCCATAACATCTTCTTCCGCCCCATCACGCTCAGCGACCGCTGGTGGACCCACTGCACGGGCTATATGATGGGGTTCATGGCCGATGACAATACCCCCGTCATACTCAAGCCCGGCTTCGTGGACTATAAATTCATACACCCGAAGACCAACCAGGCGATGGCGGCCAGCCGGCATGCTGACCTGCTGAAGCAGGAGGCACTGATGACCTGTCTGCCACTGACAGAAGACGACCTGACTGCCAAGTCGATCTTGCGCTATGCTGCATATAGTCTCAGCAGGTACGACCTGCTATACATCCTGATGGCAGGCATAGGCGTGGCACTGCTGACGATGTTCACCCCTTACGTTTCGAAGTTAATCTTCTCGGAGGTCATCCCCTCGGGCGATGCCAATCAGATTATTCCCATTGCGGTGCTGCTCTTCAGTGCCGCCGTCGGACTGACGATGGTATATATAGCCCGTAACCTGGTGGTGGCGCGTATCAAGGACAAGGTAGAGTATGCGCTGCAGACGGCCCTCATGTCGCGACTGCTGCAAATGCCCACCACCTTTACCAAGAGGTTTACGTCTGGCGACCTCAGCAACCGCCTGCTATCTCTGTCGCGCGTGAGTTCCAACCTGACAGCCAATTTCCTGTCAACGCTCCTGACCTTCCTGTTCTCGTTCGTCATGGCCGCACAGTTCTTCATCTATGGCGGACCGCTACTCTACACTGGCATCATCGTCGTCCTGATACGGATCGTAGCCCTCATACTGGAGAGCCACTATACACAAAAAGTGCAGCGCAGTGTGAACGCCAGCGGATCACGGCTCATAGGTATGCAGTTTGCCTTGTTTTCAGGCATCCAGAAGATCAAGACCACGGGAGCGGAGTTCCGTGCCTTCCATCAGTGGGCAAAGGCATACGCCCCCACAGAGGCCTTTAGCAGCCGACAGCCAGTGGTCAGTTTCTTCGTAACCGGCATCGGCTATTGTCTCAGATTATTGCCCATGATTGTGACGATGTGGGCGGCCTGGTACTACCAGTTGCCGCTCTCCGACTATATCGCCTATTGCGCCGTACTGGGAATAGTCTGCCAGGCCGTGTCCAACTTGCAAGGCATCACGTCCCTGACATCGCGCATGCTGCCAGAGATACGACTCTGCCGCCCCATCCTCACAGGTAAGACAGAGTCCAAGGAGAATGCCGATGTAGTGAAGAGCATCTCGGGCCGGATAGACATACGCGGCCTGAAGTTCCGCTACGACGACAATATGCCTTTGCTCTTCGACGGCCTCAACCTGACCATCAACAGTGGCGACTACGTGGCACTGGTCGGCGCATCGGGCTGTGGCAAAAGCACGCTGATGCGACTGATGATGGGACTGGAGAAACCGCTGTCGGGCTCTGTCTTCTACGACCAATATGACATCAATGACATCAACCTTCGCAGTCTGCGGCACTACTGCATCGGCATCTGCATGCAGGATGGACAACTCGTGGAGGGCACCATCCGCGACAACATCATCTTCAGCAATCCGCAGCTCACCGACGATGATGCCTGGGAGGCCGCCCGTATGACAGCCCTCGACGGCGACATACGCCAGATGCCCTTAGGCATGGACACCCCCATCACCACCGACGGCAAAGGCGTTTCCGGCGGACAGCGCCAGCGCATCCTCATCGCCCGTGCACTCGTCCGTAAGCCCAAGGTGCTCTTCCTCGACGAGGCCACCTCGGCACTCGATAACATCAGTCAGCACATTGTCATCGAGAACCTGGCCCGACTGAAGTGTACACGCATCGTCATAGCCCACCGTCTGAGCACCATACAGCATTGCAACCGCATCATCGTGCTGAAGGAGGGGCGCGTGGCTGCCGAAGGCACCTACGAGGAGCTGAAGGCTCGCGGTTATTTCCCTAACGAAAACGACAAAGAACATGAAAAAATGTATTGATCTACGCCTATGCCTGCTGACGCTTCTGCCATTTCTCAGCCATGTGGCATGGGGGCAGGCATCGCTGACCCTCGACAAGGTGATACATCTGGCACAGGATAGTGCTATCACTGCCTTCCAGAGCCGGCAGGAGTACCAAAGCCGGCAGGCATCCTACGAGGCATTCGAAGCCTTGCGCAAACCCCAGCTCTCGCTGAGGCTTGTGCCCAACTACACGCACATCGTCAGCGACCCCACCCGCGACTACGTCTATCTGCGCAACTTCGACATCTTCTCGACCTCTGCCCAGCTGAAGCTCAGCCAGAAGGTGCTGCCATTTGGCGGCGAGGCATACGTGGGCACACAGGCCATCTGGAGTGAGTTCTTCCGTGAGCAGGCCACTGGCTATCCGCGGCAGTTCGTGTCCACTCCGCTGCTGGTGGGCTATAGCCATAGCCTGCTGGGCTATAACCCCTTCCGATGGGAGAAGCAGGTGGAGGACCAGCGGCTGCAGGCTGCCCGCCAGCAGCATGAGTATGACCTGCGACGCATTGCCGAGGAAGCCGCCGTGCGCTACTTCCGCCTGCTGTGCAGACAGCGACTGGTCGTGGTGCGCCAGGAAGAACTGAGTCTGAACGATACGGTGCTGGCCATCGCACGTGAGAAGGCTACCATCGCTATCGTCACACAGCAAGAACTGCATGCCATGGAACTGCAACTGCAGAATTCCATCAATCTGCTGGCCGCTGCCCGGAAGGAAGAGCAGAAGGCAAGGACGGAACTGGCCTCCCTGCTGCGCATGAGGCAAATACCTAACGACACAGCCCTGATGGAAATACCTGACATGCCCCCCCTCACTCCCTATACGGCCGACGAGGTAGCGACGCTGGCCAAGAACAACAGTCCGGCTTACCAACACCAGCTGGCAGAACTGACTGAGGCCCGTCATCAGGAGAATAAGGCGCGCAAGGAGATGGGAATCAGCGTCGGACTGGACATCAACCTGGGCATGCAACAGGTCAACTCGACCCTCGGCAGAGCCTACAATAATCAGCGGTTGTACGCCTTAGGTTCCGTACAGGTCACCATACCGCTGATGGACCATGGAGCTGCCAAGAATCGGCATGCCGCAGCGATGGCATGGGGAGAGCGGCAGGAGTCGGCACTACAGGAGACAGAGCGCCAGCTGGTTGAAGACGCCATCGTTACCCTGCAGAAACTGAATGACAGCAGAAAGATGCTTGAGCGCACCGGTGAAACCATAAAACTGGCAGAGTCACACTTCTACGAGACGGTAGAGAGCTATACCAACGGCCTCTGCGACATCAACACCTTCAGCCTGGGACAGAACCGTTGGGTAATAGCCTACACCAACTACCTGGATGCCCTGGAGGAATTCTGGACTGCCCACTACCATCTGAAAACGCTCATTGAACATTGATGATTTGAAGAATTAAAGTATTAAATATATGAAGAACAGGTATATACAGCTACCGCTTATCGCCCTTTTTGTTTCGCTTCTCACGGCCTGTCAGTCGAAGACAGGTGAAGTGCAACCCGCCACACAGCCAACGGACTCGCTGACCACAAAACCAGCTAAAGTATCATTACGCCAGCAGGCCCAGCCTTATTTGTCAGCCAACAAAGGCAGGATAGAAGCCATCCGCGAGATTCCGGTCTTTAGCCGTCTCGAGGAGCAGATTGTCATGTTCGGCATAGAGCAAATAGGCCAGCATGTGAAGAAAGGACAGGTCGTAGCACGGCTTAACGACGCTGCCCTGCGCGAGAAAATACTCCTTTGCCGGGCTAAGCTGGAGAAGGCAGAGTTCCAATACGAGGCCATCCTGATGGGGCAGGGCTACAAGCACGGCCAACTCGATGCCGCACCAGACAACCTCAAGCGGGTGGCGCGCATAAACAGTGGGTACAACTTAGCCCAGGCAGAGCTGAAAGAACTGGAGCTGGAACTGTCGTATTGTACCATTACGGCTCCCGTATCCGGCTATGTCTTAAAAATCCAGAACTCGCTCTATGGTGCAGCCCGACCTGGTGAGCCCCTTTTCTATATCGTGGACATAGACCACCTGAAGGTAAGCTTCGATGTGCTCGAAAACGAGATAGCAAAATATGAGATGGGAGCTAAGGTCTCAGCCACCACCGTCTCCTATCCCAACGAGCATCATCCGGCCACCATCTCGGGCGTCAGTCCGGTCATCGACAAAGACGGCATGATACACGTTGAGGCAACACTGGAACCTCATCCTCACCTGCTGCCCGGCATGACGGCATTTGTTACCATTTCAGCCATTCAAGCACAATGATGCTAAAGAAGACAGAATCAGAACTCTCGCTTCTTGGAGCACTTAAGTATTTCCTTAAGGGCAACATGGTGTTTGCCACCAGTGGCCTCATCATCTATCTGATGGAAGCACCGTCACGTATATTCCCGGCACTGTTTCAGAAAGTATATACCGACAATATCATCACGCAGAAGAACCCAGAGTGGTTTACACCGCTGCTGACCATCTATGTTTTGTTGTTTGTGCTCGTATTGACGGTCTGGATCACTCTCTCCGTGGTACGAAGACCCAGCTATGCCAAGATTGTCATCGACAGGGCGTCAAAGTACCTGTGGGCGGTGATGAGACTGCCGATGACACTTCTCGGCCAGTTCACCCCGGGCGAGCTGGTGGCGCGCTATACAAGCATCAGCAAGACGGTATTCTACCTGGACTCCTCACTGCCGATAGTAGCACTTGCCATCATACCTGTAATCAACTGCTGGCTGATAGCACTCTTCAACTGGAAACTGGCCCTGCTGCAAATATTCTCTATCCTGTTGCTGCTCTATGTGATGCGTAAGACCTCCGGGCTTCAGAAGAAACTGGCCATGAATCTTGAGGTGACCGAGGCACAGTTGCAAAACGTCACAATGACAGGCATGAGCAATCTGGAGACCATCAAGTCGCTGGGCGACGAGCAGACGTTCTTCACACAGTGGGAGAGTACATACGCCCAGGCGATGAATGCCCGTGTGACGACCACCAGCAACTCCATATTCCTCAGTGCCGTGCCCCTGTTGGTGCTGCAGCTCACCAATGCCGCCACCATCTGCTTAGGCATCTGGTTCATCCTGAAGGGCGAACTCACACCGGGCACGCTGCTGGCCTCGCAAGGCCTCATCAATGAGTCGATCTACCCCATCAACAAGACCATCGACGGCATCATGGTCATGCTCAGGTCACATTCGGCCATCAAGCGTATCAAGGAGGTGGCCGACTGCGGACAGGAGAGTCCAGACCTGCGTCTGCCTGCGGGCGACGACCTGCCCGACGTGGCCAAGCTGACGGGCGAGATAGAGCTGCGCGACGTCACCTTCGGCTACGACCGCTCGCTGCCCCCCATCCTCAGCCACTTCTCTCTGAAGATCAAGGCTGGCGAGCGCATCGCCCTCGTAGGCCCCTCTGGCTGTGGCAAGAGCACCGTGCTGAGTCTCGTGTCGGGACTCTATGAGCCCTGGGAGGGCGAGGTGCTCTTCGACGGCAAACCCCGCAAGGCCATCGACCGCATGACCTTCGTCAACTCCGTCTCGGTAATCAACCAGGACGTGACGCTCTTCGAGGGTACGATTGCCGACAACGTCAAGATGTGGGACGAGTCGATAGAGGACTTCGCCATGGTGCTGGCCTGCAACGACGCACAGATACACGAGGAAATCATGGAGCGCCCGGGAGCCTATCAGGGCACCGTCGCCGAGCGCGGCAAGAACTTCAGCGGCGGGCAGCGGCAGCGTATCGAGATAGCCACTGCGCTGGCCAAGGAGCCTACCATCGTGCTGATGGACGAGGGCACCTCAGCACTCGACCCCAAGACGGAGACCAAGGTGATGGAGCACCTCTACGACATGGGCATCACACTCATCATGATAGCCCACCGGCTGGAGGCCATCGCCCAGTGCGACCAGATCTACGTCATTGAGCACGGCCGCATCACCCAGCACGGCACCCACAAAGAACTGAGCCAGACAGACGGCCTGTACAGCAACCTTTTAAAATATGCCTGACACCATGAGAACGGATATATTCCTACAGCAGTTAGCCCAGCGCATGGACGGCGACCGCAAGGCTATCAGTCAGGCGCAGGCCATCTTGCGCTCCATGATAGACAGGAAGCTGTGGAAGCAGATGGAGTCATCGGCAGAACTGCCACGCGACATAGCGCAGATAGAAACGCTGCTGGAGCGCTATAACGTCTTTTTCCGCTTCATCAAACTGAACGACCGCTGGTGGACCCGCTGCACGGGCTATATGATGGGGTTCATGGCCGATGACAACACACCCATCGTCCTCTCCCCTGGCTTTACGGACTATACTTTCATTCACCCAAAGACGGGCAAAGTGATGGCGGCAAGCCAGAGTGGCGACCTGCTGAAGTCGGAAGCGGTGATAGCCTGCTTCCCGTTTCCAGAGAAGAAGCTGACCGTCAAGACAATCATGCGCTATGCCATGGAGGGCCTATGTATCTACGACTGTCTCTACAGCCTAATGGCCTGCGTAGGGGTAACACTACTGACGATGTTTACCCCATACGTGTGCAAGCTCGTCTTCTCGGAGGTCATCCCCTCAGGCGATGCCAGCCAGATTGTGCCCATTGCAGTGCTACTCGCCAGTGCCAGTATCGGACTGGCGATGGTGCAGGTGGTGCGCGAACTGGTGGTGATACGTATCAAGGACAAGGTGGAGTATGCGCTGCAGACAGGCTTGATGTCGCACTTACTGCTTCTACCTGTCACCTTTACCAAGAGGTTTACGCCGGGCGACCTCTCCAACCGCCTGCTGTCGCTGTCGCGTGTCAGTTCCAACCTTACGGCCAGCTTCCTATCGACAATCCTGACATTCCTGTTCGCGGGCATCATGTTCGTGCAGTTCTTCCTCTACGGAGGCCCTCTGCTCTATACCGGTATCATCGTCATAGCCATACAGCTGTTCTTCATCGTACTGGTATTCTTTTATACACGGAAAGTGCAGCTGAGCGTCAACGACCCTGGCTCGCACCTCGTGGGAACACTGTTCGCCCTGTTCTCAGGCATACAGAAAATCAAGACCTGCGGAGCAGAGTTCCGTGCCTTCCACCAGTGGGCAAAGGCGTATGCACCTTCTGAGATGTACAGCAGCCGCCAGCCGCTGGTCAGCTTCTACGTGAACAGCATCAGCTATTGCCTGAAGCTCCTGCCCATGATTGTGACGATGTGGGCGGCCTGGCACTATGGGCTGTCGCTCTCCGACTATATCGCCTATTGCGCCGTGCTGGGCATCGTCTGCGGAGCCGTACTTCAGTTGCAGAGTATCATTAAGGTAATCTCGCGCCTGCTGCCGGAACTCCAGCTCTGCCGACCCATCATCGAGGCCGAGCCGGAAATCAGGCAAGGCACCAATGTGGTAAAGACCATCACCGGCCAGATGAGCATAAGGGGGCTGAAGTTCCGCTACGACGACAATATGCCTTTGCTCTTCGACGGCCTCAACCTGACCATCAACAGCGGCGACTACGTGGCACTGGTCGGCGCGTCGGGCTGTGGCAAAAGCACACTGATGCGACTGATGATGGGACTGGAGAAACCGCTCTCGGGCTCCGTCTTCTACGACCAGTACGACATCAGCGGCATCAACCTGCGCAGCCTGCGGCACTACTGCATCGGCACCTGCATGCAGGACGGACAGCTCGTGAAGGGCACCGTCCGCGACAACATCATCTTCCACAATCCGCTGCTCACCGACGATGATGCCTGGGAGGCAGCCCGCATGGCAGCCCTCGACGGCGACATACGCCAAATGCCCTTAGGCATGGACACCCCCATCACCACCGACGGCAAAGGCGTTTCCGGCGGACAGCGCCAGCGCATCCTCATCGCCCGTGCACTCGTCCGTAAGCCCAAGGTGCTCTTCCTCGACGAGGCCACCTCGGCGCTCGACAACATCAGTCAGCACACCGTCGTGGAGAACCTGGCCCGACTGAAGTGTACACGCATCGTCATAGCCCACCGTCTGAGCACCATACAGCACTGCAACCGCATCATCGTACTAAAGGATGGGCGCGTGGCTGCCGACGGCACCTACGAGGAACTAAAGGCACACGGATATTTCTCCAGCAATGAAGTCTGACTTAACTCTCCAAAAAGTGACAACCTTTTTCTAGTATAAGTCATTTTATCTTGTTTTTCCTCGTTCTGATGGTATTGTGGGAAAAAGACTGCCAGCCTGTGAATGATATTGCCCATCGCCTGGTGCTCGAAACGAATACCGTTACTCCCCTACTCCAGCGCATGGAAAAACTGGGCATTGTCACACGGAAGAAAGGTGAGCAGGACAAGCGTCAGCAGATTGTATGCCTCACAAAGAAAGGTCGTGAGATGGAGGAGCAAGCCTACAAACTCATTCCTGCCGGAATGGGAGAAACGCTGAAGGCCTGTCCACTCCGGATGGAAGATTATTCGCATCTGGCCAGTGAACTAGACTCTATCATCGGCGCATTAAAGAAATAAAATGGAAGTAAATCAAGAATAATTGTCATGAAGAATTTTATCAAATCATCAGCCCTCGTGCAGACAGGCGCACTGCTCATTGCCGCCTGTGGATTGATTTTTTTAAGTTAATAAGTATTTTTTTCTATTTTGTAATTTAAACTCATCGGGGCTGCCCGATGAGTTTATTTTCCAATTTAGAGCCGTCGGGGCTGCCCGATGAGTTCATTTTCCAATTTAGGGCCGTCGGAAGCCCTCACACGGGGGATTTTGCGCCCCCGCGTGAGGAGTAAGCGGGTTAGTCAACGGCGGATTCAACTGTCCAACCACCGCCAAGGTTCCAGCCAGGTTCGTTGGTCATCGATGGGTCTACGTACAGTTTCTTGTCGCCCTCAACTTTAGAACCTGCAGAACTAAGCCATCCCATAACACAATAGTCAGCAGTGATGTCCGTGGCAAGGCAGGTCAAGCTGCCCAGCTTAGAGCACCCCATGAACATAGCATTATAGCAAGCCTCTTCCAGCTTCTTGGCTTTCAATACGGGAGCCTTCGTCAGCGACGAGCACCAAGCAAACATGCTTTGACAGCAATAGGGTGCCACTGTCTCGGCAGCAATCTCGGGAGCATCCGTCAGCGACGTGCAACCATTAAACATGCCATTATAGCAATTGCGCGTCAACGTCTTGGCTTTCAAATCGGGAGCCTTCGTCAGCGACGAGCAACCAGAAAACATGCCATTATAGCAATAGGGCGTCAACGTCTCGGCCTTCAGCTCAGGAGCCTTCGTCAGCAACTTGCAATAAGAGAACATTCTTTGATAGCAATAGTCTTCCAGCTTCTCGGCCTTCAGTTCGGGAGCCTTCGTCAGCGACGAGCAACTATTGAACATACCATAATAGCAATAGCTCGCAAGCGTCGTAGCAGGCAGCACAAGCTCCTTCGATTCGTGGTTGAAGATTGTGGAGCAATACTGGAATAAATTATAGAAGGCATAGCTAGCCCCAATCACCTCGTCCGTGCTGAACTTCGGATGCTCTGCGGTGGCTCCCTCCTGGTCGTCAATCATACTCATCACGTTGCCATATACATAGCACTCGTCAGAAATGGAAAAATAGGAATAAAGGACCGACCAGTCAGGTTTTTGACCCAATGCCGCATTATTGCTCCAGAACGAGACGGACTCGCCCTTGTTCAGGGAAATCTCAGCACCTTCCCAACCGTCAAACTCATCATAGTCCTTCCAAGAGGTGTCGGTGCTCTTCTTGTACTTGATGGTCTTCAGTTCAAGCGAAGGGGATTTCCTCAGCCTAACCTTTGCGCCGTTCTCAGCCTTCGCCTCGATGGTCAGCGGAGTGGTGAGGATAGGATCAATGGCCGGCACAACCTTGACCTGCACCTGCTTCATGCCAGCAGCGTAAGTGGCCGTAGAAGCCACGCTGACGGTGATGATGGCGTCGCCCTCGCTGACGGCGGTGATGACACCCTTCTCGTCGACGGTGGCAACATCCTTGTTGGACGACGTGTAGCTAATCGGCTGGTCTGAAATGGTCGTAACCTCCAGCGCCTTCACCTCGCCAACCTTCAGCGTAACCGACTCAGGGTTGACCTCAAGATAACTGCTGACGGGATTGTCTATGAACGACTTAATCTCGTCGCAACTAGTGAACACCAGGGCGGCAGCAAGCATCAGTGCGCCACCCAAATTTTTAAAGATCTTTTTCATAATGTTGCAATTAAAAAAATGATTTATTGAATTTGTTGCCACAAAGGTACTCAACATTTTCAACATGACCAAATAAAATGCCGAAGTTTTTTCACAGGCGGACGCCAAACAGGGTGTTGACGAACCAGTCGTTCAGATGGCCGCTGGTGGTGTCGTGGCATCACCACTGACTATGCTTCGACTGCTACTTTCGGAGTAATCGGATTTTCTTTCGGAGTAATCGGATTTTCTTTCGGAGTAATCGGATTTTCTTTCGGAGTAATCTCTATTTCCCTACAAACTCGCTGGGAGTAATTCCCGTGATGCGCTTAAAAAGGCGGGTGAAATGGTGAGGGAATTCGAAACCAAGCAGGCGGGAGGTCTCGCTGATGTTATGACCTTGCATCAACAGACTCTTTGCCTGATTGATGACGTAATTGTGGATGTAGCCAATGGCCGTGCCTCCTGTTGCCTTGTGGACAATGTCGCCAAAATAACGGGGAGAATAGGCCAATTGGGAGGCACACCAGGCAACGTTGGGAAGGCCTTGCGACAGTTGACGGTTTTCGCGGAAATAAGTTTGCAGCAAGTTGTGAAAGCGCTTCAGCAGGTCCGTCTCTCCCCTATCCTCTTCCGATAGCTGACGTTGATAGATGCGGTTGCAGTATTCCAATATCAGGCGCAGATAACCCAGCAATACACTTCGGAGTGAAGGGGAGTCCTCATGTGTCTGTAACTCTTGTCGCATCTGAGTAAGCAACTGCGTGATGCAAAGCCATTCATCAGGCTCCATGCGCAGCGAACCATCGAAGAAATACGAGAAGAACTGATAGCGGTCTATCTGGCGTTCCAGTTCGCTGCCATGCAACAGTTCGGGCGACCACAGCAGCACCCATCCACACAAGGAAATGCGTTCGCCGTTGTCCTCCAAACCACCTATCTGTCCCGGTTCCACAGCAATGATAGAGCCATCACTCACCTGCAATTTCCTCACGCCGTATGAGAGATTGAAGGGAAACTGTCGCTGAATAAACAACCCATACACGCCATAGTTGTTCAGACTATGACGGAAGGGGGCCAACTCGTCATAATGGATAATACTGATCAATGGGTGCAACACCGGTGCATCCACAAAACGGGCATAGTCGTTAGGACTGTCAACTTTCAGAATCTTTCGCATATCGGTTGCAAATATACGCAAAATAATCTAATAATGGTAGGAAATTGATGGTTTTTTAGCACTTTCTGCGAAATTGGTATATAATCAGCCAATTTTTGTAATACCTATATAAAATAATGTGCGTACCTTTGCACCCAGAAACTTTAAAACGATAAAAAACATGTTAGGCAATTTTACATTCCACAATCCTACGAAGTTGCACTTTGGTGAGGATTCTTTAAGCAAACTGAGTGAAGAACTGAAAAACTATGGCAAGAAGGTGATGCTCTGCTATGGCGGTGGCAGCATTAAGCGCAACGGCATCTACGATCAGGTGATGGCTGAGCTGAAGAAGGCTGGCTGCGAGGTGGTAGAGATAGCCGGTGTGATGCCCAATCCTACTATAGAGAAGGTATTAGAGGGAGCCCACATGGCTCGCCAAGAGAATGTGGATTTCATCCTTGGCGTGGGCGGTGGCTCTACCGTTGACTACTGTAAGGCTGTGGCAGGAAGTGCTTGGTATGATGGCGACCCTTGGGAGTATTACTTCAAGAACTGGCAGCCTATGACCTGCCGCTGGATTCCAGTGGGCTGCGTGCTCACTATGGCTGGCACAGGTTCTGAGATGGACAACTGCTCGGTCATCTCAAGCCACACGGAGAACCGCAAGTTGTTCTATAACTTCCGCAACCCCGATTTCTCCATTCTCAACCCTCGCTTCACTTTCACTGTCCCCAAGTATCAGATGGTGGCTGGTATCTACGACATTATGAGCCACATTCTGGAGCAGTATCTCTCTGGCACCGACGACAACACCAGCGATTATATCGCAGAGGGTCTGATGCGCTCGCTTATCGTCAGCTCACGCAAGGCTAACGTGAACCCAGAGGACTACGAGGCTCGTTCAAACATCATGTGGACTGCCACTTGGGCACTCAACACACTCATCGACCGCGCTAAGGCCACCGACTGGATGGTGCACATGCTGGGACAGGCAGTGGCTGCCTTTACTGATGCCACTCACGGTCACACCCTTGCTGCCGTCAGCGGTGCCTACTACCGTCTGCTCATCAGCAAGTCACCTGATGCCGTACAGAAGTTCAAGCGTCTGGCTATGAACGTATGGGGCGTTTCTGCCGAGGGCAAGACCGACGAGCAGGTTGCGATGGAAGGTCTGGAGACGATGGAGCAGTGGATGCGCGAATTGGGACTGGCAATGAACATCACCGACTGCGGTGCCAAGCCCGAACAGATTGAGGGAATGGCCGATGCATGCCCGATTTGCCAAGGTGGCTACTACATTCTGAATCGCGACGAGGTTGTACAGGTTTTGAAGGAGAGTCTGTAAAGTGAAAAATGAAAAGTGAAAAGTGAAAAATTTGCTACCGCATTTGTTTAGCATTTTGCTTGCAACAATGATTGCAACTGCAACAATGGCTCAGGGCGTGATTGATGTGCACTCGCACATCATCACTCCTGAGTTTGTGTCGGCTCTTGAAATAGAGGGAAGAGTGATGGACGAGGGATTCCCCTTGCCGAAGTACGACATGGAGAATCATCTGAAGTGGATGGACGAAGCCGGTGTGCAGACATCGGTATTAACGTTGGCGGCTCCACAGCCATCATCTGCTGAGGTGGTGAGACAAGCCAATGAGGCTGCCGCCCGCATCAAGAAGGAGCACCCGGGACGATTCCTGTTCTGTGCCGCCCTACCCCTGCCCGATGTCTCGAAAGCCATTGAGGAGGTGAAGTATGCACTCGACGTGCTGAAGGCTGACGGCATTAAGTTGGCGACAAATTTGCAAGGACAATATCTAGGAGGAGGGTCTCTTCTTGTCCGCATTGCTGAGATTGAGGTCTATCCGCAGTATCTGGAGGAATACCTGACCTTTGCCAACGAAGTGGACCGCCTCAGTATAGAGCGCGAGCCTGGTGTCATCTGCCTTTACCCTATGCAGAGTGCCGAGGACTCATGCCTGATTCGCATCCTCGAAATCTATGCCTCCGATGAAGCCTATCAGCAGCACCTGAAGACCGACCACTTCCAGAAGTACAAGCAGGGCACACTCCACATGGTGAAAGACCTCAAGCTACCCACCATGAAGCCGCTCGATCCTGAAACCATGAAACTGATATTCAAAAAACAGAGATAGTATGATGTCACTGCTGAGCTGGACACCCTCGGACGATATGTCAGGCTGCCAGCACCGGCCTTAGATTAACTATTCTTTTTATAACTCTGTACGGCCCAACAACCCATCAGCGTACCGATGCCCGCAAGGGCTAAAACCTGGTGGGCTGTTTCGTGCAGACCGCCACCACGGATGAATACAGTACGAATGGCTTCGATAAAGTAGTGCATGGGGTTGATATAGGTGGTAAGATAAGCCCACTCTGGCATAGAGCGCGTAGGGGTAAAAAGTCCCGATAGCAGCATGATACTCACCACAAAGAACCACATCACAAACATAGCCTGTTGCATGGTGTCGGAGTAGTTGGAAATAATGAGCCCGAATGATGAGAAAAACAGTGCTAGCAGCATCGCAAGCACATAGACGAGCCACACTGGGCCAGCAGGTGTAATGCCATAGACAATCCATGCTAACAGTAGGCACACGGTAATGATAAATAGCGCGATAAGCCAGTAGGGGATGAGTTTTGCAAGAATGAACGACCACTTGGACACTGGCGTGACATTAATTTGTTCGATAGTGCCCGACTCCTTCTCGCCAACGATATTAAGGGTGGGCAGAAAGCCTGTCATCAGCATCATCACAATGGCAAAAAGCGCGGGAATCATGAAAAGCTTGTAGTCCTTGCCTTTGTTGTACAAAACAAGAGGTGAGAAGTGAGAGGTGAGAGATGAGTAGTCAGAGGTAACTATCTGTGACAAATAGGCGCTACCCATCGCTCCCTTGGTACCATTGACGGCATTGGCAGCGATGAGATACCTGCCATCACGAATCTCGAGGATAATATCAGCTGTTCCCTTCTCAATATCCTTCATCGCCTCGGCATAGGTATCCTTCTGTCCACCGAAAATAAAGTAGTTGGAGGCAGCAATCTGCTGTATCAATCGCTGCGACTCCACGGTATGGTCTATGTCCACCACATCTACTACGACATTCTTCACCTCCATCTGCATCACCCACGGCATGATGCACATGATGACGATGGGAAATATGACTATGAGCCTTGGCAGGAACGCATTGCGACGTATCTGCAGGAACTCTTTCTTTATGAGATACTTGAGCATAATTGAGAATTAAGAGTTATTACTCTAGTCTTACGTTAAACTTCTTCAGCGCAACGGCCAGCAACACCACAGTCATACCAGCCATTACAGCCACTTCACGTGCCACGGCATCAATACCCACGCCCATAATCATCAGCTTGCGCATAGCCTCGATATAGTAACGTGGTGGCACTATAGCAGCCAACCATTGCAACGCTTGCGGCATCGATTCTACAGGAAATATCATGCCCGATAGCATCACCACAGGCATCAATAGTACCATTGCCGACATCAGCAGCGCCACTAATTGCGTTTGTGCTATGTTGGAGATGAGCAGTCCTAACGAGAGTGCCAACAGAATATAGAGGGTACTCACGGCTAATATCCAGAACAGCGAACCGGCCACGGGTACTCCCAGCACGAAACGCGCCATCAGGAGGATGGTGATGAGGATACCGAAGGCCAACACCAGATATGGCACTGCCTTAGCAATGATAACCATCAGGGGCTTAACAGGTGATACTAACAGCACCTCCATCGTACCTTTCTCCTTTTCGCGGACAATCGATATCGAGGTCATCATAGCACAGATGAGCATCAGTAGCATACCCATGATGGCTGGCACAAAGTTGTAGGCCGACTTCATCTGAGGGTTGTAGAGAAGTGAAGAGTGAATAGTGAAGAGTGAAGAATTTGCTGCCGCCATGGTTTGCTGGGCATAGTTGGTCCATTGCTGAGCCATATTGGGGTCGCTGCCATCAACCATAATCTGCATGCCACGATTCTGTGTAAACACCAGAGCCATATCTGCCTTTTGACTGCGGATAAGCTGTTCGGCCTCCTGTGGGGTGTTCACCGTCTGCGTGATGATAAAGTATTCCGATTGTGCCAGTCGTTCCACAACCTGCTGTGTACGGGGCGACATCTCGGAGGTGACCACCACCGTGCGCACATTCTTCACATCGGTGGTAATGGCAAAACCGAAGAGCAGCATCATCACCACAGGCATGCCGAAGAGTATCAGCATCGTACGCTTGTCGCGCAGGATGTGCTTAGTTTCCTTTATTACAAATGCTATAAACTGTTTCATTTCATTATCCATTAACCATTAACCATTAACCCTTAACCATTAATCAGAGGATCGGGTGGCCTGACGGGCCAGATAGGTAAACACATGGTCCATATCGGGTTGGTGGAGACGCTGCTTCAGTTCATCGGGTGTGCCGAGGGCGCTGATTTTACCGTCCACCATGATAGAGATACGGTCACAATATTCTGCCTCGTCCATATAGTGTGTGGTTACAAAGACGGTGATGCCACGATGGGCTGCGTCGTAGATAAGTTCCCAGAACTGACGACGCGTAGCGGGATCTACACCACCCGTAGGTTCGTCGAGGAACACCACACCTGGGTCGTGGAATATCGAGACTGAGAAGGCCAGCTTCTGCTTCCAACCTAATGGTAAAGAACCCACCAAATCGTCCTTGTGGTCTTCAAACTTCAACTGTTTCAGGACCTCGTTCATCTTGCGCTCCACCTCGTCGGTTTTCATTTCATAGATACCTGCAAAGAGTCGAATATTCTCGGCCACAGTAAGGTCTTCATAAAGCGAGAAACGTTGCGACATATAGCCAATGTGCTTCTTTATCTGCTCATACTCCGTACGAATGTCGAAACCTACTACCCTACCCGTTCCACTGGTGGGTTGGTTCAGGCCTGTCAGCATGTGCATCGCAGTCGTCTTGCCAGCACCATTAGCACCTAAGAACCCGAATATCTCGCCCCTCTTAACGCTGAATGAGATGTCGTCAACGGCATGAAACGAGCCAAAGGCTTTTACCAGATGTTCCACCTCAATGACATTCTCCGACTCTTCACTCTTCTCTTTTAACTCTTCACTCTTATCTATGCCTGGCGGGTTAAAGATACTGGCAAACTGGGTGAGGATATCATCAGGAGTGCCGATGCCGCGCACCTTTCCTTGGTCCAGAAAAGCGACGCGCTCACAACAGCGTACCTCATCGAGATAAGGCGTTGAAGCCACAATGGTGATACCACTTTCCTTCAGCGACAGTAGCATCTCCCACAACTCCTTACGGCTCACAGGATCAACACCCGTAGTAGGCTCGTCAAGAAAGAGCACGCTGGGTTGGTGTACCAATGCGCACGAGAGGGCAAGTTTCTGTTTCATGCCACCCGAGAGAGCACCCGCCTTGCGGTCTTTGAAGCGTTCTATCTGCGAGTAGATGGCCTTGATAGTATCATAGCCTTCATCAACAGTGGTGCCAAAAAGAGTAGCAAAGAATTTCAGATTCTCCTCGATGGTAAGGTCTTGATAGAGGGAGAACTTACCTGGCATATACCCCACCCTGCTACGCACCTCACGCATCTTCTTTACCACATCATAGCCATCTACTGCCGCCGTGCCTGCATCGGGCAACAACAGCGAACAGAGGATGCGAAACATCGATGTCTTGCCAGCACCATCGGGGCCAATCAGTCCGAAGACCTCACCCTTGCTGACAGAGAACGACACATCGCTGAGTGCCTGTAGCTTGCCGTACGACTTTGATACGTTATTAACAACAATAGCATCCATCATTGCCAGTCAGTTATCAGTTGTCAGTTATCAATTAAAATTTCACTTCCCCATACATACCAATTTTCACGAATCCATCGTTTTTGATAGCCACCTTGATAGCATACACCAAATCGGCACGCTCGTCATCGGTGAGGATTGTCTTAGGCGTAAATTCCGAGCGAGAAGAAATCCAACTGATAGTACCAGCATATTCCTTGCGCTGCCCGTCACCATAGTCAGCAAACACCTTTACCTTCTGTCCAATCTTGATGTTCTGCAACTGAGCAGAAGTAACGTAGGCACGCAGTTTCATCGACTCGGTATCGGCTATCTTAAACAGCGGTTTTCCAACACTCACGAACTCGCCCTGCTCCACATATTTCTCGAGTACTATACCCTTTATGGGAGTTAGGATGTGACACTTGCGCAACATATCCTTCAACTGCGCTTTTTGAACCTCTGCAGTTGCCGTTTGCTTGTCAAGGGCTTGCGTGCTGGTGCTCAACGATGATATCTGCGCATCCAACTGTTTCTGCAGCACCTTCACCTGACTCGTAGCATCGTCGAACATCTTCGAGGGGGCTGCCCCATCGGCTACAAGTTCGCGATAGCGCTGTTCGTCTTGCTGGGCCTTAGCCAACTGCTGACGCGTAGCAGCTATCTGCCGTTCCATATCAGGTTTCTGACTCTGATACACCGCTTTGGTAGCGTCCATCTGCTGAATCTTCAGCCACGTCTGCGTAGTGTCTATAAGTCCCACCTGACGGGCAGCCTCCATCTTGTCGCCCTCTTCCACATCGAAAGAAAGCAGTGTCCCACTCTGTTCAGCAAACACGGTCGTCTCGGTAGCCTCGAACGTACCCGTAGCATCGTATTCTTTCTCGTTGTTTCCGCAGGCTGTCATCATCAGCGCCACACCTGCCAATACATATATCTTTTTCATATGCTTAATTATTTGTCGTGTATTTGTTGTCGTATATCTCTTTCAGCATTTCAATCTCGTGTACTGACTGTTGCACACAGGCAGCATGCTCCTGATTGATCTCGCGTACAAGGTCGTTCGAGTCAATGATACCATGTGTCAACTTCGATTCTGCCGCTTTTCTTACAGCCTGTCGCAGCGATATAATCTCTCCGTCTTGAGCCATCAGCTTCTGATAGCGTGCAATGTTCTCGTGCTGCTGAATCTGTTCCAGGTTGTTATTGAAGAGGAATACCTCACGGTTGTTTTCCGTCATATCACGCTGCAACTGCAGTTTTGCTTTGTCGTTCTTGCGGGTATAGAGGGCACCGATGTTCCACGTAACACGTGCACCGACGATACCGTTCAGACTCCATTTGTGGCGCATCATATCCTCAAACATATTCAAGCCCGGATAACCATAGTAACCCTGAGCAAATAAACCCACCTTCGGCATCAGTGCAGCATTGAGAGCCTTTTCCTGAGCATTCAGCACACCTATCTGTGCATCCAGTGCTTTCAGTTCTGGTCTATGGTTGTCAGCCATCAGCCCTCCATCCTCAGCCTTCATTTGCGGTTTCTGTATGTTATTGACCTCTATACCGCAGAATGTACTCAGCATTCTCAATAACATTTGCTTCTGCGATACCAGTTCGGTGGCCTTCTGTACCGCATTGAGTCGCTCTGCCCTCACATTCTGCAGGTCGCTCTCGGCAGCTGTGCCACGTTCAGTCATTGACTTTAGTTTGCTTTCGTTGCCTGCCAATAGCGTCTGCAGGTCGTTGTTCAACTTTATCTGCTCATCAAGCAGCAACAGGCCAAAATACATCTCGTTCACACGCTTTCGAACATTGTAGAGATTAACTTCGTTCTGTGCCGCCTGCACCTTGCCTTGTTCACGGGCTATTCGTTTCTGACTGCCGATGACGCCTCCGTCATAGATGGTCTGCTGCACATCAATGCCCACACGGTATTGGTCCTTCTTCAGGCCCTTCACATTGACGCCCATACCGCTCAACATCGTTTTCATCCCATCAGGCCATGCCATCACATCACTCTGATACGTTACCTGTGCTGATGCTGACACCTGCGGCAGCCATCCTTTCTGGATATTGGCCACCGTCAGCTGGGTGGTCTTCTCTATGAGTCCATACTGCTGTATCAACGGATAATTCTTCTCTGCTGCCTGCTGACACTCGTCCAGCGTCTGTCCAAACGCCAGCATCGGCAGCATCACCAAACCTAAAACTAATTTCTTCATACCTTTTTGTCGTTGAATTCTTTGTACAAAAGTACAATATAAATTTCTTCGGGGCGTTATCCACAGGAATAAAAAAATGTTCTTTTTGTTCGATTTATACATAAACAGAGCATTGTTTCGCGGAAAATGATTATCTTTGCCAACAAAAAAGGACGTATTATGAACAGACAACCGCAACTGATGGATGCCACACGAATGCGCGACATTCTCACACCACACCTCTCGCAAATACGCGAGAATGTCTTTCTGAATAATGAATTGGGAATAATTCGTGGCGACCGCACAGTGTTCAGTCTGATGATACGACAAAATCCGCCTTTCACCATTAACGATCACCGCTTAGGTATTATCCTGAACGGCGAAGCTGAAATCAACTTCAACCTGAAAGACCGCCACCTCACGAGCGGCACACTCGTCTATATCAGTCCGGGCACCATCATCCACCCCAAACGTCTGTCATCAGACTTCCGCATCTATGGAATAGCCCTCTTTTCCAATTTCCCCATGCCCTTTGCACAGGGACAGAAGCCGTCAGCCTTCAACGGTCAGGTGCGCGACTTCCAGTTGACTGCCAGCAAAGAGGATATCGCTACTGTCAAAAATATTATGGACATCATCTGGCAAATAGTTCATGCTAGCGACGACTATCATCGTCCCACTGTCACAGCCCTCGTAATAGCCCTGATGCACCATTACGACCATCTGTTCCATCAGCAAGCCGACCAACTGGCCAGCAGACGTTCACGCGAGCAGACCATCTTCGACCGATTCCTCCAGCTGGTCACCCAACACTGTGCCGAACATCATCAGATTGGCTACTATGCCGAGCACATGTGCCTCACCGAACGATACCTGAGCACCGTTATCCGCCAAACCAGCGGCACCACAGCAAAAGACTGGATAGACCGTGCCCTCATCACTCGCATCAAAATAGAACTGCGCCACACGGACAAATCTTCGGCACAGATAGCTGAGGAGATGCACTTTGCAAATCCCTCGTTCTTCTCAAAATACTTCCGTCGCATTACAGGCATGACACCTGGGGAATATCGTGAGAAGTGAAAGATGGGAAGTTGTATCGAATAGTTCTTTGTATTCGTCCGGTACTTATACGGTATATATCCGGTATATGTCCGATATTAAAGCGGACAAGTACCGAACAAGTGCCGAACATATAGCGGACAACGACAGGAGATGCATAGGCGCTACGCGGGGGCTACTATATGGATAGAACGGAGGTATGCATGAGATATGCTAGAGAGTAACATGAGATGTTTCGAACAAAAGTATGAGAAAGATAATAAAATCATTATCTACGCTGACTCACCCAGCGCGGCATCGTGGCAAAGGTTAATGGTTAACGGTTAAAGACCTGAAACTAAAAAAATCACAAATGCTGTTGCTTTTGTGATTTTTTTCGTACCTTTGTCCCAAATAAGAACATATTATGAAACTAAAGAAACGAAAAATAAAGTATGCAGCCGTGTTCCTACTCTGTTGGTTTGCACTATGGGTCTTCCTGGTGGATGGAGTCCTAAAATTTCAGACATTGGTGGACTACTTCGGCTCCTACGCATTGGTGGAGGTGGCATTATTGCTGATTGTCCTCCTCCCTACCCTGGCGGTTTACAGATTAACAAAAGAACATAAAAATAAAGAATAATGACAATACAAGAATTTCGTGATTACATGGCATCGGGCAAACCTGTCGTTGGTGGTGGTGATGTCCACATGATGTTTCATAAGCTATCACAAGAGGCTTTGCAGATAACGGCTGAGATTAACGGAAAGTATCATACTCCTGAGCAGTTGCACGATTTACTGGAACAACTTTGGGGGCGAGAGGTTCCCAAAACGGTTGGGTTGTTTCCACCGTTCCATACCGATTGCGGCAAGAACACAGTCGTTGGGGAACGAGTGTTCATCAACATGGGTTGCAAGTTCCAGGATCAGGGCGGTATCACCATCGACGAAGGCGCACTCATTGGTCATAATGTTGTGCTGGCCACCATCAATCACGACCTTGACCCTGCCAAGCGTCAGAGTATGAGCTATGCGCCCATCCACATCGGGAAGAACGTCTGGATAGGAGCCAACGTAACCGTTCTTGCTGGAGTCACTTTAGGCGATGGTGCCGTTATTGCTGCCGGTGCCGTAGTGACTAAGAACGTAGAGCCGAATACTATTGTTGGTGGCGTTCCAGCCAAGGTGATTAAGAAGATTGAAGTGTAAATTCCCACTTCTACTCATCCATTAATTTACGATAGCGTACGCGTTTGGGTTCCTCTAAGCCTAAACGCTGGGCTTTATTCGACTCATATTCCGAATAGTTGCCTTCGAAATAGAACACATTACCCTCTCCTTCGAAAGCGAGAATATGTGTACAGATACGGTCCAAGAACCAACGGTCGTGACTGATGACAACAGCACAACCGGCAAAAGCTTCCAAACCTTCTTCCAAAGCTCGCAGGGTATTTACATCAATATCGTTGGTAGGCTCGTCTAATAAGAGAACGTTACCTTCCTGTTTCAGTGCAATAGCAAGATGCAGACGGTTGCGTTCACCACCAGAGAGTACACCACATTTCTTTTCCTGGTCAATACCTGTAAAGTTGAAACGCGATAGATAAGCCCTAACGTTCACATCACGACCTCCCATACGAATGGTCTCATTGCCACCACTCACCACCTGATAGACGGTTTTCTCTGGGTCAATATCCTTATGCTGCTGATCCACATAGCTTAACTTTACCGTCTCGCCCACACTGAAAGAACCACTATCGGGCGTATCCATACCCATAATCAATCGGAAAAGTGTTGTTTTACCAGCACCATTGGGACCTATCACGCCTACAATACCATTAGGTGGCAAGATGAAGTTGAGGTCGGTAAACAATTCCTTCTCTGGGAAAGACTTTGCCACATGCTCTGCCTCTATCACCTTATTGCCCAAACGAGGACCGTTGGGAATGAAGATTTCCAGTTTTTCCTCCTTTTGTTTCTGTTCCTCATTCAACATCTTATCGTACGAGTTCAGACGAGCCTTACCTTTGGCGTGACGAGCCTTCGGAGCCATACGTACCCATTCCAACTCACGCTCCAACGTCTTACGACGTTTTGAAGCAGTCTTTTCCTCCAAAGCCAACCTTTGCGATTTCTGCTCCAACCACGAAGAATAATTACCCTTCCAGGGAATACCCTCGCCACGATCCAGTTCCAGAATCCACTCAGCCACATCGTCAAGGAAATAACGGTCGTGGGTTACAGCAATCACCGTACCTTCATACTGTTGCAAGTGCTGCTCCAGCCAATCGATACTCTCTGCATCCAGATGGTTGGTAGGCTCATCAAGCAACAACACATCAGGCTTCTGCAACAACAATCTGCACAGTGCTACACGACGACGCTCACCTCCGGAAAGTGTCTTTACGCTCCAATCGCCTGGTGGACAATGCAAAGCTGCCATTGCACGATCCAGTTTCGAATCCATGTTCCAGGCATCTGTTGCGTCAATGATATCCTGCAATTCAGCCTGACGCTGCATCAGTTTATTCATCTTGTCAGCATCCTCATAATATTCAGGCAAGCCAAACTTCACGTTGATGTCGTCATATTCCTTCAAAGCATCATAAACGCTTTGTACACCCTCCATCACATTCTCCTTTACGGTCTTCTCTTCATTCAAGGGGGGATCCTGAGGAAGATAACCAACGGAATAGCCTGGACTCCAAACCACCTGACCTTGGAATTGCTGGTCCAGTCCGGCTATAATCTTCATCAGTGTAGATTTACCTGCACCATTCAGGCCGATAATACCAATCTTCGCCCCATAGAAGAAACTCAGGTATATATTCTTGAGCACCTGTTTCTGGTTCTGCTGGATGGTCTTGCTCACACCCACCATCGAGAAAATCACTTTCTTGTCGTCTACTGTAGCCATAATAGAAAATAGATATAAATACTTATAGGCTACAAAGATAAAGAAAAAAAATCGAAAAAGCAAAAAAAGACTCCGCAGAATTACTGCAGAGTCCTTTTGAAATGTTTAAGTATGCGATAAAATTCGCATGAAGTCATTTGTCTACGCTACCACCAACAATATCAAGCAACTCTGTTGTGATAGACTGCTGACGCGACTTGTTGTACTGCAAGTTCAACTGGCGCAACAATTCATCGGCATTATCAGTAGCGGTCTGCATAGCCACCATACGGGCAGCATGCTCAGAGGCCACACTATCCAATAGAGCTGTGTAGAGCATCAGATGAGCAAACTTGGGCAATAACTGCGTCAAGACTGTATTCATGTCGGGCTCTACGATAAAGTTGTCGTTGAGTGGTGCCACTTCACCTTCCTTCACCTCTTTCTTACGACGATTCTTCTTCAGGTAATCCTGTGCTTTCTTCGTAGCAATGTTTGTGGTAAGGTCTCGCTCGTGGTCACGTCCCAACTCAGACTCGAGGTCAATAGGCAGGAACTGCTTCTTGGTCAGAATTTGCGAACCAGCAGACTTGAAGTGGTGATAGAGAATCTCCACACGATCAATTTTGCCATCAGCAAACTCTTGGCCTAACTCCATAGCGATTTCAATACACTCATTAACGTTAGGATGGTCGACGATAGGCGCTTTGTCGCATTTGACATCATAACCCAATTTTTTAGCTTTCTCTGTCACTTTGCGACCAATGGGCCACACCTCGACACTACCCGGTCCCAGTTCCTCAGTATATGCATCAACGGTGCGCTGCATCAGTTTAATGACGTTGGCATTAAAGCCACCGCAGAGTGATGAATTACTGCTGAAGACAACAAGGGCCACACGTTTTACGGGGCGCTCCTGGTCGAAGATAGTCTGAGGCTCAGCCTCGGCAGCGAGGAACGATTTGAGGATATGCTCAAGCATAGTCTCGTAGGGCAGCATGTTCTGAATAGCCACCTGCGCATGATGAAGCTTAGACGAAGCCACCATCTTCATCGCAGAGGTTATCTTGCGCGTGCTGTTGACCGAGGCAATGCGGCCTTTAATTTCTTTCAGGCTTGGCATAGGCTCTTACTTTTTATATGTTCCTGCGATGTCGGCCATAACAGCCTCAATCTTCTTCGTTACCTCATCGTCAATCTTTCCGTCTGCCAGGGTTGCAATAACCTCAGGAGCAGAAGAACGTAACTTGTCAAGGAACTGATTCTGACACTCACGTATCTTGTCGATGGGCACGTCGCGCATCAATCCATGAACACCACAGTACAAGATAGCAATCTGCTCGCCTACGGGCATTGGACTGTACTGAGGCTGGATGAGTAGCTGTTGGTTCTTACGGCCACGGTCCAACGTCATTGCTGTCACAGCATCCATATCACTTGAGAACTTCGAGAAGGACTCGAGCTCACGATACTGTGCCTGGTCAATCTTCAGCGTACCAGCAACCTTCTTCATAGACTTGATCTGTGCCGAACCACCCACACGGGATACAGAGATACCCACGTTGATAGCAGGACGGAAGCCTTGGTTAAAGAGGTCGCTCTCGAGGAAGATCTGACCATCGGTAATAGAAATCACGTTGGTTGGAATGTAAGCGGATACGTCACCGGCTTGTGTCTCGATGATAGGCAGAGCGGTCAAAGAACCACCACCCTTTACGTGACCCTTCATACACTCGGGCAGGTCGTTCATTGCCTCGGCTACCTCCTGCTGTTCGTTCATCTTAGCAGCACGCTCCAACAGACGAGAGTGCAGATAGAACACATCACCAGGATAAGCCTCACGTCCTGAAGGACGACGCAGAATCAACGATACCTCACGATAGGCAACAGCCTGCTTCGACAAATCGTCGTAAACAACCAATGCGGGCAGACCGCGGTCACGGAAATACTCACCGATAGCGGCACCTGCAAATGGTGCATAATACTGCATAGCTGCAGGATCAGCTGCTGTAGCGGCAACGATGATGGTGTAAGGCATAGCGCCATGCTCCTTCAGCGTCTGCACAAGGTTAGCAACGGTAGAAGCCTTCTGACCGATGGCTACATAAATACAGTATACGGGCTTGCCAGCCTCATAGAAACTTTTCTGATTGATGATGGTATCCACAGCAATAGCTGTCTTACCCGTCTGGCGGTCACCAATGATGAGCTCACGCTGTCCACGACCAATAGGAATCATTGAGTCAATGGACTTCAGACCCGTCTGCAGTGGTTCCTTTACAGGCTGACGATAAATCACACCAGGAGCCTTACGGTCCAGCGGCATCTCGAAGGAATCAGTAAGGTCGATATCGCCCTTGCCGTCGACAGCCTTTCCCAGCGGATTGATAACGCGACCCAGCATGTTGTCGTTGACACGGATAGAAGCAACGCGCTTGGTGCGCTTTACCACCATGCCTTCCTTAATGCCTGACGTGGGACCCAGCAGCACACAACCGACGTTGTCCTCTTCGAGGTTCTCAACAATGGCCATCGTGCCGTTCTCGAACTCCAACAATTCCTTGGATTCGGCATTACGGAGACCGTAAATACGGGCCGCACCATCGCTGACAGTAAGCACGGTACCAACCTCGTCAAACTGTTCAGCATTCTGGATGCCTTTCAGCTGTTCGAGCAGCACTTGGGACACTTCGCTTGGTTTAATCTTATCTGACATTGTTATTTTACTTTTTTTCTTTTGAATTAATTACCTTTTTAAGGTATTAAGAATGTTGTTGAGCTTCGACTTGACACTAGCGTCCATACGATAAGTGTCATATTCGAGGATAAAGCCACCGATGATGTCGGGGTTTACCTCTGTCTCAAACTCCACAGTACCCTGAGTCTTGCTTTCCACCATCTGGCGCATTTTCTGCTCAGTCTGGGCAGATACGCGGGCAGCTGTGGTAAGCTTACCACTGATGACGTTCTTCTGCTTACGGTAAAGCGTGACGTACGAGTTGGCCATAAACTGAATCATGTTCTCGCGGTCTTCCTTCAGCACTAGTGCTATGAAGGACTGTGTGAGCTGACTGGCCAAAGGGCCTGCTGCTGTAGTCAGCAGTGTCTGCTTCACATCCTTTGAGAGCATGGGGTTGTCTATCGTCTGGCGCAATGCGGGCACGTCGATGTAGCTCTGGGCCATTGTTTGCATCTCATGATACACCTGGTCTTCAAGCTTTTGGTCGAGAGCACTTTTAAGCAGTGCTCTCGCATATCTGACCGATATTACTCCAAAATCCATACGCGTTACTTTAAGTCAAATCACTTGGCAGAAACATCATCCAGCATACGGTCAATCAAATCCATCTGTGACTTATCGTCTTTCAGGTTCTTGCGAAGAACCTTCTCGGCAATGTCAACACTCAGTTCAGCTACCTGCTTACGGATGTCGGCAATGGCGGCCTTTTTCTCCTGCTCAATGGCAGTCTTGGCCTCGTCCATCAGACGGGCACCCTCGGCACGAGCTTTCTCCTGAGCCTGTTCTACTATAGCGTCGCGTGTCTGTGCAGCCTCTTTCAGAATCTGAGCCTGTTTCTCGCGAGCTTCCTGCAGGATGGATTCACCTTCCTTCTCGATATTGGCTAAGCGCTCCTGGGCCTCATGGGCCTTGCGAAGACTTTCGTCTATGTATTTGTTTCGCTCATCCACCATATTGATGATGGCTGGGAAACCATACTTAGCAAGCACCCAAAAGACCACCAAAAACGCCAGCAGCATCCAGAATAGAAGTCCCGGATCGGGCGTGAGGATTGATGGTAATTGAGTGAAATCCATGTGCTGAGAGATATTAAATCAAGAATGCGCAAGCAGCAATAGCAAACAGGGCACAACCCTCTACGAAGGCTGATGTCAGAATCATCTGGGTGAAGATCTGTCCGGAAGCCTCTGGCTGACGGGCAATAGCGTCAACGGCGCTGCCACCAATCTTACCAATACCCAAACCTGCACCAATAACGGCAATACCAGCTCCAATACCGCAGCCCAGCTGTGCCAGACCTTCAGCGGCCAATAACAGTGATGTAATCATAACTTTTTAATTTTTTAAATTGTTAATATTAATGTTTTAGTTTATTTATTATTTCAATCGTTTAGTGACCATGCTCCTTGTGTGCCAGTCCGATAAACACGGCACTAAGCATCGTGAACACATAAGCCTGCACAAAAGCCACCAACAACTCAAGCGTATTCATGAAGAGCAGCATGATGGCACTAAACAGATGCAGTCCGGTACCCATAGCCGTTCCCATGGTCCAACCCAGGAAGATGACGCACGTGAAGGCCAATATCATAGCGTGTCCCGCCATCATATTGGCAAAGAGACGGATCATCAGCGCAAAGGGCTTGGTGAACACTCCGAACAACTCTATAGCCGGCATGATGGGAATCGGTGCCTTCAGGAATACGGGCACATCGGGCCAGAAGATATCCTTCCAGTACTCTCTGTTGCCAAACAGGTTGACAGCCAGGAACGTACACACAGCCAAGAAAAACGTGATGTTGATGTTACCCGTCACGTTAGAGCCACCCGGGAAGATGGGCAGCAGTCCTAACAAGTTGGTAAAGAAGATGAAGAAGAAGACCGTCAGCAGATAGGGAGCATACTTCTTATAATGCTTTTCGCCAATGGATGATTTGATGACATCATCATTGATCATCATCACCAGCATCTCCATAGCCCCTATGAATCCACCAGGAGCCTTATCGGTCTTATCATGCTTCTTGTACCAGCGGGCACAGCAGAGGAACACCACCACCAGCAAAGCCACCACAATCCATATCTGCAGGACGTTGCGTGTGATGCTCAGATCCAGAGGGCGCACAGCGGTACCATCAGCCATCCGCTCATAGATCTTGCCGTGAGCCTCTTCGTTGAAGAAGAAGCCTTCAGGCAACGTATGGGCGGTGCAGAAGACCCACTCACCAGTCTGACTACTCCTAATAATAATAGGTAAGTCAAAACCGATGTGCTTGTCTCCAATGGTGGTGATGTGCCACTCATAAGCATCAGCCAAGTGCTCCAGCACAAGCTCGGGAATGTTCAGTGCCTCGCCACCCTCTTTCTGCTCATTGGCCATGAGCGGAAGGGGCAGCAATGCCAACATCAGCAAGAGACATATTGACTTTAATTGTTTCATTATAAATAAATGGTTTTTAAACCGTTATAAACGTTTAGACATTCTCGAAAAGAAGATAGAGTGATGTATGAGAGAGACGAAGTAAAACACGAAGAACACAACGAGGAACATCACGATGTTCTCTTTTCCCGTAGCAAGATACCACACCGTCATCACCAGCAGAGCTCCCAGAAAACGGAAACCGGAGGCAGCCGTGAAGAACGAGGGCAGCATATTCCGATGCTTCATTGCTACCCATCGCCACACCAATACACTGGCAATCTCAAACACCAGTACGAACAGTGTACCTACTATCTGAGCAGCCAACAAATCATATCCTCCAAGCTGCATGGCAAAATAGCAGCCCAGATTGACGAGTATCACAAGAAAGATGCTCTCTGCAATATAGTTGTTGCACTGTTTCGTGATATCCATTCGCGCGTTCCTTATATTATATTAGTTCAATTCAACACACACACTCACAACGTTCTTCTGTACTTCCACGAAGCCGCCAATGATGCTGAGTTCTTTCTTCTCGCCACCAGGCAGGGCATAGACTACCTTGCCCTTATCCAGTGTCGAGATGATAGGCGCGTGATTAACCAGTATCTGGAACTGGCCTAATGTTCCTGGAACAAGAACACTCTCCACATCGCCTTCAAACTCTATCCTTTCGGGAGAAACTATCTTTAACTTTAAACTCATTTGACTAATTGACTATTTTCTATTTGACTATTAAATGGTTCAATTGTGAAATTGTTCAATTGTCCAATGATTAACCCTTAGCAGCTTCAAGCAGTTTCTTGGCCTTCTCCTTAGCATCCTCGATAGTACCTACATTCAGGAATGCCTGCTCAGGCAGGTCGTCAACCTCACCATCCAGAATTGCGTTGAATCCCTTGATGGTTTCCTCGATGGGCACCATCACACCGGGCAGACCCGTGAACTGACTGGCAACGGCGAACGGCTGGCTGAGGAAACGCTGCACACGACGTGCGCGGTTTACCGTCAACTTATCCTCATCTGAGAGCTCATCCATACCCAGAATGGCGATGATATCCTGCAATTCCTTGTAGCGCTGCAGAATCTCCTTCACACGCTGGGCACAATCGTAGTGAGCCTTGCCTACTACCAATGGGTCGAGAATACGAGAGGTACTTCCCAGTGGGTCTACAGCAGGATAGATACCCAACTCAGCAATCTTACGATCCAACACCGTGGTAGCATCCAGGTGAGTAAATGTCGTAGCAGGTGCAGGGTCAGTCAAGTCGTCGGCAGGCACGTAAACAGCCTGTACAGAGGTAATAGAACCCGACTTGGTTGATGTAATTCGCTCCTGCATGGTACCCATTTCCGAAGCCAGTGTAGGCTGATAACCTACGGCTGAAGGCATACGACCCAACAGGGCAGATACCTCAGAACCAGCCTGGGTGAAACGGAAGATGTTGTCGATGAAGAACAGGATATCGGCAGCACCGCCATCCTTACCGCCACCATCACGGAAACCTTCTGCAACCGTCAGACCAGACAGAGCAACAGAAGCACGTGCACCAGGGGGTTCGTTCATCTGACCATACACCAGTGTAGCCTGCGACTTCTTCAATTCCTCTGGGTCAACAAGACTCAAGTCCCACTTACCCTGTTCCATGGCCTCACGGAACTTCTCACCGTAGCGGATAACGCCTGATTCAATCATCTCACGGATAAGGTCGTTACCCTCACGCGTGCGCTCTCCTACTCCAGCGAATACAGAGAAACCGTCGTGTCCCTTGGCAATGTTGTTGATAAGCTCCATGATGAGCACCGTCTTACCTACACCGGCACCACCGAACAGTCCGATCTTACCACCTTTCAGGTAAGGCTCCAGCAGGTCAATCACCTTAATACCAGTAGACAGCACCTCTTTTGTGGTCGACAGTTCCTCGAACTTCGGAGCTTCACGGTGAATGGGATAAGCACCCTCCATGTTAAGCTGTTCCATACCGTCAATAGGCTGACCGATAACGTTCAGCATACGACCTTTAATCTGATCGCCTGAGGGCATAACGATTGGCGTGCCCAGGGGCGTTGCTTCCAATCCACGCAGCAGACCGTCGGTATTGTCCATAGCCACACAGCGCACAGTATCCTCACCGATGTGCTGTTGCACCTCGATGATAAGTTGTTCGCCGTTGCCACGTTCAATTCTCAGAGCTTCGTGAATTTTTGGGAGCACTTTTTCCGCATCCTGTCCTTTGGTATCGAAGTAGACGTCGATAACAGGACCGATAATCTGGGAAATGTGTCCAATAATTTGTGACATAAGCAGTTAAATATTTAAAGTGTTATTGTTTTAGCAACTACTTTGCAAAGATAGGAATTATATTTCAAAAAAAGAAGAACATTTCCGATTTTTTTCAGAAATGTCCTTATTTTAGTTATATTTGAGGAAAAATTCTCCTATTCTCGCCCTGTTTATCCTTAGAAGTTCATCATATTTACCTCTAACCACAGGATGACATAGCCCAGCAACCATCCCAGAAGCACCTTTGGAGTTACATGCTTGATATACCACGCCAGCGACACATGCTCAGCACGCATCAGAGCCAGTCCGCTGATGCTGCCAATCGATAACAGCGTACCACCTACTGCCGTTGTGTAGGCTATCACCTTCCAGTAGGCGCCATTCGTGGCCACATCCCCCACTCCAACGGTATACAGTGAGATGTTCGAAATGGCAATGGTGAAACTGTCAACGATAGAACTCAGGAAACCGGCACCGATACCAATCATCCAGATATCGTGGATATAGGTATCAAACCATCCTGCCACGTCACTCCACACGCCTGTCTCAGTTACTACGCCCATTCCCAGCATGATACCCATCACAAACAACAGCTGTTGCAATACACCATATTGCAGTGACATCGGAATACGGCGCAACGTCGTGCGGTCTGAAGCTATCAACTTATGGTTGAAGGCCTCGTTCACCACCCACAACACGCTCAGCACACACAGGGCACCCAAGAACGGAGCCAGTTTCGTGATGTTATGGAACGTAGGAATAAACCACAGTCCACCGATACCAACAATCAGCATCACCACACGCTGCCAACGGTTCAAGCGGGTATCATCGCCACGATAAGGCGACGGACTCCAGGCAGTATCCAGTCTGTCCGGCAGTTCTTTGTTAATCAGTATCGTTGGAATCACCCATGCCAAGATAGCAGGAATGGCCAGATAAGCAGAGAAGTGACTGGCTGTTACAGCCCCGTCGCCCCACAGAATCAGACCTATCGGGTCGCCAATCACCGTAAAGCATCCACCACAGTTGGCTGCCAGCACGATGGCAGAACCCACATACATCCTTTGTCGCGAGTTCTGCAGAATGTTATGCATGATGACCAGCATCATGGTCGTCGTTGTCAGGTTGTCCAGATTGGCAGAGAGGATGAACGTAGCCAGCGTGATGGTCCACAGCAGTCGCTTGGAATTACGCGTACGAATCCATTCTGTGATGAAGTCGAAACAGCCGTTATTGTTCAGCAGCTCCACGATCGACATGGTAGCCAACAGGAACAATACAATGGCAGCAGCCTCGCCCACGTATTTCAGGAACACATTATTTTCAATAAAGTATTTCACCGACTCGCTGGTGGCTTGGTTGCCTGCCAACCACTCCATATACTCATCAGGATGCTGGTCCATCACGAAGTCTGAACCCCAGCAAACATACACCACCCAGCCTATAGTGCCCAGGAACATGGCGATAGCTGCCTTGTTTACACCCGTCAGATGCCCTGTGGCAATCAGCACATAGGCTATAATCAGCATGGTTACAATAATCAGTGTCATATCTTTCTGTTTAATGTTTAATCTTTCTGAGCGAAGCGAATTTAATGTTTAATCTTTCTGAGCGAAGCGAATTTAATGTTTAATGTATCACTTCCTCTGACGCTTAATGATGCTATAGGCCGTATACAGGCCCAGTTCTCCAGCCTTGCTCAGGTCGTTGATACCTTCCGTCTGCTGCTTGTTGGCCAGATACGCCAGTCCTCTGTTGTAATACGCCTCTGCCAGATTCGCGTCCAGACTGATAGCCTTGGTATAGTCCTCAATGGCATGCGCATAGTCGTGCCGCTTCACATACACATTACCTCTGTTGTAATACAGGTAAGCGCTCTCATCCAATTTGATGGCGGCAGTCAGGTCTGATAGCACATTGGCTGTCTTCAACTGGATATCCGTACCCTGCGAGGCATTGAAGTCGTTCAGTCGCGACTGACAAACAGCTCTTTGCCAATAGGCCACCACCGAGTTAGGACGCTCCTGCAGATAAGTCGACAGGTCTTCTATGGCACCCTCGAAGTTCTGTATCACGCTATATGCTACAGCCCGCTGCAACAGCAGGTCCAGCGCCTCCTGCGTGTTCTTCGACTTGTCTATCTGTGTCGACAGACTGTCCAGTCTTGCAAAGTATCTCCTCGTACCAGCCTCGCTCAGCGTAGCCTGGTTGCAGACAATGTGCAACTTCCTATCCGCTTTCAGCTTTCCGTTCAACTGCTCCACATATCTGTCGTAGGCTATGTAATGCTTCACGGCACTCTGGTAATTCTCCGTCGACAACAGATACATCGGCATATAGTCCATGTTCATCTTGCGGTTCTGCACCCTGCCACGATAGTCCGTCTGGTAGTCGTTGTGCATATCCTCCTCGTCAGCCACCGCCAACTGGTTGTACTTCTCAATGTCCTCGTCACTGCGCTTACGCATCTGCTTCTTCGACAGTCTTGGCTGTTTTCCGAAACGCTTGTCTATCTGCGCCTTCAGGATGCGGAATTCGTCCATCTCGGCCTGCTTCGTCATACCCAGTTTCCTGTAGCACGAGGCACGCTGTTGCAGTCCTGTCCAGAAGTTGGGATATTGCTCTATTACCTTCGAATAATCTCGGATAGCAGCCCTTGGATTACCTGTATTCTCCAACAATAACGCCCTGTTATACAGCGCCATAAGGTTGTCAGGCTCCAGTTTCAGTACGAAGTCGAAATCCGTAATCGCCCTATTGTCGTCACCCACCTGTGCGCGCAACAATCCTCGGTTATAGTGACCTAAGAAGTTGTTCGGCTCATAGTCCAAAGCCAGGTCGTAGTCGGCCATTGCTCCTCGCAGGTTGTTCTGGTTGTATCTTGCCAGCGCACGGTTGATGTACAACCCTGCATCCTTGGGCAACAAGTGGATAGCCTTGTTCAAGTATTCCTCGCTCTCCTTCCATTCGTCTTTCGCCAGACTGATCAGCGAGCGCTGTGCCCACGTATGTCCATCGTAGGCATCCAGTTCCAGGCTCTTGTCCAGTGCCGCTATCGATTGTGCCGTATCCTTCTGCAACAGGTACACCTGCGCCTTCATGGCATACACCCTTGCATTCCTGCTCCAGCGTATAGACATGGTATCCAGGTCGGCCAACGCATGGTTGTAATCCTTCTGTTCCATACGACACAGGGCACGGTTATGCCAAAGGTTCAGACTCTCCGGATCATAGCGCAATGCCTGGTTATAGTCGGCTATGGCGTCCGTAAAGTTCTTCTGCTGAATCCTGCACAAGCCTCTCAGCTCGTAGATGCCCACCACATAGGGATTCCTCGAGATAGCCTCTGTACAGTCGCCTTCCGCTCCTACATAGTCGTCCAGATAATACTTTGCCACCGCTCTGTAATACCAAGGCTCGAAGAGGTAAGGCTTCGCCGTGATGGCTTGATTGAAATACTGGATGGAAAGCACATAGTCCTCATAATAGAGCGCCGAACGTCCTATCATCACCAGTCGGTCTGTGTTAAACTGCGCCCAACTGGTCATAGGCACGAGAAGCAGGAGGAATAATAGCTTTCTGAACATCCGTTACAACCTTATTTTCTTACTGCTTTTGTTCTGTATCCGCAACGATAGCGTCCCTGCAGCAGTGCTTTCAACTTGCTCTTTATCAGTTGTTTGCGCAGTGGCGACACACGGTCTACAAACATCTTTCCTTCCAGATGGTCAAACTCATGCTGCATCACACGAGCCAAGTAGCCCTCTACCCACTCGTCGTGCTCCTGCATCTGCTCGTCCAACCATTTCACATGGATGCGCGTGGGGCGCACCACCTTTTCGTGGATGGCAGGCAACGACAAACAGCCCTCTTCCGAAGAACTGGTTTCCGTATCGTCATACTCCACAATGTGCGGATTGATGTAAACATGACGGAATCCCTTGTATTCAGGCATGTCCTCACTGATCACATCCAAGTCAATCACCACTACACGAATCGACTTGCCCACCTGTGGGGCAGCCAATCCTATTCCCTCGCTCTCAGCCAGGGTGTCCCACATGTCTTTCAGGAAAGTGTCCAACTCCGGATAATCCGTTGGAATATCCTCAGCCACCTTTCTCAACACGGGTTGACCATATATATAAATAGGTAATACCATTTACTATTTTCGATTAACGATTTACAATTTTCGCGAACGCATATAGTCTTGAAGGATGATAGTGGCACTGATTTCATCAACCAATGCCTTGTCCTGTCGCGCCTTCTTCTTCAGCCCTCCGTCAATCATTGCCTGGTGGGCCAATACGGAAGTGAAGCGCTCGTCATAATACTCTATGGGAATGTCGGGCATAGCCTTTCGCCATCTGTTCACAAACTGCTGCACACGCTGCAGATTCTCGCTGGGTTGCCCGTTGGGCTGTTTCGGTTCGCCTATCACAATACGTTCCACCTGTTCTTTGGCCACATATTGCTTCAGGTAATCAAACAGCTCTGATGTAGAAACAGTTGCCAATCCGCTGGCAATAATCTGCAGCGGATCGGTAACTGCTAATCCTGTACGCTTCTTACCGTAGTCAATTGATAGTATTCTGGCCACTGCTTATTTTGCGTAAAGCAGCCATGCACCAGGATACTTGCTCTGCAGTCCGTTACGGCTTGCAGCAGCATCCACCTTTGAATCGAAGGTAGTAGCTACCACACGATACATAGCAGGTGTCACGTTGTTGTTCATCACAATCTGAGCGTCATAGCCCTCGCTTCTCAGAGTCTGCTGCAGACCCTCAGCGTTAGCCTTCAGTGAGAAAGAGCCAACCACTACGCTGAAGTTCTTCAGTCCGCCACCGCTTACTACGGTTACCTGCTCCTGACGAACGGCAATGTTGTCGGCATTGTCAACAACCTGCGTGTTGTTTACAGGGCGCTCAACCATTGGAGTTACTATGTCGGTCTCCTGGGCTGCGGGAGCCTGCTGCTGCATTTCCTCCTGCTGCTTTGCCTTCAGGTAAGCCTGTTTGTAGGCACTCTCGCTCGACTTACAACTTGTGAAAACCATCGCTGCGCACATAGCTGCGCAAATCAAAGTGTACTTTTTCATTTTTCGTTCTTATTTATTAAAATTGTTGTTCTACAAAAATCAGTGCGAAATTACAAATAATCGCGCAAAAATCTATCAAATTGCCACATAAAGTTTGTTAAATACGGAAAAACAACCCATTTTAACAAAAAATTACCCACTTTTTATATGCCAATTCAAAAACTTTTCGTATTTTTGCCTTGAGAAATAAATGTTTAACCCCAAAACAATACGATTATGAAAAGTTTAGGTTATTTAGGCGCATTCTTCGGCGGAGCACTTGCCGGAGCAGTTATCGGACTCCTGTTGGCCCCTGAAAAGGGCGAGGACACTCGTACCAAGATTACGGAAGCTGTTGACGACTTCATGAAGAAGCACAACATCAAGCTCAGCCGTAAGGATGTGAGCGATCTCGTTGACGATATTGCCGACGCAGCTCCTGAAGTTTAATCATCATCCTGTCGACGTATGTTTTCAAGCGACAAGAACGTTGAGACTATTGCCCAGTTAATCGAGGCTCTCAAGCGATACCTTGGGGTTCAGAAGGAATTTCTGAAGCTCAGTGTCATTGAGAAATTCGTCCGTCTGATAACCGCCCTAACCCTGGCTGTTGTCTTCATCCTGCTGGGCTTTGCCGTCCTATTCTTTATGTCGTTTGCCCTTGTCTATTGGCTTGCGCCATTAGTAGGCGTTGCTCTGGCGTTCTTCATCATGGCCCTGATCTATCTGGCCCTGGCGTTCATTGTATTCACCAACCGCAAGGCTTGGATAGAGCGTCCTCTGGTGCGCTTCCTTGCTGATGTCTTGCTCAACTAACCCGTCATGCCCATGCAAACCTCAGAATATCATTCACTGGAAGAGATTCAAGCCCGCAAAGCCGAGCTGCAAACCAGTATCTCTAAGGACAGCGAGCAGATAGGCTCCCTGTGGCACGAGTTAGTAACCCCCAGCAAGTCAAGCAGCAAGGGCGAGCTCATTGCCAATCTCATTGCCAACAGCATCACCGTTATCGATGGTTTCCTGCTGGCGCGCAAACTCATGAAGACCTACGGCTCTCTGTTCAGTCGTAAGAAGAAGAAATAGTACGTACGACACCCCGTTCATCACAATGGGACTACCCTTTCCGGTAGTCCCATTTATTTCCTTTACCTCGTGCCATATCTCTTAGTTTTATCTATTTCCGATTTCCTTGTTTACTGTTACATGGGCGACAGAGCAATTGAGCGTTTGAGAGTTCTGTTCGTCCGCCCTTGCTCCACGGCTTAATGTGGTCAACTGTCAATTCGTCGTCAAAGAAGAACTGCTTGCAGTCTTCACAGCGAATCTTGTTTCCATCATGACGTTCGGGGTCGGTAAGATATTGTTGGACGAGTTCATCTTTCTGTTCTTGTGTGAAGAGACGACGTGGGTCAACGCTGATGCCTTGAACGACTGTCTGAATGATATCCTCGATTTCTTGTTCTTTGTTGTCGATGAGTTTATACTCCTGGCTCTTCTTGAATTTCTTGATTCTTCGATTTATCTCGTCCTTGTGCTCTTTCCAGATGCTCACGTCCTTAATGTACTTTACGGCAAAGCGCAGAAGCATAGAGAGTGAAGCGAAATCATCAAAGATGGAGGCAACAAACTTGATGTACTTGGTTACGAGCATTTGGTCTTTCTCGAAAGGCTCGTCTTTTTGTTGCTTTACATATTCCTTCTTGTCTTTTACGCCTCGCAGAGAACAGACAAAATCGAGCAACTTGATTTTACTCTTACCGCGCTTTGGTTCGCCAAGTATCTTCTTGGCAGAAGCATCTTGCTCGACATATTTTGAAAGACCACGCAAGTATTCACCAGCATAAAGCCCATTAAGTACCTCGTATTCAGAAAGCGGAACACCGAGCGTATTGATTCGATTGAATATCTCGCGTTTCTTTTCCTCAGTTCCTTCGCTAATGATAATGCAGAGTTGCGTATCGTTTATTCTCTTTTGCAATTCTGGGTCTTTAGTGTTCCATTCCTTCCATAGAAGGTCTTGATATTGGAGGTCATTTTCATAGAACCGTGTGATGGCATGGATGCGCTGCTTGCCATCGAGTACTTCCAACTTGCCATCTTCGTTCTTCCAAAGATAGAATGCGGGCAGCGGATAATCCCTTACGATACTGTCGATGACAAGGCGCTGTTTGTCATCGCTGTAAATGATTTCACGCTGTAGTTCAATATCGCTTATAATATTGCCGTCGCGCACTTCATTGTAGAGTTCTTTTACAGTCATGACTTATTCCTCCTCTTCTTTACGTGGATGCAGATTGCGAATTACGAGCATGGCAAAGACGCGCTTCACGCTACCTTTGCCATCGGGCAGATAGAACGCGGGGCCTCCGCGTTTGTTCTTAGGTATTTCAAAGGGCAATTTGTTAGCCAGCGCAAGGCTGGAGCCAACAATTTCAAATTGCTCTGGGTTAAACTTCGTCATGATGGTGGACGGAACACCCATCATCCCTTCATAATCGTATGGTATATCCTTCACAAAGCTCACATGGATAGCATCGAAATTGAGATACTTTTGATACTTTTCTGGATTCTCATAATATGACTTCGTGAGTGTCATGCGGTCGTGGCGATAGTCTACGTCGAGATTCGTGTACCACTTGCAGGCTCTTGGTACAGAGCCTTCCTTGTCACTCGACAGCAACAGCGATCCGTCAGGTCGTTTGAATCCCTTCATCTGTTTGGCATAGCCAAGCCAAAGCCGGTTCTCATGCATATAGCCAGCGATATTTTTATATGTTAACGCTGTGGTCGGACCAATGACGAGAAATTCCTTGCCAGCCCCCATCATAACGTCAATAAACTCGGAGAAGAGCGAGAATGGAGGGTTGGTAATCACAAGGTCATAATTAGAGTAGTCAACATCCTGAAACTTTACGCCGTCGCCAGTTTGCGGATTGTAGCCGCTTACGGAGATGGAACGGATGCCATATGCCTCGGCATGGGCTACGAGAAACTTCACAAACTGGCATTTGATGGCATCGAAATCTTTCTCAAACTTGTCTTTTGATGCTGCCAGGTCTAAGTGCTTGATGCTACCGTTAGCAAAGAGGTCGCTGGCTGTTACGCCCTCCTCTTTGTAAACCAATTCCTCGTTATAACTCTCGTCCCAGTCGCAAGGGCAAATAATTCGCTTGCCACGCAACTGTTCTTTGTACTTGGGCAGCTCAGCAGCAATGTCCTCATATAAAGTGTAAAACTCGGCATCCTTTTCACGATATGCCTTTTGCATCGATTCCTTATGCTTCATACGCCATTGATAGTTTAATTATTTGCAGTCAACTATCAATCACGCCAAGACGCAAAAAGTGTGATGCACCTTTTTGCGTTCAGCTTGGAGGTAGCGTAGGAAGGGAACCCCCGCAGTCTTACAAAGTATGCACCACACCGAAGTGTTAGTGCATTCGTTAAATAAGACTGCGCAAGATGTCCCACTACGGCCATCTCGTCACATATTATCTCATTGCGTTTTTATTCCCAATAAGTTTCCTACGCTTTTGGCTGAACGCGAAATAATAGCGAATGCTTTACTGTAGTCCGGATTTCTCCCCGAACCGTTTGCAAAGATACGAATAAGCGAGCAAAATACAAAAGAAAAAACTGTTTTTCTTTTTATTTTCGAGCGAAAGTATCTAAGACGAAGTCAAAGATACAAAATCTTTGGGAATAAAACGCTTTTGGGTGAAAAAAGTGCGGAAAAGTTGCAAATATCAGAAAATGTACTTATCTTTGCATTCGAAAATATTTAAAACAATAATGAATGGAGATCATACTGACCGACTACCACAAGAAGGTGAATGCCGAAATGAGAACGAAAGTGGAATATTGGAAGACGCATCCGCTTTCGCGCAGCGAGTCCTTGAGGAGATTGAAGCTCTTGCGGGAACAACGGCTTGCAAATCTGTCCAACTGGTAAGACTGAAGAAGTGGGCCCAGGAACAGGGCTTTTGGTTTGATAGCCCCACGCAGTTTGGTGACTTCTTTGACCGTGGTTCTGAAAACGAAGTTTATCTATCTCCAGACGGTACGGAAATCATCAAATTGAATGACTTCCGATATTCAGATGATAATCTCACTCCTTTCTTTGAACGAATAAAAGCACATAACAAGTACTTTGATGCTTGTCCCTATCGCATGATAGGTTTCGCTGAAAACAAAGATTGCAATGTCTGTGCTGTTTTGGTACAGCCTTTTATTGCCGAAGCTCGACTGGCCACAGAACAAGAGATTCACGACGAATTTATCCGTCTTGGCTTCCATTCGGAGAACGATGGTGGATATTACACCAACTATCAGTACGACATCTTTGATGCCGTTGATGGCAATGTCCTCGTTGATGACGACGGCCACCTGTATTTTATCGATACCATTATTTTCAAGTCTAATACTGGTGGCCTCGACACATACAATAGCCTATCGCCGAGAGCAAGTAAGAAATAAAAACTTATACGATATAGTTGAAAAAACATGAAAATAGAACAGCATTACCCAGATAGGAAAAGTCTTGCTATGGCAGAAGAACCTTATAAAGAAGCACTTTTGGTTCTAAACAAGTTATATATGTTACCACCTGCTGAGGGAGCAAGGACTCTAGACACAAAAGATGTGATTGACTACTATACAATGAGTTGTGTACATACCATTGTTGACATGCTTACAGATGGTGCTCTGTCGTTTCCCTCAATATTTAACTACTGCAAGAGAAACACATATAGCCAAATGAGCAGTGACAGCATGAATTTCAACAACTTTTATGTGAATGCCGATTACGAACACGCAGCCTTGTTTGGTGCTGTCTATTATGTTTTAGCCCGTCAGCAAAAAATTGATCATGAGTATCTTGACTATATCGAACAGATATTCACAAATAACAATAAATTCAAATGTTATTTCCTGCCGTTTAAGGAAGCAGCGGAGAAAAGAAATGCCGAAGAGGACGAAACAAAGGAGAAAGGGAAAAAGGATGAAACAAAAAAACTTACTCCAGCACAAGCAGGACTTTTCTGCGAAGCTTTTTTGAAGTTTCGTCATTGCACGTACACAAACAAGAAAGATACCATCGCACCGATAGCGAGTAGCATGTTTGGTTGGGCAGTAACTACTATGGAGCGAAATCTGATATATACTAAAGACGACAGAGAATATGTTGCTAAAATTTTTGAAGCCGTGGATCCTGAGTTTAGCTTGTTTGTCAAAAACTACGGAAATGCAAGTACCAATCAGACACAGGATGGTGAATCAGAATAAGATGCAGGGTGATTAACCCTGAAAATTTAGGTGATTGATCATCTTACGAAAGGGGATTCTTTTTGCTAAATGCAGGAGAATCCCTTTTCTCATGACACCCAATCACTTCAACCAAGAAAAATCCTTTATTTAAGGCATTCTCCCTAACTTTGCGCTCAGTTATCCGCTGGGTGCAATCTTTTTTGTTTCTTTTGTACCAAGAGGACAGACACGGGTAAACCCACGGGTACATTTTGCGCATATATTAGGGGATACATAAGGAGTAGCACAGCCTTCCCGGTCAGCAGTTAAACACCTTGACTTAACTGACTAATGTGTAGAGGTGTTCACTTTTCAATACATACAACTATGTTAGAAAAGCACGACCAAGAGTCGCAGGCAGAGAGCCTGCAGAACGTTCAGCAGCAGCATGCTGATGGACAAGTAAACAACCAAGCCCAGACAGTGCAGGACATTGTGGGTGAGGCTGTCAACCAACCAAGTGCTGAGGAGCAGCAGAAGGAACAGCTTCTTCAGGTGCTTCGTGAGACACGCATCCGTACCGATACGGAGGTGCCACCAGAGGAATATGCTTTAGAGGTGGACGGCAAGGGTATCTTTGCCCTGCGTGACATTCACTCCGTCAAGGCTAAGCAAAAAGCTGGCAAGACTACGGCTCTGAAGGTATTCATCGCAGCACTGCTGCAGGGTGTGATGTTTCGTGTGAAGTCGCTATTGGAGAAGCCAGGCATACTCTTCTTCGATACAGAGCAGAATCGCACCGACACGAAGCTTATCTTGGAGGATGTTGCACAGATGACGGGACTGTCGTCTGAGGTCATCGACTCGCAGGTGTCGCTCCATTCACTGCGCCGCATTGACCAAGAGCAGTTACTGCCTTTGCTTAAGTTGGCTCTTGAGGAAGAGAAACCTCAGGTGGTGATGCTCGACGGTATTGTGGAGTTCGTGGCCTCGTTCAACGACGAGACGGAATCGAAACAACTTATCAAAGAGTTGTTGAAACTCAGCGATCAGTACAACTGTGCCATTGTCTGTGTGCTCCACACCAACAAGGCTGACGAGGATCACAACATGCGTGGTCACCTCGGCACGATGCTGGCTCAAAAGAGTGCTACAGTACTGGAGTGTGTCAAAGAGAAAGGCAGTAGCGTTATCACCGTCAAGTGTTCTGAGGCTCGTCATGAAGAGATGCCCGAATGGAGCATCACCTTTGATGCAGAAGGGCACCTCATTGATGCCGACGAACAGCGTCGTCAACTGCTTGAACAGCGTAAGGCCGAGCAACTACAGAAACGTCAGGAAACCCTTGACAAGGAGAAGAAGGAACGTCTTGAGAAGTGTCTGCGCATACTCCGTGATAAAGGAGGTGTCGTCAGCCGTAAACAACTGACGGAGATTCTGATTAATGTTCTCGATCGTAAACGTCCTACTGTCGCAACATACATCTCTGAATGGCTGAAGGACGGCAGTATTGTTGAAGTCAACGGCATGATTCAGGTATCCAACGACCTGGCTCTGCCCTTCTAACCGCGATAAGATTTTTGTTTGTTGTCGGAGCCGCCTATATATATAGCGGCTCCAACAACGAACGAGAATCGCCAACAAATTTAATTATAAACAACAAAAATATTTATGATTATGAACACAGATTTTCGTTATCAATTAGAGTCCAAGCGACTCACTGGGCATCAGCCCGTGAAGCTGACTTGTCCGCACTGTGGCAAAAAGAAGTGTCTGGTGCGCTACGTCGATACTCGCAACGGGTTTCGCTATGTCGCCGACACCGTAGGTAAGTGTGACCACCAACACTCTTGCGGCTACCACTACAAGCCGTCGGAATACTACCGCGACAACCAGTGGGTCACCGAACCCAAGGCTAATCCGGACAATTACTGCCAGCCTAAGCCGCTGCCACCCTTTCAACCGCTGCCCATGGAGTATGTGCTACGTAGTCATTCTCCGCTTAGTACCTTCTGGCAATGGATGAAGACAGATTTTGCTATGCACATTGGCATCACCCAAGAGCAGTTGCATAAGGTGTTTGAGGACTATCTTGTCGGGGCCACCCGTAAAGGCAACGTCATCTTCTGGCAGATAGACCATCAAGGCTTGGTTCATGCCGGCCACATCATGCAGTACCGCTTAGACGGCCATCGCAACGGCTTCCAGGGATGGACCCACATACCGCTGATGCGCAAGGGCCTGATACCGCCCGACTGGCAGCTCTACCAGTGTCTTTTCGGCGAGCATCTAATAACCCGTCGTCCCGATGCTCACATCTGTATAGTAGAAAGCGAAAAGACCGCATTGGCCATGGCAGCCTGTCAGCCAGAACACCTTTGGCTGGCTACAGCAGGTAGCAGTGGATTGTCACCTGAAAAGTTAGCGTGTCTGCGTGGACGTCGTGTCACGCTGTTTCCTGACAGCGGATGCTATGACAAGTGGAACGAGCAAATGTCACACGTCAAAGACATAGACTACAACATTTCAAATAGCCTGGAGCAGTATCCGCCCAATACAGACCTGTGCGACCTCCTCCTTGGAGGATGATTTTTCCGCGACCGCACTCCAGAATTTTCTCCTCCGCACTCGAAAAATAATTGTGCTGCGGAGGAGAATTTGCACTTTGATTTCAATAAGCGAAAGACCTTGGATATAGGTGTCCGATGACAATGACAGATGACAATTAAAAAACAACGGGGTAGTATACGGTTTGGAGTAGACAGTGAATTTCCTTTTATAGAAATGTTAATAAATATATAATTATATAAATACATATTTAATACTTATTATATATAGAGTATTCATAGTATAGACCTAAGGACATTGTTTTCTAACTGTCATTTGTCATCTGTCAGTGGCTGAAACGTGGATAATTGAAAATGATGCTTTGCTCGGAGCGGAGCGGGAGTCCGCTCCGATTAAACGGCCAGTCCGCACGAATCAAAAAAAATAGCGAATTTTCACGAAAAAAGTGGCGGAAATGTTTGGTGGTTTCGCAGATTTTTTGTATCTTTGTATCGTAATTCAAGAGCGGATTACAACAGCGGGAGGCGGCTGCCCGGTGTAGTCAGTCGCAAAAGTATCTAATACCATAAAAAACATTACACACATATGGCTACAGAGATTATTTCGTTTCCGGTCAACCTGCGAAAGGTGACTTCGCCCAAATCGCTGGGCTACGGCAAGGTGTACGCTGAGTTGGACGCCAAGGAGCCGTTGAGTTTGAAGGGTTTTGCCCGCCACTTGACTGAGCACGGCAAGATTGTGGATTACAGCATGACGGTGCTGGTGCTGCAGACGATGGTGAATTGTCTGAAGGAGTTGATGGTGCAGGGACAGCCTGTAAAGTTGGACGGTCTGGGTACGTTCAAACCCGTGATTGAGAACGACGGCAAGAAGGCGGCCGAGTCGGTAGAGGCTACGCTGGAAGGCGGTCTGAACCAGCTGATCAAGGGTGTTCACCTGCGTTTCCTGCCTGAGAATGCGAAGGGCGAGAAGTTGACCTCGCGTGCGCTGAAGAACGAATGTATGTTCCGCGCTGCCTATGTGGTGGCTTCGAAGAAGAAGACCATCGACGGCAAGGAGAAGCGCTATCAGGAGAAGATTCCCATCAGCAGCTTCGCCATCGCTACGGCCGAGCCTAGCAATCCTTAAAGCAAGGGCAAGAAGAAACCCCTCCACGAAAAATGGAGGGGATTCTTTTTTCAAGCCTTATAGTTATGACGGGCGTACTGGGAACTCCACGCGAACCTGCGTACGATAGTAGCAAAATGGGACTGCCAAAATTTGGTAGTCTCATTTTATGGTTGTATATTTGCAGCCAAATGCTAATCGAAACAAAATAATATGAAATCACTTAGAGAACTATTCCGAATCGGAAAAGGTCCGTCGAGCAGTCACACGATGGGACCAGACAATGCGTCGCGTATTTATGCCAAGCGCCATCCTGAAGCCAAGAGTTTCGAAGTTACTCTCTACGGCAGTCTGGCTGCCACGGGAAAGGGTCATATGACGGATGTGGCCATCATTGATGTGCTCAGCAAGATAGCGCCTGTGAACATTGTCTGGAAGCCCAAGGAATTTCTGCCCTTCCACCCCAACGGCATGAAGTTCACGGCTGACGGAGGCGACGAGTGGACGGTATATAGCGTAGGCGGCGGTGCCCTCTCCGAAGGCAAGGCCGAGGGTGACATGTTCGCATCTGGAGGCGACGTCTACGAGATGAACAAGATGAAGGACATCATGGCGTGGTGTAACAAAACGGGCCATGGATACTGGGAATATGTGGAACAATGCGAAGGACCGGAGATATGGGACTTCCTGAAGGAGGTGTTTGACACGATGAAGAAAGCGGTAGAGCGAGGCATCGATGCAGAAGGTGCCCTGCCTGGACCGTTGGGGCTGGCGCGCAAGGCCGTATCTTACCATGTGAAGGCACAGGGATACAGCGAAGCTGCCCGATGCAGTGCCCTACTCTATTCCTACGCGCTGGCTGTGATTGAGGAGAATGCCTGCGGAGGTACCATCGTGACGGCACCTACGTGTGGCAGTTGCGGCATTCTGCCTGCCGTACTCTACGAGCAATACCATGATTTCAAATTGTCGGAGCAACGTATTCTGAGAGCCCTTGCCACGGCTGGACTCTTTGGCAATGTGGTGAAACACAATGCCAGTATCAGTGGCGCGGAAGTGGGTTGTCAGGGTGAAGTGGGCGTGGCCTGTGCGATGGCCGCAGCAGCTAGTTGTCAGCTATGGGGAGGTAGTCCGAACCAAATAGAATATGCTGCTGAGATGGGACTGGAGCATCACCTGGGTATGACCTGCGACCCCATCTGCGGATTGGTTCAGATTCCTTGCATTGAGCGTAATGCCTTTGCTGCTGCACGTGCTGCTGATGCTACCTTTTACGCCATCTGTTCAGACGGCAACCACCGCATCTCCTTCGACCATGTGGTGCAGGTGATGAAGCGCACAGGACACGACCTGCCCTCGCTCTACAAGGAGACTAGCGAAGGGGGATTGGCGTTGGAGTATGAAGAGTGAAGAATAAAGAGCGGAAGAATGAAAATGAGACTACCAAAATTTGGTGGTCTCATTTATTATTAGTACCATTGACTTCGTCGAAGGTACTTTCGTTCGACAATAAAAATAAATGCGGATTTATTTTGTATTGTGCTCACTTATTCGTACCTTTGCCACCGATTTGGTGATGTATTGGTGTTTCACCAGTGCATAAAAGGGAATCAGGTGAGAATCCTGAGCAGTACCCGCTACTGTCATCTCCATTATGGAAAGTCCAAACAAAGCCACTGACGCAGCGCTTCGCTAGTGAATAGTGAAGAGTGAATAGTGAAAAGCGTTGGGAAGGCGGACTTTTCGGAGAGAGCCAGGAGACCTGCCACGTCAAAAACAGTAATGAAGCGAAAGTCTCGGGAATAGGGCTAAGCGGATAGGAATCAAATGGATGAAGAATAAACAGGTGAATAGACTTCTGTTGTTGTCTCTATGCCTTATGGCACTATGTTCTTATGCCCAGAACAGTCAACTACAGCAAAGTCACATGAAAGATTCAGTAGCACTTCGTAATGTTACTGTTATTGGCAAGTCAAAGACCCAACGATTGCGTGAGGGTGCTTTGTCTGTCAATGCTATTGACATCAACTCCTTCATTGGCTCTATTCATTCTTTGAATGATGTAGTGGACCGTACGGCAGGCGTTAAGATTCGTGAGGAAGGTGGTGTGGGTTCTGATTTCGACTTGAGTATCAGTGGAATGTCTGGTAATTCGGTGCGTTATTTCATAGATGGTGTACCGATGGATGCGAAAGGTACTGGACTCACTTTGTCAAATCTGCCGCTTAGTTTGATAGACCATGTGGAAATATATAAAGGTGTAGTGCCTACATGGTTGAATAGTGACGTTCTGGGAGGAGCGGTGAATATTGTGACCAACCGTAAACGTAAGAACTTCCTTGATATGTCGTATGGACTAGGCTCGTACCACACTCATAAAGCTGACCTTAACGCACAGTATGTCTTAAAGAATGGTGTGACACTACGTCCAACCTTGGGCGTTAACTATTCGAAGAATGACTATATGATGAAAGATGTTGAGGTGTGGGATGAAAGCTCCCGCAAATATGTGTCTCAGAATCGGCGTCGCTTCCATGACGCTTACCTGTCATTCTTCGGACAATTGGAGGTAGGCGTGAGGGAGAAGTCGTGGGCTGACGAATTCTTTGTGTCCCTCTCCTATAATTCGGTGAATAAAGAACTGCAAACGGGTCAGGTTCAGACTCGCGTCATTGGTAAGGCAGACCGTTCGGGCAATGCTTGGAGTATTGGTGCCCGCTATATGAAACGGGAATTCTTGATTAAACAGTTGAGTGCCAACATTTCGTTTTCGCATACTTGGGATCACTCTATCACGACAGATACGGCTCATAGGCAGTACGACTGGAACGGCGACTATATCAGGAGTTCACGCAATGAGATTAACGGCCGTGCCTTCTCACGTCGTCATTTTAAGCGGCCATTGACCATTGTCAGGACCGATTTGAAATATGCCTTCAACGATTGTCATTTGCTCAATCTAAGCTATGCGCTGAATCGTACGGGTAACAATCGATGGGACGATGTTGAGGAAGACTTTATGCCTGCCAATGATGTATTGGCAAAGCACATCATAGGCCTTTCATATAATCAGGTGTTGATGAATGGCAGAATGAGCAACACCTTTTTCTTGAAAGACTACATCAATTATCTGAGTGTTGAGCAAACAGACCTTTCTTTTGTGACGTTCTCTGATGAGGTGGCTTCCAAGACGACCAAGAACAGTATGGGAGGTGGATTCGGTACGAAATTGGAGATAGTTCCACAGTTATCTGTAAAGGCCAGTTACGAGCATACAGTGCGTCTGCCATTGGCTCGCGAGATGCTGGGCAATGGCAGTTCCATCTATGCCAATCTTGCTTTAAAACCCGAGATGAGCGATAATGTCAACTTGGGATTCTTTGGCACTTTTCGCTTCGGTCAGCATACGCTCTATTATGAGGCCAATGGCTTTTTAAGATATGTTGATAACTATATTCAGCCTCAGATTACTGAGAAGGAAGGCACCATGCAATATGGCAATGAGCCAGCAGTGCATATCAAAGGTCTTGAGGGTGAGGTGCGTTACGACTGGAACCATCGGCTTCAGGTAATGGGTAACATTAGTTGGCAAGATGCCCGCAACCGCAACCGCTATATGGATGACGGTAAAGAATCGGTGACGTATAACAACCGTATGCCCAACCGCCCGTGGCTGTTTGCTTCGGCAGATGCCCACTATACGTTTCATGACCTGATGCTGAAAGGCGACCGTCTGACTTTGGGCGCTGACTATCAGTGGGTGCACTGGTTCTACCTTTCGTGGGAGGCCTACGGAGCTGAGGACACGAAGGCGCGCATCCCCGAGAAGAATATCTTTGGTGTCAATATTACCTATTCATGGCAAAAGGAGCGATACAGTGTGTCATTTGACTGCCAGAATCTGTTTGACGAGACGGTATATGACAATTACAAGCTCCAGAAACCTGGTCGTTCACTATTCCTAAAGTTCAGACTGCTATTGCAATAATTCGTATTCATATCATCAATTATAATCATGTAATAATTATTAAAATGAAAAAAACAATGAAAAAGTTAAACATGTTCTATTCGCTGGTGGCAGCACTCATGCTGGGTACCGCATTTACTTCTTGCTCGAGTGACGATGACAAGAACAGTCCGACTCCTCCGGAGCCTGTTGTTACTTACCACTACGACCTGACTGTGGTTGCAGGCAATCATGGTGGTATGAGCAAGGACAAGTCGCACATCACACTGAGTGTTACCTCGTTGAGTGATGCTACTCAGACCATCAGTTTTGAAGGAAAAGGAGCTGAAATCACCAACTACACGATGGAGAGCATCACTGACGGAAAGTATTACTATCAGGTGCCGGTGTCAGGTGACCGCTTCTCTAAATTGCAGTTTAAGGGCAACAAGATGACTGTCGTTCAAGAACAGAAGTTCAAGGAGAACACCTACAAGGCTCGCAACTACACCCATGCTTGGATGGGCGACAATACGCTGTTAATCATGTCAACAGACGGTGAGCATAAGAAAGTTATATGGACGAAGCTGAATACAACGGACATGACTATTACTGGTGAGGGCACATTGTCTATCAATGTCGCCGAAGGCTATAATGTGCTCACCACCAGCGGTATTCTGGCCTACCGTAAGAGTGACAATAAGTTGTTCTACTTCTATTACAACAAAAAGGAAACCAGCGGAAGTAGCAAGACGTCAAACGAGCCTTTCTTCCGTATTGCTGTTGTCAATCCCCAAACGATGGCTGTCGAGCAGGAGATTGTTAACAAGGAAGCTGCCCAGATGACAGGTTCGGCCTATGGTGAACTATTGCAGCAGACTGTATTCTTCGACGAAGCAGACAATCTGTATCTTTCTGCTTTTAGTTCGGTCAACAAGAAGAATATAGGCAAACTGTTGCGTATCAAGAATGGAACTTTCGACTTCGAAGAAGGTTACAATGCCTTCCCTGAGGCCAAAGGTAAGCTGTTGACCATTCAGTATTTGGGCAATGGCAAGGTCTTGGCATATTCTGGTGACAACGCCGTTGGCACAAGCATTGGTGATGTGGCCTACTACTATTCAATTATCGATGTGAATAGCAAGACAAGCACGCGACTGGCCTACAATGGTACTGAGATTCCTTATAGCAGCGGCAGCTTCTCGCAGCGTTCAGTATTCAACGCTAATGAGAAGAGGGCTTACTTTGGTGTGAATACTGCTGACGAACAGTGCATTTACATCTATGATGTAGCAACAGGCAAAGTGACGAAGGGCGTATCGATTGCCGCTGGTTATTACTTTGACCAGATTCGACTCTTCGAAGACTAATTTCGGGAGGCTGATATTGTTGTAGTGCCTTGTACGCACAATCTTTTATAATTTCCTGGCTATGAACAACGCTTTCTTAATCGCAGCACCTACGAGTGGCTCAGGTAAGACAACCGTCTCGCGAGGGCTGATGGCGTTGTTCACAGCCAAAGGGTATCAGGTGCAACCCTTTAAGTGCGGCCCTGACTATATCGACACGAAATTCCATGAGGCGGTTTGTGGCAGACCCAGCGTCAACCTTGATACCTTCATGGCTACGCCGGAACATGTCCGCGAGTTGTTTGCCCACTATGGCGCAGATGCTGATATATGTATCGTTGAGGGTATGATGGGTTTGTTCGACGGTTATGACCGTGAACAGGGTTCGTCGTATGAGATTGCCTGCGTGCTGGATATTCCCGTGGTGTTGGTGGTGGATGCGAAGTCGGCAGCCTATTCGATGGCGGCATTGCTATCGGGGTTTATCAATTTCAGAAAGGACGTCCGCATAGCAGGCGTGATATTCAACAAGGTGGGCTCGGAGCGGCATTTCGCCATGCTCCAGCAAGTATGCACGGACTTGAGCGTCGAGTGGCTAGGGTATCTGCCTAAGGATGCTTCGCTCGAACAAGGCTCGCGCTATTTGGGACTAGACTTTTCAGAGAATATGGAGCATCAGTCGCTCATAAAACTATTGGAGGGACACGTAAGATGGCAGGAACTGTTAGCGCTCTGATAGCTCGCAATAAGGAGTCGTTCTCGTTTCTGTATCAAGAGACGATTGACAGCTTCGCACAGGTTCGGTTCTTTGACCCTGAGACGGAGGTGCCTTCGTTTGAAGGTATCGACCTGTTATATCTGCCGGGGGGCTATCCGGAGAAGCATTTGGAGGCGTTGGTGAGAAACGAGGCTTGTCGCAAGGCCATCAAGGACTATGCCGAACGGGGAGGTAGAATCGTAGCAGAATGTGGCGGTATGATGTACCTCTGCCAAAGCATCGTGACGGATGATGGCGAGTATGCGATGTGTGGCGTACTGCCCTACTCTATCACCGCTCGCAAGGCAGACCGCAAACTCTCGCTGGGCTACCGACGTTTCGAGCTCGACGGGAAAGAATATCGCGGACATGAGTTCCACTATACGCAATTCATGGGCGAAAAGCCGCAGAGCATTACTCAGGTCTATAATGCCAAAGGTGAACCTGTCGATACGCCTGTATTCAGATATAAAAACGTATTAGCAAGCTATACACATCTTTATCAGATATGAAACAGTTACATCCCATCATGTTCGCAGGTACAGGCAGCGATGTCGGCAAAAGCATTGTTGCTGCTGCTTTCTGTAGGATATTCAAACAGGACGGATATCAGCCAGCGCCCTTCAAGGCTCAGAATATGGCGCTGAACTCATACGCCACACCTGAAGGCTTTGAGATAGGTCGGGCACAGGCCGTACAAGCGGAAGCTGCTGGGATAGCGTGTCATACGGATATGAACCCATTGTTGCTGAAACCTCAGAGTGATCATACCTCACAGGTGGTCCTGAATGGCAAGCCTATTGGCAACAAGGATGCGTATGACTATTGGCGAAAAGGTTCGTCGGAGATTGATTATAGAAAAGAGGTTTGCAATGCTTTCGACCGTTTAGCTAAACGCTATAATCCTATCGTGATGGAGGGAGCAGGAAGTATTGCAGAGATTAACTTAAAAGACAGAGACTTGGTGAATATGTCGATGGCGCGTCACGCAAAGGCTGATGTCATCTTGGTGGGCGATATTGACAGAGGGGGTGTGTTTGCATCGGTATATGGAAGCATCATGCTGCTATCGTCTGAGGACAGAAAGCTGATAAAAGGTATCATCATCAACAAGTTTCGTGGCGATATGCGCTTGTTTGACGAAGGCAGGAAGATGCTGGAGGAAATCTGTGGGGTTCCTGTGTTGGGTGTAATACCTTATTATAAGGATATCTATATTGAAGAGGAAGACAGCGTCAGTCTGGAGAAAAAACACAGGCAATTGGCGGAAGGAAAAGTGAATGTGGCTGTGGTGCTTTTGCGCCATATCAGCAATTATACCGACTTCGACACGCTGGAAAGAGACCCACGCGTGAACCTGTTCTATACCAACAACACTTCAGATATTCAACAGGCTGACATCATTATTCTGCCTGGAACGAAATCGACGTTGGACGATTTGCTGGAATTGCGCAGAAACGGATGCGCACAAGCCATCCAGCGTGCCCATCGTGAGGGAAAGATGGTAATAGGAATCTGTGGCGGTTACCAGATGTTGGGAGAGAGCATTGAAGACCCAGAGAGCATTGAGGGCGACATAGCCCGTCTGCCTGGACTGGGGCTGTTGCCTATTCACACGACGATGGGCAAGACAAAAACCACCCAACAGGTTAGTTTCCAGTTTGAAGGTCAGGAGTGTCAGGGCTATGAGATACACCAAGGCATCAGCGATACGGATCAACCCATTATGCAGACTGACCATTGCATTGGAACCTACATTCATGGATTCTTAGACAATGCGCCCGTGATAGAGTACCTCCTGAGGGAAAAGGGAAAAATGAAAAGTGAAAAATCAACTGTAGCTTTCAGCTATGCTGCCTTCAAGAATGAGCAATACGACAAACTGGCTGCACACGTCAGAAAACATGTAGATATGGAACGAATTTATCAAATCTTAACCAGCAATGATTAAAGGGCACGGAGACGACGCATACCAATATCCGCACATTGTTTCCGACTTCTCGTCGAACATTTGTGCAGGCAGGAACCATCAGGCATTGATGGGCTACCTAGCTGCTCATCCTGAACTGGCCAGCCACTATCCAGAACCTGAGGCTTGGTCGTTGGAACATATGATTGCAGAACAGCATGATTTGGACCCAAAACAGGTTATCGTCACCAATGGTGCTACAGATGCTATCTATCTCATTGCACAGGCTTTTCCCATGCAGGCGGATATTCCTCGTCCTACGTTCAGCGAGTACGAAGATGCTTGTCAGCTGTTTCCACGAACGGATACTAAGCACAGAATGCTGTGGCTCTGCAATCCCAACAACCCAACTGGTGACGTCTATGATCAGTCGGTTATTGACAAGATGATGGTAAAATATGACCTCGTGGTGGTTGACCAGTCGTATGAGAATTACACCAACCAATTCGTTATGAATCCGCGTTGGGCAGCACGGACGCCCTACCTCATCCAGATTCATTCGTTCACCAAGACCTATGCAATTCCTGGTTTACGTTTGGGCTACATCACCGCTCATGCCTCTCTGACAGCACATCTACGCCAGTTCCTGCGTCCTTGGAGCGTATCAGCATTAGCGATTGAAACAGGAAAATTCCTGCTGAGCAACGACGACGAGTTGCGTTGCACACCCGACTTAAACGAAGCCCAACGACTGCGCGATAAGCTACAACAGATAGATGGTATCCTCACGCAGGAGACACAGACCAACTTCATACTTTGTCAGTTTGAGTCAGGGCACACTGCCGCAGAACTGAAAGACTACTTGGCACGTCAACATCACCTGCTTATTCGTGATGCCTCTAACTTCAAAGGACTTACCCCACGCCATTTTCGCATCGCAGCCCGGACACCAGCTGAGAATGATGCCTTGGTGGCTGCTATACAAGAATTCGTAAAATCCGTATAATCCGTGCAATCTGTGTTCGCCATATTATCCTTGCTCATCGGTTGGCTGCTCGACCTCGTGTTGGGTGACCCTGCTAGATTGCCACATCCTATTGTGTGGTTTGGAAAGATGATAGCCTTGGGTGAACGTCACCTTAACAAAGGGTGCAATCGCAAAATGAAGGGTGCCCTGATGGCAATCATATACATAACGGGTGTGTTTGTTGCCACATGGTTTCTTCGCAACCAATTATGCATTATGCATTATTCATTATGCATTGTTTTCGACACAGTCATCATCTTTTATTGCTTAGCAGGAACCACGCTGATTCGTGAGGTAAGACAAGTTTTTCTTGCACTTGACAGAAGTCTGGAGGAAGGTCGTAAGCAGGTAGCTCGCATTGTAGGACGAGACACCTCTGAACTATCAGCGCAAGAGGTTAGAACAGCAGCGTTGGAAACACTGGCAGAGAACCTGAGCGATGGTGTGATTGCCCCAATCTTCTGGTTTGCCTTATTGGGCGTACCTGGAATACTGGCCTATAAAATGGTAAACACACTCGATTCGATGATTGGCTATAAGACAGAACGTTATAAGGACTTTGGATGTTGGGCTGCACATATCGACGATATTGCCAACTATATTCCAGCAAGGCTCACAGCCCTACTGATGATTATTGCTGAGGCGAAAACTCAACTCACACTTTTCGTTTGGAAGAACGGACGACGCCATGCTTCCCCCAATAGCGGTTATCCAGAAGCAGCCTTAGCAGGTATCTTGGATTGTCGGTTTGGTGGACCGCATTATTACTTCGGAGAACTGTTCGATAAACCTTATATTGGCGAGAAAGAAAGGTTGCTCACAACGGATGACATGAAAAAAGCCGTACGGGTGAACCGGACGGCTGAAGTATTGATGGTGTTAATAGTATCAGCATTGATGCTTTTTACCTCTTTACCATTTTGCTTTTAAAAGTATTTGGTGATTTTCGCATTATCGAAATTATTCATCTCGTTCATCATACGAACGGCAGAATCAACTATGGGGAATGCACAAAGTGCACCCGTTCCTTCGCCTAGTCTGAGCCCCAAGTGCAATAGTGGGTTTGCATCCACTATATCAAGCATCATCTTATGTCCACTCTCATCCCCACAATGCGTAAAAATCATATAGTCCTGAGTGGCAGGATAAAGTCGGATGGCAGCTAACGCACAAGCTGTCATAATGAAGCCATCAACCAATATCACCAAATGCAACTCTGCTGCTCGCAACATAGCCCCGATGGTAGCAATCATTTCAAAGCCTCCGAAATAAGCAAGAGGACTGATGGCTGACGGCTGAGGTATCATAGAACGATAGTTGTTGAGAGCGTTTAATAACACCTCATATTTATGACGAATGCCCTCGTTGTTGAGGCCTGCCCCTGCGCCTATGCAGTCCTTTAACGGAATATCACCCAAAAGACTCATCCAGATACTGGATGGTGAAGTGTTGGCAATGCCCATCTCGCCAATACTTAACACACGACATCCTTCTGCAAAGCATTCGTCCACTAAATCGACGCCCACTTGGATGGCGCGATTAAACTCTTCTTCGCTCATGGCTGGTTCGTAGAGGAAGTTATTGGTGCCACGAGCTATTTTGCGATTGATAATTCCAGGAATATTTGACAGGTCGTAGTCAACACCCACATCAATAATACGAAGATTGAAGCCATGCTGGCGACAGAACATATTGACACCTCCGCCACCATGTGAGAAATTAATCATCTGTTGCCAAGTGACTTCACGAGGCGACACACTGACTCCTTCACGCTCTATACCATGATCACCACCCAAAAGCAGATGACACGGATGAGCCAACGAGGGTTCCAACGTTTGCTGAATCAGACATATCTGCATAGCCAACTCCTCTAATCTTCCAAGCGAGCCTTTGGGCTTATTCAGATTGTCTATTTTCTCCTGAATGGCAGTTTTCAGAGATGTGTTAACAGGTTGTATATCGAACGTTTTCATTTGATTTTCATTTCTATTCCACTTACCATGAGTATCACTTCGTCAGCTTTCTCAGCAATATACTGGTTCATCCAACCTTGCAGGTCAGAGAACTTGCGCTGGACAGCATTCTCGCTCACACCACCAAGCCCAATCTCATTCGTCACAAAGATATAGGTAGCATCAGGAGTAGTAAACTTATCAAACTCAGCCTTTGCTTCTTCAAGCGACTTATCAACATCGGAGTCGTTAGCGAAGAAGAAGTTGGTGAGCCACAAGGTCACACAATCAATGACTACTACTCGTCCTTTCATGTCGTGAAGACTTAGGTTTCTCTCTTCCTCAATATTCGTCCACTGAGGACCTCTACGTTCCTGATGTTTGCGAACTCGCTCTTGAAACTCCTCATCCCAGATATGTGCGGTCGCCATATACACGGGATTTTCCGAAAGACTTAACGCCAACTCTTCCGCTTTCTTGCTCTTTCCAGAGCGCTGACCACCAGTAATCAAAATAATATGTTTCATTGGGCACAAATGACTATATAAACCGTTAGTTCCACCAACAAGCAAACAGCTCCACAACAATCGCCCGTATATCCTCTGATTTTATTCCAGATGAGAAGATAAAGGAAATACATCACAATACAAGGCAAGAAGATGATAAGTTCCCATGATAAATGAGTATACCACAAGAATGCAACCATCGGCAACAAACCTTGTATGGCAAGCCCCAAACCTGCGCGCCAATCCATCTTACGATATATCATCTTGGCCTTAGCTTCCTCTTCCTTACGAGCATAAGGCATCATCATGATCAACTGAGCAGTTACCATTTTCGAATAAGGACCCGCTGCCATAATGGCCAATGCGGCAAGTAAAGGAGGCATAGAAAACAAAGAGGCAGCCAGTAATAGTTCATAAATAATGAGACCGATAACCCCATATGTACCTATATGAGAATCTTTCATGATGGTAAGAATACGCTCACGATTGGAACCTCCACCTCCAAAACCATCAAGAAAATCAGCCAACCCATCTTCATGCAAAGCACCTGTAATCAACAGTCTCACCATTATAGCCAATAGAACTGCTAACATATACGGAAGGTACAAACTACTTACCCATAAAGAAGCTGCCATCAGTCCACCTGTTAGCCAACCCGTCAGTGGCCAATACTCCACAACAGCATTGTAACTGTCCTTTGATGGCTCATGCAATCGCCAGAAAGGTAATCGGGTGAAAAAGATGAATGCAGCCCAAATACGGTCGTACCACATCGAATGTTGAATATTTACTTGCATATATTTCGTATTTATCGGCAAAGTTACAAAATAATTTTGTACTTTTGCAGAGTAAAACGAAATTATGATAGAGAAATGAAGAAAATAGCCTTTTACTTGGGTGTTGCAGTTGTATTTTGCGCTTGTTCTGGAAAGAATAACAAGTCGCAAGAAACAGACAATATGACTCCCAGCGATTCCATTGCGACAATTGAAGTGAAGTATGCTACAGGATTCAGTGTTCGCGACTCTGCCGATATTCGTCTGGTTGATGTTGGTAAGCACGATCATTTTGCTTTGGTACATGCAGATGATGTTGTAGTTCCAGAAGGTTATACGAAGGTTCGTGTACCCATCAAAAGCACCATCTGTATGACAGCTTTGCAATTGTCAAACTTCACTGTTCTTGATGCTCACGATGTGGTTAAAGGACTTACAGGAACTAAGAATCTCTTTAACAAAGATATCTTGGAACGTGTAAAGGATGGACGAATTGTAAAGATTGGAATGGAAGGTAATTTTGATACAGAAATGGTGCTTGCAGCTAATCCTGACATTATCTTTATCTCACCATTTAAACGTGGTGGTTATGAACCAATTAAGGAAACTGGCATTACTCTTGTTCCACATTTAGGATATAAGGAACTGAATCCATTAGGTCAGGCTGAGTGGATTAAGTTTGTGGGTATGTTTATCGGCAAGGAGCGTGAGGCTAACGAAGTCTTTTCAGGTATCGAAAAACGTTACAATGATATAAAGATTTTGGCAACTAAAAGTGAAACACGTCCAACCGTATTCAGTGGCGAAATGCATAGTGGTACATGGCACGCTGTTGGAGGAAAAAACTATCTGGCTCAGATATTCCGTGATGCTGGTGCAGAGTATATCATTAATGACGAAGAGACTGCTGGCGAGAATCTGGAATTTGAGAAAATGTATGCATTGGCTGCAAAAGCAGACTATTGGCGTATTCTGAACAGCTTTCCTGGTGATTTCAGCTATGATGCATTGAAAGCCTCAGAGCCTCGCAACGAACTCTTCCAATCGTTCAAAGAGAAGAAAGTAATCTACTGCAATATGAAGAAACAGGCTTATTATGAAATATCGCCTGTTCAGCCAGATGTCCTGTTGAAGGATTTTGTGGCAATCTTCCATCCCGAATTGGTAGAACCAGATTATCAGGCAACCTATTACAAACTTTTGAAATAAGACATGATTAGACGTCCACTCCCCTTGATACTCGCCCTTATCGTAGGTGTTCTGGTGCTGGTGATCATCAATTTGCTCATCGGTTCCGTCCGTATTCCCATGATAGAGGTTTGTCGTATCTTGATGGGTGATGACTCTAATGAGATTTGGACGAACATCATATTCAGCAGCCGACTACCACAGGCTTTGACAGCGATTGTTGCGGGTGCAGGTCTTGCGGTTAGCGGTCTTCAGATGCAAACCGTTTTTCGTAATCCCTTAGCTGGTCCTTCGGTTCTGGGCATCAGCAACGGTTCTGCCCTTGGTGTTGCCTTTGTAGTCTTATTATCAGGACGCATTGGTGGTGTAGCCCTCTCACGGTTGGGTTATCTGGGTGATGCTGCCATGAGTGTAGCTGCAGTTGTTGGGGCATTGGCTGTATTGTCGCTCATTCTGTGGATATCGCAGAAAGTTAAGGGAAATGTCACCCTACTTATCATTGGTGTAATGATAGGCTATTTGGCAAATGCCATTATTGGCGTGCTGAAATTTCTCTCGCCAGAAGAAGACGTGAAAGCATTCGTGGTATGGGGATTAGGTTCTTTCTCGCGTGTCTCTGGCGATGAGATGATGCTGTTCATCGTGTTGATGTGCATCTTATTGCCTTTGGCTTGTTTGTTGGTAAAGCCTATGAACCTCATGCTGTTGGGTGACCGTTATGCTGCCAATCTGGGTCTGAATATACGTCGAAGCAGAATGCTCATCATTATTTCGTCAGGTGTGTTGGTAGCTATTGTAACGGCATATTGCGGACCTATCATGTTTATTGGACTGGCTGTTCCGCATCTCGCTCGTGCCATCTTCCGAACATCCGAACATCGCATATTGATGCCTGCTACAGCACTCTGTGGAGCAGTCCTAGCACTATTCTGTAACTTCATAGCTCGCATGCCTGGCTTCGAGGGCGCCCTACCCGTCAACAGCGTTACTGCTCTTGTCGGAGCACCCGTCATTGCGATGGTGCTCTTTGGCAGAAGGAAAAACGAAATAGGAGAATAATTACAACACCTTTTTGATATCAAGAAGCGTTTCAGCAATGTAAGTGGGGGTAATTGTGCTCTCGCTGAGATTTACCTGCCACCTATTGAACAACAGAGCATCAATACCTGCAGAAAGAGCTCCCTTGATATCTGTATTTAAATTGTCGCCTATCATGAGAGTATTTTGTCGTTTGGCGCCAGATACTTTCAATGCATAGTCGAAATAAAGAGGCGATGGTTTGTTGACTCCTGCGTCCTCACTTAGAATGATGGTGTCGAAAAAGTCACGAAGTCCACAGGATGCCAGTTTCTTATATTGCACTTCATGGAACCCGTTGCTGCACATATGCATGCGATAACCCTTTTGTTTTAGATAACTCATCAGTTCATGCGCACCTTCAATAACACCTGATTTACAGGAACAGAAGTCGAGGAATCGGTCACTCATCTCCAAACAATATTGTTCGGTAATATCAAGTCCTTTGCCTTCGCTCAATGGACGACGGAAACGTTCCACAATCAGATACGGACGTGTGATTTCTCCCTTCGAATATCGTGTCCATAGGTCGATATTAGCTGCCCAATAAGCATCATAGAACACTTGAGGATTATCAAAGTATCGCTCCAAATGAAATGCGTCAAAGGTCTCTTGCAAGGCTATGACCGCATTGCCATAGGTATCATATAAAGTATCATCAAAGTCGATGAACAGGTCTTGGTATTTATTCATAGATTTTTCCATTTTCATCAATCAGAAAAATAGTAAGCAAACCATTAGGCAGAATCGGATTACAATAGGTTGCACAATGGCGAATAACAGTTTGTGCAAAATCGTTAAGTTGGTTGGAAGGAATGATATCCCAAAGTTCTCGTGCCAAAGTGATATTACTTATGTCAACAGTAATGTCTGACTCTTGCAGCATCTGTTGGATAAAACGGATATCCATTGTTGTCTTGCGACTATGAGTATCCAGATGACCTGCAGCCAGCTTAACAGCCTTACCCAACATAACTCCAAGGGTAACATGTTTGATGCCGAGTTCATTGGCAATCTTCAATGTATCACCAATATAGTTGCCATATTCCACGAAAGCCTGACGAGGAAGTTCTGGATACACGGTTCTGACAAAACGCTCACTTTTCGCACCACTATTGATTACTACACGCTCAGCACCACTAGCCTTTGCAACCTCCATACATTTGTGAATGCTGTCGATAAATGCTTCTTCGCTGAAAGGTTTTACAATGCCAGAAACTCCAATAATCGAGATACCACCTTCTATACCTAAACGAGGATTGAAGGTTTTCTTGGCAATTTCCGCTCCATCAGGAACACTAATGATTATCCTTACATTCTCTTGAATGTTTTTCCTCATCATTTCACGAGGTCCTTTATTGATGGCAGCTTCACCTAGAGGATAGTCAAAGCCTGGTAATGTAAATCTGCCTACGCCCTCACCTCCAACAATCTCAAAATGGTTACTAGGCTCTACATATGCTCTGATTTCTATGCCATCTGTCACATCAGGGTCATCACCAGCCTCTTTAATACAATAGGCATAGTCATTACTATAAACTACTGCTACAGGGATAGTCTCTCCATTGGGTAACAATACGGGTACTTCTGCAGGTGTCTCGCCTTTCGTCAATTTCATCGTTGCTGCTATTGCAGCAGCTGTGGCACAAGTTCCAGTAGTCAGTCCACTATGCAAAGGAAAGAATTCTGACAACAGTTTCTCTACTGCTCGTCGCAATCCATAAGGTCCATTGATCGTATTTACGAACGATAGCTTCGGACGTTTAAGAGCGATTATCCTCATTCCTTTTTCACGAGCTTCAGCAATTTTCTCAACAAAGCCACCACTAACTCCACTTTCCTTCATCAGCACGGCATCAGCCTCTACGGTCTGTGGATAAAAGCACAGTTGGTCATCCGTCGCTCCTTGTTGATGAGCCAACAAGATGCTGCTCTCTCGATTTAAAATCCTATAAATGACCTTAATACCTTTATCTTCCAGATATTTCAGTTTACTGATGCTCTGCACGCCCGTAGTGGCTAAAAGCGTATGGATATCTGTTGGCACTTCTGCGTAATCGTCAATCCAGGTAATATCCACGTCTCGTGGTGGATAGATTCTTTCGTAGCGTATAACGGGAATGTCATACTCAGAAGCTACATTAGCAATCGTTTCATGTAAATGAGAGGCAAACGGATGGGCAGCATCAATGATGAGACGAATCTGATGCTCTTTGCAGAATGAATACATAGTCTCAGCATTCATCGCACCCTCAATGCGCAGACCGTTGTGTAGTGATAATTCCTGCTCACCAGTCTTCGTGCTATAGAAATAGGGAGAACCAGCTTCTTCCAATACTTCTACTGCCTTGCGTCCTTCCGTCGTTCCTCCGAATACTAATATCATGCTTCGCCTTTCCTGAAAAGATGGGTGAAATACTTAGAATAGAGCTCTGAGAGTCCTTGGCGGTTGTCGATAGCCTCTCCCACAACAAGCATGGTGGTGAGGGTAAGATGGTTGTCGTGAACTATCTTCGCAAGGTCTTTCAATACACCGCGATAGATTTTCTGGTCTGACCAAGTGAGATGATAACAGGCAGCAACAGGGGTATCCTCTGGATATTCCTGCAACAGCTCTCGTTGTACATCATCTACAATAGCTGCACTGAGGAAGATACACATCGTACTCTGACTCTTCGCCAACAGATGCAACTGTTCTTTTTCTGGCATAGGCGTTCTCCCCTCTCCTCTTGTCAAGATGATAGTCTGCGTACGTTCTGGAATCGTAAACTGACTCCTCAATTCAGCAGCTGCAGCAAGGAAACTGGAAATTCCAGGAGTGATGTGATAGTCCATTCCTTCTTGGTCAAAGAATGCCATCTGCTCCTGAATAGCGCCAAAGATACAAGGATCGCCCGTATGCAAACGAACAATAAAGTGACCCTTATCATAATGTTCCTTCATCAATGCGCATTGCTCTTCCAGATTCATATCTGCTGAAGAACGCACCACAGCCCCTGGCTTGTGACATTCTGTCAAAGCCTTAGGTACCAGTGAACCTGCATATAATATAAGGTCGGCACGTTCAAGCATCTTGCGTCCTCGTACAGATACCAAATCAGGATCACCAGGACCAGCGCCTACAATCTCTATATGCCCCTTCTTCTCTCTCAGATATTTGTAGTCAATAGCTAGAGCAGCTGTCCAGTTCTTACCCTTTACTTTAGGAACAATTAGTTTTCCATTGTTTGACCCAAGGATGGCTGCTGCTTCACAAACACTGGGTGTACCCACATGCTTCTGAACGGTCTTGCTGGGATTGGGCACCTCAACTTTGGCGAGTTCCTCTGCTGTGTAGAATAACAGCTCTTCTCCCAAATCATCGACGAGCATCTCGCAAAACTCTTCATCCTGCTTCACATCGATGGTACAATAGCGTTTATAGCAAGGCAACACACCAATCTGGCTCATGGTCTCGTCAATTTCGTCGTAGATGTCCTCATAGTCATCAGGATGATGGGCGAGTCCAAAGCCCAAAGCAGCTATCATCGGCACGAAATGCAACTCGAGCACACCGTTTGGTGCACAGAGATTGTAAGGCGTCACCATGATGAGCAGCTTAAACTTATTGGGATCTACCTCTTCGAGACTTTTCACGACCGTCACATGTTCAGGCAATGTCTTCTCCAGATAGTCCGTACCCTCATCGCAGACTTCCATCAGCAGGGCTGTGGGTTCACGATTGACGAAAGCATAGATACACTCATTCATATCGTCGTCGCTGGCGATGTTCCAGTTGAATCGTTCTGCGAAAGTGTCGAGTGCCCAGAGGCCTGAATTGTCGCTTTGAGTGGTAATTACCTCACGGGAACCAATCATTGCTGCAATATCACGAGTCAGGTCGTTGGCACCACCAATATGTCCACTCAGCACACTGATGACATTCAGTCCCATACTATCAACGCATACTACTGCAGGGTCTTCGTGTTTATCCTTGACGTAAGGTGCAATCGTCCTCACGCAGATACCCATCGCCCCAATGAAAATGAAGGCATCTTGGTTCTTCCATTCCTTGCCCACCTCTGAGCGCTGAATCACTTTGGCTTTCAGCTCTCTTTGGAGTGTCAATGCAATCTCACTACCAGCCTCACTAATTTGTATAATCGCTATTTTCTGCATTTCAATATAGTTATAGGATGATTGTCGTTTAATTGGATATGAAGAGGAGGTTCTTGTTTGAGTCCTAACTCAGCACATGCCTCGTTCCATAGCTTCTGACTGTCTATCATAACCTTAGGTGCAACAACGCTATTGAATACGATAACACCATCATCTGATAATACAGACAACACCTTAGCCATGATTTCTTTCAGATGACCTCCGTGACCCCCAATAAACACAGCATCTGGACAAGGTAATGTGGAGATGTCTGTTTCTAGGAAATCACCCATATGGATGTTGATACCAGGAGCACCAAAGCGTCGAGCATTCTCATGAATAATAACCTCGCATTCAGGACGAATCTCGAAAGCTTCTATCTGTAGATGTGGAAATTGCAAGCGTGCTTCTATCGAGACACTTCCTGTACAGAAACCGATGTCCCAGAAAACGCGGTGCTTGGGTAATTCGAGCGTCTGAAGCGTCAATAATCGGATAGGCATCTTGGTAATCATTTTCTCACGTCCATCGAGCAATGCAAATTCGGCATCAGGAATACCGAACTGGAGTGAGGAGTGAGAAGTGAGAAGTGATGATTTGCTGATAATGAGGCAGTTTGGCATGGTAAACTCCCTTTTTGAAGCCTCTTCAAGCGAAAGTGTGGTAACCTTTTCGAGTTCAGGATTCCCCAAATGCTCACCTACATGCATCTGATAATCTGTATAACCATAATCTAGCATGCGTTGGGCAATCGCTGCTGGGGTGTGTTCACGATCTGTCAGAATACCTATCTTCCCTGTTCTTTCGATGAGTGCTTTGTCAAATTCTGGCCAAGGACGACCTGTCAGTGAGACGATGCGCATATCATGATAAGGCATCACCAAGCGATGAGCCAGCATCTGCAAGGAATTAAATGTGGGATAAATCACGATTTCTGCCTCTGCCATCTTACGTTGAATCGTATTGGCAAAACCAAAGAACAAGGGATCGCCAGATGCAAAAACAATGATTTCCTTTGCCGTATATTTTGCAAAGACATCATTCAGAGGCACCGTAATATCTATCCATTCCGCATCAGCAGGTAGCAACGGCGCTACTATCTCATGATGGCGCTTACCACCAGAAAACACCTTTCCGTTCTTGATAATCTCTAACACTTCTGGTGTAAAAAACGGATTAGGATGATCTGATATTCCTATAACCACAAATTTCATAGGTCGCGACCTGGTTTTAATTGTTCTGCATCATCAAATGTCAATATTGCATTGCAAAGGGTAGCAGCAAGATTACTTCCTCCCTTTCTGCCTTCAACGATAATCTTGGGTATTTCCTTAAATGGCTTTACCATGTACTTCGACTCACGAACATGTACAAAGCCTACTGGTGCTGCAATGATACCAGCGGGATGAGCCTTACCCTTGCGAATCAGGTCGCAGAGTTCCATCAGCGCTGTAGGTGCATTACCAAATGCATAGAGCGCATCAGGATGCTCCTCTACAGCCAGACGAATACCTGCCTGCGTGCGAGTAATCCCTTGTGTCGTTGCCATCTCTGCCACTCGTGGATCACTCAAATAGCATTTTGCTTCAACGCCTAATCGTTGCAGAGCACCTTTACGTATTCCACTTGTCACCATGGTAACATCTGACACGATAGTTTTCAGCGAGCCATCCTTCACTTTATCATATAATGATTCAACAGCACCAGTATCAGTATAGAGAATATCCTCCATCTCAAAATCAGCAGTCGTATGAATGGCATGTAGCAAGGCCCACTTATGCCCTAAAGGATAATCTTTCTTCAGTTCTTTGGCTATGGTGCGGAACGATTCTATCATGATGTTTTGACCAATTTTGTTCCCGTCATCAGCCTGTTCCCGATAATATCCTCGTGGTGTAATCATCTTTCCATCAGCTACATACGACTGTGAATTACCAATCAGGATAACGGTAAACATATCTACATCCTCTGGGTCGAAAGCACCCAATGTTGTAACCTTGATTTCCTGCTCCTCTCGTCCTGCCTGACGCACATAACCTACTGGCGTTTCCTTGGAACGTTCTTTCAAGAACAATTCCTGCAGACGATACAATTGCCAATAGCGTCCATGCGATTTCGGATTATAGATAGCCGTCACGAAGTCGCCCATAGCAGCAGCTTTGATACGTCGTTCAATGACCTCCCAGGGAGTCATCAAGTCAGACAAAGAAATAAGGCATACGTCATGGCCTATGGGGGCACCTAATAAGGAGGCAGCTTTCTGGAAAGCTGAGATACCAGGCAAGGTGTATATCTCAATATCAGAATGACGCTCCTGCTTCATCTCATAAATCAGTGGAGCCATTCCATACAATCCAGCATCACCAGAAGATATCACCACTACGTTTTTATCTTGTTCTGCCAATTCAAAGGCTTGCAGAGCGCGTTCGCGCTCCTTCTTCATACCCGTATCAATACACTCGCAACCTTCCTTTACAAAAGGTTCAATGAACTGGAAGTAGTATTTATATCCTACAATAGCGTCAGCCTCTCTTACTGCGTCAAGTACTGCAGGAGTGATATCTTCTTGACTGCCAGGACCAATGCCTGCAACAATTATTTTTCCCATATCCATTCTATTATTGATTACTCACCAATCTGATATTTCTTCTTACGTTCGTGCTTGGCCTTCTGGGGAATGCCCTGAGGACCGGAGATAGTGCGAACGGTCTTCACACCACGATAACCATTCCAGCGCTCGTGAATCTTGCGGACATAATCGACGGTCTCGGAGCCACGCATATAACCGTTCTTGACTACGGGGTCGTTGTAATACTGGGGTTGAGAGAGTCCTAAGACAAAGGACTCCACCTCGCGCCAGCTGTTAGCATTGCGCCCGTTCTTACGCGCCAAAGCCATGGCGTCGCGAATGTGAAAATGACCACCATTATAGGCAGCCAATACAAACTTGGTGCGCTCGGAATGTTCGCGGATATCGGAGAAGTTGCGCTCCAGTTCGGCCAAATAACGCACCGCAGCGGCAATGTTCTGCTCAGGGTCGTAGATGTTGGCCCGCGAGAGTCCCAGATGGTCGGCAGTGCCAGGCATAATCTGCATCAGTCCGCAAGCACCTGCCCACGAGCGAGCCTTGGGGTCGAAGGTAGATTCCTGATAACACTGGGCAGCCAACAAGCGCCAATCCCAACGGATGGTGGAGGCATAGCGCTGGAAGAAGCCGTCGTAATGGGAGATGACGCCACCTGCACGATTCAACATAGGGGCAAACACGCGGCGACGAACGGCACGATTGGACAATAGGAATTCTTCCTCCTTCTTCACCTCAGCAAGCATGCCTGGCTTATACCACGCCTTCAGTTCTTCTTCCAGGTCTTCCTTATCGTCGCCCACCAACCAGCCCAATCCTTTCTTGGTCATGGGATAGCAGATGAGATCGGCTTCGCCATCCTCCAGTCGCTGCAACATCTCGGCAGAATCGCGACACACCTCCATGCGCAGACTGACGCCCAGCTTATCGGCAAACTTCTGCGCCAACAGATACTGCGCACCCAGATGCTTGCCACGATAGTCGTAATAAGTCTCAGGGCCCGTCAATGTGAGGGCTATCAATTCGCCATTGCGCTGAATTTCGTCTAGGTCGAAACTATCGTCCGTAGGAATGGTGTCCGCAATCTCACCCCATGGTGTGACTACGGTTTCTTGCTTCTTCTGTCCGCACGAACAGAGTAAAATCAGTATAAATATAAGTGTTGAAAGTAATTTCACGATGCAAAGGTACTACTTTTTATTTATTTTTTTGGCTTTTACTTCGTTTTTTACTACCTTTGCACGCACAAATCTAAATTAGAAGAAAAGAAATCATAGAAAATATGTTAAGAATAGCAGTACAATCAAAAGGTCGTTTGTTCGACGATACCATGAATCTGCTTGCTGAAGCAGATATCAAGGTGAGTGCATCAAAGCGCACGCTGTTGGTGCAAAGCAGTAATTTTCCCCTGGAAGTGCTTTACCTGCGCGACGATGATATTCCCCAGTCGGTAGCCTCTGGTGTGGCCGACATCGGTGTGGTGGGCGAAAATGAGTTCATAGAGCGTGGCGAGGATGCTGACGTCATTTCACGTCTGGGCTTCTCAAAGTGTCGTCTGTCGCTGGCCATCCCCAAGGAGATAGATTATCGTGGCGTCAACTGGTTTAATGGCAAGAAGATTGCCACTTCGTATCCCAACATCCTGCGCAAATACATGAAGGAACAGGGTGTCGACTGCGAAATCCACGTGATTACGGGTTCGGTGGAAATCAGCCCGGGCATCGGTCTGGCTGACGGTATCTTCGACATCGTATCGTCTGGTTCTACGCTGGTCAGCAACAACCTGCGCGAGGTGGAGGTGGTGATGCAGAGCGAGGCCCTGCTCATTGGCAATAAGAACCTGAGTGCCAGCAAGCGCGCCACCTTGGACGAGATGCTGTTCCGCTTCAAGGCCGTGAAGGATGCCGAGGATAAGAAATATGTGCGGATGAATGCGCCAAAGGCTCGTCTGCAGGAAATCATCGATGTGTTGCCTGGACTAAAGAGTCCCACCATCATTCCATTGGCCGACGACGACTGGTGCTCTGTACACACCGTACTGGACCAGAAGCGTTTCTGGGAAATCATTGGCAAACTGAAAGAGATGGGCGCCCAGGGTATTCTGGTGACCCCGATTGAAAAAATGATACTTTGATAATGCATAATTCATAATGCATAATTCATAATTAAAATGAAGATTTACAAGAATCCCTCGAAAGACAGATGGGCTGAGATCATTGCCCGTCCACGCTTAGACCTCACAAAGTTGAACGACACGGTGGCTACGGTATTGGCTGATGTCAAGGCTCGTGGCGACGAGGCCGTGAAGGAGTATGAGCTGAAGTTCGACAAAGCCGAGCTGAAGAGCCTGACGGTGACGGAGGCAGAGATGGACGAGGCTGAGCAATTGGTCAGCAATGAACTGCGCGACGCCATCATCCTGGCACATCATAACATCAAGGTGTTCCATATCTCACAGCGTTTCGTGGGTCAGAAGGTAAAGACCCAAGAGGGTGTGGTTTGCTGGCAGAAGAGCGTAGCCATCGAGAAGGTGGGTCTCTACATTCCTGGAGGCACTGCCCCACTCTTCTCTACGGTGCTGATGCTGGCAACACCTGCCAAGATAGCTGGTTGCAAGGAGATCGTGCTGTGTACGCCACCGAACAAGGAAGGCAAGGTGAATCCTGCCATTCTGGTGGCTGCACGCATTGCCGGAGTAAGCAAGATATTCAAGGCGGGTGGCGTTCAGGCCATTGGCGCGATGGCTTACGGTACGGAGAGTGTGCCCAAGGTCTTCAAGATATTTGGTCCTGGCAATCAGTATGTGATGGCTGCCAAGCAACAGGTTAGTCTGGACGAGGTGGCCATCGACATGCCTGCCGGTCCTTCAGAGGTGTGCGTATTGGCTGACGAGACCGCGAACGCTGAGTTTGTTGCTGCCGACCTGTTGTCGCAGGCTGAACACGGCATCGACTCGCAGGTGCTCTTCATCACCACCAGCGAAGCGAAGCTGAACGAGGTGCAGGCTGAGGTGGAGCGCCAATTGCAACAGCTGCCCCGTAAGGAGATGGCGGCTAAAGCCCTCGAAAACAGCAATTACGTGCTCGTCGATTCCGTTGACGAGATGATAGCCCTCTCCAATGCCTATGCCCCTGAGCACCTGATTCTGCAGGTAAAGGACTATGAACAGTTGGCTGAGCGCGTGGTGAATGCGGGTAGCGTATTCCTAGGTCCGTATGCTTGTGAGAGTGCCGGCGACTATGCCAGTGGTACTAACCACACGTTGCCTACACACGGCTATGCTACAGCCTATAATGGTGTGAACCTCGACTCTTATTGTCGTAAGATTACCTTCCAGCATCTCACGGCCGAGGGTATTCAGCAAATAGGTCGTGCGGTAGAACTGATGGCTGAAGCAGAACAGCTGGACGCGCATAAGAACGCGATGACTGTACGAATGCGTACATTAAAAATTAAAGATTAAACATTAAAAATATAGATTTATGTTTAGCTTGGAGCAACTCGTAAGACCAAATATTTGGAAGTTGGCACCCTATTCTTCAGCCCGCGATGAATATTCGGGCCATGAGGCGCATGTGTTTCTGGATGCCAACGAGAATCCTTATAACGCGCCCTACAACCGATATCCCGACCCTCTGCAGCGCGAACTGAAAAGTGTGCTGAAGAAGGTGAAGGGGGTGCCCGAGGATATGATATTCCTGGGCAACGGCAGCGACGAGGCCATCGACTTGGCTTATCGTGTGTTCTGCAATCCCGGAGTGGACAATGTGGTGGCCATCGCTCCGTCATATGGCATGTACAAGGTATGTGCCGACATCAACGACATAGAGTACCGACCTGTCCTGCTGGACGAGCACTATCAGTTCTCTGCCGACAAGTTGTTGGCTGCCTGCGATGCCCACACCAAGATTATCTGGCTTTGCTCGCCCAACAATCCTACGGGCAACTCGCTCGATCGTGACGAGATGCTGAAGGTGGTCAATCAGTTCCAGGGTATCGTCATCATCGACGAGGCGTACATCGACTTTGCCCAGCAGCTGTCCATGCGTCAGGAATTGCCTACGCATCCTAACCTCATCATCCTGCAGACCATGTCGAAGGCGTGGGGCTCAGCAGCCATCCGTCTGGGAATGGCATTTGCCTCGAAGGATATCATTGCTATATATAATAAGGTGAAATATCCGTATAACGTCAATCAGTTGACGCAACAGCAGGCACTCACTGCCCTGAGCGACCCCTTTGAGGTAGACAAGTGGGTTCGCATTCTGTTAGACGAGCGCACCCGACTGATGCAGGCCTTTACCGAACTGCCTATCGTGCAGGAGGTGTTCCCCACCGATGCCAACTTCTTCCTGGCTCGCATGACCGATGCTCAGGCCGTTTACGACTATCTGGTCAACGAGGGCATCATTGTGCGCAATCGCACCCGTGTGCAGCTGTGCCAGAACTGCTTGCGCATTACCATTGGCAGTCTTTCGGAAAACAACGAACTGATAGGTGCCCTGCGAAAATACTAGATGGAACGACTTTGGAATCGTAACTACTTAAAGGTGATGACGGCCAACTTCGCGCTGTTCTTCGCCTTTTATTTGCTCACACCCCTGTTGCCCCTCTATCTCTACGAGACGTTTGGAGCTACCAAGGATGTGATAGGACTGGTATTGTCGGGCTACACCATCGTGGCCCTGCTGTTCCGTCCGTTCAGTGGTTTCTTCGTCGATTCCTTCCCTCGCAAAATGGTGCTGCTCATTTCCTATAGCGCCTTTGCCATCTTCTTTGCAGGCTATCTGGCAGCATCGTCCCTACTCCTTTTCACCATCGTCCGCACCCTGCATGGTGGTCCCTTCGGAGCCGTCACCGTAGCCAATTCCACCGTAGCCATCGATGTGTTGCCCTCCTCGCGACGCAACGAAGGCATCGGCTATTACGGACTGAGCAACAATCTGGCTATGGCCATATCGCCCACTTTTGCCCTCTTCGTCTATAGCGAAACCCACAACTTCCAACTGCTGTTCTGGTTGGCCTTCGCCGTGGCTCTCTTCGGACTCATCGTCGATTCCACCGTCACTCTCAATAAAGTTTCAAGTTCCAAGTTCCAAGTTTCAAGTTCAAATCATAAAGTTCCGCTCGAGCTCCGCTCGCTCTCAAAGAGAGAAAGTTCAAACCTCAAAGTTCAAAGAATGCCCCTTCGTCTCGACCGCTTCTTCCTCAAGAGTGGATGGCTCATTGGCGTCAACATGGTATTCTTCGGCTTCTGCTTTGGAGTGTTGAGCAATTACCTCGCCATCTATGGCAAACAAGTGCTGGGCATGACGGGAGGCACGGGTGCTTGGTTCATGCTCTGTTCCATCGGACTCATCCTCTCGCGTCTGCAAGGCGGCAAAGCCCTTCGTGAGGGCAAGCTCACGCAGAATGCTGCTGAGGGTATGGTCATCTCGCTCGTGGGCTACACCTTATTTATTTTGATGCCAACAATAGGCGGTAGCAAATTTTTCACTTTTCACTTTTCACTTTTCACTTCCATAGGCTATTACGGCTCAGCCCTTCTGATTGGTTTGGGCAATGGTCACCTATGGCCCGCTTTCCAGAATATGATGATTTCCGTAGCCCATCATAACGAACGTGGCACCGCCAACTCCACCATCCTCGTTTCGTGGGATTGTGGCATGGGTCTTGGCATCCTCGTCGGAGGTATTATTGCTGAGCTCTTAGGCTATTCTGCTGCTTTCTGGACCGTCGCTATCATCAATTTAGCGGGTGTCACACTTTATTTCGTGCGCACCCGCCAATTCTTCATCGTTCGCAGATTGTCGTGAAAACGCCTGCGCCGCAAATAATAGACGAAAAGGAAAGGGAGCCTAGCTTCACAGCCGGGCTCCCTTGAATCAACATGTAAAGTTCTATAATTATCTCTTACTATCTTCCTCAGCAGCCTTGGTGCGTGGGTCGTCGGCGCCATAGAGTCCGTAGTAGGCCTGATAGCGGTTGTAACCCCAGTTAGCCATCTGCTTGTTAGGATCGAGCTCCTTAGCCTTGTCGAAGGCTTCGATAGCCTGCTTGTAGAGCTCCTTGCCCTTGGCAATGTCGTTCTCGTTGGCAGCCTGAACGCTCAAGCATGCACCCAGATAGGTGTAAACAACTGCATTGTCGGGCTTAGCAGCAGCAGCCTTGCGCAACCACTTGGCACCTTCCTCGGCGTTGTTGGCATTGACAGCCATCAGACCCTTGTTGGCCAAAGCGGTGAATGAGTTGGGATACTTAGCAAGATGGGCATCGAGGAATTCAACCTGAGCCTTCTTGTCAAGACCTTCGTACATGCCGTTGATAGCGTCGACGATAACCTCGTTCTCGGGCTCAGCAGCATACATCTGCTTCAGCTGGTCAACGAAAGCGAGTGAGTCGGCGTGGTTCTTCAGGCTGCTGCGCATAGCGTAGAGCTGGAAGTTCTCGGCATCCTGCTTCTGGGTGGGATCCTTCTTGGCAATCTCGAAATACTTGTTGGCACGAGCCATATCCTTAGCATCGAAAGCATAACGACCTGCAAAGAAAGCAACCTGTCCGGCATACTCCTTCTCAGGGGTCTTGTCCATAGCGGCGAAGGTGGGATCGGCACCAGAGTCGGTGAACATGCCCCAATACTTCAGCACACCAGCGCTGTTGCCCTTGCGAGCCTCTTCCTGACCGATGTTAACAAGGTGTGAGCGAACAGCCCATACGCGACCGATGTTCTTCTCGAACTGAGGCTTTACCTTGCCCTTGGCGTTAGGAAGCTGGTCGTACTTGTTGCACTCAATCATGTCGTTGATAGCATCGCAGATAGCGTCGGCCAGACCCAGGGTGTCGTAAGGCTTCACCTTACCAGTACCCATCTGAACGGCCATCTGGTTCTCGGTGATGGTACCTGTCTCGTTGCTAACCTTATTCATAGCCAGCTCGAACAAGTGGTTGTAAGCCTTAGCCTTCTCAGCATTGTCGGCCAGACTTGCGAGGTTCTGTTTTACCAGCTGAGCTGCCTCGGCATAGTTCTTACAATTCTTAATGGCCTTAAGACCATCGCTGTCACCGGCAAAAGCCATGGAACTTGCCATGAACGCAATTGCCATCATAAGCATTTTTTTCATACGATTTTCATTTATTGGTTAAACACTTTATTCTTTATTGTTCTCAACAGTAGTCTCGGGAGCGGTTTCTTCCTCGTTCAACACCTCGGCCTCCTCGACATCTTCCTCCTGGCTGGAGGTTACCTTGCAGACGCTGGCAATGGTGTCGTTCTTCTTAGCGAGGTTGATGAGGCGTACACCCTGGGTGGCACGACCCATGACGCGGACATCGGCTACCTTCAGACGAATGAGGATGCCCGACTTGTTGATAATCATCAGGTCGTTCTCGTCGGTTACCACCTTGATGGCTACCAAGCGACCGGTCTTCTCTGTGATAGAGAGGGTCTTCACACCCTTGGCACCACGGGCTGTCTTGCGGTAGTCTTCGACCTCAGAGCGCTTGCCGTAACCATTCTCAGAAACAACCATGATGGTCTCGACGTTAGGATCGTTGACGCATACCATGCCTACTACCTCGTCGTCGCCACCATCGAGGCGCATACCGATAACACCGGTAGAAACACGGCCCATGGTACGAACGTCGTTCTCGTCGAAGCGAACGGCACGACCATTGCGGTTGGCCAACAGAATCTCGTTGTGGCCATTGGTCAAGCGAACACCTACCACCTCGTCGCCCTCGTTGATATTGATGGCGCGAACACCAGCGGCACGCACGTTCTTATAAGCATCGAGGCGGGTCTTCTTGATGATACCCTGCTTGGTGGCAAACATGACGTAATGACTCTGCAGGAACTCCTCGTCGTTGAAGTTCTTGATGCGCAATACGGCATTGATGGCATCGTCGGGCTCGATGTTCAGCATATTCTGGATGGCACGGCCCTTCGAGTTCTTGTCGCCCTCGGGAATCTCATAACACTTCTGCCAATAGCAACGACCCTTCTGGGTGAAGAACAGCAGCGTGTTGTGCATGGTAGCAGGATAGATATACTCGGCGAAGTCGTTATCGCGATGGCGGGCAGCCTTGGCACCAACACCACCACGACCCTGCTCGTGGAACTCGTCCAAGTGGGTACGTTTGATGTAACCCATATGTGAGATGGTGATAACCACGGGATCGTCGGGATAGAAGTCCTCGGCATTGAACTCGTGGTCGAAGGGGATAATCTCAGTACGACGCTCGTCGCCATACTTCTCCTTCACCTCCTGCAGTTCGTCCTTCATCACCTGCTTGCAACGCTCGGGGTTGTTCAGAATTTCCTCCAAGTCGGCAATGAGCTTCATCAGGTCGTCATATTCCTGGTGGAGCTGGTCGACACGCAGACCCGTGAGCTGGCTCAGACGCATGTCAACGATAGCCTTCGACTGGAGCTCGTCCAGTTCGAAGCGAACCTCCAAGTTGCGCTGGGCGTCGGAAGGAGTCTTGCTATTACGGATAATGTGAACCACCTCGTCGATGTTGTTCACGGCAATGATTAATCCTTCGAGGATGTGGGCACGCTCCTGGGCTTTCTTCAGGTCGTACTTGGTGCGACGGATGGTCACATCGTGACGATGCTCTACGAAGTACTTGACGCACTCCTTCAGAGAAAGCAGACGGGGACGACCCTTTACCAATGCGATGTTATTGACTGAGAATGAGCTCTGTAGAGCGGTCATCTTAAACAACTTGTTCAACAGTACATTGGCATTGGCATCGCGCTTGCAGTCAACTACAATACGCATACCCTGACGACCAGACTCGTCGTTGACATTGGCTACACCTTCTATCTTATGCTCGTTGGCCAGGTCGGCAATATACTTCACCAAGTCTGCCTTGTTCACACCATAAGGTATCTCGGTCACCACAATCTTGTCGTGGGTCTCAGTAGTCTCAATCTCAGCCTTGGCGCGCATCACGATACGGCCACGACCGGTCTCATAGGCATCGCGCACACCAGCCAAACCATAGATATAGGCGCCAGTGGGGAAGTCGGGACCTGGAATGTACTGCATCAGTCCGTCGGTATCGATATCGGGGTTGTCAATATAGGCACAGCAACCATCGATGACCTCACCCAGGTTGTGGGTAGGCATATTGGTAGCCATACCTACGGCAATACCGTTACCACCATTCACCAAGAGATTAGGAATCTTGGTAGGCATCACAGAGGGCTCTACCAAAGAGTCGTCGAAGTTGTTGACCATATCAACGGTGTCCTTCTCGAGGTCGTCCATGATATGCTCACCCATCTTGGAGAGACGGCACTCAGTATAACGCATGGCAGCTGGTGAGTCGCCATCTACGGAACCGAAGTTACCCTGACCGTCAACCAGCGTGTAGCGCATGTTCCACTCCTGGGCCATACGCACCAGAGCGCCATATACGGAAGAGTCGCCGTGGGGGTGGTACTTACCAAGCACCTCACCTACTACGCGCGCACATTTCTTATATGGTTGGGTAGAAACGTTGTTGATGCCCATCATACCATAGAGAATACGGCGATGAACGGGCTTGAAACCATCACGAACATCAGGGAGGGCACGGGCCACAATCACAGACATCGAATAGTCGATGTAAGAGGACTTCATCTCCTCCTCAATGTTGATTTTTACAATTCTGTCGTTGTCGAATGTTTGATCCATCTTTTATTTTTTTATTCTTTTATTTTTCCACGATTTTGCGTTTAAGGGCATTTTTAAGCCCGCTGACGCGTTTTTACTATTTTCTTAAACCATGCAAAGTTACGAATTAAATCCCTAAATCGCCTAAAAATTAAGCAATTTTAAAGAAATAATTAGTCTCTATCGTCCAATACGCGGAATTTAGCCCTTCTGCGCTGCAATTCTGCCAAATTTAAATCGACGGTTAATGCCTCTGGAACATGTCGATGACACTGTGCGAGGGTATGTCCGATGGTATCGACCACCACACTGGCTCCAGCATAGTGGTTATAGGCATCATCGCCTACCCTGTTGCAACCAATGAGATAGGCCTGATTCTCGATGGCACGAGCTCGTGTGAGCAACTGCCATGCGTTCTGGCGCGACTCAGGCCAATTGGCCACGATGATGATGGCATCATATTCCAAACCTGTGGCATAGCGACTCCAGCAAGGGAAACGCAGGTCGTAGCAGGTAAGCAACAGCAGACGGAAGCCTGCATAAGTCACGATGCAATGGTCACGGCCAGCGGTATAATACTGGTTCTCATGTCCGTAGGTGAAAAGGTGGTGCTTGTCATAGTAATAGGTTTGGCCAGAACGTCCGTCGCAGAAATAATGGCGATTGCGATAGGTGCCATCCTCCAAGTGGACGGCCAAACTGCCACAAATGGCACATTCAGAGGCTTTGGACGTTTGCTGCATCCATTGCAAGGCGATATTCTGCCCTACTTCGTGAGCCAAGCCTTCAGGCTGGGTGGCAAAGCCGGTGCTCCACATCTCAGGCAAGACATAGAGGTCGCTGCCTGGGTTTTCACGCATCAGGTGCTCGGCCTCTTGGATATTCCGTTCGGGGTCGCCCCAGTGGATGTCGGTCTGTAAAAGTGTAACCTTCAATATTCCAGTAGTTTAGTGGTCAGTTTGCCATCAAACGAGATAACATGGCCCACCATATAGCACGAGGCATTGCCAGGGGTGCACAGCGAGGCATTGACGTGGAATCCCTCGGCATCGGTCTTATCATACTCCATGTTGTTCAGGATGGACTTCGTCAGGAACTGGGCAGGCACTTTTTTCTCATATTGTGGCTTCCGGAAGTCGCGTGAGAAAATCTGGGTGGAACCGTTGAAAATGCTCAAGTGGATGATGTTGTCGTAATACACATTCTCCACTTCCAAGCCATCATTGTTCACCGTATTGAGCTTGACCTTATATTTGGTAGGATTGATGGCGAAATAGAGGTGATAGCGATTACCGTTATAATAAATCACGGTGTCCTTCTTCACCACCTCCGTCAGCGTCTGTATCTGGTGTTCAGAGAATTCTTCTACATCATCGTCTGGATCATCGTCCTTGTGCAACTTAATCACTTCATCGTCTTTCGAGAGCCACAACACATGCTCGCTGTGTTTCTCAATATGGAAACGGGTGCTATTGCCGATGTAAAGGGTGTCGGCAGCTACCATGAAATAGGCGGGCATGGAGGTGGAATCGGGGTAATAGACTGAGTCGCCCTGCAGTTTAAAGAGCACCTCGTCAGTCTCCTCATCCTCCCACACTCCCTGGAGCAAGGCTTTGGCCTCCTTGCTCTCCTCAGGGCGTTTCTGCTTGGAGCCACAGCCTATCAGCAGAAAGCCACAGAGTAATAACGATATCGTTCCTAACAGTTTCTTCATTTATTTTCCAATACAATGATATTCAAAGCCGTTCTCCTCCAAGTCTTCAGAATCGAAGATGTTTCGTCCGTCAATGACCAAGGGGCGCTTCATGGCCTTCTTGATGACAGCCCATGTAGGCAAACGGAACTCCTTCCATTCCGTCAGGAGCAACAGGGCATCGGCATCCAGCGTGGCATCGTACATATCGTTGCAATAGGTCACGGTGTCACCAATCCTGCGCTTACACTCATTCATGGCCACAGGGTCGTAAGCACGTACCGTACAACCAGCCTCCAGCAACAAATGAATCATGACCAAAGCGGTGGATTCGCGCATATCGTCGGTCTCGGGCTTGAACGACAGACCCCACATGGCAATGGTCTTACCTTTCAGGTCTTCGCCCTTGAAGGCTTTCTGCAATTTCTCAAAGAGGATGCTCTTCTGGCGCTCATTCACACGCTCAACAGCCTTAAGCACTTCCATGGAATAGCCGTTCTGGTCGGCAGTCTTGATCAGGGCCTTGACGTCTTTGGGGAAACAGCTGCCACCATAGCCACAGCCTGCATACAGGAACTTACGACCGATACGGGTGTCGGCACCAATTCCCGCGCGTACCATATTAACATCAGCCCCTACCCGTTCGCACAGGTTGGCAATATCGTTCATGAACGAGATACGGGTGGCCAGCATCGAGTTAGCGGCATATTTGGTCATCTCAGCAGAGGGGATGTCCATGAAAATCACACGGAAATTGTTAATCAGGAAGGGCTTGTACAACTTGGTCAGCACCTTCTTGGCATGTTCGCTCTCCACACCCACCACGACACGGTCGGGCGACATAAAGTCCTTGATGGCATTACCTTCCTTCAGGAACTCAGGGTTGGAGGCTACATCGAACTCCAGGTCTTGCAGTCCACGTTTGGCCAACTCCTCTTCAATGGCTTTGCGCACCTTGGAAGCGGTACCTACGGGAACGGTCGACTTGGTGACCACTACCAGATAATGGTTCATGTGCTGACCAATGGTACGAGCCACCTGCAACACATATTTCAAGTCGGCAGAGCCATCCTCATCGGGAGGAGTACCTACCGCAGAGAACACAATCTGCACATCGTCGAGCACTGACGACAGGTCTGTTGTGAAGTGCAGGCGTCCTGCTTTGACATTCTTCACCACCAACTCGTCCAGTCCTGGTTCGAAGATGGGTATCTCGCCATTCTTCAAGCGTTCTATCTTCTGGGCATCTACGTCCACACATGTTACATTGGCACCGGTATCGGCAAAACATGTTCCTGAAACCAGTCCAACGTATCCTGTTCCTACAATTGCTATATTCATAATGTATAATTGATAATAAGTTGATTACTCAAATACTTCTGCGTCCTTTAAGAAAGGCTGTTTCAAATCCTTCTCTGAGGTCTGCACCTGCGCAGGATCGATGGGCCACTGGATATTGATATCGGGATCGTTCCAACGGATGCCCGCATCAGCCTGAGGGGCATAGGCATTGTCTACCTTATAAGTAAAGATAGCCTCATCGCTCAACACCAAAAAACCATGGGCAAAACCACGGGGGATGAAGAATTGGCGCTTGTTCTCGTCGCTCAACTCTACCATCACGTATTTGCCAAACGTAGGACTGGACTTGCGGATATCTACAGCGACATCAAGCACCTTGCCCTTGATGACACGCACCAATTTGGCCTGAGAGCAATCGCCCTTCTGATAATGTAAGCCTCGCAAAACACCATAGCTCGATTTGGACTCATTATCCTGCACGAACTCCACTTTTCCGATGTGTTGTTCGAACTCTTCTTTCTTCCAAGCTTCAAAAAAATATCCACGCGCGTCGTTAAACACCTTTGGTTCAATGATATACACGCCTTCGATAGTGGTTTTCTTGTACTCCATCTCTCTATTTTATATTTGAATTTGATGACAAAGGTACAAAAAATTTTTCTTCTTACGCTTGTTTGTTTCATAAAAAAAACGTAATTTTGCACTCGATGATAGAACTAAATCGACATATTGAGATACTGTTGTTATCGAACGAATGTGTGATAGTGCCTGATTTTGGGGGATTTATGACACATTTGGTTCCTGCACGTTATGATGCAGACGATCGTTCGTTCCTTCCTCCCTTGCGCACCTTGGGTTTCAATCCTCAATTGCGCATGAACGACAGTGTATTGGTTCAATCGTATGTCGAGGCGTATGACATCAGCTACCCCGAGGCTATACGTCAAGTTGCTGAAGAAGTCGATGAATTAAAGCATATCCTGAGTGAAGAGGGTTCCTATACCCTGACCGATTTAGGCACTTTGACTGTGAATTCTGAAGGTAATTACGAGTTCACTCCCTGCGAGGCTGGGCTCTTGACACCAGAACTCTATGGATTAGGTTCCTACACCTTTAAGCAACTGAAGGATCATCGACCCATTGAAGAGCCTTTGAAGGCCATTCCATCGGTAGCTCGTGAGGTTAGACTGGAAGAACCTGAAAAGCCTGTTGAGTCGCAGCCTACCCTGTTAGAATTTACCGATAATACCGAAGAAAATGACGGTTACACCCTGCATATCCGCATGTCGTGGATACGCAATACGGTAGCCGTTGCTGCCGCTATCGTCGCCTTCTTCTTCATGAGTACGCCAGTGGTCAACAGCGACCTGGGCACTCGTACCATGAGTCATCTCCAGAACAACATCCTTTATAGACTCATGCCCAAGGACAGCAACGTCATTCCTGCCCAGCCTATCGTAAAAACCACGATAGCTCAGGACGCAGATTCCGTTAAATCTGGTCTTTCTAGTAAGTCTAGTGCATCTAGTAAGACTAGTGCTTCTAGTTCATCTAGCACCTCCTATTTAGTTATTGTGGCCTCTCAGGTGAAGCTCAGCAATGCGGAAGCTTATGTTGAGAAGTTGCACAAACAGGGTTATGAGGATGCCAAGGTCTTTATATCTAATAATGTGGTGCGTGTTTCTTGTGGTGAATTCGAAACGGAAGCGGAGGCATATCGCCGTGTGAACAGGTTGTCAAACAAGGAGGAATTTTATGACGCCTGGGTCTATAAACATAGTATTTAGTTTATAGTTTATAGTTTAGAGTTTACGGAATGAAACGCGTAAGATGCCCTAAATGCGACAGCTACATTACGTTTGACGAGACGAAATATTCGGCTGGTCAGTCGTTGGTATTCAAATGCAACGAGTGTGGCAAGGAGTTTGGAATACGCATTGGTGTGTCCAAACTGCGTGGAACCCAGAAACAGGAAAGTGCAGATCTATCCCAGGATGACGGTCAGCGAACAGCTGAAGAAGCTTGTGGTTCTATCGTTGTGATTGAGAACGTGTTCCATTTCAAGCAGGTTATTCCCCTGCATATGGGTGATAACGTGATTGGGCGTTACCAGAAAGGCAATCCTGCCAACTGTACCTTTGAGACCGTTGACCCCAGTGTAGACCTGAACCATTGCACCGTGAATGTAAGCCACGACAAAAAGGGTGGCTTGCGCTATACACTGATGGATAACAACAGTAATACGGGCACGTTTGTGGGTGATGTAGAGTTGCAACCTCGCGAACGTCGCATCATTGAGGATGGTACTTTGTTTACTTTGGGGGCTACCAGCATTATCCTACGCACTACCAATGTAGAGGAAGATCATGCCTAAGAGCACCAAAGCCAGGTCGAAAGCCTTGGCCTTCAGGTTCTTCTCATGAAAGAAAACGGCCCCAAACAGGAAACTTACTACGACACTTCCCCTACGAATCATCGATACAATAGAAATCATAGCCTCTGGCATCGATAGCGAGTAGAAATACATAAAATCTGCCGTTGACAGGAACAGGCTTACCCCAATAATAGACCAATGCCAATGGAAAGGGGTTATCTCCTTACGGTGGGGCCACCAGAGAAACACCAGCATAGCCAGCATCATGCCACACTGATAGAAGTTGTACCAAGCCTGTACCAGCATACGGTTCAGACCCACGCCCCCACTCTCTACAGGAGCCATCAGGTATTTGTCGTAGAGTCCACTCAAGGCTCCCAAGGCAGCAGCGCCCACAATCATCCAAATCCAGTGGTCATGTTTGAAGTCGATTCCCTCCTTTTTACCACTACGGCTTAACATCAGGAAAGAGAGCACTGCCAACAGCACACCGGCCCATTGCCATCCGTTCAGTCGTTCGCCAAACACCAACAAGGCTCCTACCAGCACCATGACGGGTCGTGTGGCATTGATAGGGCCAACGATGGTCAAAGGCAGATGTTTCATGCCGAAATAGCCCAGCACCCAACTCGACAATACAATCAGAGCTTTCAGCAACACATATTTATGTTCCTCCCATCCTCCTGAGGTTACATAGAAAATGCTGCCATCCAGTGTGTTTGTCGTACTACTCAGCACGATAAACGGAAGGAATATCAGCGAAGAGAACAGGGTATTCAAAAACAAAACAGGTATCACGGCATTGGCTTTCAATGCCTGTTTCTTAAACGAATCGTAGCAACCCAACAGGGCAGCTGACATAAATGCCAAAATTAACCAAGCCATTGTGATTTACAATTGGACTATTTACCATTTACAATTTATATTCCACATCTTCCAGAAACAACGCCTTAGCAGGCATAGACTCACCAGCCTGGGTGCGTTTCTTTCCTTCTATCACTTGACGGAACTCATCCAGTGTCATACGTCCACGACCCACCTCTACCAAGGTTCCTACTACTGCTCGCACCATATTTCTCAGGAATCGGTTGGCGGTAATCTCGAAGTACCATTCTGTGGGCGATGTCTGGACCCATTGTGCCCGAGTCACCTTACACAAGGTGGTCTTTACATCTGAGCCAGCCTTGCAGAAAGCACCAAAGTCCTCATACTCCATGAGAATGCGCCCAGCCTCATTCATCAGCGAATAGTCCAGCTGATAGTGCAACTCGAGCGAATACTGGTTCAGGAAGGGCGACTTCCTCGTATGCACATAATAATGATAGGTACGCGAAGTTGCAGAGAATCGCGCATGCAAATCATCTGCTACACGCTCGATGCTATATACTGCAATATCCTCGTGCAGCAGTCCATTCAACTTCTTCACCATCATCGGACAATCCAGTTCCTGCGCAGTATCAAAATGGGCCACCATCCTACGGGCATGCACCCCGGCATCAGTACGGCCAGCTCCTGTCACACTCACTTCCTCACGCATCAACAGGCTCAAGCAACGTTGCAATTCACTCTGCACCGTTACCCCATTTGGCTGTATCTGCCATCCATGATAGTGAGTACCATCGTACCCGAACCAGATAAAATATCGCATAATTGGGTGCAAAGGTACAAAAAAAAACTCGATTATTGGCTATTGTTTATTGGTTATTGTTTATCTTTGCACCATGATTTTCTATTTTTCAGGTACAGGCAATACAAAATGGGTGGCTGAGCAACTGGCTCAAGCCACAGGTGAAGAACTGAGATATATCCCTGACGAGTTGCGCAAGGGAGAGCTAAAATATACCCTACAGGAGGGAGAGCGACTGGGCTTCTGCTTCCCAACACATGGGTGGCAACCTCCCCGCATTGTGCGCGATTTCATCAGCAAATCCACCTTCTTAGCTCATCCTTCTTCCTTCGTCTACGCAGCAACCACTTGTGGCGACAATATGGGACATGCCATGCGGATTCTGAACAAGGAATTGAAACAAAAGGGACTGCATGCCAATGCGACATTTGCCGTGGTGATGCCTGAATCGAACGTTTGTTTCTCGTTCCTTCACTTAGACACGCCTGAACGTGAGCAAAAGAAAATAGCAGAGGCTAAGGTAACGGTTGCCCATATCTGCGAGGTGGTAAAGAACCGACAAAACGCGGAAGAACTGGTGAAAGGGGCTATTCCTTATACTTACACCTACGTGATTGGAGGGTATTATAACAAGCATTTGATTACCGACAAGCACTTCTGGGTGGATGAAGAGGCGTGTATAAAGTGTGGATTGTGCGCCAAAGTTTGTCCTGTGGACGATATAGAAGGACTGCCACCACGTTGGAAACATGATGGCAGTTGTACCAATTGCCTAGCTTGTTATCACCATTGTCCCAAACATGCAATCCATTGGGGCACGATGAAGCGAGGACAATACTTGTTTCACGAGCAATGAGCATTACTCATTACTGATTACTTTAATATACTCTAGGTCCAAAAATGGAGGTTCCAACGCGAACCATCGTACTTCCCTCCTCGACGGCTATGGGATAATCGTGACTCATACCCCATGAACGCTCCTTGAACCAAGGGGCATCTGCAAAATAGCGATCCTTGAGTTCGTCAAAGAGGTTCTTCGCTATGCGGAACTCATTGCGAATCTGTTGTTCATCCTCCACATACGAGGCCATCATCATCAGACCACAGATGCGGACGTGGGTTAGTTCCCTCCATTGACCCTCAGAAAGAAGTTGACGGCATGCGTCTGGAGTAAGACCGTATTTGGTTTCTTCCTCGGCAATGTGTAACTCTAGAAGAACGTCGATAACACGTTCATTCTTAGTAGCTTGCTTATCAATCTCTCGAAGAAGCTTTAAAGAGTCAACTGCCTCAATCATGGTGATATAAGGGGCGATATATTTCACTTTATTGGTCTGCAGATGACCGATGAAATGCCACTCGATATCCTTAGGCAGGGTCTCCACTTTCTGTCGAAGTTCCTGTTCATGACTCTCACCAAAGATTCGTTGCCCCTCCTCGTAAGCAGCCTCTATATATTCGTTGGGATGATACTTACTAATTGCCACAAGGCGAACACCCTGTGGCAGCTTAGCAAGCACTTGCTTTAAATTTCCTTTTACGTCGAACATCATCCTTCAAATTCAGGTTTTGCGTCCTGTTGGCTCTTGCCATATTCAAACACATCCATGAGGGTGGTCTCAGCCACAGAGGCAATGACATAATCAATCATGGTACCACCCATCACTTCGTCGATGTTCTTCACAGCCCCATTCAAGGTTCCTGCCTGTACCAGATAGTTCACATTGCTGCGTTTCTCTTTCTCGGTCTTCTCGTCGATGGTGATAAACTGCAACTTGGCCTTATACCACTTGTCTGCCATCTCCTCATCGCTGAAGAATATTTCACCATAAGGTGCAATCTTGATGTCTTTCACTTTAAACTCACCACTGATGTAGCTCGACATCTCCTCCATGATGCGCTTCTCGGCTTCTGTAAAACTCAGGGCATCAACGGCGTAATTCTCTATCACTTTCTTCTGCAAGCCATCCTCCATGACTTTCTCATAGCTGATCTTGCATTCAAACCATGTTGCTGTTCTTGATCTCATATTTCTTTATTTGTTCTTTAATTGTTTTTTCTTCTCATTGCTAATGCGCTCTATAATCTCGCTAGCTATCACCTGAGCATGTTCTGGAGTCATACCTGCCTCTTCACCCATCTTCAGCTGAAGGTCCATCAGTTCTTTGATGGTTTCTTGGTTTTCAGCCATGAACTTCTTCTCCGACTTGCTCATATAATCCTTATTATATATCTTGGAAAGGATGCGATCAGCCTCTTTCTCATAATTCTTACGGAATATCTGCTCAGCCTTGGCCTGATAATCACGAGCTTGTTCGCGAACGGCCATCGTGTCTATACTATCTGTCAGACCAATGCCGATTTCATCGGGTGAGAAACCATCGTCCAACAGGTCATCATCATTGCTCTGGGCGGCTGGTTTGACAAATTCTACAGGATGTGACTCAGGAAACATCTCGAAATAGATGCCTATACACAATAGGGCAATACCCGCAGCAAGAGCAAAGGTAAGTACCGACTTCTTGGTGTTACGCCTATTCTGCACCATTTTCAACATATCCTCAGGGGTATCAAAGCGGTCCTCAGGTTTCTCGCTGACTGCTTTCTTGATGGCCATCTTGTATTCCAACGGCATTTCAGCACGCTCGAACAACACTTCCATCAGTTTTCCAATGCCATACACATCACAGCGATCATCAATCGTGCCATGCTCCAACACCTCAGGAGCTACATAGGAGGCATCCACTCCGTAGAACGCAGTCTGATCGGAGATTCCTAAATAATAGGAACCATGCGAGAGGAGCATCACGCGGTTGTCACCCTTACGCACCAGCACATTATTGGGCGAATAGCATATATGTTGTACACCTTGTTGATGTAGATATGTGGTGATATTGACCAGCGCCTCTAAGGTCTGGTCGATAAATCCTTTCTCCGCAACCACGGCAGGTTGGTCGTCCAACAACTGTTTCATAGAGAGATATGTGCCCAACTCCACCCTCAGTTGTCGGATGTCCTGATTCTCCTCAGCCACTTCGAAGTGCAATTGGTGAGGATTCAACAGGAGTTTGTTCTGTTCACACTCCGTCGCCAGGGCTTTGGTGAACACAATGTTCTGCAACATCTCTTCACGGATATCCACCAGTCCTCTGTATTTTCCGTCCACTTGGGCACGATAATATTCACCGATGGGCAGCTTTGTGACATTCATCTTCCCTTGGTTCTTGGTAGCTAACAGTTCTTCGTAATTCATACCTTTGTATTCTTTGGATGCGCAAAAGTACAAAATAAATTATAATTTCCTATTCATATTCCAAATTATTTTAGCACGGTAGCAAATTTTTCACTTTTCACTCTTCACTTTTCACTTAATTTTCGTACCTTTGCACACAAAATTGAAAAAAAAGAGTATCATGCCAGAAATATCAGTACGCGGACTGGAGATGCCCGAGTCGCCTATCAGAAAACTCGCACCTCTGGCTGCTGCCGCTAAGAAACGCGGCACCAAGGTCTATCATCTGAACATCGGACAGCCTGACCTGCCAACACCACAAGTAGGACTTGACGCCCTCAAGCAGATTGACCGTGAAATCCTTGAATATTCTCCCTCGCAGGGCTATCTGAGCTACCGCGAGAAACTGGTTAGCTATTACGCCAAATACAACATCAACGTAACGGCTGATGATATCATCATTACTTCTGGTGGTTCTGAAGCGGTACTCTTTGCCTTTATGTCGTGTCTGAATCCTGGCGACGAGATTATCGTTCCTGAGCCTGCCTATGCCAACTATATGGCTTTTGCCATCTCTGCAGGTGCCAAGATTCGCACCATTGCCACCACGATTGACGAGGGTTTCTCGCTGCCAAAGGTGGAAAAGTTTGAGGAGCTTATCAATGACCGCACCCGTGCTATCATGATTTGCAACCCCAACAACCCAACGGGTTATCTCTATACCCGTCGTGAGATGAACCAGATTCGCGACCTAGTGAAGAAGTATGACCTGTATCTCTTCTCCGATGAGGTATATCGTGAGTATATCTATACCGGCTCACCTTATATCTCTGCGTGTCATCTGGAGGGTATCGAACAAAATGTCATCCTCATAGACTCTGTTTCCAAGCGCTATAGTGAATGTGGTATCCGCATTGGAGCCCTGATTACCAAGAACCAGGAAGTGCGCAAGGCTGTGATGAAGTTCTGTCAGGCTCGCCTTTCACCTCCCTTGATTGGTCAGATTGTGGCTGAGGCTTCGTTGGATGCTCCTGAGGAATACTATCGTGATGTCTATGACGAGTATGTAGAGCGCCGTAAGTGCTTGATTGATGGTCTGAACCGCATCCCTGGTGTCTATTCACCCATTCCTATGGGTGCTTTCTACACTGTGGCCAAGTTGCCAGTTGATGATGCCGAGAAGTTCTGTCGCTGGTGTCTGGCAGAGTTCAGCTATGAGGGCGAAACAGTGATGATGGCTCCTGCCGCTGGTTTCTACACCACACCTGGTGCTGGTATCAATCAGGTGCGTATTGCTTATGTGCTGAAGAAGGAAGATTTGGAACGAGCTCTCTTCGTTCTACGCAAAGCCTTGGAAGCCTACCCAGGAAGGACAAATGATTAATCTGAGTCCATCTGTGTTTATCCGTATCTAATAAATGGTAACGCTTTTCATTGCCAAACGAATCTTTGGACAGGAAGGCGAACATGATGTCAGCATTCCTGCTATCCGCATAGCCACGGTGGGTGTAGCTATCGGTCTGGCCGTGATGATTATCACGGTATCGGTAGTTCTTGGTTTCAAGCACACCATTCGCGACAAGGTAGTAGGCTTCGGCTCTCATATCCGCATTGAGAGTTTTATGGCTCAACAGACAGCGAGTCCTGTGCCCATCTGTATCAGCGACACGCTGGCCCGCGAACTGAAAAAGATGCCTGAGATTAGTCATGTGGAGCGCTATACCATTACCCAAGGCATCCTGAAGACCGATGCAGATTTCCTGGGGGTTGCCTTTAAAGGCATAGGTACCGATTACGACCTGCACTTCCTTCAACAAAACCTCAAAGCTGGCAAGATACCCCAGTTCTCTACAGAAAAGTCGTCTTACCAATTGCTTATCTCGGGCACGATGGCTGATAAACTTCATCTGAAAGTGAACGACCGTGTCTATGCCTATTTCATTGGCAACGAGAATGTGCGAGCCCGTAAGTTCACCATCGCAGGTATCTACGAGACCCATATGAACCAGTTCGACCAGGCATTGTGCTTCACAGACTATCCTACCCCCTTGAAACTCAATGGATGGGAAAAAGACCAGTGCAGTGGTGCAGAGATCTTGGTACATGACTTCGACCATCTGGATGCAGCAGCCAAGAAAGTGCAATTGCTGGTCAATCATGATTGCGACCGTTATGGCGAGACCTTCACTGCACAGACCATTCACGACCTTTATCCTCAGATATTCACTTGGCTCGACTTGCTGGACATCAACGTATGGATTATCTTGGCCCTGATGATTTGTGTGGCAGGATTCACCATGATTAGTGGACTGCTTATTATCATCCTTGAGCGTACCCAGATGATAGGACTACTCAAAGCCTTGGGTGCTCGTAACAGCATGGTGCGCCATACATTCCTGTGGTTTGCTGCCTTTATCATCAGTCAGGGATTGCTTTTGGGTGATATCATAGGCATTGGTTTGGTGTTACTTCAAAAGTATACAGGGTTTATTTCTCTAGACCCCTCAAGCTATTATGTGGATACAGCACCTATGGAGTTGAACATCCCCATCATACTGTTGCTGAACGTATGCACGCTCCTGATTTCCGTCTTTGTGCTCATCGCTCCCAGCTTCTTCATCTCGCACATCAGTCCTGCACGCTCCATGCGTTACGAATAGGTTAATTATTCATAACACAATTAGTGTTATTGAAAATTATTCACTATCTTTGCGAAGAATATTTGTATAACGGTTATTGTTTATCCTATAACGTTTTTGTAAAATGAAACTGAATGATATTTTTAGCGGCAACTACAATGCTGCAGAATGGGAAGCAAAAGGCTATCAATTGCCAAAGTTTAATATTAAAGAGGTACGCGAGAAGACTGCCAAGCAGCCTACCTGGGTACACTTTGGTGGTGGAAACATCTTCCGCGCTTTCCCAGCTGCCATCCTGAACGATGCCCTGAACACAGGAAAGTACGATCGTGGTGTCATTGTGGCAGAGACCTTCGACTTTGAGGTCATTGACAAAGCATATGCTCCTTACAACAACCTCTCGCTCTGCGTGAACCTCTGCTCAGACGGTTCTATCGAGAAGAAGGTTATCGCCAGCGTGACCGAAGCACTGAAGGCCGACCCTCAGTTTGAAGATTGGAAACGATTGGTGGAAATCTTCAAGAATCCAAGTCTACAGATGATTTCGTTCACCATCACCGAGAAGGGTTACACCTACAACGAGGCCGATCTGGCTCGTGGTCTGAAGCCCGTATTCGCAATGGGTAAGGTTTGCGCCCTGTTGCTCGAGCGCTTTAATGCTGGGCAACTGCCTCTCACCGTACAGTCGATGGACAACTGCTCGCATAATGGCGACAAGGTGAAAGCTGGCGTATTCGCCTATGCCGAGCGCTGGGTGAAGGACGGACTGGTTCCTGCAGCTTTCCTCGACTATCTGAAGGATGAGAAGAAGATCACCTTCCCATGGTCGATGATTGACAAGATTACCCCTCGTCCACACGAGAAGGTGAAGGAGATGTTGGCTGCTGATGGCTTCGACGACAACAACTACATCGAGACCGAGAAGCACACCTTCACAGCTCCTTTCGTAAACGCTGAAGAAGTACAGTATCTGGTCATCGAAGACAATTACACCAATGGTCGTCCCCCACTCGACTTGGGTGGTGCACTCTATACCACTCGCGAGACTGTAGATAAGGTTGAGACCATGAAGGTTACTACCTGTCTGAACCCATTGCACACCGCAATGTCAATCTACGGCTGCATGCTGGGTTACACACTGATTTCTGCCGAGATGGCCGATGAGGACCTGCGTCCATTCGTACAGAAGTTGGGTTATATCGAGGCTATGCCTGTAGTAGTAGATCCAGGTGTGCTGAATCCCTACGAGTTCATCGGAGCTGTTATCAATCGTCGTTTGCCCAATCCATTCATGCCCGATGCTCCACAGCGTATCGCCATGGATACTTCTCAGAAGTTGCCCATCCGCTTTGGTGAAACCCTGAAGAAGTACATCGCTCGTGGATTGGACAAGAGCAACCTCGTGCTTATTCCGCTGACGCTTGCAGGCTATGCCCGCTATCTGAAAGGAATCAAGGACGATGGTACATCATTCGATTGTTCGCCCGACCCAATGCTCGAGGAACTGCAGGCTATCGTAGCTCCTCTGGAGATTGGCAAAGCCGATCAGGACTGGAGCCCACTGAAGAAACTCTACACCCGCAAGGATGTCTTCGGACTCGACCTCTATGAGGCAGGTCTGGGTGACCAAATTGAAGGTATGGTTAAGGAACTCTATGCTGGGCCTGGAGCAGTCAGGAAGACTCTCCATAAATACGTTCAGGCCAGATAAAGAAAAGAAACAGTCCGAGATTAATTCTCGGACTGTTCTATTACTTCGAAGTGAAACTCTGTAGGAAGTAGAGTCAATTCCTTATATTTCTTACGGAGTTTCTTCAATTGTTTCTCAATTTTCTTCTTATTAGTTGCATAGAACACAATGCACACACGATCTGGTTCCTGATACTGTTCTGTCATATGCTCTTTCAACTGATAAGAATAGCTGTCTCGATTCAAAAGGAACTTAGTCTTGGAGTCAATCCATGCTCCTTGTACATCCTGAACATTCGTGATATAAACCACCGAGTCCTTGAAGGAGGCTGAGAAGCCGAACATATAGACATGGGCGGGTTGTATAGGCTTGGCTTGTGCATTCACAGCAAAAGCAGTGAGCACGAGGACAAGGGTAAACAGTTTGATAATTTTCATTGTCCTAAATATGATTTTAATAATTTATTCTTTGTATTGTTACGCAACCGACGAATAGCCTTTTCCTTTATCTGGCGTACACGTTCACGGGTGAGTCCGTATTTGTTGCCAATTTCTTCCAAGGTCATTTCGGGTTGTCCGATGCCATAGAAAGCAGTGATTACAGCACGCTCACGCTCGTTGAGTGTCTGAAGCACGGTAGCTATCTCAGCCCTGAGTGACTCTATCACCAACTGACGGTCAGCCATAGGAGCATCATCGTTGATAAGTACATCCAGCAGACTGTTGTCCTCGCCATCTACGAAGGGAGCATCTACGGATACGTGACGTGCATTGGCCATCATCGCCTCGTCAACCTTATCCTCAGGGATATCCACACGCTCGGAAATCTCATCGGTTGAAGGACGACGCTCAAACTCCTGCTCAAACTTGCTGAGAATGCGATTAATCTTGCTGACAGAACCTACTTGGTTGAGGGGAACTCGCACGATGCGACTCTGTTCAGCAATAGCCTGCAGGATGCTTTGGCGAATCCACCATACGGCATACGAGATAAACTTAAAGCCACGCGTTTCGTCAAATTTCTCTGCAGCCTTGATCAGACCGAGGTTACCCTCGTTAATCAGATCGGAGAGAGAGAGTCCTTGATTCTGGTATTGCTTCGCCACTGAAACTACAAAACGGAGATTGGCCTTCGTCAATTTCTCGAGTGCCTTGCGGTCACCCTTCTTGATACGCTGGGCCAGTTCAACTTCTTCATCCGTGGAAAGCAGTTCCTCATGACCTATCTCTTGTAGGTATTTTTCGAGACTCTCGCTCTCACGGTTGGTAATCGATTTGGTGATTTTTAGTTGTCTCATTACTCCGTTTTTTAGTTAGCGAATGCAAAAGTAAGGTATTTTTTCGGAACTACCAAAAAAATACCTTACTTTTTATTTATACACAGAATTAATACGTGTCAATCCGCAGTTATCCGTGTTAAAAATCAATCATTCTGCAGATAAACTACGAAACCACCGCGCTTTCCTGTCGGATAGAGTCCGCGAATGATGAGCATCTGCTCTTTGGCATCCTTGACAGCCTGCTGCAAATCATCGAAGCTACGCATAGGTTGGTCGTTGACTACCTGGATGATGAAGCCCTTGGGGACACCGGCTTCCTTCATCTTACCACCATTTACCTTCAGTACTTCCAGACCGTAGCTAATCTCCAGCTGTTTTTTCTGTGAATCGGTAATAGGACGAACATCAATACCAAGGATATCAATATCTGCATTCTTTACCACCTTGGTGTTACCTTGCTCATTCTTCAGAGTCAGGGTTGTGGTATGCTCCTTCTTGTTGCGCAGATAAGTCACCTTCACCTTATCGCCAGGACGCTTCTGGGCCATAACACCCTGCAGCTCACCAAACTTCTTGATTTTCTGACCGTCGATAGAGATGATGACATCTTCCTTCTGCAGACCACCAGCCTGGGCTGCACCACCTTCTACGACCTCACCGATGTAGATACCTTCCATGGTACCATAGTCCACTTCCTTACCTTGTTCCTTGTCGGCATCCACTTTGTTGCTCACGTCGCCACCCTTGATACCAATCATGGCACGCTGTACAGCACCGTACTTCTTGATGTCATCCACCACCTTATTCATAATAGCGGTAGGAATGGCAAAACCATAACCGATGTTCGAACCTGTGGGTGAAGCCAACATGGCATTGATACCAATCAGCGCACCATTGGTGTTCACCAATGCACCACCAGAGTTACCCTGGTTGATGGCTGCATCCGTCTGAATCATCGAGGTCACACCCTCGCCCATCTGACGAGCCTTAGCGCTGACAATACCTGCAGTTACTGTGTTGTTAAGTCCTAGCGGATTACCTACAGCCAATACCCACTCGCCAACCTTCACATCATCGCTATTGGCAATAGCAATGGCGGGCAAATTCTTGGCATCAATCTTAATCAAGGCCAAGTCGGTGGTCTTGTCGGCGCCAATGATACGAGCAGAATACTCCTTTGAGTTCTCATTAAGTGTTACTGTCAACTCGTCAGCACCATCCACCACGTGGTTGTTGGTCACGATATAACCATCTGCTGAGATGATGACACCTGAACCAGCAGCAGCACGCTTTGGAGTCTGTACCTGACGCTTGCGAGTGCCATTATTATTTCCACGTCCAAAGAAACCACCGAAGGGATCAGAGAAGAAATCCTCGAAAGGATCATTGTACTCTACTGTCTGAGTCTTAGCATTCTGTACCGATTTAATATACACGACAGAAGGCAGAGACTTCTCTGCGGCATAGGTTAAGTCAACGGGTTGACCTGCAGGGGCTGAAGCAACTGCAGGAGCTGCCTGGGTTTTGTTGCAGGAAGCTGCTGAAAAAGCAATAACCAGCAAATAGAGGGCTGGCATTAAGTTCTTTACCATTTTTCTCATTGTTCTATTCATTTTTAATTGTTACACATTCAATTTATCAATCTCGTTTCGAAAACTGGTGCAAAAATAAGGCAAAGAATCTAGAAACTGACAGAATGTCGTAATTATTTGTCGCAATTTAACAATTCGACCATTGTATTTAATCGATATTAGAATTTAACGGTTTAATTCTTAAAAGTCTGACAAAATTAACTAATATAGTGATTTTAGTTTTATATATACAAATATGAGCAACTAGGAATCCAGTTGCTCATATTTTGAATTATTCGATTTGTACTCCGGTACGATCTCCTTCATCTTTTTGACCGTAGCCATATCATCATACTGTTTGGAGATTTCTATGAGGTCCAGAATCTCCTGGTTCACCTCCTCATAATCATACTGGCGAACCTCAGCAATACGAATCTTGTTATGGAATGTAGGCTTGGTACCTTCCATTTCGTTCAGTACCTCCTCATACAGTTTCTCACCGGCACGCAGTCCAGTAAACTTTACCTCTATATTTTTGGCTCCCGACAGACGAATCATTCTATTTGCCAAATCAGCGATACGTACCGGTTTACCCATATCAAAGACGAATATCTCACCACCATTACCTTTCGTACCGGCTTCCAGCACCAGCTTACATGCTTCTGGTATCAACATAAAGAAACGGATAATGTCTGGATGAGTCACAGTCACTGGCCCACCATTCTTAATCTGTTCGCGGAACAAAGGAATAACAGAACCATTTGAGCCTAGCACATTACCGAATCGTGTGGTGACAAACTGCGTTATCTGTGTATTTGAATTTCTAGTTTTCTTATCAGACCATTTATTCTGTTTCAGAGCTCTATCCAAACTCTGCACATAAATCTCACAGATACGCTTCGAACAACCCATAACGTTTGTCGGATTCACAGCCTTATCGGTAGATACCATCACAAACTTCTTCACACCATATTTCACGGCATTGTCTGCAATAATCTTCGTACCCCAGATATTATTCAGCACTGCTTCTGAGGGATTATCCTCCATCATCGGCACATGCTTATAGGCAGCAGCATGGAAAACGTAGTCTGGACGATATTTCTCAAACACCTCGTTCATTCTACGCTGTCTGCTAATACTGGTCACGATGACCTCAGCCTTGATGTCTGGAAAATCCTTCGCCATCATCAAACGAATGTCATGCTGTGGTGTTTCCGCCTGATCTATCAAAATCATACATGCTGGCTTATAGATAGCAATCTGGCGCACCATCTCCGAACCAATGGAACCTGCCGAACCTGTAATCAGCACCTTCTTTCCTTTCAGCAGTTCTCCAACACTCTTCATGTCCACCTGTATTTCTTCTCTTGGCAGCAGGTCTTCCACCGACACCTCCTTCAGTTGGACATTCGACAGATTCACTTCTGTATCATCTTCGTTCCATTCCTTAGCACCCTCAGCCATGAAGATTTTCACGCCAGCGCTAATCAGTATGTCCTGCAACTCTACATTGTTACGGAACTCTCTTTGACGGAGTGGCGATACCAGTACAGCCTCAATACCTTGACGTTTAATAACGCTTTTCAGGTCATCATTTAGGTTATACACCTTCTCACCCATCAAGGTGGTATGCTTCAGTTTCGGATTATGCGAGATAAATCCTTTGAGGATAAAGCGCTTCGGACGTACCGTATTGATATTCTTAGCCAACCCTACTCCACCCGACATAGCACCATAAATAAGTACTCTCAGCGCACGCTTGTCAGATGTCGTTACATCGTAAATGGTCTTTGCCATCACACGTGTAAGCCACATTAACAGCGTAGCCATCAGGTAGATTAAGCATATCTGTGTCGTCGTAAAATGAACGAAATGGGCACCTGGTAAATAGTCTGTGAAATAATCCGCTAGAAGTACTAATATTAGCGAAACGCCATTCGAATAGATGACACGCATCAAATCGACAAACGACGAATAGCGCATAATTCCCGTATAGGTATGGAACAGACGGAATCCCACCAGACTCAGCAAGATATATAATATCAAGGTGTTCAGCACTTTCCAGAAGTCTTCTATCAGTCCAATGCGGTTAAACACCCAATAAACCATCATTCCTGACACCATCAAGATGCCACAGTCCAACAAGAAAATCACCCAGTATGGCAGTGAGTTCTTAGTAAAGTACCAATTGAATAGTCTATTTATAAAACCCATAATTCTTTTGTCTAATTTATGTACAAAGTTAACAAATCTCAAATCAACTTGTCTGCCAACTGCTCCAGCAGTGCCTCATCACCTGCCTTCATGCGCGAACGGATGGTAACCATGGGCTCAACGATTTCGCAGTCCTTCATGGCCTCAATCATCGTGCGCATCACCTTGCCGGATGAGGGCGCCCAACTGCCGTTCTCAATGATGGCGAACTTGCGCTTCTGGTAGTTCTTGATTTGCAGGTGATACAGGAAATCGTGCATCACGGGGAATACGCCTGCATCGTAGCTCGAGGCAGCTACCACTACCGTAGGATAGCGGAAGGCATCCTCGATGGCCTCAGCCATATCCTCACGACTTAAGTCGCTGATAACCACTTTTTTAACACCTTTTTCTTTCAGTATTTCCCCAAATCGTTCAGCAGCCTTAGCCGTTCCGCCATGAATGCTGGCGTAGGCAATCAGAATTCCCTCGCTCTCAGGCTCGTATTTGCTCCAAATATCATACAGGCGTACGGCCTCTGCCAGGGCCTCACACTTCAGCACAGGACCATGCAGCGGACAGATGGTCTGCACATCCAGCGAAGCCATCTTTTTCATGACACCCTGCACCTGCATGCCATACTTACCACAAATATTAAAGTAATAGCGACGTGCCTCACAAGCCCAGTCGTCAGTCTCGTTGACCAATGCACCAAACTTGCCAAAACCATCAGCGCTAAACAGCACCTTGTCTGTAGTATCATAACTCATGATCACCTCTGGCCAATGTATCATCGCAGCACCGATAAACTTCAATTCATGCTTGCCTAATGAAAGACTATCACCCTCTTTTACAGTAATCACACGACCAGTGAAATCGACTCCCTCAAAGAAGTTAGCTAACATCTTCACAGCCTGTGCACTGCATACAAGTTGCACACCTGGGTAAGTCTCCAGCATCCAGGCGATGAGTGCCGAGTGGTCGGGCTCCATGTGGTGAGCCACCAAGTAGTCCGGTTGTCTGCCATTCAGAGCAGCGGTTAGATTTTTTTTCCACTCCTCACCCTTTCTGCGGTCAGCAGTATCCATCACTGCTATCTTCTCATCATCAATGAGATACGAGTTATAACTCATGCCCTCGGGCACCACATACTGACTCTCAAACAAATCGATGTCCAAATCATCTACACCGATATACTTTATGCTGTCACTAATTAATTTCATAGTTATGTGATAATAATTCGCGGACAAAATTACAAATAATATTTGAAATATGCAAATAATATGGGTGATTATCGGAAAGAATCACTAAATTTGCAGTCTAAAAGCATAAAACAGAAATGAATACAACGGCTAAAGAGATTATCGAATATATGGAGTCGCTACAGAATGAAGAACAGCGATGCATCCTTATGGGGTTCTTCAAGACAGGTCCTGGCGAATATGGCGAGGGCGACGAATTCCTCGGTCTGAAAGTACCTCAGACCCGTGAGGTGGTACGTGCCATTTCAAAAGATTTTCCTTTGAGCGAAATCCCTGAGTTATTGATGAACCGCTGGCACGAGGTGCGTCTCTGTGGTTTTCTGATTCTTGTAGCAAAATTCGAGAAACTGGCAACTAAACGCCTTGAAAACAACGAGGAAGCGATGAAAGGTCGCGACGAAATCCTAATGCTCTATTTACAATATGCTGAGCAAGCCAACAACTGGGACCTTGTCGACCTCTCCGTCCATAAAATCCTTGGCCATTGGCTACTATTACCAAGTAACCTGGGCGATAGAGACTATAAGATAAAGGTATTAGACCATCTGGCCCAAAGCCCCTGTTTGTGGAAACAACGTATGAGCATTGTCTGTTCGTGGAAGACGTCACAAATGGGCGACCCCTCGTGGTGCTTGCGCTATGCGGAGATTCATCTCCACCACCCCCACGACCTCATGCATAAGGCAATTGGTTGGATGCTCCGTGAAATGGGCAAACGTGTATCAATGGACTTGTTAAGAGATTTCCTTCGCAAGCATGCCCACGAGATGCCTCGCACCATGCTCCGCTATGCCATTGAAAAAATGTCAGAGGCAGAGCGAAAAGAATGGATGTCTTGACTATCGCCCATTCTTTTCTGTCATGTATTTCCAATAGCGGCGCGGCATATCTTGCAGTTGCTTGCGGGGATTCATGCGTTCCTTGATGCAGATGGCCTTGAAGTACGTGCGCCACAGGTTCTGAAACAGTTGGTCATTGTCGCTCAGCACGTCTGCATCCATCTTGCCGTTCCGCAGATCAAAGGGAACGGCTGCTTCATCTTCAAACGTAACACGAATAACGATTTTGCCGTCATAGTAATACCCATAGTGCCGCTTAGCATCATATATCAGCCACGGCTGGTCGTTGAAGCGGTCCTGAAAATGATCTGTGATGATGGGCAACACATTATGGTCAGGCGAAACGACGCCCAGATACGTACCATCCTTTGCCTTCTGGAAGCGGATGAACTGCTTCATTCTCAGCTGTTCGTGCAACACCCGTCGGGCTATGTTCGTCACGTCGAGCACATCAGCATCAGCAAAGTTCCGCGAAATATCCCCCAACTTAAACACCTTACATATATAATGGAACAACGGCGTGTTCAGTTCCCGCAGTTCCGACAGCCAACTGACAGATATCAGCTTCAGCGCCTCGCGCGTCAGTTTCTTCTCCAGTCCCGTCCACACTCGCCGTGCCTTCTCCTCATCGGTCGTCACGTGATAGGTATGGTCGCAGAACAATGGTAGCGCATCGCCCTCAGCCAGCAACTGCTCAGGTTGCTCCTTCAGATAGAATGCGTCGAACACCGACGTCAGCAGCCCATCCATTGTTCCGTCAAACACATATACCGTCATTCTCCAAAATCCAGTTTCAGTTGCATTTCTTCTGCAGCCCGTTTCTGCTGTGCTTTCGAGATGAGCAGGGGGCGCAGTCGCTCAGGACGCAGTTCGTTGATGCCGATGATAGGCTGCGAGAACTGCGAGGTCAGTTCGTTGCAGGTAATGAAGTATTTCGCCTTCTTCATCACCACACCCATCTTCTTCAGGTCGAATGATGTCAGTCGATTAAAGCGACGGCTATTCACGATGAGCCAAGCCGACTTGGTGCCGAGGCCAGGAACACGCAGCAATTGCTCGTAGTCAGCGGTATTGATATCCACTGGAAAAAACTCCGGGTGCCGTAAGGCCCACGCAAGTTTGGGGTCTACCTCCAAGTCGAGGCTTGCATGCATCTCGTCTACGATCTCGTCAACCTTAAAGTGATAGAAGCGCATCAACCAGTCGGCCTGATACAGTCGGTTCTCGCGCACCAATGGCGGTTGTTTCAGTACTGGCAGTCGTGGGTCGTAAGTGTTCACGCTCACATAGCCGGAATAATATACGCGACGCATGGTGGGCTGTCCGTAAAGCATCGACGACATCGTCAGAATGTCCTTGTCCGTTTCCTTTGTCGCCCCCACAATCATCTGTGTCGATTGGCCTGCCGGCACGAATCTCGGTGCATAGCGATATTTCCTGCGGTCTTCTTTGTTTTCCAGCACCCCTTGTTGGATCAGCTTCATGGGTTGGAACACGCTCTTGTGGTCTTTCTCAGGAGCCAGCAGTTTCAGCGACTCCTCCTTGGGAATCTCGATGTTCACGCTCATGCGGTCGGCATAGCGCCCTGCCTCGTTCAGCAGTTCCTGCGAACAACCAGGAATACTCTTCAGATGGATGTAGCCGTTGAAGCGATGAACGAGACGCAGATCGCGGGCAATAGCAGCCAGTCGCTCCATCGTATAGTCAGGATTGCGCACCACCCCACTCGACAGAAACAATCCCTCGATATAGTTCCTGCGATAGAATTCCATCGTGATTTCCTCCAGTTCGCTCACGCTGAGCGTTGCCCGCTTGATGTCATTCGAGCGGCGGTTGATACAGTAGGCACAATCGTACATGCAATAGTTCGTCAACATCACCTTCAATAGCGAGATGCAACGCCCGTCGTCTGCAAACGAGTGGCAGATGCCCACGCCACCTACCGTCGATCCCACCATGCCCTGCTTACCTTTGCGCACGGTACCACTCGACGAGCACGACACATCGTACTTCGCCGACTCTGCGAGTATCCGCAGCTTCTCCATCGTCTGTTCTGTCAGCATATCGAGTGCAAAGATAAGACAGGGCTGTCCCAAAAGTCGGGACATCTTTAATTATTTAACATTCTTTATTATCTGATGAGTTTCTCTATCTGTTTCTCCGTCGCCTCAGGCAACAGCTTGCTAAGATGCGCCTTCATCCGCTCGAACGACTCCTGTGGCGTGTGCTCACATCGCAACATGTCACGTCCCAAAAGCGACTCAGGTGTTGTCAACAGCGACCAGCCCCATCCGTATTCGCGCCCATGCTTATCAGTAGGATACACGAAGTCCTCCGTCACAATACGACAGGCCATTTGCAGGCGCGTGACGTAGCCATCGAATTTGCTGCGCATCTTAGGACCATCGAAACCACAGGCAGCTCGCAGTTCGCGAGTTATCAAACTGCCATGTTCAGCCAACGTCAGCAAGATAATCTCTTCGATACTTCCCTCCGCAGGCGCAGGTCTCGAGGCACGACGATAATTGCACAAATCGGGCCACCACTCCTTGCTCACAAACCCAGCCTTGCCTGCAAAGAACTTGCCATACACACACCGGCCCTCAGTGACGATAGGTCCCTTCCACTTCCACAACGGCCAATCCCATCCGCCATCATCAAACACCACATAGCGATTATCCTCATCCACTAGTTCCTCGGCAGAATAGCCACGAATGCCACTATCCAGCAGCGGCAGGAACCCTACCTCCTGAATCAGGTCCATCAGTTCCGGACAACTATGTATCTCCACGTTTCTCATATTCTTACTGTTTTTCTGATGTTTTCTTTTGCTGTTGCGGGTTGCATCGCGATATCGAGGGGTAGACCAAGAGGATTAATGCAGGCGACACGAGAGAAACCAGCATCAAGGAGGATTTGTTCGTCAGCTATGCGGCCGGCTATAAGCATTACAGGAACATTTTGTTTTCTTGCTCGTTGCAAGATGCCGAAGGGCAATTTTCCCATGAGCGTCTGACGGTCAGCAGAGCCTTCGCCAGTAATCACGAGGTCGGCATCTTGTAACAGATCATCGAAATGGATGGTATCTAACAGAAGGTCAATGCCAGAGCGACATTCGGCCTTCATGTATTGCAAGAAAGCGTAACCCAAGCCACCTGCAGCACCAGCCCCAGGCATATTCTGGCAGTCGCGCCCCAGATGTTTAGTAGAAGCCTCCGCAAAGTGTTTGGCGCGAGCATCAAGGGCCTCAACCATTTCGGGTGTTGCGCCTTTCTGTGGCCCAAAGACATATGCCGCCCCATTCTCGCCACACAGCGGATTGGTGACATCCGTCGCTATCGTGAAACGTACATCTTTATAATCTGCATTATCAATTGCTTCAAGCATCCCTATTCCGCAGTCACTGGTGGCACTTCCGCCAAGTCCTACGATGATGTGCTTGCAGCCTCGTCTTATGGCATCTACCACCAATTGACCAGTACCGTAACTCGTGGCCACCATAGGGTTGCGCTCTTCTGACGAAAGCAACGTCAGTCCACTGGCCTTGGCAATCTCTATCACTGCCGTATCGCCTTGAATGAGATATTGTGCCACGATAGGCCTCATCAGCGGGTCTTTCACGTTGACCTCTACGATTGAGCCACCCATCGCAGCATAGAACGCCTCTAGCCACCCCTCGCCCCCATCGCTCACAGGTACCTGCACGACCTTTGCTTCAGGCATCTTTGAAAGAATACCCTCACTCGCTGCTTGATTAGCCTCAGTCGATGTCAGGCAGCCCTTAAACGAATCGATCGCCACGATAATCTTTTTCATACCTTATCCAATCCCTCAATAAACCTGTCAAAGTCAGAGAGAATCGTCTTATCCTGTATCCTCCAAAACTTTTCGTATTCTCCCAACGCTTTGGCTTCGGCTTCCTCGTAGCTGTTCACTCTATAGCCAACGGCTATTATTGCATCCAAGTTATATAGCAGAACGCCCTGTTCATCCCATTTGTCCGAGAGAATTGAAATTTTTCGAATAGCGTCGGACATATGGACCTCACCAGTCTCATCCAGTTGCTTCAGGTGGTAGTTTATAGTAGAAACATCAACGGCGAACAACTCCGACATTCGTCGTTGTGATAGCCAGAGTGTATCATTGTTGAACAGCACACTTACATTCACCTTACCCGTACTTGTGCGATAAATCAGAACATTGCCCTCGAAGCTTGTGGCCAGTTCCTTCGAGTCCATCTTCTGTGTAAAGTAGTCCTGAGCAACCTTGGTGATGGGTTTCTTCTTGTCTGCATTCAGGGCGATAGCGACACATGCTGAACGTGAGAGGAGAAAAGAAATCACCTGACGTGATGTTCCAGAGCCAAGTTTTGCCATTTCCTCAATCTCCACCATGTGCTCCTTCAGGTTCAATCCCTTCTCTTGTTGCAGGAACGTAGCCACCTTATCCATCAGGCGCTCGAAGTTCCAGTATTTCATGTAGCCCATCAGCCGCGCCAACTTACGTGAGTTCCACCACTCATGTCCCTCAGCATCCACCTCCTTGATACTCTCAAAGGGTGATTTCATCTCCTCTGGATTAAACAGTTCGTTGTCTATATTATTTTCTTCCATATCTTCTATTCCATTGGCGGCTCCCATAGATGCAGCGCCATATCCACATGTCCGTTGGCCTTGAAGTGGATGCCTTCTTCCTCAAGCAGGGTGCGCTGGCGACTCCAGCCTGGGGCTGTGCGGCCTTCTTTGTTGACCACACGATGACAGGGCAGTTTCTCGGCACCAGGCGTATAGCGAAGCGTGCGCCCCACCATACGAGAATGACTGGGCCATCCCGCCAAGGCGGCGATATGACCATAGGTAGTCACTCGTCCGCGAGGTATCTGGCTGACGATATTCAGCACGGAATCGCGAAATGCCCGTGCCTGCTCTGGCGACATCCTGTCTGGGTAGTCGTGCATCAATAGTTATCTTCGATGACTTTTTATCGCGACTCGGCCAAATTGATGCAAGCATCATTTGGCTCTCGCTGCTCTAAAAGTTTTCCGCCTTGATCTGGAAGTAGCTCTGCGGATGGTCACATACAGGACACACCTCGGGAGCCTTCTTGCCAATCACGATATGTCCGCAGTTGCTGCATTGCCAGATCACATCACCTTCGCGCGAGAATACAATAGCATCCTCGATGTTCTTCAGCAACTTACGATAGCGCTCCTCATGATGCTTCTCGATAGCCCCCACCAGTTCAAATTTCGCAGCTATCTCATCGAAGCCCTCCTCGCGAGCCTCCTTGGCCATACGAGCATACATATCCGTCCACTCGAAGTTCTCGCCATTGGCAGCATCCTCCAGGTTCGCCTTCGTATCGCTCACGCTACCGCCATTCAGGTACTTATACCACATCTTGGCGTGCTCCTTCTCGTTGGCAGCCGTCTCCTCAAAGATAGCAGCTATCTGCACAAATCCATCCTTCTTGGCGCGCGAAGCAAAATACGTGTACTTGTTTCTCGCCATACTCTCGCCAGCAAAAGCCTCCTTGAGGTTCTGCTCGGTCTTCGTTCCTTTTAGTTCTTTCATAAGTCTCGTTTATTATAGTTTCACGTTGCGAATATACAACTTTTTTCTGAGAAATCCGTCTTTTTCACATTATTTCTCAATTTCTGACGTAACATTTTCGATTCTCCCTACTACACTTCCGGTTCCCACAGGTGTTGACTCATATCCACATGTCCGTTGCTCTTGAAGGTCACACCCTCTTCTTCCAACAATGTCCGTTGACGAGACCACCCTGGAGCTGTACGGCCCTCTTTGTTCACCACTCGATGACACGGAAGATGCTCTGCACCTGGTGTATATCTCAACGTCCGTCCTACCATCCGTGAATGACTGGGCCATCCTGCCAATGCCGCAATATGGCCGTAGGTTGTCACCTTCCCACGAGGTATCTGGCTGACGATGTTAAGCACATCTTCACCAAATCTCCTCGCCTGCTCTGGCGTCATCCTATCGGGATAGTCCTTCATTCCTTTGGCTATTATTCGGTCTCAAAAAAGGGCTCACATGTGGCTGGCTATCTCCATGTTGCGCTTCATCTATTTGCGTTTTGATGTTTGATGGCACAAAGATAGTTCGATTTTTCGAATAGACTAAGCATATAAATATTCTCCATAACAGTTCAATTTTAAACTTTTATGGTGCGAATATACGAATAATAGTTTAATTTCGGACTATTATATACAATTATTTAACTATTTTAGGTTCCCAAAGGTGTCGCTTCATACCTATTTTATTATATATACATGAAAAGCGGGACTTTTCCGGTAGTCCCATTTTTATTAGCGTAGGCATAGCCTTACACTTCTCCCCATATTTCGTCCAGCCCAGTTGTTATCTCTTCCGACAACAACTCGCCGGAGTGACCCTTCTGCCAATCGAAAGAAGGGATGGTTGCCTGAAGCTTCTCCAGCGATATGTGAGGCGCGGAGCCTGATTCCGCATTGTAACATATCATATCCACATACATTCTGCGCTTGGTGCTGCCTGCCCAGTCGTCATCGGGGTATGGGTCAGAAAGGAACTGGCCGCAGAACACGATGCCCGCCTTGTCGTCGCCCGTGCGCATCATATAGAAGAAGTCGCCCCTGCGCGCCTCTTGCCACTCATAGATGCTCCAGTCCATGCGGAACATGCCGTGCACGCGGTTTTCCATGCACGCCTCGAAGTCCTTCTCCGTAAACGAACTGATAGTTGGGTTCCAGCGCATCAGGTAAGTCCTCGCCTCCATTAGCATTGGCACCACCTCAAACGTCACCTCCCACACGCAGCTGTCGCCGTCGGGGGCTTCCACGATGGGCTTGCCTGCGCCCTGGTAATTGAACCGTGTGCCGGGCTCTGTATCCACATCAATGATTCGTGCCAGACAATGGTCATCATCGCTGCTGAGATCCAAGAACTCCAGCACGCCCTTGATGGCATACGGAAACTCGCCGCCATTATAGAAATAGCAGCCGTGGAATGTATCTGGCAGTTCTTCGGTCACCAGCACCAGATTCCCATCAGAATTCTCAAGAAACATGTTCTGGTTGTCCTCGTTGATTTCAACAACGATATGTGTTATCTCGCCCGAACGTACCTTCTCAATCACTTCGTTATCCACTCCGATGGCGACACCCATCTCATTTTCCTTTTCCGACTTCATAGATTTGTTGCTAGGGGTTTCTGTGCACAAAGATACAACTTTTATTTGATATACGTATCACTTTGCGCCTTTTCTTCTATTACAATCTCGGCACAGCATCTGGCAGTTCTCTATGACGGTACGTCCATGATCGCGCCAAGGGGTAATATGGTCGCCTTCCATTTCTGCAAATTCAAATTCGATATCCTTATTTGGACATTCAGGATTGGCACAATGATGGTGCTGTCGTTCATAGACCTCCAATTTTATGTCATCAGGGAATGCACGAAGGCCAAGGTCATGTTCGTCACGAGTTAATACATAAGAACAAATACCTTTCTTGTTTTGTACCTCACTATCTATAATCAATTGACCAATCTCTTTATCGATAGCTGCCTTGTCTGGTATCATGTGACCAAAGTCTTTGTAGAGTTTTCCCCAGTTGACCCCTTTCATAATATCTTTCCGCTTCTTTACGTCAAACGTAGAAGTTACCCATGTTATGACTGCAGAGAAATGCTGCCATAACAAAGAAGCATTTGAATCATGCTGATGCTCGGCCATATAGCTACGAACAGGGTCTTTGCTGTTTATTTCCTGGAATTCGGCTATCCATTTGATGGCAGTTTCCAAATAGTCTTGTCGGATTGGTGAACCAGTCATTAGATATCTTCCCATATTGTATGCAGGGCAATTCGTCTTTGAGAAATATCGCTTAGCATCGCTTACAAAGGGACCTGCAAATACAGCGTTCTTTAACTCTTGTGAAGTAAGTCTTTCGCCAGCGATATTGATTGTTTCAAACCAATTGAGTTTTTCTTTGGGAGTACCAGTACAAACATAGACCATCAGTTCATAATCCAATATTTGATTTTGTTCGTCTTCCGTCAAATTATGGAAGTATTGGAATTCGTAGGCGAAGTCGCCATTTACATACTGACAGATACTGATAGTGCGTTGCTGACCATCCATTACCTCGAATGGCACATCTGCATCAGCATCCCTTGTGGCCCAGTACATAACATTCAATGGGAAGCCTTGCTTAATAGTAGTAATTACGGCAGCACGCTTTTTCTCGTCGTAAATAAACTCACGCTGATATTGCGGTCGGATATCAAGTTGTCCGCCATAGCCACGTACTCCAAGTTCCTCGTTGTCCTCATAGCCCTCGGTCAGTTCTCGGACAGAGACTTTCTTTAGTTCGATTTCCATAGTTTATTACTTTTTTCGGATTATTATGCGTCTATACAATATCTTTCCCTTTAAAGAGGGACCTTTACCTCTCCAATCTACTCGATGGTCATCAATGCCAACGATTTCAAATTGCTCAGGATTATATTTGTCAAGAAAAGATATGGGGACACCCATCAATTCGTTATAGTCGCATGGGATATCGCTTGTCTTGTCAACGTTTATGACATCGTAATCATCATATTTTGGATAATCCTCTTCATTATAATGGGCAAAGAGTACCAATTCCTCATGGCGTTTCTTGTGATCGAGATTTGTATACCAGATGGATTGAGAACGAGCCATATATTGATTGTTGTGTTTGATTATAGAACGGTGCTTATTTAAAGCAAGCCCCTCTTCAATGTAAGCAGTAGGCACGTTAAAATAGATTTCTTTACTCATAGGAGTATAACCAATCCACATTCGATTCTCTTTAATCAGCGGAAAAATCTCCTTATAAGTAATCGCATTCTTATTTCCAAGTATAACAAACTTCTTATCATTATTCATCAACTGTGATACATACTCACGAAATAGTGAAAACGGAGGATTGGTAACAACGATATCAGCCTGCTTTAACAACTCAACACATTCGTTACTACGGAAGTCTCCATTCTCTTTTAATACCGACAAAACATTCTTGTCGTTTTGTATCAAGTAGCGTACATCAGCTAAATCTACACGCCCATCACCATTCATGTCTTTTACCTCTGAAATCTCAACTTTGTATGCAACCTTCTTGGGCTTTTCTTCAAAGTCACCAAAGTCAATCATTAGTTCATTACCTTGAATGGGAGAACCGTTATAGCATGTACAAATTAGTTTTTTCAAACCAAAGGCATTAAAGTTGTTGGCGAAATATTTGAAGAAATTGCTTTCGTAGGGGTCATCGCAATTACATAGTATCACTTTGTCACGAAAGTGCTGGCGATAGTGCTTCAATTCATTCTCGATATCGGGAAGTTGAGTATAAAACTCATCTTTCTTTGCCACTTTGGCAGTATTCAGATTTTTGTTAGCCATAGTACATTACAATTTTTTGATGATTGGTTTGAAGAAGTTGATGAACTTTTCTGTATACTCTTTGTACCACGCAAAGATTTCTTCTCTTGATGTAGGATTACTTAGGTCGCCGCTCTTATAGATGTCGATAGTAGAAGCCTTCTTGTTATCAAGTCTTCGCCAGGTCAACTTAATACCAATGCTCTCTTCTGCCTCTTCCTTATATTTAGCCAAAGCATCGAAGTATTTTTTTTCGGTATCGTCAGACATATAGAGCTGAATGGTGGCCTTCTGCTCTCGCTTATTGAGGAGGAGTGAAATATGAATACCTCCTTTACCGATGGCTATGCTCATCCAGTGGTCATAAGATGCACTACGAGTACGGAACAACTTTGAGGGATTGTTTTTCATGTAATCGACAAAAGCATCCCAGTATTCATAATTGAATTCTTCGCCCTCTGAACGTCCTTCGTTGGAAGCCTGAGAACTTCTCACATCCTTTGACCATCCATTTGGCTTAGCAATCACATTGAACATTGGAGCAGCAGGACTATCCCCAATCTTGATGAGTTCAATCTCAACGCCGAAAAAGTTAAACTCCTTGTCGGTGATACGGTTCAGCCAGTCAATCGCAGCACGATGTTCTTCTGTGAAATGCTCGGCTATCCAGATAATTGTGACAGCATCAAGACCTGCGGCATATGTCAGAATCTGTCCGAGGTGGTTATGGTCGGTCTTCTCCAACTGATTCTCTATTAGCACATATTTGTCTGTGCCTGGGTCTACACAGAGAATGTCAGCCCTAAATGGGCCAACATGCTCCTCCTGAGCTTTCACTTCCAGTTCATTCATGCCGAGTGCGTCTGCAAGCAGAGATATATTTTCCTCCGATGCAAGCCAAGGCGTAAAGTCGCTGGCCTCGTTCTGCCAACAAGAACGTAAATCAACCTTTGTAATCTTCGATAGTTTTATAGACGTAGCCATAAGCAATTGATAGTTTTTTCCTTGCAATCGTCTATCAATCGCTGACGCACAAAGAAAGCGTGATGCCTCTCGCGCGTTAAGCTTAGGGGCAATGCGTCGGAATGCCTTGGAACCCCTGACCTGTCTACTCAAGAATGCATCACGCCGTTTAGCGTGAGCATCGCATATATTGACAGGTCAAGGCATCATTCCTGATACCCCGTCCTCTATTATTTCAGTGGCGTTTTATTCCAATTAATGTTTCCGACGCATTTTTGGCTTAACGCGAAATAATAGCGAATGCTTTACTGTAGTCCGGATTTCTCCCCGAACCATCGGCAAAGATAACAAATAATCAGGAAATAAGAAAGAAAATGGAAAAATAATTTGGAAATAAGCAAAAAAACGAGGAAACAGTCTCATTTCGAGTTACCCGGACTCCGACTCCGCTCGGAGCGGACTGGGACTTCGGTCGGAGCGGACTGGCACTTTGCTCGGAGCGGAGTCATAGCCTAATGGGAGCTTTGAAGGATTTTTGGAGGGTTTTTGAAGGATTTTTGGAGGACTTAATCAAATTTGTAAAATATTGAATATAAAATACTTAACTTTAATCTCAAGGATTTTTGATATGTTTTCTGCTAAAAACTATTTTTTAAAAAGAAAGTATATAATAAGTTTATGAGAAAACTATGCAAAAATTCCTTCTGAATCACTGAAAACAGCCGTCTGCAGGGCGTTTTAACCCATCAGGCGGCTGTTTAAAAAATCCTTCAAAAATCCTTCATCGTCCTTAGGATATCAACGAAAGGATTTCTTGCTGCAAATAGTCGGCTATGTCGAACTTCGGATTATCAGGAGGGGCTACTTGCTGACAGAAGCTACTGATGGTGAAATTGGCCAAGTCAGCCATCCCCAGAATGGCGGTTGTCCATTCATCAACGGCATCGCAATCAGGGATAACGAGTACATTGCGATTTCTCAAGGGTTCAAGAACCTGGCGTTTGAGCATGGTCTTATTGCCCGTAGCCACCCATACCATCTGTGGAAATGAGAGAGCACCGAAGAGTGCATTCTTGGGACTTTCCACCAAAGCCACCATACTGTCTGGATATTGCGTGAGCAGATGTTCGCCAAAAAGGCAATCGGAACGGAACACGGATTCTTTTGGGAACCGGTTTTCGCGCACCCAAATGGATGCTAGCCATCGGCAAGAGCCTTTGTCGCTATGTCCGAACCATGGCGAAGTGGGGTCAGCATCATAGTGCTGTACTTTCAGATTGCATACACGCCCATGTCTATCAATGCTGGGAAACACTGTATAGTCGTCCACGTCTTGTAATGAATAGCTGCCGATTCGATATTCCTCGACTATCCATTCTACAGCTTCCGGCTGAAACATATGCATCAGACACTGGCATAGCGAATTATTGACCGATACCAACTCATCGACCATATCCATAGGTATGTATGTGTAGTCAGGCGTTGTTGGCTTCACAGGTTCTTTAGGCTGCGGTCTTGGCGCTTGCCATGCAGGCTGCGTAGTGATGCCGAATTCATTGGAAAGCCATTGGCATGCCTCCTGAAACGACCAATGCTCCTGTTGCATGACATAGTCGATGACACTGCCTCCTTTGCCACAGCTGAAACAGTAGCAACGGTTCTCGTCTGTCCGCTCATAGAGCGTCAGCGAGGGGTTCTTATCTTCGTGCCATGGACAGTGAGTCTTTGAGACCACGCCCATCTTCCTGATGCTACAGCCCAGTCGCCGAGCCACCTCCGTAATGGAGATGGCATTAAGGCGACGGGTGTCGAAGTGTTCATGCATGGTTTTCATTGCTCAATGAGTTTAAGTTTGAAATAAAGCGATTTCGAATAGAAAATACGCTCATGTCCCAATTTCTCCAAACGGTCATAGAGTTTGGTCTTGCCCAACGCCTTGAACGACGAACTGATACAGTAATTGCGGTAAGCTTTGTATAGCTCGCTGCCCAGGGTGGTATGTTCTGACGGTTCACACATCTCGCTCAGGAAGAGTCTGACATTGTCTGACTGCAGACGGTACTGGTCGAGTGCTTTCTTACAGCTATCGCTGTCGGTGAATGCTCTGCGGACCATCAGACCGGGCAGTGACTCAAGCACCCAATTCAAGATGCCAGGCAACTCAGCTTTGAGTTTGTAGGCCAAAAGGTCATCCTTCTCATTTTCAGCAATCGTTACCAGATAAGGCAAGATGATAAGGCGGCGGAAGTAGCCAAAGGTAAGCTCTGCACGCGGCAACACATTGAAGGCTGCGATGAACTTGCCGTAATCGTCGGTTTCGTACGGATCGCGATAGAGATACTTAATAAGTACGCGCTCGCCCGACGTAAGTTGCTTCAGCACATTGGCATTCACATCCTTGCCGCTCTCGTGCGAGATGTTTAGCATCTTGCCCTCAATACCCGATCGCTTTACCTCATCACATGTCAAATCGCTCAGACTGAGATAGCTGACATTAAACGAACCCAACAGGGATTCAATGATTTCGAGCGTTACCGACTTGCCATTCTGTCCGTCGCCATAAAGCCAGAGCATCTTCTCGAGAGTGTGGCGAGGCATCAGACAATAACCGATAAATTCGGCCAACACCTGCTGAGCCTCGGTTTCGGGCAATACGTGATCAAGGAATCTGCGCCATAAATCGCACGTAGCCTTGACATCATAGCTGTAAGGCAGCGTGTAGGTGAACAAGTCTTCCTTACGATGTTCGCAAAGCGTAACGCGGCCTTCTGCAGAGATTTTCAGCGTTCCGTTGTGAACATTCAGCCACACCTCGCCATCAGGTATTAACTGACGTCGATATGCAGCCAGATTGAATGCTACACCTTCGTACAGTTGTTTCATGAACGAATGGTTCATGCGCTGCGACTCTGGTATTCCGCACAACTCAGCACACTGGTCCACAAAGTCCTTGAACTGTTGTGGTTCCACTTGTTCCCAATGACTGCCTGTATATACCATCATACGCTGGTCGCAGCGAAGCTTCTCAACATACTCACGGCACCACAGCAGTCCGTCGGCAGAACGGATAATCTCACGTTCGACCACCTCACGCAGTGCACCAAGACACTGACCTTTGCTGGCGGTCATCATGTCAACGATTTCTGCACTCTTCGATGTAACCCCATCGGCTATACGCTTCAGGGTAAGCGCCACTAACTGTGACTCGCGCATGGTGCGCTGAACTTCCAATTCACCGACCTTTTGAGTCAGTTCCTGCTCCAAAGAGCTAATGTTTTTTTCTAATTCTTCCATATTTCCTTTTTAATTGTGGAAGTTTATGCCTTGCACTCCAGATCCTCATAGGCGTTTTCAAAGACTGGCGGGACCCGTGCTCAGGATTAATCCCTTTGTAATTACGGCGCGAAGGTACAGCATTCCTATGAGAATACGGTTTTATCTGTTAACTTGTGAAAGGTGTGGAAAAAGGGCTTTATGCTGATGTTTTAACCCTAAACGGCAGTGTTTTGACCCTTATGGCAGTGCGCTGCAGGGAAAAGCCTGGGAGTTTTAACCCCCAAAAGGTATTAAGAGGTCAAAACACCTGCATGGGTTTTGACCTTAATGACAAGAAAATAGGGGTAAAACCATAACCGACATGCCTTGATACCGACATGTCGGTGAAGAAAAAAAGTTAAAAGTCAGTCGTGTTTTTCAGCAGTCTGCATCATGATAGAATCAACAAACTGGTCTATCTCCACTTCAAAAGCGGCTTGCTGTTCATATCTTACTTTGTTGTCAAGCTTGAAAGCCATTCTCTTGGCTCTCATAACGGCTCCCATCTGGACCACATCAATCTTGTCTTTGCAACGATTTGTGATGTAGCTGAGCATACCTACGTTCTTGGTGCCATCCCAACCGCACCAATAAAGCAGGTGCATGACGAATTGACCGCTCAGCATACCATGCCACCCTATGACGTCTGTGCGCAGATTTGCCAGTTCCTGAATATGGTCAAGAAGTGCACGAATACGCATCACCTTTTCTTTGTTGTCCTTGCCAAACAATTTAGACTCATCATCACTCAGTCCTGCCTTGCGTCCGTCATGAATGGTCTTGCAGGCACAAAAGTAATTAAAATCGGAATAATTGAACGTATGAAACAGTTCTGCTATCAGTTGTTTCACATTCTCTGCCTCTTCTACGGCCTTGACAATGTCGTGATTGAACTCCCTACCCTGTTGTTTCATCAAATCAATGAAACATTTGCTATTATTTACCGAACGTCTGAAACTATCCTGGTACAAGGCATAAGCCCATTCCGGATCAGAACGGATGGCTTTTTCCTCATCAATTATTTCAAGGCATAGTTGTAGGCATTTACCTGCTAACTCCAGATAATCATTCAGGTTCTTATGCAGATCTTTCACTGCCTGGTCGGGATAAGTATCCCATCCAAAAACATCCTGCGAGTACTCACCGTTACACAACGGAGTACGGTCGAAAGCCGACGCTCCCTCCTTTATCTTAGTGCCACGTTTCTTCTTGGGACGAAATCCGTCGGCAATCTTCTTGTAACCCGACAGCGTACTACGCATCTTACTCATCAACTCTATGACAGTTGAGAAGTATTTCTTATGGTTGGTGGGATATTCCTTATTATATGTTTTCCTCAGCTCCTTGATGCGTCCATATTCATTATTGGTATAATCGAAGCTTATCAACAAGCGGTTGTTGAAATTACGAACATCTTCTATAGTCCACTTCGTCTGCTGAAGACTGTAAAAGAAACGGTCTTCAGCTACTTGAGTGAACTTCTCATCGAGCATGCGCAGAGAATCCTCACTTGGTTCTATGTTTGTAGAATACATCATTGGAAATGTTAACTGAGTCCTTTTTTATTTTGGGCTGCAAAGGTATATATTTTTTTCCACCTATCAAAAAGTTTCGACATAAAAATTTTCTGCAGGAAAACAATCTTAAAATTCTTTATAGGAAATTTGCTGAAAAACTTGTATAATTCAATTATTTTTCGTACCTTTGTAGAGTAGTTAAGGCTACAGAATTAACCCGATTTATTAACATTAAAAACACAAGGAATTATGAACAAAACAGTTAGAATCTTTCTTCAGGCCATCAGTTACATTATCACCCTGATACTGGGTGCAAGCGGAGCCACGCTGATGTAAGCGCTCGACCTTTGGTCGCTTTTTACCTTTAGGTCAAAGATGTAAGAGGTTAGAGGTGGAATGTAATACCATGGAAAACACGCGATTTAAAGTCTCTCAGTACGTTTGTGCGGTGTTGCTTATCACGAGCAGCATCGCACTCGTAACCTATCAGGTGGTCCAGATTGACGATGTGGCCTCAGGCTTGCTCTACTACGTGGCGCAGTCGTTCCTGTTGGCAGGCTCGATATTCGGACTGGATCAGTATCTTAGAATCATTAACAAGCATTACCATGAACACAACAATCAATGACACTCGTTTATCGCCACAGTTTAAGCTTGGCGAGTTTATTAATCTGGGATCAACTGCTCACGGGCAACGGCTGGCTCCACATCTCCTGGAATCCCTTCGCCGCTCCCAGGCATGATGTCAGAATTGGGTACTATAAGTCATGAAAAAAAGTGGCGGAAATGTTTGGTGGTTTCGCAGATTTTTTGTATCTTTGTATCGTAATTCAAGAGCGGATTACAACAGCGGGAGGCGGCTGCCCGATGTAGTCAGTCGCAAAAGAATCTAATACCATAAAAAATTACAGTATGGCTACAGAAATTATTTCTTTTCCAGTCAACCTGCGAAAGGTGACTTCGCCCAAATCGCTGGGCTACGGCAAGGTGTACGCTGAGTTGGACGCCAAGGAGCCGTTGAGTTTGAAGGGTTTTGCCCGCCACTTGACTGAGCACGGCAAGATTGTGGATTACAGCATGACGGTGCTGGTGCTGCAGACGATGGTGAATTGTCTGAAGGAGTTGATGGTGCAGGGACAGCCTGTAAAGTTGGACGGTCTGGGTACGTTCAAACCCGTGATTGAGAACGACGGCAAGAAGGCGGCCGAGTCGGTAGAGGCTACGCTGGAAGGCGGTCTGAACCAGCTGATCAAGGGTGTTCACCTGCGTTTCCTGCCTGAGAATGCGAAGGGCGAGAAGTTGACCTCGCGTGCGCTGAAGAACGAATGTATGTTCCGCGCTGCCTATGTGGTGGCTTCGAAGAAGAAGACCATCGACGGCAAGGAGAAGCGCTATCAGGAGAAGATTCCCATCAGCAGCTTCGCCATCGCTACGGCCGAGCCTAGCAATCCTTAAAGCAGTGAAAGCGGGATTGTGGAAAGTGGGAAATTGGGACTGCCAAAATTTGGTGGTCCCAATATTTATTCGTACCTTCGCCAGCGTTATGAAGAAAATATGGATTATCATAGCAGTAGCGCTGGTGGTTACTGCTTGTCAGGAAACACTGGAAGATCGCTGTGAGCGTGAGGCTAAGGAATATACGGAGAAGCACTGCCCCACCCCTATAGCAAAGGATATCGTGATGGACAGCATGACGTTTGACAAGGCGACGCATACCATTACGTATGCTTATACGCTGAGTGGACAACTGGACGATTCGGCAGTAGTGAATGGGTCGAACTCACGCGAATTGCTGTTGCAGGAAGTCAAGAACTCGACAAACCTGAAGCTCTATAAAGAAGCGGGCTATAGCTTCAGATATATCTATCATTCACAAAAGAAAAAAGGAACGCAGCTGTTGGATGCTACGTTCCGTGAAAAGGACTATCGGTAACAATAACCGTTAACCGATATTATTCTTCGAGAGCCTCGGGCTTCATGTTGGTGTACACAGTCTGTACATCGTCGAAGTCCTCGAGCTTCTCAATCATCTTGTCGATGGTCTCGCGCTCCTCGGGAGTAACGTCCTTCAGGTCGTTAGGAATGCGGGTGAACTCAGCACCGGTAACCTCGAAACCGTTCTCCTCCAAGTGCTTCTGGATAGCTCCGAAGCTTGAGGGGTCGCCATAGATGGTGATTGAGTTTTCTTCCTCGTCCTCGTCGTACTCATCCTCTACACCGTAGTCAATCAGGTCGAGAATCATCTCGTCCATATCCAGACCGTCGGTCTTCTTGAACGTAAACACGCACTTGTGGTCGAACAGGAACGACAGCGAACCCTGTGTGCCCAGGTTGCCGTTGAACTTGTTGAACACTGAACGAACGTCGCCTACGGTACGTGTGGTGTTGTCTGTCAGGGCGTCGATGAAGATAGCCACTCCGTGAGGACCATATCCCTCGTAAGTGACCTCCTTATAGTCGCTCTGGTCCTTACCCATAGCGTTCTTGATGGCACGCTCGATGTTGTCCTTCGGCATGTTCTCGCGCTTGGCATTAGCGATGATAGCACGCAATGCAGGGTTCATGTCGGGCTCTGGACCGCCAGCCTTTACGGCAATGGCAATCTGCTTACCAATCTTGGTGAATGTCTTGGCCATGTGGCCCCATCTCTTCAGCTTTGTAGCTTTACGATATTCAAATGCTCTTCCCATATTTTTAACTCATAATTAATAATTCATAATGCATAATTAGCGCAACTCGGCATTGAGTTGCTTCTTGAGGTTCTGAATCAACTTCTGCATGATGGCCTCAATCTGCTTGTCGCCCATGGTCTTCTCAGGGTCTTGCAGGATGAAGTTGACGGCATACGACTTCTTGCCAGCGGGCAGCTTGTCGCCCTCATAGACATCGAACAGCTCGACTTTCTTCAGGAACTTACGCTCCGTCTGACGAGCGATGTCTTCAATCTGCTGGAACTCGACGCTCTTGTCGATAAGCAGGGCGAGGTCACGGCTGACTGACGGGAACTTAGGAATGTCGGTGAATTCCACCTTCTGCTTGCGGATGACCTTCATCAGGGCTGTCCAGTTGAGCTCTGCATAATACACGGGGGTATCGATGTCGAACTTCTTCTGCAGCTTCTTGGTCAGCACACCCAGTTCGATGAGTTTCTTGCCACCACGATTCTCGATAGTAAGACCAGCAGAGAAAAAAGCGTTCTCACTCTTCTTGCGAACCAGCATACCTGGCTGCACACCAATGCGAGCAAGGATGTTGTCTACGTGTGCATCGAGCTCGGCAAACGAGGTGTCTTCGTTGGCATGAGCCCAAGAGCCCTCGACACGCTTACCGGTGAGCCACAATCCCATGTGATACTGCTCCTTATAAGCCTGCATGGGGTCGTCCTGATTCTCCTTGGCAGGGTCGAAGCTATAGACGTTGCCAAATTCGAAGAAACGGCAGTTGGGGTTCTTGCGCTTCACATTGTGTTCGATGCTCTCCAAACCGCCATAGAGCAGCGTGCCACGCATCACGTTGAGGTCGCTGCTGAGCGGGTTCATGATGTGTACCAAGCCTTGGTTTTGTGTGTCGTCATAGTACGACGACTTAGTCAACGAGTTATTCAGGATTTCATTGAAACCTGCACCCACCAGCTGCTCTGAAACGAGGTTAGCCAACTTGTGCTTCTGGTCTTCGTCGCCCTTAATGACAAGGCTGGACTTCAGCTGTGTGGGAATCTCCACATTGTTATAGCCGTAGATGCGCAGGATGTCTTCCACCACGTCGCAAGGACGCTGTACGTCCACGCGATAAGCGGGGATTTCAAGCTTCAGGCCCTCGGCACTCTCGCTGAGCACCTTCATCTCCAGCGAATCGCAAATGCTCTTGATGGTCTCAACAGGAATGTCCTTACCAACCAGCGAGTGAACATAGCTGTACTGGAGGTCAACAACGGCATTCTCCATCTTCTCGGGATAAACGTCCTTGATTTCCATCGACACCTTACCGCCCGCCAGTTCCTTGCAAAGCTGGGCGGCATATTTAAGTGCGTCAATCACGCCGTTGGGATCGATGCCACGCTCGAAACGGAACGAAGCATCGGTGCTCAATCCGTGACGACGAGCCGACTTACGAATCCATGTGGGATGGAAATAAGCACTCTCGAGAACGACGTTCTTCGTGGTCTCATAGGTACCACTACCCTTTCCGCCAAACACACCAGCGATACACATGGGCTCCTCGGCATTGCAGATAGCGAGGTCGCGGTCAGAGAGTTTGTGCTCCTCACCATCGAGCGTCACAAACGGTGTGCCTTCAGGCATGGTCTTCACCACAATCTTGTGACCCTTCACCATATCGGCATCGAAGGTATGCAGGGGCTGACCCAAGGCCATCATCACGTAGTTGGTAATGTCGACGATATTGTTGATGGGGCGCAGACCAATGGTGGTCAGCTTATTCTTCAACCAATCGGGCGATTCTTTTACCTCACAGTCAGTTACGCTGACACAGGCATAGCGCTTGCAGGCCTCGGTGTTCTCGATGACCACGTCGATGGGGAGGTCGTGATTGTCAACGGCAAAATTGTCGGCCACAGGCTTGTGGGTGGCTGTCTTGTAGCCGTTCTGCTTCAACCAGGCATACAGGTCGCGAGCCACACCCCAATGAGAGAGGGCATCGGCGCGGTTGGCAGTGATGTCAACCTCGATGAGCCAGTCGCTCTCCAAGTGGTAATACTCAGAGGCTGGTGTGCCAACAACAGCATCGTCAGGCAATACGATGATGCCAGCATGGTCGGTACCGATACCAATCTCGTCCTCGGCACAAATCATACCCAGCGACTCGACGCCACGCAGCTTCGACTTCTTGATGACAAACTCCTTGTCGCCATCATAGAGCACACAACCCAAATCGGCCACGATGACCTTCTGGCCAGCAGCCACATTGGGAGCACCGCAGACAATCTGCTGGGGTTCGCCCTTGCCCAAATCAACGGTAGTTACATGCAAATGGTCTGAATCGGGGTGCATCTCGCACGTGAGCACTTTACCAACGTAAAGTCCCTTCAGACCGCCCTTAATACTTTGTACTTCTTCGAGTGCGTCGACCTCCAGACCAGTCGATGTCAAAGCATCGCACACCTGCTGTGGTGTGAGGTCGAAATCAACGTACTCTTTTAACCATTTATACGATATATTCATTGCAATGATAATTATTATCTGAAAAACGGTGCAAAGGTACGAATAAGTGAGTAAAATACCAAATTTATTTGAGTATTTTCGAACGAGAGTACCTTCGACGAAGTCAAAATTACGAAAAATCGGGCAAAGCACAAAGCATTTACCCGATTTTCTTAGTTTTACAAGACAAAGAAGCTTATTCTTCTTCTGGAGCAATGAGCTTATAGCCCTTACCATGGATGTTGATAATCTCAATCTGCGGGTCGTCCTTCAGGTGCTTACGCAACTTGGTGATGTAAACATCCATAGAACGTGCATTGAAATAGTTGTCATCAATCCAGATGGTCTTCAGGGCGAAATCGCGCTGCAGAATCTCATTGGCATGTGAGCAGAGCAGAGCCAGCAGTTCGTTCTCCTTCGTGGTGAGCTTGGTCTGCTTGTCGCCAATGACGAGCAACTGCTTCTGAGTATCGAAGGTGAATCCACCAATGTGATAGACAGAGCTCTCCTTGTTTTTCTTGCCACGAACACGGCGCAGGATAGCCTCAATACGGAATACGAGTTCCTCCATAGAGAAGGGCTTGGTGATGTAGTCGTCGGCACCAATCTTGAATCCCTCCAGGATATCCTCCTTCAAGGTCTTGGCTGTAAGGAAGATAATGGGGATGTCGGCATTGGCCTGACGGATTTCCTGTGCCAATGTGAAACCATCTTTCTTAGGCATCATCACATCAAGCACGCAGATGTCGAACTTGGTCTTCAGGAAGGCCTTGTAACCAGCATCGCCATCGGGGCAAAGCTCGGCTGTGTAACCTTTTGCTGCAAGGTATTCGCGCAACAACATTCCGAGGTTCTCGTCGTCTTCACAAAGAAGAATTTTCAGTTTTTCGTCCATAATCTTAACTATTTAAATGGTTTATACTATTTTTCACTTATCACTTTTCATTTTTCACTTAGGCCTCAGGCCGCATCAGTCTTCCTTAATGATCGGGAGTGAGATGGTAAACTTAGTACCCTTCCCTACTTCACTCTCGGCCTTGATTTCGCCTTGGTGCAAATCAATCACTTTCTTGACGTAAGCCAGTCCGAGTCCGAAGCCCTTGACATCGTGCTTGTTGCCCGTATGTACACGATAGAACTTATCGAATATCTTCTTCAAGTTCTCCTTCTTGATGCCCTGACCCGTATCGCGGATAGAGAGGTAGAGTTTCTGTTCATCATTCCAGGTACGGATGTAGATGTCGAGCGGTTCCTCCTGCTTGCGATACTTGACGGCATTGTCCATGAGGTTGGTAATAGCATTCTGGAAATGTACCTCATCGACGAAGATAGCAGAATCGATGGCCTCAATCTCCGTATAAATCTTACCACCCGTATGCTCTACACGCAGGGTGAAGGTCTGGGCTATCTGCTCTACCATTTCGTTGAGGTCGAGTTCCTTCTTCTTGAACACCACACTCTTCTTGTCGAACATAGACATCTGGAGTACCTTCTCTACCAAGAAGCGCAGACGCTTGGACTCATCGGTAATAACGCTACTGAGGTGCTTGGTCATCTGTTCTGACTTAGCAACAGACTCGTCGTTCATCATCTGGGCAGCCAGAGAGATAGAAGCAATAGGTGTCTTCAACTCATGAGTCATGTTATTGATAAAGTCGTTTTTAATCTCCGTATAGCGCTTCTGACGGAATATCACCACGATGGTAAAGATGAACGTAATCAACAGCACAATGGTGAAAATGATGCTGGGAATCATGAAGCGCACACTGGAGAAGATGTAAGAGTTCATCTCTGGGAAGTGAATGCGCACCACACCCATCTTCGACCTCGGGTCGTTCTGGAAAAGATACTGTTGATAGGTAAACTCCTTACCTTCGTCCGTATAGTCTGGACAACGGAACACCTCACGACCATCGGTGGTGGAAACGGTGAGATGATAAGGGATGTTGATACCGTTGTTAATCAGTTCGGTACGGATGTCCTGATCAAGCATACGGAAGTTAACACGTTCCTTCAAAGGCTTATCGCTAGCAGTATAAAGGATGTTATAGACCACCTCGTCGAGCAATGCTTTCTGATAGACATAGCGATTGCGAACAATCTCCTGCATGGTCTTGGTAGCGTCAGCCAACGTATTCTTATCCTTACGCAGAATCATCGCCTTGGGAATAGACGAAGGTTTCATCTCAAAGGTCTTCAACTGGAACGAGGAATAGACAGTACCATCGTCTGCAGCCACTGCAAACTGATGGGAATGCTTAATGGTGCCATCGAGACCATCGACCATCACAGAGTCCTGCGTAAAGGCTCTGCGCTCGGTCTCGTTGACGTCTTTTTCAAGATATCTGAGCGTCTCGTTCATCTCCATGTTATGAGAGACCTGATAGAGCGCGCGGTTCACACTCTCATCGAACTGCTCTTTCTTCATCTTAACCATCTCCTCGACATAGGAGAACTGAAGGAAGAGCAGGGCCAGGAACGAGAATCCCATAATAAAGGCTATTGCCCAAATAGTAGACTTCTTCATATCGGAAGCAAAGGTAATGCTTTTATCGATATGAAGAAGTCTTTTAGTTAATTAATTCCGTTAATTTTAACGTCTTTAACTAATTTGTGTGGTTTTAATTAAAAATGGAGATTTACATCAATACCTATCTGGAAGGGATTACCTCGCTGGGCGAAGTAAAGAGTCTCACCCCCAAACGAGCTGTCGATGGCAAATATATTATAATTGGTGTTGGTTAAGTTGCGACTCCAAACGGAAATGGTAACAGGCGACAGGTCTGCATCTACATGAGCCCCCATCACGGCATACATCTTCTGACTATAGGTGTTTTCCGTGTTCCAGTAGGTCTTGCCCTGTGCAGACACATTAGCACCTACCGTCACGCTACGCAATACACTATTCTGAATGTCGAAACGATAATCGGCATTCGCAGAAAGCGTGTGCTGCGGAACAAAAGGTACATAATTGCCAGAATAGTCGATAGGTTCAACCTGCGTACCCAGTTTTACGCTATCAATATAGTCCTTGAACTTGGCACGGGTATAGCCATAGCTGACACCCCACTGCAAATGATTATCAAAGGCACTGCCGCGAAGCGTAGCCTCAAGTCCACAGCTATAGCTCTTACCTGCATTCACCATAGAACGGCCGAAGCCATACTGGGTAGCGAAGACGGAAAGCTGCTGGTTGCGAATCTGCATATAATAAGCGGACAAGTCGAAATGGAGCGAATTGTCGAAGAGGTTCAGGTGTGTACCCACCTCAAAGTTCCATGTTTCCTCAGGCTTATACTGAATGGTGTTGCGGATATTCTCGTAAGAAACCTCATCGTGCTGAATCTCCACATCACCACGAGCCGTCTGAGCCTGTCCTTGCAATTCTGCCTGCAGAATATCGCTGAACATCTGGATATTAAACCCACCGGCACGATAACCCTTTGACACCAATGCATAAACATTGCTGCCTGCATGGTCGATACGATAGGTCAGTCCTATCTTAGGCAGGAACTGATTGAAGGTTGCATCTTCGTTATGTTCCAGTACGGAACGGACATTGGCCACCACCTTCGTACCCATCACATTCTCATCAAGATGAGTGGTAGCACTGGTGGCATAGTCTATCTTGGTTTTGTTGATATCATAGCGAAAGCCTAAGGTGGCTGTGAGACGGTCGGTCAGACTCAGATGGGTCTCATGGAAGAAACCATAGTTGGTCTGAGGGGTGCGGAACAATCCAGGAATCGTCTCTGTATTCATGGTGATATGGCAACCACCCATACGTTCCACCATGGCAACAGCAGCCTCCATACCCATACGCTTAGCCATAGAATTGACCATACCATAGTAAGCGTAGTCTTCAATCTGCTTCGAGAGATATGCGTTCATATCAGGATCGAAATAGACAGGAGCATTGGTCTTCAGCCACTGATGAGAGAAGAAAGCACCCGTAGTTCCCTGCCAGATACCATAGCGATGACTCTTATGCACCAATTCCTGGGTGATGCTGTTCTGCAACTGCTTCTCCTCCATATGCATATAGTCCAAGGGACGATAGTCAATATCCATCAACATGTCATCGTTGAGGTATTGCCAACTGGCTGTATAGGCGATATCACCCCAATCGGCTGCATAATTCAGGTTCAAGCCCGTGTTCAGCATATTACGCTTATAATTGCTCTGACGATTGGTACAAGGACTTGCGGCATATTCGAGGGCTTCATCCAACTGTCCATAAGGGAAACCGTTCTGACGTACAAACTGATAGTCTGCCGTGAAATCGAGCGTCAGTCTGCTAGCAGGCTTTGCCACCAAGCGAAGGCGTGCACCAGCCTCGTCCATATTGTCTGCCCGATCACCCGTAAACGTGTTGCGGAAGAATCCGTTGGTTCCATTATAGAAACCAGCCACAGAAAGTGCCAGATTGTCATTGAACCGATGGTAATGAGCTGCTTCTGCATTGCGATAGAAGTGGGAACCAATACCTATTTTAATATCCGTACCCTGATAATTCATCGGGTTCTTAGTATAGATACGAACCAATCCGCCTTCCGTATTGATACCATAAAGAGTGCCCTGCGGACCACGCAGTACATCCATACGGTCAACACCATAGAAATGGCTATTGAAAGTCGACTTGCTCATCAAGGGAATATTGTCGACATAGATACCCAGCGAGGGACTATTCACACGTGATCCAATGCCGCGAATATACATAGAAGAGGTATAGCGCGAACCGTAGGCTGGCATGACAAACGAGGGAACGAAGTTAGAGGCATCGCGAAGGTCACGAACACCCAACAGGTTCATTTCGCCCGATGTCAGCACACTGGAGCTTATGGGTTGATGACGTAGTTTATAAAACTCTTTTGACTGAGATACGACTACAACTTCGTCAAGGTCGTAGACACGAGAAGAGTCGGTTAACTCGCTGATATTCTCTGCCACCGCAGGTATCAGTGAGCCAAGTGCCCAAACTAATAACAATACTTTTTTCATTTACAAATCATTTTATCCTTAAAAATTGCGAGTGCAAAGGTACGGCATTCCCTTCACACTCGCAATCCTCATTTATGATGATTTTTCACCTTTTCCGGAAAGTATATCGTTGTCGGACGGCTTCAAACATTAAGATAGCGGCAGAAACAGACACATTCAATGAGTCGCCACACCCTAACATCGGGATGCGGATGTGTGCATCAGCAGCCTCACGCCACTTGTCCGTAAGACCAGTAGCCTCCGTACCCATCACAATAGCCGTTGAACGACACATATCAGCTTCATAGTAGAAACAAGAGTCTTGCAACTGAGCTGTCAGAATCTGGACATTATGCTCCTTCAACCAACGGATACATTCTTCGGAAGTGCAAGCCACACAGGGCACACTAAAGAAAGCACCCACCGAAGCACGGATAAGATTGGGGTTATAAAGGTCGGTCAAGGGATCGCACACGATGACGGCATCAGCATTGGCTGCATCAGCCGAACGCAAAACGGCTCCCACATTTCCAGGCTTCTCAACGCTCTCCATCACCACGACAAGGGCTCGCTTCTGCAATTTAATATCATCAAGCGTAAACTGACGGGCAACAACTTCTGCAATGACACCTTCTGTACCACCACGATAGGCCACCTTATTATATATATCAGCACTCACCTGAAAAACTCGGGCACCATCAGCATGGGGTTCTTCAAGACCAAAAATCTCCGGACACCAGAAAAGCGTATCAACAACATATCCATTGTTGATGCAACGTTCTATCTCGCGACGCCCTTCCACCACGAAGAGTCCACTCTTGCGTCGCTCCTGAGACTTCTGCTGAAGTTCCAGAAGACGCTTAATCTTCGGATTTTGAGCACTGGTAATCACTTCCATCATAACTCCTCACATTCTTTGAGCCACAACGCACAGCTGGCATCACTTGGCATACGCCAATCGCCACGAGGTGACAAGGAAATACTACCTACCTTCGGACCATCAGGCAGACAAGAGCGCTTGAACTGCTGAGAGAAGAAGCGGCGACAGAAGGTGGAGAGCCAATGCTTGATGGTCTCTTTGTCGTAAGCATCACCAAAGGCATGTTGTGCCATCAGGAATATCTTTGCCGGACGGAAACCATAGCGCATAAAATAATAAAGGAAGAAATCGTGCAACTCGTAAGGTCCAACCAAATCTTCTGTTTTCTGCTGAATGTTACCATCCTCATCAGCAGGTGTCAATTCTGGAGAGATGGGGGTGTTCACAATATCAATCAGCGTGTCGCGCTGAGCACTAAAGAGTGGTAACATGGCGATATATCGCACGATATACTGGATAAGCGTCTTGGGGATGCCGGCATTCACGCCATACATAGACATATGGTCACCGTTATAGGTGGCCCATCCAAGGGCAAGTTCTGACAAGTCGCCTGTACCCACCACCAAAGCATTCAACTTATTGGCAAGATCCATCAGTATCTGGGTTCGCTCACGAGCCTGCGAATTCTCGTAGGTGGCATCATGAACTTTCCCATCATGACCAATGTCCTTGAAATGCTGGTTGACAGCCTTGGAAATGGATATCTCCATCTGTGAGATATTAAGCGTCTGCATCAACGATGCGGCATTGTCGTGCGTACGGTCCGTGGTACCAAAGCCAGGCATGGTCACACCAATGATTCCCTTACGGTCTAATCCTAACTTATCGAAAGTACGTACACATACTAAAAGTGCCAGCGTAGAATCAAGACCACCACTAATTCCCACCACCACATGTTCACAATTGGTATGTACCAATCGCTTGGCCAGCCCTGCAGTCTGAATGTTCAGGATTTCCTCGCAAGTCTCAGCCATCTCTGCATCCGACGGGATGAAGGGATGAGCATCAATAGCACGAGTGAGCGTAAAGGGATGATCGCCAAAAGTAGCCTTCGCTTCAATGATCTTGGCTTGTGCATGACGCTGGGCATTGATGAATGTAGAGTTGGAATGACGTTCGGTGCGTAGGCGATCCACGTCAATCTGGGCATACTGAATCTGAGGCTGGAAAGAATAGCGTTCACCTTCAGCCAAGACACGTCCATTCTCAAATATCATCGCATTACCACCATACACCACATCCTGGGTAGATTCGCCAAAACCGCAAGAAGAATAGACATAACCACTCATGGTACGGGCACTCTGCTGAATGAGCAAAGAGCGCAGATAACGATGTTTTCCAATCAGCTCATCACTGGCCGAACAATTAAAGATGATGTCAGCACCCGCCATCGTAAGATTGTTGCTGGGAGGAATGGGAGCCCATACATCTTCGCAGATCTCTACCCCAAAACGTACCCCATCGCCCGTCTGGAACAACTTGGGTTCAGCAGAAAGCGTCACAGGATTGCCTGCCAGATAGATTTCTGATGGGTTCAAGTCCTGAGCAGAGGCAAACCATCGCTTCTCATAGAACTCATTATAATTAGGCAGATAAGTCTTGGGCACTACCCCTAACAAATTTCCGCCCTGAATAACCACAGCACAATTAAGTAGCAGGCCTCCGCTCTGTACAGGCATACCTACAATGCAGATAATATCCAACTTGCGGGTAAAATCAAGTAACTCGATAATACCTTCTTCTGCTTTGGACAGCAAGAGCTGTTCTTTGAAGAGATCCTGACAGCTGTATCCTGTCAGACATAACTCAGGGAAGCACACCACCTCTGCACCCTCACCATCAGCCAAGACCACGAGGCGTTCTATCTCTTTCACATTATACTCTACATCAGCCACCTTAACGGCAGGCACAGCAGCAGCCACTTTAATGAAACCGTACTTCATATTATTGAACATTAACCGTTAACCATTAACCATGAACCCTCTATGGGATAAGGAGTGAAGAGTCACCATAGCTCAAGAATCGGAAATCGTGAGCCAGTGCATAATCATATATCTTATGCCAATCACCCTTTACAAAAGCACTCACCAACAGCAACAAGGTAGACTGAGGCTGATGGAAGTTAGTAACCAGCATTTTCACGATTTTATAGTCGTAGCCAGGAGCTATGATAATCTGAGTAGACGAGTGGAGCACTGTCAACTCATGACGTATCATCCAGTCTCTTAACGCCATCAACGCTTCCATTGTGCTAGGCAATTTCTCATTTCTCATTCCTAATTCCTCATTTGGCGCAGTTTCTGCGCCATAGGGTTCCCACTGGTTGACATGGAGTTCCTCCTCTTTAATATCAGGATTGCGAAGTATCTTCAATCCCATATAATAAAGACTTTCTAAGGTACGAACACTCGTAGTACCCACCGCAATAGCGTGACCCTCATGAGCCAGAAGACGTTCGATGGTATGCCGACGAACAGCCACAAATTCTGTATGCATCTCATGTTGTCCGATGGTATCACTCTTGACGGGTTTGAAAGTACCCGCACCCACATGAAGTGTCAGTTCTTCGCGTTCAATACCATGAGCATCCAAATCCTTCAGTACGCGATCCGTAAAATGGAGTCCTGCAGTAGGAGCAGCCACACTACCTTTTATCTTTGAATAGACGGTCTGGTAAGTGGTCTTGTCACTCTCTTGGGTCTCACGATTCAGATAAGGAGGAATAGGCAGTTCGCCCATCGCATCAATGATTTCAGCAAAAGAGCGTTCCCCACTCCATTCAAAATCAATCCACTGACTGGTTCCATGCTCTCCACGACGGGTGGCCTTTACGATGACCGACTCCTCTTGAATCGTGATGGTTCGGGAAAGTGTTCCCTCTCTCCACTTTTTCAAATTACCTACCAAGCATAGCCATGAACAACGACCAGTGGTCTGGAACATGAGTTCATAGTCAGAAGGCTCTGCCGGTTCGAGCAAGAACACTTCAATGAGTGCTCCTGTCTCCTTACGGAAATGCAGGCGCGCCTGAATCACCTTGGTGTTGTTAAAGACCATCAGGGCACCTTGTGGCAATAGGCTCGGCAGGTTGTGGAAAACAGATTCGCCAACAGTGCCGTGCCTATAGACAAGTAGCTTCGAGCTATCGCGCTCAGCCAAAGGGAACTTGGCTATACGCTCATCGGGCAACTCGTAATTATATTCAGATATATGTATTTCTTTTGTTTTCATCATCACGATGTGCAAATATCAGACATAAGTCATGTAACAACCACGGCACAGTGCAAAGACTATCGTCAGCAGGAAGACGGCTATGGGAACATAACAAAGACGCTCGCTATATACGGCTGGTTTAGTTACGCGACAATACAGGCGATAGACAGAATAGCCTACGATGGTTCCCCAGATTAGTCCCACCATGATGTCACCTGGATAATGAACACCCAGATAAAGACGTGTCCAGCAATTCACCAAAGAAAAACAGATGAGGGTAATGACCAGCAGTCGGCGACGCATCAGCAACGACAAGAACAACGCGATGGAGAAGGTGTTGCAGGCATGAGCGGAGAAAAAGCCATAATTACCTCCGCGATAATTGTCTACCGTGTCTACCAACATACCGATCTGTGGGTCGTGAGTCGGTCTCCAGCGGGCCACCAAAGGTTTTACAATCATATCATCGAAACCACCTGCAAAGAGTACACACAGACCTGCTGCTGCTAAAACAAACAAGATGTTTTTGGCACTAACGTTCGTTTTAATCACCACATAGAACAAAGCGAGATAAAGGGGTATCCACGTCTTGGCATTGGTGAGCGTCATCACTACATAATCCAAGAATACGGAGTCGCTGCCATTAACCATTAACAACAAATGCTTGTCGAATTGTATCAGTTCTTCCATAATTTAAATGATTTCTATTTCTTTTGTTTCCAACCAACCCTCTTTGCCATCCGCTACGCGAATTTTCTTCCAGCCATGCATAGAGCCATCAGTGATATTCACCTTCGTTCCTTCATGAAGGATAAAGAGGTCTGTACCATTCTTTGAAGGGGTACTCTTGACATTGACTGCCGATTGTATGATGATGGCACCCGAGCGATGAATTAACACTTTCTTCTGTTGCCATGCAAAAAGATTGCTCAACAAGAAGATGATGACAAAGAATAATCCACCAAAGAAGCCGACCTTGCGAAGCCAAACAAGATTGGCAAAAAGATAGGCCAAGGCCAAGATGATGGCAGCGACTAGGGATATCAGGGCCATACGTGCCCAAGCATCCACACTCATCAGGTTCACCAAGGAACGATACCAAGTGACAAAGAACATCTCAGATTCCGGTACAATCTTGTCGATGGTCTTCGAACGAGCCATCTGCAGGTTGAAACGGATATCCTTATCGCCAGGTGACAATAGAAGAGCACGCTCGTAGTTAAGGACTGCCAGCGTGATATTATCCATGCGATAATAACAGTTGCCGAGATTATAGTACAAATCAGCAGAAACACCTTGTTTCAACAATTGTTCATACTGTTGAGCAGCCTTCTGGTAATGCTCCTGAGCATAGGTACTGTCAGCATCTGCCTTTGTCACGGCACCAGCCATCATAGGAACAGAAAGCAACATGATGACCAGGACGGCTAAAGGAGCACGCCCACCTTTCTTCATGGTGGTTGCAATTTGAGTAATCGCTGTCATCGCAGCTTCATAGACTTTATTCATATTTCCTGTTGCATCACCTGGAGCATAGCGGGCAAACTCACACTCGTCCAAAGCCCCGATGAACTGCTGGATGGTTTCTGACGATACCTGATGAGCAGACAACTGCTGACTGATATTCTCGCGAGACAACTGTTCCACCGGCATATTCAGCTTATCGCCCACATATCCCCACAGAGCACGTAACACTTCATCATAGAACTCACCCTGTTTACCCTCCTTCATCAGTTGGGCAGCTTTCTTCAGACGTTTGGTAGCCACCTTATTGGCTTTTCCTGCACGTTGCTTGACAATGTTGGCATTCTCAATAGCCCGACGACGGAAGATGATAAAGAGGGAAATAAAGCCCAATAAGAGAACGGCCAATAGTGTCCAATAGCTTGTAGATCCGAAGAAGAAATCATTGATACCACGTTGACGGGTCATACCGGTCTTGATATAATGGATATCACTATTCAACAACTTCACATCTTCTTGTCCGTTAAAGGTGGCTACAGTACCTGTGCCGTCACCCTTGGCAACACTCAGCTTAAACGATTCCGTCTTCACCGTCTTATAGGCATTGGAACGGGTATCAAAATAGGTATATTCGATGGCCGGAATTTCAAACTCACCCTGATGGCGTGGAACGGCCAGGAAATCATATACGATAGAGCCTTCAAGACCTTGTGTCGTCAGTTTGGTATTATCTGTTACCTTGGCATCATAGCTGTCAAAGTCTTTGGGGAATTTGACAACGGGTTGTTTCAGCAGTTTCATGTTTCCTGCACCACTGACGGTCACACGCAGTTTCACAGGGTCATTGGCCTTTACCTCCGTCTTGTCAAGACTGGCCGAAATGGTGTATTGTCCGACACCTCCTGAGAAGTTAGCAGGTCGCTGAGGCAAGGGGTCAACATGTATGGTGATACCAGGAGCCTTGATCTGTTTCTTCACCTCTATATATCCTGACCCACCATTGAAGAACGCTTCAAAGGGATCCACATTACGGTTTTGCTGTACCACCACACCTTCATAGGTAATGCTGGGAATCTCCAGTTTTCCCGTAGCCTGTGGGAACATCACATATTGTTGCCAAGTAACCGTTCGATAAGTGCGACCATTGAAGTGCTCCACACTAAAGCTCTTCTCTGCAGGCAGTGGCACTTCACGCGTATAGAAACTCTTCAGGTCGGCCATCTTACCATTCAACTGTGTCAAGCCCACCAGCGTATATACCTTATAGGTAAGCAGAATAGGTTCCTGTTCACGAACATGCTGTTTAGAGGCACTTACCTTGATAAACAAATCAGAACCAGAGATAGAACTGCCAGCAGGACGGATCTCCTCACCTGCCCTGCCTTGCTGACGATTACCCTGACCACCACTTTGTGCCTGACCACTTACCTTGATATGCAACTCATTTGAATGAATGGTCTTTCCACCCACCTGAGCCTGGGCTGGCGGGATGGTGAACGAACCGTTCTTGTTGGCAGACAAGATATAGGTATAGGTGACTGATGACGAACTGGACATGTGGCCATTCACCAATTGATAGCTGGACTGGGTTGAGGTACTGGGTCCCATCAGAACATCAAACTCTTCCGGGATATTCCCTGCACGGAATCCTTTCACATCATCCGTATTGACCGTATAGGACAGACGGAACTGTTCGCCCACCGCCACCTGTGACGGAGCACGACCAGTAATCTGCTGGGCCATGGTTACCATGACCATTGTCAAACATCCTATCAGTAAGAGATATCTTTTCATCATAATAGTCCTTTTTACATCTTACCAGTTCTTTTGCAACGAGCGCCTGTTCGGTTGTTGCTGAGCCTTCTTCATACGCTCCTGGGTCTGCTTTTCTTCCTGGATAGCAGCATTCAGCATCTGTTCAGCATTTTCCTTGCTCATCTGCTGTTTGTTCTGTTGTTGTTGCTGCTGGTCCTGCTTTTGCTGATCTTTCTTGTCTTGATCTTGCTTCTGCTGATCCTTTTTATCTTTCTGGTCTTTATTATCTTTGTTGTCTTTATTCTGCTGGTTCTGTTGGTCCTGCTGTTGTTTCTGCTGACGTTTACAGAGTTCCAGATTATATCGGGTCTCATCATCAGCAGGATTATTTCGCAATGACTCCTTATAAGCCTCAATGGCTTGGGCAAACTGCTTCTGACCTTGACAAACCACCCCAATATTATGGAAGGCCTGCGACTTCCTGATAGGATTGGTTTCCAGTTTTGCAGCCTGCTCAAACTGACTGACAGCCGCAGAATCTTTCCGTTGTCCAAGCAGCGCATTACCCAAGTTATACAAAGCCTGCGCATTCTGTGGATTCTTCTCTACCGCTTTCCGGTAAGAGACTTCAGCCTCTGCATAATTCCCTGCACGGAACTGCTTATTACCCTGACGCACCAACAACCTATCGGTCTGTGCCTGTATCGTCGTGGATACCAATAATGTTAGCAACAGGGTAACTACTTTCTGCTTTCTTTTGAATAAGGAGATGTTTTTCAGCATGGGGTTCTTGATGTCAAGAATGCAAATCTCGATGATGAGCAATAAAAGAACAATGATGCCAACGGCCTGAAACTGTTCATCATAATCACTATATACAGTACTCTCTATCTCCTTTTTAGCCAGTTTGTTCAGTTCCTGATCCAACTGGTCCTGCGCATTACTGTTGTTCTCAACATGGATATAGGCACCACCACCTGCCTGGGCTATCTCACGACACATCTGTTCGTTCAAACCCGTCATCACGGTCTGTCCTGTATTGTCCTTCATATAGTCTCCATTACCGGTAGGAATCGGAGCTCCCTTGGTGGAACCAACACCCAGGATGTATACACGCATACCCTTATCCTTGGCTTCTTTGGCAGCTTCCAAGGCCCCACCCTCATGGTCTTCACCATCCGTAATCACGATGATGGCTTTTCCAACACCCTCTTGCTGGGTAAAGCTATGGGAAGCCATCGAGATAGCCTTGGCGATATCAGTACCCTGAATGGAAATCATGGAAGGTGAGATATTCGATAAGAACATCTTCGCACTGACATAATCGCTGGTGATAGGCAATTGAATAAAAGCATCACCCGCAAAAACGATAAGACCAATCTTGTCATTGGTAAAGTTGTCAACCAGATTCTCCACCATCATCTTAGAACGGTCCAGTCGACTGGGAGCAACATCCTCTGCCAACATGGAATTGCTGACATCAAGGGCGATAATGGTCTCTATACCGGTACGCTTCTCATGATTGATCTTCGTACCAAACTGTGGACGGGCTATCATGACGATCAGCAATGCCAGGGCTGTCAGCAGTAAGCAGAACTTCACCAATGGACGGAAACGAGACACGTCCGGCATCAGTTGTCTTACCAGTTCACGGTCGCCAAACTTCAGCAGACGTTTCTTCTGCTGACGAATCAGCAGGAAACGCAACACAGCCAACAGCGGTATCAGCGCTAATGCATATAAATATATAGGGTCTTCAAATCGAAACATAACAAATTCCTCTTTATGGTAGCTTTCTGAAAACTGTAATTCGCAACAACATTTCTAACAACAGCAATAAGGCAGCCACCATCGCATAAGGCTGATACGCCTCATAACGTTTGCTGAACTTCTTGACATTGAGCTTTGACTTCTCCAGCTTGTCAATCTCCTTGTATATCTGCTGTAACTCACGGTTGTTGGTAGCACGATAGAAATCGCCATCGGTAGCTGAGGCTATCTCACTCAGTGTCTTGGTGTCTATCTCAACCGGAATGTTCACATATTGAATGCCTCCTGCTACGGTCATCGGATAGGGAGCCACCTTGTTGGTACCCACACCAATGGTATACACACGAATTCCGAAACTTTTGGCAATCTCTGCAGCAGTCATGGGCGAAAGATCACCACGGTTATTGGAACCGTCAGTCAGCAGGATGACCACTTTACTCTTGGCTTTTGAGTCCTTCAGTCGTGAAACGGCATTGGCCAGTCCCATACCGATAGCCGTACCATCCTCTATCAAACCCCTTTGTGCCATATCTGTACGTACGTTCTGCAGGAGGTTCAGAAGAGAGGCATGATCCGTGGTCATCGGACATTGCGTAAAGGCTTCACCTGCAAAGATGGAAAGTCCGATATTATCGTTGGGACGCCCGATGATAAAATCTGCAGCCACCTGTTTGGCAGCTTCCATACGATTGGGTTTCAAATCCTCCGCCAACATCGAAGTAGAGACGTCCATGGCCAACATGATATCAATACCCTCCATGGTCTTGTTCTTCCAGGAGTTCTGTGTCTGTGGACGAGCCAGAATAATCACCAGAAGCACAAAGACAGTCAGTCGCAAAATCAATTGCAAAGGCATCAGGCGTACCTTCCATGAGCGTGGTGCGTATCGATAGGCAAAAGTATCGCTCATGCGCATCGTAGGCTCACTTTTCTTCCTGTACATCAAATACCAAATCAAATATGGTATGATGAGCAGTAGCAGAAACAGATATTCTTTATTGGCAAATTCCATTGTTTACATTCAATTCAAAAGTTGATAGATGCTATAGATGACATAGCAGAACAGCAAGGTTGAAATGATTATCACGGTCCAAATCAAAGCCTTGAGGATGCGACGTGTCTTCTGAGAGCGCTGGTCTTCTTCCGACAACTGGGGCTTGACAGTCTCTTCCGTAGGCTGATTCTCCAACTTTGTCTGGTTGATAAAGTCTATCGCGTTCACCAGATTAGCATCATTTTCGTTAATCATCGTAGAATACTTTGCGAATTTCACGAGGTCAGCAGTCATAAAGAGCTGACGCAGTTCACTCAGACTCTGTTGGTCATCAGACGCCATCAGACGTTCAATGATTTCCGTACTGGTCATTTCCATTGCTGAGAATCCATAGCGTTCCTCTATATATTTACGCAACGTATCCGTCAGTTTTGTATAATACTCCTTCTGGTTCTCTGAGCTGACCATTTTGTCTGCCTTGATCTGCTCAATCTCTTTCATCGCCTTTTGATGAGGCAGCAGACGCTTCACAGTCTTGATACGGGCAATGATGGGCTTGTTGTCACGCAGACGCAAATACAGATAATAGGCCAATGCCAACAATACCAGCATCAGGATGCTAAGCCAGAACGACAAAGACCAGTCACTCCAACGGAAAGGATTATCCTGTACATCCTTGGGACCAAAGAACTTGTCGAGTTTGGTGGTATCCACTTCCACCTCCACCACTTTCAAAGCCAGACTTTTACTTTCCAGGGTCTTGCCATTCACCTTGACCTTGAAGGGAGGAAGATAATAGAGGTTACCATCAAAAGAGGTCAATGTCAATAGCAGTGAATGGTCGGTCGGGTGTTCAACGTTGATCACCTCTACCCCAGCAACGATTTGCTGGCGAGGGTGAAAAGTGGGCATTTCAACCTTAGCACCTTCAGAGGCATGCACCGTCATCGTGACTTGTGCCTGCTCACCTATCATCATTTCTATCGGATCTATCTTAACATCAACACTTACCTGAGCGAAAGTCAGTATAGTGTTGAGTATCAGACCTATCAATAGTATTACTCTTTTCATTAACTTCTTTGTTTAAACAGCATCAGCAAAGCCTTGACATAATCCTCATTAGTGGCAATACTGACAAGGTCCACATTACTTTTATTCATCGTCTCATGCAACTGTTGCTGACGATTTTTCCAATATTTCTCGTGAGCCTGACGCAGTCTCCGGCTACTCGTATCAATATACTGTTCATGTCCCGTTTCTGCATCTACCACACGCATCAATCCGACATCAGGCAACTGACGTGCCAATACATCATAAACCTGCAAGGCCACCACATCATGCTTCCGGTTGCAAATCTGTAGGGTCTGCAGGAAATCCTGACGCACATAGAAATCACTTAACACGAAAGCCGTACAGCGTCGCTTGGCCACACTGGTCAGGAATTCCAGCGCTTGCTTGACATCCGTGCGTCTGGATTCAGGCTTGAAGTCGAGCATTTCACGGATAATGTAAAGGATATGCTTACGTCCTTTCTTGGGTGGGATATATTTCTCGATACGGTCGGAGAAGAACACCACCCCAATTTTATCGTTATTCTGAATGGCAGAGAAAGCAATGGTAGCCGCAATCTCTGTCACCATGTCACGCTTCATCTGACGCTGTGTTCCGAAATCCAACGAGCCGCTGACATCAATCAGCAACATCACGGTCAATTCGCGCTCTTCCTCAAACACCTTGACGTAAGGTCTGTGGAAGCGGGCGGTCACATTCCAGTCAATATCACGAACATCGTCACCATACTGGTACTCGCGCACCTCTGAGAAGGCCATACCCCTACCCTTGAAGGCAGAATGGTATTGCCCCGCAAAGACGTTCGAACTCAGGCCACGTGCCTTGATCTCAATCTTCCGTACTTTCTTTATGATCTCGCTTGTCTCCATATTCTAGTTTTACTAGTTTATCTAGTCTTACTAGCTTTAGGGCACCTCCACCTTATTGATGATCTTTGAAACGATTTCCTCACTGGTCACGTTACTTGCCTCAGCCTCGTAGGTCAACCCGATACGATGACGCAACACGTCATGAGCTACCGCACGAACATCCTCAGGCACCACATAGCCACGACGCTTGATGAAAGCATAGGCACGGGCAGCCTTGGCCAGATTGATAGAAGCACGAGGTGATCCGCCAAACGAAATCATCTCCTTCATGTCCTTCAGTCCATAACGGTCTGGGAAACGGGTGGCAAATACGATATCTGCAATATACTGTTCAATCTTCTCGTCGATATACACCTCACGAACCACCTCACGCGCTTTGATAATCTCCTCCGCAGTGGTTACGGGAGTCACAACGGGCAGTGCGCCGGCAATATTCTCGCGGATAATCTTCTTCTCCTCGTCAATGGAGGGATATCCAATCACCACCTTCAGCATGAAACGGTCCATCTGTGCCTCTGGCAACGGATACGTACCTTCCTGCTCAATCGGGTTCTGGGTAGCCATCACCAAGAAAGGATTAGGCAAGTTAAAAGTCTCGCTGCCAATCGTCACCTGTTTCTCCTGCATAGCCTCCAGCAAGGCGCTCTGCACCTTGGCAGGGGCACGGTTTATTTCATCAGCCAGCACGAAGTTGGCAAAAACAGGACCCTGTTTTACCTGGAACTTCTCCTCTTTCTGTGAATAAATCATGGTACCTGTCACGTCAGCAGGCAACAAGTCCGGAGTAAACTGTATGCGACTGTATGAGGCATCTATCAGTTGTGCCAAAGTCTTGATTGCCAAGGTCTTTGCCAGTCCTGGTACACCCTCCAAAAGGATGTTGCCATCACTCAAAAGACCGATCAGCAAGGAGTCAACCAAATGCTTCTGACCTACAATTACACGATCCATGCCCGTCACCAGATTGGTGACGAATCCACTCTGTTGTTCTATCCGTACGTTTAGTTCGCGGATGTCAATAGCTTCTGCCATAATATTTTTATTTTTACGATTTACTTATTTAGAGTGCAAAAGTACTCAATTCACACGTTATTGCGCACATCTCCATACCTAAATAATATTAAAAAAGTTTCCTAAAACTTACATTTTAAGAAACTTTCAACTATTTCATTCAGCCTTTACGCTTTTTCTTCAGTTTGAGCTTAGGAATCTTGATCACCTGCCCCTCTTTGATCTTCGGATCTTTTGGTAAATTATTATAGACCTCCACATAGCACTGCATATCAGGACCCAGATGTGCACGACAGATACTATAGAACGTCTGTCCGGGAAGCACCTTCACCTCCTCTGCAGTACCCACAATGCGATAGGCACCCAGTCTTACGCGCTCATCTTTGGCGGCATATGGATCAGGCTCTTCTGCCGGCTCCTTCACTTCTTGTTTGACCGTTTCTTCCTTCTTGACGGATTCTTCTGCCTTCACTTCCGTTTGAGCAACCTCTACAGGTGCTGCCACAACCGTGTCTTTTGCTACAGCAACACTGTCAACGGGCTTTTCAGGAGTAGCAACCTCATCCTTTTTGATTGTTGCTGTTTCAGTCTTCTGGGCAGACATTTTCTGCATCGCATAATAATACCCACCATAAGCCGATAAGCCCATCAGAACCAATACAACAGCAACGGCTAACAACCATTTCTTCCAAGAGGATTCCTCCTCAACAGGTTCTTCATCCGCAACTGGCTCTTCCTCAACAGGCTCATCCTCCGCAAGTTTGACCATTGGTGTTTCTTCCACCTGAGGTTCTTCCTCTATCTGGGGCTCTTCTTCCACCTGAGGTTCCTCCTCTATCTGGGGTGTTTCAACAACCTGGGGTTCCTCTTCCACCTGAGCCATCTCCACAACAGGCAATTCTTCCACAGGGCTGATAACATCCTCAACGGGTGCTACATCTTCCTCGTTGTCTTCAGCCACATCGTCAAACTCCACCCCATCATTCAGCACTACCGTCTCAAACTGTGAGAAAGGCTTGTTCACCAGCTCTTTCATCACCGTGTCCGGTGTGAAGGTAACCTTGGCATGACTATCAATCATCACACGTTCACCCGTTCTCACACTGACACTTTCACGAGCTTCTACATTGATAATCTTAAAGGTTCCAAACCCCTTGATTTTCACCAGTTCATCTTCTTCCAAACGCTGTTGGATAATGGAAAACATCTCAGTAGCAAACTTGTTCGCTTCCTTCTGAGTCAGTCCACTTTTCTCCACCAGCACCTTGGCTATATCTTGTATCGTCAACTTGCCCATACCTATTGTCCTCCCTTCAGTTTATCCCTCCATGTCTGGTTAGGCTTGAAATTCAGCACCAACTTGGGAGGTACCAACATACGTTGTCCTGTTGACGGATTCACCATGACACGCTCCATCTTCTTCTTGGTCTCAAAGACACCGAAGTTAGGTACGAGAATGGCATCACCCTCCTGAAAAGCATCACCCATGGCATCAATCAGGTTGCTTACCAGTCGTTGAGCATCTCTCGGAGCATACCCTGTACGCTCCGCCAGTTCTGCTAAAAATTCCTTGTTATTCATATCTTCGTTGTAGCGTATAAATCAAACTCTTCGGCATCTGTGATGCGTACCTCATAGAATTCTCCGATATGCAAATCCTCTTGGGCAGGAATCAACACCTCCGGATCCACTTCTGGAGAACAGAATTCCGTACGTCCTATATACCAGTCACCCTCTATACGGTCGATGATGACACGCAGTGTCTGTCCAATCTTCTGGGCTTCTAGCTCCGCACTGATGTTCTGTTGCACGCGCATCAACTTGTCGAGCCTGCGCTGTTTCAACTCCCCAGGCACATCGTCCTGATAGTGTTCAGCTGAGTAGGTACCCTCCTCTTCGGAATAGGCAAAAGCTCCCATGCGCTCAAAGCGAGCCCATTTGGTGAAGGCTATCAATTCCTCAAAATCCTCCTCCGTCTCACCGGGGAATCCCACCATCAGGGTGGTACGGATATGAATACCCGGCACCTCCCGACGCATGCGTCTGATCAGTTCGTAGGTTTCTTCCTTGGTCACATGGCGCTTCATGCGGTCCAGCATGTGGTCGCTGATATGCTGCAAGGCAATGTCCAGATAGTTGCAGACATTCTTCTTCTCTCGCATCACGCGCAACAAATCCCATGGGAAATGGGCAGGATAGGCATAGTGTAGACGAATCCACTCCACCCCTTCGATATCTGCCATCTGCTCAATCAGTTCTGCAATATGCTGCTGGCCATCGATGTCCACACCATAATACGTCAGTTCCTGAGCAATCACGTTGAACTCCTTGGTACCCTGACTCACCAGATAACGCACCTCATCCAGAATCTCCTGCATCGGACGACTCTGGTGCTTACCGGTAATCAGCGGAATAGCACAATAGGCACAATGCCTGTCGCACCCTTCCGCAATCTTCAGATAAACATAATGATTCGGGGTCGTGATCTTACGATGAACATCTAGACAATCTAGAGTCTCTAGATTTTCTAGATCTTTCAGCAACTGCTTATAGTTGAATTTCCCATACCAGCCATCTACCTCTGGAATCTCTTTCTCCAAGTCAGCCAGATAACGCTCAGACAGACAACCCATCACATAAAGCCGTTTCAGATGTCCTTCCTCCTTGGCTTGAGCCAGTTCCAGAATCGTATCAATGCTTTCCTGTTTGGCATCCTCTATGAAGCCACAGGTGTTCACAACCGCTATCTCGCCTTGTGGATGCTCTGCATCATGGGTCACATGATAGCCATGTGCCTCAAAGAGTCCCATCAGTGTCTCTGAGTCAACCAGGTTTTTGGAGCACCCTAACGTAATGAAATCTATGGTCGGCTTCTTAGTCATTTTTGAATAATGAGTCAACAAATTGCTGGCGATTGAACAGCTGCAAATCCTGCATACCTTCACCCAGTCCGATATATTTTACGGGCACCTTCAACTGGTCCGAGATACCAATCACTACACCACCCTTAGCAGTACCATCCAGTTTGGTAATGGCCAGACTGGTAATTTGGGTCACTGCAGCAAACTGTTTCGCCTGTTCAAAGGCGTTCTGTCCAGTAGAACCATCCAGCACGAGCATCACCTCATCCGGTGCATCAGGAAGTACTTTTTTCATCACCTCCTTGATTTTCTTCAACTCGTTCATCAGTCCCACCTTATTGTGCAGACGACCTGCCGTATCAATCAGCACCACATCAGCACCATTGGCCTTCGCACTCTGCAGGGTATCGAAAGCCACCGAGGCAGGGTCACTACCCATCTGTTGCTTCACCACAGGCACTCCTACGCGCTCACCCCAAATGCACAACTGCTCCACGGCAGCGGCACGGAAGGTGTCAGCAGCACCCAGATAAACCTTCTTGCCAGCCTGCTTAAATTGCCAAGCCAACTTTCCGATGGTCGTAGTCTTACCCACTCCATTCACACCCACTACCAGGATGACGTAGGGTTTATGATCACTGGGCAAGTCCCAGTTATCGTTATCATCAGAATTATTCTCTGTCAACAAGGATGCTATCTCATCACGCAGGATAGCATTCAGTTCACTGGTGGACACATATTTATCGCGAGCTACGCGCTCTTCGATACGCTCGATAATCTTCAACGTGGTTTCTACACCCACATCAGAGGTAATCAATACTTCCTCCAAGTTGTCCAGTACATCGTCATCCACCTTCGATTTGCCGGCTACTGCACGAGCCAGTTTATCGAACACACTGGTCTTGGTTTTCTCCAAACCTTTATCCAGTGTTTCCTTTTTTTCCTTATTAAAAAAACCGAAAATACCCATATTGCAATATTAAATCCCTGCAAAGTTACGAAATTTCGATGAAACCACAAAAAAAGAGGTCGCAAATTCACTTGCAACCTCTCTTTTTATCTGATTAATCGAATATTAATTCTTAAAGAAGTCCTTAACATCCTCGTTAGGAACCATCTGCTCGTCGAAGATGTAAGCACCAGTCTTGGGGCTCTTAACCATCTTGATAACCTTTGTGTAAGCGCGACCATCCTTTGAGCCTTCGTGGAGGGTAGCGACGGTTTTCTTTGCCATGCTTTAAACAGATTATTTAATTTCCTTGTGCACTGTCATGCGCTTCAGGATGGGGTTATACTTCTTCAATTCCATTCTCTCAGGAGTGTTCTTACGGTTCTTGGTCGTGATATAACGACTTGTTCCGGGAAGTCCGCTCTCCTTCATCTCGGTGCACTCAAGAATAACCTGAACGCGATTGCCTTTAGCTTTCTTTCCTGCCATAATATTAGTCTCCTATTACTTTAATGTCTTTCCAATCCACATAACCCTTAGCAACAGCCTGCTTGAGGGCAGCGTCCAGACCTACTTTGTTAATCATACGCAGACCAGCAGCACTGATCTTCAACTGAATCCAGCAAGCCTCCTCAACATAGTAGAACTTCTTGCTGAACAGGTTTACGTCAAAGCTGCGCTTTGTGCGATGCTTTGAGTGAGACACATTATTACCAATCTGTGCCTTCTTTCCTGTAATTTGACAAATTTTCGACATTTCTATCTACTTTTACTTGTTCCTTAATTATAACTTACTCCAAACAGGGTGCAAAGGTACTTATTTTTAATGAGAAATGAGAAATGAGGAATGAGAAATATTTGTGAATTAAGATTTTTTAACCCTCTTTCTCTGTTTCTGTCTACAATTGAGCGTCCGATTTCAAGAAATCGAGAAACATTTGGATGGCTTTATTGGTGGCAATAGCCAGGTTGATATCGCGTCCGTGGTCCTCGTGAACCATCATGGCCACCTGTTTCTCCTGCGTACCACATGCCAACCAGATGGTGCCTACAGGAATTTCCTTGGTACCACCCCCAGGACCTGCATATCCTGTAGCTGAAATCGCATAGTCTGTGTTCAGTGCCTTACAAGCACCCACCACCATCTGACAGGCCACCTCCTCGCAGACAGCAGATTTCTCATCCAACACCTGCTGGGAAATACCCAAAAGCTTCATTTTAATTTCATCTACATACGAGATAACACCCCCTTTGAAATATTTCGAGGCTCCTGGCACTGAGATAATGGCTTCTGCAATTCGTCCACCTGTACAACTCTCTGCTGTACCTACCGTTTTATCCATTTCCCACAGCAGCTGACTAATCTCCCTGCTGATAATCTTACTTTCAAAATCCATGTTTTTTTATTTTTTTATTCTTTTATTCTTAGCAAAATGTTACTTTGCTGAACGCTGGTGCGTCAATCGGACAGAATTTCTTATCCAAGAATTTGTAATAGCCCACAATGCCTATCATCGCTGCATTGTCAGTGGTATAGCTGAACTTGGGAATGTAAATGGTCCAACCATAGCGCTTGGCATAGTCATGAAAGGCGTTACGCAGTCCATTGTTAGCACTCACTCCACCCGCTACAGCCACATGCTTGATACCCGTCTGTTTTACAGCCAACTTAAGTTTCTTCATCAGAATATCCACAATGGTCCATTCCAGCGAGGCTGCTATGTCTTCCTTATGATGCTCAATGAAATCGGGATCTTCCTCTACCCATTTGCGCATATTATACAGGAAGGAAGTCTTCAGTCCCGAGAAGCTATAGTCCAGTCCCGGAATATGCGGTTCAGAGAACTGGTAAGCCTTCGGATTCCCCTGACGAGCCAGTTTGTCGATGATAGGTCCACCCGGATAACCCAGTCCCATCACTTTCGAACATTTGTCAATGGCCTCACCTGCAGCATCATCAATGGTCTGGCCCAACACCTCCATATCGTTATAGGCTTTCACCAAGACGATCTGTGAGTTACCACCTGACACCAACAGACAGATGAAAGGCAATGGCGGTTGCGACTGGTCATCCTCCGATTCCTTGATGAAATGCGCCATCACGTGTCCTTGCAGATGGTTCACGTCAATCAGGGGAATACCCAGCGAACGGGCAAAACCCTTCGCAAAGTTCACACCTACCAACAACGAACCCATCAATCCCGGTCCACGCGTGAAGGCCACTGCCGACAGTTGCTCTTTCGTGATGCCAGCCCGTTTGATGGCCTCATGAACTACCGGTAACACATTCTGCTGGTGAGCCCTGGAAGCCAGTTCCGGCACTACCCCTCCATACGACTCATGTACCGCTTGCGAGGCCGTCACATTCGACAGCAGCACCCCATTTTTCAGTACCGCTGCCGACGTATCATCGCATGAGCTCTCTATACCTATTATATATATATCCGGCATTATCTCTTTTATTTTTTTATTTTTTATTTTTTTATCTCTTTTATTTTTTTATTTTTTATTTTTTTATCTCTTTTATTTTTTTATTTTTTTTATTCTTTTATTCTTAGTACGAAAGTACCTCCACTCCGTTTTCGGTCATCAGCAAGGTATGCTCCCATTGGGCTGAGGGTTGTTCATCTTCAGAAATAACCTCCCATCCATAGGGATCATCTGCATCTATAAACACCTTCCACGTACCCATGTTAATCATCGGTTCAATGGTGAACACCATACCGGGAACCAATACCATACCATCACCCCGTTGGGCAAAGTGGCACACCTCAGGTTCCTCATGGAACTTCAGTCCCACCCCATGTCCACACAAATCGCGCACCACGCCATAGTGGTACTTCTTGGCATGTTTCTCAATCGCACGACCAATCTCATTCACGCCGTGCCAAGGTTTGGCAGCCTCCATACCAATCTCCAGACATTCTTTGGTCACGCGTACCAATTGTTCCTTCTCTGGCGTTGTCTTACCAATGATAAACATACGCGAAGCATCCGCATAATACCCATCCAGAATGGTGGTAAAATCGACATTGATGATATCACCCTCCTCCAGGATATCATCTGCCTTAGGTATTCCGTGACACACCACCTCGTTAATGCTGGTACAGACACTCATGGGGTAACCTTCATAGTTCAGACAGGCAGGTATGGCTCCATGCTTCTCACAATAGTCGCGACAAATCTGGTCAATCTCCAGGGTCGACATACCTGCATGAATCACCTCCCCTACAGCATCCAGCACACCCGTATTCACGACACCCGCACGACGGACGCCTTCTATCTGTTCAGGGCTCAGCACCAACTCACGGGTAGGTACCAGTGCCCCTTTATTTTCCAAGTACATGATGCGCTTGTCCAATTCCGAGGGCTGTTCCCCCGATTTACAATGCCATCTTCTTTTCATCGTTCTTTCTTTTTTCGACTGCAAAGGTAATAAATTGGCACGATATTTGCTAATTTTTGACCAAAAGTTTAATATATAATAATAATAAGGTATATGCAAAAAGGTAACATCGGGGTTACAACTGAGAACATCTTCCCCGTCATCAAAAAGTTTCTCTATTCCGATCACGAGATTTTCTTACGTGAGATGGTTTCCAATGCTGTCGACGCCACGCAGAAGTTAAAGACACTGGCCCAGCAGGGCGAGTTCAAGGGCGAACTGGGCGACCTGACAGTACATGTATCACTGGATGCCGACAAGGGCACCATTACGATTTCTGACCGCGGTATCGGTATGACCGAGGAGGAAATCGACAAGTACATCAACCAGATTGCTTTCTCAGGTGTCAACGACTTCCTGGAAAAGTATAAGGACAATGCCAACAACATCATCGGACACTTCGGACTGGGTTTCTACTCCAGCTTCATGGTTTCCAAGAAGGTGGAGATCATCACCAAGAGCTATAAGGACGGTGCCAAGGCCGTGAAGTGGAGCTGTGACGGCAGCCCCGCCTACGAGATTGACGATGCTGAGCGTGAGGACCGCGGCTCTGACATCATCCTCTACATCGACGACGACTGCAAGGAGTTCCTGGAGAAGGAAAAGATTCAGCAGCTGCTCACCAAGTACTGCAAGTTCATGGCCGTTCCCGTAGCCTTTGGTAAGAAGCAGGAGTGGTCCAGCGAGAAGAAGGAGATGGTCGACACCGACAAGGACAACGTTATCAACGACGTGGAACCGCTGTGGACCAAGGCTCCCTCAACGCTGAAGGACGAGGACTACAAGTCGTTCTACCGCACCCTCTACCCCATGCACGACGAACCGATGTTCTGGATTCACCTGAATGTCGACTACCCCTTCAACCTGACGGGTATCCTCTATTTCCCCCGCATCAAGTCGAACATCGACCTGCAGCGCAACAAGATACAGTTGTATTGCAATCAGGTGTTTGTGACCGACCAGGTAGAAGGTATCGTACCTGAGTTCCTCACCCTGCTGCACGGTGTCATCGACTCACCCGATATTCCTTTGAACGTTAGCCGCTCCTACTTGCAGAGCGACCGTGAGGTCAAGAAGATTTCCACCTATATCACCAAGAAGGTGGCCGACCGTTTGCAGGCCATCTTCAAAGAGGACCGCAAGCAGTACGAGGAGAAGTGGGACGACCTGAAGCTCTTCATCAACTACGGTATGCTTAGTGAGGAGACATTCTACGACCGCGCCAAGGAGTTCGCCCTCTTCAAGGACACGGAGGGCAAATACTTCACCTTCGACGAATACAAGACCCTCATTGAGGGCGCTCAGAAAGACAAGGACGGCAATCTCATCTACCTCTATGCCACCGACAAGGAAGAGCAGTACTCATACATCCAGGGCGCCAAGGACAAAGGCTACAGTGTGCTGCTGTTGGACGGCCAACTCGATGTTCCAGCCATCCAGATGCTCGAGCAGAAGTTCGAGAAGAGTCGCTTCACCCGTGTCGATTCTGACATCATCGACCGCCTCATTGTGAAGGAAGATGCCCCCAAGAACAATCTGACAGAAGACGAGTCTGCCAATTTGTCACAGGTGTTCAAGTCGCAGATGCCCAAGATGGAGAAGACCGAGTTTATGGTTGAGGTACAGAGCCTGGGCGAGAGCCAGCGCCCTGTGGTCATCACCCAGAACGAGTGGATGCGTCGTATGAAGGAGATGAGCCGCTTCCAGCAGGGCATGAACTTCTACGCCCAGATGCCCGATTCGCTGAACCTGGTACTGAACAGCGACCATCCTTTGGTCAAGCGTGTCTTGGACGACTGCAAGACCAGCACCGAGGAAACGCTGAAACCTATCGAGAGCGAACTGAAAGGTCAGGAGGCCCGCTTGGCTGCTATCCGTCAGCAACAGGACAAGAAGAAACCCGAGGAGCTGACGCAGGACGATAAGGACATGAAGGCCGAATGCGAGAAGGCTGTCGAGGAGCAGAAGCACAAGAAGGAAGATGTGCTCAACGGCTTTGCTGCCAAGAACGATATCGTTCACCAGCTCATCGACCTGGCCCTATTGCAAAATGGTATGTTAAAGGGAGAGGCTTTGGACAAGTTCCTGAAGCGTTCGGTAGATTTGATTAAATAAAGTTCTATCTATTACACAAAAAAGAAGGGCACTCACGGCGAGTGTCCTTCTTTTATTATTTGCTCTAAGCTTAGAGGTTCAAGCTCTTCTTGATAGCCTCAATCTTCTGCTCAGCAGCCTTGGTGCAGCGCTCATAATCAGCACCACCCTTGAAGCTGGCATCCTTCACCTCGGTGTAGAACTTAATCTTAGGCTCCGTACCAGAAGGACGAACAGAAACCTTGGTACCATCTTCGCAGAACCACTGCAGCACGTTCGACTTGTCAGGCATGTCAAGCTTCTCCACAGTGCCATCAGCCTTCTTAGCCTCCAGCAACTGGAAGTCCTTCTGCAGTACAATCTTTGAACCACCCAGATCCTTCGGAGGATTAGCGCGGAAGTCGGTCATCATCTGCTTAATCTCGTCAGCACCGCTCTTGCCTGGACGTACCACATTGATGGTCACCTCCTTCGAGAATCCATACTCCTTATAGATGTTCATCAGCAGGTCATACAGCGTCATACCGTTGTCGCGAGCCCATGCTGCAATCTCACAGATCAGACAGATAGATGCGGGGGAGTCCTTATCGCGAACCTTGTCGTATGGCAGGAAGCCGAACGATTCCTCACCACCACCGATATACTTCTTCTTGCCCTCGTTCACGCGAATCTCGTTGGCAATCCACTTGAAGCCTGTGTAGCAGTCCTTGTATTCTACCCCGTTCTTCTTGGCAATCTCGGCAATCACCTCTGTAGTCACGATGGTCTTTACCAGGAACTCGTTGCCCTTCAGCTGACCCAGCTTCTTCTTGTTGGCGATGATGTACCAAGAGAACATCATACAAGTCTGGTTACCATTCAGGATCTCCCACTCGCCCTTTGAGTTGCGGCATACGATAGCCAAACGGTCAGCATCCGGGTCAGAAGCGATGACCAGGTCAGCATTCAACTTGGTACCCAGCTTCATACCCAGTGTCATAGCCTCTGCATTCTCTGGGTTCGGGCTTACAACGGTTGGGAAGTTGCCGTCGATAACCATCTGCTCGGGCACTACGTGGATGTTCTGGAAGCCCCAAGAACGCAATGCCATCGGAACAATCACACGACCAGTTCCGTGCATGGGCGAATAAACGATATTCAGGTCCTTCTGGCGCAGAATGACATCCTGGTCAACCATCGCCTCCTTGACAGCCTGGATGTAGTCCCAGTCCATCTCACCACCGATAGGAATGATGAGTTCCTTGTTGCCCTCGAACTTCACATCGCTGATCTTCACCTTGTTCACCTCGTCGATGATACCCTTGTCGTGTGGGAACAGCACCTGAGCACCATCATCCCAATAAGCCTTGTAGCCATTGTATTCACGGGGGTTGTGAGAAGCGGTAACGTTAACACCAGCCTGACAGCCGAGCTGACGGATGGCAAACGAAATCTCAGGAGTAGGACGCAGGCTCTCGAACAGATAAACCTTGATGCCGTTGGCTGAGAAGATGTCAGCTACCGACTCAGCAAACATACGTCCGTTGTTGCGGCAGTCATGACCTACCACTACGGAGCACTGCTTGCCGGGGAATGCCTTCAGGATGTAATTGGCAAAACCCTGTGTAGCCATACCAACAATGTACTTGTTCATGCGGTTTGTACCAGCACCCATGATACCACGCAGTCCACCGGTACCAAATTCCAGGTCGCGATAGAATGCATCAATCAGGTCGGTCTTGTCGGGGTTATCCAACATAGCCTGAACTTCCTTACGTGTCTCCTCGTCAAAGGCCGGAGCCAGCCATTCCTTTGCACGTGCCTCGCACTGAGCAATAAGTTGAGCGTTATTTTCCATACTTCAAAATGATATGTTTTAGATTTAGTGAATAACCAATACGCAAAGATACTGATTTATCTTGCAAAATCAGTATCTTTACCCTATTTTTTAACATTTTATATTACTTCCGCATCAATTTGTCTATCTCTTCGAACTGTTTTCCCAAGTTCAGGTTGAGATAAATGCGATATAAGGCCGGTGCCCATCGCTGCTGGTCATCCGGTGCCAGTCTCCGGTAATCCTCCATAAATGGACGCGCTTGAAAGTATAGTTTCTGCAGGTGCAATCTATTCTTGCGAGGCTCATGTTCCTGCTCGATGGTCAGCGCCTGGTTCAGATAACACGTAGCGATATTGAAATACGGTTCGGGCATGGAATCATTCAACTCCATCAGCGCCCTACTGGTCTCTATGCAATCGTCATATTGCTCCAGGTTCAGCTGTGCCACCGACTTCGCCACCAGGAACAACGGGTTGTCCGGCGTGATGTCCAGTCCTCTGCTGGCCAATTCCAACACCTTGTCATATTTTCCCAGTGAGGAGTAATGGTCAGCCAGACGGGGGAAGAAATAAGGATATTCCGGATAACGCTCATAGCCTTCTGCCAATGTCTGGATATAGGCACTGTCATTCTTCTGCCACTGATAGGCCTCACACATATACTGTAAGGTAAAAGTAGCCTTGGCACTGTCTTTCAGTGCCAGCTCACTGTATTTCAACGTACGTTCTGCATCCTGCATCCTGTAACCGCACAACGTAGCCCAATAGGCCGCAGTAGGCAGCAGCGAATCCTTCTGCTCGTAATGGTAAGCTTCGAACAAGGGCAGATGGGCAGCCTCCAGATAGTCGTTGAAGAAGGTATAGCCCTTCTCGTAATCCCCCTTCCGCACGTTCCATGTTCCACCATAATAGATATTGATTCGCAGCGGATTCAGCAGGGCGGCATTCTCCGCACGATGCGAAGGCCGGACCCTACCCTTTTTGTCAGGACGCACATCCAGTGCATCCAGTTCCACAGCCACCTCCTGCAAATGACGCGTCAGGTTATAGAAAGCAGCCGTATCATATTTCTGCTTCAGATACAGTTTCTCGTTGGCCGCATTATACTGACCCAGCACAGACTCATACCAAGTGGTGTATATCTTGATGTTATCGTGGTTGGCTGAGTCATTCAGCAACGCCACCATCAACTTCTCCGCCTTGTCAAAGTCCTTACCGCTCTTGATATAGGTCTTCGCCTTGTCTATGTCCGCACGCACCTGTTTATGGTTCGTCTTTCCACAGACAGGGACTGTCAGCAAGGTCCATGCTGTTAAACAGAATATGTATCTTATAATCTTCACCATGTGTTATTGTATTCCGTCTTCGCGCAGTTTCTGCTGCCATTTCCAGGCACTCTTCAGCACCTCATCCGTAGGCGTGTCTGCTTTCCAGCCCAACACCTTGTTGGCCTTGTCCACATTACCCCACACCTGTTCGATATCACCCTCACGACGGGGCGCATACGTCCAGTTCACCTTCACACCGGTAGCCTTTTCGAAACCTTCCACTACCTCCAGGGTAGAGAGTCCACGACCCGTTCCGATGTTAAACACCTCTACGGCATCGGTCTCAGGCTTGTCCAGTACACGCTCCATAGCCTTCACATGAGCCTTTGCCAAGTCCACCACATAGATATAGTCGCGGATACAGGTCTTGTCGGGCGTGTTATAATCATTACCGAAAATCTTTAGTTGCTCACGGATACCCATGGCGGTCTGCGTCACGAATGGAATCAGGTTCATGGGCACACCATTGGGCAATTCACCAATCAAGGCAGAGGGATGTGCACCAATCGGGTTGAAATAACGCAGGATAATCGACTTAATAGGAGCCCCCGAGTGGATGTAGTCCTGAATAATTTCCTCATTAATCTGCTTGGTATTACCATAAGGCGACAAGGCCTTCTGGATAGGCGCATTCTCTGTCACGGGCAGATTCTCGGGTGAGGGCTGACCATAAACGGTACAACTGCTGGAGAAGATGATACCCTTCACGTTGTAGACAGGCATCAGTTCCAACAGGTTGATCAGCGACATCAGGTTGTTGCGGTAATACATCAGGGGTTTCTCCACACTCTCACCCACGGCTTTGCTGGCTGCAAAGTGGATAATGCCCTGAATACCGGGATATTTCTTGAACACACGTTCCATTCCGTCATAATCGCAGCAGTCTACCTTTTCGAAGGCGGGACGAATACCGGTAATTTTCTCAATACCGTCCAACACTTTCTCGTTGGAGTTCGAGAGATTGTCCACAATGACTACCTCGTAGCCTGCGTTCTGAAGTTCTACGGTGGTGTGGCTTCCAATAAATCCTGTGCCACCCGTTACAAGAATTGTCTGTTTCATAAATCCGAATGCTATTTTGTAATAAAAGCCCACTGGAGTCATCCAATGAGCTTTCTAATGTTTGGCGGTGCGTACGAGACTCGAACTCGTGACCTCCTGCGTGACAGGCAGGCATTCTAACCTACTGAACTAACGCACCAAGTAATTTACTATTTGACTATTTACAATTTACTATTGGACTATTTACAATTTGGCGGTGCGTACGAGACTCGAACTCGTGACCTCCTGCGTGACAGGCAGGCATTCTAACCTACTGAACTAACGCACCAGAATTGTCTTTTTGTCGTTTAGCGGGTGCAAAGGTAATCAGAATTTTCGAATATACAAAACTTTTTCGGAAAAACTTTATAAAAATCTTTGCATCAGCACGGCATCCGTGTATTTTTTGCCATCAAACAGCCATTCTTTCAGAGTTTCTTGTCGTGCAAAGCCTGCTTTTTCGTAAAGCGCCAACGCAGCCTGATTGTCCTTCCCCACCACCCCATAGAGCTGATGCAGGTGCAACACCCTGCTGGCATAATCACATAAAGCGTTCAGCGCTTCCGTTGCATAACCCTTCCTGCGCTCCGCATCCAGCATGACGATACCCGTCTCTGCCCGCAGATGCTGAGGCGAGAAATTCATCAAGTCCACGATCCCCACGGTCTTGCCTTCCATGTCTTCCACAATCATGCGCAACTGCTTGTCCGCATAGATATCATCAGCCGAGTTAGCGATATAGTCGTGCAAGGTATAGCGCGAATACGGCACGTTGGTGGCTCCTACATTCCACAGGCGTACATCATTCTCTATCTTGTAGAGCAGTTCCAAGTCTTCGGGCTCTATGGCTCGCAGTCTAATCTTTTTCATAAGCATCGGTTCGAGGGTTAATAAACTGGCGCAACCGGGCCGATTGCATCTCTATCAAAGCCAGGAAGGCACGGAAATAGATGGCCACCTTGATGGGCAGCGAGAAGAAGAAGCTCAGGTGACCATAGTGCTTACGGAAGAAGATGAGCATCGCCTGATAGAACACGTGCACATAGCGGAACGAGGTCTTTTGCGTGGACCCACCTTTGTAATGCACGATGTCATAAGGCAGATACCAGTTCTGCCACCCACCCTTCAGCAGTCGGTAGCTGAGGTCGATGTCCTCACCATACATAAAGTAATCTTCATCCAGTAGCCCCACCTCATCCAGTGCCTTGCGCCTCAGCAAGCAATAAGCCCCACTGATCACCTCTATCCTACTGGGCTCATCCCAGGGCAGGTCGCTCATATAGTACCGACGCGTAAAGCCCAGCATTTTCAGCATAGCCACCCAAGGCGTGGGGATAGCCCTTCGCGACTCCGGGGCCGCCTTTCCCTCACGGTTCAACATACGCACACCTGTTCCACCCGCCTCCGGATGTGCATCCATAAAGTCGATACATCCGCGAATGGTAGGTTCATAGACGATGGTATCGGGGTTCAACAGCAACACATATTCCGAATCCGTCTGCCGGATGGCCTGATTGTTGGCTCTGGCAAATCCCACGTTCTCCTGGTTAACAATCAGTTGCACGTCGGGATAGTGCTTCTTCAGATACTCCACGGTATCGTCCTTCGAGCAGTTGTCCACCACGGTGATGTCTCCGCTCAGTCCTGCAAGGGCTAAACGAACACTATCAATGCACTCGGTCAACAGCGGGCGCACATTGTAGCTGACAATCACTATGCTGACTTTCTTGGCCATACAAACGGGATACATAAAAGCAGGACTACGCCCAGATAGAAGAAGATGGTCGTATTATATATAAGGTATAGGACAGCATTCACCAACAAGGGTACCACAATCAGCGCCATCCTCAACTTCCAGTCCTTCTTATATAGTCGCACACCCAGATAGGCGCACAACAGCGTCATCAGTTCTACTGCGGTAGTCAACCAAAATTGAAATACTTCATTATTCATATCTTTCACATCTTACATCTTCCTTCTTTCATATCACAAAGTTCAAAGATCAAAGTTCAAATCTCAAAGATCAACGTCCTTCAAATATCGTTCGATTGAGAATCGATCTTCCCAGCGTCACTTCATCCGTATATTCCAGTTCATCCCCCACCGAGATGCCTCGTGCGATGATGCTGATTTTCACATCGTGGTACGGAGCTAGTTTACGGAAGATGTAGAAATTGGTGGTGTCGCCCTCCATGGTCGAGCTCAACGCCAGAATCACCTCCTTCACCTCACCTTTGCTCACCCGCTCCACCAGCGATTCTATCTCCAGGTCCGACGGTCCGATACCGTCCATCGGCGATATCACGCCCCCCAGCACATGATACAATCCGCGAAACTGCTGCGTGTTCTCCACAGCCATCACGTCCTGAATGTTCTCCACCACACAAATCGTGCTACCATCCCTTCTGGGATTGCTGCAGATAGGACACAGCTCGCTGTCACTGATGTTATGGCACACCTTACAGCGCCTCACCTCTTTGCGCATCCTACTGATGGCATCAGCCAATTGTGTCACCTCCTCTTCCTCTTGGCGCAACAGGTGCAGCACCAGTCGCAAGGCCGTCTTGCGCCCGATTCCCGGCAGTTTGGAAAACTCACAAACTGCTTTCTCTAACAACTGTGAAGGGTAGCTCTGATGTATCATATAATCATATCATAAAGTTCAAAGATCAAAGTTCAAAGTTCAAAGGATTAAATTTCGCTTAACTCTAACCAACGCATGGACTTTTCGTCCAATTCTTCATTGAGTTGGGGTAATCGCTTGCTCATCGCGGTGATTTCTTCCACCTCGGTGGTGCCTCCGCAAAGAGCCTCTTCTATCTTTTTCTTCTCATCCTCCAGCGCAGCGATGTCCTTCTCCAACTGCTCCATCTCGCGCTTCTCCTTGTACGACAGGCGTCTGCGGTCATCGTGGTGGTAGCTGGGCTTACCAGCCGTACTGGTGCTACTAGAGCTATTAGTCTTATTTTCCTCCAGGCTGGCCCACTCCCGATACTGTGTATAGTTTCCGGGGAAATCCTTGATCTCGCCATGGCCTTTAAACACCAGCAGATGGTCCACCACCTTATCCATAAAGTAGCGGTCGTGCGATACCACAATCACGCACCCGGGGAAATCCTGCAAGTATTCCTCCAGAATCTGCAGCGTCACGATGTCCAGGTCGTTGGTAGGCTCATCCAGCACCAGGAAGTTGGGGTTGCGCATCAGCACGGTGCAAAGGTACAATTTTCTGCGCTCACCACCGCTCAATTTATACACATAATTATATTGTTGCTCGGGCGTAAACAGGAAATATTGCAGCAATTGCGAGGCCGACAGTTTCTTGCCACCGCCCAGTTCCACATAGTCGGCAATGTCGGTGATCACGTCGATAACCTTCTGTTGCTCATTGAATTGCAGTCCTTCTTGCGAGAAGTACCCGAACCTCACCGTATCACCTATCACGATGTGTCCTTCATCCACCGGTTCCAGTCCCAGCAACATCTTGATAAACGTCGATTTGCCTGTACCATTCGACCCCACAATACCCATCTTCTCAAACCGCGAGAAGTTATAGTAGAAGTCCTTCAGGATGACCACATCCTCGAATTTCTTCGAGACATATTGTATCTCGAAAATCTTGCTTCCGATATACACGTTCGATGCCTTCAACCGCAGCTGGCGCTCCTCCAAACGCTGTTTCGCCACCTTCTCCAGCTCGTAGAAAGCCTCCTCTCGGTAGCGCGCCTTATGACCGCGTGCCTGGGGCATCCGTCGCATCCATTCCAGTTCCGTTCTGTATAGGTTGTTGGCGCGCGCTATCTCAGCCCTGCGGTTGTCTATGCGCTCCTGACGCTTCTCCAGATAATAGGCATAGTTGCCCCGATAGGTATAGATGGTGCGGTCGTCCAGTTCCAGAATCACCGAGCACACGCGGTCCAGGAAGAATCGGTCGTGCGTCACCATCAGCAGTGTCCTGTTACCCCGCTGCAGGAAACCCTCCAACCATTCTATCATCTCCAAGTCCAGATGGTTCGTGGGTTCGTCCAGTATCAGCAGGTCGGGTTCCGTCAGCAGCACGTTAGCCAGTGCCACCCGCTTCTGCTGTCCGCCACTCAGTTGCCCCATGGGCTGTTCCAAGTCCTTGATCTTCAGCTGCGTCAACACCTGCTTGGCCTTCAGCACCTTCTCCGGATCTCCCTGGTGATTGAAACACGCATCCAGCACTGTCTCCTCCGGGTCAAACGTCGGACTCTGCTCCAGAAACCCTATCTTCAGGTCCCTGCGGAACACGATATCCCCCGCGTCGTAGCCCTCCTTACCGCAAAGTATCGAGAGCAACGTCGACTTCCCCGTCCCATTCTTCGCAATCAGCCCCACCTTCTGGCCTTCGCCAATACTGAAACTGATGTCCTCAAACAGTTGCAGGGCACCGAACGACTTGCTGAGATGTTGTACGTCCAAATACGGGGTCATTGGGATTTAATCTTTAATTTTTAATCTTTAATCTTCAAACGCCCATTACCCATTTCACCAACAACATCACCACAGGAACGGTTACCACCGTAATACCAATCAGGTCAATAATGAATCCTGTTTTGATCATCTTCGTGATGGGCACATAGCCCGATGCATAGACAATGGCGTTAGGCGGTGTCGATACCGGCATCATAAATCCTAATGACGACGACAGGGCAATACCGATGGCCACGGGGATCGGACTCATATCCAACGATAGGGCCGCCCCAATGGCGATAGGCGCTATCAGATTGGTCGATGCCGTGTGCGACGTCAACTCCGACATAATCAGGGTCGTTACACAGAACACACCCACAAAGGCCCACTCCGACGGGTCGTCACCCAAAACCTCCTTGATACCATTGCCTATCCATGCCGACAGTCCCGTGGTATACATCATCGCACCCATGGCCAAGCCACCGCCAAAGAGCAGCAGAGTGCCCCACTCGATGCCTTCCACACCATCCTTCCAGCTCAGCGCGGTCTCACCCTTCTTTCCAGGCAGGAAGAACAGCAACAGTCCACCCACCATGGCGGCAATGGATTCGGGGAAGTGGTTGTCGTAGAATGTCATCACGTCCGACTTAGCCCCATAGACGATGCTCAGCACACTGGGTGCCACCCACAGCACCACGGCCACCGTAAAGGCAATGATGGTGCTCTTCTGAGCCGTGGTCCACTTGCCCAGATCGTCCACGTTGTTTCTGATAAACTCACGGGCGCCCTCGATGTGCTTCACGTCAGCCGGGAACATCCTCCACAGCACTACATAAGCTATCAGGAAGTAAAGCACCATGGCCACGATGCCCCATATCATCCATTGGAAGAACGATATCGACGGAGCCTGCGGAGCCAACTGGTCCAGGAAACCGATCATGATAATGTTCGGGGGCGTGCCGATGGGCGTCATCACACCACCGATGCTACACGCATAGGCCGTCATCAGCATCAGTCCCGTGGCATACTTATAGTTCGCCAGGTCGATGGTCTTTCCGTTGGCAGCCATCATCTCGCGGATAGCCTCCAGCAGTCCTAAGGCAATGGGAAACATCATGGCTGCCGTAGCCGTATTGCTGATCCATCCCGAGCAGAGCATACATGCCAGTCCGATGGCCAGGAATATCTTCCGGGGCGAATCACCCACCCACTTCATCGACATGATTCCGTAGGCCATGCGCTTGTCCAGCCCGTTCACCATCATACCCTTCGCCAACAGGAAACCACCCATGAATAGGAATATCATCGGATTGGCAAAGTTGCCAAACGCATCTTTCATCGGCGCAATGTCCAGCACCACACACAGTGTCGGACCCAACAGCGACGTCACCGGGATGGGCACCGGCTCCGTAATCCACCAGATAGCCACCAGCGACATGATGGCCAACATATGGTGTGCCGACTCCGAAATACCCTCGATAGGCATCAGCCAAATCAGCAGGGCACACAGCGGGCCCAGCACCATCCCTATCCTTTTCCTCATCTTCTCAAATCCACTCTCTGTTTTCATATTCATCACTATTCAAATCATAAATTTCAAATTTCAAAGTTCAAAACTCAAAGTTCAAAGTTCAAAGTTCAAAGTTCAAAGAAGCGAAGCGTTTATCGCTTCAATGTACTCCAGTACTTCGTTTCTGCCTTCTTTTTTCTCTGCTGACGTCAGGAACATCGGGGGCATCTCCTCCCACGTCTCTGCCAACTTCTTCTGATACGCCTCCATAGCCTGGCGCGCCTTGTTGGGCGTTAACTTGTCCGCCTTGGTAAACACGATGGAGAACGGGATGCCCGACACCCCCAGCCATTCGATGAATTCCAGGTCTATCTTCTGCGGCTCCAGTCGGATGTCCACCAGCACAAACACGTTCACCAGCTGTTCCCGCTGCAGAATATATCCGCGAATCATCTGGTCCAGCTTGTCCACCTCCTTCTTCGACCGCTTGGCATAGCCATAGCCCGGCAAGTCCACCAGATACCACTCCTTGTTAATGATGAAGTGGTTGATCAACAGCGTCTTACCCGGTGTCGCACTCGTCTTCGCCAACTTCCTGTTGTTCGTCAGCATGTTGATCAGACTCGACTTCCCCACATTCGACCGTCCTATAAACGCATATTCCGGCTTCGTATCCTTCGGGCACATCGACACCATCGGGGCTGACAGCGAAAATTCAGCTTGCTTTATTTCCATACTCTTGCAATTTGCTTGCAAGGTCGGTGCAAACCGAAGGCAATGAAATGAATTTCAATTGCTGAGGTGCAGCCCGACCTCGCAAATTTTTTGCAAAGATACGCATAAAAAAACACACCACCAAATTTTTTCAATCGAACATGGGGGAGTATCTGTCCCCGTGTTCGGGTTCTACATATCCTCCATCGACAGCCCCTTGTACCGGATGTCGTATTTCTTGAACGCATGCGTGGCCTGTAGCATCACCTCAGCGCGCTGCTTCAACACACCGATGCTGATTTCGTCTGCCTGGCGCTTAATCTCGTAGAACGTTACACTATCCGAAATCTCATCCTCGGCAATCATGTCGATCTCGTTCTCGCCCCGACGGTCCCACCAGCGACCTATACGGGTGAACTCGCCCGACTCCATGGCCACACGATGGAAATACCGCTCCAGCATCAGTCCGCTGAACGTGCTGTAGTCGCGCCCGATAATTTCCTGCAGCTTCGCATAGTTCTCAATCTCAATGATGTAGCTGTACTTGAAGATAAAGCGGAACCAGAAGCTGTAGAACACGTCGTCCAGCTCATAGCGCACATTCTTGTTGGCACTCTTCTCAAACATAGGCTGCCGCTTGCTAATCAATTCATATTCCTCCGCCAAGTTGGTCAGGTATCCCCCCACCTCCTTGCCAATCACATCCTCAATCTCGCTGCGGGTGTTCTTACCCCGAGCAATGCACGAGAGAATGGAGAAATAGATGCCGTAGTCTTTGCCGAACTCCTCTATCAGGTTGTTTTTGCCCTCGTTCAGGAAGGTCGAGTTAGGACTTACGATGTGCCTAATCATGGCATCCTTGTCCAACGCTCCCCCATCCACCAGCTGGCCTACGTATTTAGCCACACCACCCGTAAAGGCGAACAGCGCCAGCAGGTCCTCCTGACTGTAGTCGGGCTTTGCGTCCGCCATGATCTGCTTCAGCACCGAAGGTTTGAAGGGCTTCACCCTTAGTTCTGCCGTTTGGCGTCCATACAGAGGTTCCTTCTTTTGCTTGAAAATCTTCTGCATCAGCGAATAAATACTGCCGCACACCACCAGATTAATCTTCGATGTCTTCTCGTACTCGTCCCAGATATCCTGCATCTCGCTGTAAACCGCCTTGTTTACACGGAAGAAATCCTGAAACTCGTCTATCACCAGCGTGAAGCTCCGGGACTGCGACAGTTGCATCAGGTATCGGAATATCTCGCTGAAGTGCCTGCTGCTACCCAATGTAGGGATACCCAGTTTCTCGCTGATTTCCTCCAGATACACTTCGCACAGTTCCGATTCCGCCTTTCTGGCCACAAAGAAATATACGAAGGGCTCATCCTTGTAAGCCTCCCTAATCAGCGTTGTCTTGCCGATACGTCTCCTACCGGTCACCACCGTAAAGCGGGCCACCTTCTCAGCCGTGTCCCGAGTCTCCCTCAGGAAGGCTATTTCCTGTTCTCTGTCGTAGAATCTCATTGTATAAACCTTTGAATGATTGCACTTTAACTACCGAAACAGCCGTTTCCGAACTCGCCATTTCGGTTGCAAAGATACTTTTTTTCTTTGATATAAAAAAGGAAATAAGGCAAAAATTACACATAAGACCCCATATTACGCAAAAAAGGCAGATGCTTTCACACTTGCCCTTTTTCTTAATTCGTCCAATTCGTGAAATTCGTGTTCGTTCCTAAAACACCTGTCTCAGTGTTCGACTTCTTCCCTCTTACTTCTTCCCTCTTACTTCTTCCATCAGCCTTCAGACATCTTCCTCAACTTCCCATCCTGTGTCATTCTTTATCCTTTAACATCTCCAACAACCTATATATTGTCGTAGAAGGATTCTCAAATTTTTCTAAAAGTTTGGCACGCTTTATGGCTACATCTTTGTTTGCTGCTAACACACTCTTCTCTTCTTCAGACAAGGTTCCCTTTTTGTATCCTTTCGAAACACCCTGCATTTTCTGAAGACATTTCTTAGATGTCAACTTTGTTTTTTGCTCTTGATAATGCAACAGGAACCAAAGTTCCACACATGGATTCGAAACGAGTAATTCTGCATCAGATATCTTTTGTAGATGCTCTAACACCCCTGCAACATCCAAATCGAACATCATGAAAACCTTATCTTGATTTGTTGTCACATAGTCTCTCTTCGAATTCTCAATGTCATCCTTCGATATGTTTGATTTACCTTTCTTCGGAATTACCTGAATGGGCACACGATACAAAGAACGTAAGAATTTAATATATGCCATTTCTGTCTTTCCCTCACAAAAAACAAAGAAGTTGGGCTTCATTTGCTTTTCTTTCGATAATCGGATTTTTCTGCCCATTTTAGCTTAACTCATTAAGATTGTCCGACGATTCATCTATATATGGGATGGCATCAAAACGTCCCTGAAGATAAGCCTTTTCTGCATCCATTGTCTCTCGGAAGTCTTTATAATCGAACAACGAATACAAATCCGAAGACCCATCATCCCGTTTATTCACGAAATACACCTGGTCTTTCCTAATCTTCTTCATATTCAGCAGATTCGTATTATGCGTCGAGAATATCAACTGAGCCGACTCGCTCTGATGAAAGAGATTCAGAATATACTCCACTAACTTTACATGGAGACCAGAAGAAATTTCATCAATCAGCAAAACCTTATTATCTCTGATGATATTCAGAATAGTCAACATCATATGGAAAAACTCCTGGGTACCAGTTGATTCTTCAGAATAGAAGTCAAAAGGCACTTCTGGATTATTCTTATGGAACGTTGTAATTTTCAATTGAGGTTTCTGTATATCATCCCTCGAAATCAGCTGATTACTTTGAGAATCAAATACAGCTGTGGTCAATGGTCTAAGTTCATGCTGACTACGAATATCTACGATATCACTGTCCGCAATCTTAAGAACTTTAAGTATCAAGTCCTTATTTGAATTAAGCAACGACTCAATAGAGTAGCTATTATAACCCAGATAATTCAATATGAATCTCTCGTTAAAATAGCGAAATACATCCTTGGCCACTTCCCTATCCATCTGACTGGCACGCGACACAAACAGAGTCTTTTTCGATGTATTCGCAGCAACATCCATAGGTCTACGGATGGCCGTACGGAATTCATATATTTCTTTCTTGTCTGGTCCTTTCCTTTCGTCACGTGCAAAAACCAGTTTTTTACGCCCCATAGGATAGAAATACAATTCTTCAGTAATAATCTCTGTATTTGTCAACGTGAAGCTATACTCATACTCCACCCCTTCAATCATAAAGCGAATATAAAACTTACTAGGTTTTCCGACACCTCCAAATTTGAATGGCGTGAAAGAAAATACAGTATTCTCATTATAGTTATGCGATTCGAATATCATCTGCACACAAGCCCTGATAGCCTTTATCACATTACTTTTACCAGAAGCATTCGCACCATATATGGCAACTGTTTTTAGTATTCTCTCATCATTACAGACGAAAGTGTTACCTAACAAATCCTTCGATTCTTTGGTTTGAAGGCTAGCTGCCTGCATATCCAAAACCACCTCCTCATTAATGGAGAAGAAGTTACTCAAACGTATTTCTAAAACCATTTTAACCCTTGAATTTGAAAATTTTCTGCAAATATAGGCATTAAAAGCGAAAATTACAAGTTTTGAGACAGATATTTTATTCAAATTAACATATCTCTTGTATATAGCCCTTTCTGAGCATAAAAAAGGCAGATGCTTTCACACCTGCCCTTTGTTTTTATTCGTTCAATTCGTGAAATTAGTGTTCGTTCCTAAAACACCTGTCTCAGTGTTCTACTTCTTCCCTCTTACATCAGCCATCACACCTCTTCTCTATCACCTTCCAGTCCACAATCTGCCAAAGTGCAGCAAGATGAGCAGCCCGCCGGTTCTGGTAATCCAGGTAGTACGCATGCTCCCAGACGTCGAAGGTCAGTAGCGGCTTCAGTCCCTTCACCACCGGATTAGATGCCCCTTGCTCCTGCGTAATCACCAAAGAACCATTAGCATCTGCCGACAGCCATACCCAGCCAGAGCCAAACAGACCTACGCCTTTTGCTTCAAACTCAGCTTTGAAAGCCTCCACACTACCCCACTGCTTCTCGATCTGTGCAGCGAGTGAACCCTCAGGACCTTGAACTGCCTCACTGGCAGGCTTAAACTGCATGAAATACATCTCATGGTTCAGTATCTGTCCCGCATTGTTGAATACAGCCCCAGCAGGAGCCTTTCGTACAATATCTTCCAGCGTCATACCCTCATATTCACTGCCTGGAAGCAGCTTATTCAGATTATCCACATACGCCTGAAGATGTTTCCCATGATGGAAACCAATTGTCTCTTTACTAATCACCGGTTCCAATGCCTCCGGTGCATACGGCAATGCCATCAACTCAATCTTTCCCATATCTTTCAGTTATTAGTAATTCTGTTTGCAAATATACAAACTTTTTTTCATTTCCCCAACTTCCTTACGCAAAAAAGGCAGATTCACACTTGCCCTTTATATCTATTCGTTCAATTCGTGAAATTCGTGTTCGTTCCTAAAACACCTGTCTCAGTGTTCTCCCTCTTCCCTCTTCCGTCTCAAACATACTGATTAACCCTTTTATACTGTTCTACCAGTTCGAGCAGTCTGTTAAACAGACCTACTCTCTCTGGCTTCATCTTCCCCGCATTCATTGCCTTCCTATTCGCCTTTACCCAATTCAGCATATCATGTTCCTCAATCCTATGCTTCGATGGATTCCGGTGGTTGGTCTCAATGAAACTAACCACCTCTTGGTATCTCTTAAGCCATCTTGTTTCTTGATCCATAATCCTTAATTCCGTAAATCCTTAGATTCGTATTTCCTCGCTCAACGCTTCCTTAATTCCGTAAATCTGTGGTTCCGTTATTCCCGTGAATCATGTTCCAACGTTCGTCCTGCGTCATACTCACTTCCTTTTATATTACTTCCTAGATTACTTCCTAGATTACTTCCTAGATTACTTCCTAGATTATCACTTACATCGGAAGCATTACGAGCTTGTGGAATATGGTATTTAGTACCCCTTCCATGACCTCAACGTCAACGTCAACGTTAAGGTTTCAACACCCCTATCACCATCATCCCGGCCAACACTGCAATAAGAATACTCAACAGAGTTCCCGCCAGCACGTATTCGGTCTTGGCAGTTTCTTTATCTCCAAAACGAATGATCGACTTTGCTGCTATCAACAGACCCAGCGCCTCATACCTCTGCATGCACACAAAGATTAGTATCAACCACCTCTCTATTGTGCCAATCAAGGCACCAGCATTAAAACCACTCTCTTTCTCTGCTGGCATATTCACGCTATAATGTTTCAGCATCAACTTGATAAAAATATTCGCCGGCTTCCAGCAAATCAGCAATGCAACAGCGATGACCACATGGCGCAACTCTATACCAAACGGCAAATTCCAATCATGACATCCGGTCCATGCATATGCCACTCCAGCTATCACCAACAAATGCATCATCTGATCCAAAGTAAACCATACAACATTGTCTTCACGGTACGATTTCCATATATCAATGCCCAAGTGTGCCACACCAATCATCAACGCCCCCCACCAGAAGCAGACATCCCATGATACAAGCCATGACAAACCAAACACAAACAAAGCATGTATATAGTGATGAGGGCTTTTCCAATGCCTTTCCTTCTTGTCCTTGCATGACTTTCCAGTCTGCAACATAAAGTCCGCCACCAAATGAGCCAAAACCAGGCTTAAAAATAATTCCATCATGATATCTGCTCTATTTCTAATGCTTCAAAATCCTTAATTGCCGTATTCAGCAGCCCCCATTGCGCATTCGCAGCACGCGTATTGACCGAAGACTGAGAAATACCCACCCTCTCACTAATTTCAATTTCCTTAAAGCCAAGCAACTTCAGAAAAACAACCTCTGCTTGTTTCGCAGAGTATGAATCAACAATCCCGCTCACCATTGCCACGTATGAATCCAAGAGATTACTCAATGGTTTAGGTGCTTGCCCTATCTCAAAAGCAGTCATTACATTCTCCCTCCGGCTAATCTCATCAAGGTTCCGACCCGACAAATAAATAGCCGGTCCGTTTATGATATCTTCTTTCTTATCAGCGTACTTGATGTCTGCCACCCCTATCGAGAAACGGATACCGTATCTCTGCAACATCTCAGAACATTCAAATTCCGACACTCCCATCTTGACATACAGTTTTATCAAAATGGCTATCCTGAGCGCATCATTATAATTGGGGACGACACACTCAATACTATCTCCCCTGACTATTCTGGCCCAAAAGCCAGGGTAGTCTTCCTCAAAGTCATGAAAGAGGTCCCGCAACCTGTTGCGTAGCACAATCAAGTCCTCTGTATTCATTGACGTAGAGCGTACTATGTCAGCTGATATTGTTGCTATCATACTTCTATCATCTTATAATAATCACAGCATTCACGCTGCAAATATATAGAATAATTCTTGAATATCCGTCAATTATCTACTTTTTTTTAGATATTTTTCAATTATCGAATCTTTTATTCCATCGTATTAAAAATTGTCATTAACCATGAACCATATATGTTATCCGTGCTTTCCCCACAACCGTCTCCTCATCCAGAAACATCACGCTGTCATCAGTCCGCGAAGCCACCCGCATAAAGTTCGCCATATCCCCGTCCGCCACCTTATACCTCATCGGTACAAAGTTCTCAATCCCCAGCCGGTCCAGCTCCGCCTTCACCTTCATCTCGCGCTGATACGTCACCCACATCATTTCAACACCTTTTTTAACAAAATTCATATAAACAGCAAAAAGGCAGATGTTTTCACACTTTCCTTTTATATCTATTCGTTCAATTCGTGAAATTCGTGTTCGTTCCTAAAACACCTGTCTCAGTGTTCTACTTCTTCCCTCTTCCTTCTCAAACATACTGATTAACCCTTTTATACTGTTCTACCAGTTCGAGCAGTCTCTTAAACAGACCTACCCTCTCTGGTTTCATCTTCCCCGCATTCATTGCCTTCCTGTTCGCCTTTACCCAATTCAGCATATCATGCTCCTCTATCCTATGCTTCGACGGATTCCGTTTGTTGGCTTCAATAAAGTCAACCACCTCTTTATAATTCGCCTGCCAACGTTCATCTTGTGTCATACCACTTATCTTATTTCACCAACTTTCACACCGCCACCATCAGTATTCCACCAACACTATACATTTTCTTCAACACATCAATCATCATCATGCACAAACAATAGCATTGTCTTCTTTGTCAGTTCCTTTACATCAATCTCAGCCACCTTCGACTTTGCTCTCATATTAGTAAAAGCGATAAATACCAGAAAAGCCTTCAGAATAGCAGTATCAAAACCTTCTGAGATTAAAAAGCCTGCATTCTCAATCTGTAAAAAACCAGAAACGCCCAAATATACAAAATAGATAAAATATAGCAAGAACGTCACATTACTCGGATGAATAAGATAGTAAGCTAATTGTTCTCTATAGGATTCATATCTATGATTACCCCAGTCACGCAAAGGCGTCATATGTATAATCCACTTCGTCAACTTATATGAATTGGAACATAATATCGAACCGAATAATAACACTACAAACGCAATAGTTTCGGTATGTAAAGCTAATAACCCTTGTTCTTTCAATACAACCAATAGCATGGCAGGTATGCCAAACGCGAACAATACCAAAAAGAAATATGAAGCCACAATGGTGAGAAACGGTAGCCCTATATGAAAAAAGACATATAAGAATGCAAACGGTACCGACAATATGGCACTTATAAAATTCAACACTTTACATGGCCACTTCTTTTGACACCATCCAACAATACCATATAAAATCACAAAAGCAACAACCCCCCAAAGATACCACCACATAAAATGATCCAACACCCAGAAAAAGCCAGCAACGCACAAGCCACCGACAAGAAAAATGGTTAACAACAATAATGACAACCATGCCTTATCCGATAGTTTAAACATGCCTGCAAAGCGTTTCCACAACTTTGGGTTTATCTTGCGGATATGCTTTTTATTCTCACAAACGATATGCGTCCTTTCACATTCAAAGAATTCTCCACGATCGTCAGAATGATGATAGACGAGAGGATATTCCCATACATCATCATTATCTAGCAAAACAAGCAGACAACTCGCCTCCACCGCACCATAGGTTCCCTTATAATCATGGTTCACTAACATCTTTACCATGTTTCTTCCCGCTTTCGCGATATCCGCCTTAACGTCCTCATCCATCAGTTTATGCACCATCCTGGCAATTATCTTCTCATTTCGCCTAGCAGGTATATCAAGCCACCATATTAGAAAGAAGAACAACAATATTGAGATAGGGGCAAGTAGCCTGTAACTCCCCCAATAGAAATACTCAACACCGCATATGATAGCAGCAAGTACCACAGCAATCATCATAATCCAAGGTTTCACAAAAAATCTATGTTCAGGTATGTCAAAACACATATTCCCGTTGGGATTCTTCCACCTTTTGGGCTCTTTTGTTTTCTTCTTGGATTTCATATCACAATGGTATTATAGTTTAATATGCCACGGGGACAGTCTGTCCCCTGGCATCCTTTTTTGACTCGCAATAACAGATATATCATGAGGTCAAAGGGTTATTGGATTGTTATTTTCTCTCTTATCTGAAGAAAACAGTTCGCCTATCTCTTTATAATTGGCTAACAAAATTACAAGAAAGACAAAAGAGCATAGCACCTCCAACGAGCTAAGAAGTTTCGCCACAAAAGTCAATGGAACTATTTCAGATATACCATTCCCTGTTATTAATCCAAAACTATAGAACATAAATTCCGCAAGAGATTGATACCAATATCCTACCTCAATGTTCTTATAAGCATCAGGATAGAAGTCAAACAAAATATCATACTGTATTGCAAAATTTAGAACAAGCGACAAAAGAACAAGGAATATATATAAAAGAAACTTTAAGAAACTCGACTCTTTAGAAATAAATTTTCCAGCCTTCTCTCCTAGATAAACGAGTGTAAAGGCAGCAAAAAAAATCAAAATGAGAAACATAGTAGGTATGAAACCAATTGTATCATTCTCTGCAGTTAGCTCTGAATACAGAAGCAATTTGCTCATTCCTAAAAAGAACAATGGGTATAAGAGAAATACAACCGCCTTTGTGGATAATCTACTCACGATCCAATCCACAAGAATAGAGATACCTTTAAGTATAAAAGGACATGCTACTATAAAAATGAGTGTAATCACATACTTCACATCTATCTTTCTCTTAAAAATGTGCCTTTTTTATTCACTTTATTAAATTATCTGACCATTTTGGACCACTGGGACATTACTGAAGTGAACCTTTCAGTTGTGTCCAACTTTCTGGGTTCACTTCAGATTGAGGTCTGCATGCTCATTACGCCTTAGTTCTTCGATGGCCCATGCCCAATCGCTCTGTTTCGAGCTTCTCTTTCCTCGACTAAGGCTCTCACTTTTTTTAGCAGGAGATTCTCCAGCCTTAAGCGTTCGTTCTCCTTGCGAAGGCGCTCATTCTCCTTCTCGTACTCTTCTTTGGGTAGTCGTTTAATCATATGCTCACCAGTTTGGAAATGCCTGAATCGTCGAGATTCCAGTGCTTCAAATCCATTTCGCTTAACCAATTTAACCCAATTGCCAATTATCGAGCTTGACAATTGATATTTAGCTGAAAGCTGGAACAAAGTTAATTCACTTTCTTAATATTCGTGAACAATTTTGCATTTTTCTTCAGATGAGAGCCTCTTTTTCTTTTTCCGCTTGAATTTTAGACCTTCAATGCCAAGGAGTTTGTAACTCTCTATCCACTCATATAGAATATGATGGCCTGAGTGGAGTCTACGGGACACGGAACGGGCTGACTCGACTTGGAATACAAAACCAATTGCGGACATCTTTTCTTCTAAACTAAATTCTTTTTTCATTTGAACCTTTAAGTTGTGTCCAACTTTCTGGGTTCACTTCAGGACCAGTCCCCCCTGTCCACTTTTTTCTTCTATAAACCCTTGATTATCTCAAATTCCACAATTCGTATCAAATGCTTCCCTTACATACTTCTGTTCCATTCCGTCCTCGCTCATGTGAGCCAGACACAGATAAATTCTTTTTCTTTCTGACATAATATTCAAAAATACTTGATTTTATTTTCTATTTTTCTTATATCCTAGGTTCTTACGTCCGCTTTTCGACTCCCGTTTGCTAAGATACACTTCATAGCCATGAGCTTTTTGAGCCAATAAGCGTTCTGCAATTTTTTGTTTCTCTTCAGCTGTCATGCGCTTGCTGGTCTCTTCTTTGTATTCATCCACCATCATTTGCATTTCAGGTACCAATTGGTAGTTCAACCTGTTCACTTCCTGGGCGAACTCGAAGAAATCCTTCGGCTGTCTTATTCTGACAACGTCAAAATTTGCCGTGGTGTCTATCACTTCTACATCTGCATCCTTTGTGAGGTATCTGTGATAGACTTCGCCTAAATCGCGCTTCAGTATAGTGATATTTTTGTCGTGCATATTCAAACCAACTTCCGACAAATTCCTTATCATCTCCCAGTTGTTATTGATAATATGAGCGAGGAACGGATTGTCAAACAAGTCTACAAATTCTTGCTTTGTATCGTCAAACTCGCCAATCTCAGCCAGAAGATTGATTAGCAGTTCCGGTCTTGTCACGAAATTCCTGTGAATGTTCATTTCCTGTGCACTCTTGATACTCTTCGTCGTGCCTGTTACCAAATATGCCTTTGACCTGAGCATCTCTCCATTTCCCACATCCTTCACATCTTTGTTAAGTGACAGAACCGACAGGTAAAGTCGCGCATCGGTCTGCGATAGTGTTTGCATTTCATCTTCACTCCTCCATTTATCGTTGTCGGCATAGCGAGTCCGTGCCAGTATCTTCTTCGTCAGTTCTTCTTGATATGGCAGATATTCTTCACTTACTTCCAGTTTTTCATCATTTCCTGATTCTAACCTCAGTTGGTCGTATATCAACTGCTTCATAAAGGTCAGCGGCTCATCGTCACTCATGAAATTGTTATTCATATATTGGCGAATGGTCTGGTGATGCTTGACTTCAAAGTCATACAGGCAGTAATCCTTGACAAATACATTGTTTGCCTTCTTCTCTATCACATCTCTCGTCACAGCCTTAAGCAGCCTCGTGAACTTCCTGTAGTTACTTTCAGCACACTGTGCATGCTTAAGTACCTCTATCACTACGTCCTCTGGTATAATAAGTTGGCATCCTGCTTCTCTAAGAATCTTAAGCAGTCTTCTGTAACCTTTACTCTGCTTGGGATGCTCTACTAGACAATAAAGCAAGAAATCCGTATCCAATATAAACTTCTTGCCTTTTAGGTTCTCTTTCTCCAACTGACTTAATTGTGGGTCAAGGCGCATCACTTGCGTACCAAGATAAACCTTCACCCATAACATCATAATCATCGCTTGCTCGCGTGTCGGATGTTCCATCAATTCAGACAACACGCCGACTAGTATTTCACCTTTATCCTCTGGCAAGTCTTTTATGGCTTCTTTTATGATGTCTTCGTCCTCTACAATCGATTCATCTGAAGAGATCTTGTTGTACACAAAACTTTCAAAGCCATACATCCTGACATATAGATTGAATGTGTTTCTGACATTTGTTTCCATCTGCGTCAGTTCTTCCTCTGTTAATTTTGCCGTAAGCAGATTCTCAACACGGCCTATAACAAAATCGAATAACTCCTTTGTCCGCCTTTCTATCTTGACGTTCTCCTCCTTCATTTTCTCAGCCATATCCCGATGAGCTATATAGCCAAGCCCTGAAGGTGACAGCAAACCTTCTTTCAATAGTTTTTGCATGGATTTCTTAATCAGATCGATGTCATATTCCTTGCTGAATCTGTCAAGGAAAGCATCATGCACCAACTTAGGAGTCCATTCTTGAGCTTCACTGCTTACGATAGCAAACACACATTGTAAGAACATATTTGTCCTTCCCTCGTTCAGCGATGGATTTCTGTTCAGTGAGAAGAGGATGGAGCATTCCAACATCGATTTGGTCAGTTTGTCCTGTGTCTCTTCCGTAAAGGTGTCAATAAACTGATTTGCCATAACCCTATACACTTGTTTCGTTTTGATACTGTGAATATATCTTATAAGCTAGACCCACGCACAATACAATAAGCAATAGTGCAAGAATCATATCTAACATAAGTAGCCAACAAACATAGAAGTACTTCAAAACCGTGGAAAGTAGGAACAGTACGAACGACATAACGAGCAGCCGAATCACTTGTCGGTTTAACCTCTGTAGTGCCTTTACCGTTCTTTCTACTGCCGTTGCACGATTCATTGTTATATATTCCTTTGATTTCTTCAATACAGTTAGTTCTTCTACTTTGCTGCTCAGTGAAGCATATAGCAATGTCATAACAGACACGAGAATGCCTATCATACCAACACTAAAACTCCACAAATCATTTGTAATATTGCCGGCCATTTCCATCTGTGTTTAAATAAAATAGGGGTCCTTCAACATTAAACGAGATAATCAAATCACCTCCCCTGCATACTCCATCTTCTTCCCCAGCACCATACACAGAATCATCTGTATGTCCTTGATGAAAGAATAATGCCTGTAGCAATAGCAGTTCAGGCGCACCTTGTCAGGATAAATCACATTGTCGTTATACCACACCGCCACCTCCTGATCACTCATAGAGTCAAAGTCAAGGTTAACGTTAAGGTTAGCAACCAACTTCCTCGCCTGTCGCGGCATATATCACTTTAATGACTTCTGCTGCTCTAAATACTCAGTAGGCGTCATCACCTTTACACTCCCTATATCATCAGAAGGATAGTCGTGAGAGTTAAAAGTCAACAGCAAAGTGCAGCCAGCCTTCATAGCAAGCTCATACTGACAGCCGTCCTCAACGTCTTTAAAAGCCTCGTTCTTAATACCTCGTAACAAGCTCTCATTGTCATGCTCAGCTACGCTCACGGTCTGCAGGATGTTCGACATCATCTGGCGAAGCATCTTCACACGCTCATCACCTATCAGCCCAAACACCTTTCTAAGATACTTATCTACCAGAAAAATCATAGTATAGAAACTTCCTACAGACATAAACAACTCATGGTTTTGTCCTTGCATAGCACGGAAAAGGTTATGAGCAGTTTTAAAATCCTCGCGAGCCAAGAAGTTTTCAAGGATAACGTTCGTATCAAGAAATATTCTCATACTCCGTATTTATCGTAAATAGCCTCTTCGCGTAGTTCTTCCCATGAGAAACCAGCCTGAGGCTTGCCCAGTATGCCACTCATTTTGAAAAGAGCCTCTGGATCACCCTCTAGCTCTTTCAGTCTCTTCGTTAGAGCTTCAGCCAAAGCGTTTCTTCCAGCCATCTGTTCGTATTGCTCAGCATACTCCTCCATAGCTTTATGTAACACAGTTTCTATCCACTTGTTCATGGCCTTATCGCCTCCAAACAGTGGTTTCACCCGGTCTATCACCTTATCATCCATTCTAACACTCAGTGTACACATAATCACTTTTTGTTTTCTTTTCGACTGCAAAATTAAGAATTTATTTTGAATTATATACTCTTCTAACCCTTTTTTCTGCACCTTTTCCATTATTTTGTGCAATTTCCTTCTCATTTCCCATCGCTTCCTGCGATGTCATCGCTGCTCTTTTCTCCTTTCCCTATGTGAAACACGTACCCGTCCCGGTGTTCGCAGCCATTCACCCTTCACATATCTTCCCCTTGACTCAGATGAGTGAGCCAAAGAATAAAAATCCGCAAAGTGAATAGTTGTCAAATTACCACCTCTACACAAGGACTATGGCCCGTAGGAATATTGGAATTTCAAACCTTTCAGTTGCAAAGATACGATTAAACGAGTAAAATACAAAATAAATACCAATTTATTTTCGAGTAAAGGTATCTTCGACTTCCCATTGTAAACAGCAAAAGGGCAAATGCTTTCACACCTGCCCTCCATCAATCCGTATATCCGTGATTCCGTAAATCCCTCGCTCCGTGAATCCGTATTTCCGTATATCCGTCGCTCCGTGAGACGCGCCTGTCCCCATGTTCGTTCGATAATTATATCTTCACGCTCTCAGGAACTGCGCCCATGCATCATAAGCCTCCTCATTCATCATGATAAAGCTTTGGAGGTGATAGTATTGTCCCTCGATGGTCCCTTTCAACGTCACACCCCCGTACTTTAATTCATCCAGTTGCCTCTTACTGATAATTACCATCGGCATCTGGAATTCCGTCGAATAATCCTGTATCAATTCTATCTCCTTAGCCTTTAGCGTCTTCATCGCCTGAAAGGCAGAAATTCCAAAGGCCACAAACTCATTATACTTATTCGCAAAATAGATATGAATCGACCCACCGTCGTTCATCACCTCATTCTTCACTACAAAATCTCCACTCACCATAATCTATGTCATTAATCTATTTAATTTAGCCCCTTTTTAGAAGCAATACGTCACATCCACGGTATTGCCGCTGGTACCCACTGCGAAGTTCGAGCCGGAGCCCAACAATTTATCACTCAGCCACCAAGTCAATTCTGCGGAACCGACACCGACGGCTGCGCCAGCCAGTACGTCATACCAGTGATGGCGGTCTCTTGCCACACGCTGAATACCTACGGCGGTAGCTGCTGCATAGCCTGCAATGGGTATCTCTTCACACCATATGCCACTCCTACCGATGCGATTGTATTCACCGCAAAGCGAGGCCAGTTATGGCCGGTCATCGGTTGCGAATAAGCCTTCCGCTTCGACTCTACATCACAATAGAACTGATTGCGACCTATATCCAGGCGCACGCCAAAGTCTATATCAAAGTATCCATTGCTACCCGCCGACACCTCCATGCCAGTGGTGCTAAAGCCCATACTTTCACTGGTCGATACCTGATAGCCCAAAGCGCCAAACAAGCTCCATCGGTCACTGAGCCGATACGTGTTCAGCACACCGATACCCGCCAGCAGCGAACCCTTCGTAACACCGAAGTTATAGTTGATGCCAATCCTCGGATACACACTCGCATTCCACGTCCTGTCCGGCCGATAGGTCCCGAAGAGATTATGCAGGTTCAGCAGCGCATCGCCATACAGTGCGATGTATCCACCCTTCCTGCGGTTCTCGCCCGGCTCATAAATCAGAATAAGTATGACGGAGGATTACAAGCCAACTGACAATGCCATCGCAGAGCGTGTGAACGGCATTCTGAAAACGGAAGTCATATACCGCGAGCGCCACTTCAAGACCTATCAGGACGCATTGGAGCGCATCTCAGGCTTCATTCTCTTCTATAATGATACCCGTCCGCACTACAGTATCGGCATGAAGACACCCCCTGAGTGTTTTTCATGGTGGGGTTTCGCCAAGGCGAGTCAACGAATCCAGTACAAAGTCATATTCTCAGATGAAAAGGTCAACGTTTTCAGCACGAAGTCCACTAACCCGGGAAAAGGGGCAACAAAAGCAGGAAAGCAGACAACCGGATCAGAGAGATAAGTAAACAGAATCAGTATAATAAACAGTAATTAACAAAACAGTAAAAAATCAAGGCTCAGAAGGAGTCAACATTATACTGGGAAAAACAACACTATAGGACCCGTCACCGGCACGTTCAATAATTGCTTTCACTTTCTTCATATCTGTTGCAAAGATACAAACTATCTGCTAATTAAACAAAATTTTTGGGAACTATATACCTGTTGGCAATAAAGTCCATTCTTACATAAATATACATAATTGAGCAATCCAAACAAAGGGTTGCTCAATTGATTTAGTATTTCCTTGCATCCAATGCTGCTTTCAAGTCATTGATGAAGGCATCCCACTTTTGCTTAAACCTATTATCAATCTCTAAGTTGTAGGAATACCTATTACCTTTTTCATGATATTTAACGCTACCTTTTACAAAGTCGATTATAATACCATCACCATTGATTTGGTTTCTGTTAAATGTAACCCTACCTACCAACACAGTCTTGTTAGGTTCAAACTTGGTTATTTTGTCAAATGTAAATAGAACATGCGCAGGTAAACCCATTTGACTCCTTCCAAAGAACTTGAATGTTTCACCTACATAATCCTTCAGCCAATGTTCTTGTGCCCTTGGTTCCAACTCATCAGCAGTGCTTATAATCTCATCATTATCTACGAACTGCTTACCATTAATAGACCTTTCGTAGTTACCATTCTGAATATCTTGCATTGCTCTATGAGAAGCATTATGAATTCGTGAATATGTTGCTGCATCCATCTCATTCATCACCCTCACTGTTGCTTCCTTTATAAGTTGTTTCAACTCTCCCTCAGTTAGTCTAATTACCTTCTTTGCCATATATCTATACCATTTCAATTTTCAATAAATACCAATTTCGCCACAAAAATAACGATATAAAATCATATAAACAACAATTACATGATATTTATTTAGAAAATACATATAAGAATCATGAGTTTATTTTTAAAACTATTCGACACAGCAGCACAATACAGTGCTTATACTGCTGATACAAGTAATTTCATTAAGCCTAACGTATCAGTAATTGAGGAAACTAATGGTGTGGCTTATCATCCTTATGTACCTGAAACAAGAGTGGTAGCAATGTTTTATGTGGAAGACACAAGTGAACCTACACTAATTATGGATGAATACTCTAGAAGTTTCAGTGCCATTGAGATTGATGGTGTTGAACAACAGAGTGTGGTAACGAGTTATACGTTCAGCTCCACAGGTGAGCATACAGTTAAATACACATTGACAGCCCAAACAACTATTGATGGTTATGCTTTTATGAATTGTAGTAGTCTTACAAGTATAACAATACCTAATAATGTTACGACTATTGGTAGGGGTGCTTTCGAATATTGTACTAGTCTTACAAGTATAGATATACCAAGTGGTGTTACAAGTATTGGCGATAATGCTTTCCAACATTGTACTAGTCTTACAAGTATAGATATACCAAGTGGTGTTACAAATATTGGTGATAGTACTTTCAATAGTTGTAATCGTCTTACAAGTGTAACCATACCTGATAGTGTTACGACTATTGGTAATAATGCTTTCTATCAATGTGGCATTCTCAAAAGCATAGACATTCCAAGTGGTGTTACAAGTATTGGTTATCAAGCTTTCCAATATTGTACTAGTCTTACAAGTATAGATATTCCAAGTGGTGTTACAAGTATTGGTGGTAGTGCTTTTATGCGTTGTGATTTTCTTACAAGTATAACCATACAAGTCACAATACCGCCGACATTAGGAGAAGATGCGTTTATGTTTACAGATAATTGTCCAATCTATGTACCAAGTGGTAGTGTAAATGCATATAAGGCAGCATCAAGTTGGAGTGATTATGCAAGTAGAATACAAGCTATCCCATAGCCTTCTTCAATCCAATGGGATTGTATGGAATACAAGGAATACCTTAACATATACAAGAGCAATCAGAAGTGGTTGCTCTTTTCTTATGCAACACTACTGTGCTTATGTGTATACCAAGCACAGTAAACCTTCTTACTGAACGTCCTATACTCAATGTCCACAACACTTGATAATGACAGCACATCATTATAATCGAAGTGCTTGCAAGCCTTTGCAAACATATCATGGAATCTAACTGAGTCCTTCTCATCCCTTGTGTTCCAACGATAAGCCTGCTCATCAATGTACCTCTGCACATAGTCCTTACTTACACAGTGGTAAGTACTGAAGATGACACGCTTGAAGTGTGCCCAAAAACCCTCAATGCCATTGGTGTGAATACTGTTACTACGAACATACTCACGCTTACCATGATTGACAAACAAGTGCTCATAGCCCTTCTTAAAAAGGCTACTGTAGATATTGGCTTCGTCAGTATAGGTAACAGCACCTTCCTCAACGAACTGTTCAACGATTGGCATAAGGGTCTCACCCTTGGTATTCTCCACCTTCATGGCAACGACCTTACCACTCTCACGCTGAATCATGCCGAAGATTGGAGTCTTCGTCTTCATACTGCGTCCCTGAGTGCCCTCAACATGCTTAGATGCATGCTTGTTGGTCTCACGACCACCAAGGTACATCTCATCCATCTCAACTGCACCATCAAGCACTGTGACATCATTCTGACCATACAAGCCACGAATCTTGTGTAGCATGAACCATGCTGTCTTCTGAGTGACCTTAATCTCCCTTGCAAGTTGACAGGAAGACATACCCTTCTTGGTGCAAGATACGATATACATAGCCAAGAACCACTTACGAAGTGATACCTTGGTATTCTCGAAGATAGTGCCAACAAGTTCTGAGAAATGCTTATGACAGTCCTTGCAGATATAACGACCTTCCTTGGTCATATAACAGTGAGTGCCACCACAGTAAGGGCATACAACAGTATCGCCCCAACGCTCCTGTGCAATGGCTTGCTTGCATATGTCATTGTTGTGGAAGTAATCTGCAATCTCAAGTGGTGAATCGAACTTGCTGAAATTGATGTGGAATGTCTGTGCCATAATCTTGTCTTTCTCTTTAAATTATAGTGCAAAGATACAACAAGTCCAGCGTTAGTGCAAGTTTTAGGAGAAGAAAATTTAGATTTCTAGCTTTATTTAACCGTTCATATATACTTTGTATATATGTTCTAGCTTTTGTTAACGAAAATACCGAACAAAATTGAATAAAAAAAGCCCTCACGAATGTGAGAGCTTTCGATTGGTTTGTATATTTATACTAAAATAAGGATTATTGCCAACAGGTATATAGTTCCCAAATTTTTAATGCTTAATCTGCACGCGTATACAACCTTTAATTCAGAGAACATCCTTAGAATTTAGTCACATCAGCCATCATCCATCTTACATCATCCATCTTCCATCAGCGAAGCGTCAGTATCCCATCTACCTCATGCTCCACAAAAGGCCCCTGCTTCACTTCGAATATCACTGAGCTTTCCAATGCCTCTAGCGTATGCCACGTATTCTTCGGAATGTCTACACCATAGCGACCTTCTTCTCGGCTCAACACTACTTCATCAACGACCTCTCCATTGTCATTATATGTCAAGACTCTTACTTTACCTCTTAACAGGATAAAGGTCTCATCTTTCGTCACATGATGATGAATAGGCACTTCCGTTCCTGGTTCCACAGCGTTCAGAAAGCGATGACACAACTCATCCAGGCTCTGGTGAAAGTTGTAATTCATCCTCAGCCTTGGTGAATCCTTTGCTTTAGCACTCACCTCATTTAACAAACTGTCATCAATAATCTTCATCCAATTCTTACAGTTAATTGTATTTTTCTGTGCCCCAAAGATACACAATTTTATCCAAACCAATATCATTGTTGGACGTTTTTTAACATAATTATCTTTTTAATCGATATTCATTGTGATTAACAACCTATTCATACCTCAACATTCATCGTGTTTTTTCTCCATACCCCAGATATTCATTCGTAGAAACCACTTTAGTCCTTATTCCGAGGAAAGAGTACACCGCCTTTGTCTTAGCCCTCATTCTTTTATCATTTGTCACAAGAACATCACAGAGTTGTGCGTAATAAGCATGAGAAGCATCATATAATCGGGCAACATTTGAATGCGATGTTTTCTTGTCACCCCAATAGTTGGCAGAATCTATTAGGTTAAACAATGTATGATACAAAGGTTTACCACCATATGCATCAGTCGCTCTCAAATAAGTCAACAAATCTAGATTATCAAATTTCTCCTTCACCTTTTCATCAATCATTTCAAGCACTTGGTCAGGACTCACATTATTGAAAACAGCACTATCAAACCCCAACGTTTCACGCAACTCAATAAACAATTCATTCCCTGTGTTTACCTGTTGTGCTATGAAAACACGCAAAGGATTATCACATAATCTGTACATTTCCACAGGTTCCTTTTCAAAAATCTCTGGTACCGCAAACCCTCCTGTCAATATATTATTCCGACCACAAATCATTGAAATTAGCCTTAGTCTACCTTCCTGATTTACTTTCGAATTCCCTTTGGCCTCCAAAAGTTCGTTCATATGCGCATCAGAGTAATAATATGCAACATCAGGTATTGCCAGAAACGTTTCGGCAGAATAACTTCCAGCCTCTATATCAACAAGCACATTATTATCCAGATAAGCCTTCATTATCTATCCCCCTCTCATAGTATTTATCACCCTTCCTCCTGTACTTGCTTATACTTGTTCACAATCTTAGTTACACGCTGAATAAACTTCTTATTGTCATCAACATACTTCTCTGATTGCGACAAGAGTTGCATTAAACCAGAAATGATACTACCTTTATTTTCTTCAATCTTTATTTGGGTAACTCGTTCCTCTGCTAGTTTTACTCTATACAGATGACATGTCTCTATAGTAAATCTGCCTTTATCTGTCTTACCTCGATATAGTATACCGCCAATCAGCTCTATATGATCTGAATATTTGTCATATAGCGGATGTATTATCTTAAATCCACTACCGTTCCTTGGATATGTTTTTGTTTGAGGATTTGACAAAACTTCTTTTGTACCTTTGAATCCATTACATATAGGGCATGCTATACATAAGTTTTCTGGAATGAACATCCATTGCGGGTGCTTATCTTTAAATACAATATGCTCACGATGCATGGATACACAGGACAAAGGTACATGAATCCTGCAAAAAGCACACAGTTCGTTCTGTTTCTCATACATATCCTCTCTGAGATTTTCTTTAAAGCTCTTGATAAACTTACTTTTTGAATCCCAGTTTTTAGCATTGAGCCCCTTGCTTTCCAGTTTTGAAATTGCAAGTTTCTCTTCCTCAGTAGGCTGATATGCTTCTGTCACTATGAAATCTTCTTGTTCAGTCATCACTGGTATGTTTCAACAATTGTATTCAGAATCATCTTCATCGGGTCCATATCACTCAAGTGCATCGATATCTCCTTCAAATCTTTTATTTCAGCTTTCACATCCTTAGGAGATATGGTGTTATTACTCATTTTCTCAAGCAGTTTACCAATACGTTCGCCGAAATAACGATTTCTGTCTGTTGCCGTCTTAAACACTTTCAGTAGCACCTCTTCAGCACTCCATCCATAAGTACATTCGGATATACCATTCGCAAGCAGATTTCCTCTTTCATCTTTTTCCACCTGGGTAACAGAAGAACGTTTCATCGGCAAATCAGATACCAGCATATGACTATGCGTCGCTATAAGCAGTTGGCAAACTTGATTTGACAAAGCCCTGTCAACGTTGTCAATCAATGTCATCTGCCAGTTCGGATGCAAGCTCAACTCAGGCTCATCAAGCAATACCAACGTATGTGGATTATTCGCCGCAGCAGATATACTCAGAACCGTTGATAGCATGGCAAACTCTCCAGAACTCATATCTTCCGATGTGATATCACTTCCTTGCTTGTGAAAAATAACATTAGGAGAGTTTACCAGATCACATTGTTTCAGCTTGTATATATTCTGTAGCTCTTCGTGAGAATCGTCTTTAACTATATCTACGTCAAAGTCTATATCATAATCATGACGGGAATTACCAGTAGAGGTCTTTTTCTTATAGAAATTGTATAACTGAGTTATCTTTGCGTTTCTTTGTTGTTTATCTAGATTTGTATATTCCTTGTCCTTATTCAAGCGCTGCTTAATCGCATCAAGAGCCGCGCCATCGGTCTTCGATTTCATCACCAGTGAATAGGACAAAGAAACCCTATGATCATAGCCTATGAAGTCCAGGATTGAACAAATATTCTGGCGTTGACGATCATCCATTCTTTCATTAAGCGTAAACAATAATCTGAAAGCAATGGCAGAAGAAGAAATCATATTTCCATTCACATGAGCACCAACATATTTATAGTATGGCACATCATATCTTGTTTGTGTTGAGCCATTAACCTTTTGTGTTGGAAACTTATCAAATGCGCCAAAGTGACAAGCTACTATTGATGGAATACGTAAATCATTCAAAGAACAAAAATGACCATTTATTTTTGTGAGATAATTCTTTTTCAGTCTAATCACATCACATTCCACCCCATCAAAATGATACCTGATGCCTTTTAGCCGCCCCTTATATGATGGCAACAAACTAGGATTCGATTCGTTTTTGCATGAATGTAAATCTATAAAGAAATCCACAATCTCCCTCATTAAGCAACTTTTACCAACTCCATTGGTACCAATAAGCACACTATATAATGGAAGACTTTCAGCTTCATCAAACGAACCTATGCTAATACTATTTACCTCATTTTCGGGAGACAGCAATCCAAGCTCACTAATCCAGAAACTCTGTTTCTCACTATATTCTGGAGTATACACTGTCAATGATTCATTTTGAATTTTCTTCAAGTTCTGCTTACTTCTTGAATGATTATACTCGTCTAAATCAATTCGACCGATTACATTCAAAGTAGGAGACAAATCAGCCTGATTGCTATATATGCCATTCGTAGCAGCAGTCTTAATTAAATTCAAGAAATCACCATTATCAGAGTAGAGTTCTCTCACAAGAATCGCTATATCATCTGATAGTTTAGTGTTAATGGTCAAATTCAAATCTTTGTATCCCAAAACACGAAGAATGTTATCGAGCGTGGCCAACCCAATATTTAATTCTGTTAGAAGTCTATTTACTCGTATTCCCATATTATTCTAACATTTAATTTCTGTTTTATTACCGATAGCATCGATATCATGTTCTGTCAAATAGTCTTATTCTTTGCTCAAAGACTTCTCATTATGATGCAAATATACAAAATACCCCCAACAATTCTTCATTGTTGTACGTTTTTTAACATAAAACAAGTATAAGCCATCGTCCCGGTTTACGAGATATCATTAAGTCTTTAGTTATACTGGTTCTACATTTAGCAGTCCTTTGATATACATCTCAATGTCCTCCGCAGACACATCATATACTGGTTGCAGCTGCTTGAACTGCTCATCCTTGTGAAACAACTCCCCA